>PVMK01117523.1_pt1 | contig 135504 bp, 140 predicted proteins | sample 1853481 | NCBI WGS metagenome assembly PVMK01 (sample SAMN08533507, study PRJNA380276) | Marine sediment metagenome, whole genome shotgun sequencing project.
TTGCGTCTCCGGCGTTGGCGACACACAGCTGGAGTGGCCACCACTTTCCGCGCGACAACCTGAGCCCGACGGTCACGGGTGAGACAAGTCTCGCCAACGTCTCCGACGTGGTTGACGACTGGGTGAACCTGGGAACGAGCATCCAGCCAAGCTACGTAGCTTCGGGCAGCGGTGATATCAAGGTTGTGGCGAAGCGTGGCAATCCGAACTGGATCGGGCTGGCTCAGATCAAGATCGATTCCAATGGCCATATCGTGGAGGGCAAGGTCACGCTGAACAGCGCCTACGCAAACTACGACAACGGCAATGGCCCGGCCGCCATCTGGAAACACGTGTTGTGCCAGGAGGTCGGGCACATCCTTGGCTTACAGCACAGCGGCGAAAAAACGTGCATGAACGATGCGTTCGCGACGCTTGGCATGTACACAACCCCGGGCGGTCACGATGATGTGCAGCTCAACATCATCTACGGCCACGATGACGCAGTGGGCGGCACGAGCGACCCGGATGACGGTGCTGGCGGTCCCGACTGCAACAAGAACGCGAACGCCAAGAAGTGTCGCACCGGTGCCGGCCAGTGGATCACCCTCCACGTGTTGTCGATGCCCCCCGGAGCGATAGGCCGCTGAGGGTCACTTCAGCCGACAGTTCGGTACTCGCTGGCCGGGCGGCCGAATACGACCGTTCCTGAGCGGGGGGCCTCACTCCGCGGTGAGATGAGCCGAAAACCACGTGGCACAACGCTTGTGTCGGTGGGCCCGCCAGGACTCGAACCTGGGACCGACGGATTATGAGTCCGCTGCTCTAACCAACTGAGCTACGGGCCCCCTGTGAGATTGTACGAACCGCTGTCGTGCGCCCGACGGTACACCCGAGCACGTGCACGAGTTGGCAATGGAAGTTAGAGGTCGAGGCCGCCCAGGACCTGGTTGACCGCGGTTGCGCTCGACATCACGTAGAAGTGCAGCGATGGGACACCGGCGGCGAGCAATGCCTGGCTCTGCTCGATCGCCCAGGCGACACCCACATCACCCACACGGTCGGGCTCGGCGGCCGAGACTTCGTCTGCGAGCGCGGGCGGGATGTCGCAGCGAAAGAATTTCGGGATGCTGGTGAGCTGTCGTTTGGTCCTCAGGATCTTGAGCCCGGGGATGATCGGCGCGGTGATGCCCTGTCGACGGCACTCGTCGACGAACCGGAAGAAATGGTTGTTGTCGAAGAACATCTGGCTAACGATGTATTCGGCGCCGCTGTCGATCTTGTGCTTCACCCAGCCGACATCGGTTGCCAGGTTTGGTGCTTCGAAGTGCTTCTCCGGGTAACCGGCGGCCCCGATGCAGAAATCGGTCGGAGAGGCGTCGAGCAGATCCTCGAGAAACATGCCCTTGTTCATGTCGACGATCTGCGCGATGAGCTCATTGGCATGTTCGTTGCGGGTGCGCCCGTGTTCGAGGGGCTTGGTGTAACCGGCGGAATCCCCTTGGATCGCCAGCACGTTGTCGATGCCAAGGTAATGGAGCTCGATGAGGAAGTCCTCGCTCTCCTCCCTGGTGAAACCCTCGCAGAGAACGTGGGGGACCGCGTCGATCTGGAACTTGTTCTGAATGAGAGCGCAGATGCCGAGGGTGCCGGGTCGCTTCCGTTTCACTCGCTTCTGGAGTCCAGTGGACGTCTCCTCGTAGATGACCTCGGCTGCGTGGCTTGTGATGTCGATGAACGGCGGCCGATGTCGGCTGAGGTCCTCAATCAACTGGAGCAGGCTGTCGAGATCGCCGCCGCGCCGCGGGGGGATGATCTCAAAGCTGATGACCGGCTCGTCGGCTCGCTCGAGATGTTCGGTCACTCGCATGGCATCGCCCCCTCGATCATGTCGACCACGAGACTCGGCCCCGGCAGCATCAAGCCACCTCTACCTCACCGCGTTGGTCGCGTGCTGCCGCCACCAGATCGGTGAGCTGGGTTTCGATGTCGTCCCAGCTGCGCGTCTTCAGTCCGCAATCGGGATTCACCCAGACGTCCTCTGCGTCCATGAAGCCGAGGAAGTGGGAAAGGCGATCCTCCATGATTCCTGAACCCGGGGTATGTGGGCTGTGAACATCGAATACTCCAGGGCCGATCTGGAGATGCCCGTCCTGGTACAGGTCGTAGAAGCTTCGGATGTAGCTGTCGTCCTTGGAGCGGGAGAACTCGATAGAGGCAACATCGATACCGGTATCGGCCCACAGCGGCACGATGTCGCCAAAGTCCCCGTAGCACATATGCGTGTGCAGCTGAATCCGCGGGGGTGCCTGGAAGACGCGTCCGAGGGCGGCCCGCACCCCGCGGGCGTACACCGCTCGCTGGGCGGCGGCGTCCTCGGTGGGGAGCGGCCACCGCTCTCTTACCGCAGGCTCATCGATCTGAACGATGCGGGCCCCAGCGTCGATGAGGTGATCGACCTCGTCTGCGATCGGTCCGGCTACCGCCCAGAACAGAAGATCGTCCGGCACCGCGGGTGGGCGAAAGCTCCAGTTCACGATGGTCACCGGCCCGGTCAGCATTCCCTTCACCGGTCGTTGGGTTGCGTCTTGAGCGACCTTCCATTCCCGCACCGTCATCGGCTCGGTGATGGAAGGAGAGGCGGCCAGGATGGGTGGCCGGGTGCAGCGGCTGCCATACGACAGGACCCAGCCGTTTCGGGTCGTGTGGAAACCGTCCATCCTTTCGGCGAAGTACTCCACCATGTCGGAGCGTTCGAACTCGCCATGCACCAGCACGTCGAGGCCGAGCTGTTCCTGCCATTCGATAGCCCGTCGAATCCGGTCGTCGATGGCGGCCTCGTACCCTTGCCGGTCGATCTCGCCGTTGCGCAGGTCGGTGCGGAGTTTCCTCACCGCTGCGGTCTGCGGGAGGCTCCCTGTGGTGGTGGTCGGGAACCGGGGGAGATCCAGATCGGCCTGGGCCGCCTTGCGCTCGTCGCGATGGGTTCGCAACGGTGGCTCGGACAGGGCCGGGAACGCGGGGACAGTGAGGTGCGGAGCTACGACATCGCTCCCGGATTCGAGGGCACCGGCGAGGGCGGCGAGGGCTGCGGCCTTTTCCCTGGCGAACTGGAAGCCGTCCGGGAGGTCCTCATCCTCCACGGTGTATGGCAGGAACATCAGCGACGTCGTCGCGGTGAGATACACGTCCCGTCCCCGGGCAGCACCCGCCAATGACGCCTCGACATCGGTGAAGTCGTCGGGCCACACACTTCTACCGTCGGCAACCGACACCAGAAGGGCCGGCTGAGCGGAGAGGGCAGGGGTTTCGGCGAGGCCGGGCAGCGCCTCCAGAGCAAGCTGCACGGCGAAACCGGCGCCACCGAGCAGAGCGATGGTGTTCTGATCCGCAGCGCCGAACTGCACCGTCAGCAGGGGCGATGAGGCAAGTCCCAGGTCTTCCACCGTGGCGTAGGCGGCAGCGAGGACCGTCCGGTCCGTCCCGTCGAGAGCCAAGCCCAGACACGGCTCGTCGATCTGGATTCTGAACCCGGGATGCGCCGCAGCCCGTGTCCGCACCCACTCCCACAACGCCGCTCCGGCGGATGCGGCGAACTCCTCGGGATCACAGGCAAGCTTGCTCAGCTTGGTAAGGCTGTAGGGGCCGAGGATCACCCAGGTGGAGTCGTCGAGGGGATCTCGCCATGGCAATGGGTCGAAGCCTTCGGGGAGGTCGGTGATCTCGGGAACGACGTAGTGGTAGTTGGTGTCGAACCACTTGGTCATCTCCCACGCTTCGTGGTCGGGTCGGCCGCGAGCAAGGCTGGTCAGCACCTCAAACGAGTCGTCTTCCCTGGCCCATTCCGGAACCAGGCCGAACATCATCGCCGTCTCCAGGGCCTCGTCGTACAGGAAGAAGTCGTCGGTGGCGGCTCCGGCGAGTTTCCGTTGCTCGTCGAGGTGCGATCGGTGCAGCTCGCCGATCCTGCTGTCGAATTCGGAGCGATCGATTCTGTCCGACCAGTGGCGCTCCAGGGCCCACTTCAGCTCGCGGTTGGGTCCGATGCGCGGATAGCCGATCAGATGGACGAAATGGGTACCGGCGGATTCGGTCACGGCGAACTCCTTTTCTCGGCGCGCTCTGAGCGCCTCGAGCGGAAGCCCGCTGTCGGCTGCTCATCGATCAGGCGTTGGCACCGTGCTCTCGGGAGCTGGTTGCCGCGGTTTCGTAGGGCCTGTCCCTCCACCGCTCTGGATGAGCGCGTTATGTGCGCTGCATTATATCGGGCCCACGGCGCTGAACAAGATGACGTGGCTCTGTCTGAACCAATGCCTTTACCCGCACCTGCCGCCCGTCGATAGGATCGTTCGATGGCTGCACCCACAGAAGACCCACGAGTGGTCCAACCGGGACACGCTCAGACACCGTTCACCGCAGACGAAATCCGAGAAGGCTGTCCGGCGGGACGAACCATCGGGCTGCTCGTCGAGCCACCCGATGCCGATCCGTTCGTCACCATCAACCGTTTTGTCACCGTCGACGACGAGGGGGCCGACCACGAAACCGAGTCGCTGACGATGGAAGGTGAGTCGATGGACCCGCCTTCACAATCGCGGACCCGCTGGAAGGAGTTCCAGGCCCATGCTTCCTTCTCAGCTGAACAAACCGAGATCCAGTCGGAGGTTCTGGACACACCTATGGGTGCGCTGCAGTGCAAGCGCTACACGGTCACCGATGGGCCGACCTCGGACACGTATTGGTTTGCGATAGACAAACCGGGGATGCCGGTGAAGGTGGAGACCGTGGGGCCGGGTGGTGTCACCTACCGGATGACGATGATCAACGACAAGCTCTGAGTCGCAAGTCGCAAGTCGCAAGTCGCAAGTCGCAAGTCGCAAGTCGCAAGTCGCAAGTCCCAAGTCGCAAGTCGCACGTCGCAACGGAGCGCGAGATCTTGACGCCGGACCCTCCATCCAGGAGCCCTGGACCGCGACTCGGCCCGACCTCACCTCTACCATGAAACCGTGGGAAAGGAGGTGATGACTTGGATTCGGCACGTCTGACCCAGCCCTATGTTCGCGACGACGGAGCACTTCGGCCTGCCACCTGGGACGAGGCCCTCGACCGCGCTGCCGCGGGGTTCCAAAGCGCTATCGACCAGCACAGCCCGACGGCCTTCGGCATGTTCTCCTGCTCGAAGACGACGAACGAGATGAACTTCATGGCACAGAAGTTCACCCGCGCCGTCATCGGTTCGAACAACATCGACAGCTGCAACCGCACCTGACACGCACCCAGCGTCGTCGGTCTGACGGCAGTGTTCGGAGCGGGCGGCGGAACCAGCTCCTACGAAGAGATCGAAACCACGGACCTCATCGTCTTGTGGGGTTCGAACGCGCGCGAGGCGCATCCGATCTTCTTCCACCATCTGCTCAAGGGGATCGACAACGGCGCCACCATGTACGCCATCGACCCCAGGCGCACCTCGTCGACGGCCTGGGCGGATCACTGGCTCGGCATCGACGTCGGCAGCGACATCGCGCTGGCCAACACCATCGCCCGCGAGATCATCGCTCAAGACCTGCACAACCAGGCATTCATCGCCCATGCCACCACCGAGTTCGATGAGTATCGGGCGTCCGTCGAGCCGTGGACACTTGACGAGGGGGAGCGGGTTACTGGGGTGCCGGCATCGGCGATCCAAGACCTCGCCCTCGCCTACGCCAAAGCCGACACCGCCCAGCTGCTGTGGACGCTCGGCATCACCGAGCACTACACCGGGGCTGACAATGTCTTTGCCCTGATCAACCTGGCCCTCCTCACCGGGCACGTCGGCCGGTATGGGTCGGGCCTGGTGCCGCTGCGCGGCCAGAACAACGTGCAGGGAGGCGGCGACATGGGTGCCCTGCCCAACAAACTGCCGGGAGGCCAAGACGTCGCCGACGATTCCGGCCGCGCCAGGTTCGAGGCCAGATGGGGAGTCGAGCTCCCGGCCGAACCCGGTTGGCACCTGGCGGAGATGTTCGACGCCATGGAGCGGGGCGATCTGCGCACCCTGTACATCATCGGCGAGAACCCGGCGCAGTCGGAAGCGGACGGCGCCAAGGCACGCCACGCCCTCGAGTCGCTGGACTGCCTGGTGGTCCAGGACATCGTGATGACGGCCACCGCCGAGCTGGCGGACGTCGTGTTCCCGGCGGCGGTCGGCTGGGCCGAATCGGAGGGCACGGTCACCTCGAGCGAGCGCCGAGTGCAACGGGTGCGCAAGGCGGTCGCTGCGCCGGGTGAGGCCCGCGACGACATAGACATCCTCGTCGCCATGGCCAATCGCCTCGGCCACGGCTGGCCGGCGACGACGGCAGAGGAGGCTTGGAACGAGCTGCGGTCGCTGTCGTCGTGGCACGCCGGGATGAGTTACGAGCGGCTCGAAGCCCTCGGCGGCCTGCAATGGCCATGCCCAGACGAGAGCCATCCCGGATCAAAGTTCCTGCACGGCCGTTTGTGGGAGGAGCCAAGCGGTGGGCCGGCGGCGCCCTTCACCGTGGTCGAATGGCGACCACCCATCGACGAGCTCAGCGATGAGTACCCGATCCGCCTCACCACCGGGCGCCACCTCGACTCGTACAACACGGGGGTCCAGACCGGCGGGTCCCGCGCACCTCGTCGCAAGGGTGCGACGATCGACATCTCACCGGAGGATGCCGAACACCTCGATCTCCGCGACGGGGATCTGGCCAGGGATCACCTCGCGCCGCGGGTCCGTTGTGGCGCCGGTCGCGGTCGAGACCGGGCTGCGTGAAGGCCTTGCGTTCATGACCCTGCATTACCCGGACGAGGTCGACGTCAACGTACTGACCCTCGATGATTGGGATCCAAAATCGGGAACGGCCGAGTTCAAGGCGACCGCGGTGCGGATCGAGCGGGAGGGGTAGGTGGATCTCAGAAACCTCACCACTCCGCCCTCCGACCGGGAACGCGTTGCTATCGACCGTGTGCTTGCCGACCATGGCTTCACCGAGACCAACGGGACGCCGGGGCGAACAGCGATCGGTGGCCGCAGCGCCGCCACCCGGCGCGATCTGTTGCTCCCCGCGCTACACGCGCTGAACGACGCGGTGGGATGGATCAGCGAGGGCGGACTCGGCTACGCCTGTGAGCGGCTCACGGTTCCTCCGGCTGACGGGTACGGCGTGGCCGCCTTCTACGACCAGTTCACCTTCGAGGAGCGGGTCGAGGTGGTCAGGGTGTGTGACGACATCGTGTGCGGTCCCTACGCCGACCAACTGATCGCCGGGCTCGACGGCATCGAGGTGGAACGAACCCCCTGCTTGGGACGGTGTGAGAAAGCACCCGTTGCCTTCATCCAACAGCCAGGATTCCGGCGCACTGAGATCGCACCAGCCTCCCCGCAGGGTGTGCTCGAAGGCGAACCCACCTTGGTGGACACCCATATCGGTGTGATCGGCGAGTCGATCCTGCTGGCCAGGGTCGGATCCGTCGACCCGGAGAACCTCGACGACTATCGAGGGGCCGGCGGCTACCAGGCGCTGAGCCGGGCCCTAGACGAAGGACCAGACGCCGTCCTCGATCGTATCGAGGCCGCCCGGTTGCGCGGCAGAGGTGGCGCCTCTTTTCCCGCAGCCGCCAAGTGGCGGGCCGTTGCCAAGGCGCGAGGGGAAAAGATCGTTGTCTGCAACGCCGATGAGTCGGAGCCAGGGACCTTCAAAGATCGGGTGCTGATGGAGGCGGACCCGTTCGCCGTGATCGAGGGCATGACCCTCGCTGCCTACGTCACCGGTGCCGAGCGCGGGTTCCTCTATGTGCGTGGCGAATACGCCCTCGCCGAACGACGCATGATCGATGCCATCGAGGCGACCAGGACGGCCGGCCTGCTCGGTGAGAACGTCGCAGGGGGAGGGTTCGCCTTCGATGTTGAGGTGAGGAGAGGCGCAGGCGCCTACATCTGTGGCGAGGAGACCTCGCTGTTCAACTCGATCGAGGGTCTTCGCGGCGAGCCGCGAGCCAAGCCTCCGTTCCCGACCCAGGAGGGTCTGTTCGGTTTGCCAACCGTGGTCAACAACGTCGAGACCCTGGTTGGTGCGGTCGCTATCACCATGGACAAGGATGGGAACAGCAAGCTGTTCCCCATGTCCGGTGCGATCAACAAGCCCGGCCTGTACGAGGCGCCGCTTGGGGTGTCGGTTGCCGCCCTCATCGATGCTGCCGGCGGACCCACATCCGACATCCAGGCGGTGCTGATCGGCGGCGCCGCCGGCAAGTTCCTGCTCCCAGACGATCTCGAAGTCACCCTCGACCACGGAACGGAACCGCCGCTTGGGTCCGGCGCCATCGTGGTCTTCGATACCGCAACCGACATGGAATTGATCGTCGACCGCATCGCCCGATTCTTCCGCGACGAGTCTTGCGGCAAGTGTGTGCCGTGCCGGGTTGGAACCATCCGCCAAGTCGAGGCCCTGGAGCGGCTCGGCAACGGCGCTGCGGAGCGGGAGACACTCGATGACCTCGCCGCCGTCCTCAGGGATGCTTCGATCTGTGGCCTCGGACAGCTGGCGGCCGAGGCCGTCCAGTCGGCCTTGGACCTCCAGCTGATCGGGGGTCGCAGTGACTGACACCGTGCAAATCACCATCGATGGGGTCGACGTGCGGGCGCCGGTGGATGCAACGATTCTGGAGGCGGCCGCCGAACAGGGGACCGAGGTGCCAACGCTGTGCTACCTCGAGACCCTTACCGCGGCGAATGCGTGTCGATTGTGTGTCGTTGAGGTGGAAGGCGCCAGGGTGCTTGCCCCCGGCTGTTCGAGACAGGTCGAAGAGGGGATGGTGATAAAGACCCGGTCGCCGAGGGTGGATCGCTCGAGGCGCATGGTGCTCGAGTTGCTTGCTTCTTCCGTCGACCTATCGCTGGCGCCCGAGCTGATCGAGCTCGGTGAGGAGTACGGCGCCGCCCCGGAGCGGTTCGGCGAGGCCCGCGCCGAGGTCCAGATTCCGGTGAACACCGACAACGGCCTCTATGTCCAGGATCTGTCCAAATGCGTTCTGTGTTATCGGTGCGTGTCGGCTTGCGGCGACGACGCCCAACACACCTATGCGATCTCGGTTACCGACCGCGGTTTCGGCGCAGCGATCTCGACGGAGTTCGGGGTGGCCCTCCCCGACTCGGCGTGCGTCTTCTGCGGCAACTGCGTGGCCGTCTGCCCGACCGGTGCCCTCATCGTCACCACCGAATACGACATGCGCCAGGCCGGCACCTGGGACGAAGAGGCGCAGACGGTGACCAGGACCATCTGCGCCTACTGCGGCGTCGGCTGCAATCTCGACGTCCACGTCCAGGACAACGAGATCGTCAAGGTGACCTCCCCGTTCGACCACGAGGTCACCGCAGGCAACCTGTGTATCAAGGGCCGGTTCGGTTGGAGCCACGTCTCAGGGCCCGCGTCGCCGGTGTAGCTGTCTTCGTCTCTCGCATGAAGTGGGGGAGAGTCGGAGTCGCATCGGCGACCACCGAGAAGCGCTTTGGGAGTGATCGGTTGAGCTCAGCCACGGTCGCCGAGCATCCCTCGGTGGCTTCGCAGTCTGCGGAAGAGCCACGTCGCCTAGGGAATGAATCCCCTCGAGCGGGCATTGATTCGTGCGAGACACCGAGGAGGTCTGGAGATGGCTGCTCTGCCCCCGATGCCGGAGGACTGGGAAGATACACGCGCAACGCTGCAGGCCTACTCCCACGCAGTGGCGGCCCTGGCGCGGGTGCATATAGCGGCACACGACAGGTGGTGGCACATTGCATTGGAGGTGGAACCGGGAGGGCTCACCACCAAGCAGATCCCGCTGCCCGACGGATCGACGGCCACGGTCCGGATGGATCTCCACACCCACGAGGCGGTGCTCGAATCCACAGGCGGCCAACGGTGGGCATGGCCGATGGACGCCGGTCTCACCGCGACCGAACTGGGCGATGCCCTCATCGATGCAGCAACCGAGTTGGGCCTCGACGGTGAATACGAACGGGGAAAGTTCGAGAGCGACGAGAAACGTCCGTACGATGCAAAAGCTGCCACAGCCTTCTACGAAATTCTTCTCGTGATCAACGGCGTGCTTGCCGAGCACCGAGCCCGGCTGGAAGGCGAGGTCAGCCCCATTCAGCTGTGGCCCCACGGATTTGATCTCTCTTTCGAATGGTTCGGGACTCGGGTCGAGCGCCTCGAAGAAGACGGCGAGGTGGTCGAGTATCCATCGCAGCTCAACCTGGGGTTCTTCCCTGGAGGCGAGCCGTACTTCTACAGCAACCCTTGGCCGTTCGATGCCGATGACCTGATCAACAACCCCCTTCCGGCAGGGTCCGAGTGGTATATGGAGGACTGGCAGGGAACCCGGCTTCTCTACTCCGAGCTCGACGGCGATCCGACCGCGACCGAGCGCCTGCTCGAGTTTGCCGACCGGGTCTTCCAAGTCGTGCAGCCGACGCTTACCAGCTGAGCTATCAGGCACGCGGCCGGGCACTCATTCCAGGTTTCGATGCTCGCCACCCGCTCGATCTCTGAGCGGCGAAGGCGCGTTCCACGCTCACCATCGGCCGGGGCCACGGACGGGCGGCGATCTATCGGGGGGTCGAGAGGCCCGTCACTCGACGAAGCGGTTCAGGATCGATGCGGACGCGGTCAGCGCCATTCCTCCGAGCAGGGTGGCGAGGAACGAATCGCTGGTGAAACCGATATCGGCGGCTTGCGTCACCCAGATCAAGACGACCATGAGGGCAACGTTGACGACGAATGTGAACAGACCGAGCGTGAGCATGCGTAATGGCAGTGTCAAGATTTTTGCGACTGGTTTGATGTATGCGTTGACCAGGCCGATCACCAGCCCGAACACGGCGAACCACCACCACTCGCCGGTGAAAGACAGCCCCGGTACCAACCAGACGGTGATCCACGCCGCGAGCGCATTGCCGGCGATCCTCAGCAGCAGTCCCACCCAGGCAGCGTACTGAGATTCGAGCTTTCTTCAGACACCACGCGCATGTACGATCAGTTGTCCACAGGCTCTCCACAGGAAGTGTGATGCGGGACTGGAAGACCTACAAGCCGGCGCCCAGCGCGCCGGCACCGCCGAGTGACGGTTCGCCGCTGGTCGACCAACCGCAGTCGGAAGTGACAGACCCGAAGGCCGGCAAGCCGTACCTTGAGATCACGCTCGACATGAACGCCGAACAGCTAACGCTGCTGTTCGAAGACCCGGACACGTTCAAGTCCGGCCCCGTCTTCGGGCCCGGGCAGGCGCCGGCTGACTTCCAGGACGCGTGGCGCACCGAGGCGATGCGGTCCAAAACTGACATCGCCGAGACCTTCGGTCCTTGGTCGAGCGAATCCCGGATCGACGGCGCCACGTACTATCGGAAAGCGACCCGCCTGCCCTAGGCGAGTGGCAGTTGGAAGTCGCGGCTCCTCTCTAGGTCCAACTACGAAGAAGCTCGCAGGAAGATCCGGTCATCTATCGGTGCGCGCTCTAGGTACTCGGATCCGTCGGTGGCGGCGGCTCGGGACAACTTTCGCTCTCACCCAAACCAAGTTCGATCACCGCTCGCTCCGGGTCCTCGATGACCAATTGCACGTGCTCGTGAACGAGATCGGTATTGGCGATCGCTCCCCGCTTCCCATCGTCGCGGTACTTCAAATGGTAGGTCGGCGGGATGAACCGGATGGATACGATCTCTTCGAGGTCGATCTCTGGGTAGAGGGCGACGAGCTCGGGAAGCAGGTCGAGCGGGATGTCGGTGGTCACCGTACGCTTGATGACGTCGGCGATCGTCGGGAAGCTGGTGATCAGGTCGGTCGGCGTCATCTGCTCCATCGCCGCTTCGATCACACACCGCTGTCGACCCATGCGGGCGTAGTCGGTGTCCTGGTGCCGGGTTCGCGCATACGACAAGGCCTGCTCCCCATCCATATGCTGCATGCCGGGTTCGATCACCAGCCGGGTCAAGCCACCGTCGAGTGTCGGATACTCGTCGTCGACGATCCTGGTCGGCACATAGATGTCCACCCCACCGATGGCGTCGATGATGTCGGTGAAGCCGTCGAGATTCACCAGTGCGTAGTAGTGGATGGGGATGCCGAGAAACTCCGAGACCACGCTCTTGACCGCGTTCTCCGACGGAGACCCCGATCCGGAGAACGCCTCCGGCCACCGCTCACCTGCGATCCAGAGCTCGTTGATCAGCTCCGGATAGCAGTCGCAGTCCCAGACCCCCATACCTTCGGGGAGCGCGGGCGTACGTCCAGTTTCGGGGCACCTGGAACATCGCCGCCTCGCCGGTTTTCGGGTCGATGCTCATCGTGATCATGGTGTCGGTTCGGATACCGGAGCGTCCCACCCCAAGGTCCCCACCGAGCAGCAGGATGTTGAGGCGGTCGAGTTCCTCCCAAGGAGGAGGCGGGGGGAGCGTGGTTGTGGTCGCCGGTGGCAGCGTGCTCGGATCGCCCGATGATGTGTCGGCCGGAGGGGGGCCGATGTCACCGGCGGCTCGGTGTCGGCGCCTGCGGTCTCGCCACCGTCGAATGTCGATAGCAGCAGGTCGTACTGGATGAGGTCGTAGCGAGCGAAGACGAGGTGCGGGGCGATCAGCACCATGCCGAGGACGACCGCAGCTGCGATGCCGACCGTGCGGCCCACCGACCGGCCACCATCGGAAGCGGTGCGGTAGGCATCGTCGGCTGCCCACACCCGGTAGGCGAGCAGGAGAATGTTGCCAACCATCATCAAGGCAAGGGTGGTCGGACGGAAGAAAGCAGTGACGACCGAAACCTTGTCTCTGAAGAACAAGACGAGGATGAGGACGAGGGCCGCGTCTATGGCGAGCAGGATCTTCGCTTTCCTCCGGTCACCTGCGATCCATTGCCCGAGTCCGGGGATGAGAACGGACGCGGCGGCCGCCAGCAGTGGATGCGCGTTGGAGTCGACGGAAGAGGCGGTCACAGCAGGCGCATGATAAAACGAGCGCCCTGGTAGTCGTGCCTATCACCGGCAGGCGCCGGGCGGCCGGGTAACCTCCCGATCGCCCTCGTGACATGAGCCTGTGACCGACGACCCCACCCACCTCGAGCCCTCCGAGTCGACGCCTTCCCGCGCCACTCGATATTCCTATATGCGCTCCGACGGCACGCTCGACATCGTTGTTGGCAGCTTTGTCGCCGGTCTCGCCGCGTACGCCTACCAGTTTCTCGGAGGCCACAGCCTCGGTGCCGAGGCTTTCGCACCCATTGGAGCGCTGCTCACCGCTCACTTCCTCGCCTTCGTAATCATTCTGTTGCCGATCGAGCAATTCGTGATTCGGAGGCTCACCCTTGGCGCCACGGGCTGGGTGGTGCCCATACGTGCGGTGGCATTGACCGTCTCCAGTGCCGCCGTGGGCGCCGTCGTCGTCTGGTTGGCGGCCGACAGCTACTTTCTCGGCGACACGTCGTTTGTCTGGTTCGTCATCGGTACCGTCTCCTTCCACTTCTTCTTTGCTGTGGGGCGGGGTTACCTCGCCGGCTATCGCCGGTTCCGCTCCTATGGGTACGTCAGTGCGGCTGCGTCTCTGTTCCGCCTTGCGCTCGCCATCGGCGTTGTGATGATTGGTGCGACCGTGCAGGGCTTCGCTTGGGCCCAGGTGCTCGGGCCATTGGTCATCTTTCTGTGGCGTCCGTGGAAGCGGCCGGAGCAGTCGATGCCCAGCTCGCGGGGAGATCTCACCGATGAGCACATCGACACCATGGGTGAACGCGGCCTGCTCTCCGGGCTCGTTTTGTCCTCGGCCGCCTCCCAGGCCCTGCTCCTGGCCGGTCCGCTGGTAGCGGCTGGCCTCGGTGCCACGGACGTGCAATTCTCCATCACGTTTGCGACGCTCCTCCTGGCTAGGGCCCCGCTGACCCTTGGCTACAACCTCATCGCCAGAGTGCTTCCGCCATTCACCCAGATGGCGGCCACCGGCGAAGAGCGCGAGCTGCGCTCATGGGCCCGGGGACTCGGTATCGCCGGGACGGCGCTTGCGGTCGTCGGCGGCTTCATCGGCGCCCTCATCGGGCCGACTCTGGTAGCGATCGCATTCGGGCAGGACTTTCGGCCGACCGCTCTCGTCGCAGGTCTGGCGGCCTCTGGTGTCGTGCTGGCCGCATCTGCGCTCTTTATCGGACAAGTTCTGGTGGCACGTGGCCAGCCCACCAGGCTCGCCCTGGCATGGCTGAGTGCTTTGATTGCTGCGGGTGCGGTGCTGGTACTGCCGATTTCCGATCCGATCCTTCACGTGACGGTTGCGTTCCTGGTCGGCGAGGCGGTGGCGCTCGGGGCGCTGATTACGGGAGCTCTCGCCCGCGATCGTGGTGAAGGCGAGATCTCGCACGGCTATGTGGTGGCCAAGCGATCGATGGATATCGGCGGCTCTCTCGTCGCCATCGTGCTGCTCGCCCCCGTGCTGGCACTTGCGGCGCTTGCGGTGCGGCTGGACTCGCCGGGTCCGGCCTTTTTCCGGCAGCTGCGTACCGGAAGAGGAGGCAAGGACTTCTGGATGGTCAAGCTGCGCACGATGGCGATCGACCACGACCCTGCCGTTTTCCACGAGCACCTGGAGGCGATGAAGCGCGCGGCCCCGGATGATGAGTACACGATCAGGATCGCTGACGATTCCAGAGTCACTGCGGTTGGTGCCAGGCTGCGGCGGTGGTCGCTCGATGAGCTCCCCAACCTGTGGAATGTGCTCAAGGGGTCGATGTCGCTGGTGGGGCCGCGACCGCTGGTGCCCTCCGAGGCCGATCTCGTCGGCCTGGACAATCCGAGGTTCACCGTCAAGCCGGGCGTGACCGGGTACGCCCAAGTACACGGCAGGGACACGATCTCACTTGAGGTGCGCACCGGACTCGATGAGACCTATGTGGCCGACCGATCCATCCGTATCGACCTGAAGATCCTGCTGGAGACGGCGGCCACCGTGTTCCGAAACCCTGGGGCCGAATCGAAGGGCTGAGCAGCATGGAATCACCATGCGGCCGTTAGGGTTCCCTGATCATGGATCCGATCACAACACTGCTCAGCGAGGGCGATCCGGCGATTGCCGTTGTCGGTGCAACCGACAACACCACGAAGTATGGGTCGATCATTTACCGCGACCTCAAGGCGAAGGGGTACCGGGTGTACCCGGTGAACCCGGGACGCGACGAGGTCGACGGCGACACCGCCTATCCCGACATCGGCGATCTTCCGGTCACGCCCGACATTGTGAACATCGTGGTGCCGCCGCACCAAACGTTGCGCGTTTTGAAGCGGGCCGCAGAGCTCGGCATCGAGAACGTGTGGGTGCAGCCCGGCGCCGAGGACGAAGCGGTCCTCGATTACCTCGAGGCGGGCTCGTTCGCCTATCTGGCTAGGGCTTGCATCATGGTGCAGGCGAGCGTGAAGGCAGCGCCATAACCCGAATCGCCACGCCACGAACGGCGCGATAGACTCGACGACTTCAGGGGCCGGACATGGGGGGATGGAGATGACCGTGGAAGACCTGCGTAGCGCGGTGCTTGCCGTGCCAGGCGTGGTAGCAGCTGAAATTGCCATCCGTGAGGACGAGACACCGGTCGTGCGCGTCTGGACCGACGGCAGCCGCCACGACACCGAGATTCACAACGACGTTTGCGATGTGATTGCCATTCATGGGTATGGAAGCGGCAACGCGCCGAGCGGTCGTGCCGCCGTTGAGGCGCGTGTCGCCGGTGCAGTCGGCGGCACACCTCCCGTCGTGGTCGACGAATCGGGGTATGCGGGCGGCGATCAGTTGGACGCTGTTGTGTCGACCGGTCTCGCCAAGTTGATTATCGAGGAGACCGGAAACGATATCGTCGCCGTGGCTTCAGACGCCAGGGGACGGACCGCTCGCGCTCTGGTTGGCGACGGTTCCGACGCATTCATGGTTGCGGTCACAGAAGCCGTGGCCAGCCTCAGGGGGGTGTCGCCGTCCCCGGTGCTTCTCGGAGTCGAAGACCGGTTCATGGAAGGTGTCGATATCGTGTCGGTGTTGATCGAGACCGACGGGGAGCATTATGCCGGTGCCGCCGTGGTACGCGGCGGGCGGCCATTCAGCGTCGGGCGCGCTGTCGATGCCGCTCTGGCAACTGCGGTCTGACCGGTCAGGGAGCGGTGATAACCGCATCCGTTGATTGACGCTTCGTCGGCCGGGTGACCACGAAGGTCGCGATCGAAATCCCGAGCAGGATCAGCAGCGCCCGGATCGCGGTTGAGTCGATGACGAATACCACGGAGACGGCGAAGGTCGTAGTGATGGCGGCCACCGCGATTCCCTTGGCACGAGGTGTGAACCCGACACCGGCGCGCCAATCCCGGACGATGCCACCGAACAAGCGATTGCTCTGCAGCCACTGGTCGAAGCTCTCCGACGACCGAGCGAAGAAGAAGGCAGCGAGAATCACCGGCCCGGTCGTAGGGATCAGCGGGAGCACCACCCCTACGAAGGCCACGCCAAGGCTCACGATGCCAAGGGCTAGATACACCGTACGGACGACGGGATTCCTGGACACAGCCACGCCGGAACGGTATCACCGATCCTGCCGACAGCGAGTCGGTAGGGTGGGGCGATGGCCTGGTGGAAGGCATTCGTTTCCTGGGCGCGTCGACTCTTCGACGACGATCGGGGGCCACGTGTCTCCGGCGACCCGCGGAGCAGCAATGGCGCTTCTTCGATGCACCTGTGGTGGCAGCTGCCCGATGGTGAGCGGTTGACCGCAGTCCGAGCAACGATCGAGATTCTGGAGCCTCCGGTGGTCGACCGCCTGTACTTTTGGGCGTTGCAGGCGGTATTCGCCGAACCCGACGGCGGGGCAGCCCATCTCGGACTTCAGCACAACCGCAGGCACCCGGGAGCCAGGGCAGCCAATTTCGGGGGCTATTCCCCCGGGTCGGACGGAGGTCTGCTCGACGGGATCGAGTCGCCCTTGCCCTCCACCCCGAACGATCCGAACACCAGGGATTTCGATTGGGAGCCGAACCGCCGGTACCGGCTGTCGATCGAGCGGGTATCCGATGCGGCGCCGACCGGCTTCCACGCCTGGAGGGGCTCTATCGAGGATCTGGAGACCGGGCGGTTCACTGTGGTTCGTGTCCTGTTCAGCCGCGGCGAGTACCTGCGCGGACCGGTGGTTTGGACCGAAGCGTTCGCCCGCTGCGAGCATCCCCCGGTCGCAGTCAGGTGGTCCGACCTCGAAGCGGTGGGGGAGGGGAATGGTGTGATCCCGGTGTCTGCGGCGTCGGTGAACTATCAGCGCCGGGATGCCGGAGGTTGCGACAACACCAACGCGACCATCGACGGCGGCGGTTGGGTGCAGCGGACCGCGACGGACCGGGCCGTTCCGTCGGGTACCCGTCTGACGGTCACATGAGGTGCGGGTGGGGTATCGGTACCATCCATATCCCGGGCGTTTAGCTCAGTTGGGAGAGCGCTTCCCTTACAAGGAAGAGGTCGGCGGTTCGAGCCCGTCAACGCCCACCGACGGAAGGCCTGATGGGCCGTGGGTGTACTGCTGCTCGGAGATATCCACAACGCGGTCCAGGACGCGCTCAGGACGCGAATAGGCCGCGATTTGTTCGTCGAGTCGGTCCGCAGCGTCCCCATCGGCACCCTCATAGAGGTGGTGGTTTCAGGGGGTCGTTGCATCGCTGCGGCGAGTCTTTCTGATGGTGTCAGGTCGCCGAGGGTTTGTCGAGGGCGAGTGTTGAGGGAGTGGGCGGCATGGTCGAGCTGGTCTTGGCTAACAAGGGACAGGTCGGTTCCTTTCGGGAAGTACTGGCGTAGGAGTCCGTTGGTGTTCTCGTTCGAGCCTCGCTGCCACGGCGACTTCGGGTCACAGAAATACACTTGGATCCCGGTGTCGATGGTGAACTGGGCGTGTTGAGCCATCTCTGTGCCCTGGTCCCATGTCAGGGATCGCCACAGATGCTCAGGGAGCTTCTTGACCGTCTCAGTGAGGGCAACCCGCACACTCTCTGCGGTGTTATCCGGGACCTGGCACAGCATCACATATCTCGACTGTCGTTCCACCAGGGTCCCGATCGACGTTTTGCGTTTCCCCACGATCAGGTCGCCTTCCCAATGCCCCGGCACCGCACGATCGGCCACCTCGGCCGGCCGTTCTGAGATCATGACTATGTCACGGGTCTGGCCCTTGGTCGAGGCGGGACGACCCTGTGGGCGGCGTCTGGCCCTCCCTGTGCGTAGAGCCCGCCACAGTTCCTTGCGCAAAGCACCACGGCCCTGGACAAACAACGACTGGTAGATCGTTTCGTGGGACACCCGCATCTCCTCATCATCAGGATATGCCCGAACCAGCCAGCGGGAGATCTGACCAGGAGACCACCACAACAACAGCTTCTCCTCAACCGCTTCACACAACCGTGGACACTCGGCGAGTTTCATCGCCTTGGGTCGTCGAGCACGCCGACGCGACGCTCGGTGTGCTACCACAGCCCGATACTGGTCACAGCCACCATTGTTCGCCACTTCTCTAGACACCGTCGACGACGCCCGGCCAATACGAGCCGCGATCGACCGCAACGACTCACCCTGGGCGATCCCACGCGAAATCTCCTCACGCTCACCCAGAGACAAACGCAACGAACACCATTCGCCCACAGGCACCGGTCGCCGCCACCCCAACGACGACAACTGGGTCCTGACCGTTGAAGGAGAACGCTCCAACGCTCTTGCTATAGACCGCTGCGATTCCCCAGCCTCCCACCGATCCCACAACTCGCTCCGCTCAGAAATCGACAATCGTTCCATCGTGCACCTCCATCGAGACAACTCTCGTCGATAGTGATGCAACGACCCCCTGACATCGCAGCCGATATGCGCGGGTGCCGAGTGGATCAGTTCCCTGCTCGTGCGGTTGCACGGCAGCCGTCGAAGATGTGTTGAAGTTCGGTTGGGTCCATGGTGTTTGCGGCTCCGATTACGACGAGGTCTGTGCGGATTGGACGGCCGTCCCATGATCCGAGCGACTTCATCGAGGTTCGTCGGCCGACCGCTTGGACAACTGTGCGTTTGTCGGGCTGTTCATCGGTCAGGACGATTCCTTTGCATCTATAGACCGAGGCGGGAAGGGTTCTGATTGCTTTGCGCAATGCTTTCGCAGAGATCGGGGCGCTGGTCGTGTAGTGCCACGTGCTGAAGCCGGGGATGTCCTCGTGGCCCGAGGCCATATCAATGTTGATCCTGTCAGCTTGCGACGGATCGAAGCGCCCCACCGAGAGCAGCACTTCGTATGGCACGTTGCAGTGCTCTGCCTCAACGATCCGCACTCGCTGGAGGTGGGAATCAATCCAGTCTTTGATGATCCGGATGTGCTCTGGTTCGACGAGATCGACCTTGTTGAGGATCACCATGTCGGCGTATCCGATTTGGCGAAGCTTGAGCATCGTCAACGCCGCGTCTTCTCTGTTGGTGAACAAACCTTCGGCGTCTACTACGCACGTGATGCTGTCGAGTCGGAGTAGCTGTTCATATTTGGCGTCGATGAACGTCATGACGATGCCTTCAGGATCGGCTACTCCGCTCGCTTCGAGGATCACATATTCGATGTCTTGTCCACTGAGGAGCAGGTTTTCAAGTGATGCGACGAGATCGTCGCGCACTTCACAACACACACAACCGTTGGTGAGAGAGATGGTGTTCTCGGTGGTGCCTTCGATCAGTTCAGCGTCGATGTTGACAGCACCGAAGTCATTGACGAGCACCCCGACTCTGAGTCCGTGGTCGCCGTTGAGGATACGGTTGAGCAGCGTCGTCTTACCTGCGCCTAGGAACCCAGTGAGCAGGGTGACCGGGACCGGTTCTCCTCGCGGCGAGACGATGGGTTCGGTGCGCGCCCCAGGGGCAAGAATCGGGTCCGTCATGAGTGCGTCCTATTGAGTGCCGGGTACCCAGTCCAGGCACCCCGACATTCAATTCTGCTCTACTCGTCCTCGTCCACATCGATCCCACGTGCCTTGAGCATCTTCTTCGGCTCAAGGAAGAACCCATCTTCGGGCCACGTCTGAATCTGAGGACGGTCGACATCCGGGGGATAGTAGAGATGTGGATCGATCTCCATATCGCGTAGGAACTGCTCCTGCTGCTCCTCGCGCGGTATCTTTGGTCGAGGCAACTCCATCTTGTCAGGCAGAGGTGCACCGGGAGGCATCAGCCATCGCGGATCTAGCGAAGCAACCGCTGCACCTTCGGGAAGAGCAGCCTCTCGAACCCAGATAGCGTCCTTGGTTATGTTGAGGATCTGGCAGTCAGGGCCGCCCCACATGAACAGACCCTTCCAGTGGGCACGAATCTCAGCAATGGATTCACCGTCAGTCGCTCCACCGCCTGCCTCGTAGTGGTTGATCGCAGCAATCCTTGGCTGTGTCTCGTTGAACAAGTACCCGGCTGCGTAGTACATCGTGTGCCACGAGTCGATCGTGTATTTCAAAAGGTCTTCAGGCATTCCGAACTTCAGTGCCTGGAGTTGGGGTGTGTCAAGTTGACCTTCAGAGACGAACACGTCTGCACCCGCGCCGTATTTAGCGGTCTTCTCATCGGGGCGGCCATCGCCGGTCCATACGAATGAAAGATCGTATTCTTCCCAATCGAGCCGGAACGCTGACGCGCCATCCTTGACATGGGACCGAGGCCAGTGGCGAACCACGACGCCGTCCTTGTCGTAGCAGACGCCGTTCTCTTCCTTCCAGTCAAACTCTGTGACCTCGAACTCGAACCCGTCACCAATGGGCGTGTGATCGAAGTTCTCCTCATGCCAACGCAGCATCTTCCGCATATGCTTGACCATGTACTTGGTCCCCAACTTCGGGGTCCGTCCCGACGGTCCATAAACACGCAGCGGAGTCCACCGACCAGACCATGCAGTGAACGGGTAGCTGTACGGCAGATCCGCGTAGTGATCGCCATGGAGATGACTGATGAAAATATCGTTGATCAACGCAGGCGGAACCTGAAGCGCCAAGGCGTTCTTGATACTCCCATTTCCCATGTCGAAGAAGAAACGACGAGGCTGAAGATCGTTAGTTCCCAACTCCACCAACATCGACGTTCCCGACTGAGACTTCGTCGGAGGCCACGGAGTGCTACCCAAAAACGAAACTCGCATCTCGCCAGGAAGCAACTCCTCGGTGCCACCAAAATACACATTGCGGTTCTTGATCGACGGCGTCGGTCGATACTCGGCCGGGAGACTGATGCCACCCCCAGGACGCTTGCCATACGGATTATGAGACTCAGACATCGTCGAAACCTTCCCTTCGGTACATTGAACGACGCGCTCGCGCACCATACATCACACCATCAACGAACGTTCGCAAAATCCGAAACGGAACCGGTTCGGACCAGCCTCCTCGACGCCGTGGAACGAATCTACGCGGAACAATCACCGTCAGCAGCCACCATGCGAGCAATCGCGACAGAAGCCGGATGCAGCCTCGGTGCTGTCTACCGCTACTTCAACTCGAAGGACGAACTCCTCGGCGCCGCCCTAGACCGCATGGGAGAACGGATTGCATTCGTCGCTAGCCGACCAGACGACCCCGCCGAAGCACCCATGAATCTGTGCCACATACTCGCAACGATCCCGGCATTCCCACGCCTAGTCAACTGGATGGTCTCAGAGAACAAAGACGTGTCATCGGTGATGTCGGGAAATCCACTCATCCAAGAAGTAGCCGAAAGGGCACGTACACGTGGCAGCGCCGATCCACTAACCGTGGCAGGGACAATGGCCCTTCTCGGCATCGGAGGAGCCTTCTACGGCCCAATAATCAACCGCGCAATGGGCCGCGACCCCGACGACCAAACCCTCTACGACTCCACAGCCCACATGTTCAAAGACTGGATCGAACATCAAACCCGCCAAATCAGCTAGCGCATATGTGCGGGGTTTCAGGCGAGATTGCGAAGCGGGAGGGGAAGCGCTGCCTCTTGTTCGATGAAGTCGACGAGGTTGACGAACGGGTCGAACCCGATGACATCCTGCGCGTCGGCGACAAAGTTGGAGAGGGCATTCACGTCGTAGAAGTAAGGCATGCCGTCACGAGCATTGACCAGATACTCGACGCTGCCGAGGTCGGCACCCGTTGCAGCAAGCAGCCGACCGGCATCCTGGACCGCGTCGTCCGGCGGCTGGTAGGCCTCGATGGCCAAGCCCCGGCCGGAAACGCCGTCTGCGATGCCCGGAAGATCGCAATAGTCGGCCGGGCACAGGTTGAACGATCCCGGCACCAGCAGGAGGCGGATCGCATACAGGAACACGCCGTCTAGGAATTCGACGCGGACGACGGCGTCGCCTTGTGCCGGAAGATGCTCCTGGACCAGCGCCGTGTGATCCGGGCCGAACTCGAGCTTGCCGGCATCGGCCGCCTCACCGAGTTCCTTCGGACTGTCGAACGACATGATCCCGGCTCCGCTGCCACCGATGTTCGGCTTCACCAGCACTGGCCATTGCAGACCGTCCGCGGCCTCGACCGCACTCCCGGGATGAGTTATGACCCGTGCTCGCGGATGCCGGATCCCGAGCTCTGCAGCGAGCGTGATCTGACGCGCCTTGGAGATCTCGTAGCTGAAGGCCTGGCGGCCGTTGATCACCGGAACCCCGATGTCTTCGAGGTAGGCCAGGTAGTTCAAGGTGGAGAACACCGAAGACCCCGCGCCGCGCAGCCAAGCGGAAGGGCTCATCCGGTTCACGACCACGCTGTACGGCAGAGAGGTCACCATCGGGTCGTAGGAGAGGCTCGAGGCGTCGATCCGATCGAACGGGATATCCCGTCGGTCGAGCTCGTCGAACAGCGGCTCGAACCAGAGCGGATGTTCGTACAAGATACCTACGCGGGCGTGTGGATTGTCTCGGGTCATGTCCTCTTCTCCTCGGTCTCAAGCCTCCTACCTGAACCTTTGTTCCCGACTGTCAACCAATAGCAAGGACCCTATCCGCCAACGCGAGCGACACTGCCGATGGTGTCATCACCTCGTGTTGTCGAATCGCGATGCGAAAGCGCCGGTGGCGCCGGAGCCTCGTCGACACACAGGTATGATCAGAAAACTGGAGGAGCAGGGCGCATGACGAGCCTGGCCGAGCGTCATCGGACGTTCTTCGAACTTCACCAATCGGGTTGCTTCGTGGTTCCGAATCCCTGGGACAGGGGTTCGGCGCGGCTGATGGCAGCTTCAGGGGCGAAGGCGCTGGCCACCACCAGCGCCGGCTTCGCTTTCACGTTGGGCCGCCCAGATTTGGGGCATGTGACCCGCGATGAGGCTCTTCACCATGCCGAACAGATCGTTGCGGCGACGCCGCTACCCGTCACGGGCGATCTCGAAAACGGTTTCGGGGACGACCCAGCCGAGGTTGCCGAGACCGTCGGGCTTGCCCGCGAAGCAGGGCTTTCCGGTTGCTCCATAGAGGACACGAGAATGGTCGATGGCAACCCGGCCTACGACTTCGATCTGGCGCTGGAGCGAATCGGGGCAGCCGTCGAAGCCGCCCGCGCTCTCGAAGACCCCTTTGTACTGTGTGCCCGTGCCGACGGTGTGATCAACCAGAGCTACGGGCTCGACGAGGCCATCCGGCGCATCAAGGCATTCGCCAGTGCCGGTGCGGATCTGCTCTATGTACCGCTCGTGTCCGACAGGGAAAGCCTGCAAACGGTTGTCGCCTCGGTGACGAAGCCGGTGAATGCGCTTGCGGCCGGTGCATTGACGGAGCTAACCGTCGCCCAACTCGCGGCCATAGGGGTGCGGCGCATTTCGGTCGGGGTACAAATCGCTCGCCTCACCCATGCCGCGATACGCGATGCGACAAGGTCGATGTTGACCGAGGGCAGCTTCGCCTCGTTCGCCTCGGGCGCGAGTGGCAACGAAATCGACGCAATGCTTGCGAAGGGCGCGGACGGACCGCAATAGGCGTGCCCACCAGCCGGCGGCTGCCGCGACCGGTCGAGGCCATCATCATGCGCATTCGACAACTCTGCGGCTTGAGCCAGGGCCTTTCAGCGGCCGGATCTCAAGTAACTCGACTAATGCGCACCAGCGGCAGGTCGCGACCGGCCTTCTCTTGAAACTCGGCGAACACGGGCATTCGGGTGGTGAGCTCCTCCCAGTAAGCCCGCCGCGCCTCCGGCTCCATCGTGGTGGCGGTCGCCTCGTAGAAGTTGCTCAGGTGCCGCACCCATACCTTGGAGTCGGCCTGGAGGTTTCGATACCACTGCGGGTCGGCGGCCCGGCCATTGTTGGAGCCGATCACTACGAGAGCGTCGCCGTCGGGAAAGGACCCAAGGGGAACCCGTCGGATCTCGCCGCTGTTGCGGCCGGTCGTGTACAGAAGGATGAGCCTGTCCCCAGCCGGGTGGTCCACCTCGCGTCCATCGGAAGCCAGGTACTGCTGGATGTGAGTTTCCGCGTACTCGCTCGGGTTAACACCGGCGGCGGCTTCGATGTCCATTGCTCTTCTCTCTCTGGCAGGTTGGCGGCAACCTTAAACGGGTGCACCGACCCTGCCGACGACTCGCGTCATGCGGCGCGGGCCTGCTGCTTCTTGATCGGGCTGAGAGGGAACACCCGCACCATCGCGCCGACGGCAGCTGGAGGCTCGGCAGGCTGAGCGCTATCGCCTTGGGCGGCAGACGGACGCTACGGAACATCAGGAAACAGCAGGGCGAAGGTAGGCGTTGTGGCCCGAAGGCTACGGTCTGTCTGACCGGTCTCGCGAGCTCGGAGCCACGTGGCGCGACAACGGAGGGCGTTATGACTGAGCAGGTTGATGTCGTTGTGTTGGGGGTCGGAACCGGAGGCGAGGATCTGGTGTTGTGCCTGGCCGAGGCAGGACTGGATGTCGTAGGCATCGAAGGATCCCTTCTCGGCGGTGAGTGTCCGTACTGGGCGTGCATCCCGTCGAAGATGATGATCCGGGCTGCAAATCTGCTTCAGGAGGCTCGACGTATCGACGGAGTGGCCGGCCATGCCGAGGTGACCCCGAACTGGGCGCCGGTGGCTGCTCGTATTCGAGCGGAAGCCACCGGTGACTGGGACGACACCATTGCGGTCGGGCGCTTCGAGGGGAAGGGCGGCCGATTCGTGCGCGGTCGTGGCAGGCTCGTCGGTCCCAGGGCCGTGAGTGTGGGAGACGAGACGTTCACCACAACCCGGGGCATCGTGATTGCTACCGGATCGAGGCCGTTCATCCCTCCCATTCCCGGCCTCGCCGATGTCGATTTCTGGACCACCCACGATGCCATCGCGGTCGAGCGGCTGCCCGAGTCGCTGACCATTCTCGGGGGCGGAGCCGTTGGCTGCGAACTGGGCCAGGTGTTCTCTCGATTCGGTGTCGACGTCTCCATCGTCGAAGGGCTCGATCGCTTGCTGTCGCTCGAGGAGCCAGAAGCGTCTGCGGTCATCGAATCGGTGTTCGAGGCCGAGGGCATCGCGGTGCATCTCGGGAGCCGCGCCGAACGCGTCGAGGCTCGCGGCGAAGGCGTGGTGGTGGTGATGGAAAACGGAACGGAAATCACTGCCGACCGGTTGCTGGTGGCCACCGGCCGGACCGTTGATATCAGTGACCTCGGCCTCGAAGCTGCAGGACTCGACGCCTCCTCTCGGTTCATCGAGGTCGACGATCGGCTCCGCGCCGCCGACGGCATCTGGGCGATAGGTGACGTGACGGGGAAGGCCATGTTCACTCATGTGGCGCTCTACCAGGCCTCGATCGTGGTCGCCGATGTCCTGGGCCTCGAGCCAGCTCGGGCCGACTACTCGGCGTTGCCGCGGGTGACGTTCACCGACCCTGAGATCGGTTCGGTCGGTATGACCGAAGACGAAGCGCGACAGGCAGGCATCGACGTGGCGGTCACCATCAAACAAGTGCCGGCGACCTTCCGGGGCTGGATCCATGGCCCAGGCAACGAAGGCATCATCAAGCTGATCGCTGATCGCGGGGACGGCATCCTGGTCGGGGCCACCTCCATGGGGCCGCACGGCGGAGAAGTGCTCAGCATGCTGACGGTTGCCATCCACGCCAGGGTGCCGCTAGCAACGTTGCAGCACATGATCTACCCCTATCCCACCTTCTACGGAGGAGTGGGCGAGACCCTGGGCGCGTACGCGAGGGGGATCGGCAAGGTGGTGGACCCCGGTGCCACACCCGAGGTCTTCGATATGGCCGGCTAGACCGCTGCCGCCAATCCATCCTTGTTGATGGTGTAAATCGACATCCCGCCCACCACGGATGTACCGGCCGAGATCAGATACCACCGGCCCGAATCGGGAAGGCCCGCCGAAACGCTACTGCCTCTCGAGTAGTTGGTGGGCTGATGAGGTGACGCGGGCCAGCAGCTCGACCAGCGTCTCGATCTCGTCGCTGGTGAGCGTGGCGTAAATGGTCTGGTTGAGAACCTCGACTAGGTGTGGAACGTACGCATCGACTGCCTCTTCGCCCGCATCGGTGAGCGTGATCCGCTGCGCTCGTCGATCCTCTGGATCGGGTTGGCGTATGACCAGCCCGCGATGCTCTGCACGGTCGAGCATTCGTGAAACGTGGCTTGGGCTCTTGCGGAGCTTACGGCACAGGTCGATGCCACGGAGCCGGTGTTCGGGGGCAAGGCGAAGTCGTAGCAGCAGGTCGAGGGTGGTTGAGTCGTGTTCGGTTCTGGCAACCGCGAGATCCTCGAAAGCACGCAAGAGCGCGGTTCCTGTTTCAAGGATCCGGCCTGACGGCCGTAAAGCGTCGTCGAGATCGAGCAGAGCTTCTCGTTCCTGTTGCGGTCGACCGCTGGTTGGCATCAGTCACCTCAGGACCGTGACATTACTACTCTTGACAATTATTGTCTACTCAACTATATTTAGTTGCGCAAGGGACTATTGCCCGGAGAGGATCAGGGCCGACGTGAAGCCAACCATTCTGACGTTCGTCGGCAGCTCCATCGTGGCCGTGGCGGCATGAATGCCCTCCCGCCGCGCCATCGTCGATCCAAATGAACTGCTCGCCATAACCCACAACTACGAACATCGAGCCACAGGAGGCGCACATGACCGAGAAAGAAACGGATACCATTGCTGTTGTCGGAGCGACCGGAGCTCAAGGCGGAGGCGTCGTTCGCGCCCTCCAGGACCAAGGAAGGTTCAGGGTTCGGGCCCTGACCCGCAATCCCGACAAGGCCAAGGGGCTGGCCGATGAGGTCGTCGCCGCCGATCTCACCAGGCCCGAAACCCTGACCTCGGCATTCGAGGGCGCCTACGGCGTATTCGCCACCACCAACTCGTTTGCGGCTCCCGATACCGACGAAGTCGCCCAAGGCAGATCTGCTGTCGAGGCGGCCAAGGCCGCAGGCGTGGACCATTTCATCTGGTCGACCCTTCCCAACGTCGCCGAGATCTCCAACGGCGCATTCAACGTTGCCCATTTCACCAACAAGGCGAAGGTCGACAAGATCGTCGAAGCTGCCGGCTTCAAATGGTTCACATTCGTAGAACCGCCGTTCTACTACCAGAACCTCGCCGGACCCATGTATGTCCCGCAACCCGGACCCAACGGAACCCCTACGTGGTCCGTGCCGATGAGGCCAGACGCACGGGGCATCCACATGGGCGATATCACCGAGCTGGGAAACGTCGTCGCCGGGGCGTTCGAGCACCCAGACGAGGTCGGACGCGGACAACACCTGTCCCTCGCCGGCGGGCTCATGAGTTGGAATGACATCGTTGACACCCTGAGGAGCCAAGGGCACAACCTGGCGTATTCGCAGGTAGAAGACGATCCCTGGGGCATCCGAGACATGTTTGGGTATTTCGAGGAGTACACATACTTCGGCCCAGACGCAGACAACAAGATCGCACTCGCCAAACAGGTATCCACCAAGCCGTTCACCGACTTCGCTACCTGGGCCAAGATTCACATGCCCGCCGGGGAGGATCGCAGCGCCCGCGTAGTTTGAGCGGCGGTCCGCACGCCGTCGGCGAGGCCCGACCAGCACCAAAACAGTGGGAAGAGAACCCGGTTGTCAGTCGCCGAAGGCAGGGCTTTCGTCTCATCACGGTTCGGCCGCCTTCTGGTCATGCCGACCGCTTCGATCCAGTGGATCGTCGTTCAGGTTCTTCGCTCGCTCAGCCTGGCCGTGTCGACCGACAGCCACCGTCCACCAAGCCGCCACCGACAAGAGAGCGATCGTTCAAAAACAAGTAAATGCGAGGCAACCGAGGATCAGTCGGGCGTCACCCCGAGAACATGGTCGTTGACGCGTGCCCGTTCCTTCATCTTGACACCGATGGAATCGCCCGCCTTCGCCGACTCGACCGTCTCTTGCTCGATTTGAATCGAGTCCACGGTCTGGGTGAAGTCTGAGGTATGGCCGAGGATGTGGATGGTGTCGCCGACCTCGAGCGCAGCGGACAGCTCGATGCCCGCAACTTCCAGCTTGCCCCAGTAGTGGCTGACGGTCCCGACAAGGTGTTCGGCCATGTCCCTCTCTCCTCGCGCCGGGGTGCCAAGTATCGCATCCCACGTCACGCGTTGTGGTCATAGGGCTCGGAACGAACAAATCGATACGCCGGCGTGCGCTGCTGATGCCTGTGGACGGCACCAGGTCCTTCGAGCAACCGCCGCCTTCCCGGCGTCACATCCGGGGCCGACGCACAGGGGTCGGGGCTACTCTCGTTCGTGCGACGCCATGATCGGAGCTCACCTGGTTCTCTGGCTGCATCCATTGAGACGGGCCAAACGAGACGATGCCCACCGACACCAAACCACTCGATCGGACCAGCAGCTTTCGACTCGGGGTCAACTATTGGCCGGCTCGTACCGCGATGGGCTGGTGGACAGCATTTGATCCCGCCGAGGTCGGTGACGACTTCGCCCGGATCGCCGCGAGTGGCTTCGATTCGGTCAGGCTGGCGCTGCTCTGGGAGGATTTCCAGCCGGCTCCTGAGACCGTGCATGCCGGGATGCTCCAGCGACTCGTCACCGTGTCGGACCTTGCGGACCGAGCCGGCCTCGCAATCATGCCCACCCTCTTCACAGGTCACATGAGCGGCGTGAACTGGATCCCAACGTGGGCGGTGGGTGGAACGGAACGCGACAATCGTTTCCGCGTGGTGTCCGGTGGACGCATCGTCGACTCCGGATTGCGCAATTGGTACACAGACAAGGCGATTACCGGGGCCCAGGCTTTGCTGGCAGGGGAGGCAGCCCACGCTCTTTCGGGCCACGATGCCGTTTGGGCGTGGGATCTCGGCAACGAAAATTCCAACTGCGTGGTACCACCGAGCCGATCGTCCGCCAGGGCATGGCTGGACCGCATCACAGAGGCGATCCGCACCGTCGATCAGGAGGTCCTCATCACCGTTGGCCTGCACATGGAGGATCTGGAAGAGGATCGCAAGCTCGGACCGGCGGAAGCCTCGGCGTTCTGCGACTTCCTCTGTATGCACGGCTATCCAATCTACGCCAGCTGGGCCAACGGTCCGACTGATGAGCATCTGCTGCCGTTCTTGGCTCACGTGACCCGCTGGTTGGGGAACGGGAGTGAACTCCTGTTTTCAGAATTCGGCCTGCCCACCTACCGTGCTTGCGATCCCGGCTTGGCCGGCACCGGGCGGCACAGCCGCTCGCTACGTGTCGAAGAAGCCGCTGCCGCCGCATACACACAACGGGCATTGGCAGAGCTGCACGGCGCTGGATGTGCTGGTGCCATGCTGTGGTGCTACTCGGACTATGTGCCCGCCATCTGGAGCGAACCGCCGCTCGACGAAGCGGTCCACGAGCGCTTCTTCGGGTTGTGGCGAGCCGACGGGACCCCAAAACCCTCTGTTTCGTCTGCAGCTCCGTTCGCCGATGTCGACCGGACGGATGGTCCGAGCGGCTACGACTGGATAGACATCGAGGCCGATGAATACTGGGCGGGCCCCGGGAGCCACCTCCCGCGCCTGTTCGGTCGCTACCGCGACAGCAAGGGAGTTACCTCTTCGTCGTAAGGACGTCGTCGACGGAGGCGGTGGCAATGCGCGCTCCGATGTCCCAAAACCCCGAGCAAGTCTATGGCCCCGACCAGCTCGGAGACGCCGCCGATCTCGAACACCAGCGAAACGGCTCCATCTCAAGCAGATCGCGCATTCGGTAGGGGTGTGTGGGCGGGTGCAATCGATAAGCGACGGCCCTAAAATTCAGGACCTCTCTGCGGTTGTTGCGTTGTTGCCCCTTCCACCGTATGGCGTCCCTCGCGGTAGCGTGAATTGGACAAACTGATTAGGCGAATGGCAGTCCACGATGTCCTTCGGTACGGCCCGGGCAACCCCACAGACGGACGGTGCGGTCCATCCTGGCCGACTCCTGGGTCGGCCCGCAGAGCTTCTAGAGCGCGCACCCATAGGTGACTGGTCGTCTCGACAGAAGTGGAGCGATTTCCCCGCGCTTGCTGCTTCGCAGCGGGTCGCTCGGCCCCCGGCTCAGCGGATTCTCTTCTTCACAAAAAGCGGCACCGCGTCTGATCCGCTTCGCCTTCGGTTCTCCGCTCTTGGCTACGGGCCACATCGGGCCCCGGCTCCGCAAATGGCCTTCGCTGATACAGACCGTATCGTGCGCTGTGTGCGGGGCCTCTCAAGGCTGGCTCTGCTCATCGTGGCGCTAGCAGCTGTGGCTGTCGGCTGCTCGGGCGGGGAATCCGCAACCGACCCCACCAGCAACCCTGGCGACTGGGAAGCAGTGCTGAACACCGCGCGCGGCCAAACCCTCGATTTCTATATGTGGGGCGGAAGTAGCGAGATCAACCGTTTTGTCGATCGCACCTACGGTCCGATCCTGGAGCAAGAGTTTGGGATCACCCTGAACCGGGTTCCGGTTGCAGACACCGTGGATGCAGTGAACAAGGTCCTGGCCGAACTGCAGGCCGGTCGCAACGAGGGTGGCTCTGTTGATCTGATTTGGATCAACGGCGAGAATTTCTACACCCTTCGACAGGCAAATGCCTTGGTAGGGGACTGGTCTCTTCAGATACCCAACGCACGATTCGTCGACTGGGACTCGGCTGCCGTGAACCGGGATTTCGGGCTTGCCGTGGACGGGTCCGAGTCCCCATGGGGCAGCGCTCAGTTCCAGTTCGTGTACGACGGCGCCCGTATCGACGAGGACAGCCTGCCTCGCTCATACATCGAGCTGGGGGAGTGGATCGCGGCCCATCCTGGACGGTTCACCTATCCGGCGCCGCCGGCCTTCCATGGGACGAGGTTCATCAAGCAGGCGTTCTACGAGCTGACGGGTGGCGTGGACCCCTGGCTTGGTTCGCTGGATGAAACGGCGTTCGTCGAGAGCTCCGCCGCGTTGTGGGACTACCTCACCGATATCAACCCCGACTTGTGGCGTTCGGGTCGGACTTTCCCGCCGGACATCGCCAGCCTGAACCTTCTCTTTGCCAACGGCGAAGTTGACTTCACGTTCACACAGCTGCCAGGAGGCATCCAAGCGGAAATTGACGCTGGTGTTCTGCCGGCCACAGCCCGCCCGTTCGTCTTCGACACCGGGACTATCGGCGATTTTCACTACCTGGCGATACCGACCAATGCTGGCGACTCAGAAGCTGCGATGGTATTGGCCAACCTCGTGCTCGCTCCCGCATTGCAGGCTGCCAAGCTCGACCCCACCAACGGGTGGGGGGACGGGCCGGCCATCTCCCTCGACCTCGTCCAAGGCGAAGACCGTATTGCCTTGCAGCAGGTGATCGACAACCTGGGCGGTGCGGCCGTGTCGTTCGACCGGCTCGAAGCGGTTCGACTTCCCGAGGTGGACCAGGCGTATACGCTGAGATTGGAACACGACTGGGATGTCTTCATCCGGCAATCGCGGCTTGCGAGCTGATTCGGAGCGCGGCGCGCCGCTTCTGATCCGCGACTACACGTGGCTCAAGGTCATGCCTGCCCTGGTGGTGATCGTGCCGCTATTTGCCGCGGCGTTCATGTTGGCGGTGATACAAAGCCTTGGGTACTTTCCGCTCATCGGGTTGCGGAGCTTCAACGTGGACGCCTACCGATCGCTCTTCGGCAACGATGAGTTCTGGCTGTCGCTGCTGCTATCAACACGGATCGCTTTCATGGCCGCCCTGCTGTCGACGGTATTAGGTATCGCCATGGCGCTGGGGATTCGAGGGATCTGGCGGGCGCGCCGGCGGTCGGCGTTCTTGTTCCAGCTCAGCCTCCCGATTCCGCATGTCATTGGTGCCCTAGCGATGGTTCACCTCCTTGGCCAGAGCGGTCTGATCGCTCGATTGGGCCACTCAATAGGGGTAGTCGACGCCCCCTCTGATTTTCCGGCATTGGTGTACGACCCGTTTGCGCTGGGCATCGTCGCCGAGTTCGTATGGAAGGACGCCCCTTTTGTCGCGATCGTGGCACTCGGGGTGCTGGGAACCGTTGCCGAGAACTACGAGAGCGTGGCCGCATCACTGGGTGCGTCGGCGTGGCAACGGTTGCGTCATGTCACCTTGCCGCTGCTCGTACCCGCGGTGGCGCCGATCTCGGTGATCATTTTCGCGTTCGCCTTCGGCTCGTTCGAAGTACCGCTGCTACTGGGCGAGAGCTTTCCGAGCGCCCTCCCAGTGCTCGCCTATCGGCTCCACACCAACGTCGACCTTGCGTTGCGCCCGGAAGCGATGGCTCTGGCGGTGGTCATGTCGGTTGTCGTGATGGGGGCAGCGGTCACCTATCTGACATTGGTCCGCCGAGTCCTGCGGGGAGAACGAACGTGACCGCGACCCAGCGGACGGATCGGACAGCGTCGCCTTCGCCTTCGCCATTGCGAACGCCGAGTGAGCCGCGACGGCTTCGACGGCCTGTGGTCCGTCGGATCGTTGTCCTCATGATCGTGGCCACCATCCTGCTTCCGCTCGTTCCCTTGGTCATCCAATCATTCGCCCGCGGGTACGTCTTCCCACAGCTGGTCCCAACCGAGTGGAGCACCCGTGCGTGGAGCATCGTGCTCGCCACCGACGGAGGCACCTGGGCAGCCCTGGGATGGAGCTTTGCTGTGGCCGCGACGGTGACCGCCCTGTCGCTCCTGGTGGCGGTGCCGGCCGGGAGAGTGCTCGGCCTGCGATCCTTCCGCGGCAGACGGGTACTCGAGTTCCTCGTGCTGACGCCATTGCTGGTGCCGGCGGTTGCCGTTGGGATCGGCCTCGACATCACGTTCATCCGTCTGGGTCTCTCCGGGACTTTCTGGGGTGTCGTGCTCGTCCACCTCATCCCAGCTGCGCCATACGCCGTGCTCATCCTGGCAGGGGTGTTTGCGAACTACGACGAAGATTTTGAGGTACAAGCGCGGACGCTTGGCGCGGGTCCGCTGAACGTTTTTCGGCATGTGACGATGCCAGCCATCATGCCGGGCCTGGTCGTCGCCGGGTTCTTCGCTTTCATCGTGTCGTGGAGCCAATACGTTCTCACGCTCCAGATCGGTGGAGGCAAGGTACTGACGCTTCCCGTCCTTCTTGTGTCGACGGCCAGCGGCGGTGATGTGGCCATCACCGGTGCGCTCACGATCGTGTACGCCCTGCCTGTAGTCGTATTGCTGGTCGTGACCTCCCGTCACCTGGTACGGGCCGGGCTGGGGGCGGCGGGCACATGACGACCGGCGTCGACTTGGTGGGCCTGACGAAGCACTTCGGATCGGTGCACCCGGTCGAGGACTTCTCGCTCGCCATCCAGCCAGGCCGCGTAACGGCACTGCTTGGTCCTTCCGGGAGCGGGAAGACAACACTGCTCAAGATGATTGCCGGGGTGCTCCGACCTACCTCGGGTGACATCCTTTTCGACGGCGAGTCCGTCCTTGACCTGCCCGCGCCCGAGCGCGATGCCCCGATGGTGTTTCACAACGCTCTGTTGTTTCCGCAACTCACGGTCGAGGACAATGTCGGGTTCGGTTTGCGCATGCGCAAGACACCCCAGGCGGAGCGCCGCGGTCGGGTAGCAGAGATGCTCGAGCTGGTGGGTCTTCAGGACCTGACGACCCGGCGCCCCGAGCAGCTGTCCGGTGGCCAGCAGCAGCGTGTTGCCCTCGCTCGGGCGCTGGTCGTCTCGCCCAGATTGCTCCTGTTGGATGAGCCGCTGGCCAACCTCGACCCCGACCTCCGCGCCGAGATGCGTGAGCTCCTGCTCTCCGTACAGCGCAGGCTCGGGCTCACCATGCTTCTCGTCACCCACGATCAGGACGACGCGATCGTCGTCGCCGACCATGTGGCGTTGATTCGAGGCGGGAGCCTGGTTCAAGAAGGCGTCGCACGCGATTTCTTCGAGCGCCCCGCCTCGGCATGGGTCGCGATGTTTTTTGGCGCAGGCAACCTCATCCCCGGACAGCGGACGAACAATGAAGTCGTGACCCCGCTGGGCCGGCTGCGAGTGATAGCCGAATCGCCGGCATCGGGTCCCGTGCTGGTGACCATCCGCCCCGAGGCTGTGATGCTCGACGCCGTGGAGGGCCAAGCGAACACCTTCCAGGGCACGGTCATCGCCGCCGAGTTCCGGGGCAGCCATATCCGGATGCAGCTCACGGCCGGAGGCGTCGATCTGGAGGCGACGATCCCGGTCGACGATACGAAGGGCCATGCCGTTGGCGACACCGTCCTCGTAGCCCTGCCACCCGAGAAACTATGGTCGCTCCCCGCCGAGTAGAGGCGGGTCCGACGCCGCGTTCTCGAACGCCGGTCTCCACCCGGTCGAGATCGATCGATAACTAGTCCTTGGAGGCTCCGCAGGAAGATCCGGTCTCTGTCGGAAGGCCATTTGCGGAGCCGGGGCCCGAGCGGCCTGCCACGCAGTGGCAAGAGCGGGAAAAACAGCAGCGCCACTTCTGTCGAGTCGACCGGTCACCGATCGATAACTAGTCCCTTTATGCAAGTTATCGATCGATTCACGCTTAGTTAACGCATTCTTATCCCCGAATGACTCATGATGGGTCACCTTGATCAAGTGGGCCAGGGGTGATAGGTGTGGATCGCGGTCAGGATGTTTGCGTAGGTGGGCGGCCAATCCCAAGGGTGACCTATCGCACTTGTTGACGATCGGCCACGCGATCCTCCAGGGCTTGAGCCAGGACCCAGTTCGACTGGATTGATCCCGCGCGCATGGTTTGGTATCAAGCGCCTCTGGCAGGGGCGCGAACCGCTGCACGACATCGAGCGGCGTCAGGTTATCAGTCGATTGTTCCCTCAGGGAGTGTCGCGCCGCCAGTTCTTCACTCGGTTCGCTTCGCTGATGATGCTGTCGACGGCGATCGCCGTGCTCGGGATCTTGGCCGACTCGACGGCGGTGGTGATCGGGGCCATGCTTCTCGCCCCCCTCATGTTTCCGGTCCTGGGCGCCGCAGCGGCGATCGTTATGGGGTGGCCGCTTCGCATCATCCGCCGGGTGCTGCTGGTGGCGGTCGGATCGGTGCTCGCCGTTGTTCTGGCGGCGGTGATCTCGTTTGTCGTCCCCGGCCACACGGATCCGCTCCCGGCCGAGTTGTTGGCGCGTACATCTCCGAACCTGCTCGATCTCGGGATCGCGCTTGCTGCAGGCGCAGCCGGTGCATATGGACAGGTCAGACGGCACGCTGCAGAAGCCCTCACGGGTGTTGCGGTTGCCGTGGCGCTGTTGCCACCGCTGGCGGTCGTCGGCATCACACTTCAGCTGACGGAATGGCAACTGGCCGTTGGGGCCATGCTCCTCTTCCTCGCCAACGTGGTTGGCATCGTGATCGCCGCCTCGGTCGTTTTCCTCGCCGCCGGTTTTGTTCCCGGCCGCAATCCGTTGAAGGGTCACCCGTCGGTTCTGCGGGGGATTGGGTGGGCAGCCATTGCCGCCATCATCGTGGTGCTTCCAATGCAGTTCGGTCGCGGGAACGTGCTCCCGCCCTCCGACCCGACCGAAGAGGTGACGGTCGTCGTTGAGGACTACGTGGCGGAGGGTGGCACCGCCGCCGAGGTGATCGATGTCGAAGTCGTGATCGAAAACGGCATCACCGAGGTCGACATCGTCGTGGTGAGTTCCCTAACGGTGCCGTCGGTTGAGGCCATCGCCCAGCATGTGGCCAAGTATCTGTCGTCACCGGTCCAGGTGCGGCTGCTCGTGGTCGCGACAGAGACCGAGCGCGCCAGGGTGGTCCCCTGACCCGAGGGGTGCCGCCTCGGGCCGCCGCCAGCGACCCGTCCGGCCGGCCAACCCGGCCCGACCACACTCGCGGGCATCGACGGCCTGGACCAATCCGCTAGAGCTCGACCGTGATGGGTTCGCCGGAAATCACCTTGATCTCCTCGTCCCTGACCCAGACGGTCAGGGGGTCGCCGTCCCTGACCTTGAATTGAATGCGATCGCGGGTGACTCCCACATCGAGAACACGATCCTCTACGGTCAGCGAGAACGCGAGACTCGGCCACTCGGTGGGAAGCTGCGGATCGAAGGTGAGGCGCCCCTCGTAGTCGCGCATACCCGCAAAGCCATACACCAGGGTCATCCAGACGCCTCCAACCGAGGCAAGGTGGACGCCGTCGTTACCGTTGCCGTGGATGTCAGCGAGGTCGGCGTAGACGGCGTACTTGAAATACTCACACGCCTTGTCCTGGAGCCCCACTTCGGCGGCCACAATGCTCTGCACCGAAGCCGACAGCGAAGAGTCTCCGGTCGTCAGCCTGTCGTAGTACTCGAAGTTTCGTCTTTTCAACTCTGGGGAGAACTCACCGCCGCGGAGGAACATGGCCAGAACCACGTCGGCTTGCTTCAGAACCCGGTGGCGATAGATCACAAGCGGGTGATAGAACAGCAATAGTGGGAAGCGGTCTCTCGGCGTTGCCTGGAGATCCCAAGTCTGTTTGTCCAGGAAGGTCTCGTCCTGAGGGTTGATGCCTCGTTCTGGGTCGTATGGCACGTACATGTTGTCGCCGGCCTGGCGCCACCTACCCGCCTCGCCATCGGTGAGTTTCGCGGAGCCGATGAGCACGGAGTGGCGGTCGGGATGCTTGGCCTCCAACCATTCCAGCACATCGGCGGCATAACGAAGGTGCATCTGCGCCATCAGGTTGGTGTAGACGTTGTCGTCCACGATCACCGTGTACTCGTCGGGCCCGGTCACTCCGTGGATGTGGAAGCGGCCTTGCTCGTTGAAGAACCCAAGGTCATACCAGAACCGGGCGGTGGCGAGGAGCACCTCCGCACCGGTGTCGGCGAGGAACTCCTCATCGCCGGTGACTTCGACGTAGCGTTTGATTGCGTGCATCACCGCGGCGTTGATGTGGTATTGCGCAGTGCCAGCGGGGAAGTAACCCGAAGCCTCTTCACCGTTGATGGTTCTCCATGGGAAGAGAGCGCCCACTTGATTCACCTCGGTGGCGCGTTGGCGGGCCCGGTCGAGGAGGCTGTGGCGGAATCTCAGCAAGTTACGGGCGATGTGGGGCTGGGTGTAGAGCAGGAACGGGAAAGCGAATATCTCGACGTCCCAAAAGTAGTGCCCTTCATAGGCCTGGGAGCTGAGTCCCTTCGCCGGGACGCTGGTGCCCTCGGCACGGGCCGTGTGCTGGATGAGTTGGAACAGGTTCCAGCGAATCGCCTGCTGGAGGCGGTCGGACCCGCCGACGCGGACGTCGGCGCGGTCCCAGATCTTGTCCAGGTCGACACGCTGCCGCTCAACCAGCCGTTCGAATCCGGAGTGCGCGCCCCGGTCGAGGGTTCGGTTGACTCTCTCGGCAAGGTCGTCCGGGGGGACACTCCTCGAGTTGTGATAGGCCAACAGCTTCGTCATCCGGAACGGGATTCCCGGCTTGGCATGAATCGTGAAGACGACCTTGCCCAGATCCTCACTGCTCTCGCTCGTGGTCTGATAATCGCACTCGGTGGAAACAACGTGGTCGAGGCCGCAGGCCAGGGTCATGCCGCTGTTGTGCGCCACATAGCCCATCACGATGCGGCCGCCTGCCACCTCGTGGAGCGCCGGGTCGAGGACCCGATGTTGCATGCCCTTCGCCCGGCGCGGGTCGAAGGCGGTCGGCTCGTCGACCGACCGGGCGTCTTGGTGGTTGAACAGTTCGGAAGTCACCACGAGGGTCGCCTCAGCGTTCTCTACCTCGACCTCCCACGAGATGGCCGCCAGGTGGCGATGCCTCAGCGATACCAGTCGCTGGGATCGGACTCGAACCAGCTTTCCCAGCGGGGTTCGCCACACGAGTTCCCGCTCCAGGACGCCGTTCCGCATGTCCAGAACTCGGTCGGCCTGAACCAGATCTGCTGCAGGAGACAGGAACAGAGGCTCGTCGTCGACGTGCAGGCGTGTGATCGTCCCGTCCGGGGCGTTAATGATCGTCTGTCCGTTGCGGGCGAAACCATATGCGTCCTCGGCGTAGACGATGGGCCACGTCTCATGGAATCCGTTGATGAAAGTCCCGCGTTGATGTGCCGGCCGGGCCTCGTCGTAGGCGCCGCGGATTCCCAGGTAGCCATTGCTGAGGGCGAACAGGCTCTCGGTGCGCCCGACGAGATCGTCGTGGTGGCCGCGCTCGATGAGCCGCCACTGATCTGCGGGAAAATCGCTCTCGGGCAGCCAACGAAATGGGCGGGGGATCATGGGGACTTCTCCATGGCGAGCAGGTCGGCGAGGTCGACGACGACGACGTCTGCGCCGTTGTCGAGCAAGGCGTCCGCGTGTTCCCCGGCGCCGACACCGACGACCAGGCCGAATCCACCCGATCGGCCGGCCCGCACTCCTGAGATCGCGTCTTCGACTACCACAGCCCGCCAGGGAGGTGCATCGAGACGCCTGGCCGCTTCGAGGAACGTGTCCGGAGCGGGCTTGCCGGGCAATCCCAATTCAGCTGCCACCGCCCCGTCTACGCGGGTATCGAACAGGTGAGCGATCCCAGCAGCACCCAGCACGGTCTCGGCGTTGGCGCTCGACGACACCACTGCGGTCTTGACGCCCCGCTCCCTGAGCGCCTCAACGAGGTGAACCGCTCCAGGAAAGGGCTCGACGCCGCGGCTCTCGATCAACTCAGCCACTAATTGGTTCTTTCGGTTGCCCAAACCGGTAACGGTATTCGCGGTGGTCGGATCGCTCGCCTCACCCTCTGCGAGCTCGATGCTGCGGCTTGCCAGGAAACTTCGGACCCCGTCATATCTGGGCTTTCCATCGATGTATGCCCGGTAGTCGGAGTCGATGTCGAAGGGGACGAAGGGCTTCCCTTCGTCCCCTGCGTGTTGGCGGAGGAAGCGGTCGAACATCTCGCGCCATGCCGCGGCGTGGATCGAGGCCGTCTCGGTGAGGACACCATCCAGATCGAACAGGACGGCGTCGAAATTCCTTGGCGTGAGCGCCGGAAACCCCGTGCCCCTGGTGCTGCGCCATGCGCTCAGTTCCTCGAGCAAGGACGAGACCTCCGGCTGGCTTGGTATCCGCCATTGTGCCGCCGTGGCGCCCTCTCCGACTTTGATGGCCACATCGGTGGGGCCGAGTACCGAGAAGGCGTCTTCGTCGGTTACGTCGTCTCCGATGTACACGGTCACGTCTGGGGAGATTTCTTGTCGGAGTTGCTCGAGCGCCGATCCCTTGTCGGCGTCCTCTGTGGAGAAATCGACTACGCGCTTCCCATGGACGACCCTCGAAGCCAGTTTCGTGGCCGCGGCAACCGCTGACTGGGCGGCGTCGTCCGCCGCACCAGGGTCAACATGTCGATAGTGGAACGCGGCGCCGGATGGCTTCGACTCGACGCGGGCCCCCGGAAAATCGGCGGCTACCTCACCAAGCCGGGACGCCAGAGCAGCCGCCTGCGGTGAGATTGCTGCGTCTGTCCACTCGCTGCCGTGCCCACCGATGACCAAGGCTCCGGGAATGGGACCCATGAGGCTCTCCAGGTCTGCGCGGGCCCGGCCGGAGATAACGGCTACGAAGGTATCGGGTAGACCGGCGAGATCTCGGAGTGCCGATATCGCCTGCTCGTCCGGGTGGGCGGAGGCAGGATCGTCCACTATTGCGGCCAATGTCCCGTCGTAGTCACACGCGACGAGAAGCACCGGTGCCGCCACCGCGGATCGGAGCATGGGTCGCATCAGGCGTTGAGATCCGTCAAGCACTTTTGTGCCCAATCAAAGACGTCGTGAGTTTGGACTTGTCGCCGCATCCGCTCCATACGCCGTCGCTGTTCTTCTATCGGCATGGCTACTGCTTGTTCGAGAGCGGCAGCTACACCGTTCAGATCATGAGGGTTCACCAGGACCGCCGACTGGAGTTCCCTGGCGGCACCGGCGAATTCGGAGAGCACAAGCACTCCATCCCCATTGACCCGGCTCGCCACGTATTCCTTGGCGACGAGATTCAGCCCATCGCGCAGTGGGGTGACCGTCATCACGTCCGCCGCCGCGTAATAGGCGACGAGCTGCTCGAAGGGCAAGTTTCGATACAGGTAGTGCACGGGCACATGCCCGGGCCGGGCGTGGTCACCGTTGATCCGCCCGACGATCTGCTCGATCAGTGCTCGCATCGCCGAGTAGTCGCCGACGTCCTCCCGCGACGGGACCGCTATCTGGACGAATACCAAGTCGTCGGCGGGATGTGTTTCGAGGAGCGTCTCGAAAGCGCGGAGTCGGACATCGATTCCCTTGGTGTAGTCCAGGCGGTCCACTCCCAAAACCACCGTACGGTTGGACCCGAGCTCCTCACGCAGACGGGCCACTGACCGTTGCACGGAGGCCGACTTTGCGGCTTTGATGAACTTGGGGGTGTCTATCGAAATCGGAGCAGTTTTCAGGCGGACGATGCGGTCGTCGATCCGCAACTGCCGCGTGCCCCCTTCCGCACCGGCGAACCGTTTGGCGCTGCGGGCGAAGTTATGACGGCCGAGCTGTGTCTGGAAGGCGATGACGTCGGCGCCAAGCAGCCCATGAAGCATTTCCTTTCGCCAAGGGAGGCGGGCGAACAGCTCGACGGGAGGAAAAGGGATGTGCAGGTAGAAGCCGATGGTGACGTCGTCCCTCAGGTCGCGCAGAAATCTCGGTACCAGCTGTAGCTGGTAATCCTGGACCCAGGCCACATCGCCGGGGTGAAGGGCACGAGCCGTTTCCTCGGCGAACCGCCGGTTCACCTCGCGATACGGGCCCCACCAGTGTCGGTGATACTGCGGAACGCGAATCGCGTCGTGGTACAACGGCCACAGCGTGCCGTTGCAGAAACCGAAGTAGTAGCCGTCCAGTTCCACCTCCGATAGCGGCACCGGTCGATGCTCGATGCCATCGCGGCTGAACACGTCCGGGGCGAAGTCGGCCACTCCGGTCCATCCCACCCATGAGCCCTGCCGCTCCTGAAGGATCGGTACAAGGGCACTGACCAGGCCACCAGGGCTCGTCTGCCACTCATCGTTTACCCAGGCGACCGGAAGCCGGTTGGCGGCAATGACGATCCGTCTGGCCAGGATTCTCCCTTCATGCGGGCGTCACGATACTCGCACCGACCGCGACCGAGCCTCGAGGACAGCACTGCCCGAAACGTGACCTGTCGAGAAGGAGGCGCACCGATGGCGCCACTGGGTTTTCGTCGCTACTGGAGCCGCGCCAAACCCGCGCGGTTCGAGCCTATCAACGTCGACCCGAGGCATCTGCAATGACTGCGTGTTCCGAACTCGTTGTTCATCACGTGGCGTGCCCGCTGGGCGATCAGTACGGGCAGCTGACTTGTTCTGGACCCCGGCCGCGATACGTGGTGATGAACTCTTCGATCTCCGGGTCCACTGTCTCGTAGCGTTTTAGCCGGTTCCAGGCCGTGGCCACGATCGGATCCGTCATCGCGGCATTTGGTGACAGGATCACTCGATCGTCGAAGCCATCCACGATCTGGCGAAGCGCCGGCCCAACCTCGTCCTCCAGATTCTGCCGGTACCAGATGACGACTGCCCCGTGTTCTAGTGCGTGCACCGCAAACTCGGCAGGTATCTGCTGGGTGTAGATGCCACACCGCGCGCTGGATGCTGCGTGGGGGCCGCTGGTCGGGGTAGCGGTCGCGTAATTGGCAGGTTCTCCGGCGGCAATGTGTCCGCGACCCAGGTTGGGTGGTCGCTCGACGCCGGCTAGCTCGGCAGGAAACAGGCGCTGGCTCAGCCAGAATCCGACTACTAGGGCAATCAGCACCGCGACGGCTCCTATGCCCACCATCCTGACTCGGCGACGTCGTGTCTCACGTCTTTTCTCGGCCTCTTCGTGGGCTTTTCGTTCTTCGCGACGGGCCCGCTTCTCGGCTTCCTTTGCCGGGTCCTTCGCCTTGGACGACTTCCTCTTTCGTTGTTTCGCCAAGCCAGCCCCTCTGATATCCACAACTGACTGTCCCGAACCTACCAGGGGTCGCGGGTTCGGCCGACGGACGGATGCTGGCGTGCCGGCCGTCGCCCACGTGGTCGCGGAAGGCGCAACCGGCTCCGAGTTCGACCCCTATGCCGTGTCAGAATCGCTGCCGGTGTGGACGATGCCGACACCGGCCACGGCACCAACCAATGATCCCGCAAACACCAGCGCCATGATGTTGGGCCACCGTGAGGTCGCCCTAGGGATGCCGAAGTCGGCGAGCTGTTGATCCGTTGGCTCGAAGCGGGTCAGACCGGCGTCCACGAACGATGGCGCCCGGCCATCCACACCCACCGACAGGTCGTAGACCAGCTCTTGGGCCTCAACGTCGAGTGCCAGAAATGTGAACCATCCTGAGTCGGGTACCCACTCCATGTTGGTGTCGGAGCGGAGGTCGTCGAGCAGCAAGTCGCTTGCCGGTTCCGACCGTTCGATGGTGAGTCCGGTGCCGTGCAGGAGCTCGGGGCGCTCCGGCGTCAGCAGAAACACGTCTGCCTCGATGATGTCGGTATCGGGCAGGGCTCCATGCAAGATGTGGAGCGGCACCCATGGGCGGTCGGTTGGGATGGTGATTTGCACCGGGATCCCATCTCCGGAGATGAAACCGTCGTCTTCTGCTGCGGAGGCATCGAACCGAGCCGCCAGGAAATAGGGCGATCGAGAACCGTAGAAGTCGAGCATGTGCTGCGTTTCAGGCCCTTCGGGGAGGTTGAAGCCGTTGGCATTCACCCACTCCAGCACATCAGCACCGCCGCCCTTGAGCACAACCACGTCAAGCGAGTCGATGCGAGTGCGCAGCACAACCTGCGCTCCGTCTTCTGCGCCCAATGTAGCGAAAGCTCTGAACGCCAATGGTGGCGGAGGATTCACCTCGAGCCCGAGCCGCTGCAGGGTCCAGTCACCAGCGCGGGTGACGTCGGTGGGCTCGGCGGGGAGCGGGATGATCGATCCGAACGACTCAACATCACCCTGGAAAGTGAAATTGGTGATGTAGCGCTCGATGCCGTCCTCCCAGGCAACGAACGTCGTGGTCTTTTGGAGGCGAACCGCTCCGCTCGCCGAGACCAGGAACCCGCAGGCGAGGGCGGCGGGTGCGGCAACGAACAGCGAGGCGAGCAAGGCTGCGGTGAAAGCGACGATCCGGCGCATGGGTATCTCCTCGGTGGCTTGCTCGGTTGGACGGGCGGACTCGCCTGTGAGGTTCCCTAGCCCGGGTTCCTCCTTGGAGCACACCGATAGGAGGCCGGTCGTCTCGACGGGCGTGGCGCCCATTGTCCCGCTCTTGCCGCCTGCGAGTGTGGAATCGCCGCCTCGGCCTCTCCGTTGTTGACGTGTGGCCCCTTCCCGCCGGCATGGAATCAAGCCCGACCCATTCGACGCCCTCGCTTCGACATGGTGGGACGAATCCGGGGTCTTACATGGGCTCGGCGTGCTGCTGGCTCCGGTTCGGGTCCCCTTCGTTATCGGAGTCCTCCGGGCTGAGCTCGGAGCAGGGGAGCATCGTGTTCTCGATCTCGGATCGGGAGGAGGCCTGCTCGGTGCAGCCCTCGGTGACCACGAGTTCACCGTGGTGGCGCTCGATCCGTCGCTGGCGTCGCTGGAGGCCGGGAAGGCCCGCGGTGGCTCTTCAGGCCGCGGGATCAGTTTCGTCGGTGGCGTGGGTGAGCGCCTCCCCTTCGCCGACGGCTCCTTCGATGCCGTGGTATGCATGGAGGTTCTCGAGCACGTTGGCGACCCCGCCGCGGTGGTGGCCGAGGCTGCCAGGGTGCTGCGACCCGGCGGTGTGTTCATCTTCTCGGGCCCGAACCGGACCGTCGTCAATCGCGTTGGCCTGGTGTTCGTGGCCCAGGACATCTTGGGTGTGGTGCCGCGGGGCACCCATCGTTGGAAGCGACTCATTCGGCCCGATGAGATGGACCGCTACATGCGGGCATCCGGGATCGAACCAGGCCAGACTCTCGGAGTTGGTATCGGGTGGCGAGACCTTCCGCTAGCCGCGCTGGCCGTCGTTGGTCTGTTGATTCGGCGTCTTAGCTATCCGGAGGCTGCGCGGCGGATTCACCTCGCCGCCGGCACTGGCACATCGGTGGCTTATCAGGGCTTCGGCCGGCGAAGATAGCGATCTCCGGGTGTCGTCTCATGGCAGGTCCCGTGCGGCGAGCTCGGTTCTGTGTCGGGGGACGATGAGCAGGAAGTCGAGCAGTGCCAGGTGACTATTTGTCGGCTAGTCATGACTAGTGCCAGATCCCCCGATCTGACTAGTCACTTGGAATCCCTTTCGTCATAGGGTCCGGAGCCCCGCGTGGTTCGCTCGATCGGTCCCTCGCTGTTCGATGAGGCTGCCGACTTTGGGACGGACGACCTATAGGCGGTTGGGGCAACCTCGGTACAATCCTGTTCAAGATCCGAGGGGTATTGGTGAAACGAAGGGTCTGGGCAGGGATTCTGGATGTCAGGGGGGCGAGCATGGTCGAGTACGCCCTGCTCATCGGACTGATCGCATTGATCGTGATCGCCGGCGCCATCCTCCTCGGCGACTCACTCGTTTCCGACTTCTCCGACTTCGGTAGCGAGATCGAAAACGCCCCGTAACGGTCCCGGCCCCACCCGACACCACAGGTGATCAGGCCGGGATGACGGTCAGCTGCCGTCGGTGTCGACTCCGAGGCCCACCGAGCATGCAACACCGGTGCCCTCGAGGCCGCAGTAGCCGTTTGGGTTCTTCGCTAGGTATTGCTGGTGGTATTCCTCTGCGTAGTAGAACGGCCCGGCCTCTGCGATCTCGGTCGTGATCGGCCCGTAACCGGCCTCTGCCAGCCGCCCGCCGTAGTCGTCGCGCGACTCCTTGGCCTCGGCAAGCTGCTCGGGTGTCGTCGTGTATATCGCCGATCGGTACTGGGTGCCGCGGTCGTTGCCTTGACGCATTCCCTGGGTCGGATCGTGGGCCTCCCAGAAGGTGGCGAGCAGCTTCTCGTAGGGCAGCGACTCGGGGTCAAAGACGACGATCACCGCCTCGGTGTGGCCGGTCAGCCCCGAGCACACGTCGGCGTATGTGGCGTTCTTGGTCACCCCGCCGGCGTACCCGACGGCAGTCGTAACCACGCCTGGGATCGTCCAGAACTCGCGTTCGGCGCCCCAAAAACAGCCCATCCCAAAGTAGGCGATCTCGCTGCCCTCGGGGAAGGGAGGGACGATCGATGTCGCGTTGACGAAATGGATTCCCGAGATGGGGATCGGCTCGGTGCGATCGGGCAGTGCCTTCTCCGTGCTCGGCATAGTGGTCTTGTGTCGTGATGTGAACATGGTCCGATCAACGTTACCCACCACTGGTATGTTCCGCAGAAGAAAAGCAAGAGCCGCCTGGACCAGAGGCGGCTCTCGCTCAGCTGATAGGTGGTAAGGATCAGTGTTCCTCGCCGCCTCCCTCTTCCTCCCCGCCGTCTCCCTCTTCCTCGCCTTCGCCGCCCGTGTGGGTGAAGGCAAAGACCTTGCGATCGCCTTCGCTCGACTCGATGACGACCTCGAACGTCTTTCCGACCGGGGCTTCCCAGAAGGTGACCTTGGCGCTCCACTGGCCGTCGCCGTTGGCCGTGGTAGAGGTCCCGCCATACGGGGACTCGATCCAGATCTTGGTGCCGGGGGTCGCCGTCCCGAAGAACACGTCGTATGGCGGGTTCTCGGCACAGGATCCGTACTTCTGGTTGGCGGAGAAGTCGACGAACCCGGGCTCGTCGTCGCCCCCGTCTTCCTTGTCTTTCTTGTCGTCCTCTTCCTCGGCCTTAGGTGGGTCGTAGTACAGGGTGACCGAGTCGTCTGCCTTGTTGCCGGCGGCGTCGGTCGCTACGAAGCCGACGATGTTTTTACCGGGGGACAGGACCAGGGCAATTCGCCAATGCTCTCCGTCGACCTGGGCGCTGAACTGGCCACGGGTCACGGTGGAACCTGGCTCGACGTACCCCTCGAAGGTCACCACCTTGTTGTCGAGGTGAGTTCCGTTGGCCGGGGACAGAATCTCGAAGCCGGGAGGGGTCGTATCCGGCTCGTCGGCATGCTCCTCGTCCGTGTCCTGCGGCTCCTCTTTGGCGTCTTCCTCGTCGTGAGTGGCCTCTTCGTCCTGGGCCGCCTCTTCCTCATGGCCGGTAGCCTCGTTCTCGTCGTGACTGGCCTCTTCGTCGCCGGTCGCCTCTTTCTCGTAGTCGCCCTCTTCCTCGAAATCGACCTCGGGGGTCGGCTCCTCGGCGGGCTCTTCATAGGTCTCTTCAGCCGGTGCGGCACCTTCGTCCGACCCGCCCAGCGAGCCGACCGCGGCGAGGGCCATGCCCCCGCCGAGGACGAGTACAAAGGCGAGACCGAAGATGGCGAGCTGTCGTTTCCAGATCATCGTCTCCTCCTGCTACACATCGTGGTTGATGACTACTACTAGCGGTTACACGCTGCGGAGGGCTGTGAGGTTTATCCCTATTTTGATCTGATCCGAACCAACGGACTAGTCAGGCGGGCGGATCGTCGAAGGCTCACCCTGGTCGAGAAACGTCTCCACTGACCCCGGTACCATTCGCCGACGATGCCGCTTACCGTCGACTCCGTATCCAAAGAAATCGATGCCTTCGCTCCGCGGGAGGGCGCCGCCGGCTGGGACCCCGTCGGGCTTCAGATCGGCGATGCCGCGGCGTCGGTGGAATCGATCGCCGTCTGTCACGAAGTCACAGAGAGCGTGGTCGCTGCGTTGGAGTTGGCGCCGGTTGACCTGATCGTGACCTATCACCCCCTGCTGTTCGAGGCAACGCGGTCGCTCACCGTCGCACCGACGCCGGCGGGGAGGGCGTATCGGCTGTCACGGCTGGGGGCGAGTCTGATCGTCGTCCACACCGCGTTCGACTCGGCGCCAGGCGGAACCGCCGATGCGCTAGCCGCGGCGCTGGGGATGGACCAGCCCTCCGGGTTTTTCCCTGCGTGGCGTTCCGAGGCGCTCAAGGTGGTCACGTTCGTCCCCACTTCCCACCTCGAGGCGGTCGCCGATGCGATGAGCGGAGCCGGTGCAGGCAACATCGGCAACTACACGGGCTGCTCATTCCGTATCGAAGGAGTGGGTACGTTCGTCCCGGGGAGCGGCGCCGAGCCGTTCTCTGGCGAGCGCGGGGAGATGAATGCCCAAGCTGAGGTTCGCATCGAGATGATTGCCGACGCTCACCGCAGGGACGCCGTCGTCGAGGCCCTGGTGGCCGCCCATCCGTACGAGTCCCCGGCCTTCGACGTGATCGCCGTGGAATCCGGCAGCGCCATGATCGGGCGGGTTGGGTCGTTGGAGTCGGCCATCGCCTTCAGGGCGTTGGCCGACGCCGTCGCCGACACGCTGGACACGACGGTACGGGGCGCTGGAACCGCCAAGGATGTGCAACGTGTGGCCGTTCTTCCCGGGTCGGGAGGGAGCGCCATCGCCGCCGCGGTAGGGGCCGGTGCCGAGGTGCTCATCACCGGCGATGTGCGCCATCACGAGGCACGCCGGGCCCTCGATTTCGGGCTTTCAGTCATCGACGCCGGACATGCGGCAACGGAGCGCCCTGGAGTACGGACTCTGTACGATCTCGTCTCAGGAATCGGCCCGGACACTGTCGACCTCACCTTCATCGATCCGAACCCGTGGGAGGAAGCGTGGAGGAGCTGACGAGTCTGGCCGACCTGCTCGACCTGCAGCAGGTAGACACTCAGATCGATCGCCTCATCGAGCAGCGGCAGAACCTCCCTGCACTCGATGAGTACAAAAGTGCCGACGTCACGCTGCGCCGCCTTGTGGCCGAAGGCGAGGCCGCCGCGGACCGGCTGAAGGAAACCAGTCGCTCGCTTGACAAGACCAACGGCGAGCTCGAGATCACCAGGGCCAAGGCTGACATGGAAGAGAATCGCCTGTATGCCGGCGGCCTGTCTGCCCGCGATACCGGCTACCTGAGGCAGGAGGTCGAGATGCTCCGCACCCAGGTCTCCGGGATGGAGGATGAGGTCCTGGAGCTGATGGAAACGCAGGAGAACGAGCAGGCCGAGTCGGATCGGCTCGATAGCCTGGTCGAAGCCGCCAAAACCAACAAGCAAGGGCTCGAAGCCGCCATCAAGACCGAGTGGGGGCGGATCGACGCTGAGATCGAGGCCAAGGAAGGCCGCAAGGCAGAGATCCAGCCGCTGGTAGCCAGAGACGTGCTCGATCTCTATACGGACCTGCGATCCACCAGGGAAGGACTGGTGGTCAGGGCGCTCACCGTCAGGGTTTGTGGCGCCTGCCATCTCAGGTTGTCGGCAACCGAAGAGCGTGACGCCCTCCGGGAGGATCCGCCGCGTTGTGTGCATTGCAGGGCGATCCTCGTCCCATAGGGGGTGCCGAAGATGACGTGTGGCCGGGCGTGCAGAGATGAACCGCCGACGCGGGACTTGCCGGTGTGGCTGAGCCCGCCGGTGGCTTCGTCAGCTCCCCGCTAGTGCTGCTGTGGCATGCGGGAGCTACGATTGCGTTCACCAGGTATTCGTTTCGCGATCCGCAGATGGACCTTCGATTCCTGGTACTCGGCGCCGTCCTCCCCGATCTCATCGATACCCCGATCGGCTTCGCTCTGTGGCCCTCGGTGCAAAACGTCAGGCTGGCTTCACACTCGTTGTTGTTCGCCGGAGTGATCATGGCGGTTGTGTTGGTGGTGACCCGGCGCGGTCGGCCTCGCAAGCGATGGATGCCGGTGGCGATCGGAGTGCTGCTCCATCAGGTGTTCGATGCCATGTGGCGAGAGCCTGAGACATTGTGGTGGCCGTTCCAGGGTTGGGAGTTCTCGTCGACCGGTTTTGCAACCGTTTCCGAATACCTGACCTGGCTGGTAACCGACCCCACGACGTGGCTTCTGGAGGCGGTCGGGCTCGCCTACCTGGTGTTCCTAGCCTATCGATCCAAACTCACTCACCGGGCCACGTTGGCTGCGTTCTTCAAGACGGGTCGGGTTCAGGCACCGATTGGTCGCTGAGTCGATACGTCCGCCACCCCATCCGGGCCGCAACCACCAGCAGAAACACGCCGAACAGCCTGCGCAGGAGGTCGGCGTCGAGGCTGAGGGCAATCCATGCCCCGAGAGCGGCGCCTGCGATGCCGGCGACGGCTACGGGTATGGCAAGCCGCCAGCGGACGTTGCCGAGCCGGGTGTGGGCGACGGTGGCGACGACTGCCGTCGGCAGGATGATCGCCAGCGACGTCCCCTGGGCCATGTGCTGGTCGAACGAAAACAGGACGACGAGGACGGGAACGTAGATGACACCGCCACCGATACCGAGGGCGGCTGCGATTGACCCTGCGATCAGGCCGAGAGTGATGAGCCCTGCGACTTCGAGCACTACAGCATCATCCTGATTCCGGCGATCAACAGCACCGCGGCGAAGGCCGCGCTGAGCATCCGCTCTGGGAGCAGGGTGGCCGCTCTGGCCCCGATCACCGCTCCGACCGCCGCACCGGTGAACACGAGCAGGGCGGCACCCCAGTCCACGCTTCCGCTGATTCCAAACGCGATCAGCGCTGCTGACGAAGATGCGATGATGGTGGCGATCGACGTCCCCGAAGCCTGGCGCTGGCTGACGGCGAGCCACAGAACCAGCCCTGGGACCACGATGATCCCACCACCCACCCCGAACAGCCCGGCCATGATTCCGGCGGCACCACCGATCAGAGCGGCCTTGGCGTAGGTGGTGTTCACCGGCGAAACCGTACACGGTGCGCTGTCGGATTCCTGTATCCGTCGGTAGCCTTTGCGGCCAATGAGATGGCCAAGGCTGTTGCTGTTCGTCCCCATTGCGGTTGTCTTTGCTGGCGGTTGCTCGCCAAGCGGCTCGGTCATCGATTCACCCCCGGTAGTGGTTGGGGATTGGCTGGTTTCGGTCGGTGGCAGTGAGTTCGACACGGCAAGCGAGAAAACCTTCCAACCGGCGCTGGCCATCGTGATCGCTGTGGAAAACGACCTGTCTACCGGGCAGACAGCCGCGTTCCTCACCGAAGGGATCCCAGCGTCGGTCTCCGCAGCGTATTGGTCCTCGTTCCAGGAGGGGTTTGGCGCCTTTGCCGGCTACCCGCTTTCGGAGCTCGACGTTGGTGGTTCGGAAGAGATCTTCACCGAGGGTGTCCGTTTCGCCGCGGTCGTGGTAACCGACCCTGAAGATGGCGGCGGCATCATCTTCACCAGAGACGATCCGGCGCGGCAGATCGACCTCGTAGCCACGCTGGCCTCGGGGTTTGTTGATCCGTTGCGACGCACCTACGACCTGCTGCCAGGGAATGAGGAAGGCGACATCGTGCGAGTCGCCTATCGCGACACGGTCGTGCCCGCAATGTGGGCAGCAATCTCCTCCGGCCAATACGACGACGACTTCACCAGACAAGCGCTGGCCCTCATCGACGCGGTGGCTATGCCGAGCTTGCCATCTCCCTGAGTGCGGGTAGCACCTCAGCGCCGAGCAGCCTGATCGTCGCCTCCTGATCGAGCGATGTCGTTTGGATCGTCACCACGTCTGCCGTGACGTCGGCGACCAGCGGGGTATAGACCGCGATGTAGTCCTCCGGGGTCTCGACGATGCTGTACCGGGACAGGATCTCGGAGCGATCCATCTCGTCTGCCTTGCGTCGTAGTTCCTCTGGATCCACGGCTTGCAGCCTGCCGGGTGCCCGAAGCCCCCGCCACGCCTCCAACGCCTCCCATGCCTCGTCGGTCGTCGAGGCCAAGATCGACCACCGGCCGGCGGCGATCGACGGCATCGGGCGTCCGGCATCGGCGGCAGCGGCCCGTGCCGGATCGATGACCCGCTCCCTGGTTTCTGCCGGATCCTTGACCGATGTGATCACCCCTTCGGCCTTGCGGGCGGCCAGCGCTGCCGATTTGGGGCCGCCGGCTGCCATCCAGATCGGAACCGAAGCGATTGGTGGGCTGTACAGCCTGGCTCGATCGGTTCGGTACCACTCGCCCTGATAGGTCAGCTTCTCGCCGTCGAGGAGCCTGCGCATGATCTCGAGCGCCTCCTCCATCCGGGCGGCGCGTTCGGCGTATTTGGGAAATGGGTAGCCGAGCGGGCCCTCGTTGAGGTTCTCCCCGGTGCCGACCCCGAGGGTGAAGCGCCCCTCGGACAATCGGTCGATGGTGGCGGCGGCCTGGGCGACCACCCCCGGGTGGTAGCGAAACAGTGGAGTGGTGACCGCAGTGGCGATCTCAACCGAGTCGGTCGCCTCGGCGATGGCGCCGAGCGTGGAGAAGGCGAACCCAGACGCCGATACATCGTCAACCCACGGGTGGAAGTGCTCGGACACCATCAGCATGTCGAACCCGGCCTCCTCGGCGAGCACGGCGTGGCGCACCAGGGTCTCAGGATGGAACTGCTCGTGGCCGCAAAAATATGCAAATCTGGTCATGGGCGGAGAGTAGGTGCGGGGTGATTGTTGGCGGGAACGCTGGTCTTCGGGGATGCTCACCGTGTCGACGATGGTCCATGGGGGGGGTCTACAGGGCGGGCCGTTGTTGGGTACAGTTGAGAGACCTGCCGTGAGGTGCACGGACCCATCCGATGATTCGCAAAGGTCGATGCAGCGAAGCGGAGCCGTGGTTGATTTGCACGCATCCTCCGCAAAGGCCACAAGAGCAACACCAACAGAGCAATACCTCAGACTCAGAGCAACCAACCACCAGGAGGACAACATGTCAGACAGCTCAAGCCGGCCCCCGACGTCAGGAGCAAACACGAAGATCGGGAGTTCTGCGACCCGGCGATGGTGGCCGGATCAGTTGAACCTGAGGATTCTCCACCAGAACCCCCCCGGGGCCGATCCCATGGGTGAGGAGTTCGACTACGCCGAGGAGTTCAAGACCCTCGACCTGGATGCCCTGAAGCGGGACATCGGGGCGGTGATGACGACGTCGCAGGACTGGTGGCCGGCCGACTTCGGCCACTATGGGCCTCTCTTCATCCGGATGGCGTGGCACAGCGCCGGCACCTATCGCATCGGTGACGGCCGGGGCGGCGGGGGCTCCGGCACCCAGCGCTTTGCCCCCCTCAACAGTTGGCCGGACAACGCGAGCCTGGACAAGGCGCGCCGGTTGCTCTGGCCGGTCAAGCAGAAGTACGGCCGGAAGATCTCATGGGCCGACCTGATGATCTTCGCCGGTAACTCTGCCCTGGAGTCGATGGGACTCAAGACCTTCGGTTTTGGCGGTGGGCGCGAGGACGTGTGGGAGCCTGAGGACGACATCTACTGGGGGCCTGAGGACGAGTGGCTGGCAGATGAGCGCTACAGCGGGGACAGGGAACTCGAGAATCCTCTCGGCGCCGTCCAGATGGGTCTGATCTACGTGAATCCGGAGGGGCCGAACGGTAACCCGGATCCGCTCGCTGCAGCCCGGGACATACGAGAGTCGTTCGCTCGCATGGCGATGAATGACGAAGAGACCGTTGCGCTCATCGCGGGCGGACACGCGTTCGGCAAGACTCATGGTGCCGTCGAAGCGCAGTACATCGGTCGCGAGCCCGAGGGCGCCCCGATCGAAGAGCAAGGCCTCGGCTGGAAGAACGTCTCCGGGAGCGGCAACGCCGGCGACGCCTGGACGAGCGGCTTGGAGGGGGCATGGACCACCGAGCCGACGAAGTGGGACAACAACTACTTCGACAACCTGCTCGGCTACGAGTGGGAGCAGACGCAGAGCCCCGCCGGTGCGACGCAGTGGACTCCCCAGGACGCATCTGCACAGGGCACGGTGCCGGATGCTCACGATCCGTCGAAGCGGCACGCTCCCATGATGCTCACAACGGACCTTGCACTGAGGTTGGACCCGATCTATGCGCCGATTTCGAAGCGTTTCCACGATAACCCCGAGGAGTTGGCAGATGCATTCGCCAGAGCGTGGTTCAAGCTGACACATCGCGACATGGGGCCCCGCTCGCGATACCTCGGACCGCTGGTTCCTGAGGAGCAGCTTCTGTGGCAGGACCCGGTGCCCGACGTCGATCATGAGCTGATCGACGAGCAGGAAATTGCTGCGCTCAAGGAGGAGATCATCGGATCGGGACTGTCGATTTCCGATCTGGTCTCGGCTGCCTGGGCGTCGGCAGCGACCTTCCGCGGCACCGACAAGCGCGGTGGGGCCAACGGGGCCCGCATTCGGCTCGTGCCGCAGAAGGACTGGGAGGTCAACAACCCGGCAGAACTGGCGAATGTGCTGGAGGCCCTGGAGGCGATCCAGACGGACTTCAACGCCTCACAGTCCGGCGGGAAGAAGGTCTCGCTCGCCGACGTGATCGTTCTAGGCGGGTGTGCCGCTGTCGAGCAGGCAGCGAAGAACGCAGGGCACGATGTGCAGGTTCCCTTCTCGCCGGGGCGCACAGACGCCGGCCAGGAGCAGACCGATGTCGAGTCCTTTGCCGTGCTCGAACCGACCGTAGACGGGTTCCGCAACTACCTTGCGGGCTCGCACAAGCAGCCGGCGGAGGAGCTACTGGTGGATCGGGCGAACCTGCTGACGCTGACCGCTCCAGAGATGACGGTGCTCGTCGGCGGCATGCGTGTTCTGAACGCGAACGTCGGCCGCTCTGAGCATGGTGTGTTCACCGAGCGGCCCGAGACGTTGACCAACGACTTCTTCGTGAACCTGCTCGACATGAACACGGCGTGGCAGGTGTCTGCCGTATCCGAAGGCCTGTTCGAGGGGCGCGATCGGAAGACAGGCGAGATCAAGTGGACCGGCACGGCCGTCGACCTCATATTCGGTTCGAACTCCCAGCTCCGAGCCATTGCAGAGGTCTACGCGAGTGACGACTCGCAGCAGTCGTTCGTGCGAGACTTCGTGGCTGGGTGGGACAAGGTCATGAACCTCGATCGCTTCGACCTTGCATGATCTGAGCAGACAGGCCCGGTAGCTGGGAGGTTGACCGAGAGTGGCGAGAAGTCGCCGATGACTGGTCAAGCGCCGCGAAGGGTGATCGGTTGGAGCCGGGCTCGCCAGTCGGCCGCAGTCCTGACCATGGACTCCGTCTGAGAATGGGCCACCGCGAGCATCGACCGTGGGGTTGGCAATCACTTGGCTATCGAGCGCCCGGAGTGTGGCCAAGACAGGCTCGGATTAGCCGCGGACGATCGACGACACTTCGGTGCCGAGGTATTGGATCGAGCGAATGGCCTTGTCGTGGGGCACCCCGGCACTGTGCAGCATGAATCGGTCGATGCCGAGGATCTCCTGCCAGCGGAGAATTTTCGCGGCCACGGTCTCCGGGTCTCCGACCACGAGCGAGCCCTCCGGGCTGCGCATCAAGTCGAACTGCTCCCTGGTCATCGGCGGCCAGCCCCGCTCCCTCCCGATGCGGGTCATCGTGTCCATGAAGGACGCATAGATGTCATCGGCTGCCTGCTCGTTGTCTTCGGCGATGTGCCCGATCCCGTGCACAGCGAAGGGGATGGCCAGCGGGTCGTATCCGGAATCAACGAGGGCACGGGTGTAGATATCAACCAGCACGGCGAAGCGGGCGGGGTCGCCGCCGATGATGGCCAGGGCCACTGGCAACCCGAGATGACCGGCGCGAACCATCGATTCCGGGGTGCCGCCGACGGCGATCCAGATCGGGAGCGGGTCCTGGTGCGGCCTCGGGTATACCGCCTGATCTTCCAGTGGTGGGCGGAACTTGCCGCGCCAGGTGACGCGTTCGGCGTCCCGGATCTCGAGCAGCAGCTCGAGCTTTTCGGTGAAGAGCTCGTCGTAGTCCTCGAGCGAGTACCCAAACAGTGGGAAGGACTCGATGAACGATCCTCTGCCCACCATGAGCTCGGCGCGACCCGACGAGATCAGGTCGAGGGTGGCAAAGTCCTGGAAAGTGCGCACCGGGTCTGCCGAGCTGAGCACGATCACCGCCGAACTGAGCCGGATCCGCGCGGTCCTTGCAGCCGCCGCGGCGAGGGTCATCGCCGGCGCTGCCGCTGCCATGTCAGGGCGGTGGTGCTCGCCGAGGCCATAGACGTCGAGGCCCACGGCTTCGGCTTGTTCGACCTCGGCGATGACGTTGCGCAGCCGCTCGCCGTGCCCGATGGCGTTTGCGCCCGTGGGCGGGGTTTCTGCGAAGCTGGTGATCCCCAGTTCCATGGCGGTATCGCGACCGCTCATCCGGCTCTACCGGGTTGCATCACCGAGATGATCCGCGCATCGCACGCGATTTGCTCGTAGAAGGGGCGGCGGCCGGGTTCCTCCCATTCGACGTCGAACGAGCCCCAGAACCCGAACGTGGAGATGACGTCTATGGGGCCCTCGCCGAGGACCGATTGGGCAACCCGCTGATCGCCGATCTCCGGGTAGCCGGTGGTTGGCTCCATGACGACAGCCTATCGGCACCCTACGCCTCAGATCGGCGCCGGCCTGTTCACCTTCGAACGATCATTTCTGGACGACGGAGCCGGCCGCGGCACTCCGACACTGTCGCTGCCGATCAACGGACCGTGGTGGGCGATGAACGCTCTCTCATGGAAAATCAGCCTCGCCTGGATCGCCGCTTACGTCTCGGCAGGCATCAGCTGCTGCTCCGTGTCGACGGCGACATTGGAGTCATCGGCGTCTTTGTCATCCTTCTCCTTGACTGGCCGTACGCCATGGGTATGACGCGTACCTTCGGCTACCACCGCATCGAGTCGGTTTCGGAGGATTCCGTCGACCCCTCCGACGAGGAATTGGTCGCGGCCTAGCGAAGCGCCGCAAGCGCGGCGTCGGCGTGCATGTCCATGTTGAACTCGCTGCCGATCACCGCGACGATCCGCTGGTTTGTTCCGATCACGAACGTCTGGCGCTTGTTGAGCAGGATCCCGGGCCGCTTCACCCCATAGCGCCTGGCGATCTTCCGGTCGGGGTCCGACAGCAGCGGGATATCCAGCTCATACACGGCGTCGAATTTCGCCTGGATCGAAGTGTCGTCGGCGCTGATACCGACTCGTTGGGCCCCAAGCTCGGCAAATTCGACGGCCAGATCACGGAAATGGCATGACTCTTTGGTGCAGCCGGGGGTGAAGGCCTTCGGATAGAAGAACAACACGACGGGACCATCGGCCAGCATGTCAGAGAGCTCCACCGTGGCACCGGTCTGGTCGACGGCGGTGAAGTCTGGGGCGAGATCTCCTTTTTTCACATTGTCCTCCTGGTGCGGCTTGGTGGACATTGGCGGAAAAAGGTCGGGGCCCCGGAGGGCCCCGACGTATGAGCCCGGTCATAAGCCGGATCCTGTCGTGGACGGCCATCTATCTGGGACCGACGTTACCGCCGGCCTCGTGCGGTCTACCCGGGACGTAACGGGCGGGCCACCCTGTCCCTGCTCGACCTTGCTCCGGATGGGGTTTACCGAGCCGATCCGGTTACCCGGACCGCTGGTGGTCTCTTACACCACCGTTTCACCCTTGCCTGTGCCTTGCGGCCATCGGCGGTCTGCTCTCTGCTGCACTAGCCGTCGGGTTGCCCCGCCTGGGCGTTACCCAGCATCCTGCCCTGTGGAGTCCGGACTTTCCTCGACCCGAAGGCCGCGGCCGTCTCCCGAACTCACCCGGTAAACGGTAGCGGCGCCGATCGTCTTCCGATGTCTCAGGCGGTCCGCCGGCGGTCGGCAAGGGCACCACCAGCCGCGCCGAGAACGCCGCCGACCACGCCGAGGATCACCAGTTCCGTGAGCGTTGGTCCGTCCGCGGTCAGCACGGCAACAACGCCGGCGAAGAGGAAAAAACCGAGACCGGCCAGTGCGCCGTTGTGTGCAGGCCCGTTTACCGCGAAGCGGCCTGCGATGTAGCCGGCGCCGACCGTGGCGGAAAAATGAATGATGATCGATGGAATCGACGACTCCCAGGGCAGGATCACATCGACAGCAAGGTTGAGCAGCAATGCAGCCACGATCCCGGTGGCTGCGCCGAGGGCAACCCCTCCCCAGTTGATGACGCCCAGCGGTCCTACCCGGTGGGCTCGAGGTGGTCCTCGAGCCGCAGGATCCACCCGGCGGGAAGCTCCCAGGGTCGGGACCCGGCCAACATCAGAGCCACATAGTCCGGTGCCAGGTGCAGTGGTTTGGTTCCGATGTCGTTTGCTCGGTGTGTGGCCACCTGATGGCGGCCCCCGGTGCGATCGATTGCCTCGACTACGGCACGCTGTCGTTGTTCTTTCGCTTCGACGGCGTCGATAGCACCGATCTCGTCGTCTGGAACCGTGAACACCGCTCCCCACACCGTGTCGGTCTGGTTCGGGTTGACTGTGGGCAACCCGCCGTTCCACCCGTTGCCGCTGATTGGGAACTCCAGTGTCCATTCCTGGAGATGGGCGACGAAGTCAAAGGTCGCCCCCGGTGCTACTTCGGCCATCTTGAACGGTTCGATGCGTGCCGTGTAAGCGAAGTACAACAAGGCGTTTCCCTTCGAAATGAGTGCCCCGCGTTCGGATGCGGCAGTGTACCGGAGCGAACTAGCGCGATCGCGCGGGAACTGAATCACCCCGTGGCGACGTCTGATATGAGTGAATCTTGAAAGGGCGACCAATGAACAACGAAACTATTGACTTGCGGGTGCTGGCTGCACCCATCGTGGAGGAACGGCCCTGGGCGGTTTTTGCCGCCTGCCGTGATGCTGAGGCTGACATCTTTTTCGCGACGAACCGTGATTCGGAAGGTGCGGCGCTGCGAATCTGCTCCATCTGCACCGTTTGCGACGAATGCCTCGACCATGCCCTCCAAACCAGGGAGCGCTTCGGCGTCTGGGGCGGAGCGACCGAGCAGCAACGGAAGCGAATGCTGAGCAGCTGGTAAACGGGCCCGGGTCGGCTACACGGCCCGTTCTCTGACGATCTCACCAACGTTTATGCGCTTGATGGCGCGAATTGCCGGGATCAGGGACAGCCCTGCGACCACGAACATCGCCAGTGCGGCCGCGATGAAGCTGACCGGTCGAACGGTTGCCGAGATCGGGAATTGGTCACTCGAGAACGAGTTCATGAACCCCACCGCTGCCAGGTACCCGATGAAGAGACCGGGCACGATGCCAATTGCCGTGAGCAGGAACGTTTCGCCGGTAATCATTGAGGCGACCTTGCGGTGGGTGAGACCGTTGGCCCGCATCGATGCGAACTCGTTGACACGTTCGGCGACGTTGACAGAGATGATGTTGAAGATCAGGGCGAACGCCATGGCGCCCCCGAAGACGAGCATGATCCCGACGAAGACGTAGAAGAAGAGCTGGTACTGCTCGATCAGCTCGCGGAGCTGGGTCGAGTCGACCGCAGCGGCCACCCCATCGACCTCCTTGATTCGCTCGATCACGACCGCCGGGTCTGTCCCATCGTCAAACTGAGCCTTTACCGTGGTGATCGCCGGCAGCGATAGGACCTCGGAGTCGATCGAGCCGTCTCCTGTTTCGATGGCGGCCGTGAGGGCATCGGCGTCCATGTATGCCACGGTGCCGAGCGGTTCGTCGATGAACCCCTCGACGACGGTATCGATCGTGGTTTCCAATGCGGGGAACTCGATAAACACTCTATCTCCGACTCCAACCATGAGCAGGTTCTCCATCGCCTGGCCTAGCAACACGCCAGCCTCTGGCTGCCCGTCCGGGAATCCGTGGACTAGCGTGCCCTGCTGGTACCCCTCGAGGAGGGTGGCGTAAGACGCACCACCCGGTTCGGAGACCGTCGCCTTGAGCCCGATGACCGGCTCACCATGGGCGACCCCATTGACGGCCTCGATGTCGGCGACCTGGTCGTCGCCAACCGGCACCGAGTGGATCACCGATGCGTCCTCGAGGAAGATCTCGTTGAACTGGCGGTCTATGGCCAGCAGCATTGTGTCCAGAGTTCCCCATGACGCCAGTATCAAGGTGAGCGCAAGGATCACCCCGACGACCATCGAGCCGCTGCGCCTCTTGTTTCTCCCGATGCCGCGCAGCGTCATCCGCCACCGCACCGGTGCGACCCGCAGGGGAGGGATCAGGGTCTCGAAGATCGACCGCTTCCCGCCCGCCGCCGGTGCATCGCCGCGCATGGCCTCTGCAGGGGGCATCCGGGCAACCGTCCTGGCCGGCGGTACCGCGGCCAGGACGCCGGCAACGGCTCCGAAGGCGAGCGCCATCAACACGGTCGGCAGATGGAACTCAGCGATCAGGTCCGGAATTCCGAAGACCGCGGTGTAGATGGCGGTCATACCGCGTCCCATGAGCCCGCCGAGCACCGCACCGATAACGGCCCCGACGAGACCCACCCCGAGTCCGTACGACCGGTAGTGGCGGCTCATGATCCCGCTGGTGAACCCGGTAGCGCGAAGTGTGCCGATCACGCCACGCTGAGAGAACACGAGCCTGGTGATGACCACATAGATGGCCATGCCCGCGGCGACGAGGAAGAGCACGGGGAGCGCGATGGCCATCGTCTGCAGCCCGCCGATCTCGAGCCGAATCGTGCTGTTCGAGGGTTGATCGGCAAGCGGCTGAGCGTCCGCAGCGTTGGCCGCATCTGCTGCCGCCGACACCGCGTTGTCGACCTCATCGACGACGGCATCCTCGTCATACAACACGAGCACCTGGTCGGTGGTCGCGGGGCTCTCGAAGCCCTCGAGTACCGCCTCATCGACGAACGCCACACCGAACGACTTGAGCGGGGTGAAGACGTTCTGGCTGTCCCTTGCCGGCCACAGGTACTCGGTGGAGGTCGCGATGCCCACCACGTGCACCTCACGTCCGGCAATCTCGAACGAGTCGCCGACGACGAGCTCGAAGTCCATGGCGGCGTGGGTCTCCACGACGACGCCGTCCGCATCGTCTGGATCGAGGTAGGTGCCCTCGTCGATATCGATCATGTTCACCTCGGGCTGTCCATCGGGCGGCATCCCTACGACGCGACCGAGGAACGTGTACTCACCAACCTCGAAAGGCACGTCGGCCTGGCGTCGGTCGATCGCGGTGGCGACGCCGGCGATTGCCGCCGCGGTGTCGACAAAACCAGCGTCGGCACCGGCGACGGTCATATCCGCCATGGCGAGCCGCTGGTAGCTGCCCTCGAGCGATGATCCGAGGTTGAGGTATGCGTTGAACGACCCGGCGAACAGCGCCACCCCCAGGATCACTGTGACGAGCACCGCGATGAACTGCCACTTTTGGCGTTCGATGTCGCGGCGCCGCTTGAGGTTGAGGGTCTTCACCAGGCGATGTCCCCAGGGTTCTCAGGGTTTTCGCTCAGGTGGGTCCCGGTGATCTCGCCGTCTCGCAGGTCGATGACACGGTTGGCGATCCTCGAGATCTGCGTGTTGTGGGTAACCACGATGATCGTGCGGTCACCAGAGTCGGTGATCTCGCGCAACAGGCTCAGCACCTGGGTGCCGGTCTCGGTGTCGAGGGCGCCGGTCGGCTCGTCGGCCAGCATCAGCGGCGGGTTCTTGACCAGCCCGCGGGCGATGGAAACCCGTTGCTGCTCGCCGCCGGAGAGCTGTCCTGGGAAGTGGTTCATCCGATCCGCCATGCCGACCGAATCCAGTACTTGTTCGGTTCGCTCCTCGACGTCGCCGCCGGTGAGTTCGGCGATCAACGCCACGTTTTCGTATGCCGTGAGAGAAGGAACGAGGTTGTAGAACTGAAACACGAAGCCGACAGATCTCAGGCGGTAGTCGGTGCGGCCATCGTCGTCGAGCCCGTTGAGTTTGAAGCCGTTCGACTCGACGTCGCCGGAGGTTGGTGGCTCGAGTGCTCCGATCTGGTTGAGCAGGGTGGTCTTCCCGCTTCCGGATGCCCCTCGCAGCACGACGAAATCGCCGCGCGGTATCTCGAAGGTCACCTCCTTGAGCGCATGCACTTCGGTGTCGCCTTCGCCATATGTCATTGTCAGGTTGGTGGCGCGAACGGCGATGTCGGATGTCGTCATGGTTCCTCGCTAGAGATGGGTCGTGCGAGCCTAGACCTCGGCTCGGCACTTCAGCTTCCGTTAGTAGGGTTCGGCGTCGAATGGCCGAATTCTCGTGGCCCACCGTGCTCGAGCAGATCCTTTCCGGTGATGGGCTGAGCCGCGCTGAGGCTCATGCCGCCATGGCCGAGATCATGACCGGCGACGCCTCGGAGGCTCAGATCGCGGCGTTCCTGGTGGCGCTGCGCGCAAAAGGAGAGACCGCCGACGAGATGACCGGGTTCGTTGATGCGATGGCGGAGGCCTCGGTCACCGTCGATGTTGGCGAACCGGTTGTCGACAGCGTTGGCACAGGTGGCGATCGGTCCGGCACCTTCAATATCTCTACAACGGCCGCGCTCGTTGCCGCCGGCGCCGGCGTCAAGATCGCCAAACACGGCAATCGGGCCGCTTCCTCGAAGACCGGATCAGCCGACCTGCTCGAGGCGCTCGGGATCGACCTCGAGATGAGCCCGGAGCGAACCGTGGAGATGGTCCGCACCGTCGGTTTCGGGTTCTTCTTCGCCCCGCAGTACCACCCCGCGATGCGCCACGCCGGACCGGTACGCCGGTCGCTCGGGATCCGGACCGTGTTCAACTTCCTGGGCCCGCTTACCAACCCTGCGGGCGCCACGGGACTGTCGGTAGGTACCTCCGATCCCCGGATGGCGGGTTTGATGATCGAGGTGCTCAAGAATCGCGGGGCGGAGACGGCGTTCGTCTTTCACGGCAACGATGGGCTCGACGAGCTCACCACCACGGGACCCTCGACCATCCACCGCCTCAAGGACGGGGAGATCTCCGTTGCCGAGTTCACCCCTGACGACTTTGGGGTGGCCAGGGCGTCACTCGACGACCTCCGGGGAGGCGACGTGGAGGCCAACGTACTCATCACCGTCGGAATCCTCGATGGATCGGTTGGGCCGAAGCGAGACATCGCGCTGGTCAACGCCTCGCCGGTCATCGTCGCCGCCGGGCTCGCCGACGGGTTTACCGACGGGATCCAGCTCGCCGCGGAGGCGATCGACTCCGGAGACGCCCGCGCCGTACTCGACCGGGCGATCGAGTTCTCCAAACGTTAAGCATCGAGTGATGCGGCTACGGGGCCGAAGAAGTTAGCGTGACGATCGTGTTGAGATTCCTGCCGGCCCTTGCCGTTGTTGCCGTCATCGCCACCGCTTGCGGGAGCGGGCAGATCACCCAAGACACCTTGGACACGGTTCCGCCGTCCAGCACCTCGTCATCGACCGCCGAGGTGCCACAGGTCAGCGACGTACCGGGCACGACCGGACCAACGAGCACCGCGGCGACCACAGTGCCGGTGCTGGTGGATGGCCCACCAGCACCCGACTTCAGTCTGGCGCTCGCCGATGGAACCGAGTTCACCCTCTCTGCCGAGCAAAAGCCCGTGTACATGGTGTTCTGGGCCGAGTGGTGACCGACCTGTCGACGGGAGTTGCCCGTCATCGACCGCGTGGCCGCCGACTACCAGGATCAGGTCAGGTTCATTGCCGTCGCCGGCAAATCCCCCGACTACTCGACGACCGAACAACGCGCCAACGAGCTGTTCCATCGCCTCGACTGGGGGCTCGATGACTCGCTCTGGGAGCTGTACAACGTCCCGTACCAGCCGTATTCGGTGCTGATCACCGGCGACGATGTTGTGCTCGTCGAGTGGTTCGGCGCTGCCGGCGAGGTCACATTGCGCCAGGAACTGGACCGGTTGGTAGCGACCATCGGGGCGTAGACAGCCCTTGCCTCGGAACCCTAGGTTGGCAGGCACCAACGTCATGTCTGCTTTTCGACACGTTTGGCCCTGGTGAACCACACCATCCCTGCGATTCCCACGACGATGCCGAGACCGTAGAACCACACCGGCCCTCCACTGATCGATGGCTGCATCGGTTCGGTCAAGAGGCGAATCGCTCCGGCGGCGGCGATGGCCGCAGAGGCCGGGATCCCGACCCCGGGCCACCTGTAGGCCTTCCACAGGGCAATGGCAACGGCGGCGATCGCGAACAACAACGCCGCATACAGACCGACCGGGTGGCGGGTGATCGCGCTGCCTTCCTGGGCGAGCGCCCATGGCAAGTCCGTGGCGGTGCCAAGGCAGGCATCGCGAGCGAGACAGCCGGCGTGCCAGCCGGAGAGAGCGGCGAGGGCGCCGGCGGTGATGCCGTCGGCCGTCGGGATCAGCTCACGGCGCGAGAACCAAGCGAAGACGACTAAGGCTCCGAGCGTGGCTGCGACCGTGTATACCCCGGCGCGGACGAGCAGTATGTCTGCGGGGTGCCTGATCGGGTTCACCCCGTCGATGACCATGGCCGCGATTCGTCCGATGAAGATCCCGACGGCTGCAGCGGTAAGGGCGATGTCGAAGAGATTGCCGGAACACCGATCGGCGTTTCCGTGGCGCGCTTCCCACCACAACATGCCGTATAGGCCAGCTACCGCGAAGGCGGCTGCGGCCAGCAGGGTGAACTCCATCAGCCGTTCACCAACTCGTCGATCTGCAATGCCAGCGTCCGTTCGTCGATCACGCCGAAGTGGAGAAAGCTCAACTCGCCTCCCGGGCGGTAGAAGAAGGTGAGAGGCACGCCGCGGCTGCCACCGAGCCCGATTGGGATAAACCCATCCGAGTCGGCGACGTGTTCGATGGCGGCATCGAGGTAGAACTCGCCGATGAAAGCCGCCGCTCCACCCGGGGCGTCCCTGACATTGAGCCCAATCATCTGCACTTCGCCCTCAAAGCGATCGCTCGCCTTTGCCAGCAGCGGCGCCTCCGAGCGACAGGGGACACACCACGACGCCCACACGTTGAGGACAAGAGGCACCGTCGATTCCTCGAGCAGCTTGGTGACCTCGTCGGCAGTTATCGGTTGGGGCGGATCGACATCGACCGCCTCGGTTGGGGAGCAGGCTGCGAGCAGGAGAACGAAAACCACGAGGAGTCTGCTCATGGGCGGTCAGTGTATCTGCGAGCGGTTGCTCCTAGACAGCGAATCCCGGCACGGAGGCGATGGCCTGTTCCAGGTCGGCGGCGGTCACCGCGATCGCACTCGGGTCGCGCCTGAGGGCGGTCAATGCAGCCTCGCGCAGGATGCCGGACAGGTCGGCGAAGGATCGACCCGGGCTCCGGTCTACGAGGTCGTTGATGTCCACGTCGTCGGCGAATGGAACGTCTGAGACGTCGAAGAACGCCCGTCGCGCCTCGGGCTCCGGCAGACCGAGGTGCAAATGCACCTCGAACCGGCCGGGCCGCAGCAGCGCAGGGTCTACGAGATCACGGCGGTTGGTGGCACCGATGACGAACACGTCGCCGCGGTCGGAGACACCGTCGATCTCGGTCAGCAATGCTGCAACAACCGAATCGGTTACCGAATTGGACGCGTTTCCGCGGATCGGAGCAAGGGCATCAAGCTCGTCGAAAAAGAGCAGGGCTGGGGCAACGGCGTCGGCTCGCGAGAACACCTCACGGACGGCCCGCTCGGATTCTCCCACCCACTTATCGAGCAGCTCCGCACCCTTGATCGGGAAAAAGGCAGCGCCGGACTCGTGGGCAAGGGCTCTGATCACATAAGTCTTACCCGTTCCCGGTGGGCCGTAGAGGAGCAGGCCCTTTGGCGGGTCGACCCCGAGGCGGGTGAACCGGTCCGGGTCTTGCATCTGCCAGATCACCGACTCAGTGAGTCGCTGTTTGACCTCGGCGAGGTCGGCCACCCGATCGAACCCGTAGGTGGGAATCTCGCCGGTTGGTGCGGCGCCGAGCGACGGGGTTGTTGCATCGATGGCAACCTCGAGGTCGGCCTGAGTGACCCGCTCGCCGCTTCCCGCAGCCCGCGCCGAAGCCTCCAGCACCGCAGAGACCACGTCGGCGCCGGAGAAGCCTGCCGAGCGAGCGGCAAGAAGAGCGGTATCGATCTCCTCGGTGGGGACCCGACCCAGGGCCGCGCTGAAGAGGAGCGTCCTGCGCTCGGAATCGGGGGGAGGGATCGCCATTGTCCGGGGTAGCAAAGAGCTGGAGGCCAGGTCGCCGGCGAGATCTGCCGAATAGGCCGCACCCAGGACGCAGGCAAGTCCAGCCCGCGAGGCGACCGCATCCAGGAACCAACGCATGATGGCAGCGACGCGATTGCGATAGAGGGCTTCGTCGCCGGCGACGGCGTCGACCCGGTCGATGAAGATCACCGCGGGGGTTTCGGTTGTCTTGACCGCAGTTTCCAGCAGCGTGAGCAGGCGTTCCGGTTTGAAGACGAGATCGACCGCAACCTCGTGAACCCGGCACCCCGCCGCCTGGGCGGCAGCACTGACCAGCTCTGATTTTCCTCCACCGGCAGGGCCTTCGAGAATGACCCCCGCAACCTCGGGCAGTCCCCACGATCGTGGAAGATCACCCGGAGCGGTGAGCAATGTCAGCCAGCCGGTGAGGGTGTCCAGCTCGTTTTCGAGCCCGGCGATCATCGCTTGCTCCGTCGTTGGCGGTTCGGTGTTGCTCTGTGATCTGGGTTTGCGCGTTCCATCCTGGGAGCTGACCAGCGTGCGGCTTCCCACCAGACCTGTGCTGCCCGGTTCGACCACCTGGACTCGAACCTCGACAAGCTCGCTGCTCTCATCCCCATACGAGCGGTGGATCAGAGCGACGTCGCCCTCGGATACAACGTTGCCTTGAAGCGACCTGGCGAGATGGCGCGGGTCGAGGTCCATTACCCCGTCGACGATTACGCGGCGTGCCTCGGGAACGAGTGCACGGTCGGCGTTGACCGCCGAACCATAAGCGACATCTGCATTGGACCGTGTTCGTGGACCGACCAGGAGGGAGTTTGGGCTTGGAACATCCCCGGGCGCGACCAGGCAGTGGGTCTCTCCGAGGGAGATCACTCCACCGCCGGGAAGGCCCATTGCAATGAGCAGCCCGGCGTCGGCATGAGCGATTGGGTCGGTTCCCGGTTGCACGATGAAACGCATGTGTCGAGAAGGTAGCGTGCCGGGATGACTCCCACGATCGAAGATCTCATCACGTTGGACCTGCGGGTCGGCGGCGTCAGTTCCGATGTGTCCCACTCGAGGCGCTCGATCCGGGTGGCGTCGTGCTGATTGCCCCGGACGCAAGGTTCTTGTCGGATCGCGTAAGGCTTACGGTAACGCCGGCACCGGACGCATTGGGAGGCTGAGGGCGCCGGAGGCGTCGATTATCTGCACTCCCTGGCGAGTCATCCAGCGCCAGACGAGGTGTGCTTCCTCTGCTGTGGCCACCGATATGGGAACACCCGGTCCGGGTTCGGCGGGTGGTGTCATAGCGACGAGCGGTGGGGACCCGTCTGCGTTCCAAGCGGCGGCGAGGCTGCCGTCTCTGACGATTGCCCCGTCACCGGCAGCGTCCTCTAGCCACAGCGTGCCGGCGGCGCGCAGCGCATGCCATGCCCGCTTTCGCTCCAGGGCGCGCGCCAGCGCCCGGTAGCGGTCGCGGAAGTCGGCCGCTTCCTCGAAGCGCTGGCTTCGCGCCACGGTGGTCATCCGTTGGTGGAGCGGGTCGAGCAGCAGGCGGGGGTCGTCCAGCAGGCCCGCTCGTAGTTGGTCTACTACCGCGGTGTACTCGGCCTCGGTGGTCGACCCATCGCACGGGCAAGCGGCGACACCGAGCTGGGAGAAAGAGCAGGCCGCCGTGCGTCGGTTGCCGCGCCCGTTACACCGGCGGATCGGCACTGCGTCCCAGATGGCGTGGACGACGACCTCGGCGGCTTTCCTCGACCGAAACGGGCCGAGGTAGAGCGCGGCGTCCTCGCGAACGCTCCGGACCATCGACAGTCGCGGGTAGCGCTCGTCGGTCAGCTTCACCCAGTGAGGACTGCGAGCCGGTCGAGAGCGACGGTTGTACCGGGGCCGGTGCTCGCCGATGAGGCGAAGCTCCACGACTTCTGCCTCGAGCTCGGTTGCGCAGGTCTGGTGGTCGATGCGATCGAGCTCACGGAGCATGCTGGCGACGGTCTTGCGATCGTCGCCGTAGAAATAGGACTTCACCCTGGTCCGAAGGTTCTTGGCCTTCCCCACATACATGATGGACCCGTTCCGGTCCAGGAAGAAGTAGACGCCGGGCCGTCTGGGTAGATCGGCGGCGAGCTCGATCTTGTCGTAGTGCGGGGCCCCGCGTGCCGTTGGCAGGGTGAGCAACTCGTCGAGATGCGTGACGCCTAGCGTCCCTGCACGTTCCAGGAGCGCGAAGAAGACGTGGGCGGTCGCCATGGCATCGTCGAGGGCACGGTGCGTTGGTGGCGTGGGTGACCGGAAGTGCTTTGCCAGCGAGGACAACTTGAGGTTCCGCACCTCCTCGCGCACCAGGCGGCGAGCGAGCCCGATCGTGTCGACCGAGCGGTTGGGGAGTGGTTCGTAGCCGAGTCGCTGCGCCGCAGCCTGGAGAAAGGAGAGGTCGAAGCGGATGTTGTGCCCGACGATCACCGCATCACCGATGAACTCGAGAAACGACGGCAGCGCCTGGTCGATCGTCGGCGCCTTAATCACCATCGCTTCGGTGATCCCAGTCAGCACCGTGATGAACGGTGGGATGGCAACTCCGGGGTCGACGAGGGTCTGGAACCTGCCGGCCAGCTCGCCCCCCACGTATTTGACCGCCCCGATCTCGGTGATCTCGCAATCGGCGGCGGTGGCGCCCGTGGTCTCCAGGTCGAGGATGCAGAACGGGACGGCGTGGAGTGGAGCCCCCATCTCTTCGAATTTCCGCTGTCCTGCAAGCATCGGCCCTCCAGGCATCGACGGTACCCCGAACAGGTGTTCGGTACAACGATAGAGACCGGCTGTGACACAAACTTGCGTACATCCCCGCCACGCTGGAGACTGCGCCCGTTATGCGCTTTGAAGGCCGGGTCTATTTCGACTTCGTGAACCCTGCGGTGTGGTGGTTCTACCGCTTCCTCACCGTGGCTTCGAAGGCGGGTGCCGATCTGCGCATGGACTGGCGCCCGTTCGACGCCCAGGGGGATGTCCCCAATCGCAGGGCGCTGGCTAGCTATGTCGCGATCCGCGAGGAGTACCCGGAACGGCACGGGGCCTATCTCCAGGCGCTGCTCGCTCTACGCCACCACCAAGGAGCCGACCTCGGCAACGCCGATACGCTTGCCACTGCGGCCGATGCTGCGCGAGTCGCGGCCCCATCGGTCGCAAACGTTGACTGGTCCGATAAGGTCGCCGAGTCAACCTTGGAGGGCCGTAAGCTCGGCGTTTCCGAGACGCCAACGTTGTACCGGCACGGCCCGGTGCTCCACGTCGATACCAACATGGCGGCGCTGAGCGGCGACGTGCTCGAGCGGCTGCGGCTCATCGATGGGGTGCTGGGCGATGACGGGATCTGGGGGTTGAGGAAGCCGTAGGTTTACGTATTACGTATTACGACGTTGGCGGAGGGCTTCGTAGAGGACGATTGCGGCTGCCGCCGATGTGTTGAGCGAATCTCCCGTGCCCAACATGGGGATCCGGATCTCGGTACCGGCGTCGAGCCAGGAATCACCAATGCCGACCGCCTCCGACCCGACGACGATGGCGACCGTCCCGGCGAGGTCGGCATCCCACAACGAGTCGGTTGCGTCGGGCCTGGTCACAACGACGGAGCCGCGATCGACGGCCCAGTCCCTCGCCGTCTCCGAGTCTGTCACTGCCAGCGGGACAGTGAACAGGGCTCCTTGCGAGGCGCGAACGACATTCGGGTTGAATACGTCCACGGTCGGATCGGCGGCGACGACGCCAGCGCCGGTGGCATCGGCGCTGCGCAACATGGCGCCGAGGTTGCCCGGCTTCTCGATGGCCTCAGCGATGAGGACGAGGTCGCGATCGACGGCATCGAGACCGAGCGACCACTTCGGCGCCACACCGATGATCCCATCGGGGCTCTGCCGGATGGAGAGTTTGTCGAAGGGGGCCGCTGCTACCTGCGTCACTGCAACGTCGGCGTTGCTCGCCACTCGGGCAGCGGTGGACGATGCGATGTCGGCACAGAAGACGATCTCGTCGATGACTCTGCCGCCTTCGATGGCACGGCCTAATTCGCGTGCCCCTTCGATCAGGAAACGCGATGTCTCTTTGCGCCCTCGGCGGGTCTTGAGCTTCGACAACGACGTGATACGCGGGTTCGATGTGCTTGTGATCTCTGGCTTCACCAGCCGCCGCCCCCACCCGACGAGAACCCGCCGCCACCACCACCGAAACCGCCGAAGCTGCCACCGCCCCAGGTCGATCCGCCGCCCCACGCCCCCCCGCCGCCGGAGGAGAACGTTCCTCCTCCGCCGCCCCACCATGAGCCGGTGTCCTGGGACCACGACCGGTCGGCGTAGATGGGCTCCCAGCCGAACGAATCCCTGGCACCGCGGGTCACGACCCAGTGGAAGAGGAAGAAGGTAAACGGATCGAACGATTCGATATTCGCCGGGATCTGCGTGCCCGCCCAGGTGTCGGTCTGGCGGTTGGTCCCGGCGTGAGCGAGCACGGGGGCGAACCGATCGGCGTCATTGATCGAGCTCTGCTCGAGTGCCCTTCGTTGCGCTGCGTAGGCGAGTGCGAACTCGCGAGGACCGCGAGGATCGGATGCGCCAAAGGCGGCGGCGACGTCGGCGTACGAGCCGTCTAGCCCGAGGCTGTGCAGCGCCTCCCTGGCCTCGAGCCAGCGGCGCATGGCCTGCGTCGGCTCCAGCGAGATTGCGAGCACCCCTGCGATCGTACGCGCCGCGTCCGAGTCGACGTGTTCGACCAGTTCATCGCGGAGTTGCGTGTACACCTCGACACCGTCGTCGCGCCGGTTGAGCAGCGCCGCAGTGATCGATACCGGCAGATTCAGGCGCGTTGACTGTGTCCTTACCCGCTCGGCTTCCCCCTTGCGCAGCAGGCCGGCCATTGCGTATTCGACCGCTTCGGCTGGATCGAAGCCGCGTGTGCGGTGTTGCCGATACCCTGCGAGGAAGGCGGTGACGTTCTCTTCGTCGTTGTTCATCAACAGGAGGGCGGCGACTCCCGCAGGGTCGAGCCCGTCGTCGACCAAGACCGATCCTTCCTTGTCGAGCTGATTGCGCAATGCCTCGTAGCGGGACACGGCGGCGTCGACGTCGGTGGTGAGGTCGGCGAGTGCGGCGGCGACCGCCGGGCGGGCTGTCGAGTCTGGGAGCCGCTCGTAGAGCTCTTCGAGCCGACCGGTCTTCTGCTTTGCCTCGTCCGCCATCGTCCGATACAGCGTCGCCGCGTCCGACAATGGTGACTCGGGATCGAGTACGGCTCCCGCTTCCGCAATCCCGACGCCGACCCTGGTGGCGACGACGTGGCCGATCTCGGTCGGCACCAGATCGGCGACGAGGGCATCGGCGGTGCGTCTCCGTGAGGCGGCGACCCGATGCGGACGGAGCGACTCCACGATCCGCTGCAAGGCGAGGCGCTTGGCGGCGAAGGTCTCCTCATCGCCGAGATCGACGGCGAGTGCATCGGTGGCGGCCTGCTGCACGGCGTCCTCCAGTAGCTGGCTCTCCTGGGAGACGCGGAGGTCGAGCGGCTCCCTGGTTTCCCCGATCAGCCGCTCTCTTGCGATGACGTCGATCAGCCCGTAGTACCACAGCGACCTGAGTGCTTCGACATCGGCGGGTGCATCCGTGGAGATCCGATGCAGCTCGGCTACCGCGTCCCTGGTCGGCACATTGGCAGGGCTGGTACCTGCGATCGTGTAGTCGGCATAGCGGGGGAGCTCCTTCCCCGAGGGCTCCAGCGTGGCCAGATCGGCATCGATCAAGCGCTCCCGCTCCCGACGGGCTTTATCCTTTCGGCGCTTGTCATTCCTCCGGTAGGCGCGCCACAGAAAGTAGGCGCCGAAGGCGGCGAGCGCGATGAGTAGCACCCACCCCCAGGGTAAACCGCTGAAGCGGGCGGGAAAGTCACCCCCGGTCGCCGGGAGGTTGCCCTGCAGCGACTGGTCGACGGCCACGGTGATGGCGAACAACCCGTCGTCCCAACGCTCGGATTGGAAGAACGGCCGTGCGGCTGCCGCCAGTACTTCGCCGTCGACATCCACCCCTTCGTTCTGCGCAACCTCGAGGCGTCGCTCGTCGACCGACACGAGCACCAGCAGTCCGTTCTCCTCGCCCGGCGTTCCCACACCCCAAGCATCGGCAACGTCGATGGCGAAGTCCTCGGGGTCGTCGCCCCGGCTGTTCTGCACGACAACGAGGGCGAATTGCACGGCATTCTCCTCGCCGACGCGCGCCACGTTGTCTTCGATCCGTTGCCAGTCAGTGGCAACGCTTGGTTCGTCGGTGAAGTAGCCCTGGCAAACCAGGTCTCGGTAGGTCCCGCAGTCGATGTGTTCCTGCGCTGTGGCGGGGATCGCCCCCAAGACGGCGGCCGCCAACAAGACGACGGGAAGCACAGTTCGTCGCATGGCGTGATAGTCCCACACTTCGGGCGGAGTAGCGTGCTGGTGTGCCGCTGTTCGAGCCACCGGAACCAATCGACCTGCGCCGAACGCTCGCCGCCGTCGGTGTGAAGGACGTGCACGAAGGATCGGCATGGTGGGCAGTCGAGACCGCGTCTGGTGCTGCCACCGTCGCCATCCATCGGACAGATGGAGCAATTGAAGCCATCGGGTGGGGGAGTGGGTCGGACGAGGCACTCGCCTTGATCCCGCGGCTGCTCGGGTTCGACGACGACCCAACCGCGTTCGTCCCCGGCGACCTGCGGGAGCTCCACCTCAGGGGGCTCGGTGTCCGCCTGGGGTCGACCGCCGCCGTCTACGACCGGCTGCTTCCGGCGATTCTGGCCCAAATGGTCACCAGTGCGGAGGCGCTTTCCTCGTACCGGAGGCTGAGGGCCGGGCTCGGCGCGCCGGCGCCTGGCCCCAGGTCTGATCTGTTCATTCCTCCGTCGGCCGAAGTAATCGCCTCGCTCCAGTACGAGGACCTGCATCGCTTCGGCATCGAGCGCAAGCGGGCGACGATCGTGCTCGAGGCCGCCAGGCGAGCGAAGCGTCTTGATGAGATCCTGACTATGGAGCGTTCAGACGCATACGCCCGGTTGACCGCGGTGCGAGGGATCGGGCCTTGGACGGCGGCGGTGGTCATGGGCGAAGCGTGGGGCGACCGCGACGCGGTTCCCGTAGGGGACTACCACCTCCCGTCGATGGTCACCTGGGCGATGCTCGGTCAACGGAAGGGAACAGACGAAGAGATGCTTGAGCTGCTCGAGCCGTACCGGCCGTATCGACGTCGTGCCGTTGTGCTGTTGAAACAATCCGGGCTCAGGGCGCCGCGTAGAGGCCCGAAGATGCCGGTGCGGAAGCATCTTTGAGCCACTTCTTCGTCTCTCCCGCGCAGCGGGGGAGACGCGTTGGGCCGCAGGCCCGACGCAGAGGGGGCTTTGGGGGAGTGGTTGATCCGATGAGCTCATTTGAGGCATCCAAACTCCCAGAGCCCCCTCCGCTCGCAGGCGGCGCCTGCTCGCGCCTCCCCCGCGGCGCTGCGCTTGCGGGAGAGGCGAAGACGCGGCCGCGTGTTGCGCGTTGCTAACGTCGCTGACCGGAGGCTGATCGTGGTGCATGAGTGGTTGCTGTTCATCCACATCGTGGGTGCGATCGTGTTCGTTGGCGGTGGGATCACGCTCGGTGTCCAGGTGCTGGGCGCCGGGCGAGCGCCGCGCCAGTTCCTCGATCTGGCAGAGCTGACGGGGCGAGCGATCGGTGTTGGTGCGGTGCTGACGCTGCTCTCCGGTATCGCCCTTGTTGTGGAGAGCGATTTCTGGGGCTTCTCGATGGGGTTCGTTCTGTTTGGGATCGCCACCATCGTGATCTCGGGGGCGGTCGATGCTCTCTATTTCCGGAAGCAGACCGCCGCCATTGGAGGCGCCATCGAGGAAGGCGGTCCTGAATCCCCGGAGGTCAACGCAGGGTTGAAGCGAGTGGCAATTGCGAATGCGATGGTGATCCTGCTCTACATCGCCACCATCTGGGCGATGGTGTTCAAACCAGGCTTGTGAGTACTGCGACTTGCGACTCAGTACAGCTCGTATTCTCCTGCGATGAGCCGATCCCGTACCCCTTCCCAGTCCTCTAGCGACTCGCCGACGATCTTGATCACCTCAGGGTCGTCGAGTTCACCGGCGATCTCGATGTGGATCGCTTGTGGCTCCGTGACCGGGTGACCGATCGATGACAACATTCGGATCGTTGCCTCCGTAGCGCCTGTCTCTGCGATGATCCGCCTGGCGATGTCGTCGGCGAATGCGTGGTACGTCTTTCCGACGTGAGCCGCCGGGTTCTTTCCAGCCGCAGCCTCCAGGCTCATCGGGCGATACGGGGTGATGAGGCCGCCGAATCGGTTACCCCTGCCCACCTGACCGTCATCTCCGGCCTCCGCCGAGGTCCCGGTGAGGGTGAGGTACTGGGCATCGGCGTTGTCCGCCTGATTGACCATGACCGCGGCGGCATCACCGAACATGTCCCTCACTAGCGCCAGCGCGTCGACCCTTACCCGCTCGACGACGTCGTCGTAAGCGGCACGGTCGGCGACGGCGTGGGCCATGACGGGGACGGCGATGGTCACCGTCACGTCCGCGTCGGAGCGGGCACCCATGACCTTGATGTCTCGCCCGATGGGGACTTCGGCACGGTACGCGTCCGAGTTCAGGTAGCGCTCCAGCCTCCACACCGCGTCCTCCAGCGGGGAACGGGGGAGCGACACGGCGGCAAAGGAGGTGTCGTTGGCCAGTGGGGCGTCGGCCTCGTGGCCTTTGGTCACCACGGCGGCGAGATCGACCGACGAAGGGTTGAGCCAGACCTCGACGTCGAACGCCTCCGGAGTAGCTTCCGGGAGGATTTCGAGCAGGCGGCGCTTGGTGTCGACCGCGAGGTCCTCGGGTTCTGGTTGCCAGTCGGTGCTGCCGTCGGCCTTCCCTACCAATACCAGCCGCGAGGGCCGGGTATGGAAGCCACCACCGAAGCCGATGTCGATCGAACCGGCGGCAAGGACGGCCTTGTCCACGTTGAACGCCTGCACTTGGCCGGTTTTTGCCAGGTAGGTGGCGGCGAGATCGCGGGCAAGCTCCTCGGCAAGGTGATCACAAATCGTATCGGGGTGACCGGCACCCTTGCGCTCGACGAACTCGACAAGGGGATCGTACGGTGGACGTTGGTTGATAGAGAGGTTCATCGAATCCCCTGGTTGGTTGCTGATCGGTGCATCGTACCGGCCGCCGCGACGCCACGTACCAAAAAGTCGTGCGTCACACGGCCCGGATTGCTATCGATAGTTGGATTGCATCCCCTGAGCCATCCCCTTTAGGAAGCCCCCCTCCCCGCCCATTCCTCCCCTCTTGGGTGAGGTGGCCGAGGCTGAAAGCCGAGGACGGAGGGGGCTCTTGCGGTGCTCCCCCCTGAGGGTGGAGCAAAGATCGCGACGGAGCGGAGTCCCCAACCGTCGCAAGTCGTACAACACCTCAGGGGGAGAATCGGACTTGCGACTTGCGACTTGCGACTCCGTTCCCCTCCCCGCCTAGCGCGGTGCTCCCCGTCCGGGGGGAGACCGCGGCGGAAACAGACCGCACGAGACCGACTCCTACCAGCGCTCGCGGTGGATGGTGTCGGGACGGCGGCCGCGTTTGAGTGATCCGGACTTGCGGTCCGGTGCTGGCTGGCCGACGGTGACGATCCCGATCGGGGAGACGTTGTCTGGTATGCCGAGCAGGGTCTTGATCTCCGGCATCCTCTCACATCCGAGGAAGCCGGCGGCGAGGCCCTCGTCGACCGCGGCCAGGAGCAGGTTCTGCATGGAGGCCCCCCCGTCGACCCACCAGTACGGAACCGGCCAATTGTCTGCGTTGGCAAGCGGGCTGTCGGGACCTCCCTTGTCGGCCGCGGCGTATCGATCGGCATAGACCGCCGAAGAGACACAGACGAGGATGTGAACCGGCGCTCCAGAGATCCAGGGGTCGAATCCGTCGGCGACGTATTCCTCCTCACCGCACAGCCTGGCGATTTCCGCTCGCGTTTCGGCGTCGGTGACGGCGACGAGGAACACCCCCTGGGAGAACCCGGCCGATGGGATACGGATCCCGGTATCGAGAATGCGGTCGAGCACGTCGGGCCCGACAGCCTCGCCGGTGTAGTTGCGCACCATCCGACGGCGTTGGACCACCTCTGTGAACTCCACTACAGCTCCTCGAGAGCGGCGAGTACCGCCTCCAGACCCGTCTTGGCGTCGGAAAACAGCATCATCGTGCTCTCCTCGTAGAACAGCGGATTGTCGATACCGGCGAACCCGGGAGAGAGACTGCGCTTCACTACCACTGCGGTCCTGGCCGTGTCGACTTCGAGTATCGGCATGCCATAGATCGGGCTAGACGCATCGTCCCGAGCCGAAGGGTTGACGACGTCGTTGGCGCCAACGACGAGCACGACGTCGGTGTTGGGCAGCTTCGGGTTGGAGTGATCGAGATCCAGCAAGAGGTCGTACGGAACGTCCGCCTCAGCGAGAAGCACGTTCATGTGCCCCGGCATGCGGCCGGCAACGGGGTGAATGGCGTACTCGACGGTGATATCGCGAGCTTCGAGGGCGTTGGCGAGCTCGCGAACCGCGTGCTGCGCCTGGGCGACCGCGAGCCCGTAGCCGGGAACGACCATGACGGTTTGTGCGTAGGCCAGCGAGATGGCGACGTCGTCTGCCGAGGCCCGGTTGACCGGCTTGTCGCCTGCGTCGATCGCCGGCCCACCGTCGGTGCCGAACCCGGCGAACAGAACATTGGCAATCGATCGATTCATCGCCTCCGACATCTGGATGGTGAGAATGAGACCGGCCGCTCCTACCAACGCACCGCCGATGATCAGCGCTTGGTTGGTGATCACGAAACCGGCCATGGCGGCGGCAACACCGGACAGCGAGTTCAGCAGAGAGATCACCACCGGCATGTCGGCGCCACCGATGGCGATGACGGCGGTGACGCCGAGGAGGAAGCTGACTCCGGCAAGCACCCAGTAGGCGATGGGATCGCCAGACGACACCGCCCAGATCCCGACACCCACCCCGATCGCAGCCAGCGTCGCGTTGAACCAGGGGCCGCCTGGCAGTCCGACCGGTCGGCCGGTGATCAGACCCTGGAGCTTGGCGTAAGCGACGAAGCTGCCGGAGAGGGTGACGACACCGATGGCAATGGAGAGAGCAACGGTGACGGCGGTCTCGGTGGAGAGGACGCCGTCTGTGGCCACGACCTCGGCCGACGCCACGAGAGCGGAGGCACCGCCGCCGAACCCGTTGAACGCGGCCACCAGTTGCGGCATCGCCGTCATCTGCACCTTCAGGGCGAGATAGGCCCCGATGCCGCCGCCGACGATCAATCCGGCGATGATCGTCCACCAGACGACTCCGGGCTCGTCGATGATGTCGGCGAAGGTGACCACGATGGCGAGCAACATCCCGATGGCGGCAAGCAGGTTTCCCCGCCGCGCAGTCCTGGGCGATCCGAGCCCTCGCAGCCCGAGGATGAACAGGACGCCGGCGGCTAGGTAGAGGAGGGTGGTCATTCTCTCTTGGCCGGCTTCCTCTTGAACATCTCGAGCATGCGGTCGGTTACGAGGAAGCCGCCGACGACGTTGATGGTGGCGAAGGTGACAGCGAGGAACCCGAGAATTGCTGCCACCGTTCCCTCGCCGAAACCTGCGGCGATGATGGCGCCGACGATGGTGATCCCGGAGATGGCGTTTGCCCCCGACATGAGCGGGGTGTGCAGCGTCGCCGGCACCTTCGAGATGACCTCGAAACCGACAAAGGCGGCGAGGACAAACACCACGATGCCCTGAATGAATTCTTCGCTCACGATTCCCCCTCGTCGAGCCCCATCACGGATCGGGTTCGCGGGTTCACGATCGTCCCCTCGTGGGTGATCGTGGCGGGGCCGATTACATCGTCGTCGAGATCGATGGTGATACCGGCGTCGGTTCGCATCCTGTTGGCGATCTCCTGAAGGTTCCGCGCATACATGCGGCTGGAGTCTGTCGCTACCCGGCTGGGGAGGTCGGTCGGGCCGTAAATGGCGACCCCGCCCACGTCGACGATCTCGTCTGGCTTCGACCCTGCGACATTGCCTCCGGTCGAGGCCGCCATGTCGACGATCACCGATCCCGGGTGCATCGGTGTGATCATCTCCTCGGTGATCAGCCTGGGGGCGGCTCTGCCCGGGATCTGAGCGGTGGTGACGATGATATCGGCGTCGGCAACGAACGATGCCAACACCTCCTGCTGGCGAGCGGCCGTATCGGCGTCGACCTCGGTGGCGTAGCCACCTTCATCTGCCGCCTGGGTTGGGGCCTCGACGAACTTGGCTCCAAGGCTCTCCACCTGCTCCTTGGTCTCGGGTCGGATGTCGTAGGCATGGACGACGGCGCCGAGCCGCTTGAAGGTGGCGATCGCTTGGAGCCCGGCTACTCCGACGCCGAGCACGAGGGCGCGAGCGGGTGGGATGGTTCCGGCGGCCGTGACCAGCATCGGGAGGAACTTGGGGGCGACGTCGGCAGCGAGCAGCACCGCGGCGTAACCGGCGACGTTCTGCTGGGACGACAATGCATCCATCGACTGTGCCACGGTGATGCGGGGGATGGCCTCGACGGCGACTGCGGTCACGTTTTGCCGGGCGAGGGCATCCACCAGATCGGTGGCGACGAACGGATCGAGGAAGCCGCACAGCACCGATCCAGCATGGAGCAACGCGATCTCGTCATGGGTAGGGGGGCCGACGCGTAGCACCAGGTCGGCGTCGTGTGCAGTTGCCGAGTTCGGGACAATCGCGGCTCCCATGTCGATGAACGATTCGTCGGGGTAACCGGCGGCGACGCCTGCTCCGGTCTCCACGGCAACGTCCCACGCCCAGCCAACAAAGGCCTTGACCGAGGCAGGAACCGCTGCGATTCGATTCTCCCTGGCTGCATGCTCTTTGGGGATTCCGATTCGCATCGGCGGGGACGGTAACGGAATCAAGGCGCCGACGTGAAGTCAGCTTCCGAGGGCTTGCCCGAGGAAGCAGTTGGGAATCGTCGAGGGCTTGCCCGAGGAAGCCGCAAACATTGTCTCAGATCATGAAGGGCAGCGTCAGCCGGCGCGGCTGAAGAGGGGACTAGCGTGCGCGGCGCCGGCAGCTTGGCCGACGCGCCCTACGTGCTGATTGCCGGCGTCGCGATCTCGCTACCCACCGCCTCGTTCTCCCCGGTTGCAATCGACCTGGATGATCGACACCCCGAGGTTCAAGCGGTAGCCATCGTCTGGCCGGTCTCGAGCAGCGTCTTCATTCCGGAGACGATGAAGGGGATCCCGCCGGTGTACTCCTTGGCGCTCTTGCTCGACGGATCGAGGTCGTAGTACTCGACGGTGACCCTGGTCAGGCCAGACTCCTCGTCAACGATCCACGCCATGTGCGCCGGCCCTTCGGCCTCGAGCTCGGGGTCCCAGTGGGCGTGGAAGGTCATTTCCAGTCGTTTGGCGTGATCGATGGCGATCACCTCGCCGTCGGCGGCGACGGTCCCGTCGGGATACAAGTAGCGGATCGGTGCGCCGGGCTCAAAGTCGGATTCGATCCTCGTGTTGTAGAAGTACTTGATGGTGAGATCGCCATCGACGATGGCGCTCCAGGCTTGTTCGGGGTCGCATTTGATGTAGGTCTGGTAGACGTGGCTTGGCTCCGGCATGGGTTTCTTTCCTCCTTCGAGATGGGCCTTCATCGATGCCATGGCTCCGACGACGGGCTCGGTGTACTTGCTGATCCAGCGGTCATGAACGAGCCGGATTGGGACCGGGTTCAGATAGTGGTGTTTGGAACGTCCCACCTTGCGGGTGGTGACGAGGCCGGCGGCCTCCAGCACCGATAGGTGGTTCATCACCCCGAACCGGGTCATGGCCGGGAGGTATTCGCACAGCTCGCCAAGTGACTGACCGTCCTGATCGAACAGTTGATCGAGCAGGAGCCGTCGACTCGGGTCGTTGAGCGCCTTGAACACCTCGTCCATATCGTCACAATAGGTGAGTAAACACTCACATGTCAACCACGAGAACTGCAACCCAGGGCTGACAACCCTGGATACGCCGGTGTGAGCCCTCGGGTTCGCGATCCGGCACAGCGCGTCTCAGGTGACCAGGTCGGCTACCGCGGTGCGGTCTACCCCGTCCAGGGGCTGCAGTGGCAGCCGCATCGCACCCGCGATGAGCCCGGTGGCCGCTGCGGCGGCGTAGGTACCGGCAAGGCCGAATTTCTCAACGGCAGCGGCGAGGCCGGTCAGCCGCTGCTGCGCTGCATCGTCGGTGACGGCGTCGACGATGAGGTCGAAGGCGTAGTTCGCTGAGGAGGTGATGGCGCCGTGTGCTCCGTTGAGCATGAACTCGTTGACCACCCGCGACGAGCCGGCCATGACCACGAATCCGTCATCGATGACGGCAGCGAGCGGTGGCACCCGGTCCGCGTCGGCACCGGAGTCCTTGATCCCAACGATGTTGGAGTGGCTCGCTAGGTCAATCGTCACCTCGACGGGGATCTGGTAGCCGGTGGTGGCGGGGACCGAGTACAAAAAGACAGGCAAAGGAGCCCGATCGCCGAGCAATCGGTAGAACCGGGCGACGGCATCATGGTCACCGCGTATCAGGGTGGTCGGGCTCATCACCAGCATGGCATCGGCGCCGCCTTCGGCAGCCTCCTCGCCCTGGGCGAGAGCCTGAGCCACCGACTCGGCCTGGACGCCACACAACAGGTACGGCTCTGCACCGAGCGCCCGGCGAGCCGTGGAAATCAGCGTCTTGCGTTCGCCTGGTATCAGGTACGGTCCCTGGCCCGTCGAGCCGCTCAACACGAATCCCTCCACACCACGGCCGGCCAAGGTGGTCAGGTTGTGTCGGTGGGCGTCCGTGTCGATCGACCCATCGTCCCCGAAGGGTGTGATCAACGCGGGGACGACCCTGGGAGGGGGCTGCATTACTCCCATTTGGAGTGGAAGAACTCACCGCGGGGCCGGTCGATCCGCTCGTAGGTGTGAGCCCCGAAGAAGTCACGCTGAGCCTGGATCAGATTCGCCGGGAGCCGAGCGGAACGGTATCCGTCGTAGAAGGCCAGCGCCGACGAGTACGCGGGGACAGGAATCCCGGCCGACACGGCGCGGGTCACGCTACGCCGCCAGCCGGGCTCGGCTTCGTTGATCGCCTCGGAGAAGAACGGATCGAGAAGCAGGTTGGGGACGTCGGGACGGATGCGGTAGGCAGTGGTGATCTCGGACAGGAACTGGGATCGGATGATGCAACCGGCCCGCCACAGTGCAGCAATCGTCCCCGGCTCCAGGTCCCAGCCGTGGTCCTCGTGGGCTGCCTGGAAGAGCATGAAGCCCTGGGCGTAGGAGACGATCTTGGAGGCGTATACGGCGTCTTCGAGGTCGTCGATCACATCTGCGGCGTCCTCGGTGATCGCACTCGGCGGACCGGAGAGCGCCTCCGCGGCTACAGCCCGTTCCTCGATCATGGAGGAGAGGAAGCGGGCATACACCGCTTCTGCCACCAACGTCGTCGGTGTCGACTCATCCATCGAGGCAGTCACCGTCCACGCGCCGCTTCCCTTTTGTCCTGCGACATCGAGAATCTGATCGACGAGCGGCACGTTGTCCTCGCCAGCCACCCCGAGGATCTTGGCGGTTATCTCGATGAGGTAGGAGTCGAGGCGCCCCTCGTTCCATTTGACAAACACCGGCTGCATCTGGGACGCGGTCATCCCGAGGCCCCGCTTCATAACGTCGTAGGCCCCGGCGATGACCTGCATGTCGCCGTACTCGATCCCGTTGTGGATCATCTTGACGAAATGCCCGGCGCCGCCGCGGCCTACCCAGTCCCCGCACGGCTCGCCCTCGGCTTCGGCCGCTATGTCCTGGAGGAGATCCTTGATCAAGGGCCAGGCGGCCTCGGAGCCCCCCGGCATGATCGACGGCCCGTAGCGCGCCCCCTCCTCGCCTCCTGAGATGCCCATCCCCACATAGTGGATGCCATGCTCGGCGAGCTCGGCGACGCGTCGCTCGGTGTCGCTGTACAGAGAGTTACCACCGTCCATGATGATGTCACCACGATCGAGCATCGGGAACAACGTGTCGATCTGATCCTCGACCGGCTTGCCGGCGGTGATCATGAGCAGGATCTTTCGCGGCCGTCCGAGGCTCGCTACAAGATCTTCGAGAGAGTGGGTACCGATCACCTTGGTGCTCGCCGCCTCGCCGGCAAGAACTCGTCGACGCGCTCGGTGGTCCGATTGAACACGGCGACGCGGTACCCGTGGTCGTCCATGTTGAGGACGAGGTTCCTTCCCATCACGCCGAGCCCGATCAGCCCGATGTCTGCCAGGTCTGCCATGTCTGTCATGTGGCGTGACGGTAGCGGTGGCCGGTGACTCACTCGCCGGTCATGCGCCTGGTTTATTCACTCGTATCCCGCGCCCAGGTGAGGGCTCCGTGTCGGAGCCCTCACCAATCACCCCGCCGCTACACGGCGATGACGACCTTCCCTTTGGCGTGGTGTCCCAGCATGCGGGCGACTGCGTTCGCCGCTTCGCTGAGGGGGTAGATCTTGTCGATGACCACCGTGACTTCGCCGGATTCGAGGAGGGTGGCGAGGGCATCGAGATTCTCGCGGTCCACAACCCAATCTTTGACGAACTGCACATCGGTCGACCCCAGCCCCATCAGAGCCGCCCTCGCCATCCGGGGCAGGCCGGCGAAAAAGCCACCAGTGTTCCCGATGCTGTTGGGAATCAGCATCCCGTTGGGGGTCAGAGCCTGGGCCGTCGCGGACGGCGAGTGGTTGATCACGTTGTCGAGGATGACGTCGTAGCGCTGCTCGCCGCGGGTGAAGTCCTCCTCGGTGTAGTCGATGACGTGATCGGCGCCGAGGGACCGAACCAACTCGAGGTTCCTGATGCTGCACACGCCGGTGACTTCCGCTCCGAGCGCCTTGGCGATCTGCACCGCAAGCGTCCCGACGCCTCCCGACGCCCCGTTGATCAGGACCCGCGTCCCGGGTCCCACCCCGCCCACATCGCGCATGGCGATCAGCGCGGTGAGGCCCGACATAACCGATGCCGCGGCCTCTTCGAAGGTGAGTCCGGCGGGCTTCTTGATGAGCTGGGACGCCGGAGCGACGGCGAACTCTGCGAACGTGCCCGGTGTGGCGAGGGTGTCGGCCCACGATGATCCGAACACCTCGTCGCCGGGCCGGAGGTCGGTCACATTCTTGCCGACGGCCTCCACGACCCCGGCGACATCGGTTCCTCGCACCGGGGTCGACGGCCGCCGGAGCCCAAAGCGCAACCGGGTGACGTAGGGGACACCAGCCACGGTGATCCAGTCCGGAGTATTCACACTGGTGGCCCGCATTCGGATCAAGACATCGTCGTCGCCGAACGCTGGTCGGTCGACTTCGCCCAGCTCGAGCACCCGCTCCGGCGCCCCGTAACCTTTTTGGACGATTGCTTCCATCGTCTTTTTCTGAACCGTCGTGTTGTCTGACATCCTTCTCTCCTTTACCGGAAGGTGGGACCGGCCCGTGAGCGACCCGGTCCTCATCGCCTTCTATGTATCTCCTGTATATACGCCGTAAGTATATGGTGTAAGCTAGATGTACGCCGTAAGTTTGTCAAGGAGATCCATCGAGAGCTTGGGGCAGAGCACTCGACGACGGCTCCCCACGCGTTCGGGCTAACGAAGGCTGCGCTGGAATGCTGTGGCCCAACCAGCTCCAAGGCTGGAGGCTCATGACTGGGTTCCTGGCGTCGAAGCTCACGAGTAGGTGAGGGGTCCACCTCGGAGCTGCCAAGACGACTGCCAACGGTTCTGGCGTCAGAGCGGCTCGAAGAGACGGACCCGGAAGAATTCTTCGAGGTCCTGGCCTGAGATGTCCTCGGCGAGGGCGATGAACTCCGCGGCCGTAGCGTTGCCGTCGGCGAATTCGGCGGCGTAGGTCCTGAGCAGGGTGAAGAACGCCTCGTCGCCGATCTCGTCGCGGAGGTCGGCGAGGAGCAGCCCCCCAAGCTGGTAGACGCCACCGTTGAACAGGTCGGTCGGTGGTGGGAGGCCCGGTGGTGGATACCCGGCGGTCGTCGCCGCCCGGCGGCGGTCGGCGACGACCTGGTCGTAGACGGCTCGGCCCTGGCGATGTTCGATCCACAACAACTCGGAGTAGGTAGCAAAGCCCTCGTTGAGCCAGATGTCGCTCCACTGGGCGACCGAGACCGAGTTGCCGAACCACTGATGCGCCAACTCGTGGACCAGGACGAGCTCAAAGAAGGGAGCGTCGACCATCACCCTGCCGAACACCGAAAGCGTCTGGGTCTCCAGGGCAGCGGGGAACCCGCCGACGACGGTGATGCCGTAGCGGTCGAACGGGATAGGGTCCGAATGCCTCCTCGAGCACGGTGAGCATCTCCCCGGTGTCATCCAGGCTGTCTGGTGGGTTAGCAACGAGGTCGGCGGGAAGGAAGTTGCGGATAGGGATCCCCGCCGCCCTCTGTCGATACCGGGTCCTCGACGAGCTGGTAGCCCTCACCGATGACGATTGTCGCCAGGTAGGGCGCCATCGGTGTTGCCATCTCCCATGCGATAGGAGCGCGTCTCCCCGATCTGCTGTCCGGGTTCGATGCCGAGGAACTCTCCGGTTGCCCCGACCGCGTACCCATCGGGGACGGTGACAAGGAAGGAGAAGGTGGCCTTGTCCAGCGGATGATCGTTGGAAGGGAACCAGGTGTGGGCGGCGTCGGGCTCGGCGACGATGTACTGCTCACCCTCCGGACTTCTCGCCAACCGATGGCCACCCGATCGAAGGCGGGGGAGCTGGCGGCAGTGGGATTGCCGGCGTAGGCGATGGTGATGTCGAATCGGTCGCCGGAGGCGATCGGGACCTCCGGGGTGATGGTGAGTTCGCCCCCGTTGCGCTCGAACCTGGCCGGCAGGTCGCCGACGCGCAGGTCGACGATGTCGAAACCGGTGAAGTCGAGGTTGAACGCGGTCAGATCCTGGGTGGCGATGGCGGTGATGATGACGGCGGCGTCGAGCATGTTGTCGTCGGGGTCGTAGAACAGGTCGAGGTCGTAGTGCTCGACGTCATACCCGCCGTTGCCAAGCGTCGGGTAGTACTCGTCGCCGATGCCGGCCGCCCCCACGGTTGATGTCGGCGCCGTATTGGCGGACGTTGTGGTTGTGGTGACCGCGGGTGGCGGGGTAGATGTGTCTGGCGAGGTAGCAGTGGTGGTGGTCTCCGCCTGGCTACACGCCGCGGCGACGAGGGCGAGCAAGATCAGGGTCGCGAGCGGTTGCCTCCGGCGCATCGGCGGAGCCTACGACCGGTCGGCGGTAACGAGCGCTTGCTAAAAGCGCGCACCGATAGGTGACCAGGGCCGCTCGGGCCACGGCTCCGCACATGGCCTTGCCGACAGAGACCATATCGCGCCCTATTTACGGAGCCTCTAGAGAACGAGTTCGGCCAGGGTCCGCAGCGTCTTCGGATCGGTCGAGTTCACGATCAGCGTGGTCACCCCAGCCTGGCGCCACACGTCGAGGCGATCGGCGATCCGCTCCTTGGTACCGATGAGGCTCAGCTCATCGACGAGGTCGTCGGGAACCGCCCTCAGCGCTTCCATCTTCTTGCCGTCGAGGTACAGCTCCTGGATCTGTTCGGCGGCCTCCTCGTACCCGTACCTTTTGGCCAGGTCGTTGTAGAAGTTCTTCCCCTTTGCTCCCATGCCACCGATGTACAGCGCCAGCATCGGCTTCGACTCGAGCCTGGCGCGGTCGAGATCATCGGTGACCGAGGCGAACACCGATGCCGCGATGTCGAAGCGATCGGGCTTCTCTGCATCGCCGGAGGCGGCGAAGCCTTCGTCGAGGAGCGGCCCGTAGATGTCCTTGGCCCGTTCCGGCGAGTAGAACAGCGGCAGCCAGCCGTCCGCTATCTCGGCGGTGAGCCGAACGTTCTTGGGTCCGATGGCGGCCAGGTAGATCGGAATATGCGGGTTCTTCGGCTTCACCATCAGCTTCAGCGGCTTTCCCAACCCTGTGGAGCCCGCGCCGTGAAAGGGAATCTGGTAGTAGTCGCCGTCGAAGATAACGGGCTCATCACGGGCGAGCGCCTTGCGGACGACGGTGACGTATTCGCGGGTGACCCCGAGCGGCTTGCCGTAGGGCCGGCCATGCCAGCCCTCGACGACCTGCGGGCCAGAGACGCCGAGTCCCAGCAGGAACCTGCCGTTCGACATCTGGTCGATGGTGGCGGCGGTCATGGCGGTCATCGCCGGCGACCGCGCCGGCATCTGCATGATGCCGGCCCCCAGTTTTATCGTTTCGGTGCGGGCGGCCAGAAACGCCAGCGGCGTCAATGCATCGGAGCCGTAGGCCTCTGCCGTCCACACCGAGTGATAGCCGAGTTTCTCGACTTCGCTGATGATGCTCGAATCCTCAGCGACAGCCGTGCCCCAGTATCCGAGGCTGATGCCAAGTCGCATACAGGCGAGGGTAATGAGTTGCCAGTTGCCAGTTGCCAGTTACCAGTTGCCAGTTACCAGTTGTCAGAAGTCGGCTGAGCGTTCGGTGGCTGGTAACTGGCAACTGACAGCTTTCCTGCTTGTGACTTGTGACTCGCGACTCATTCCTGTCACACCCCCTCTCTACGGTGGGAATCAAGGAGGACGAATGATCATCGACTGTGACACCTGCGTGATGGATGGGACGTCGGCGTGTGCCGATTGCATCGTTCCGGTGCTGCTAGCCGGCACCAACGGCAGGATCGAGGTCGACGCCACCGAGGAAGCGGCGCTGCGCAACCTGTCGGATGCGGGTCTGGTCGCCCCGTTGCGACTGGTGCCACGCGACCCCGATCAGGACGCAGTTACCGGCTAGACGTATGGTTGGGGCGTGTTACGGCAGCGCCTCGACGAGGTTGCGAAGAGCCATGGCTGCGTCGGCATCGGGGTGACCACGGCCGACGAATTCGCTGGCGTCGCCGAAACCATGGAAACCCGGAGAGCTGAAGGGCTCAGCGCCGAGCTGCCGTTCACCTACACCGACACCGAGGTGGCGACCGATGTCCGTAGAACCCATCCGTGGGCTGAGCGCATCGTTGCGGTTGCCCATCCCTACGTGCCAGGCACCGCCGATGTCCACTACACCGAACGGGGAACGATGCGGATCGCCCGGTTTGCTGAGACCGATCACTATGTCGGGTTGCGGGCAGCCCTCGAAGCGATCGCAGCCGCGCTCGTTGCTGACGGGCACCGCTCCGCCGTGTTCGCCGACGACTCGCGAATGGTCGATCGCGCCGCGGCGGTTCGTGCCGGGATCGGATGGTGGGGAAAGAGCACGATGGTCCTGGTTCCTGGGTCCGGGCCATGGGTGTTGCTCGGCTCGGTCGTAACCGACGCCGAATTGCCCGTCGACCGGCCGATGCGTCGTTCCTGCGGCACTTGTGTTGCCTGCATGCCGGCGTGTCCGACCGGGGCCATCGTTGCGCCTGGTGTGCTCGACGCCAGCCTCTGCCTCGCCTATTGGTTGCAGAGCGCGGGGGTGATCCCTGAACGGCTCAGGGAAACGGTCGGCGATCGGTTGTATGGCTGTGACGACTGCCTCACCGCTTGCCCGCCGGGGCACCGGGCACTAGAGCAGAGCATCGATCTGCCGCTGCGCCCGCAGATCCTCGACATACTCGGCGCAGACGACCAGACCCTGCTGCGGCGTTACGCTCACTTCTACCTCCCCGGCCGCCGACCCCGGATCCTCAGGCGCAATGCCCTGGTGGTCGCAGGAAACGATCGCTCCCCGCAGCTGCGCGATGTCGTGATCGGGTACCTCGGCCATCCCGACTGGCTGCTGCGAGCGCACGCAGCCTGGGCTGCCGCCCGGTTCGCGGGCAGCGTCACCGACGCCGCCCTGGAGACCGCCCACGTCGCCGAGAGCGACACCCGGGTCCGTGATGAGCTCGAGCTGGCTATCGGTCTACGCTGACCCCATGGTCTGGATCTACGCCATAGCACTCGCCCTCGGGTTGCTCGCGCTGCTGGTGTGGATCGTCGGCGTCGCCGTCGGAGCCTGGGTCGATGGCTGGGAATTCGCCGATCCGGAGCGACGATTCGGTGAGACAGGACGATCGACTACCGCTGCCGTGTTCGGATTTGGAATGGGAGGGATGTCGGCGACCTTCGCCGGCTGGAACTCCGTACTCGCCGCCGCAGCCGCCGTCGTCGGAGGTGCGGCACTGGTTGTCGTGGCACGGGTGTTCGCCCCAACGCAAAGCTGATGCTCCTCGTCGCCGACGTCCACGGCGCCGTTGATTCCCTCGCCAGGGTTGCCTCGCAGGGCCAGCCGCTGCTCGTGCTCGGCGATCTGATCAACTTCATCGACTATCGAACACGTACCGGCATCATCGCCGATGTCTCCGGGCACGATCTGGCCGACCGATTCGTGGCGTTGCGGACCGAAGGGCGTACCGAAGAAGCCTCTGCGATGTGGCGGGAGCACACCAGGGGTCGTGAGAACGAGCTCAGATCGCAGTACAACGAGGCGATCGCGGCGGCCTACCGGGAGATCTGTGCTGCCCTCGATGGCTCCGAGGCGTATGTCACCTACGGCAATGGCGACAGGCCCGACATGCTCGCCGAGCATTTGCCGGCTTCTGCCCGTTTTGTCGACGCCGAGGTCATCGAGATCGAAGGGATCAAGGTCGGGTTCGCCGGAGGCGGGACCGTTCGGATCGGGACTCCGGGCGAGGTCACCGAAGCCGAGATGGAGGAGAAGCTCGCCAAGCTGGGGTCGGTCGATGTGCTCTGCACCCACGTCCCACCAGCGATTCCTTCTCTGGCTACCGATGTGATCGCTGGGAGCGAGAAGGGGTCGCAGGCGATCCTGGATTATGTCGAGACACACAAGCCGGCATTCCACTACTTTGGCGATATCCACCAGCCTCGAGCGACGACCTGGCGGATTGGGAGCACCGTCACCAGAAATCTTGGGTATTTCAGGGCCACGGGGCGCGCCACCAGACATGGCTGAGGTCGACCTCGATCGACTTGCCGCAGGGTATCGGCACCGGCCGGGTCCGTGCCGTGGCACGTGCCTGGGGTCGCGCTCAATGACCACGTAGACACGTACGACGGTTGAGACCGGGGGCCGGTGGCCGGTATCTGGTAGGCCGCTACCCTTTGCTGAGGGCGTTCGAAGGAGTTGCGATGGAGGGCACGGTTCAAACGATCGACGTATCCGCCGAGCCGCAACGCATCTACGAGATTGCGATCGATCTCGAGGCCTACCCGCAATGGGCGAAGGGGGTGAAGTCCGCCGAGGTCACCGAGGTGGACGATCAGGGGCGCCCGACAGTCGCCCATTTCACCATCGACGCGATGATCAAAGAGATCTCATACACCCTCGAGTACGACTACAACCGCGACAACGGATTTGCCTGGGCGGCGCGCCCTAACAACGACATCACTTTGCTCGAGGGGAGCTATGAGTTCAACGGCCTCGATGACGGCGCGGGCACCGAGGTCGTCTACGCATTGAGGGTGGAGCCCACGTTCAAGGTACCCGGGTTCCTACGCCGGCAGGCCGAGAAGCAAATCGTCGGTACCGCGCTGCGCGGGTTGAAGAACCAGGCGGAGGCGGGCGCTTGATGCGGGTCGTGCTCATCACAGGGAAGGGGGGTGTCGGGAAGACCACGATTGCTGCGGCCACGTCGATCCGCTCCGCCGAACTCGGCCATCGCACGCTGGTGATGTCGACCGACCCCGCCCATTCGTTGGCCGATGCCTTCCAGGTGAAGCTGGGGGACACAGAAACGTCCGTCATCGACAATCTGGATGCCCAGCAGATCGACTCACAGCTTCGCCTCGAAGAGTCTTGGGGTCCGGTCCGCGACTACCTGACCAAGGTGTTCGACTGGTCGGGCCTCGAAGGGGTTGAGGCCGAGGAGTTGACAGTGTTTCCCGGAATGGACGAGCTGTTTTCGCTGGCAACGGTGCGCGACCATGTTGCATCTGGGAACTACGACGTGATCGTGGTCGACTGCGCCCCGACCGCCGAGACCCTCCGTCTGCTCAGCCTGCCCGATGTCATGTCGTGGTACATGGACAAACTGTTCCCGGTCAGCAAGCAGGTCGCCAGGGTGGTGAGGCCGGTGCTCAGCCGGATGTCGTCGCTGCCGATCGCCGACGACAAGGTGTTCGACACGGTGGCGATGTTTTACGACCGCCTCGACGGGATTCGCGAGATTCTTTCCGATCCGGACATCACCACGGCCCGTCTCGTGATGAATCCGGAGAAGATGGTGATAGCAGAGGCGAAGCGGACCTACACCTACCTCGGGCTGTTCGGCTACGCGGTCGACTCTGCCATCGTCAACCGGGTCCTCCCGGAAACCGTAACCGACCCGTATTTCGCACAGTGGAGGCAGATCCAGAAGGGTCACCTCGAGGATGTCGCCGAAGCATTTGCCGACGTCGACATCCGCCGGCTGCGCCTGTTCGACGAGGAGATGATCGGCATCGATCGGCTGCGGGTCGTCGGAGACGAGCTATACGGCGACGTCGATCCCACCCACCGATTGTCAGAGGGTCGACCCTTCCGGATCGAAGATGAGGGTGACGATGTCGTGCTCATCGTGGGGATGCCGTTCGCCGAGCACGACGAGCTCGACCTGGTGCGCCACGACCACGAGCTGATCGTGACCGTGGGTCAGTACCGTCGATCGATCGCCCTCCCCGATTCGCTGAAGCGGCGTCATGTGCGGAGAGCCAGCCTCTCCGATGGAGAGCTGCGTGTCACCTTCGGGATCGACACGTGATGTTGGATGGCCTGCCCGATCCGCAGACGGTCGTTGCCGGGCTGAAGCGAGCCGGGGTGCATCTCGCCAAGGCCGGATACGAGATAGCGGCTGGGATCGGCGCATTCGTCGACGAGATCGTCAACGGCGACCACGATGACGACGAGGGGAGAGAAGGCCCGGTGAGGATCGATGTCGACTGAGGGACGGGTCATCAGTCGTCAGTCTTCAGTCGTCAGTAAGAGTCGAACCAGGAGACGACTTCGCCCAAGACTGAAGACTGTTCTGGCTGAGGACTCTTTTGGCTGAGACTCTTCTGGCTGACGACTGATGCCTCTTCTGACTGAAGACTCTTCTTGCTTAAGACTCAGGACTGACGACTCCTCTGGCTGAGGACTTCGTCCTAGAACTCCACCCAGTCGAGTGTGTCGAGCGTGTCCGACGCCGACATCATCACCCCAGCCTCGGAAACCGTCACCAGCTTGCCGTCGATGAGCAGTGAGCGGCGCACCGGCATCTCCCATCCCCGGCTGACCTCGGTGTTGTGGCTGACGATTCCGATCTCGCGGATCCCCGCTGCGGTGACCTCGAGCACGAGGGCGCCCGCTCGTGCCCCCTTGTCGTCCCACCGTTGGAACGGGATGACGGTGAGGCCGTCGGCCGGGTTGAACAGGAACGCATGGTGATCCCACTCGACCTCTGAATTTGCGTCGACCAACTTGAATTGATCGGTCCGCTCCGGTTGCTGCGGGTCGGCTACGTCGAACAGCGACGCTTGAAGCCCCGTTACCCAACCGTTGTGGTCGGCATCCTGGCCAACCCCTAGCAGGAGGTCGTCGCTCACCGGATGCAGGTAGGCGGAGTACCCGTGGATCTTGAGCTCGCCTTCCACCGTTGGCCGGCGGGGATCGGACAAATCGATCACATACAGCGGATCCACCTGGCGGAAGGTGACGACGTAGCCGCGGTCCTTGATGAACCGGACCGCGTAGATGCGCTCTCCGCGCCCAAGGCCGTCGACGCTGCCGATGGTTTCGAGCTCATCCCCGTTGTCGCGCAGCACGGTCACGACGGAATCGGACTCGGGTGTATCCCACCATTGAGGCGAGTCGGTCGAGGCGACGCGGAGGTCACCCCGCCATTCGGACATCGACCACTGGCTCAGCATGTAGCCGGGAACGGCGCCGGATGCTTGGTATTCGGCGCTGCGTGGCTCGAGGGCGAACTTGTGGATCATGGTGTTCATGTCTTCGGGTTGCCCACCGCGGTCCCACACAAACGGGTTGATCCACCGGGAGGTGGCGACATAGGTCGCGTCACCGGATGAATAGACGATATCGCCGTCGGCGAAAACGGCTGTGGTGTCTTCGATGGAGAGCTCGTCGGCGTCGAGGGTGACCAGGGACAACGTGGTGAGCCCCGAGAACTCATCGGGCCGATGGGTCCGGTCGCAGTCGACCAGCGTTCCCTCGACGACGGTCACGTCGACACCATCGTGATCGGTGATCACGAAGTATGGGAGCCAGTTGTCGGCGGTCGAGTTGCGCAGGAGGTCGCGGTTTTTCTCCTCGGCTTCCCGCTCGGCACGCAGGCCAGTTCCCTCCGGAACCTCCCAGTCGAAACCGGTCGGCTGCGAGGAGACGACGAGGCGGATGGCGCCATCCACCATTCGTGACGAGACATAGCGACCATCGATCTGGAGGCTCCGTACCAGCTCGGGGTCGGCGGGGTCGGTGATGTCGATCTCGACGACGGTCACCAGGGGGCTCTGGTATTGAACGATCCCGTCGGCGACGCCCTCGAAGAGGGGAACGATCCCAAAGTTGCCGTTGGCAATCGCTATGACGCGGTCGCCGTCCAGGAAGAGATCATTCGACCAGAAACCAAGATCGATCGACCCTGCCAGCGTCAGGTCATCGTTGTCGACGAGCACGACCTGCAAGGTGTTCCCGGTCATCACCACGATGCGCCGGCCGTCGGTCTTCACCAGATCCGGCTCGTCGATCCCAAGCTCCTGGAGGTTGGTGCCGATCACCTCGGTGGCTGCCGGGGCCTGGAGAGCTGTGTCGGCGAACTCGGCCGCTGCCGTGGTGGTGATCGCGTCTCCTTCGAAGACGGCGTGTGGGAAATAGCCGCCGCCGTTGAGCCCATACGGTCCAACGAGGTCGATGGCGTGTTCCACGGTCCACGCGATGAGGTCGTCGCAGGCATCGAAGGGCATGAGGGCCCTGGCTGCTGAGGCTCCAGCCGGATGGGCGATGATCGGCGCTACCGGCGCGGGTGGAGTCGGGGAGGTTGGCGACGTCGGGTCGACGACCACACCGCCACTGCACGAGGCCAGGACGATCCCTCCGACGATGGCTGCGGTGACGATCCGACGCATGTTCGTACCTCCGGGTTGGGCTCTCGTGCTGAGACGCTGTGCCGGGCCTGTTGGGTTCCCGGCGTCGACTGATAGCCTGCAATCGCTATGACGACGATCGGGATCGACATCGGTGGCACGAAGGCCAGGGGTGTTCGCGTCGAAGACGGGGCAGCGGTCGAGCGCACCTCTGGCCTCGTTGGCGACGGCGACCTGATCGCCACCGCTACCGCAGCCGCTCGTGAGCTTTGGACAGAAGAGGTCGACGCCGTCGGCGTCGGGCTCGCCGGCTTGGTCAGGTGGCCGGAAGGGACGTTTGCCTGGGGGCCGCATCTCTGGGGGACCGACGTCCCGGTGAGGGAGGCCCTGGAGGACGAACTCGGCGTGTCGGTGGTTGTCGACAACGACGCAAATGTCGCTGCCTTTGGAGAGCTCCGTGCGGGTGCCGCCGTCGGATTCGATAACTTCCTCATGGTCACGCTTGGCACCGGTCTCGGCGGAGGAATCGTGACCGGTGGAGCGATCTATCGCGGCGAGTCGTTCGCCGGCGAGTTCGGGCATATGGTCTACGACACCGGTGGCATGTTGTGCGACTGTGGCAAGAGAGGATGCTGGGAAACTGTTGCCTCGGGTCCAGCCCTAATTCGTCTGGCACGCGAGGTGATCATGCTCAACCCAAAAGGTTCTCTCGCCGCCACGATCGGTACTGACTCGATCTCGGGCAACGACGTCACCGCGGCTGCCGATGCAGGAGACGAGGTCGCCCGCGGGCTGGTCGCCCAAGTGGGATCTGAGTTCGGCCGGGGCCTGGGTAGCCTGATAGCGATCTTCGACCCCGCGCTGATCGTCGTCGGCGGCGGTCTGGGCTCGGTCGGGGAGTCACTGCTCGGCCCGGCGCGGCGGGTGGCGGCTGAGGGGTTGCACGGTGGCAATCACCGGCTTCTCCCACCCATCGTGGTCGCCGGATTGGGCCCAGACGCCGGAGCCATCGGGGCGGCGGCCATGGCAGCAGAAGGAGCCTGATGAAACCGGTACCGGTCGATCCCACCGAACTGCAGCGACAGCAGTGGAGAGCCAACTTCCGCGAGGCGGTGTTGCTGCTCCCCAACGTGATCAAGCTGCTAGCCCGAATCGTGAGGGATCCCAGAGTTCCCGTGCGAACCAAGGCCTTTTCCGGCGCCGTGCTCCTCTACGTTCTTTCACCGATCGACTTGATTCCGGACTTCGTCATTGGTTTCGGAAAACTCGACGATCTCATCCTGTCAGCAGTGGCGATTCAGCATCTGATCGAATCCGCAGGGCCAGAGATTGTCGCCGAGCATTGGGACGGCTCGGACGCATCGCTCGACCTCATCCTGACCGCCGCCGAGATGGGGGCAGAGGTCATCCCGAAGCCGTTGCGCAAGATGCTGCCTGGGTAGGAGCGCTCGGCTTCGCCTCGCATCCGTGCGATCACGTCGCACGTACTACGAGGTACCTTGATGCTCGCCCATAGTTGAAGCACCACCTAGCCTTTGGCTATGAAGTTCCGCAGGATCGATGAGCTTCCCCCGTATGTGCTGGCCGAGGTCAATCGCCGTAGCCACGAGGTGCGCCGGACCGGGGTGGACGTCATCGACCTCGGGTTCGGGAATCCCGACATCCCATCGCCGCCGGTCGTAGTGGACAAGCTGGTCGAGGCTGCGAGAAATCCCAAAAACCACGCGTACTCAGCATCGAAGGGGCTGCCAAACCTGCGCAAGGCGGTTGCCGACCGCTACCTGCGCCGTCACGGTGTCGAGCTCGATCCGGAAACCGAAGTGATCAACACCATCGGAGCCAAGGAGGGGTTGTCGCATCTGATGTGGGCTCTGGTCCAGCCCGGCGACGTTGCTTTGGTTCCGGAACCCTCATATCCCATCCACATCTATGCCGCCGTTCTTGCCGGGGCCGAGGTGCGACGGGTCCATCTTTCGACCGGCGCCGACTTCATCGAACGGTTGACCGAGACGTTCCACAACAGCTGGCCGAAGCCAAGGGTCATCGTGACTTCGTTCCCGCACAACCCGACGACGGCCACTGTCGACGTGGACTTCTTCGAGCGCCTCGTCGCCTTCGCCCACGAGCACGAGACGATGCTCGTCCACGACTTTGCCTATGCCGACATCTCCTATGCCGGCTATGAGCCGCCCAGCCTCCTCCAGGTGCCCGGTGCCAAGGAGGTCGGTGTCGAGCTATACACACTGTCGAAGAGCCACTCGATGGCAGGGTGGCGTGTCGGATTCGTGGTTGGGAACCACGAGATGATCGCGGCCCTCGCCCAGCTCAAGTCCTACCTCGATTACGGCACCTTCCAGCCCATCCAGATTGCCTCGATCATTGCCCTCAACGAATGCGATGACTACGTGCCGCACGTCGTGTCCACGTATGAACGGCGCCGCGACATCCTTGTCGACGGGCTTGCTCGATTCGGGTGGGAGATCGGGAAGCCGAAGGCCACCATGTTCGTGTGGGCGCCAATCCCTGAGCCATACCGGGACATGGGCTCGCTCGAGTTCGCCCTCCATCTGCTCGACCACGGGCGGGTGACGGTGAGTCCCGGAGTGGGCTTTGGACCGTCGGGGGACGGCCATGTCCGTTTCGCCCTCGTCGAGAATGACCAGAGGATCGCTCAGGCGGTCCGAGGTGTCAGAAACGCTTTGGATCGGATCTAGAGGCTCCGCAATAGGGCGCGATCCGGTCTGTCAGCGAAGGCATTTTGCGGAGCCGTGGCCCGAGCGGCCCGCCGCGAAGCGGCATGAGCGGGAAAAATGGCACGCTCCCGTTGGCTCCGCCCGAAAAGGGCAACGACTGCCGCGGCCTCAACCCTGATCGACCGGAGACCGATCATGTTCCGTGAGCGAATTTCGCGGTCTCGGTACCACGATCACTTCCGGCTCCCTAGCGAGCCTGGCGGGAGCTGTGGTGGCAGTGGTGTTCAGCGCGAATATCGCTGACGCCGAGATGCTCGGATTCCACTACAACTCCATGCTGATGGGGGTGTTCGCTTTTGGGGGATTCATCCTCGGACCGTGGGTCGCGCTGCGGAGGTTTGGCTTCCGGCTAGCGGAAGTGACGTCGGCCCTCGCCGTGGTGTGGATGCTCTTGTTGTTCTTGACCGTAGGCCCGATCTTCGATGCCGTAGGGCCACCGTGGCTCCTCCTCACCCTGATCCTTGCTGCTCTCGGGATCGCCAGGCTTACCACCGCCCCGTTCGCACGTTTCGTCGAACCTGCACCCGCTCCCTCCGACAAGGAACCCACCGCGGCGCTCTGACGTGAGCTTCTCCGTAGTGCGTACACGCGGAACGGTCCGAACGAGCCTTCTCCATCGAGCCTGAAGGGAACACGCCGGGTTCTTGCGAAACCTCACTCGGTTCGGTCAAGTCGTACTCTGAGTGTGATCCTTACGGAGCCTGATGAAGACGTACGCCATCCTGTTTCCCGGCCAGGGGAGCCAGTTCGTCGGGATGGGCGCCGATGTGTTCGCCGCCCGGCCCGATCTGCTTGGCGACACCGCCAACGAAGTCCTCGGCTGGTCTTTGGCGACGGTCGTTTCCGACGGACCCGACGAGGAGCTCACCAGAACGGACCGGGCCCAGGCTGCGTTGTTTGCCATTTCGTATACATTGTGGATCCTGCTCGCCGACGCAATGCCAAGGCCCCCCTCCGCCACCGCCGGCCATTCCCTCGGCGAATACACCGGTCTCGCCGCCGCTGGTGCCATCGGTTTTGCCGAGGGGCTCGGTTTGGTCGCAGCGCGCGGCCAGGCCATGGCCGAAGCGGCTGCGCTCGAACCGTCGACGATGCTGGCGCTGATGGGCGCCGACATCGCGGCAGCCGAAGCGATGGCCGCCCAGCGTCGCGATGACGGAGGCAAGCTGTGGGTGGCGAACATCAATGCTCCGGGGCAGATCGTTCTCGCCGGAAGCATGGAGGATATCGACTGGCTGCTGACCAACGCCGACCAGGTTGGAGCGCGGCGCGCCATCCCGCTCAACGTGGCCGGGGCGTTCCATTCCCCGTACATGCTGCCAGCGGCGGAGCGTCTTGCTCAAGCGCTGGACGCCGCTGATTTTGTGGATACCAAGTTTCCTGTCTACGCCAACGTGAGCGCCAAACCGATGACGGACCCGCGGGGACAACTGGCCAGGCAACTCGTCGAGCCGGTGCGGTTCGCCGAATCCCTCGAGCAAATGGCCGCCGATGGGATCGATGCGTTCATCCACGTCGGACCGGGGAACGTGACAGCCGGTCTCGCCAGACGCTCTGCTCCGGACGCGGATACCTACACCGTATCCGCGATTGACGACATCGAAGGGGCCGTCGCCTTCATAGAATGAGTGTGTTGCCCAGATGAGGAGCCGCAAATGCGGAGAGCAGCGATCACCGGCTGGGGACGATGCACGCCGGATCCCGTCCTGACCAACGACGACCTGGCGTCGGTGATGGACACGACCGATGAGTGGATCACGACCCGCTCCGGCATCAAGGAGCGTCGGGTATCCCACGTCGAGAACTCCGACATGGCAACTATGGCCGCCCACCACGCCCTTGCTGCCGCCGGCCTCGAAGCCGAGGAAATCGATTACATCATGGTCGCCACCTGCACCGGAGACCGTCAGATCCCTGCCATGGCCAGCCACGTGCAGGACAAGCTGGGGGCGACGAACGCTGCTGCGAGCGACGTCAACGCCGGTTGCACCGGGTTCATCTACGGCCTCAACCTCGCAAACGGACTCATCGCTGCTGGATCGGCATCGAAAATTCTCCTCATCGGGTCGGAGCGGATCACACCCTTCCTGGATCTCGAAGAGCGATCCACCGCGGTGCTCTTCGGCGACGGTGCCGGTGCCGCGGTGATCGAAGCCGCACAGGGGGAGGAGGGTCTCCAGTCGATCAACGTTGGGTCGGATGGCACCATCGCCGACGTGCTCACATGCCAGGGGGTTGGGTCGTCGTACGTCGGACAGCCACCGGTTCCAATCCGGGTCCTCATGGATGGCTCTGCCCTGTTCCGTAGCGCCGTCCTGGGGATGAGCGCCGCCGCCGAGAAGGCAATCGCCGATGCGGGATGGACCGGAGACGACATCGACCTGGTGATCCCGCACCAGGCCAACATCCGCATTATCGATGCCACGGTACGACGGCTCGATGTCGACGATGCGAAGGTCTACACCAACATCGCCTCCTACGGCAATACCTCCGCCGCATCGATCCCGCTCGCTTTGTCGGAGGCGCTCGACGCGGGCAGGGTCGAGCCGGGAGCCAAGCTGATCCTTGTCGCCTTTGGCGCCGGTTTGACGTGGGGAGCCGCCGGAGTCGTGTGGGGTGACCGCGTGGAGCCAATTACCACCAGTGATGCCGCATTACCGCCCACGGACAAGACCGGCCTCGAGATCGTCTTGGAACGCCAGGCCCTCCGCAGCGCATGAGCCGAGTCGCACTGGTAACGGGGGGGTCGCGTGGCATCGGCAGGGCAGTCGCCCAGCTTCTCGCCGCACAAGGCCACCGGGTGGCAGTCAACTACGCGGCCAACGAGGTGGCTGCCGACGCCGCGGTCGGGGCGATTGTTGCGGCCGGCGGGAACGCAATCGCGGTGCAGGCCGATGTCGGGGACCCCGACTCGGTGACTGCCATGTTCGCCGTGGTCGGTGAACAGTTGGGCTCGGTCGAGATCCTGGTCAACAATGCCGGGATCACTCGTGACGCCCTCGTTCTCCGCATGGGAGTCGATGCGTGGGACGAGGTCATCGAAACCAACCTGCGATCCGTCTACCTGGTGTCGAAGGCTGCGCTGCGCGGGATGCTGCGCGCAAGGTGGGGGAGGATCGTCTCGATCAGCTCGGTTTCCGGTGTTGCGGGCAACCCCGGACAGGCGAACTACGCCGCATCCAAGGCGGGAATCATCGGATTCACCAAGTCGGTGGCGAGAGAGGTGGGAAGTCGAGGCATCACCGTCAACGCCGTCGCCCCCGGATTCATCGAGACCGACATGACCAACGCACTGGGCGACGAGATCACAACGGCAGCACGCGAGCGCATCGCGCTCGGGCGTTTAGGGCAACCAGAGGAAGTGGCGGCGGCGGTGGGCTATCTTGCCTCCGACGATGCTTCCTACGTGACGGGTCATACGCTTGTCGTCGACGGCGGAATCGCCCTGTGAATCATCCAGCAAGGAGAGAGAACCATGGACCGTAGCGAGATCGAGTCGAAGCTGAACGACCTGCTCGTTGACGAGCTTGGGATCGATCGGGACGCCATCGCCCAAGACGCCAAGTTCGAGGAGGACCTCGATGTCGACTCGCTAGGAGTCGTTGAGCTGCTGATGGCGCTCGAGGACAATTTCGGCGTCAAGATCCCCGACGAGGAGGCCGAGCAGATCACGACCGTTGGCGAGGCCGTCGACCTGGTCGAGAAGAAGCTCGCAAGCTGAGGGAGGCGTTGTGGAAGACCGTCGCGTCGTCATAACCGGGCTGGGGACGATCAACCCGGTTGGCGCCACCGTCGACGCGACCTGGAAGAACCTGCTCAGCGGAACGTCGGGGATCGGTCGCGTGCAACGGGTCGATGTCAGCGACCTCCCCTCGAAGATCGCCGGAGAGGTCAGCGATTTCGAAGTCACCGATTACATCCCGAAACGGCTGGCGCGCAGGATGGACCGCTACGCGCAGTTCTTCTGGGTGGCGGCGCGGGACGCTCTGGCCGATGCCGGCATCGCCTATGAGGAGGACGATCCCGAGGCATACCGCACCGGAGTAGTGGTCGGCAGTGGTATTGGTGGCGTCGAGTCCTTCGAGCAGGAAATCGACACGCTGTTCCACGTCGGCCCTCACCGGGTGAGCCCGTACGGTATCCCGAAGATCATCGCCAACATCGCCGGCGGTCAGGTGTCGATCGACTTCAACCTCTACGGACCGAACACAACTGCGGTGACTGCCTGTGCGGCATCCGCCAACGCGATCGGCGATGCCGGCGAGCTGATAAAGCGAGGCGCCGCCGACGTCATGCTTGCGGGTGGGGCAGATGCCTCCATCACGCGTTTTGCCATGGCCGGGTTCGCCCAGGCCCGGGCGCTGAGCACCAACAACGACGACCCGCTGGGTGCAAGCCGTCCGTTCGATGCCGATCGCGATGGGTTTGTGATGGCTGAAGGGGGAGCTGCACTCATCCTCGAGGAGCGCGAACATGCGCTGGCTCGTGGAGCGACGCTGTATGCAGAGCTCGTCGGCTATGGGATGTCGGCCGATGCCTATCACATCACGCTGCCTCGACCAGGCGGGGACGGGGCAGCACGCGCTATGAAGGCGGCGCTCGATCATGCTCGGATTACTCCGGAGGACATCTCGGTCATCAACGCTCACGGAACGTCTACGCCGGCAAACGATGCCACCGAGACCCTCGCCATCAAAACCGTGTTCGGCGACCGTGCCTATCGGATCCCCACATCATCCACCAAGTCGATGACTGGACATCTGCTCGGGGGCGCCGGCGCCGTCGAAGCGATCGCCAGTGTGCTCACGATCCGCGACGGGACCATCCCGCCGACGATCAACTATGCAACGCCGGACCCGGAATGCGACCTCGACTACGTGCCGAACGAAGCGCGTGAGGCAGAGGTGCGTTACGTGATGAGCAACTCCTTCGGTTTCGGCGGCCACAATGTGGCGCTGATCTTCACTGCCGCCTAGAGCTCGAGTCTCCGGCCCCGAGCTCAGAGCCGCGCCGTATTCGCGGAGCGCCATTTTTTCCGCTCTTGGCTACGGGCCGCTCGGGCCACGCCTCCGCGATGGCCTCACTGAGAGAGGCCGGATCGCGCCGTATTCGCGGAGCGCCATTTTTTCCGCTCTTGGCTACGGCCCGCTCGGGCCACGGCTCCGCAAATGGCCTTCGCCGACAGAGACGGCATTGTGCCCTATTTACGGAGCGCCATTTTTTCCGCTCATGCCGCTTGGCGGCGGGCCGCTCGGGCCCCGGCTCCGCGATGGGCTCACTGACAGAAACCGTGATCGCGCCGTATTTGCGGAGCCTCTTAGGTCTCCTGGCTTTCTCGGTACTCATCGAAAGACCGCGTGGCCAAGGCGACGATCATTCCCACGCCGATGAAGGCGCCGGCTCCGGTCAGGATCGCCCCCAGGATCTCGAGCGCGACGCACGTCGCCGGAAGGCAGATGACGCTGACGATGCCGCGTCCGATGTAGGCGCCGGTGACGGTCGCTGCCGTCACCGAGGCGGCAACCACGGTGCGAACCTCGAATCGGTCGCCGACCAGGCCGATCCCGACACCGATCGTCCCACCCACGACCGCACCGGTTGTTCCTGCGAGCAGCAACCCTGGGACGAGCCCGGACAACACCGCGGTGCCGATGGATACCAGACGCGGAGTCACGGGGAGCGCCTGCGTGGACGTGGAGCAGGGAGCCTGGCGCTGATCGGGCGCTGGGCCCGCGATGCTTCTGGTGACCACGCAAGCACAGCGACGACCGTGGCGTGGAGGATGAGGAGAGTCGCCCCTGCCAGGTTGAGTTGGGTGGCGGCAACGACCGCAGCGACCGGGTAACCAAGACGCAACACCCACAGACCCCACCGCAGGGCACGGGCATATGCCCAGCCACCGAGTGGTCCCAGCAAACCAACGACCACGGCGGTGATGGCTAGACCCGACCAGGAGGCGAAGCCAACCACGGGGGCGGCCCCCACGGCGATCAAGGGGAGGGCAACAGCCCGCGGCTCGGGCCCGGTCCCGGGGCGCCGCCTCAGCCAGAGGGTCAGCCACGGGCCCGACATCCCGGCAACCGCGGTGAGGGAGACCACGGCCAACGCCACCGCCAGCGCCGAGTCGAATCCGATGACCGCCGCGATCACGAGGGCACCAACCGTGGTGGCAAGGGCGAGCCATCGTGCCCAAGGGGCGCGTACCAGGAGGATTCCAACGAGGGCGAGCACGGTGTATGCCAGGACACCGAGGGCGATGAGAACAGCCGATCCAGGGGAAAAGGGCTCCGGATCGATTACGAGCAGGGGGGTGGTCAGCAGCGATGACGCAGCGAAGAGAGCGGAGACGATGTACGGGGCGGTGATCCGCTGGGGCATATCGCAAGTCTCAAGTCTCAAGTCGCAAGTCGCAAGTCGCAAGTCGTGCCTGGTCTCTCGACTCTTGACTCTTGACTCGCGACTCCTCCCTCAAATCGGTGGGAACGGCTCGCCGTTGGTGGGGGTCCAAAAATCACGCTCGATCCACCGGGCTGCGCCCGTCCCCTCCAGGGTGACGATGGAAGCGTGGGCCGGCTTGTCCTGGTGGAGATCGGTCAGCGGCCTTCCGGTAAGCGACAGGCGGCCCGCCTGGATCGGGTCCTGGTGCGACACGACAACCAGCGGGCCATCGACGGCATCCCTGTGTCTAAGGATGGCACCGACCATCCGCTCGGCGAGGGCGTTCAGGCTCTCCTCGCCGAATGGGAGCCGATCCGGATGGTCCGTGTAAGCGTCCAGCTCCCCTGGAAAGGCGTCGTCGAGGTCCTCCCAGCGGTGCCCTGCCCATCGTCTGGCAAACCGCCACTCGGTCAGTGCCTGGTCGACCTCCACCGTCGCGTCGAGCTCGACCGCGATGATCCCCGCGGTCTCGACAGCTCGCTGCAGCGGCGAGGTGACGATCCTCGACCGAGGCGGGAGATGGGATACGGCCTCGGCTGCTTGCGATCGGCCGCGGTCGGATAGCGGGTAGCCGGGCAGATCGGCGTAGACCACCCCATGTGGATTCAGAACCTCGCCGTGGCGGACGAGAAACGTCTGGGCTGCTGATGGCATCGGATGGAGGGTAGAGAGAGTCCTGGGTCTTCAGCCCTCGGTCTTCAGTCTTCAGCAAGGCAAGACAGTCCACCGTCGTCGGTCCTCAACCTTCAGCAAGGCAAGAGGTCCATCCCTGGTTCGACTCCGACTGTTGACTGTTGACTGTTGACTGTTGACCGGCGACTGGCAGCTCATTCTCCGGGTTGACGTGCACCGGGTATCGGTATACTGCCGAGGCGGAACCGTCCGCGTGGTGGGAGAGTCAATGCCACTAAACGAACGAGAAGAGAAGATCCTCGAGGAGATCGAGCGGAACCTCTATGCGGAGGATCCAAAGCTCGCTCAAACCGTGGCGAAGACCAGCCTGACCGCGAGGACGAAGCGCCGTGGCCGGCTCGCCGTCGTCGGGTTCGTCGCAGGGCTGGTCATCATGCTCGGAACGTTCACCACCCTGTGGTACCTGGCGGGCCTGGGCTTCATCTTGATGGTCGTATCTGGGGCGACCCTCGTCATCGGCTACCGCGCGAGCACCGCCGGCCGGTCCGGCCCGTCGTCGTTCGTCGATTGGATGGACGACCTCCGGCAGCGCCTGCGTCGCGAACGCTAAGGTTGCCGCCTGCCCGCGACGGCAGAAAACAGGGCAGGGCCTCAGGCCCTAACGGACGGACCATCGGGAGACCTTCGTGGACGGCTTCACCGCTCAGCAAGCAACCAGGCTTACTGGTTGCACACCGCATCAGTTGCGCTACTGGGACAAGGTGGCCCTCGTCCAACCCTCACTCCAACAGACCGGCGGTCGACCGGGACGCCGCAGGCTGTATTCGTTTCGTGACTTGGTCGCGTTGCGCGTGGTCAGGAGCTTGCTCGACAACGGCATGTCGATCCAGCGCGTTCGGAGGGCCTGGGACTACCTGCGCCGCACCGCCGACATGGACGGCCACCTCTCGGAGGTGAAGCTCGTCACCGACGGACAGTCGATCTTCGCAGTCGCCACCGACGAGGATGAGTTGCTCGACGCGCTGCGGCAAGGGCAACTCGCTTTCTTCGTGGCCATCAACGAGATCGCCCAGACCGTCGAGGACGACGTCACCAAGTTCGAGCTCGACCGCGAACGCTTCCTCGAGATGTTGCGGCGCGTCGAAGACGACGTCAACGACGAGGCCAGGGAAGCCAGCGGCTGAACCCTCGCCGTGAGGAGCCCAGGACCGATCGCAACCGATACTGTGCTCGCAGTCGCTCCGAGCGCGACAGGTGCTCGGTCAGGCGGTCGGTCGTTACGGTCATCGAGCGTGTCGCCGCTTCCAGGTCACCCGTGCTCACCCCTTGCTCGGGGCCGTATACCGACTTGGTATAGACGAGGGCGAGCGTGTCGAGCGCGGTGTCGACCGTCGATGCGACCTCGCGCGGAGTCAAGGTGGCGTCGACGGCATGGTCAAGATCAGCAAGCCTGGCAACGACCTCCTCCCAGGCCGCCGACACATCGCCGTGCGCCAGCCGCCGCATCCTCGCCCGGGACCGGGCCCACTTGAGCGTCGACACGACGCTGATGATCCCAGCGGCGAGGACGAGGATCACGGCGGCGGTTGGCCAACCAAGCGGGAGCCCTCCGCCGGTGTCGACGCCTCCGGTGGGCCGCGGGATCGGGGTGGGGAAAGGATCCGCCTGGGCGCCGAGGGCGGGGTTTGGCCCATCCAAGGCCCGAGGCTCGGGCGGCAGCTCCGGTACCTGTCCAAGGTAGGAAGCAACGTCGAAGCCGAGCTGAGCGGCGATTGTCCGGTAGGCGGCCGGGTTGATCCCGTCGCTGCGAGGTGTTGGATCGAACCGCATCCAGCCTTGCGAGGGAATCCACAGCTCGACCCATGAGTGTCCGTTGCGATCGCTCACCAAGACGTCGCCGTTCTCGGTCACTTCACCGGGGGTGAACCCGAGCACGACGCGGGTCGGAATCCCGATGCTGCGCGCCATCACGCCCATCGAGGTGGCGAAATCCTCGCAGTAGCCGTGGCGGTAGTCGGTGCTCTCGGGGTCGAAGAGCCAGCGGGCCACCACGTCGGGACCATGCCCAGCCTCCACGTCGACGTCGAGGCTGTAGACGAAACCTCCGCTCTCGCGGAACCAATATTCGAGTGCAAGCCCCTTCTCGAATGCGGTGCTGAAGCGATCAGTGAGCTCCTTTGCCTTGGCACCGATCCGCGGATCCAAACCATCGGGGAGTTGCACATAACGTTCTGGGTCGGGAAGTTCGCGATGGACGACGGTCGGGTCCGCCTCCGGCACCGTCTCTTGCTCTTCGGCGGCGACTGCGAACAGCGGCGAGAGTTGACCGTTCTCGTCGGTCACGATTGCACGTGAGTCTGTAACCGGCACATCGGCCGCAATCGCGTACTCCATGCCGTTGTAGGTGCGGTTTCCGGAAAACCGCACCGAGACATCGCTGGTGCGTATTCGGAACGAGGCGGCCTCTTCGCCACCGACACCGGTCACGGCATACGGAGCCGGGAGCCACCCCTGGCGAAGAGCGTGGATGGTGAGCGCCGCGTTTACCGGCACCGTCGGGCCGGCATAGTCAGAGTCCCTGTCTTCGAATACCCCGTCCGAAGCGGGGACCAACCGGCCTTCGGCCGCATACCACTTTCCGTCGTCGTACCTGTCGAGGGTGATCAACCGGTAGTAGACGTCGGTTGGGTCCGCGGCGCCGTCCAGCCTCGCGGTGAACAACGCGCGGCCTGACTGTGAAACCAGCCCGCGGTGGATCTGGACGTACGGGTTGTAGGTGACGCCGCCGTAGTAGCCGGTGGTCAAACTGCCGCCGGTACGCCAGGTCAGGTTCCCGTCTGTCGGGACCTGGCTGGCAAGGGCGCTTGAGATCCCGATGGCCCCGACCACAGTCACCACAAGGAGGGCGAGGGCGCCTGCGGAAATGGGCGCGCCTACGACGGCCGAGGGGTGGTGGCCGGGTCTGGCCATTCGTCCTGCGCCACGGTCGTGCTCATCGAGACCAACGGCGAGGGTGGTGGCGGCCACCAGGAGAACGAACAGGGCGATCTCCGCATTTGACGATGGTCGCAGTTCGACCGTGAGCAACTGCAACCCAATGACCAGAGGGGGAGCCAGGGCGACGAATGGACGCCCGGAGAGGAGACCGAAAGCGAGGAGAGCGCCCAGCAGCCAAAACACGCCGGCCAGGATCACGACCAATCCGATGGTGGGCTGTATCGGCTCCACACCATGTCGGATCAGCCCCACCGCTTGCTCGATCTCCGTTGCCAGTGTGGCGAATGTGTCGGGGCCGGGCAGGACCCACACGCCGGTGTCGGGGGCGCCGTACCGGGCGGCGGCGAACCCAAACAGGGCTACGTTGAGCAGCGCGATCCAGCCGGCTCGCATCCGATAGCTGACCGCAGCCCAGGTGACGATGATCCCGATCATGACCGCAGCGAGCACCAGCAGCTGCCACTTCGCTCCCGAGCGCGTCGGTAGCAGGACCTCGCTGAGTCGCCAGATCGCGAACCCGATCGAGGCCGCCCCCGCTATCCAGCTGTAGCGGTAGACCATGTGCGCTCCATTGCCTTTTTCCAAGCCGCTGCCCACGACTCGCCGGGCTGGGCAACGATGGCGGTGACCCCGGTGCGTGCCAGGCCACCGAGGCCACTTCCCGGATCCGGGGTGACCGCCATGACGATCTTGCGGTCAAAGTCACGATCGAGCGTGCGGAATGCCTTGAGGGCAACGTCGTCCGGGGTGCCGGTCATCATCACAAGGACTCCGCCGCTGCCGTTGCGACCGAGCTCCTGGGAGACACCCCTTGTGAGATCCACGGCGCCGCGGCTCTGGACGATGGCGAGCTCTTCCATGGCTCGCTGATATCCCTCGGGCGTGTCGACGGGTGTGAACGATCCCGTGCCGGTCCAGACGGTTGGGCGGTACCGGTTGCGATGCAGGTGTCGCACAACTGATGCCACTCCGCTCACCGCGTGCTCGAACGAAGCATCGTCGGCGTACACCTGCGCCCTCGGGTCGAAAACCACCAGTGCCCTTGACTGCCAATGAGCCTCGAGCTGTCGGATCATCAGCTGGTCGCGTTTGGCAGACGTAGGCCAGTGGACTCTGCGGAGATCATCGCCAACCTGATACTCGCGGAGGGTGTAGAAGTCCTCGCCTCCAGCCTGAGAGAAGCTGGCGCGTGTCGCGTCCGCCGTCGGGTCGAGCCCGCGGCCGGAGGGGAGGCCGACGAGATTCTCGACCGCAGGAAACACGACGAGCCTGTCGACGTTCCTCGCCTCCCCGACCGACTCGGCGAGACCGAGTGCATCTTCGACGGCGACCGTCGCAGGTCCGATGCGGTAGACCCCTCTGGGATGGCAGAGCACCTCATAGCGGGCTTCGATCGGGACGTTCGCGTCGATGCGCTTGGCGACGAACCGGGCGGTGCCGAGACCATAGACCCGATCGACGACGGTGGCGGCGTGGATCGTCTTGGTTGCCACCAGTCCGACGAGAACGACGGCACGATCGCCAGCGTGCACCTGGGTCGGCGTGATCGTCCGGCTGATTCTCACGCTTGGCGTAGCAGACCGGACGGATGCGATGCCAATCACCACGGCAAGTATGAAGAAGGCCCCTACGGCGAGCATGACCCGCTCGCCGAATGCGAACCAGAGAATGGGCAGCGCCATCCCGACGCCGAGTGCCGCCCATCCTCTGGTCGTCGGCATCAAGGAGCGCCTTGAGATCCAGGGACGGGGACCGATCCGGCTACGTCCTCGATCACTTTGGCGATGGATGTTCCGCGCATCTGAGCCTCGGGATGGAGCAGCATGCGGTGGTTGAGGATCGGCTCGAGCATCGCCTTGACATCGTCCGGCGTGACGAACTCCCGGCCAGCGATTGCCGCCCGAGTCCGGGTCGCTCGCTGCAGGAAGAGCGTCGCTCTCGGTGACGCCCCGAGGAGGAGATCTGGATGGGTTCGGGTGGCTTCGGCGATGTCGATCAGGTACCCGCGAATCACATCCGATGTATGCACCCGGTTGGCGATATCGACCATCGTGACGACGTCGTCGGCGTGGATGACCGCATCGAGGTCGTCGAAGGTCGAGTGCTTCCCATGCGTGCCGAGCATCTCGAGCTCCTTCGCCCGCGACGGGTACCCCATGGCGAGGCGCATCATGAAACGGTCGAGCTGGGCCTCAGGAAGCGGATAGGTTCCTTCATGCTCGATGGGGTTCTGGGTGGCGATGACGATGAACGGCGGAGCCAGGGCCCTCGTCACTCCGTCGACGGTCACCTGGCGTTCCTCCATTGCCTCGAGCAACGCCGCCTGGGTCTTTGGGCTCGCCCTGTTGATCTCATCGCCGAGCACGACATTGCCGAAGATGGGTCCGGAGCGGAACACGAACTGGCTGGCCTCCCTGTCCCATACCGAGACCCCGGTTACGTCGGAGGGAAGCAGGTCGGGGGTGAACTGGATCCGCTGGTAGGTGCAGTCGATGGATCTTGCCAGGGATTTGGCGAGCAGGGTCTTGCCGATGCCAGGCACATCCTCGAGCAGGACGTGACCCCCGGACAGCATGCAAGCGGTGACCAGCTCAACGGTTTCCCGCTTCCCCTGGATGACCAGCTCTATGTTGTCGGCGACGGTTCTGAAACGCTCGTCGAACCACGCAAGATCGTCAGATGTAACCGCCACACAGACTCCAATTCGCCGACGACTGCACCGAGCCTAGGAGAGTCTTCGGTGCATGGTGAACGCGGGCTTGAGCGCCTAGCCTTCTATCGGAGTGGAGGCACCATGCTCAGACGGTCGATCGTCGCTGTGGCCAAGCGCCCTTCCTTGTGGCCGACGGCGCTGGGCGCGCTTGCGGCCATGTCGCCGCAGCGATGGTGGGCTCGACCACCCTTTCTCCCCATCCCTGAAGAGGATGTGGTCCGATGGCGGGTGACGACTGCGTACGGGGACCCCGATGCCACCTTTACCGAGGATGACCTCGTGGCGTATCTCGAGTGGCGGCAACGAGCCGCCCAGGGCCTCAGGGGGCACAGATGAGCGGCAAGTTGCCAGTTGCCAGTTCAGAGCTCGTGATACGTAATACGTAATACGTATTGCCCAGCAGGCAATACTCCGCTACGCCCGGTGTTTTTCTCACCCCTGGTACTCTTTTCTCCTATGCCCCGCGCACTTGTACTCAATGCAAGTCTCGAGCCGCTGTCGGTCGTTCCCGTTCAGCGGGCGCTGGTGCTCGTCCTTGCCGACCGTGCCGATGTCGTCGTGTCCAACGGCGTGGTATGGCACTCCGAGCACATAACGATGGCGTCGCCATCTGTGGTGCAGCTTCGCCGATTTGTGGCGGTGCCCTATGCGAGGCGGGTTCCTGTGAACCGGAGAACCGTCTTCCATCGCGACCGCGACGCCTGCCAATATTGTGGGCGGCAGGCTGAGAACCTGGACCACGTCATTCCTCGTTCGAGAGGGGGCGAACACACGTGGCGCAACGTGGTCGCCGCCTGCCGTCGGTGCAATACGCGCAAGGGAGGCAGAACTCCTAAAGAGGCGGGCCTCCAGTTGAGACGCAACCCGCGGGTGCCGCCGAGGGATAGCTGGGTCGCAGCCGCGCTCGGCGGTATGCCGGATGCGGAGTGGGCGCCCTACCTCAAGGTCTAACCGTGCGCACCGGTCGGTGACCGGAGCGTTCAGAGCTGGACAGCAGCCTGCGGGTTACCTACTCGCTGTTGATCCTGACCAGAACCGCAGAGCCTTTGGCGGTCACCTGATCGTCGACCCATAACTCGGTCTCGACGATCACCTTGCGGATCGAGCCGGGTTCGATGTCCGCCAGGTCTGAAGGAGCTTCCTTGTCCTGTATGGGGCGCCCTACGAGGCGCATCGGGGCCAGCGGCGTCGGTGCCAGATAGTCCACCTCGAGGTGAGCGGTGACAAACCGTGGCGCCGGGTCGCTCCCGATCGTGCCGCCCTCAGCCTGCATCGCGAGGATCGCCGCCGAGCCGGTTGAGTGACAGTCGATGATCGACGCGATCAAGCCACCGTAGGTCGAGTCGACATAGGCAGTATGGAACGGCTCGGGTACGAACTCGGTGAGCGTCGTATTCCCCTGGGCTCGTGTCTTGATCTGATAGCCGGCATCGTTGAGCCGTCCGCACCCATAGCAGTGCGCCGCTGGCTCGTCGTACATGTCCTGGATGGCGATCGATTCGGTCACCGGCGCATGATGGCAGACATGGCACCGCCACGCACCCTTGCATGGCTCGCTAGGCCAGTAGATCAGTAGATCAGTGTCTGCCTTCGCTACTGCGCTACTTGGCTACTGCTCTACTAATTCGCTACTGCTCTACTTTCTCCCAGATGGCCTCGAGTGCCGGCGTCGCGATCCCGGCGCTGCGTGCGAAGCGAAGAGCCCGCTCCAGACGGCGTGGTGCGCTCCTGCCCGTTGCGCCGTGGTCGGGGTCGGCGTCGAAGGCGGTAACCATCGCATCCATCGCCCTTTCCCGATCGAGCGGTTCCCCGACCAGGTGCTCTTGGATATCGAGCACTTCGGCGGCCACCGGTCCCGCCAGCTCGGGATGCCCGTTCCACAGCTCTGACACCGTCCCGCCCGTCTGCATGCCGCCGATGTTTGCGGTCAGGATGTACAGGTTCTTGGCCACGAGGGCGTCGACCAGCTCGTCACGAAGGATGACCCTTGCCGCAACGCCGAGCCGATCCAACGCGGTAGCCACGAGTTCCGCCTGGGGCCCGGCAACGAGGGTGGGGACGATTACCTTGACCGGTGTACCCGGCTTCTTCTCGAACCAGACGGAGGCAACGGTCGGGTCTGCGATCCCGTGTCTCATCCAGTCACGCGGGAGCAGTTCATTCTGGATCAGACCGACGCGAGGGCGCCACGTTGCAGGAAGGCCGTCAAGCGTCTCATCCAGGTCGGCTTCCCCGACGGTGACCAGGACCAGTGCGGGGTCGGGGACGGTCGTGGCGGCGTCCTCCATCGACGTATGGCGGAGCGCGGGATAGACGGGGTATCCCACACTCAGGAAGGCCCTGGCGAACACCCCACCCATCTCTCCCAGCCCGACAACGACAATCGGCCGCTCCATGGCGCAGAGGCTAGACCGGCCGGCGTCATCGCGAATCAGTGGCAAGAGGCTCCGCAAAGAGAGCACGATCCGGTCTCTGTCGTAAGGCCTTTTGCGGAGCCGTGGGCCGAGCGCCCCGCCGCGAAGCGGCAAGAGCGGGAAAATGGCTCCACTTCTGTCGAGACCGGCCGGTGTCATCGCGAATCAGTGGTAAAGCGGGGGTTGTCGGGGGCCGATAGGGTTGACAGGTGGTAGATAGTGGGCCATAGTGGCGACCTGTGGAGGATGGTGACCGAACCGTGATGGAGGCGCAGACGCGTGTTTCTTGGGGAATACACCCATGCACTCGATGCCAAGGGGCGGGTTGTGATGCCCAGCAAGTTCCGAAAGGGGCTGGAAGCAGGGTGCGTCGTCACCAAGGGTCAGGAGCGCTGCCTGTACGTCTTTTCGATGGATCGGTGGGAAGACGAGGCAGGTCGCGTGCTCACTCTCCCAAGAACAGATCGGCGGGCCAGGAACTTCTCGCGGTCCTTCTTCGCCTCGGCGACGGACCAGCGTCTCGATGGTCAGGGGCGGATTCAGCTCCCAGAGGCGCTGCGGACGTACGCGGGGCTGAGGAAGGACCTGGCGGTAGTGGGCGTCGCCGATCACATCGAGATCTGGGCGACGGACGTGTGGGAGTCGGTCGCCGCCGAAGCCGACGAGTACTACGCCGGGATCGAGGAGGTGCTGTCGGAGGATGGAATATGAAGAAAGTAGCCAGTTCCCAGTTCCCAGTTACCAGTCCCGAGGACCGAAGTTCCCAGTTACCAGTTCCCGGAAGGCGATCGCCGAACGCGGACAACTGGCAACTGGTAACTGGTCACTGGAAACTCAGCTGGTCTGGTCTGTGGTCAGCCCCCCGGATGCCATTTGGAAGGCCCCTTACTCCGCCCGCTTCCATGGTGGCGCCAGCGTTCCGGGGGGCTGACCATGGGTCAGACCAGCTCGACCTATCACAACCCTGTGATGGTGCGCGAGGTGGTGGACTTCATGGAGCCCGTCGCGGCCGGCATCATTGTCGACGGGACCTTCGGCGGCGGGGGTCACGCCCTTGCTCTCCTGGATCGGTTTCCAGAGGTAACAGTGATCGGAATCGATCGGGATCCCGACGCTATCGCCAACGCCCCCTTCCACCCGCGCCTGTCACTGGTCCAGGCCAACTTCGCCGAGCTGATGGAGGTGGTCGCCGGTGAACGTGGCACCGAACCATCTGATAGTCCTCATGTCGACGGCGTATTTCTGGATCTCGGCATCTCTTCGCATCAGGTCGATACCGCGGAGCGCGGCTTCTCGTTTCGGCGCGCTGGTCCACTGGACATGCGGATGGGGCCCGATACTGCGCTGGACGCCTCAGAATTGGTCAACGAGTGGGACGTGGATCGCCTCACATCCATCTTCCACGACTACGGGGAGGAGCGTTTCGCACGCCGGATCGCCCGCGCCATCGTCGCAGCACGCCCTGTCGATGACACCGAGAAGCTCGCTGCCGTGGTCGCAGATGCAATCCCTGCCGCAGCGAGGCGACCGGGCCATCCGGCCAGGAGGATCTTCCAGGCCCTCCGGATCGCGGTCAACGATGAACTGGGGGCCCTCGCCGCTGGGTTGGATGCGGCGATCGAAGCAATCCGGCCAGGAGGCAGAGTCGTGGTGATCTCATACCACTCCCTCGAAGACCGCCTGGTCAAGCAGCGCTTCGTAGCAGGAGCTGCGGGGCGCACCTTCCCCCCCGATCTCCCAGTGCGCGAATACGGCGACGCTGCTGAGCTGCGCCTTCTAGGCCGCACACTCCCAAGTACCAAGGAGATCGAAAAGAACCCGCGGGCTCGGAGTGCGGTGCTGAGAGCGGCGGAGAAGGTGACGTCTTGACCGCCGGAGTGTTGACCACAAGGTGGTCCGCCCGCCCGGTTCGCGATCGCACGAGGGTACGACCTCTAGCGGTGTTCACGCTGGTCGTCGTCCTTGCATTCTTCGCCCTGATCTACTCGCGTATCTCGTTGGATCGGGCCGCATTCGAACTTCACCAAATCGGCCAAGACGTCGCTGCCCAAGAGCGCATCCACTGGGATTTACGGCTTGAGGTGGCGAGGCTGCAGAGCCCGCAACGGATCACAGAGGCCGCGGCCGGCCTTGGGCTCGTCTACCCGGAGGAGCGCATCACGATCGAAGCTTCGGGCGTCGCCTCCGATACGAACTACGCAGCGGCACGATGGACCGCATCTAGGTCGCTCCTCTCGGAGCTGCCGTGACGGGAGGGCAATTATGGCCGGGCCGAACGCTGGCGGCCATCTGGCACCTCGCCAGCACTTGAGGGGAGCCTGACGTGGGCCGGCCGCAATGGCGTCTGCAAGACGCCAGGGTCGTCGTGCTCGCAGTCGTCATGATCCTGGCGTGGGCTGGAATCGGTTACCGGCTGTTCCAGGTGCAGGGTGCCGATGCTGCCGCGCTGTCGCAGCGGGGCTTCGATCAGCGGGTGCGCCACGAGGAGATTCTGCCCAAACGGGGAACGATCTATGACCGAGACGGCATCGAGCTCGCCGTCACTATCTACGGGAGTTCCCTGGTCGCCGATCCTGCGCTGATTGATGATCCGGCGGCGGCCGCTGCGGTCATCGGTCCTCTGATCGGCGCCAACATCGCCGACGTCGCGGTCAAGCTCGAGAGCGAGGGGCGCTACGTGCCATTGGTACGTCAACTCGAGCATGCCGAAGAAGAAGTCTTAGCGGCGGCGATCGAAGGGGCGGACCTCGACGGTTTCACTTTCGTCGAAGAGCCGGTGCGGATCTACCCATCGGGGACGCTCGCCGCGCCGGTCGTTGGTCTCACCCGTCTCGACGGCGGCGCAGGGATCGAAGGCATCGAGGCCATCATGGACGGTGCCCTCGCCGGACGCCCTGGAACACGAATCGTTGAGCGAGATGCCGCAGGGAGGGCCATCCCACAGGGGGAGCTCCTCATCGAGCCAGCAGTGCCAGGGTCGGACGTGATCCTCACGTTGGATCGCGAGATCCAACACACCGCAGAACAGGCCCTCGGCACCGCCATCGAGAGCGGAGCCCTTGGAGGCTCGGTGATCGTGATGGTTCCGTCCACAGGCAGGATCCTTGCCATGGTGTCGCTCCCTTCCTTCGACCCGAACGATCGGAGCGCCCTCGATCCGGCGACGTTGCGGAATCGAGCGGTTGCTGACGTATACGAGCCAGGGTCTACGCTCAAGGTGGTTGCCGTCGCCGGCGCACTCGAGCTGGGCATCGTGGGGCCCGCCACGGTGATCGAAACCCCTCACGAGATCACGATCGGGGATGAGGTGTTCGAGGATCATTCGGATCTCCCCGCCGCCATGACCGTCGCTGATGTCGTCGCCAAGTCATCGAACGTCGGCACCATTGAGATCCAACGCCGGTTGGGCAACGAGCGGCATTACGCATTCCTTGATGCCTTCGGCCTCGGTCGGCCGGCGTCGATCGACTTCAACCCGGAGGCCGCGGGTCGCCTCGATCACTACAGCGCATGGTGTTATTCCACTTGTGGGGCTTCGGCTGCGATCGGGTACGGCATTGGCGCAACTCCGATCCAGATGGCGGGTGTGTATGCCACCATTGCCAACGACGGCCAATGGGTCGAGCCGCATGTCGTGGCCGAGCTCATTGGGGTCGATGGAGGGCGGGTCGTCAGCGAGCCGCGGCGCCGCCAGGTGCTGTCGGCTGAGACTGCCGGCCTCATGCGCCAGATGTTGCGGGGCGTCGTCGAGGGCGGCACCGGCCGCCGGGCGCGGATCAACGGGTTCAGCGTCGGTGGCAAGACAGGGACCTCGGTCAAATTCGACGTCGAGGAGGGCGCGTACAGCGAAGACGAGACCATCGCCTGGTTCGTCGGCATCGCGCCTATCGACGATCCGGCGATCGTGATCGTCGTCGTGCTCGATGCCCCAACTGGTCTACTCGACGATGGAACCGAGCTTCAGTTTGGTGGCGCCTCGGCGGCCCCAGTGTTCGCCGAGATCGCAGAGTCGGCGCTGCACCAGCTTGGCGTGGCGCCGGACAAGGATTGAGGCGATGCTGCTCAGCACACTCGCAGATCGCGTCCCAGGCCCCGCGTCGGTGATCGGGGACGATGTGTCGATCGACGATGTGACCCACGACTCGCGAGCGGTGAAGATCGGGGACCTGTTCGTCGCAGTACGCGGTCTGGTGACAGACGGGCACGATTTCGTGGATGCTGCCGTCGCCGCAGGGGCCGCTGCCGTCGCCGTTGACCGAGCAGGGGAAGGCACCCACAGCCAGCTCGTCGTGCAAGATACAAGAGCGTCGCTCGGTCCACTGGCTGCGGCCGTCCACGGCGAGCCCTCGCAACGCGTCGCCGTCGTCGGGGTCACGGGAACCAACGGCAAGACAACCGTCACCCATCTCATCGAGTCGATAGTCGCAGCCGGCGGAGGAACCCCCGGGGTGATCGGCACGGTCGGCGGCCGCATCGCCGGTGACTACGTCGCGCTGTCGAGGACGACACCGGAGGCGTCCGATCTCCAACGTCTGCTGGCAAGGATGGTCGAGGCCAACGTCGACGTCGTTGCCGTCGAGGTGTCCAGCCATGCGCTGGCTCTCCATCGGGTGGATGGCGTATGGTTCCGGGTCGCCGCATTCACCAACCTCATGCAGGACCATCTCGACTTCCACGGTGACATGGACTCGTATCTCGCAGCCAAGCGGCGGCTGTTCGATGTCGCCAGGGCCGAACGCGCCGTGGTCGGCGTCGACGACGAAGCCGGCCGTTCCATCGCCGCTGCCGCTCAGACGCCGGTTACGACCGTCGCGCTGGATCAGGCTGCCGACATCACCGCCACCGACATCGAGGTGACCCTGGGTGGTAGCACGTTCACCGTGATCACGCCCGAGGGGAGCTTCCGGGCCGCGATGCCCCTGCCGGGGCGCTTCAACGTACGGAACGCGCTGCTGGCGGCTGCCATCGCCCGCGAGCTGCGATGCACCAACGAGTCCATTGCCGCAGGGCTTGCCGCCGTCGGCGCCATTCCGGGACGCTTCGAACCTGTCGATGAAGGACAGCCGTTCGGGGTGGTAGTGGACTACGCGCACACTCCGGACGCCATTGAGGCGATGATCGAGAGCGCCCACCGCCTCACCGAAGGCAGGGTCATCGCGGTTGTAGGCGCCGGAGGGGACCGCGACAAGGCCAAGAGGGCGGCAATGGGCCACGCAGCCGCCGGTGCCGACGTGGTGGTACTGACGTCCGACAACCCGCGATCCGAGGATCCTCTGGTGATCATCACCGAGGTCGCCGCAGGGCTGGCATCGGGCACGGAGGCCTTCACCGAACCCGATCGGCGTCTGGCGATCAGGAGCGCGGTCGGTCGAGCCGAAAAGGGGGACCTGGTCCTGATCCTGGGCAAAGGTCACGAGATCGGACAAGAAGTGGAGGGAACCATCCACCCGTTCGACGACAGGGCGGTCGCCGCAGAGGAGCTTCGGGCTGCGATGGGGGAGGTGACGGCGTGACCGGGCCACTCGATTGGACGCTCGCCGAGGCGGCAGCGGCCACGCATGGTGTCGTCGACGGCGACGCGTCGACGCGGATTCACTCGGTTTCTACCGACTCACGCTCGGTCACCTCGGGCGCCCTGTTCGTCGCCATCAAGGGTGAGCACCACGATGGGCACGACTTCGTCGCCGCGGCTATCGCCGCCGGAGCGGCTGCCAGCGTGGTTGAACGAGGCTCGATCACGGAGATGCTGCCACGAGTCGAGGTGGAAAACACAACCAATGCGCTCCGAGACCTGGCCGCCGCCCGCAGAAGCGAGCTGGATGCGCGAGTGGTCGCCGTCTCCGGCTCGACGGGAAAGACATCGACAAAGGACCTGCTTGCCGCGGCGCTTCCCGGGAGCTTCGCCTCTCCGCGGTCGTTCAACAACGAAGTCGGGGTACCGCTCACCGTGCTCTCCGCCGCCGACGACACCGAGACCCTCGTGCTCGAGGTCGGATCGCGCGGCCTGGGGCACATCCGTTGGCTTGCACCTGCCGTCCTCCCCGACATAGCCATCATCACCAACCTCGGAGTTGTTCACCTCGAAACATTCGGGACCAAAGATGCTCTGGCCGACGGCAAGTTCGAGCTCATCGAGTCGCTCGTGGAAGGGGGAGTGGCAGTGCTCCCCGACGATGAGCCCCGCCTGGTCCGCCCCCACCCTGGGCGAACGATCACATTCGGCCTCAACCCAAAAGCTGGTGTTCATGTGTCAGACATCGCGGTCGACCAGCAGGGGAGACCCCACTTCGTGCTCCACGCCGACGGTGCCTCGGTAGCCGTAGAGCTTGCCATGGCTGGCGCGCACAATGCGGTAAACGCTGCCGCCGCTGCAGCTGCTGCGTTGGTCCTCGGCCTTGATCTGGAGACGATCGCCAACGGGTTCGCTACCGCCACCGCCGCACCGTGGCGGATGGAGGTTCACCAGGGCCGGATCACGGTCGTCAACGATGCCTACAACGCCAACCCCGACTCAATGGTTGCCGCCATGGAGACCGTCGCCGCCATGCCAGGACCCCGGATCGCAGTGCTCGGCGAGATGGCAGAACTCGGTCCGGTGACGGATGAAGAACACGAGCGCATCGGCCGAATCGCTGCCGATCTCGGGTTCGATGTCATCACCGTGGGCCGGGACCACGGTCTTGCCGAGGCCGCGAGCGGACGAAACGTTGCCCGACAATCGGATGCGGCGGACATCGTGCGTGATGAAGCCGGGCCAGGTTCGGTGGTCCTGGTGAAGGCGTCCCGATCGGTCGGTCTGGAGCGACTAGCCGCCGAGCTGATAGAGGAGGCGCGACCGTGATCCAGCTGCTGATCGCCGCAACCGTCGCCTTCACCTTCACCCTCGCGGCGACGCCGGTCGCCATCCGCTTTCTCAGGGGGCGGAGCATCGGCCAGTTCATCCAGGAGGACGTTCAAGGCCACATGCACAAGAAGGGAACGCCAACCATGGGTGGCGTGGTCATCCTGCTCGGGGCCGTGCTCGGGTATGGCGCTGCCCACTTTCGACTATTCAGTCTCGGCTCCGGCTTCGAACTCACCTTCCATCCGTTTGCACCAGAGGGCCTGCTCGCCGTGTTCGCATTTGTCGGTATGGGTTTCATCGGGTTCCTCGATGATTACGAGAAGCACGCGGCGAAACACAACCAGGGGCTCTCCAAGCGATGGAAGTTCCTCGGCCAGCTCGTCGTCGCCGGGATCTTTGCCTGGGCAGCTCAGATGTTCGGCGCATCCACCGAGCTGTCGTTCGTCCGGCCCCTTGGGATCGACATCGGTCCCGCGCTCTACTTCGTCCTGGTCCTGCTCATGCTCACGGCTGCAGCCAACGCGGTGAACCTGACCGACGGGCTCGACGGGCTCGTTGCCGGATCGAGCGCCCTGGTCTTCGGGGCGTACGTGTTGATCGCGTTCTGGCAGTTCCGCAACATCGCCTTCTACGGGGTCGACCCGAACGGTGCACTCGATCTCGGCCGATTCGCCGCCGCACTGGTGGGTGCTGTGCTCGCCTTCCTGTGGTGGAACGCCGCCCCAGCGCAGATCTTCATGGGCGACACCGGATCCCAGGCCGTCGGAGGTGCGCTTGCCGCGCTGGCACTGCTCACCAACACCCAGCTGCTCCTCATCATCCTCGGTGGCCTGTACGTGATGGAGACCATGTCGGTCATCGGGCAGGTGTTCGCCTTTCGCGTATTCGGGAAGCGAATCCTCCGTATGGCGCCGTTCCATCACCACTTCGAGTTGAAAGGCTGGCCCGAAACCGTCGTCATCATTCGGCTGTGGATCATCGCTGGGATCCTGGTTGCGCTCGGCATCGGGATCTTTTACGCCGACTTTGTGGCGTCGACCGCCACGGGAGCGGGATTGTGAACATGCTCGTTATCGGCGCCGCGGTGAGCGGTAGGGCTGCGGCCCGCCTGGCGAGGGACCGCGGGCATACCGTTGGCATCTATGACCATTCCGAGACCGGGGCAGCCGGGCTACGAAGCGAAGGGTTTACGGTGGTGACCGGTGCCTGGGATCGGGCTCAGTTGCGCGGTGTTGACGCAGTTGTCACCTCGCCGGGCGTTCCCGAACATGCGCCACCGCTTGTTGACTCCGCGGCAGCCGGCATCGTCGTGTGGAGCGAGCTCGAATTCGGAGCCGGACACCTGGAGGCGCCGTATGTGGCGGTGACGGGAACGAACGGGAAAACGACGGTGACGGCCATGACGACGGCGATGCTGACCGAGAGCGGCGTCGGCGCCGTAGCCGCAGGCAACATCGGGACCCCGGTGAGCAGCATCGTCGACGGTGATCACGAGGTCGTTGTCATCGAAGCCTCGAGCTTCCAGCTCCGATACATCGACACCTTCCGTCCCGAGGTCGCCGCCATCCTCAATGTTGCAACCGATCACCTCGACTGGCACGGCACCGTCGCCGCCTACGTGGAGGCCAAGGCAAGGATCTTCGAGAATATGAAAGGTGCGGACCGCTTGGCCTACGATGTCGACGACGAGGGATCAATAGCGCTGGCGGCTCGGGCCGCCGCCATCACCATCCCCGTCAGCGCAAGCACAGTCCCCGAAGGGGGTGCGGGGGCGAGTGGCTCCGAGCTCGTCTTCGGTGACCACCGATACCCGTTGCCAACCGACGACCCGTCGTACGTTGCCGACCTGGCGTTTGCTGTGGTACTCGCCACGGAAGCCGGCGCCACCGAGGAGGGAATCCGACGATCCCTCGCTCGGTTCACCCCGGGGCCGCATCGTCGCCAGCTTGTCGGAACCATCGACGGTGTCATGTTCATCGATGACTCCAAGGCCACCAACCCGCACGCGGCCCGCGCCGCCGCAAAGTCCTACGAGCGCGTGGTGCTGATCGCAGGCGGCCGCAACAAGGGACTCGACCTTTCGGGAATCGTCGGACCGACGGTGCGTCACCTTGTTGCGTACGGCGAGGCCGGGGCCGACGTGGCCGCCGGCAGCGATGTCCCAATGACGATCGTCGTCGAGTTCGACACCGCGGTCGACGAGGCGAGACGCGTGGCCGAGCCTGGCGATGTTGTGCTGTTGGCACCCGGTTGTGCCAGCTTCGATCAGTTCTCCGGGTACGAAGAGCGCGGCGACCGGTTCGCCGCCCTCGTTCTAGCGAAGGTGTCGAAATGACCACCAAAACGCGGCGATTCGACGAAGCTGGCTCGATGCTCGATACCAGCAACGCACCAGAGGAGCCGACACGGTCGCGCCGTCGGATCCGGGCGACCGCGGTCGCGGTTCGGGAACGGCGATCGATCCTGCTTGTCGTCTCGGTTGTGATGCTGCTGATCGTCGGGCTGGGGGCGATGCTGAGCGCATCCTCGGTGGTCTCGATCAGAGAAACCGGAGATGCCTTCTTCTATATCAAACGTCAGGTCTTATGGGTTGGTCTTGGGCTCGCAGCCTTTGTCATCACCACAAGGGTTCCCTATCGCTTCTACGAACGTGTGGCGGTTCCGATCTACCTGCTGGGTGTCGCAGGCCTGGCGGCGACCCTGTTCTTTGGGGACGTCAGGGGCGGGGCGCGGCGCTGGATCGAGGTCGGACCGATCACCCTCCAGCCATCGGAGTTCGCCAAGCTGGCGACCGTGATCGTCCTGGCGGCGATCCTGGCGAGAAAGGGCACCCTTCTACGGAACCTCGGCCACTTTACGGTACCTGTGGTGACCGTCGTTGGGTCGATATCGGTGCTTCTGATCCTCCAACCGGACTTCGGCACCGCGCTGCTCGTCGCGGGCGCCGCCTTTTCCGTCATGGTCGCCTCGACAGCGCCGATCGGCTATTTGGCAGGCGCTGCCACCCTGGGCGGCGTGCTCGCCGTAGGGGGTGCCCTTGCCATGGATTACCGGCGAGCGCGAATCACCGGCTTCCTCGACCCGTTCGCCGACCCGCTGGACACCGGGCACCAGGCTGTGCAGAGTCTGGTCGCATTGGGCACGGGCAGCTGGTTCGGGGTCGGCCTCGGCGCCAGTCGCGCCAGATGGTCCTTCCTACCAAACGCCCACACCGACTTCATCTTTGCCATTATCGGCGAGGAGATCGGGTTTGTCGGCGCATCACTGGTACTCGTGTTGTTCGCCGCTTTCGGTTTCCTCGGGATCCGGATCGCACTGAAGGCACCCGACATGTTCGGCCGGCTGCTCGCGGTCGGTATCGTCGGCTGGTTGTCGCTGCAAGCTCTCGTCAACATCGGGGGTGTGGTCGGCGCGCTGCCGATCACCGGGGTTCCGCTGCCGTTCGTGTCATCTGGGGGCAACGCCATGCTGATCAACCTGGCCGCAGTCGGGATCCTGGTCAACATCGCCAGGGCCGGCACGACCCGATCATGACATTCGCCTTCGCCGCGGCTGGCACGGGAGGCCACCTCGTCCCTGCCATCGCCGTCGCCAGAGAGCTCGTGCGCCGTGGGGTCTCGGCCTCCGACATCGTGTTCTTCGGCGGGGAACGACTCGAGACCACAGCCGTCCCTGAAGCCGGATTCGATTTGGTCCGGCTCGACATACGCGGGTTGCGGCGGTCGCTCTCGCTGCGGAATGTGGGCCTGCCGTTGATGATCCGCCGAGCGGCACGAACGGTAAAGGACAACCTCAACGGCCGTGGGCGCGGTGTGCTCACCGCCTTTGGCGGCTATGTCACGATTCCCGCCGGCCTGGGTGCATCCTCAGCCGGTTATCCAATCGTGATACACGAGCAGAACGCGGTGCCTGGTCTCGCCAACCGTGTGGCGACGAGACGAGCCGCTCGGACCCTGGTTGCCTTCCCTGCGACAGTTCCCAGGCTGATCGGAGCTGAGCTGACGGGCAATCCGCTGGCCGAGCCCATAGCCGCGTACGATCCGAACCTCCGCAGCGACGCAATCGCCGGGTACGGACTGGACTCGGAACGGACCGTGCTCGGTGTGTTCGGCGGGAGCCAGGGCGCAGCAGCGCTCAACGAGCAGGTCGTCGGCTTCGCCAGCCGCATCGTTGATTCCGGGTACGCCATTCTCCACGTGACCGGACCAGCCAACCACGATGCGGTCGCCGTCCGCGCCACCGACAATCCCCAATGGGTCACCGTCCCGTTCGAAGGGCACATGGAGCGCTTCTATGCGGCATCGGATCTCGTGCTATCTAGGGCTGGCGCGCTGACGATCAGCGAGCTCACCGCTACCGGCACGCCGGCCGTCGTCGTCCCTCTTCCGGCGGGCAGGGGCTACCAGGGTGAGAACGCCAGCGAGATGGAGGCTGCCGGCGGGTGTGTGATCGTTGACCAGGACGAGGTCTCGGCTCTGCCCATCCTGCTCGCCGAGTTGCTCGCGGACCGGGAGCGAAGGAACAGGATGGCGGCTGCAGCGGCAACGGTTGGGCGTCCAGCCGCAACGGCCACCGTTACCGATATCGTACTCGAGGTGGCCAATGCTTGACCCAGCATCGTTCGACCTCGTTGCGCAGCGGCGCATCCACATAATCGGTGCCGGCGGCGCCGGCATGTCGGGCCTGGCGAAGTTCCTATCCCAGCTCGGCCATCGGGTCACGGGCTCGGACCTCAAGCCGAGCAGCCTGCTCGACGGACTGGCCGACAGCGGGGTCGAGACGTGGGTCGGTCATCGACCGGAGCGTCTTGGCGATATCGAGCTCGTGGTTGCATCGACTGCCGTCCCCGAAAGCGACCCCGAGCTGCGAGCAGCTATCGACGCAGGATTGATGGTGTGGCGGAGACCGGCTCTGCTCGACGCGCTGACGGCGGCAATTCCAACGGTCGGCATTGCCGGCACCCATGGCAAGACCACAAGCAGCGCGTTGGCCGTTTCTGCGGTTCGGGCGTGCGGGCGGGATCCGTCGTTCGTTGTTGGCGGCGAGATCACCGCCCTGAACACCGGGGCCCATCTCGGCGACCGGGACCTCTTCGTGCTCGAAGCCGACGAGGCTTTCGGCACCTTCCGTCATCTTCATCTATCAGGAATGCTCGTCACCAACATCGAAGCGGACCACCTCGACCACTACGAGACCGTCTCCGCCCTCGAGGAGGCCTTTGCCCAGGTTGCGGCCGCGACCGATGGGCCCGTGCTCGGGTGCATCGACGATCCCGGTGTCAAACGGCTGGCCGAGCGAACCGAGGTCATCGGTTACGGGACGGGCGAGGAGGCGACGTGGCGCGTGACCGATCTCACCACGACCGCCACGGGGGTGTCATTCCGCCTGGAAGGACCGCATGGTGCTGTGGATGTCACCGTGCCCCAACCGGGCGCCCACATCGCCAGGAACGCGGCAGGTGTTGTCGCCCTGTTCAGCGAGCTCGGGCTCGACAGCGACTGCCTCGCCGCCGGGCTTGCATCCTTCGGAGGTGTTCGGCGCCGATTCGAGGTCAAGGCGCGGCGCGGAGGAGTCGCGATTCTCGAGGACTATGCACATCATCCAACCGAGGTCGAGGTCACCATCGCTGCCGCACGCAAAGGGACCGAGGGCCGACTCTGGGTGGTGTTTCAGCCGCACCGATACACAAGGACAGCCGACCTAGCACCGGGGTTCGGTGCCCCGCTCGCCGCAGCCGATCGGATCATCGTCACCGACGTGTACGGCGCCGGTGAGCGCCCGCAACCAGGCGTGTCCGGTCGAATCGTTGCCGAGGCGGTTGCGGCAGCCGGTGGGAGCGTTGAGTACGTGCCCTTGCTCCATGACGTTCCGGGGGTGCTTCGCGGAAGGGTGGAGAGCGGTGACACGGTCGTGCTGATGGGAGCAGGCGATGTCGCTTCGATTTGGCCGTTGCTGGCAGAGGGCGAGGGGGATCGAGCGTGACCAAGACCCGCCACGCCTCGATGCAACGCGACGTCGAGCTGGCACCGCTCACGACCTACAAGCTCGGCGGCGTCGCGGCGTGGTTCGCCGATGTCGAGGATGAGGACACGCTGCGTGCGGTTCTGCGGTCGGCCGGAGACGTCGAGTTCCTCGTCCTTGGACGAGGAAGCAACCTGGTGGTTTCGGACCATGGCTTTCCTGGACTGGTGATCCGGCTGGTAGGGGCGTTTCTGCAGGCGGCCCTCAACGAGGACGGGTCGCTGGCCGCAGGCGCAGGCATGCCGCTGCCGCGACTGGCTCGATTTGCCGCAGCACACGATCGTGGTGGGCTCGAGTTCTTTGTTGGCATCCCGGGCTCGGTCGGGGGAGCGGTCAGGATGAATGCAGGCGGTCACGGGTCGGACACCGCTACCTGGTTGCTCGACGCCAGCATTCTCAATCGGTTGACGCTGAACGAGCGAAGCGATGAGCCTGCCGACCTCGATCTGGCGTACCGACACTCCAACCTCGGCGATGACGATCTCGTGGTGGCTGCGCGCTTTCGAACCGTCGAGCAGTCCCGAGCCAGGGGTGAGGAGATCCTGCGCGATGTGACCCGCTGGCGCAAGCAGCATCAGCCGGGGGGGACGCTCAACGCCGGCTCGGTGTTCAAGAACCCACGGGGAGACGCCGCAGGGCGAATCATCGATGCTCTCGGTCTCAAGGGCTACCGTCGTGGCGGCGTCGCCGTATCCGACGTGCATGCCAATTTTTTCGTATCCAACGAAGGAGCGAGGGCCCAGGATGTCTGGGATCTGGTGTGGGCGATCAGGCGTCGCGTTGGTGACGAGACCGGGGTTTGGTTGGAGCCGGAGCTGCGGTTCGTCGGTCGATTCGAAGGTGACGAGGGGCCGGAGGTTCGCTGATGAAGACAATGGACCGACGCATCGCAGAGCGCCGCCATCGAGTCACCGAGGAGCGGGCTCGTACCAGGATGCGACTCGTGATCGGCCTGGTAGCGGTGGTCGCGTTGGCGGCGGCCGGGTTCGCTTTGGTGCGATCCCCGCTGCTCTCCGTCAACAGGGTCACCGTCACCGGTGCTGAGCATTCAGATCCCGCTGCCGTTCTTGCCCGCCTCGACGTCGTCTTGGGAATGCCGACCGTTTCCGTCGACGCCGGCGCGATTGAGGCGGCACTACGCGCCGATCCGTGGGTCGCAGACGCGAGGGTGGTGGTCAGCTGGCCTGGCAGTCTCGATGTCGAGGTTACCGAGCAGGTTCCGGTGGCCGCAGTCACCACAGCTGGCGGTTACGCGCATGTCACCACGACTGGTGCTGTTGTCGAGATGCTCGATAGCCCGATCGGATTGACCCTCATTGCCCTCGATGTGCCCGAAACCATCCGCCCCGGCACAACCATCTCGACGGCGGCGACACTGGGGGCCCTCGAGTTCATCGACTGGCTGCCGGGGGACATCGCACGGGTGACTGTCGTTTCCGTCGATGAGGGAGGGCAGCTGACGGCAACCATCGATGATTTGACGGTTCGACTGGGCCGAGCCAGAGAGATGCAGTCCAAGGCGGTCGCGCTTGCTGCCTTGATCGGACACGGCCTGGCCCCCGGCAGCTATGTCGATATCACCGCCCCGCGACGCCCGGCAGTGGCCAACCCTCAACCTGAGGTCGAGGATGAGGGAGAGACACCACCAGAGGTTCCACCCACGGACTAACCTTTGGCATGCGGCCTGGAGGTTCCGATGAATGAGATGAATTACACCCCGCATTCCTACCTCGCAGTGATCAAGGTGGTCGGCGTCGGCGGCGGCGGCGTCAATGCCGTCAACCGCATGATCGAGGCCGGCGTCGGTGGAGTCGAGTTCATCGCCGTCAACACCGACGCCCAGGCATTGCTGATGTCGGATGCGGATCTCAAACTCGATATCGGGCGCGACACTACGAAGGGGCTCGGAGCAGGAGCCGATCCCGAGATCGGGCGGATGGCGGCGGAGGATCATCGCAGCGAGATCGAGGATGCCCTCGCCGGAGCCGACATGGTTTTCATCACAGCGGGCGAGGGCGGCGGAACCGGAACCGGAGCGGCTCCCATCGTCGCCGAGATCGCCAAGGCAGCTGGCGCGCTGACCGTGGGCGTTGTGACCCGACCATTCGGATTCGAAGGTCGCCGGCGTTCGGTCGCAGCGGAGCAGGGCATCCAGGAGCTGAAGAACGCCGTGGACACGCTGATCATCGTGCCCAACGAGCGACTGCTCGAAATAACCGATGACAGCACCCCGGTCAACGAAGCCTTCAAGATGGCCGACGAGGTGCTCACCAACGGAGTGCGCGGAATCTCCGATCTCATCACTACCCCCGGCCTCATCAACGTCGACTTCGCCGACGTCAGGTCGGTGATGGCCGACGCCGGCTCAGCCGTGATGGGAATAGGGGAGTCGACCGGCGAGAACCGAGCCGTGCAGGCCGCGGAGAAGGCGATTTCGAGTTCGCTACTCGAGTCGTCGATGGACGGCGCTCGCGGCACACTACTCGCCGTCGCCGGACCGAGGGAGATGACGTTGCACGAGGTGAGCACGGCGGCTTCGATCGTGGCCGATCACTCGGACGGGGATGCCAACATTATCTTCGGCGCAGTCATCGACGACACCCTCGGCGACGCCATGCGGGTGACCGTCATCGCTGCAGGGTTCGATCGAGGCCCCAGACCTTCTCCATTCTCCTTCGGTTCGACGTCCTCGCCAACGGAGGGTCTTGGACTCGGCGATACCGACGATGAGCCAGGAGGGACCGACGAGATGGAGATCCCGGGCTTCGTCCAGGGATGATCCAACCGCCCGGGTTCCGCGGCGCCATCTTCGGAGAGGCAGCAGACGGGGACCCGCGCGCAAATCCTGCCATCCGCTCTCACTTTTCTGGACGGTTTGGTGCCCCGGATCGCTGGTCGTGGCCGAACCAGGTGCACGGCAGCGCCGTTCTTGCCGTCGATCAGCCTGGGAGCGCGGGAGACGGCGACGGTCTGGCGACCGGTTCGGCGGGCCTGGGGGTTGCCGTGGCGACAGCCGACTGCGTCCCTGTGATCATCGAAGGCGCTCGCACCACCGTTGTGGTCCACGCCGGATGGCGCGGCATGGCCGCAGGCGTGGTCGATGCTGGCGTCGCTGCGGTCCGCGTCGTTGGCGATACCCCGATGAGAGCGGCGATCGGCCCGTCGATAGGGCCTTGCTGCTATGAGGTCGGGACCGAGGTGCTGGCCCTCCTCGACCCATACGTTGCAACAACGACATGGGGTACCAGCAGCGTGGATCTGTGGTCCGCTGCCGAGGCGCAACTCGGATCCCTGAAGGTATGGCGGGCCAATGTCTGCACCTTCACCGATGCTCGATTCCTCTCGCATCGTCGTGACGGGACCAAGGAACGGCAGGTATCAGTCGCATGGCTGTCCGCGAGCTGACGGAGGTCCGGCGCCGGATCGCGAGTGCCGTCGAGCGCGCCGGACGCCAGCCCTCCGATGTAACGCTCGTCGTGGTGTCGAAAGGCCGCAGCGACAGCGAGGTGCAACAGCTGTACGACGATGGCCTTCGCCTGTTCGCGGAGAACCGCGCCGAAGCACTGGCGTCGCGGCTCGGTGGCCCGCTTCCGGCTGACATCACATGGCACTTCGTCGGTAGTGTGCAAAGACGCAAAGTCAAGGTGATCGGACCGAGCGTGGAGCTGCTGCACTCGATGGATCGAGCCCGTCTCGAGGAACCGTGGGCGCAGCTGCCGAATCCACCGCCGGTGTTGCTACAGGTCAACATTGCCGCCGAACAACAGAAGCATGGGTATCCGCCTGCCGAAGTGATGGAGGCGGCGCAGCGTCTGGTCGATCTCGGTGTACCGGTGCGCGGCCTGATGATTCTCCCCCCAGCGCCGGGGATGGCAGAGGATTCGCGATCGTGGTTCACCGAGCTCGCCGCTATCGGCGCCAGACTGTGCGCACGGCACCCAGCCGCCGTCGAGCTCTCGATGGGTATGTCGGACGACTTCGAAGTCGCGATCGAGTGCGGTGCAACGATTATTCGCCTGGGACGGGCTATCTTTGGCACCGGCGAGCCCGATATCGGAGCTCGCCGAGTGGAGGACTGAACATGGCTACGTTCTGGCAGAAAACCCTCTTCTACCTTGGTCTCGTCGACGACGAAGGTGGATACCCGGGCTTGGGCGGCGATGAGCGGGCCTCTGCAACGGCGGTGGCGACCGATCCTGACGCCACCGGAACCGTGACCGCCCGGCCCCCCGGCACCGTCGCCGGTCGCCGCGTCGATCCGCCAGACTCATCCCGGCGTACATCGACCTGGCAGCACACGGAAGCGGGCGTGTACGTGCAACCGGACCCCGGGTCATCATCGGTTCCGGAGGAGCTGTCACCGACAACTCCGGAAACCGAGGTAATCATGGCGCGCAATTTCTCAGACGCCCAGCGGCTTGCCGACGGCCTTGGCAGCGGGCGCGCCATCGTGCTCGACCTTCGCAACACCGAACCCGAGATGGTGCGACGCCTTGTCGACTTCACCTCAGGGCTGACGTATGCGTTGAACGGCAGGATGGCAAAGACCGCCCAAGGCGTGATCCTGGTTTCGCCGGCAGGCGTCACGGTCGGGGTCGACGAGCTCGACCGCCTGGCTGCGGCCGGACTGTACAGCCCGGACTGATCGATGGACCTTCTCGTCGATCTCGTCTGTTTTGTGCTCACCATCACCTTCTGGGCCATCATCGTCTGGATCGTCCTGAGCTATGTGGCGTCGTACGGCCGCCTGTCCTTCGACCACCCGGTGCGCAGGTTCTACGACTTCATGTCCCGGCTCATCGAACCGGTGCTGCGTCCGATCAGGAACCTCATCCCGCCGCTGCGCATCGGGGGAGCCGCACTCGACCTTTCCCCGCTGGTGCTGATCATCGGGATCCAGGTGATTCGCTTTGTCATCTGTTGAGAAGCGCCTCGATGCTGAGATGAACGTCGTTGCCGTCGATGGCGACGAGCACCGCATCGGGTGATCCCTCGTCGAGCGACTCGGCGAGCACCTCGCCTGCGATGAGGGCGGAGTGGACGCCAAATGCGTCCCGGATCATCTCATCGTCTGCCGACCAAACCACAGCGATGTGGTCGGTCACATCGAGACCGAGGTCGCGGCGTACGCGCTGGATGCGGTTGACGATCTCTCGGGCGACGCCCTCGAGTCGAAGGTCGTCGGTGACGGTCGTGTCGAGCGCCACCGTGATCGGTCCAGACGATGCCACCACCGTCCCGGGATGCGGGGTCCTGGACACCACCAGGTCTTCTGCATTTATCTCGTCGCCGCCGACGGTCAGCGGGTCACCGTCGAGCATCGCGGCAACGGTGTCGTGATCGAGAGCGGCGATGACGGCTGCGATCTCTTTGGTCGATTCCGCGAAGCGGGGGCCGATCCGCTTGAAATCCGCCTTTGCCGATAGCTCGACCAAATCGGATTCGTCCGCGATCACCTCCACCTCGCGCACGTTGAGCTCTTCTTCGATCAAGCGGCTATGGGCAGCGATGCTTTGCCGTATCTTGGGATCACGGGTAATCACGGTGGCCGCCTTCAGCGGCTGGCGCACGCGAAGACCGTCACGTTTTCGCAGGCCGAGTCCCAGGGTGACCACAGTTCGCACGTAGGCCATGGCGGTCTCCAGAGCCGGATCGATGACGGCCCGGTCGGCGGTCGGATAGTCGACATGATGAATACTCGGGGGGGCGCCCTCGTCGATCGCGGTGACCAGACCCTGATAGATCTCCTCGGTGATGAAGGGAAGAACCGGAGCCGCCACCGTGGCGAAGGTGGTCAGCACCTCGTACAGCGTGGCGAAGGCGGCGAGCTTGTCGGTGTCGTCACCAGCGACGCGGTGCGCCCAGAACCGGCGCCTCGACCGCCTGATGTACCAGTTGGTGAGAAAATCCACGAAACCGATGATCGGCGGAATCACGGCGAATAACCGGTACGACTCCATCTCCCGGTTGACGTCGGCGATCAGGCTCTGCAGCACGGAGAGGATCCACCGATCGATCTCGGGTCGGTCGGTGACGGCGGGAGCAGTGGCGAGGTCCTCAGCCGATATCCGGTCGGCCTCTGCATAGGTGGTGAAGAACGAGTACGCGTTCCACAGAGGGAGCAGAACGGTCCTTACCACCTCCCTGACGCCATCGTCCTTGAACCGCAACGGATCCGCCCGCAACACCGGCGAGTTGATCAGATAGGCGCGCATGGCGTCTGCTCCGTACGCGTCGAGGATGTCCGACGGATCGGAGAAGTTTCCTGCGCTCTTGGACATCTTGCGTCCGTCCTCCGCGAGGAGCAACCCGGTCACGACGCAGTTTTGGAACGGAGCCACGTCGAAGATCCCGGTCGACAGGACAAGCAGCGTGTAGAACCAGCCGCGGGTCTGGTCGAGGCCCTCGGCGATGAAGTCCGCGGGGAATCCAGCCTCGAACCGCTCGGCGTTCTCAAATGGGTAGTGGATCTGGGCGAAAGGCATCGAGCCTGAGTCGAACCAGGTGTCCAGGACCTCTGGCACCCTTCGCATTGTTCCCTCGCAGGTAGCGCACTGCCATGTGATCGGATCGAGGACGTCCTTGTGAAGGTCGTCGGGTCGCGTCCCTGCGAGGGCTTCCAGTTCGTCGATCGAACCGACGCACACCTGTTCGTCACAACCGTCGCACTCCCAGACCGGAATCGTGGTCCCCCAGAAGCGGTTGCGCGAGATCGCCCAGTCTCTGGCGTCCTCGAGCCAGTTTCCAAACCGGGCAGTCCCCACGTAGTCGGGAACCCAATGGATCCCCTTGTTGTGCGCCACCATCCGATCCTTGAGGCGCTCCACCGCCACGTACCAACTGGGGATGGCCTTGTAGATCAGGGGAGTATCGGTGCGCCAACAGAACGGGTAGGGGTGGGTGATCCTGGTGGAACGGACGATGCGGCCTCGCTCCGCAAGCAGATCGAGAAGGATCGGGTCGGCATCCTTGACGTACTTGCCTGCAACCTCGGGGACTTCGTCTGTGAACTTCGCCACAGCATCGACCGGGTCGACGAAGGCGTCGATGCCGTTGGCCTGGAACGCGACGAAATCGGCTTCCCCATAGGCAGGCGCAAGATGGACGAGACCGGTGCCGTCTTCGGTCGTGACCTCCTCCATGGCGATGACCCGGAAGGCTCCCTTTTCTCGTTGGACCTCGAAGTGGGAAAACGGCGGCTCGTAGGAGACGCCGAGCAGGTCGGCACCCTTCCCGATGCCGACGATCTCGTGATCCTCGTCCGGCCAGATTGCGTCGACGCGTTGCCGCGCCACCCAGGAGCGGGAGTCACCATGTGCCACCCTGACATAGTCGATCGAATAGCCAACGGCGACAGCCAGATTCCCCGGCAAGGTCCACGGGGTCGTGGTCCATACCAGCAGTTCGTCCCCGGCATCCACCACGTCGTTGCCGTCGAGAACCCGGAACCGCACGGTTACCGACGGGTCGTCGACGTCTCGATATCCGCCGAGGCTCACCTCGAAGTTCGACAACGGTGTCGCCGCACCCCACGAGTACGGGACCACCTTGAATGTCTTGTACACGAGATCCTTATCCCACAACCGCTTGAAGCCCCACCACACCGACTCCATGTACGCCGTGTCCATTGTTTTGTAGTCATCGTCGAAGTCGACCCATCGTCCGATGCGGCGGGTGATGTCGTACCAGTCGGTTGTGATGTCGGAGACGAGCTCGCGAGCCGCCTGGTTGAAGCGGTCAACGCCCAGTTCCTCGATCTCGCGAGGGCTGCTCACCCCGAGGCGCTTCTGCACCTCCATCTCTACTGGGAGACCGTGCGTATCCCAGCCAAACCGTCGCTCCACGCGGTGTCCGCGCATGGTCCAGTACCGCGGGACGATGTCCTTGACCACGCCCTGCAGAATGTGCCCGTAGTGGGGGCTGCCGGTTGCAAAAGGAGGACCGTCGTAGAACGTGTATTCGGACTCCGCCGGACGCATCTCGACCGAGGTGGCGAAGGCGTCGATCCGATCCCAGAAGGCAAGGATCCGGCTATCGACCGCGCGTAAATCGACGGCCGGGTCGACCCTGACGAAGGTCGGGGCGGTATGGCTGTCGGTCACGGATCCTCCCGGTCTCATGCGCCGGGACGAGGTGGCCCCGCGGTACCACCCGGCTTGCCGGCTGAAGCCGGCCGCTCTGCCGAGAGCGAGCACGCTCTCGTTCTCCGATTTCGGCGGAGCGCCGTCGAGATCTACCCCCGGCCGATCCGGGGGATCTGCTCGCCGCTCGGGGGTGATGTCCCTCACCGCCTGCGGTACCGACCTCTCACCGTCGTCGGTTCGCTGCAACCGCAGGTTCGCTCGAGGGCGCGTCCCCGTCTGTGCGTTGCCGAGAGGATACCCGTTTCCTGCTGAGCGGGCAGCGTCAACTGTCGGCGAGGTCGTATGCGGAGCCACTTCTCTCGAGACGACCGGTCACCTGTCGGTACACGCTCTTGGTGCTGCGACGGGTAGCGTCCGACGATGAGTTGGATCGAACACCATCCAGAGGGATCCCTGGTGACGGTATGGGCGGTTCCCCGGGCCTCGCGCACCGAGATCGTCGGTCTTCACGATGGTGCGCTGCGTGTCCGTCTCGCCGCTCCGCCCGAAGCCGGGAAAGCCAACAGGGAGCTAGAAACCATCCTCAAGGCGACATCGGGCGCAGCAGCCGTCGAACTCCTCTCCGGCAGCACGAGCCGCAAGAAAACCCTGGTGTTGCGAGGCGTCGACCCGGTAGACGCTCGCAGACTGCTCAACGCAGGAAGCGCATGATGTCCCACAACCGATGCTATATTCCCGGCCGCGAATTGGAGGCCCGGTGGTCAGGAAATTGGCGCAATCCACACTCGATCGCTTCGGCGGGAAGCTCCAATCCGAACGAGAGCGGCTCGAAGAGCTCATCGAAGAGGTCGAGCGGCAGCGAGAGGTTGGCAGGCTTGCCGAGTCTGCGTCGGAGCACAGTGCGGATCCTGGGAACGCCGACGGCGGTTCAGTCGCTTTCGAGATGGAGATGGACATCTCAGTGGAGCAGAACGCAAGAGAGCTTCTGGAGAAGGTCATCCATGCGCAAGACCGCATGGAGAAGGGTATGTACGGCATATGCGAAGTGACGGGGAAGGCGATTCCGCTGGCGAGGCTGGAAGCCCTCCCGTACGCGACGACGACAGTGGAGGCCGCAAGCCGGGTTTGAACCTCCGGGTGCTGGCTCTGATCGTCGCAGCCATCGTGTTCGTCGCCGATCAGCTGACCAAGGCGTGGGCGGTGAATGCGCTTGCCGACGACCCCATCGTCCTCATCGAGGGTTTCCTGCGGTTCCGTCTCACTCACAACACGGGTGCGGCCTTCTCGACCTTCGCCAGGAGCGGCCCTCTGCTCGGTGTGGTCGTTATCGGGGTCGTCGTCTTCATCCTGTTCGCCCTACGTGATACCGCACATCGCGGTGAGGCGATAGGACTGGGGCTGCTACTCGGCGGCGCTCTTGGCAACCTCAGCGATCGGCTGTTTCGCGGGGATGGGATCATCGACGGCGCAGTCGTCGACTTCATCGACCTGTGGTTCATCCCAACCTTCAACGTTGCCGACAGCGCGGTCACCATCGGCGTGGTCGTGCTCCTGATCTCGTCACTGTTTCGCCGATGACCGCTGTGGTCCCCGAGGAGCTCGACGGGAGCCGGGCCGACCGGGCGATCGCGGCCATGTGGGACGTCAGTCGAGCTCAGGCCAGAAAGACGATCGATGCCGGCAGGGCCGAGCGCGGCGGTGTGGCCCTCCGTCCGTCCGATCGAGTTGCGGTTGGCGATGAGCTTGCCGTGGCAATCGAGGTGAATCGAGTGACGGTTGAGGCGGAGGACATTGCCTTCGGCGTCGCCTACGAGGACGATGATGTGATTGTTGTGGACAAGCCGGCGGGGCTCGTTGTGCATCCGGGGGCGGGTCACAGCAGCGGCACTCTCGCCAACGGCCTGCTGGCACGATTCGAAGCCGCCGGTGAGCTCGGCCCGGATCGACGATGGGGGATCGTTCACCGGCTCGACCGCGATACTTCGGGCCTGCTCATCGTCGCCAAGACCCCAGAGGCCCAGGCGACCCTTCAGGACGCGCTTCGTGCGAGAAAGATCAGCAGGCGTTATCTGACACTGGTTGCAGGGCAGTTCGACGCCGCCACCGGCACCATCGAGGCACCGATCGGAAGGGATCCGACCAACCCGACGCGTATGGCGGTGACCAGCGCCGGCCGTTCCGCTCGCACCCACTACCGGGTAAGTGCGGCCTGGGACGACCAGGAGGTCAGCCTGCTGGCGGTGGAGCTGGAAACCGGCCGCACCCACCAAATTCGGGTGCACCTGCAAGCGATCGACCGCCCGGTCGTAGGAGACCGCGTCTATGGTCCTCGCCGCCCCGTCTCCGGTGATCCCGGTCGCACTTGGCTCCACGCCGTTGGGCTCGAGTTTGCCCATCCTTCGCGGTCGACGAGTGTGGTCGTCGAGGCATCGGTTCCCGAGGACCTCGCCAGGTCGCTCGAGCAACTCGGTCCGCCGAACCGGGGTGTCATCCCTGGCTAAAATCGATCGTTGGGAGGCCACGATGTCCGTCCACTACGACCGCTTGTCGTACCTCGACAACTCATATCTCGCGCTCGAGTCGCGCTCGACTCACTTTCACGTTGGCGCGGTGACGATCTTCGAAGCCGGTTCGTTTGCGACCGGCGACGGGGGTATCGACGTCAAGCTGTTGCGGGACTTTGTGGCGTCCAAGCTGCACGTCGTCCCTCGCTACCGGCAACGGTTGGCATGGGTGCCGATCGAACGTCATCCGGTGTGGGTCGACGACGAGTTCTTCAACATAGAGCACCACATCAGGCACATCGCGCTACCACGACCGGGCTCGGAGGGGGAGCTCAAGCGGATCGCCGGCCGGCTCATGTCCCAGCCGCTCGATCGGTCGAAGGCGATGTGGGAGATGATCGTTGTCGAGGGCCTGGAAGGTGGTCGTTTTGCCCTGGTGACCAAGATCCACCACTCCATGATCGACGGGATCGCCGGCGTGGACTTGATGGCGATGCTGATGGGCCTGGAACCGACCACCGAGATCGTTGCAGGGCCACCCTACGAGCCGCGGGGGGGTTCCAAACGGGACGGAGCTGGCGGTGCGGGAGACGACAAGGAGGATCTCGGGACTGATGGAGTCGTTGCTCGAAGTCGGCAGCCTCGTCGAGAACGCCTCTGAGATCCGAGACAACCTGTTCCGCAGGCTGAAGGCGGTGAACGCGTCCCTTTCCAGCGGGTGGCTTACGCCGACCGGAGGGACTCCCATCAACGGGCAGATCAGCCCGGACCGGCGGATCGATTGGCTCAGCACACCGCTCGACGATGTAAAGGAGGTCAAGAACCTCCTCGGCGGCACAGTGAACGACGTGATCCTCACCACCGTGGCGGGAGGAGTCCGCCGTTTTCTGATGGAACAGCGGGGCGTGGATGACGACGCGCTCCTCCAGACCGAGTTCAGAGTGATGGCGCCGGTGAGCGTCCGCAGCCCGCGGGATCGCGGAACCCTGGGCAACCAGGTGGCGATGTGGTTGGTAAACCTGCCCATCGGAGAATCGGACCCGGTGACACGACACGCCACCGTGGTCGAGGAGACCCGCATGCTGAAGAAGTCGAATCAGGCCCTGGGTGCCTCGACGCTGGTCCGGCTATCGGCCGGGGCCCCGGCAACCCTGGTGGCACTCGGCGCTCGCCTGGCGGCAAACGCCAGACCCTTCAACATGACGGTGACCAACGTTCCCGGCCCCCAGTTTCCCCTCTATCTCCTGGACGCCAAGGTGGAGAGAACCTATCCGCTGGTACCGCTGTGGCAGAGCCACGGCGTCGGGGTGGCGTTGTTCAGCTACGCAGGTTCGGTGGACTGGGGCCTCAACGGTGACTTCGGGTTGATGTACGACCTCGACAAGTTCGGCGCCGCCCTGGAAGAAGCGTTCCGCGAGCTGCTAAAGGCAGCACGCGAGCGGCTCTGAGCCGCAGGTTTCCAGCCAAGGGGAGTCGATCCAAGAACTATCGGCGCTGCCGCCAGGGCGGGTCGGGGCCTGCTCGCGGTCGAATCAGTCGACGCCGTTGCCGTGGGCTGTCGGGGGCGATGCGGAATCCTTGACCGTGGATGGCGACGTGGTGGTGGTACCAACACAGCGTGGTGAGGTTGTCGGGGTCGTGGGTGCCGCCATGGC
>PVMK01175292.1_pt1 | contig 135112 bp, 143 predicted proteins | sample 1853481 | NCBI WGS metagenome assembly PVMK01 (sample SAMN08533507, study PRJNA380276) | Marine sediment metagenome, whole genome shotgun sequencing project.
GAGTATTCAGAATCGCTGCCTGACGCAGCGAATGTGGAACCCATTGGAACTGTATCACCGGAAGGCGACAAGATTTTGGTCGTCGAGGTGTGCTACGCCGGAGATCACAAGAAGGCGGAGCGGGTCTTTGCGCCGCTGCGCGCATTCGGCAAACCAGTGTTCGATGACATTGGCCACTTTCCTATCAAGAATTGCAGACAAGATACGATGGCGTTATGGGGCACGGACTGCAGAATTATCTCAAGTCTGGTTACTTACCGGAGCTGACGCCAGCCGCCGTCGAGGCCATTGTCGAGAACTTCGATGGCGAAAATGTTTCGATGATGTGGTTCCAACACCTGGGCGGGCCAAACCGCCCGCGTTGCGCCGGATGCGACGGCGTTCGCGCACCGCAAGGTGCATAGCAATTTCGGCATCCAGGGATTCTGGACAGACCCACTGAAAACGAGCAAAGAATTGCAGCGGTGAGAAAATACTACGCGGCCATGGAACCGCATATGGCCGGTTTCTATACCAACCTGAACGACGACACCGAGAAGAAAACCTGGGGCAACTACGGCGGCAATTACGAACGGCTGGTCAAAATCAAAACAGAATTTGATCCAGACAACCTGTTCCGCCTGAACGCGAATATCAGACCGGAGTCAGCCTGATATTGGGGTCGAACCGCTCAAGATGTTTAGCGGTTCGACCCCAAGCTGTACTTAGCGGTTCGACCCCAAGCCGTAAGAGCGATCGAAGACTAGGCGACGTTCTCTACATGGCCCGACTTGGCGCTGTAGACGCGGCGGATGATGTCGGGCATCACGGCCTCCGAGATCAGGAAGCCCTGCATCTTGTCGCACTTGATGGTCTTCAGGAATTCGAAAGTCTCCTCGTCTTCGACGCCCTCGGCGCAAACGGAAATGCCGAGCTTGTGGGCGAGGCCGGTGACAGCAGCAAGAACCTGCATCGTGACCGGATTACGTCGTGCTCTCGCAAGCAGTGAGGCGTGAATCTTGATCTCGTCGAACGGCAACTGCTCGAAAGTGCCGAGTGAAGACACCACGGCGCCAAAGTCATCGAGGGAAATCCGGAAACCTTTTTCGCGCAGGGCGCTCAGCACACGCAGGTGCGCGGCGCCGGCATTGGCAACATCCTTCTCGATTACTTCGAATGTAAAACTGGCGCACTCCAGGCCATGCTTTTTGACAATTGCCACGTAGTCGTCCGGAAGCTTCGGGTCTTTGAGCAGGCTGGAGGCCAGGTTTATGCAGGAATTCAGGTTGAGACCCCGCTCCCGCCACCTGACGAGCTGGGCGGCGGCCTCGTTAAGCACGAATTCACTGACCGGGCCAATCAGGTCGAACGCCTCAACCTCAGGTAGAAACTCCAGGGGGCCGAGCAGACCGTGATCCGGATGGTGCCAGCGCAAAAGCGCCTCTGCTTCCTTCGTGATCCACTCCGAACCGTTGCTACGTTGAACCTTCGGTTGATATTGAATAAGAAACTGTTGCCCGACAATTGCGACTTCGAGTTCGTGCTTCGAAATTCGAAGCATCCGGCGGCGGCATTCCCGGGCTGCCGCGCAAAGGGAGTCGACGTCGTATTCTCTCGAGATCCATTCGACGTTCATAAGCCCCCCTACCCGGTGCAGGAGCTCGGCGCGGTTACTGGTCCTCAAGCCTTCCCGATCGGCGCAGATGATCAGGCCGAACTGGGCGCAGCCGTCGGCTTTCTCGAGGCTGGCAAGGGTTCCCTCATTGATGTCTTCTTCTGTGAGGACGACGATGCGCCGCGAGTGGCCGGTCATCAGCTTGTCCAGCGTCTCGACGCTGGCGAAATAACTGGGGGACAGGCTGAGCTCTCGCGCAACCTCGAAGAGTGTTCGAGTCCTGCCCACGGACTCGCTGGTTACCATTAGCATGACGCCTCCAGAGCCGGGCAATCCTGTCAGACTCGCCCCGTCCGCTTTCACCGCCCTCGGCACATTGTCCCGGCAAGCTCCTCCATTTATACGTGCCGCAGCGCCTGCGGAATGTGCGGTATGTCGCAATATGGAAATGCCGGCAGGCCCCGCAAGCGTTGAAAGGGCTTCAGTACGCCCCATGAAAGCCTGGTCATGACAGGTACTTGACGGGCCCGGATTTATTGCCTTGCACCATTTGCAACACTATAATGCGCGGGCCAAGAACAGGCCCGCCTGGAAATACCGTTTCATGACGCCACCAACCGCCGGTTAGCCGATGGACGTGGCGTTTTTAGTGCCGGAGGGCATTTGAGTCTTATCTCGAGAGTCCTGCTAGCACAACTGGGCCTTAGTGTGGTTCTTGCGATGCTGTTTTTGGGCGTGAGCGGACGCGTAGCCGGCTACTCGGCGTTGCTGGGCGGCCTGATCTGCGTTATCCCGAATGCCTTTCTGGCGCTGCGACTGGTCGTGCCGCGCCGGGAGCCCGGGGCCGCAGCCCTGCTTAAAGCGGCATATATTGGGGAACTCGGAAAGCTGGCGCTGACCGTGATCATGTTCAGCGCCGTCTTTACGCTGGTACAAGCACTTGCGGCCTGGCCGTTGTTCGCGGGCTTCATAGGTGCGCAGCTGGTGACCCTGGCTGGCTTTCTGATGCGGGACAAAGAAGTACAGGTGGAACAGAGAACAGAAAATGGCGACTGAAGGCGTAGCACAAACCTCAGGCGAATACATTCAACACCATTTACATAACCTTCAGGTTTGTAGGCGCATGGCGAATGGGTGTGGAACCATTGTGCCGGCAATCCGTTGACCATCAACGTCGACTCGATGTTCTTCTCCATCGTCCTGGGACTGATCTTTATCTGGCTATTTCGCAGCGCTGCCAGGAAGGCATCGAGTAGCAAGCCCGGCAAGCTGCAGGCATTCATCGAGATTATCGTCGATTTTGTGGACTCGAGCGTCAAGGACACCTTCCACGGCAAGAGCCGGTTGATTGCGCCGCTGGCCCTGACGATATTCGTGTGGGTGTTCCTGATGAACTTCATGGACCTGATCCCGGTCGACTGGCTGCCGATGATAGCGGGGGGAATCGGCGTGCCTTATCTCAAGGTTGTGCCTACCACCGACGTCAATATCACTTTCGGTATGTCCATTGGCGTGTTCCTCTTAATCATCTTTTATACGATAAGGAGCAAGGGTATTGGCGGGTTCATCGCTGAGCTGACCCTGCACCCGATCACGCCACCGACCAAGGGCCTCGGACTGATCGCCGCGCCATTGATTATTGCCTTTAATTTCATTCTCGAGTCTGTTTCGTTACTGGCGAAGCCCTTATCGCTGTCGCTGCGACTGTTCGGCAACCTGTTTGCCGGGGAACTGATTTTTATCCTGATCGCGTTACTCGGGATCTGGCAACTGCCACTGCATTTTGCATGGGCAGTTTTTCACTTGCTGATCGTTACGCTGCAGGCCTTTATATTCATGATGCTGACCATAGTTTATTTGAGCCTGGCAATTGAAGAGCATTAGATTTCTGAACTACTTTTCGACTACTTCGACTTGATCTCAAAGAGGAGACACTGATGGAAACTGTAATTGGTTACACTGCGATCGCCGTCGCGATTCTGATTGGCCTGGGTGCGCTGGGCGTCGGAATCGGCATGGGGCTCCTGGGCGGCCGCTTCCTCGAAGGTGCGGCCAGACAGCCTGAGCTGGCGCCGATGCTGCAAACCAAAATGTTTCTGGTTGTCGCGCTGCTCGACGCTGTCGCCATGATCGGTGTAGGTATCGCGCTTTACTTCGCGTTCGCCAACCCGTTCATCGGCCAGCTGCGGGACGCGCTGGCACCGGTAAGTGGATAAGCAGGCACAGTAGAAGCGGCTTTTTGTATAGGACGTACTTATGTCGCGAAGCACATGGATGTGCGTGAGCGACGAGCCACGACAGCCACCCAGGGAGAGAATCTTGGATATCAATATGACTCTCATCGGTCAGACGGTCGCGATGATCGTGTTCGTCTGGTTCTGTATGAAATTCATTTGGCCGCCGATCATGAATGCGATCGAAGAGCGTCAGACGCAGATCGCCGATGGTCTTGCTGCCGCGGAGCGCGGACAGCAGAGCCTTGACAAGGCCAAAGTGGAATCCGGCGACATCGTCGACGAGGCGCGCAAGCAGGCGACGACCATTCTCGATCAGGCACATGCCCGGGCGAACGAGATCGTCGCCGAAGGTAAAGCCGACGGCGTGAAGGAACGCGAGCGGCAGCTTGCTGCAGCAGTCGCCGAGGTCGAGCAGGAAATCAGTCACGCCCGCGAGGAATTGCGTGGGGAGGTATCGGCGATTGCGATCGCAAGCGCGGAGAAGATCCTGCAGCGGGAGATCGACAGCAAGGCTCACGAAGACATTCTGAGCAAGCTGGCGGCGGAGCTTTAAGGCCAGACGACGATGGCTGACAACCACACAATAGCGAGGCCTTACGCACAAGCGACTTTCGAGCTCGCGAACGAGTCGAAAAGCCTCGCCAAATGGTCAGAAGCACTCGGTGTGGCCAGGGATTTGCTTGGCGACGGTCAAGTGGCACAGTTTCTGAGCAACCCAGCATTGACTGACGATGAACGGCTTTCCTTCATTACGGACCTGTTCGCCTCGGCGGGCGGCAAATCGTCGATTCTGGCCGGGGGCAACAAGCACGGAACGAACTTCCTGAAACTGTTGCTCGAATACGGGCGTGTTTCCGTATTGCCGGAAATTGCGGATCACTTTGATGCGCTGAAAGCCGAGGTCGAAAACACGATAGATGTCACGGTGACATCCGCTGCGCCATTGAGCGTGGCGCAACAGAAAACGATTGCGAAAGCACTCAGGGATCGGCTCGGCCGGGAAGTTAATCTGGAAACAGAGATAAACGAAAACCTGATCGGCGGTGCGGTTATTCGCGCCGGCGACGTAGTCATTGACGGATCTCTGCGTTCGAGACTTGAGGGTCTCGCGAACGCTTTGATCACTTAAAGAGGAAAACAGAATGGCACTCAAAGCTTCTGAAATCAGCGAACTGATTAAAGAGCGAATCGAAAATTTCGAAGCATCGGCTGAAGCGCGCGATGTGGGCACTATCATCGGTGTAACCGACGGTATCGTGCGCATTCACGGACTGGCCGACGCGCGGTATGGCGAAATGCTCGAGTTTCCGCAGAACACGTACGGATTGGCGTTGAATCTCGAGCAGGACTCGGTCGGCGCGGTAGTGCTAGGCGATTACAAGCACATCTCCGAGGGTGACACGGTTAAGACAACGGGGCGCATTCTCGAAGTCCCGGTCGGCGAAGCGCTCCTGGGCCGGGTCGTGGATTCACTCGGCAATCCGATTGATGGCAAAGGACCGATCGAGACCGATCAGTTTTCTCCGGTCGAAAAAGTAGCGCCAGGGGTTATCGAAAGACAGTCCGTCAGTCAGCCGGTACAAACCGGGCTGAAGTCGATCGACGCAATGGTGCCGATCGGCCGCGGCCAGCGAGAGCTAATCATCGGTGACAGGCAAACCGGCAAGACTGCGCTTGCGATCGATACCATCATCAACCAGCGTGGCACAGGCATCAAATGTATCTATGTCGCGATCGGCCAGAAAGCCTCGTCGATCGCCGGCGTTGTACGCAAGCTGGAAGAAGAGGGAGCCATGGAGCACACAATCGTTGTCGCCGCCTCGGCAGCCGACTCCCCGGCCATGCAATACATCTCCCCGTACTCGGGCACCTCGATGGGCGAGTATTTCCTCGACAAGGGTGAGGACGCGCTGATTATATTCGACGATTTGACGAAACAGGCCTGGGCATACCGTCAGGTGTCACTGCTGCTCCGCCGCCCGCCGGGCCGCGAAGCCTATCCCGGCGACGTTTTCTATCTTCATTCACGTCTGCTCGAACGAGCGTCGCGGGTCAACGCCGAGTACATCGAAAACATTTCGGGCGGCAAGATCAAAGGGAAAACGGGCTCGCTGACCGCGCTGCCGATCATTGAGACTCAAGCCGGCGATGTATCGGCATTCGTACCGACCAACGTAATTTCGATCACCGACGGCCAGATCTTCCTCGAAACCGACCTCTTCAACGCCGGTTTCCGTCCTGCGATCAACGCCGGCCTTTCGGTCTCGCGGGTCGGCGGCGCCGCACAGACGCAGATCATCAAGAAGCTCGGTGGCGGCGTTCGACTGGCACTGGCGCAGTATCGCGAACTCGCGGCATTCGCGCAGTTCGCATCCGAGCTCGATGAAGCGACCCGTAAGCAGCTCGAACGCGGTGAACGCGTTATGGAGCTCATGAAGCAAAAGCAGTATTCGCCGTTGTCCGTTGCGGAAATGGCGTTGTCGCTTTACGCGGTAAACGAGGGTCATATTGACAGTGTCGATGTTGACAAGGTTGGCGACTATGAAGCGGCGCTACACGACTATGCGCGGGCTAACCACGGCGACCTGCTCGATAAGATCAACGAGTCAGGTGATTACAACGATGAAGTCGTAGGTGAACTCAAAGCCGTAATGGCCGCGTTTTCGGAGAAAGGCGCCTATTAGGAAGAACAAATGGCATCGTAGGAGCCCGTCCTGACGGGCGACAGCAACGAAAGGAAGAACAACTTGGCAGGCGCAAAAGAAATCCGCACAAAGATCCGAAGCGTGCAGAACATGCAGAAGATCACCAAGGCCATGGAAATGGTCGCAGCCAGCAAGATCCGCAAAGCACAGCTTCAGATGGAGGCATCACGGCCGTACGCTGAGCGTATTCGTCGTGTAGTCGGTCACCTTGCCCATGCGAACCCGGACTACAAGCACCCGTTTCTTGTGCAACGCGAAGTCAAGCGCGTCGGGTATATCGTCATATCCACGGACCGCGGGCTTTGCGGTGGCCTGAACGTCAACATGTTCAAGACTGTTATTGGCGAGCTTGGGAAGTGGCAGGCGGAAAACGTCGAGGTTGATCTCGTACTGGTCGGCCAGAAAGCGGTCTTGTTCTTTAGACGTCTCGGCGGCAATGTTGTCGGCACGGCGTCACATCTCGGTGATCGTCCGAGCGTCAACGATCTGATCGGCAGCATCAAGATCATGCTTGACTCCTACAGCGAAGGGAAAATCGACCGGCTGTTCCTCGTGCATAACGAATTCGTCAGCACGATGAGCCAGGTACCGGAAGTCAAAACACTCCTGCCGGTCAGCGAAATCGATCTCGGCGAGGAAACTTTGCAGGAGCATTGGGACTACATCTACGAACCGGATGCAGTCGATCTTCTCGATGACGTATTGATGCGTTACATCGAATCACAGGTTTACAGAGGCGCAGTCGAGAACTTTGCCTGCGAGATGGCGGCGAAGATGATTGCAATGAAATCCGCCACCGATAATGCCGGCGAGATCATAAGCAAGTTGCAACTTGCTTATAACAAAGCCCGGCAGGGTGCGATCACACAAGAAATTTCAGAAATTGTCGGCGGTGCGGCCGCCGTATCAGGTTGAGGACCTAAGATATGAGCACAGGAACAACCGTGCAAATCATTGGCGCTGTCGTGGACGTAAAATTTCCGAGCGACGCCATTCCCCATATTTATCATGCGTTGCTTATCGACGAGGTGGACACCACGCTCGAAGTTCAGCAACAGCTGGGCGATGGCGTTGTTCGCACGATCGCGATGGGCTCGAGCGAGGGTCTGAAACGGGGCATGTCCGTCAGCAACACGGGCGAGCCGATCACGGTCCCGGTTGGTGAAAAGACACTCGGCCGCATCATGGACGTGCTCGGCAGGCCGATCGACAATGCCGGAGATATCGGTGCCGACAGGCATCTTCCGATTCACCGCAAGCCTCCAAGCTATGAAGACCAGGCACCGGCAACCGAACTGCTGGAAACGGGCATCAAGGTCATCGACCTCATCATGCCGATCGCCAAAGGCGGCAAAATCGGCTTGTTCGGCGGCGCAGGCGTCGGCAAGACAGTCACACTGATGGAACTCATCCGCAACATCGCCCACGAGCATGCCGGTTTCTCTGTATTTGCGGGCGTCGGTGAACGCACACGTGAAGGTAACGACTTCTATCACGAGATGAAGGAATCGGGCGTTATCGACAAGGTGTCGCTGGTTTATGGACAGATGAATGAGCCTCCGGGCAACCGCCTGCGGGTTGGGCTGACCGGCCTGACTATCGCCGAGGCATTCCGCGATGAGGGCACCGATGTCTTGATGTTCATCGACAATATTTACCGATATACCCTGGCTGGAACCGAAGTGTCGGCGTTGCTTGGCCGCATGCCGTCAGCCGTGGGTTATCAGCCCACGCTCGCTGAGGAAATGGGCGTTCTTCAGGAGCGCATCACCTCTACAAAGACCGGATCGATTACATCCTTCCAGGCCATTTACGTCCCGGCAGATGACCTGACGGATCCGTCGCCGGCAACGACCTTCGCTCACCTCGACGCAACACTCGTTCTGTCTCGTCAGATCTCGGAACTCGGTATATACCCGGCGGTTGACCCGCTCGACTCCACGAGCCGCATCCTCGACCCGAACATAATCGGCCAGGAACACTACGATAGCGCCCGGGGCGTGCAAGCGGTATTGCAGCGCTACAAGGAGTTGCAGGACATCATCGCGATTCTCGGCATGGATGAGCTGTCCGAAGACGACAAACAGACCGTAACCCGGGCCCGCAAGGTTCAGCGTTTCCTGTCGCAGCCGTTCTTCGTCGCAGAAACGTTCACCGGAACCGACGGCAAGTATGTCTCCTTGCAGGAGACAATTCGCGGCTTCAACGGAATCGTTAATGGCGATTACGATCACTTGCCCGAGCAGGCGTTTTACATGGTAGGCTCGATCGACGAAGCCGTCGAACAAGCCAAGACCTTGTAACAGGAACACGAGAGCAATCGAATGGCCACGATTCGCGTCGACATTGTTTCAGCAGAGGGCGAAATCTACTCAGGTGACGCCGCGATGGTCTATGCGCCGGCCCGCATGGGCGAGGTCGGCATAGCGCCGCGCCATGCGCCGTTACTGACTGCCCTGAAGCCCGGCGAAGTCCGTGTCGAAGACCCTGAAGGAAAAGAGCACTTCTTTTATGTCACTGGCGGTATGCTCGAGATTCAACCGCACCTGGTGACGGTCCTGGCTGACACCGCACTCAGAGGCGAACAGCTCGACGAAGCGGCAGCGCTTGCCGCACAACAGGCAGCTGAGGAAGCATTGCGGGGCGCATCGGAAGAGACGGACCTTGCCCGTGCTCAGCTGGAACTCGCCGAAGCCCGCGCCCGCTACCGCGCAGCACAGAATCTCAAAGGCAGGCGCTAGGCCGAAAATTGCCCGTCAGGACGGGCAATCCCCACCATTATCGTGGCATTAACAGGCGCGTAAGCTTGTCTGGATCTCCATCGATCGGTGTCGTCAGCGGAAGCTCAAGAATTTCCATCATCAATGGATATATGTCCACGCTCTCGATGATGCCGATCGTTTCTCCTTCCGGCAATCGCGGCCCGGCCGCAATGAAGATGCCGTGCATATCCTTGAACGATGGATCCCAACCGTGACTACCGAGGTTAAAAATCTGAGATTTATCTCGACCGGAAACCACCCCGAAATGTGGATCAGGTTGAACAATCACGTCGGGGAAGCCTGATCCTCCGTTGATGTGCCAGCTCCTGGGAGCTTCATCGGGCAGCCACGCGCGGCCATGGCGCCACGCGGCATTAATATCATCTCGTATTTGTCCTGCACGGATCGGGTTTTTTTCGTCGAAAAACAAGTATGCGTAGGTACCACCCTCGACAATCGAAATGCCGTCGAGGTTCAGGAACTTGTCCAGGGCGAGAATTTTCGCGTCCCGGTCGTATCCGGACTGTCCATGATCGGATACCAGAATGATGTAGACGTCTTTGCTATGTGGCAACTTATCGATGCCGTCCATCAGCCTGCCCAGGTAGCGGTCTATTCTTCCAATTTCGCGGACACTTTCTCTGGATCCGATGCCGTTGTCATGGGTATTCCTGTCGACGTGCTCGAAATAAAGCGTAATGAGATGCGGCCTCGTTTGGACAGGCATCTGCAGCCACTTCAGGACTTGCTTGACGCGCCGCCTGGCCGAGATGTTGTAGTCGAATTTGTACCAGTAAGTCGGTTTGATTCCACTGATGTCAGCTTCTGTGCCGATCCAGAAAAAGGCGGCGCTGACCATGCCGTTTCTTTCGGCGGCCACCCATATCGGTGCGCCGCCATACCATCGGCCTTGCCGCACGATTTTGGGACGGTTGTGCAGATACCAGTCATCGCTGTCGGGATCGGGAAAATCATTGGCGACGATGCCGTGGTTGGCGGGGTACAGTCCTGTGGCGATGCTGTAATGATTGGGAAACGTCAGCGTCGGGAACACGGGTTGCAGCGATTCAGCCCGTACCCCACGGGCAGCCAGGCGATCCAGCGCCGGTGTCTCGAACAGGTCCTGATAATCCCATCGAAAGCCGTCAATGGATATCAATATCAGGTATGGCTTATTCCGCTGCTCAGGGGCGTTTACGCCGCCGGATCCAATTTCGGCATTTGCCGGTATACTGCAGGCCGCTATGGCCCAGAGCGCCAACGATAAAGTCCATGAGGCAAGTTTCAAATCACAACCCTTGATGCAAGAAACTACGGGAGGGCCATTTGGCCGTTAGCATCATAGTTCTCGCTGCGGGCCAGGGAAAGCGCATGCATTCTCTGCTGCCGAAAGTAATGCAGCCGCTGGCAGGGAAACCCCTGCTGCAACATGTTGTCGATACGTCAGTGGAGGTCGGCGCCGACGATATCTGCGTCGTCTATGGCCACGGAGGCGACGCGGTGCCGGCTGCTTTCGCGGGGCAAAAGCTGCGTTGGGCACTGCAGGCTGAGCAACTGGGTACCGGTCACGCTGTTCAAAAGGCGATGCCCGAGACGCCTGACGGCAACCGCGTGATGATTCTCTTCGGCGATGTACCGCTGTTGCGGCCGGAAACACTAAGCCGAATGTTGGACACCTGCGGCGCAGACGAAGTCGCTGTACTGACCGTCGACATGGAAGATCCTTTCGGTTACGGGCGCATCATTCGGGAAGGCGGGAACGTGGTCCGCAATGTCGAGGAAAAGGATGCAACGGATGAGGAACGGGCGGTCACTGAAATCAATTCCGGTGTTATGGTTTGTCCTGCCGGGCGACTCAAGGGCTGGCTCGACGGGCTGGATAACCGCAATAGTCAGGGAGAGTATTATCTGACAGACATCATCAGCCTTGCCGTAGCCGATGGCTGTATCGTGCACGGCGTCAAAGCCGATAGTTGGGTGGAAGTAATGGGTATCAATGACAAGAAGCAACTGGCGGAAGCGGAGCGTGCGTTGCAGGCGAGACTCGTCGACAAACTGATGACGCAGGGTGTGGGTTTTGCAGATCCTGCAAGAGTAGACATTCGTGGCAGTCTGAATTGCGGCAAGGATGTCTATATTGATGTGAACGCAGTTTTCGAGGGCGAAGTATCGCTCGGTGACAACGTCAGGATTGAGTCGAACAATCTCGTCCGCGACAGTCAGATCGGTAGCGGCACGATCGTGCACCCGAACTGTCATATCGAAGGCGCGAAAACCGGCGACGACTGCGAGATTGGTCCCTTTTCACGGCTAAGGCCAGGAGTCGAGTTGGCTGATAATGTAAAGATCGGCAATTTCGTCGAAATTAAAAAGAGCACGATTGCGAGCGGCAGCAAGGTTAATCACCTGACCTACATTGGCGATACGGATATCGGCAAAGGCGTCAACGTGGGGGCCGGCACGATCACCTGCAACTATGATGGCGCGAACAAACATCGCACGACCATCGGTGACAATGTATTCATCGGCTCCGGTGTAGAGTTGGTGGCGCCGGTGGATGTCGGCGCGGGAGCCACCATCGGTGCTGGCTCGACCATCTCAAAGTTCGCACCGGCGGACGAACTGACCATCGAGCGCGCCAAACAGGTGACCGTGCCCGGTTGGAAGCGCCCGAAAAAGAAAAGCTAAAAGTTCATGGTTTTCAATGATTTATTTCTTTCCTGGCAACGACCGGGATGCTGCTTGCCGAATTCTGCGAATTCATGCACTCTGGCTGGCCGCGAAAGCTGAGACAATCAGACTTAGTCAATAACAGGTTCAGGAAGAGCGTATCCATGTGTGGAATCGTCGGTGCTGTTGCCGAGAGAAATGTCGTCCCGATACTGATGGAGGGCCTGCGCCGGCTCGAGTATCGCGGTTACGACTCGGCGGGTATCGCGATTCTGGACGGCAAGAGCCTTAAGCGGATTCGCCGTCTCGGCAAAGTGCAGGAATTGCAACAGGCGCTCGACGAAGCACCGCTCCAGGGCACAACCGGCATCGCGCATACGCGCTGGGCGACACATGGCGCCCCGAGCGAAAATAATGCGCACCCGCACATGTCGGGGCAGACGGTTGCCGTTGTTCACAACGGCATCATCGAGAACTATGAAGAACTGCGCGAGGAGCTGAAACAGTCTGGTTTCAAGTTCGAATCCGAGACCGATACGGAAGTTATCGCACACCGCATTCAGCTTCACCTGAAAGAGTCAAAGGATTTCACGGCAGCGGTTCGGGCGACCGTTGCCGAGCTGGAAGGCGCTTATGCACTTGCGGTCCTGAGCGCGGACGATCCGGGGACACTTGTATTGGCGCGAGTGGGTTGTCCGGTTGTCGTCGGTTTGGGGATAGGTGAGAACTTCGTCGCATCTGACGTTGCCGCCCTGTTGCCGGTGACACGGAAGTTCATGTTCCTCGACGAGGGAGACGTGGCTGTCGTGCGCCGGGAAGGGGTGACGATTTTTGACAGCGACGGTAAGGAGGTCGCACGGCCCGTCAAGGAAAGCGAGCTGTCGGCCGATGCTGCCGAACGCGGTAAGTTTCGACACTACATGCAAAAAGAAATTCACGAGCAGGCTGCTGCAGTCTCGCGCACGCTCGATGAACGCATCGCAAACGGCAAAGTGCTGGACACGGCTTTCGGAGCGAAGGCCAATAAGGTGCTCGACAAGACGCGAGGCGTGCATATTGTCGCCTGTGGCACCAGTTACCACGCGGGATTGATAGCACGTTACTGGATTGAACAATTGTGCAAGCTGCCCTGTAACGTCGAGATAGCCAGCGAATATCGCTATCGTTCGCCCGTGGTGCCGGAAGGCACTCTATTCATAACGATAAGTCAGTCCGGTGAAACGGCCGATACGCTGGCAGCACTACGTTTGGCAAAGGAAATCGATTACATCTCCACGCTGGCAATATGCAACGTACCCGAGAGTTCGCTGGTGCGTGAGTCGGAACTCGTAATGATGACGCATGCGGGGCCGGAGATTGGTGTGGCATCGACGAAGGCGTTTACGACTCAGCTCGCAGCCCTTTCGCTGTTGACCATCGCACTCGCCCGCCGCAACGGCCTCGAGGAAAAGCAGGAACGCATTCTCGTTGCCCAGCTCGCGGAAATTCCCGGGCTTATTGAACAGGTCCTGACGCTGGATAGTGCGATAGAGTCCCTGGCCCAACATTTCGTGGACAAGCATCACGCGCTGTTTGTCGGCCGGGGCGTGCAGAATCCTGTTGCGATGGAGGGCGCGCTGAAGCTCAAGGAGATCTCGTATATCCATGCCGAAGCGTATGCGGCCGGGGAGTTAAAGCACGGGCCATTAGCGCTCGTTGACGAGGACATGCCGGTCATCGCGGTGGCGCCGGATGACGAGCTCCTGGAGAAACTCAAAAGCAACCTGCAGGAAGTACGGGCACGAGGCGGAGAGCTGTATGTATTCGCCGACCCGAGGGTTCAGTTCGGAGACCGGGTCGGCATCCACACAATGAGAATGCCCGTGCTGATTCAGGACTTTCAGGCGCCAATTATTTATACCATTCCGCTGCAGCTACTCGCCTATCATGTGGCCGTGCTGAAAGGTACGGACATCGATCAGCCGAGGAACCTCGCAAAGTCGGTTACGGTTGAATAGCCTCACGCGTCGAGCCGAGGAGCTGAAACCAGAAAACAATCCCTCGAGTTAGCGCGGGATAGGCGAGACGCCAGCGAAGTACGGGTGCAGGAAAAAAAGTACAAAAAAGATTACGACGCTGATTAATATACTCCTGATCTCGACCGACAGCGCCGGACCGTAAGGTCTTGCCCAGGCGCCTTCCCGTCGGCTGATCAACGGCATTTCGATCAATGCCCACAAACCCAGCCCACCAAACAGCACGAGAGAACGGGAATCGCCGTTCGCAAGCAGGTGGCTCAGAGACCACACGACCATGCCGGTCAACTGAGGGTGCCGGATGAATTTCCTGATTCGGGTTGGCTGATGGGCTGCGCCGAATAACAAGACAGCAATCAGCATCAACATCGATGTGAGTGGAGGGGCCCAGGCCGGCGGCACATATATGATTTGCGGCGTCGTGGAGCGCCAGCCGATAACCATTAGCACGATGGACAAAACAAGCGTGAGAGCAAAGATACCCTTGTAGGGATTTTCGCCGACGCGCTTAACCAGCGAGGCTCGTAACCCCGGAGTCACACTCGGGATGAAGTGCACGATCATCCAAAGCAGCATACCAACGCAAAGCCACATCATGTCTGTTCTCCCCTACCGTTGCCGGCACTATAACCTACCCGCGCGGGGATCAAAAAAGGTGTCAGGTTTATTTATTACCGGGAAAATTAAGTCCGATACGTTTTTCTTGCCCTCAGTTGGTGCCTGCGCGCTGAATGATACCGGCCGATAGCGAGGCGCCTGTCATTAGACTCGCGCCGACGCGAAGAAAATGCCTGAACCGATCATGTCACCCATCACCACGGCGAGCACTACGGATAGGCCCGGTTTTCGTTTAAGCGTCATCGATTATCAGGGTGGCGGGCGCCCGATTTTGTTCGTATGGGCTAGAACGGTAAGATTGCGCTGCAGCACGATAATACTATGCCGGGTCGAACAGCCGACAATAATGATAATTCTCAACGCGGAAAACGTCGCCGAAGCACTACCCTATGATGCGTTAATCGACGCACTCGATGCAGCGTTTAAGGCCGGGGCAAACATTCCGGATCGATCCCACTACCCGGTCGAAGTGACAGACGGCGCGGACGGTACGCTGTTACTCATGCCGTGCTGGCAGACAGGCGGGAGGCTCGGCGTCAAAGTCGCCACCGTGTTTCCGGATAATTCTCGACATGCGTTGTCAGCGGTCAATGCGAGCTACTTCCTGATGGACGCTACAACAGGTGTTCCTCTCGCAGTGCTCGATGGCACGGAGCTCACGCTGCGACGTACGGCTGCGGCATCAGCCCTTGCAGCGAGTTACCTGTCACGAGACGATTCGAAAACACTGCTGATGGTCGGCACAGGCCAACTCGCGCCGCATATGGTGGCGGCACACGCGACTTCGAGGGACATCGACAGAGTTTTGATCTGGGGTCGGCGCGAGCAGGCAGCAAGAAAGGTGGCGGAAAACTTTTCCATGGCGTCTTTTTCGATTGCGCCTGTGACCGATCTCGAAGCAGCGGTGCGAGAGGCCGACATTATCTCCTGCGCGACGCTTTCTATGGAACCAATAATAAAGGGTGAGTGGCTACAAGACGGACAGCATCTGGACCTGGTCGGTGCCTTCAGGCAAGACATGCGCGAAGCAGATGGCGAGGCAGTTTCGCGCGCCGAGGTATTCGTCGATACATACAGCGGTGCGTTATCGGAAGCCGGCGATATTCTGCAGGCAATAGAAGAAGGAGCGATGAAAGAATCGGATATTGTCGGCGATCTCTCCGAACTCGCCGGGGGAAAGTGTCAGGGGCGTTCATCGGGCCAAGCAATAACCTTGTTTAAATCAGTTGGTTCGGCACTGGAAGACCTCGCAGCAGCAGAGCTCGTCATGCGGAATCAGAGTGCGTAGCAGTTGACTGTTACCGCTGACTATAGACAATAAACACGATCGGCCGGAGGAGAATCGTTTGAAAACCACTGACACCGTACCGTCCGTTTTGTTTTGGGTGATTTCCATTGCATTGCTGCTTTGGGGGTTTGGAGGCGCTTCAATCTATATCGCCTATTTCGTAGAAACACCGGAAGAATTTGCCCAGACGGCTGAGACCGCCGCAAACAGACAAGCATATGCAGACTATGTTGCGAGTATCCCGTTCTGGGCAATCGCGGTTGGCATAATCGCCGCTGTGACTCGTCTGCTTGGCGCAATTGGGCTGCTGCTGCGACGAGCCTGGGCGCTGCCGCTCTATATCATCTCAGTGGTTTTTTTCCTGGGCGCTTTGTACCGAGCGTTCGTTCTCGCTAACGTATCAAGCGTTATGAGCGGAGCCCATATTTCCGTTGAGCTGGTATTTCTTGCCCTTAGTATTTTCGCCGTCTGGTTCGCTCGTGAAAATAAATCCAAAGGTATTCTGAAGTAAGCTGCCCGTAACCTGGCCATGTTGTGTGCAGCTAATGGACCCCGTCATCAGGTTATCGCTGAAAGCGTCCAAATAACCCGGAGCAGGTCATAGCGCGTGATGGCCCCGACGATCTTGCCGTCTTCGACCACGGGCAGGCGTCTGAATTTGTTCTTCAGGAATATGCCTGCGACATAGTAGATGTCTGCCGTCGGAGGCACCGTCACCACATCGATGGTCATGTACTCTGCCACCGTTGCCGCCGCAGGAGGCTGGCCCTGAATGCCCTCGGTTATCAGCTTGAGCAGGTCCGTTTCAGTGATGATTCCCAGCAGTCTCCCATACGAGTCGACCACCGGGGCTCCAGTCACCCGATGACGCAGCAGGAAGTCGACCGCCTTCATGATCCGGGTCTCAGGGCTGAGGGTGGGCACCACTGCATCCATATGGTCACCGATCCTGGGCAGTTGCTTCATGGGCCCCTCCTCCTATCGCCGGGACATCCTGCACGGATCCTGGCGGAATGATTGCCAACGTAATCCGGCATGCTTTCGAATGGCTGCGCTCGCTCCGGGAGCGGCCTGTCGGGCGCAATCAAGCCGGGCACTCCTTGTCAGACAGGGTCGCAACGATCACAACTACTCACTTTCAGGCTGCGCTTCTTGTTTCGCCCGCTTGCGATCCTCTACCAGGCCCCTGGCATCATCTTTGTCCGAGACCGCTTCGATAGTTCGAATGCGACAGGACTCCAAACCCCGGCCCATTTGGCGGTAAACAACCTCACCGAAACTGTTGGAGCACACGCTGCTCATTGTATCTTTTACAGCGATCGTCTGTGCGCTGCGCAGCCCGGTGCATCCGCCATGCATCGTGAATAGAAAATGCTTCTGTTCACCACGGGCTTTGATATATATGTGCCGGTCATCAATAGCGTCAAATGAGGTGATGTTTCGCACATTCACACACACTCTCTCGGGCGCTCCCAGAGACTCGTCAGCCACGTCTCCCGACGAGCCAGCGCAACCGCTAAGGGCTAGCATGAGGATTAATGATTGCCATCGTTTCATGAGTTCTCTCCTCACAGTCATAACGGATGTTCGCCCAATTCGTTTACATTCAATAGCCGTATTTTTACTTACGCGCAGGAATACGGGGGCGAGGCCTGGGTTGCCGAGTGAGGAGATCAAAAGTCGATACGGCAGTTTTTCCGATAACTAGTGTATCAAGGCGTCTTTCTGAAGCTGCGCTACAATTTTCGATGCGTGGACATCGACGAATTCTTCTGCGGAGTCAGAACCCGCACTCGTGCTCCTGATCGCCCAAATTCTTTTCTGGTCCGCAGCGGAATAGAGTTCCGTCATCAGTTCAACCGCGTTGCTTACATCGATGTTGTTAGGCTGGTTGAGTTCGTCGTAGTCGAATCGGAAAAGATCAACGACAGGCAAGTTCCGATTCACCGGACGCGTTAGCAAGACGGCGTCAAATCCACGGGATCGGACGGCAATACTGAGCATATCTCGTTCAATGGGCTGCTTGCGACCCATAACCGCATAGTAGGCTGATGCCGACGTTTCCACGTCGATCAGGCGAGATACCAATGACTTCTCAAACAGTGTTCGCGAATCGGAACTGCCGGCCACTGTTATGACCAGGAAATTATTGAAGAAAGTACCATCATAGGAACCGTCGTGAAAAGTCTTGACGATGCTCGTAGATTCGGCGCAGGCACTCAAACCAAGAGCCAGGGTTGCGATAACGGCCGCTGTTCGATAGGTTTTTGATAGCAAAAGCATTTTCACGGGACTCCTGAGCCGCCCTCAGTACCGAATAGCCACCGCAATCGGCTAATATGACGACCAGGCGAATACCTTACCGGATTACGGATTCTACAGCAGTGTGCGACAGGAATAAGTGTGCCGGATAAGCAAACTTGCTGATCTGCGAATTTAGTGAATGTTTCGACTCAGGCAAAAACACTCGCGTAATCTCGGCCGGGATACCACGCTCGTCAACGCAGAGAAATTGATCGCTGCCCAGTCCGTTCGGGCGGCGATTACGGGCGCCGCGATCGCGATCATCATGTTCAATATTGTCTGGGCATACACGGCATCAGCGTCCGGCAAGTTCCTGCCGTGGATTTCCATCGTGCAAGGTGCGGTTATCGGGATTGCCGTTCAGAGGTCCGGCCGCGGCCTGGACTGGCGTTTTCCGCTGGTTGCCGGCGCGGCGGCCTGGATAGGCGCATTTAGCGGCAATCTGTTCATTGCGCTGGTATTCACGGGGACGGAAACTATCGGTCCTGGCAGCAACTGGTGGCGGGTCCTGGGAAGCTTTTTCGAAAATACCGTATCCGTTATCGACGTGATCTATGCGTTTTGCGCCGTCGCGGTTGCAATATTCTATTCGAAGAGGCCACTAAACCGGTACGAGGTACTCGCATTGAGAAAGCACGCAGTGGAAAGAAATGACGAAAGATAAGTTTATTGTTTACGGTGACTCGCGCTCCGGCAACTGTTACAAAATAAAATTGCTTTGCTCGCAACTGGATATCGCATACGAATGGCGCGAAGTGGATATCCTGGCCGGCGAGACCCGCACAGCTGAGTTTCTTGCCATGAACGCCAACGGAAAAATTCCCCTGCTCGCGCTGCCGGATCGCCGTCATCTTGCTGAATCTAATGCGATTCTTGCTTATCTGGCGGACGGTTCGGACCTGGCGGGTTCGGACAGGTTCTCACGTGCGGCAGTTTTGCAGTGGATGTTTTTTGAACAGTACAGCCATGAGCCGAATATCGCGACGTCGCGATTCATCATTCAATATCTCGGCAGTCCTCCTGATCGGCAAGCGGCACTGGAGGAAAAACGGCTTGGCGGTTACAACGCGCTCGACGTGATGGAGCAGCAGTTTGCTAATAACACGTTCATTGCCGGGTCAGAGTACAGTATTGCGGATATCGCACTTTATGCTTATACACATGTCGCGCATGAGGGCGGCTTTGATTTGAATGATTACCCGGCAACTCGCACGTGGCTGGATCGCGTGAGGGCCATGCGAGGCCATGTACCAATGGAGTCCGACTAATGGCAAAGAAGCTCGAGTTTTTTTATGACTATGTGAGCCCTTATTCCTATCTGGCCGACAGTCAGGTCGGCAAAGTTGGTGGATCAAACCTGGTCTATCGTCCCGTATTCCTTGCTGCGATCATGCAGGCAACGGGTAACAAACCGCCCGGTTCGATCGAGGCCAAGGGAAAATATCTGCGAAAAGACATCACCCGCTGGGCGTCACGTTACGGCGTGGTGTACAAATGGAACCCGAAGTTTCCACAAAACACGCTCAAAGCGCTCCGGCTTGCGGTCGTGGCACAACGGGATGGCGTATTCGATAAAGTCCATAGTGCATTATTTGCGGCGATGTTTGTGCATAAGTCGGATCTGAATGACGATAAGGTACTTGCAGACATTATGAATGCTGCGGGTCTGGACGAAAGCGAAACTTTTGCCCGCATTGCGGATCAGTCGATCAAAGACGAGCTCAAAGCAAATACCGACGAAGCAGTCAGGAGGGGGGCGTTCGGAGCGCCAACGTTTTTCGTCGGTGAAGAAATGTTTTTCGGCAACGACCGCTGGGAATTTGTGAAAGAAGCATTGACGAGCTGATTTTATCGGCCCGTACCGGAAAGCTGGCAGAACGCTGGTCGGAGCCCGTCGTGACGGGTTATATCAGGCGGTGGCATAACCGCTGGTGACCTGCGCGGTCTTCGGCACTTTCGCCAGGTAAGCGCGGGCAAGTCTTTCGATGTCCTGAATTGCACTGCGGATTCCGAGGAAATACGGTGGGCTGCGGCGCAAAAGCCTCCAGTCACTCGATTTGAGCACGCGGACGAGATGCATCATATTGTTCTTCATTGCATCTACGTAAGGATTCTCGCCGTCGTACAGGACTTCCATGTAGCGGTAGGCGCGATTGAATTTTTGTTGCAGACGTTCACGAGACACCTGCTGATAAAACAATGGAGTCTTGGCGAGAAGATCGAGGCCCGACTTGTATCGTATTGTGTACTCGCCGGGACTGGCATTTTCGACCGCAATCCCGCCCAGTACGAATTCGTTGTATAAGCGGTCTCTGCATTTTTCCAGGTAGCATCGGTCTGCCATCTGTGCGATGAGATCGGCCGTGCCGAGGAGGTGCCCGCAAATAATGTCCCTCGGATCGTCGAGTTCGATTTCGTCGAGGTCCAGTTCATATCCGGTGAAATGGACAATCATGCTGCTGACCGGAACATCCCTGGACATTCCGAGCTCGGGCAAATAACGGCGGAGAAAGTCCGCACTTCGTGATACGTGACAAAGCGTGAACTCGGCGCCGTTGTGAAAGTCACTGTCCCGCTCCTCGTGACGTATGTAGCCGGAGTCGTGGAACAGAGAAGTGACAATTGCCATCTGGGCACGGTCGGCGCCGAGGCGGTCGGGGAGTTCGACGCTGCGCTCACGGCCGACGACGAGCCTCGTGAGGGCCAGGGCCATGTCCAGCGTATGTTGCATGTCGTGATACGTCGTATCGCAACCCTTGTAACCGGGAAATTTTCCAGTGAACAGCCGCTCGAAGTCGTAGAACGCAAGCCAGAGCTTATCGAAAGAGGCGCCCGGGAACGTCTCCATGATGAGTTCGTGCACAGCATCGCGGACCGCGGCAGGACTGCTGACCTGCACCGTATTAGTCACGTCGTAATCGTTACGTCGATCCTGAGACAATATTTTCTTCTTTTTCTTATCTGTCGGTGGAGCAGTCATCGCAGGCATTGCTATGCGAGGGTTACTCATATTATTCATGCCAACCCCCGCTCCGCACTGCTCGCGGATAGCCGACGGCGTGTCGGCTTGACGTAGCAAAATAATACACTGGGGATCATCGTCAGGCACAGGTTTTAGCAAGAATATGTAATATTGGCCTGACTTTTGTCAGATCGCAAATTCCGCCACTACGGGAGCGTGATCGGATGGCCGCTCCCAGGCACGCGGCTCCTTGTCTATGTAGCTTGCCCGGCAGGTTTGTGCCATGGCCGGGCTCGCCAGAATCAGGTCGATCCGGAGGCCCGCGTTGCGCCGGAAGCCGGCCGCCCGGTAATCCCACCAGCTAAAACTCTTTTCCGCCTGATCGAATTGGCGGAACACATCGCTTAGCCCGAGTTTGATCAACTCAGCTAACGCATCTCGCTCAGACTTGCTGCAGAGAATCCCATCGCCCCATTTTTCCGGGTCATAAACATCACGGTCAGCGGGTGCGATATTGAAGTCTCCGAGCACGACAAGCCTCGAGTGATTATCGAGCTCTTGCTGCAGGAAATCGCGCAGGGCTGCGAGCCAGCTCAACTTGTATTCGTATTTTTCCGTGCCGACAGCCTGGCCATTCGGCACGTACAAATCTATTACGCGAACATCGCTGATCGTGGTCGCCAGTATTCGGCGTTGCGGGTCCTCGAATCCCGGAAAATCGGTGACGGGATCTGACGGTTTGTCGCGACAGACAGTAGCGACGCCGTTGTATGTTTTCTGGCCACTTGCAATCGATTGGTAGCCGGCCTCGGCGAAAGCTTCTTCCGGAAAGACCTCGGTTAGCTGCTTGATCTCCTGTAGCACGAGCACATCGGGCTCATGTGCCGCAAGCCACTCGAGGACATGCGGTAAGCGGACGTTCAACGAATTTACATTCCACGTCGCGATCTTCATGCTGCCAGCCCGATGCCATTGTATCGGAGCAGCGCATCCATGGTTGGTCTGCGGCCCCGAAATGCAATAAAGGCTTCCATGATGTCCTTGCTGCCGCCGATCTCGAGAATCTCGGAGCGAAAACGTCTGGCGGTCTGCTCATCGAAAATCCCGGACTCTTCAAATGCAGAAAAGGCATCGGCCGCCAGCACTTCCGCCCACTTGTAGCTGTAGTAGCCAGCGGCATAACCGCCGGCGAATATGTGGGTAAAGCTGTGGGGCAACCGGTTGTACTCGGGGTGAGGTACCAGAGAGAGCTCATCGCGAACATCCTTGAGTATGTCCAGCGGCTCGGTGCCGTTGTCCGGATCGTAGTTCGCGTGCAAGCGAAAATCGAAAAGCGCGAACTCGATCTGCCGAAGCATCGTCATTGCCGCACCACAATGACGGCTGTCATCGAGGTTCTGAAAAAGGTCTTTGGGCAAAGGCTCGCCGGATTCACAGTGTCCCGATGCCCGGACCAGAACGTCGTAACACCAGGCAAAGTTCTCCATGAACTGACTTGGCAGTTCGACGGCATCCCAGGGCACCCCATTGATGCCGGCAAGGCTTGGATAGTCTACCCGAGTAAGAAGATGGTGAAGCATGTGTCCGAATTCATGAAAAAGCGTGACGATATCTTCATGGGTGAGCAGCGAACGACCATTCTTGTCCGGCGGAGAGAAATTACAAACGAGGTAACCGACCGGCAATATATTTTCGCCGTGTAGATTTTTCCTGACCACACATTCGTCAATCCAGGCGCCTCCCCGTTTGCCGTTACGAGCATACAGATCGGCATAGAAACCACCGATTACTGTGCCGCTTCTCTCGCACAGCTCGTAGTAACTCACACTGTCATGCCATTTTTGAATGTCGTCGTTTTTCGCGATGGTAACGCCATAGAGCTTTTCCGCCAGACCGAAAAGGCCACTTAGCGCACGGGCAATGGGAAAGTACTGTCGCAGCACGTCGTTCGAAATCGAGAACTTCTTCTGCTTCAGTTTTTCGGTATAAAAAGCGATGTCCCAGGCGGCAAGATCGTGAGAGGCGAGCCCTGCGATAGTCTCGAGTTCGGCTTCTGCGGCAGATCGGGTGCGCGAAGCCAGCTCGCTCAGAAAGTCCATAACCGTAACGGTTTCAGCGGCCATCTTGGTGGCCAGAGAGTATTCGGCATAGTTATCGAACCCGACCAGCTTTGCTGCCTCATGCCGCAGCTGCAAAATCCTGCCGATGTTCCGGCTGTTGTCGAAAGATGTGTCAGCGCCCTTATCGGAAGCCCGTGTCGACCACGCGCGGTAAAATGTCTCTCTTAGACTGCGGCTCTCGGCATGAGTGATAACGGCCTGATAAGTCGGATGATCGAGAGTGAGCCACCAGCCGCCAACATTATTCGCTTCTGCGTCACTGCGAGCGCGGGCGGACGTTTGCTGTGGCAGACCGGCGAGCTGTGCTTCGTCCTCAGTATGAAAATGCCAGCTATCGGTGGCGTCCTGGACATTCTGATCAAAATTCGCCTGCACGGTGGCAAGCTCCTGCAGCAACTCCCTGAACTGCTTTTTTTTGTCATCCGGCAGGGCGACGCCGGCCAGACGAAAATCCCTTAACGCATGATCGACGAGACTGCGCTTCGCGTCTGGCGCATCGGCAGGCAGTGAGTCTGGACAGGCATTCGAAAGGCCTGATGTAGTTTCTTGTTTTGTGATATTTCGGTGCCGTGTTCGGTCAGAAGTGGCAGACAAGCGTTGTATGCTTTGCGCCAGCCGGGTGCCTCCAGAACGCTTTGCAGGTGCCTTACTGGGCGACCAGACCCGGCTCAGTTCATGGCTCATTTCCTCGAGCGGGAGTGACGAGCGCATCGAAGTCTTTTCGCCTCGGGATCATCGAGAAGGGCCGCAAGCTTTCTACGATGCTCTGCGATAAGCTTCTCCAGTGCGGGCAGCACATGTTCGGGCGCTATGTCGCCGAAGCGCGGCAATGCCGACGTATCCAGTAAAGGGTTGCTCATGAATGCTGTTGATGTCCTGTCAGGCGCAGGATGTTATCACAGGGAAAAAAGCACGCCGCGTGCAAACGGCGCCGGCGGGCTTGGCAGGAGCACGAGTGAAAAAGAAATTCGATTTGATCGTCATAGGCGGCGGCAGCGCTGGTCTGGCGCATGCACAGAGAGCAGCAGAGCATGGGGCGGATGTCGCCGTGATCGAGAACGGGCCGCTCGGTGGCACCTGTGTCAATGTCGGCTGCGTGCCAAAGAAAGTCATGTGGTATTCGGCGAGCTACGCACGTAGCGTCCGGCTTGCGGCGGACTATGGATTCGATCTGACGGTGAACGGTCACGACTGGTCGGCGCTCAAGCAAAGGCGTGACGCCTATGTCGCAAGGCTCAACGCATTTATCAGGAAAGTCTCGACAGAAGGAGTGTCGAACTCATCAGGGGAACCGGGGGCTTCGTCAACAAGAACACGATTCGGGTTGAGAGTGACGACTATCGCGCCGATAACATTGTGATCGCGACCGGGGGCCGTCCGATCGTACCCAGAATTCACGGCGCCGAGCTGGGCATAACCTCAGACGGGTTTCTTTCGAGCTCCCGGACCGTCCGCAACGGGTGGCGCTTTGCGGGCAGCGGATACATCGCCGTCGAACTGAGCGGCGTTTTCAATGCCCTGGGATCGGATGCCACCGTGCTGGTCAGGAAGGACGGCGTGTTGCGCAGCTTCGACCAGATGCTCCGGGACGAGCAGCACAAGGCCATGCAGCGGGACGGTATTCAGCTCGAGACCGGTGTCGTGCCGCATGCCCTTGAACGAACTTCCGGCGGACTCAAGCTCATTGCCGAAGATGGCCGCGAGTTTGGCACATTCGACAGTATCGTCTGGGCCGTTGGCCGCGCGCCAAATACAGAGCATTTGCAACTCGATGCCGCCGGCGTGGCAGCAGACGGCTACGGTTTCGTGCCCGTCGACGATTACCAGGCGACGAACGTCGACAACATTTTTGCGCTCGGTGACGTGACAGGCAGGGAAGCGTTAACACCGGTGGCGATAGCGGCGGGCCGGCGCCTGGCCGACCGCCTGTACGGCGGCATGGCCGATCGCCATCTTGAATATCGCTTCATACCGACAGTGGTATTCGCGCATCCGCCAATCGGCACGGTTGGAATGACTGAGGCCGATGCCAGGGCAGAGTTCGGCGACGATGTGAGAGTGTATGAGTCAAAATTTACACCCATGCTCTATGCGCTCGGCGAGCACAAGGAACCGTCAGCCATGAAGCTCGTTACGGTCGGTCAGGAGGAGAAAATTGTCGGCTGCCACGTCATCGGCGACGGCGCAGACGAAATGATGCAGGGATTTTCCGTTGCCGTACGCATGGGGGCGACGAAGAAAGACTTCGACGATACGGTTGCGATTCATCCCACGAGTGCGGAAGAGTTCGTGACTATGCGGTAATCGAGAGTTGCTCCAGCACCTTTTGCGTGTCCGGCCTGACGCCACGCCAGAGATTAAAAGACTCTGCAGCCTGTTCGACCAGCATGCCCCAACCCATCACGGAACGCGCCGCGCCCTTCCGCGCTGCCCAGCTGCTGAATGGCGTGGGGCTGAGGCCGTAAGACAGGTCGTAGCAAAAAGTGCGGTCAGTGACTGCGGATTCGGGATAAGGGGGTAATTCGCCCTTGGCGCTCGCCGAGGTGGCATTGATGACGAGGTCGAATGACGATGAGGGTTTCACCTCTCTGAACCGGCAAGCGGTTACGGGGCCGGAAGCGGAGAAATGCTCCGCGAGGACCCGGGCCCTCGACAGAGTCCGGTTGGCAATGGTTATCGATTCGGGCTCAGCGTCAAGCAATGGGCCAACGATGCCACGCGTCGCGCCACCGGCACCGAGAATCAGAATATTGGCGTCCTTGAGTTCGAGGCCGAGATTAACGAGAAGGTCACGCATGAGCCCTGTGCCGTCGGTGTTGTAGCCGAAAATCTCTTTGTCCCGAAATACCAGGGTATTGACTGCACCCTGAACTGCTGGCGCGCTCGCTGAGATCATCGACGAGCCGCGTCACTTCGCTCTTGTGCGGCAGGGTGATGTTCAGGCCCTTGCCTCCCGTACGTTGAAATTGCCTTATCGCGGTGTCGAGTTTGTCGGGTGCGACCTGAAGCAACTCATACTGCAGGTTCTGGCCTGTTTGTAAGGCGAACAGGCGGTGAATTACCGGAGAACGGCTGTGCGATACCGGATAGCCCATGACGCCGTAGCGATCAACAGCAGCGGGCTTACCGCCCATGGTCGCCAGTCCATTTTCGTCGCGCAGTTTTCATTCTCTCTGACGGCAAAGAATATGCCCCCTGGACGCGTCTTTATCGCTATTCGATTGTTACACAAACCGTTTAGTTGCTGCTCTGCCGGCTCAGTATACCTACTCCGCCAGCCAGCGAGCCACGGCCAGCGAAAAATAGCTCAGGACCGCATGGGCGCCCGCCCGCTTGATGCAAAGCAATGATTCGAGAACTGCCGATCGCTCTTCGAGCCAGCCGTTTTCGGCCGCGGCCTTGAGCATGGCGTATTCGCCACTGACCTGATATGCAAACGTGGGGACCCCAAATTCGTCCCGCACCCTCCTGATCACATCGAGATATGGCATGGCCGGTTTCACCATGACGAGATCCGCGCCCTCGGAGAGGTCCAGGCCGACCTCTCGCAGGGCCTCGTCGCTGTTTGACGGATCCATTTGATAAGTTTTTTTGTCGCCGCCGGCGAGATTCCCGGCCGATCCGACCGCATCGCGAAACGGGCCATAGAAACAGGAGGCATATTTGGCGGCATAGGCGAGAATCAGCGTGTTATGAAATCCATTGCCTTCAAGCTCAGCACGAATCGCGCCGATGCGCCCGTCCATCATGTCAGATGGAGCGACGATATCCGCTCCTGCTTCTGCATGCGAAGCTGCCTGTTTGACGAGCATCTCGACAGTCTCGTCATTCAGCACATAGCCATCCTCATCGATGATGCCGTCCTGCCCGTGTGTCGTATACGGATCGAGTGCGACATCGCTTATCACGGCAAGGTCGGGATGCTTCGCTTTGATGGCTGTAACGGTACGCTGCACGAGCCCGGCCGGGTTCGCGCATTCTTCACCATTGAGGCTCTTTAGCTCGGCATCAATGACCGGAAACAAGGCGACAGCGGGAATCCCGAGAGATACGGCCTCGTCAGTTTCCTGCAAAATGCCATCGATGCTGTGTCGCTGAATACCCGGCATCGAAGGCACGGCCTCCGAGCGTTTCTTGCCGTCCAATACGAACATCGGGTAAATCAGGTCCGCTGGGCCGAGCGCAGATTCGGCGACCAGACGCCGCAATGCTGCACTGCGGCGGACCCGCCTTAGCCGGGTGGATGGAAACTGTCCTTGGGTTGTTCTTCTCATACCACTGTCGCAATCGTCGGTAATGCTTGGATTTTCGCTGTATTTCGGTAAGGTTTCCACGCCTGAAGTACATATTTCCCTAGCGTGAGTAATATTTTACCAATTGAGCAGGTCATCTCGTATGAATAGTAGCGATGCGGACGTGGGACGCAAGCATCGGTTTGATCGCCTTGTAGGTGTATGGCATCGGGATATGTACCGCTATGCGGCCTGGCTCTGCCGGGACCCGGCTATCGCCGAAGACGTCGTACAGGAAGCATTGCTGAGAGCCTGGAAGTCGCTGGATGGATTACGCGACGATGCGGCGGCAAAACAATGGGTGTTGACCATTGTGCGCCGGGAAAACGCGAGACATTTCGAAAGGAAGCGACTGGAGACGGTCGACATCGACAACTTGACCGCGTCTCAAGCGGCGATGCTTGCCGAAAGTTCAGACTCGGATCTCGATGACGTTAGACAGGCTATTTACAGATTGGAGGACGACTACCGCGAACCGCTCGTACTGCAGGTCCTGATGGGGCATTCGACGAAGGAGATCGCGGAACTGATGGATATCAAGCCGGGCGCTGTCTTGACCAGACTGCACCGGGCACGCAACAAGCTGAAGGATGAAATAGGTGAAGGAGCGGCCCCATGAGCGCCGCCGGACAAAACATGAACTGCGAGGACTACAAACAGGCAATAGCAGCAGACCCGTCGGAATCATTCGATGGTGGTGCCCTGCACTCGTCTGAATGCTCGTCCTGCAATGCGGTCAAGGCGGAAATGCAGGCGCTCGATGTGAGGATTGCCGCAGCGCTTGCGATTGACGTGCCAGACCTGAAGATGCCAGAGCTGCCGGCTATTACAGGCGAAGACAAGGTTGTCGATCTGGCATCGCGCCGGCCGATCAGATGGACCACACCGGCCTGGATCGGTCTTGCAGCCAGTGTCGTTCTGGCAACGGTTATCGGCGTGCGTATGACTAACACAGGCATGGAGCACGGAGGCATGGTGGACGGTACGCTGGCTGAACAGGTTATCGCGCACCTTGACTACGAGCCTCATGCATTGACGGTGACGGACGTGGCCGTGTCCGACCGCGAGCTTTACTCGGTTGTGCGGCCGGCGATCGCGACCCTGGATCGTGACCTTGGCCTGATCACCTATGCCATGAGCTGCAAGATTAACGGCAGAGAAGTCCCACATCTCGTCATACAAGGCGAGAAAGGCCCCGTGACAATTTTGCTGATGCCTGAAGAAATGGTCGATATGCCGATACGGCTTGAGGGCAAAAGCATCGAAGGCGTCATTCTTCCGGTCGGTAATGGCAGCATCGCGATTATCGGCGAACGCGGCGAACGAATTGATGAGTTGAAAACAAGAGTCACCGAAACGGTGACATGGAGTATTTAGGAAGAAGGTGTCAGGTAAGTTTTCCTTTTTCCTTTTTTGGGGGTGTCATTAACTTGAACCTGACACCTTTTACATTGACCAGAGGCAGGAGATCGAAATGTCTGATAAGAAAGTAGCAAAGCCCATCGCGTTGGCAGTTGGCATAGCACTGGCCGGCTCACTTGCGGCCGTTGAAGCTGCAAGCGCTGATACGGGTGCGAGTCCGTTTGCCATGACCACGCTAAGCGTTGCCTATATGCTCGGAGAGGGTGAAGGCAGCTGTGGTGGCGACAAGGGTGGCGACAAAGCTGAAGGCAGCTGTGGTGGCGACAAACACGCCGAAGGCAGTTGCGGCGGCGACAAAGACGCCGAAGGCAGTTGCGGCGGCGATAAAGACGCCGAAGGCAGTTGCGGCGGCGATAAAGACGCCGAAGGCAGTTGCGGCGGCGATAAAGACGCCGAAGGCAGTTGCGGCGGCGACAAAGACGCCGAAGGCAGCTGTGGTGGCGATAAGGCCGAAGGCGAAGATAAAGGCGCTGAGGGCAAATGCGGCGAAGGCAAGTGCGGAGGTTCGGTCTAAGACCCCCAATACTTGTTCAAGCACGTTAAGCAGGAAAGGCCCGCGTAGTTTGCGGGCCTTTTTTGTTATACAAATGACCAGAAAAGAAACGGTACGAACTCCCTTTTTACGCTTATGCTGAGTTTGGTGACTGGCGCGTGGAAAAAGGGCTCCGTCCCCGCTTTAATAAGAGGAACGCTAATGACAAACAAGGTCACCCGATGCGCCTGGGCAGGGGAAGTGAGTCTGCCGTATATCGAGTATCACGACAAAGAATGGGGCGTACCCGTCCGGGACGACAACATCCAGTTTGAATTCCTGATCCTCGAGGGTGCGCAGGCAGGCTTGAGCTGGTCGACCATTCTCAATAAACGCGAGGGCTACCGGAAAAACTTCGCCAACTTCGACGCTGAGAAAGTGGCGCGATTTACAAAAAAAAGAATAGAAAAAATTCTGCAGGACCCGGGCATTGTCAGGAACAGGCTAAAAGTCAATTCGGCAGTAACGAATGCCAGGGCGTTTCTCGAAGTTCAGGAAGAGTACGACGGCTTTAGCAATTACATCTGGCAATTCGTAGACGGCAAACCGAAGCAGAACAAATTTCGCAAAGACTCCGATATCCCGGCAACGTCTGCGGAATCGGATGCGATGAGCAAGGACATGAAAAAACGCGGCTTCAAGTTTGTCGGCAGCACGATCATGTATGCACACATGCAGGCTACCGGGATGGTCAACGACCATGTGGTCAGTTGTTTCCGGTACAGGCAATGCGTGGCACTGGCGAAGAAACGTTAAACCGGGGACAGACCCCGGGACAGACCCCAGGTCTGTCCCCCTTACGGGCCAGAAAATCAAACTGTTAGCTTCTGATCTACTGGGATAGCGACGTCCGGCGGGACATTATGTCCATAAGCATAATCACGTATTGCTATCGCAAATGCGAATCGTTATCATTTACGCTCAAATGGTAGGTAGCCGGAAATTAGAGACTTGCAGACAATAAATCTCGCATCTTTGGGACGTGGCCAGAAAGGGGTCATACGGGCGATCGACACGAACGATCCCGTAGTACAACGGCTCATGATTCTGGGTCTTGTCGAAGGCGCAGAATTGGAGTATTCCAGCTCCGCCATTGGCGGTGATCCATTGGAGTTCCGGCTGTTCGGCAATGCGATTTCGCTTCGCAAAGAGCACGCCCGGCATTTCAGGGTGTCCACGCTCCCCAACGGTGGCTAAGCCCAGCGTAACCCGTGTTCCAGTTGACCAGATAACTGCAAGCCGGCGACCTTCCGCCAGCATCGCGGTTGTCGGCAATCCCAATTCCGGGAAAAGCACACTATTCAATCGCCTCACCGGTCTGCGCCAGCGGACCGCGAATTATCCGGGCGCGACGGTTGAGAAACATGTCGGCACAGCGAAACTCGGCAACGTAGTCCTCGAGCTGATCGATCTCCCCGGTACGTTTTCCCTAAGCGCGCACTCGTTGGAAGAGCGCATCGCCGTCGATGTCATCCTCGGCAGAATGCCGGGCACGAATCCACCCGCCGGCATCCTGGCAGTTGTCGACATGACGAATCTCTATCAGGGTCTGTACCTGGTGCAACAACTGATGGAGCTGGAATTGCCAATGGTCGTTGCGCTGACCATGTCGGATGCGGCGGACGTAAAGGGACTGCGAGTCGATATCGACGCACTGCAGGCAAGGCTTGGTGGCGTGACCGTCTGCCCTGTTGTGGCAACGACCGGCCAGGGAATCAATGCACTCAGGCAGGCGCTGGCCGAACTCCCCGGTTCGCCACACCCGGACCTGCCGGCCTTCTGGCCGGAGCTAAACAAAGCGGCGGAAAAACTTGCTGCGGAAGCGCAGGGATCGGTGCGCCGCATTGAGATCGAGCGGGCGCTGGTTGATAGCTCCGGCGAATCGGAGCAGGAAATTCTGGGCCGCCTCGGCAAGGATGGCGACGAGCGCGTGGCCGAGGTTCGGCGTAAGTTATTCGGCGATGAGCCGCCGCTGGCGAAGGAAGCCCGCTATCGTTATCTGTGGGTTCGCGAAATATTTGACGAGGTGCAGCAAAGGACGCCGCCGTTATATACATGGGGCTCACGCTTCATTGCCTGGCTCAACCGGCCCGTGCCGGGGACGATCGGACTGTTCGCCGTCATGGCGATTGTTTTTCAGGCCGTATTTGCCTGGGCGACACCGATGATGGACGCAATCGATGCCGGTACTGCAGCCCTCGGATCTTTTCTGGCAACGCGGATGCCCGAGGGCGCTATCGCAAGCCTTCTATCCGACGGCGTTGTTGCCGGCGTTGGCAGCGTCATCGTTTTCTTGCCACAGATAGTAATTCTGTTTTTGTTCATCATTTTGCTCGAAGACTCAGGCTATCTGGCGCGGGCCGCATACTTGATGGACAGGGTGATGCGCTCCGTTGGTTTATCCGGCCAATCCATCATTCCGATGATTTCGAGTTTCGCCTGTGCCGTGCCCGGCATCATGGCGACCCGCGTTATCCCAAACCGCCGCGACAGAATCGCAACCATGCTGGCGGCCCCGTTCATGACCTGTTCGGCGAGGCTTCCCTATTTATGCGCTGCTGATCGCGGCGTTCGTGCCCGCTGAATCAATTGGCTGGATGAATTTGCAGGGCCTGGTGTTATTCGGGCTTTATCTTCTCGGTATCTTTGCCGGTGTGTTGACAGCCCTGCTCCTCAGGGTAACGGCGCTCCGTGGACCCAAGCCGCCCTTCGCATTGATGCTCCCCGAATTCCGCAAACCGAATTTGCGCACGGTCCTGATGCAGCTTGCCGGGCGGATTAGAATATTTCTGAGCCGGGCCGGTACAGTCATATTCGCCGTCGCGGTTATCGTCTGGGCACTGGCCTACTACCCGAGGTCGGACACGGTGGCAGAGGAGTTGGCCGAACAGCAGGCCGTTGCAGAGGCGTCATTAACGGGCGCAGCGCTTGGCGAGGCGCTGCAACGGCTCGAACATCAGGCAGCAGCAGACCAACTTGCGCAAAGCTGGCTCGGCAGGGCGGGGCAAGCCGTCGAACCGGTGTTCAGACCGCTGGGCTGGGACTGGCGGGTATCTGCTGCGGTTATCGCGGGATTCCCCGCGCGCGAGGTTGTTGTGGCGGTGCTGGGTACCGTCTACGCCCTCGGCGATGAAGCTGATGAGGCGACACTCGCCCAAAGACTAAAGTCAGCGACCTGGCCCGACGGTGCGCCAGTTTTCACATTGCCGATGGTGTTCGGACTACTGATCTTCTATGCATGTTGCCTGCAATGTGCGGCAACGCTGGCCGTCATTCAGCGCGAAACAAACAGCTGGCGGTGGCCGGTGTTTGCGTGGTTCTACATGAGCACGATCGGATATGTTGGCGCGCTCCTCGTGTATCAGTTGGGCAGCGGCTGAGGGAACATTCGGGTCAAGGGCTCTTGGGAACGAGGGCAACGACCCGAACCGGCCCGCCGGAACCACCTTCAATCTTCATCGGCAACGCAAGGACCAGGGAGCCGGTCGCTGGCAACCTGTGCAAATTTGTCAGATTTTCGAGCCCGCTGACGTTTCGAGCCGCGGCGACGCGATGCACAACAAAATCCTGGGACTTGCCAAAGTCGATCGATGCTGTATCCACGCCGAGAATTGCAACCTTTCTATCTTCGACAAGCAAACGAGCCGCGTCCTCGCCATAAGAAGGAAATTGAAGTTTGCTGGCATTGCCCGGTGTGTCATCGCCCAGATAGGCTTTTGCGTCTGGCCAGTATTCGCTCCAACCGGAGCGCAACAGCACGATAGCTCCGGGTTTGATGCGGCCGTGTTGATCTTCGAACAAACGGACATCACGCGCACTCAGGCGATAATTGCGATCAGCAGCCGCTTTATTGCTCACATCGATAACGATTGCGGGAGCGATCAGGTTTCCCAGTGGAATCGCGTCAGTCGGAAGGCCGTCGGCCGCGAAGTGCCGGGGAGCGTCCAGGTGCGTACCGCCATGCTCCGGTGTACATATCGAAAATGCGGAGTAAAAATAGCCACCATCCGTCTCCCCGAAAGCCAGCTCTCTCCTTTCAAAGCTGGTCGGTGATGTCGGCCAGTACAAAGTCTCGCTGTTATAGGGATGACTCAGGTCAACAAGATGGTATTCACTGACATCCAGCGCAAAGGCCGGCAGTACAAGAAACCCGGCAACGAAACCCACGGCGATTCGATTGATCATGCTACACCTCCATGAGTGACTCATTCTACGCAATGCCGCCGCTCGAAATCGGGTCAGTCAATCAAGTCCGGCATCTGAAAGTCCAGCTCATGCAATGCGTCCAGGAGTTCGGACTTCTGATCGTCCGCAAGTGTAAGGAGTGGCGGTCGAACGGTTTCCCATTGCGCCTCGCCGCGAAGGTTTCCGATGATGGATTTCAGCGCGGGAATCATTGGATATTTTTCGACGGTCGATCGAACTGCGTCGAGTTCTGCCTGCATCGTTTCGGCTGTCTCACTCTGCCAGTTCTCGTATAGATCGTGAATCGCGGCAGGGTTGATATTTGCAGTGGCTGATATGCAACCTGCACCGCCGCCCCGCATGTTTTGCAGCAGGAACGTTTCACTTCCTGCGAAAACCCTGAAGTCGTCCAGACCCAGCTGTAACAGAGCATCCGTATTATCCCAGTCACCGGAACTGTCTTTTATGCCTACAACGGTCTCCGGGTATTGCGTTACCAGGCGCTCGACGAGATGCGGCGGGATACTGACGTGAGCAATCGGCGGAATGTGGTAGAGGTAGACCCGAAGGTCGTTGCTGCCGACGCGTTCAATGATCTCGGCAAAACTTCGGTACAGACCGTCGTCACTGACGTCCTTGTAATAGAAAGGAGGCAGCATCAGCATGCCTGCGCAGCCAAGACTGACAGCATGCGTCGTGAGTTTGACTGTGTCGGTCAATGCGCAGTGACCAGTTCCGGACAGCAGGCGAGACGACTCGATGCCGGCGTCCACCAGTTGATCCAGCAATGAAATCTTTTCCTCGACAGAGAGCGAATTTGCCTCGCTCGTGGTGCCGAAAACGGCAAGGCCGACGTTTTGTGAAAGCAACCAGCGGCAGTGTTGAACGAGCCTCTCAGGATCGGGACTGAGGTCATCCTTGAAGGGTGTGACAACAGGCGATAGCACACCCGCTAAGCGTTCAGGTATAGCCATTAATTGCGAATACTGATAATGGTGATGGCAACAAGGCCTTGCGGCGTGTTGTGAGAAATGCCGCCGAGATAAAGCGTGTCCGATTCGAGGTTCATCCAGCTTACATCGACGTTCACGGTAGTGCCGGCGGTTACAAAGCCCGGCCCGGACGCCGACATGTTGCCCTGGTCGTCGATCAGGCCAAATGCCCAGCCGAGAAGCGTGTAGTTTGCACCGGGGCCGCCCGCAACGTTGTCGGTTTTGAATCCGTGAATCAGGACGGCGTATCGGCCTGCGCCAGGCAAAAGCACATTGAACTGCTCGCGCGAGGTGGGCTCGCCGCTCTGCCCGATCTTCGTGCAGTTCACATTATCCGGGCAGTAATAGACGTGCATATCGAGGTCGTCGTCTCCGTCTGTCAGTTCGTCGAACATGGCAAAGCGCAGATAGGCCTGATCTACAGGAACATCGATCAAGTGTGCTGTTACGCCGTTGGTCGAACGGAAACTGAAGGTCTTGGTCGGATCCTCATCAACGAAGCCGTTGATAACCAGCGGTTTGCGAAGGCCATGAACGCCGGGTGAGTAAGCTCCCGTGTAACCGAACTCGACCGGGAAGCTCACATTGCCGGTCCCGCCAAAAGACGTCACTTCGGCCGGCGCGGTCAGTGACACCGGTCTGACGGCAAGTACGCTTCTTACGTCGTGATTACTGCTCGACCAGGTAAGGCTGCCGAAACGCCACAGGTCGAGCGGTCCGCTGACATAGGTAAGCGTGACGGCGAAGGTCGCCGACTGTCCCGGGGCGATCGTCAGATTCGCCGGTACGACGTCGACCAATATTGCTGGCGGGGCGATTATGCTGGCGACGTAGGTTTCCGTTTCATCTCCGACGTTTGTGACGCGACGGCTGACAGTCTGGCTGTTCGCAAGCCGCGAGACGGCGATAGACGGCTGGTTCAGGTCTTCGGCTTTGAATGACAGGCCGCCCGCAGTCAACGCGTCACAGCGTGTCTGGTCGACAGCGGGTGAAGTAGTGCCACAGGCAAAAGCGTCGTATTCGTCATCTGTGACGTCATAGATAAGGCCGGGATCATTTGCCTTGTTCGGGTCGATATGTCCGCTGCCGAAATCGAAGGGGATCGCCGGTGTCGAACCGTCTTGCTGGTTCACGGTCTGATACGCGGTCGTCATCAGCGCCGACTTGATTGCGGCCGGACTCCAGTCGGGATGCGCTTCAAGCAACAGTGCAGCGACACCTGCGACATGTGGTGTGGCCATCGATGTGCCGGTGATATAGGCGAAATTCTCGCCCGAGACCGAGTTAGCAGCATCGGGCGTAAATCCGGCCAGGATGTTTATTCCCGGCGCGGTCACATCCGGTTTGAGAATGTCCTGAACGGGCGCGGGCCCACGGGCGGAAAACGTGCCCATGACGTTACCGGTCTCTTCTTCCGTGAGGAAAAAGCCCTTGTCCAGCACAAGCTCGACGGTCTGGTCTGCGTCGATCTCGTCGAGAATCAGGTTTCCATCTGCCTGGCCGATCATCAGAGCCGGGATATCCGATAGCCCGGCCGCGCCAGTCATGACGATCGGGTTGCCCGCAATATTGAAAACCAGCGCGGCAATTGCGCCAGCGTCTTCCGCGTTGGCAACCTTGATTTCAAAAGTGCAACCGCCGCGTTGAATAAACGCGATGTTACCCGAGACTTCACTGCCGTTTACAAACGGTTCGCAGGCGTCGAAAGTCGTACCGGCGCTGCCGTCGTCGAGCGTCTCATCGTTATCATCGACGAGGATAAGACGACCCTCAATAGGATCGCGGTCTTTCAACGGCGGCGTAAAGCTCGCCTCCTTGACGGCGTATTTGCCGGCTACCGTTGATGGCGAAAGCACTTCCAGCGCTTCGATGAAACGTTGGCCGTCGCGGCTCGATGCCGCTGCAGTAATAACCCATGGAGCTCCGGCAGGAGAGCCGATGGTTGCGAGGTTCGGGCCTTCGTTACCGGCGGCGACAGCGGCCAGGACGCCGGCTTTCGTGGCCGCCATTAGTGCGATGTCGTCCGGCGCAGTTGCGGTTCGCAAAGTGCTGCCGACGGAATAGTTAATGATATGGACGCCGTCGGCCACCGCCATATCGATTGCATGCGCGAGATCCGAGGTGTTGCAGCTGGCGCGCAAGTCGCCGGGTCGCAACCAGCACGCTTTGTAGACCGCAATCCGGGCACGGGGCGCGATGCCTTCGACCTGGCCAAGCAGGGTGCCGAAAATAGAAGCATTAACGCGGTTGCCTGCAGCCGTTGTTGCCGTATGTGTGCCATGACCGTCGGTGTCTCGCGCGGATACAAGCTCTCCGCTGTCGATCGGGCCGGTCGCCTGTGCGCCCTCGATAAAGTAACGAGCTCCGATTATTTTGTTGTTGCACGCCGTTTCTTCGAAGCGCTCGCCGGCCTGACACACACCGTTCCAGTTCTCCGGGGGATCAAACAGGAGTACGTCTTCCTGTTTTTTGTAAATGCGGCAGAGCCACTGACCCAGCAAAGCATTTTCGGCCCATGAAGTCGTACACAGCCTCGGGCGATCCGCCTCACGGGTGTCCTTGAGGGCAGGGTGCTCTGGCGTTATGCCGCTGTCGATCATCGCAATTATCACACCGTCTCCATCCAGGCCGGGTGTGCCGCGTAACCCTACGGTCGGTTCGAATAGCCCCAGGAACTGTGGACTGAAGTTTGTTGCCAGCGGGCGAATCTCATCTTCCCAGACGTTCAGCACTTCTTCGAAATGTTTGAGCGCGTGCGCCTCGACCTCCGTCATCCGCACAGCAAAACCGTTGAGCGTGTATCGGTAGCTGTAGATTTTTTTGCTGTCGGGGCTGATCCGCGCGAGAGTCTGATCTTGCAGCAGGCCTAGTTCTGCCGTGTAAGACTGGACGGCGGCACTGTTCTTGTCGAACGAACGGGCCGTCGCCGCCAAACCTTTGCCGGCAAAGGAGCCGGCGAGACTCGCAAAACGCTCGGCCGCGGACGGTGATCTCAGCTGAACGATATAAACCTTGCTGCCCGCGCCCGCGTCCTCGCTGCCCGCCAGCCGGATGCTCGCAGCGCTGCCGCCCTCACGGAGCCGGGTCTCATGGTCCGGCAGGGCGCTGCTGGCCACGAACAAACAGCAGAGAATGAACAGCCTGGCAATAATCACGGAGAATTGGGCCCCCAGGTTCTTTTCGTCGTTTATAAAGAAACCAGTGTAAACCCCGGTTTTGCAAGGAACTTACCACATACCGGCGGCAGCCTGCCAGCGGCCGACGGTATGCCTGTGGGCCCTGGTAGTCCGTCAAGGTGATATCGATGGAGTACTAGTCGTCGCGGTAGCCGACAAGCTCCTCGGCGGAGTAGCTGACGCCGAGGCCCAAGGCTATCCGGTTGACAAAACTGAAGTAGGCGACGATCAGTGTGATATCGAGAATATCCTGATCCGACAGACCCTCGGCGCGCAGTGGATCGAGATCGCTTTCGGTCATTGCCGAGGGCGCCGAAGTTAGTTTCTCGGCGTGTATGACGATGTTGCCGAGGCGCGGTTCCAGTACCTCGAGGCCGTCCGCGCTCGCGAGTGTCTGCAGGATGTCTTCGTCCTTGATGTACGGCCCAAGCGCTTGCACGTGATGACTCACACAGTAATCGCAGTCATTTGTCGCAGACACGACGACGGCAATTGCCTCCCGTTCCGCACGACTGAGGCCTGACTTGCCAAACATGATCTTCATGTATAGATCAAGATGGCTGGCCATCGCATCGGGGTTCAGACTGTGTACCCGCAGAATGTTTGAAATCGCGCCACGCTTCTCCAGAAGTTCGGCATACACTTGGGCGAGTTTTCCTTCGGCCTCGGTAACTTCGATTTCTTCAATCCACGACATGGTTCTGTCCTTTCAGTTCATTCCTGTGCCAGCCAATCCCGGGGCCTGAGGTATTCCGTATAAAGTTTCTCTTCCGGGGAACCCGGTTCCGGTTGCCAGTCGTATTCCCAGCGTACCCTCGGCGGCAGTGACATCAAAATGGACTCTGTTCTTCCGCCGGACTGAAGCCCGAAAAGCGTGCCACGATCGTAAATCAGGTTGAACTCGACGTAACGGCCACGACGGTAAAGCTGAAACTCGCGTTGCCGCTTACCGTACGGGTGGTCCTTATGCGCATCGACGATCGGCAAGTATGCCGGCAGGAACAGGTTACCAATGGCCCGTGTGAATTCGAAGCATCGGTCAAACCCCCATTCGTTCAGGTCGTCAAAGAACAAGCCGCCGACACCACGTGTTTCATTCCGGTGCTTCAGGAAGAAATACTCGTCACACCAATTTTTGTACTTGTCATAAATGTCGTCACCGAATTCACGGCAGGCTTTTCGTGCTGCGCGGTGCCAGTCCAGCACATCGTCACGAAAGGGGTAGTACGGGGTCAGGTCAAAGCCCCCACCAAACCACCAGACCGGTTCGTCCTTGTCAGCTTCCGCACAAAAAAACCGGAAATTGGCGTGTGTGGTCGGTACGTACGGATTTCTCGGGTGCAGTACGAGTGATACGCCCAGCGCCTGAAAGCCGCGACCGGCCAGTTCGGGCCGTGTTGCGGTTGCCGACGGCGGCAGCTCATCACCATACACATGCGAAAAACCGACGCCCGCCTGCTCGAATACAGTGCCATCGACGAGGACCCGGCTTTGTCCCCCACCCCCGGCTTCACGCTGCCAGTCATCGTGGCGAAACTTTTCCTTGCCGTCGACGCCTTCGAGCGCTTGAACGATTTGCTGTTGCAACGATTTCAGGTATTCATCGACCTGCAGAATTGAAGTATCAAAATCGCTCATGTTTTTCCTGCTCTCAAGACCTCACCGCTCATCAAGTCGCGAATTTCCGAGGGGCCGGCAGCCGGGCCGCAACGACCCGGGACGATATAGTCTACTAAACTGCCGAAGCGGCGGCGGAGAACATAAGCAGTTCGGGCAGGCGCGCTGCCGGCAACATTGGCGCTCGTGGATACGAGCGCTGAATCGGCAGCTTCGCAAAGAGCTGCGGCGACCGGGTGCGTCGTGATCCGAACAGCGAGACCACGATGCTCACCCGTGATCCAGTAAGGGACATTTTTCCAGGCCGGTACTATCCAGGTGACGGGTCGCTCGGGACTTGATTTCAGAGTGGTCGTCTCCGGCAACTCTACCCAATCTTCAAGTTGCTCGATATCCGAAGCGATGAGAACCAGCCCCAGGGCCGGATCGCGTTTCTTGATAGACAAAATCCGAATAACGGCTTCAGCGTAATCGGGAATACAGCCGAGTCCGAAGACGCCTTCGGTCGGATATGCGACGATGCCGCCCGATCTCAGTATCCTGCCGGCACGATGAATTGGAAAGGACAGGGCCATAGCCCTAGCTTACTAAGCTTTGCCGCTTGAAGGGCGGTCCGTAGGAGCCGCTCCTGCGCGCACCTGTTCTTCTAGGCGTCAGTGCCGCCGGGTTCCTTGCCGGCCGCAGTTTTCTTCTTCTTCCTGGTTTGCTTTTTCCTGGTCTTTTTCTTCGCCGGTTTCTTTTTCGTGGTCTTCTTTGCCGCGGCGGTTTTGGCATTCGTTTTCTTCTTCTTGCCACGCCGGCCCCTGACAGGCGCCGCGGCGAGCAATTCCTTGCATTCTTCCAGCGTCAGCGATTTCGGTTCACGGTCCTTGGGCACGCGCGCATTTTTGGTCTTGTCCGTAACGTACGGGCCATAACGACCATTCAACACCTGAATGCCTTCGTCTTCGAAATCCTGAATGATGCGATTGGCATCCTCGATCTTCTTGGCTTCAATCAATACGAGGGCTCGTGGCAACTCAATCGTATAAGGGTCGTCGTCACCGCGGAGTGAAACGTATTTGTCGCCGTAACGAACGTACGGACCAAACCGGCCAACGCTCGCCGATACCGGCAGACCATCCACCGTCTGCCCCAGGTCGCGCGGAAGCTTGAAGAGCTCAAAGGCCTCTTCCAGCGTAATATCGTTCATCTTTTGCCCGGGACGCAGGCCCGCAAACTTCGGTTTCTCCTCGTCATCCTTAGTGCCGATCTGAACGAACGGGCCATAGCGTCCCATGCGTACCGTGACCGGTTTGCCGGACTTCGGATCGACGCCGAGATCGCGTGCCTGCGCTACCTGCTCGCGAGTCACGCTCTGTTCTTTATCTTCGACGAGATCGGAAAACGGTTTCCAGAAGCTCTCGAGTAACGGGATCATCTTTCTCTTGCCGAGCGATATTTCGTCGAGGTCGTCTTCGAGCTTTGCCGTAAAGTCGTAATCGACGTATTGCGTGAAATGTTCGGTCAGGAAACCGATGACGATTCGGGCGATGTCGGTCGGGATAAAACGCTTGCCATCCATTTCGACATACTCGCGGTTCTTGAGTGTCGCGATGATGCTTGCGTACGTTGAGGGCCTGCCGATTCCGTATTCCTCAAGCGTCTTGACAAGACTCGCTTCAGTGAATCGGGGTGGCGGTTCCGTGAAATGCTGTTCGGGACGTAATTCATCGAGGATGATGACGTCGCCTTCGGCGACTTCCGGCAACAAGCGATCGCTTTCGTCGTTGCTGATGTCATCCTTGCCTTCCTGATAGACGGCCATAAATCCAGGCTCGATGAGAACGGAACCGTTCGCACGGAAACGATGCCCGTCGTCGCTGTCCGCACCGGCCGCCATTTCGAGCGTGACCGTGTCGAATACTGCAGGAACCATCTGACATGCCATCGTACGTTGCCAGATCAGGGTGTAAAGCTTCAGCTGATCCTTGTCCAACTTGCCCTTGAGCGAGTCCGGGGTGCGTGCGGCTGATGTTGGCCGGATTGCTTCGTGTGCCTCCTGGGCATTCTTTGCTGTCGTCTTGAATTGGCGGGGAGACTCGGGAACATTCTCGGGACCGTAACGGTCGGCGATGACATTACGTATTTCGTCCACGGCGACACTTGCAAGGGTGACGGAATCCGTGCGCATATAGCTGATCAGGCCGACGTTGCCTTCATCGGCAAGCTCGATGCCCTCGTACAGGCGCTGGGCGACACGCATTGTCCACTGTGTATTGAAACCGAGTTTGCGTGAGGCTTCCTGCTGCAGGGTAGAAGTAGTGAACGGCGCTGCAGGATTCCGTCTGCGCTTCTTTTTCTCGACGCTGACGGCCGTCAGCTTTCCATCAGCAGCATCGAGAATCGTCTTTTCGACCTCCCTGGCCGAATCCTCGGTTTCGAAACTGAATTGTTCGACTTTCTCACCACGATATCGAACGAGTCGCGATACGAATGACTGCCCGATCTTGCTCACGTCTGCCTCGATGGTCCAGTACTCGCGAGCTTTGAAAGCTTCGATTTCCAGCTCTCTTTCGACAATCATCCTTAACGCCGGGCTCTGTACGCGCCCGGCAGACAATCCCCGCTGAACTTTTTTCCACAGCAACGGGGAAAGATTGAAACCGACGAGATAGTCGAGCGCCCGCCGCGCCTGCTGTGCGCTGACGAGATCGCCGGAAATGTCGCGGGGATGCTCAATTGCTTCCTTGATAGCGGTTTTCGTTATCTCGTGAAAGACGACCCGGTGGACGGGCTTGTCATTCAGCGCATTTTTTTCTTTGAGAAGCTCTACCAAATGCCAGGATATCGCCTCTCCCTCTCTATCCGGGTCAGTCGCGAGGTACAGTGCTTCTGCTTTCTTTAGCGCACGTACGATAGCGTTGACATGTTTTTCGTTTCGCTCGATGATCTGATACTTCATTGTGAAGCCATCATCAGTATTCACCGCGCCTTCTTTGGGCACAAGGTCGCGGACATGGCCGTACGAGGCCATGACGTCAAAGTCTTTACCCAGATATTTGCTAATTGTCTTCGCCTTGGCAGGCGACTCAACTATGACAAGATTCTTGGACATTCCTTAAGGCTTTCTCAACTCAGAAAATAAAAACCGCAGACATTGCCGCGGTTGAATTACATGCTTGGCTTCTCGGTGTCAAGAAATATTATTAATGTACCGCTCCTGCGCTTTCATCGAAAACCAGGTCTTCCATGCGGGCATAAGCAAGTTCCTGGCCGGGTTGACTGAACAAAACCATCAGTACGACCCACTTGATTTGCTCAACATCGATGTCCGGCGTTTCCAGCGCGAGAAGGCGATCGATCAGTATTTCGCGCTGAGGCGGCGACAGAATTCCAATCTGTTCGAGATAGGTTATGAAACCGCGAGAGCCCGCATCGAGACGGGCCAGCTCGACATCGTTGTATATCCGCGTTCCGTGTGCTGTCTGCGGGTTGTACGTCAGGCCGCCCTGGTTTTCTGCGAGCCCGTCGAGCCAGTCCAGTGCATGATCGATTTCAATGTCGCCAAAACCAGCTCTGGCAAGCTCGTCGCGAAGTTCGTTCTGATCCGGTTCCGGTTCCTCTTCTGCGTCGACATAGGTCTCGAAAAGATACATCAGCACATCGAGTACATTTTCTTTCATGCCTGGAGTCGCCCCCTATTTATTCCGTATTAAGTATTTGCCACCAGATAGCGCCTCGATTTTTTCCTCGAGCTCCAGGATCAGAAGCATGGAGGAAACCTGATCGATCGTCAATCCGGAATCTTCGGCAAGCTCATCGGCGCTGGCGGGATCGTAGGACAGGACATTCAGCAGAATCTCATAGTCGGCATCATGGTCGGTACTCGCGGGCTCGTGATGCTCTGCGTCGGAATCGTTTTGCATAATATGCCCGGCGAGGGCGCCTAACTCACTGACGATGTCTTCCGCACTTTCGACAAGTTTGGCGCCCTGCCTAATCAATTGATGGCAGCCACGGGACAGCGGGCTGTGGATAGAGCCGGGAATTGCAAATACTTCGCGGCCCTGTTCGCCGGCCAGCCGGGCCGTGATAAGGGAGCCACTGCGCCGTGCGGCCTCGACGACAAGCGTACCCAGACTCAGGCCGCTGATGAGCCTGTTGCGCTGCGGAAAATGCTCACGGCGAGGCGGACTGCCGAGTGGGTATTCGGACACCAACGCGCCATTTTGTGAAATTCGATGCGCGAGATCGCGATTGCCTGCCGGGTACACGCGATCGATTCCGTGACCCAGGAATGCCACGGTCGTCGCAGCGGCATCGAGTGCGCCCTCGTGCGCCGACGTGTCGATGCCCTGCGCCAGCCCGCTGACAATGCAGAAGCCGCATCCCCCGAGGTGCTTCGCAAACTCGTAAGCATTTTCTCTGCCGCCGCGGGTCGGGTTTCGGCTGCCTACAATCGACAGGGCGGGCAGGTGAAGAGCGTCAGCGTTACCGACAATATATAAGAGAGTGGGTGGGCCCGGAATTTGCTGCAATAGCTCCGGATAGTCATCAGAATCAAAGGGAATTATCCGGTTCTCCGGTTTTTCCAGCCAGGCAAGGGATTTGGCAATCGAATCCTCGTCGGGATTCAGAATCGCTGCGCGGACTTCATCATTGAGACCGGATTTCGACAAAGCAGCAGTGCTCAGGCGTACGACTTTTTCTACGGCGCCGTATTCATCCAGAAGCGCGGCGAGTTTGTCGATGCCGATTCGTGCATTGGCCAGAATCAGCCAGGCTCGGTCTCTATCGCCCATGAAATCCCCTGACAGCAAATTATCCGCCCAATAAAAACGGGCCGGTACCCCGCAAAGAGTACCGGCCCTTTTTCAGGCTTTAATCAGTCGGGGCTGCGTACAGCGTCGAGTACGTGAATCGGGGTGGTTGCCTCCATCACGAGCCCGAACCCAATACGGTCATATACCTTAAATACCATGAGCGTGCCGGCTTTCTCATCCGGCAACTTGACCTTTTCGTTGCGAAACATCGAACCGCTTGCATAATGGTCCCGCACAACTTCGCCCGCCTGGAAGATCATCAGGACGTCTCCCGGCGCCAGACCGTCCCGTGCGCCACGGTTCAGGACCACTACCTGGTACTGACCGATCATGGACACGCCACCCACTACCAAGATGATGCGACCATCAATCTCCATATCGGGGGCTTTCGGGAAGAAATTCAGCGGAATATCAATGGCTTCCGGGATGAGACGGTCGCCACCGAGCGCCTCACGGGTGGTATCCGTCAGTGCAACGGTAGCCGGGTCGCCACCGCGAGACAGCAAACCTTCACCGACATAGATTCCCCCGTAGCCGATAAGCTTGTTGTCGTCCGGGTCCCGTAACTGCTCGCCGATGTGAACAACGCTGTATTGCGTGCCTAGCTCGGCCGCCGGGAGGCCGCGTACGTAAACTTCGTTGCCAGCAGCAGCCATCATGTGATCGCCACGTGTCGCAACGATATACGGTAGATTATCCACCTGCCCTTTCTCGAGAACGAGCCCCTTGGACAGGAACGCAGCTACTTTCTCATACGGAATGCTGGTGATTGCTTCGCTTAAGGGTGTCGATCTGGCCTGTGGCGATAAGCGGTATGCCGCTCCCCTGCTAACCGTGGTGACACGTTGCCTACCGTCGACATGAACCAGGGCAAGTACATCGCCCGGAAAAATAAGGTGCGGGTTTTCAATCTGCGGATTGACATACCAGACTTCGGGCCAATACCAGGGGTCTTTCAGAAAGGATGCGGCGATATCCCAAAGCGTGTCACCGACCTGGACGGTATATTCGTCGGGATGGCCTTCGGCAAGCGGGGTTCGGGACTCCGTTTGCTCAACCAGTTGCGGTTCGTAGGTCGTCTGGCTTGTGGGGGCCTCAGAGGCCATAGATGGCGAGCGACTGGGCGCCGTCGTCGTTCGCTGGACAGGAGCCGGGGCTTCGTCGTCACCTGCAAACGGATTCAGACCGCAGCCTGCCACTGATGCGGCCAACGCGATAACGGTCAGTCGTAGACCGAGAGTCGGTCGTAGACCGAGATTCATGCAATTTTTGCTGAGTGACATGATCGACGGGTGCTCCATCAAAGTAGTCTGAACCTGCCAGCAGGCAGGCGTTGCTATAATATGTCGTGTCGACGCCTTTCAAACTGCCAAACGCGTCACAATTCCGGCCCATTTAGGGCCTCGCAAGCTGATTTTCTGGCGATATTGTCCGTCATCTTATTCAATAAAGTCAAAAATTTAGGCGCATTTCATAGATATTCACACGAATTGACTCGAGGATACATGGCAATACTGAACATTTTGGAGTTTCCGGATCCGAGACTGCGCAAGACTGCCGTTCCCGTTTCCACTGTGGACGATGATCTGCAGCGCTTGATCGACGACATGTTCGAGACAATGTACGCCGCACCGGGCATCGGATTGGCAGCAACCCAGGTGGATGTGCACAAACGCCTGCTCGTGGCGGACGTCTCAACAGAGAAAAACGAACCGCATGTCCTGATCAATCCGGAAATCCTGGCGAAGGACGGGGTCACCGTAACAGAGGAAGGTTGCCTGTCTGTGCCTGGTTACTACGAGGAAGTCGAGCGTGCCGAGCATATTCGGACCCGCTATCTCGATCGCGACGGAAAACCAGTCGAAAGGGATGCGGAAGGCCTGCTGGCCGTTTGTATTCAGCATGAAATAGATCATCTGAACGGCAAGTTGTTTGTCGATTATCTGTCCGAGGCCAAGCGCCAGGGCATTCGCAGGAAGCTGATGAAAGAACGGAGACAGCAGCCGGCACAGGCCGCGATACTCTAGTGATCCCTCAATATAGCCTTGTTGGACCACTGACCCGAATACTGCACCACGGCTAAAACATTCGGGCTGACCCAGCACATTAAAGTTTCGAACCAGTTTATGAGCGGCAGAAGAATCTTGTTCGCCGGCACGCCGGATTTCGCACTTGCTTCACTACGTGCGCTTTGCGATTCGGGCGTCACGCCGCTCGCGGTCTTTACGCAACCTGACCGGCCTGCGGGCCGGGGCAGGAAACTCAAAGCTAGTCCCGTCAAAGAATTTGCACTAAGCAAAGAAATCGCGGTGCGCCAACCCGAATCACTTAAAGACACCGATGTTGTAAAGGAAATTTCCGAATTACAGGCGGACCTGATGATCGTTGCGGCATACGGACTCATACTGCCGCAGGCGATTCTCGATCTGCCGAAGCACGGCTGCCTCAATGTTCACGCATCGCTGTTGCCTCGCTGGCGCGGCGCCGCACCGATACAGGCGGCAATTCTTGCCGGAGATGAGGAAACGGGCATCAGTTTGATGCAAATGACCGCAGGGCTCGACAGCGGGCCCGTGTTCGCACAGCAATCTGTTCGAATTGGCGATACGGAAAGTGCCGGCGAGTTGCTTGACCGGCTGGCACTGTTGGGCGGTGAAATGCTTTGCGAACAATTGCCGGACATCCTCGATGGCAAACTCGAGGCAAAGCCGCAAGACGAGAATCTGGTGACCTATGCCGGCAAGATCAGGAAGAGCGATGCGGCGATGAACTGGCGTAAGTCGGCCACAGAGTTGCTGCGGGAGGTGCGGGCATACAAGCCGGTACCCGGAGCATTCTTCGATTTCGACGGCGAGCAGGTCAAGTGCTGGTCGGCGGAGATTGCCGACGGACAAAGCGGAACGGTTGGTACCGTGATATCTGCAGGGCGCGACGGCATAGACGTTGTCTGCGGGGATGGCGTGCTGCGAATGCTTGAATTGCAGCGGCCAGGACGGGGAAGAATCAGTGCCGGCGAGTTTATCGATCAAACGTCCATAATGGGCAGGCGACTGGACTGATACCCTATGGATGAAAAGAAGACAGGCGCCCGGACCCGGGCCCGGGCGGCGGAAGCTGTCGATGCAGTCGTCAATCAGGGCCGGTCACTCGACACTGCGTTGGCTCAGGCGGAAGCAGGTATAAACCCGTCGGAGCGAGGTCTGGCAAGGGCCCTCTGTTACGGTACGCTGCGGTTTCACTGGCGCCTGCGGTCGCAGGTCAGTGCCTTGCTGGACCGGCCGCTCAAGGCAAAGGACAGCGTCATCGAGTCTCTGATCGCTGTTGGCATCTATCAGCTGACCGACACCCGAATACCCGATCATGCTGCGGTTTCGATGACGGTCGAAGCCTCAAGGGTGCTACGGCGGCCGAAGTATGCGTCGCTGATCAACGCGGTTCTCAGAAACTTTGTGCGCAAGAACCTGCAGGCAGCGGAGCCTGTGGATGATGAAGCCCGCTACTCCCATCCTGCCTGGCTGCTCGAGCGTCTGCGGTGTGATTGGCCGGATCACTGGCTCGAGATAGTGGCAGCGGGGAACAGGCAGGCACCGATGTGGCTCCGCGTAAACATTAATCGCCAGTCTCAGGCCGGGTATATCAAGGTACTCAAGGAATCAGGGCAATTTGCAGACGATGCTGCGTCGCATCAGGTAATCGCCGGGTTCGACCAGGCCGTCAAACTGGCGAGCCCGCGGCCTGTCAGCGACCTGCCCGGTTTCAGTGATGGGCAGGTATCGGTACAGGATGCCGCCGCGCAGCTGGCCGCACCGTGGCTACTCCGAGGCGGCTGTAAACGCATCCTCGATGCCTGCGCGGCGCCCGGCGGGAAAACCGGGCAGTTGCTGGAACTTGCGGGGCCGAATGCCGATCTAACGGCTATTGACCTCGATGAGGACCGACTCGACAAGGTTCGCGAGAACCTGGCGCGGCTGGGCCTGTCCGCAACCGTTCTTGCGGCCGACGCATCAACACCAGATGAGTGGTGGGACGGTGCGCAGTTCGACAGGATCCTGCTGGATGCACCGTGTTCGGGCAGTGGCGTCATTCGCCGCCATCCGGACATCAAGCTGCTGCGACGGGCCGGGGACATCGCAACCCTGGCCGGATCACAGCTGGCCCTTCTGCAGGCGCTCTGGCCGCTCCTCGAGGCAAACGGGCGGCTGCTCTACGTGACCTGCTCGGTCCTGGAAGAGGAGAATGACGCGGTGGTGAGGGAATTTCTGAAGACGCAGGCAGACGCCAGGGAAAACGATGCGTTGCCAAATAACAACATCCGCGATTTAATGCAGCGTAAGACATGTGGATATCAGATCCTGCCCGGCAACCAGGATGTGGATGGCTTTTATTACGCATGTCTGGAGAGGGTTGGCTGACAACAATATGACCGGAAGATCGATAAGCAGCCTTGCTGCGATTCTCGTATGCGGCTTGATGACAACACTGTTCCTGATGACCGCGAAGGCACAGGAAAGGCCTGAGCGTGCGGGCTACTTTGAAGTGCGATCGGCATCGACGACTCTGGTCGACGGCGTGCACGAACTTGAATCCCGCCTTCAACTCGTCCTGAGTGACGAAGTACTCGATGCGCTCAACAGTGGTGTTGCGCTCCGGATTGCACTCAATCTCGAATTTATCCGGGTCCGCCGCTTCATCCCCGACTCGACAGATGCCGAGCTCGTCGTTAACTACGAGCTCGAGTACCGGCCACTGAGCCAGCGGTACATCGTCAGCAACCTGAACAGCGGCGATCAGGATTCATTCGCAACACTTTACTCGGCACTGAATAACCTCGGCCGGATTCAGGGCCTGCCGGTCATCGATGACTCGATTCTTGAGGCCGGCAAGACTTACCGGATACGTTTGCGCGCCAGGTTGAGCACGGAACAATATCCTGCTCCTTTGCGGATTTTGTTTTTCTGGCGCGATCAATGGCAGCTGAAAAGTGATTGGTTCGAATGGATACTCGAAAGATAAAAAACATGGTCTATACGGCGCTTGGCGCGATAGGCGTCGGGCTTGCCGTGACGGCGCTTTTCCTTCTCAGCCGTACCGCCCAGAACTCCGAGGAATTTGACCGGCTGCATATTCTGATTCTGTTGATTAACGTGGCCGGCGTCGTCGTGCTGTTTGCATTGCTCGTCGGCAACCTCGTCCGGCTGCTGCGTGATTACCGGAATGACGTGCCCGGGGCAAGGCTCAAAGCCCGCATGGTCGTCATGTCAGTGTCGCTTGCTGTCGTGCCGCTACTGGTGGTCTTTTACTTTTCGATGCAGTTTATAAATCGTGGCATCGATACCTGGTTCAACGTCGAAGTCGAGAAAGGCCTTGATGACGCACTTGCCCTAAGCCGCGCCGCGCTCGAAATGCAAATGCGCGATAACCTGGGGACGACCGTACAGATTGCGGAGCGCCTGGGGAACGTCAGCAGACGTCAGCTGATTTTCGAGTTGAGCATGCTGCGGCGGGAAAGCGGAGCGAGCGAGATCAGCGTGTTCGGACGCAACAGACGGATCCTGGCGACCAGTTCGGATTTCGCCGCGAATCGCCTTCCACAGGTGCCGAGAGATGAAGTACTTTTGCAGATCCGCCAAAACAGGCCGTTCGTCAGTCTCGATCCGCTGGAGCGCGGCAGCTTCCAGATTCGGACGGCCGTTGCGTTCGGCGACCGTAGCCGGCCCGAGACCGTGGGTGTCATTCAGGCGTATTTTCCGGTGTCGGAGAGAATCGGCCGCATGGCCAACAGTGTCGATTCGTCGTACAGCGAATACAAACGGCTTCTCTATCTCCGTGAGCCTCTCAAGAGAACTTTTACGCTCACGCTGACCGTCGTGTTACTGCTTTCGATGCTGACGTCGGTCTATGGAGCGTTTGTACTGTCCAGAAGGCTCGTCGCGCCGATTCAGAACCTGGTCGCGGGAACCAGGGCAGTTGCGAAAGGGGATTTCGATACACGCCTGCCAACGCCGTCACGGGACGAGATCGGCTTTCTCGTCAGCTCGTTTAACGAAATGACCGAAAAATTATCCGAGGCGCGGCGGCAGGCCAGCCTGAGTCAGGCACAAGTCGAAGCCGAACGCGCAAACCTCGAAGTCATCCTGGCAAGGCTCTCAACTGGCGTTGTGGCCCTGGAATCCGACCTCAGGATTCGAACGGCAAACCAGGCGTCGGGGGCCATTCTCAACGTCGATCTCGAAAACCGAATCGGCGAATACTTGCCGGACGTCGCCAGAGGCCAGCCGCTTCTCGAGCAATTTGTCGATTTGGCGCAGGTTCATCTCAATGCCGGGGAAACCGAGTGGAGAGAACAGATCGTGTTACGCGGCGAAGTCGGGCGGCGCGTCCTGACCTGCGCGTGCACGGCACTGCCAGGCGACGAGGATCACGCCGCGGGCTTCGTGGTTGTCTTTGACGACATTACGGCGTTGCTGCAGGCGCAGCGGGATGCCGCCTGGGGTGAAGTTGCCAGGCGACTGGCACACGAAATCAAGAATCCGCTGACACCGATACAACTCTCTGCCGAGCGGCTGCGGCGCAAATACATCAATACGATGTCGGAGGACGAAGTGCAGGTACTGGACCGTGCAACGCACACAATCGTGCAGCAGGTGGAGGCGATGAAGGAGATGGTGAACGCGTTCAGCGATTATGCACGCGCTCCCGACATAGACATCAGTGTATTCAATCTCGACAAGCTCGCGCACGAGGTCGTCGATCTGTATCGCGCACAGGCAAGCGGTATCGAGATCGTCCTGAACACGGATCCAACGCTGCCGAATATCGAGGCAGACATGGGCCGCGTGCGCCAGATGCTGCATAACCTGATACGGAATTCCATAGAGGCGCTGGAAAACTGCGACTACAAAGGACGCATCGAAGTCCGCCTAAGCAAGACGGAAGTCCAGGAAACCGACGTCGCCGAGATCGTTGTCGAGGATAACGGACCCGGCTTCAAGACTGGATCCGTCAGCCAGGTCTTCGATCCGTACGTAACAACAAAGCCCAAAGGCACAGGCCTGGGCCTGGCAATCGTCAAGAAGCTGGTCGAAGAACACGGCGGGACGATTGAAGCCGAGAACCCGGATGGTGGTGGGGCGGTGATTCGCATCCAGTTGCCTGTTAACGAAGCGGCGCGAGAAGCAATGATGGCGATATTGCCGGGCCGGGTAGAAATACGGAGGGATAGAGCATGAGCACATCCCATGTGCTGGTAGTCGACGACGAAGACGACATCCGGGTGCTGATAAAAGAAATCTTATCGGACGAAGGTTATGAGGTGACCAATGCGGCTGACGCTGCGGAAGCGCGCGCGGCGCGGGACGAAGGCAAGTTTGACCTGATACTGCTCGACATCTGGATGCCGGATACCGACGGAATCAGCCTCCTTCGGGAGTGGTCCGAGCATGGTGAACTCGACTGTCCAGTCGTCATCATGTCGGGCCACGGCACGGTCGATACGGCAGTCGAGGCGACGCGCCTCGGCGCTTTTGATTTCGTGGAAAAACCACTGTCGATCGCGAAGCTTCTCCGGACGGTCGAACGCGCCATCGAGGCGTCGAAAAAGCAAACGAGCACAGCTCGTCGGCTCCTGCCGGCGCTGATGACGCCGGTGGGTCGGAGTAAGCTCATGCAAAGCCTTCGCGAGAAGGTTCAGCAGTACGCCAACCACGACTCGCCGGTGCTCCTGACCGGTGAGGCGGGAACGGGTCGCGCTGCGTTTGCCCGCTACATTCATGCTTTGAGCGACCGCGCCGAAGGTCCGCTGGTTAACTTGCTCGCGGCGTCCCTGACGGACAACAATGCCGAGGAGCAGCTCTTCGGCACTGAGGAAAATGGCGAAGTTCACAACGGTTACTTCGAGCGGGCGAAGAATGGCACGCTCATTATCGACGAGCTTGGCGATCTCAACGATCTGGCACAGAAACTCATCCTGAGCGCCCTGGAACAGGGCGAGTTTGTCCGCCGCGGTGGGCACGAGCCTATCAAGTTGCAAGTCCGCATGCTTGCGACCGTAAACGCTGATTACGAAAGCAGGATCGAAGCCGGAACCTTGAGGCGAGAGCTCATATCCAATCTCAATACCTTGAGCCTGCGGGTACCGCCGCTCAGGGAATACGCGGAAGACGTGCCGGAGCTCTTGAGTTACTACGTCGATAAACTCGTCGACGGCGAGGGCTTATCGTTCAAACGATTCGGCGTGGCCGCACAAAATCGACTCAGAAATTATCCATGGCCAGACAACGTGCGGGAGCTGAAGAACCTTGTTCGCAGGCTTTTACTTACCGCCGCCGGTGAAGTGATCAGCCTGGACGAAGTCGAGAAAGAGATTGCGGCGGTCGCGCACACCGGTGAGCCGTTGGTCAAGCAAGATCTCTTGTCGCTGCCCTTAAGGGAAGCACGCGAGCAATTCGAGCGGGCTTACCTGCAGCAGCAACTTGTACTGTGTGATGGCAAGGTCGGCAAGCTCGCCAAGCGAGTGGGCATGGAAAGAACCCATCTCTATCGCAAGCTACGTTCGCTGGGCGTCGACTTCAGATCTGTAGTTACGGAAGAGTAACTTCTAAAGAGGTGCCGCACAAAACCGGCTGCGGCGATTGCGGATATGGGTTGCCAGCCTTCAGTCTGAGACACGCCGCAAGTACGTCCATGTAGGCTCGGGGCCCGCATCTCTGCGGACCACGGTCTCAGACTGAAGGCTGGCAACCCATATCCGCAGTGATCTACCCCATCGGAACCACTGCGATCCAATCAATGATGCAATCTCTCATGGGACAGCTGTGATCTGACACCTCTTCAGAAGAACAAACTGCGGGTTCTGTGCGCCGGCACTATTTTTCCGTCAGGCAGAAACCTGATACCGGGCTTTGTAAAATCTTCAATGCTCAATCCGCGAATCAGGTTTAGCGCTCTCTGTTCCTCGTCAATCTGCGGGCCGCCGGGTCTGATTTGCATGGTTGAGTGAATCCAGCCCTCGACAAATTCGCCCGTTCCATCAATGGTTGCGATCAAAATCGGTGCGATCCCTTTGATGCCCTCAACGCTGATGCCGTAATAGGTGGCAAAGTTTCCGAGGCTATATGCGATCAGGCGGCCCTTGTAGCGCTCCATCGCACGCACGACATGCGGGCCATGGCCGATGACCAGGTCTGCACCAGCGTCGACCATCATGCGTGAGAACTTCACGATATCGCCGCGTGGTTCGCCGTAATACTCCTCTTCGTCGAACGGCACATGCGTGAAATCTCTTCCTTCGGCTCCGCCATGGAAAGATACGATGACGATGTCATGCGAGCGTGCCTGCTCTGCAATCGTCTGCGCTGACAGGTCGTAGTCGAGCATCATGTTGGAGTTCTTCGTAACCGCGAATGCAATCAACGCAACGTTAAGTCCGTTAGATGTGAAACTCGCGAAATCGCCTTCAAGGCCGGAGTGGTGCATGCCTGCGGCGGCAAGCGTCTGCATCGTGGCCAGGCGGCCTTCTTCGCCGAAGTCCCGGGCGTGATTATTGGCAAGGCTCAGCACGTCGAATCCGGCAGCGACAAATCGTTCGACATACCGCGGTGGTGAGCGAAACCGATAGCAAGCGGCCGGATTGCTGCATTTCTTGCCGGGCTCACCACCGTCGACTAACACGCCTTCCAGGTTGCCGAAGGCGATGTCGGCCATGGACAATACCGGCGTGACGGCCGCGAGAAAGCCCACGCCATCGTCGTCAGGAAGATGATTTTCCGGGTAGTCGGTGCCAAGCATCATGTCGCCGACGGCGGCAATAGTCAGCCTGATTTCCGTCTTTTGTTCGCTTGGCGCCGCGTCGGAAATTATTTCGATAATTTCTTCTTCGAGTTGCGGCGGTTCGCTTTCCGGCGCCGTCGCGCACGCCGAGATTAACAAGACTGCGGGAAGAAGACGGGTTGGACCACTAGTCGCCAAGTCTGATTCTCAGCACATCAATCTGCGCCTGCCGGAGGCGGCTTCTGAGCACGTTCAGTTCATCGAGATCGTCAATCGGGCCGATTCGGACACGGTGGTAGGTTTTGTCATCGATCGTTACGCGTTGAATCTTTGACTCGATTCCCTGCAGCGCAAGATTTGCCCTGCGTCGGTCGGCGTCCTTGTATTCAGTAAACGAGCCGGCCTGGAGAACATACACGCCGGGTTTGACAACAGCCTGAGGCCCGGAGTCTGCTCGCACATCGGGTTCGTGTTCCGGGATGATGACCTCGAAATTGGGGAGCATGCTGTAGAAATCGAAGCGCGACTTGGGGGGCTTCTCCGACTGACCTGTGGCTTGCTCCCTGTTGTTATCGATGTATGCGGGTTGCTGCGCGAGCGCTTCTTCGGGAACGTCCGGGCTGCGGTCGTTGATGTATATAGCGAATGCAACCGAGAGTCCGATTGTGAGCCCGAACATCATCCAGGCCCAGCCCGGATACTCGTCCTTGTGTGATTTTCGCCTGTGTTGTCTTCTGGCCATGTTCTTACATCGAGTCCGGTGCCGATATGCCAAGGACGCTCAGGCCATTGGCGATAACCTGACGTGTGGCGGCGATCAATGCGAGTCTCGCATTTCGCAGGTCATCTTCGTCAACAATAAATGTGTGCGCGTTGTAGTAAGTATGAAATTCGCTGGCAAGGTCGCGAAGATAATGGACAAGGTGTTGTGGTGCCCGGTTGTTTGCGGCGAGCTCAATAATCTCAGGGTATCGACTCAGTGTGCGCATCAGCGCTTTCTCATGAGTCTCGGCGAGAAGGGCAAGGTTTTCCAGGCCGGGCCCCTTATCCCATTTCAAGGATTTTTCGTCGAGTTGCCGGAAAACGCTCGCGACGCGCGCATGAGCGTACTGTATGTAATAGACAGGGTTATCATTCGAATGGGTTTTCGCGAGTTCCAGGTCGAAGTCGAGATGCTGATCGTTCGATCGCATCACATAAAAGAATCGCGCGGCATCATTGCCGACTTCCTCGCGAAGCTGACGCAATGTCACAAAGTTGCCCGAGCGTGTCGACATCGACAATTTCTTATCGGCGCGGTAGAGGCTGACAAACTGAACGAGTTCGACTTCCAGGCAGTCGCCGGCATAGCCCATCGCTTCGAGGCCGGCACGAACCCTTGCGACATAACCATGGTGATCCGATCCGAGAACGTCGAGCAAGTGATCGTAGCCCCGTTTGCGTTTGCCGTAGTGATAAGCGATATCGGATGCAAAGTAAGTTGTCTTGCCGCTTTCGCGGACGACGACACGATCTTTCTCGTCGCCGTAGTCGGTGGCCCGGAACCATGTCGCACCGTCTTTTTCATAAAGCATGCCACGGTCCTTAAGGACTTGCAGCGCATCGTTGATCAGGCCGTCGTCGGTCAGGCTTTGCTCGGAAAACCAACAGTCGAATTCGATGCCAAAGCCCTTCAGATCGTCTTCGATGTCCGCACTGATCCTGGCATGCGCTTCACGTCGCACATACCGAAACTGATCCTCACCGAGAAGTTCACTGGCTTTCCGGATAAGTGCGCCGATGAATTCTTCCTTGTCGCCATCGGGCGCATCCGCGGGCAGGTCCGAACAGAACTCGTCGGCGCTTACTTCGGGTAATCGCGACTTGTCAACAGACGCAGCGATTTCGCCAATGTAATCACCTTTGTAGCCTGCCTCCGGAAAAGGCACGCGCTCGCCACTCTGCTCGAGCATTCTGATCCAGACGCTGACGCCGAGGATATCCATTTGTCGGCCCGCATCGTTCAGGTAGTACTCTCGATCGACCGGGTAGCCGATAGCTTCGATCAGGTTGCCGAGTGTTGCGCCGTACGCCGCGTGACGGCCATGACCGACATGCAGGGGCCCCGTCGGGTTTGCAGATACGAATTCGAGCAAATAGCGTGGTTTTTCCTTCGCTTCCTGCCTGCCGTAGTTGTTGCCGTCGTCGAGAATACTGGCTATTTCCTGATGAAATGCCGCATTGGAAACGTGAAAATTGATAAAACCGGGGCCGGCAATCTCGACTTTGTTAACGAGTTCGCTGGCAGGCAAATGTTCGATGATTTGTGCGGCGAGCTCCCTGGGATTCTTGCCGATTGATTTAGCAAGGCGCATCGCGATATTCGTTGTGAAGTCACCGTGACGGGAGTCGCGCGTACGTTCTACGGACTTGCTGATCGACGACACTTCCGGTGTGTCTGCGAGCTCCGGCATAAGCGCAAGCGCCTGCTCGACAAGATGTGCAATATTGATCTTCAATGGTGTGCCTGGGAACCGCGTGAGTGAAGTATGCGCGCTGGGGACGGGGCCGGCCATTCTAACGCGGCATCAGAAAAGCTCAATCGGGTCTACATCGACAGACCAGCGCACGCGGCGGGCAGTCTTATCGGCTTCGAGTTCGGGTCGCAACGCCTGTAGCAAGCGATGCAGGGCCTGTCGGTCGGTGCTTTGCAGGAGTAACTGTGCATGGTAACGGCCGGCCCTGCGCTCCATCGGTGCGCTGACAGGGCCCAGGATGCTGACATTGCTCGAGCCCACCGCCTGGGCTTTTCCCCGGGCGGCCTCCAGAAACCGGTGCGTATCGCTACGTTTATGTGCCGCCGCGCGTATCAAAGCCAACCGCGAAAAAGGCGGCCACGAGGCTGCCAATCTTTCCTGCAACGCCAATTGGGCAACGCGCTCATAACCCCCCTTGAACAACTCGCCCCAGAACGGGTGCTTCGGGAACGCCGTCTGAATGATGACTTCGCCCTGGCGCTGTTCGCGGCCGGAGCGCCCGGCAACCTGAATCAGGCTCTGCGCCAGCCGTTCACTCGATCGAAAATCAGTCCCGAAGAGGCCCTGATCGGCATTGATAACGCCCACCAGTGTCAGGTTCGGAAAGTGATGGCCTTTCGACAGCATTTGCGTGCCGACGAGAATATCTGCATCACCCTTCATCGCCAGCGCCAGCGCCTCGTTCATCGTGTCTTTCAGCCGGGTGCTGTCGCTGTCGATGCGCGTAATCCTGCGGTCGGGGAATTGCTGGGCAAGTGACTCTTCGAGCCTTTCCGTACCCTGGCCCAGGGGCCGGCAGGGCCCGCCACATTCCGGGCACCGGGATTCTACCGGTCGACTTGCACCGCAGTGATGGCAAAGAAGCTTCGGGTCGCCGGCATGAACGGTCATGCGCGCATCACATCGCCGGCATTCCGCAATATGGCCGCAGCTCGAACAAATCAACGTCGGTGCGAAACCCCGCCTGTTCAGAAAAATGAGAACCTGTCCACCGGCCCGCAGGTTTTCTTCGATGGCGTTGAGCAAAGGCACGCTAATGCCATCGTATGCGGGCTGTTGATTGAGATCGACAAGCCTCATCAACGGAGGCACCGCACTGCCAGCGCGAGATGGCAATGAGACGTGGTGATACATCCCCTCAGTACAATGTTGCAGTGATTCGATAGAGGGCGTAGCCGAACCGAGTACGATCGGAACACCCAGGTGCTTTGCTTTGGCTATTGCGAGATCCCTCGCGGAATAACGCAAGCCTTCCTGCTGTTTGAACGAGCTGTCATGCTCTTCGTCGACAACAATCAGTCCCGGGTTCTTTAACGGCGCAAAAACCGCCGAACGCGTACCGAGCACGAGCGATGCGGATCCGTTTCTTGCGCTGCGCCATGCGGACAACCTGATGCTGTCGGGCAACGAGGAATGCAGCAAGGCCGGTTCAATGCCAAGGCGCTCTTTCAGGCGCGAAACGAATTGCGGCGTCAGTCCGATCTCGGGAACGAGCACCAGCACCTGACGGCCTGCATCGAGAACGTCTTTCATGAGGCGTAAATAGACTTCCGTCTTGCCGCTGCCGGTGACGCCGTCAAGTAATGAGACATGAAAACCCGGCTGGCCACGGACTACTTCGAGCGCTTTACTTTGATCCGCATTCAGGGTCGGACCGTCGGTCGCGTCTCCGGTTTGCGGTGCGAAGTCCGGTTCCGACGGCGATTCGAATAAGCGGAGCCATGATTTGTCGAGCATGGTCTTTCGAACACGACGCCATCCAGGCATGGCGTCGTCGAGCAGATCGAATCTCACGCCATCGTTAGCATGGCCGCCAAGGAGCTCGAGAAGCTCTGCCTGGCGCGGCGCCTTTCTTGCGACAGCGGACAAGGACTGAGCGGCGCCTTCGCCGGTGATGGCAACTCGCTGAACGACAGGATTGAGGGGTTTTCCCTGGCGCAACAGCGCTGGCAACGCTGCAGCAACGACTTCGCCGATGGGGTGATGATAATAATCGCTCGTAAACTGGATCAGCCACCGGTCTGGCTCGCGGAGGATCGCTTCGTCGTCGAGTGTCGATAAAACGCGACGCAGTTTGGACAGCGGCAGCTCACTGTGTGTCTCATGGGCGAGGACCATTCCGATCTGTCGCTGCCGGCCGAAGGGCACGAGAACCCGGCAGCCGGGCGGAGGAGCCGGGGCAGGCGCAGAGGATGGTGGCAGATAGTCAAAGAGTCGCGAAAGCGGCGCATTGATGGCGACCCGCAAAATCAGCTCTTTGCTCATTAATTGTTTAAATACAAAGACATATGTTTTTTAATTTCGACCCGGAATTGCCGGACACGACATTATGTCAAGCCGATCGGGCCGCAATTGCGCCCTTTCCCGGTCAACCGGACGTTTGCCCGGACGTTATACAGGCGTGACACGTTATTAGACCCCGTGATGGAGTCAAGATGTTTGACAGGAATGAGACGGAGCTCAAGCGCTTGAATGCCGGAATTGGCAAACGATGAGCGCTTGCGCATGTGAATTTGCGGTATCGTCCACCCGCGATCATTTTACGGGGGCAAAAGAGCTGCAGCGAGAACAGGAACTCAACCGGTTTTTGGCAGACGTTGAAAGGCGTGCCCTGCGAATCGCGGAGATAGCTATTCGCGATCGTGATGAAGCGCTGGATCTGGTGCAGGAGGCGATGATCAAGCTGGTGCGCAATTATGCAGACCGGTCTGACGACGAATGGACGCCGTTGTTTTACCGGATTCTGCAAAACGGCGTCCGGGACTGGCATCGACGGCGGGTGGTCCGCAATCGCGTAATGGTCTGGTTCGGCCGTTCCACCAGCGATGACGGAGACTACGATCCGGTTGCCGCTGCACCGGACCCGGCTGGCAGGACGCCGGATGAAACGCTGCAAACGGACCAGGCGATGGAGAGCCTCCAGCTTGCCGTTGCAGAGCTGCCACGGCGGCAGAGGGAGGCCTTCATGTTGCGCACATTCGAGGGGCTGAACGTGGCTGGAACAGCCGTCGCCATGGGTTGCAGCGAGGGCAGCGTAAAGACACATTATTCTCGCGCGGTACATTCCTTGCGGGACACATTGGGAGAACACTGGCAATGAACGAGCGGAACACGAAATCCGCCAAAACGGATGACAGGCTTCTCGTCACGAAGGCGAAACAGCTTTTCGATCAAAGCGTGGAAGGGCTCGATGCGGAAACGCGGTCACGGTTGAACCGTGGCCGGCATGAAGCGCTGGCGCAGCTTCGGCCGGGCGCCCGTTACGGGCAGTGGCTGCAATGGAATCAGCGGACCTTGCCGGCTGCCGGCGTCGCCGCAGCCGCAGTCGTTGCCGTATTGATCTGGACCGGCAGACCACCGGTTGATGACCTGACGCCACCAGCCACGGCAAGCGACTTCGAGATTTTGCTGGCCGAGGATAGTTTCGAGATGCTGCAGGAGCTCGAATTCTACAGCTGGATAGACGTTGAAGCGGAACTTGACGACGAACTGGACACAAATGGCAACGTCGGCTGATAAAAGGCAGCCGGACTGTGTACTCAGCGTAGCAGTCCTGCTGGGCTTATTCGGATGTAGCGGCGTCGTTATAGCAGATGATGAACAACCCGACCTGGAGTTTCTGGAATACCTCGGAAGTTGGGAAGAATCGGATGAGGACTGGCTGCTGTTTGATGGAATGGAGAATGAACCGGTGGCAGCCGATGCGCATAAGCGGAGCGGTCCCGAGCTGGAAGGCAAAGAATCGACGGAGTCAGAAGATGAAAGCTAAATGGATAGTGTCAATCGGTGCATCGCTATTACTGGCAATCAGCGGCGCGTCGCTGGCACAGGACGAACACACTGCCTGGGAAAGCCTCAGCGAGGAACAGCAACGCGTTTTGGGGCCCTATGCCGATTCCTGGGGCACGTTCACGCCTGAACGGCAGGCGCGATTGTCGGCCGGTGCGAAGCGATGGACGGGCATGTCCCGTGGCGACAGAAAAGCCGCAAATAAACGGTTTCAGGCGTGGCGCAATCTTTCCGATGATCAACGCGATGTGATTCGGTCGCGGTATCTCGAGTTCCAGGGAATGTCGCCAGGGGATCGCGCGCGTATCCGCAGCGCCTATGATAGCTTTCGCCGCATGCCGCCCGACCGGCGCCAGGAATTGCGGGACCGTTATAGAAAAATGACACCGGATCAGCGTCAGCGGGTACGGCAGAGGCTAAGGGATCGTGCCGCTGACCGTCCGCGGCCTACAGACCGGTAACAAAGAACTGGGGTCGAACCGCTAAGACAACAAAAGGGTCGAACCGCTAAGACAGCGAAGGGGTCGAACCGCTAAGACAGCGAAGGGGTAGAACCGCTAAAATGCTGTGGCACTCCAGATTTTTAGCAGTTCGACCCCTTGGTTCTCTAATGGGGTCTGTCCCCATTATCCTGACGGGCGATAGGTTGCTACATCAAATAGATTTTACTTCCTGAATGAGCTGACTCGCCATCGCCTGGCCGTCGCCATACAACATTCTCGTCTGGTCCAGGAAGAACAATGCGTTCTCGATGCCTGAGAAACCGACGCCCTGCCCGCGCTTGATAACGATCACATTCTTCGCGTGATCGGCATCCAGAATCGGCATGCCGTAGATCGGGCTTGCGGGATCCGTTCGCGCAGCCGGGTTGACGACGTCGTTTGCGCCGATAACAAGGGCGACGTCCGCGGATGCAAATTCGGCGTTAATCTCGTCCTGGTCATAAATGATGTCGTAAGGTACGCCGGCCTCCGCCAGCAACACGTTCATATGGCCGGGCATTCTTCCCGCGACCGGGTGAATCGCGAACTTGACGTCGACGCCGCGGCTTATCAGTAACTGAGCGAGTTCCCACACTTTGTGCTGCGCCTGCGCAACCGCCATGCCGTAACCTGGCACGATCAGCACCTTGTCGGCGAACGCCATCATGACGCCAACGTCCGGCGCTTCGATAGGCTTCATACTGCCGGCGATATCGCTGGCTTCGCCCACCTCGTCACCGAATCGGGAGAAGAGGACGTTGGCGAGAGAGCGATTCATTGCTTTGGCCATCAACTGTGTCAACAGCGTACCGGCCGCGCCGACGACCGTACCCGCAATAATCATCGCGGCATTCTGTAATACGAAGCCTTCAAAGGCGACAGCAAGGCCGGTCAAGGCGTTGTAAAGAGAAATGACGACCGGCATGTCGGCGCCGCCGATCGGCAGTGTCATCGTGACGCCGAGTATCAGGGCGAGCAGGAAGAACACGAAGATGAGATTTATGTCGCCATGCTGGAAGACGATAATGCCAGCAAGACCGACCGTCGCTGTCAGCAACAAGAGGTTGAGAAGCTGCTGGCCGCCGAAGCGAACAGTGCTCTTCATTAGTCCCTGTAATTTCGCAAACGCAATGAGACTGCCGCTGAATGACACGGCACCGATCATGCCACCGAGGACAGCGAGAGTGCCGAATACCAGGCCGTGTTCTTCTCCGCCTAACAGCTCAACTGCGGCAATCGCCGCTGCGGCACCGCCGCCCATGCCGTTATAAAGTGCAATCATCTGCGGCATGTCGGTCATCGCGACTTTCTTGCCACTGACCCAGGCAAGCACGCCGCCGATAAAGATGGCCACCATCATCAGGGCGTAATTGCCCATGCCCGGGTACAGGAATGTCACCAGCGTCGCAACAACCATGCCGGCGCCGGCCCAGATGATGCCGCCACGCGCCGTTACCGGAGAACTCATCCGCTTGAGGCCGAAAATAAAGAGGATTGCCGCGATGAAATAACTGGCTTCGATCACCGAGCGCATCGAGACAAATTCGCTCATGAGCTTTTCTCCTTGCTGCTCTTGAACATCTCGAGCATTCGCTCGGTAACGACGTAACCGCCGACTGCGTTTCCGGCGCCGAGAAATACGCCGATGAAGCCGATGACGAGTTCCATTGTCGTGTCGGCCCTGCCAAGGGCAACCATTGCACCGACCAGCACGATGCCGTGCACGAAATTCGATCCCGACATCAATGGTGTGTGAAGAATGGACGGCACGCGTCCGATGATTTCGTGGCCGACGAATGCCGCCAGCATGAAAATGTAAAGTGCGATGAATCCGTCAATCATCGGGCAGGTCCTCCTTCGATGGCTTCCCGTGTTGGTTCATGTTTTATCTCACCGTCACGCGTCAGTGCGGACTGCGCAAAAACCTCATCCTCCCAGTCGATGTTCAACTCGCCGTCTTCGATCGCCGGCTTGATGAAATTGAATAGATTTCTGGCATACATCTCGCTTGCATGCCTGCCCAGGGAGGCGGGGAGGTTGATCGGCCCGACGATCTTTACGTTGTTCTCGATGACCGTTTCGCCGGGCTTGGTTAACTCACAATTGCCGCCCGTTTCCGCCGCGAGATCGATAATGACCGCGCCGGGCTTCATCATCGCAACCGCTGCCGCGGAAATAATTCGCGGGGCAGGCCGCCCCGGAATCGCTGCTGTAGTTATCACAACGTCCGAGCGTGCGATTTCTTTATCGAGCGCGGCCTGCTGCTGTTCTTTTTCTTCATCCGTCAGTTCGCGTGCGTAGCCGCCTTCGCCCTCAGCACTGACTCCTGTTTCGACGAATTTCGCGCCGAGTGACTCGATCTGTTCCTTCGTTGCGCTGCGCACGTCGTAGCCCGTGACAATTGCCCCAAGACGCTTGGCGGTTGCGATCGCCTGCAAACCGGCCACGCCGGCGCCGATGACGAGCACCAGTGCAGGCCGAATCGTGCCGGCGGCAGTTGTCAGCATCGGGAAAAACTTATCCAAAGTAGTCGCCGCGATCAGAGCCGCCTGGTAGCCGGCGGCAGCGGCCTGGGACGAGAGAACGTCCATGCCTTGTGCCCGCGAAATTCGCGGTATGAGTTCCATTGCGAAGCCCGTGTGCTTGTTGTTTTTCAGGGCCTTGACGAGACCCGGATTCGAGTGCCCGTACATCAGTCCGGCTACGACGGATCCGGAGCGGAGCTTGTTAACGGCCTTCTCGCTGGCTGGCTGTACCGTAAACAACAGATCCGATTTCGCAAGCACGCCTTTTGCATCGGTGAACTCGACGCCCTCGTAGTCGGAGTCGAGTAATTGTGAGCCCTGTCCAGCACCATGCTCCATGACGATCGCAACGCCCAGGCCCTGAAGCTTTCCAGTGATCTCCGGGGTTAGGGCGACCCGTGTTTCAGATTGCAGGGTCTCCTTCAGCACGCCAACAGTCAGCGGCATCGTATGTCTCCAAAAGCCAAGAAAATTTGATCCAGCATCGCGCACTATAGCGACAGAACAGCGACTGACGAATAGGTGATTTCCGCGTATCCACGCAGCTAAATGCTGTTTTTGGGACGGGTATTCACACTTCTGTCACACGAAACACGAATAATGACATAGGAAGAGCATTTCTCAAATATGCGACAAATTTGATTTTTGTTCGGCGTCCTGCAAACTACGGTACAGGGGAGTGTGGGAGCATATGTTTTACGGGTCAGCTTCAGATATTTCGCAGCAGGTACTGCGAACCGATGTGGCCGGCATGCCACTCGAATGGATCGATTACCGTGAGGCGGTGCGCCTGTACCACACGGAGCAGGTCGCCTATGCTTGCGGCAGCCGCCTGTATACGGTGTATGGTGGATACAGCGCGCTCAGCGGCCGCCGAAGCGCGATTGACGTCAATTCGATCATTTCTACCCGTGGCACGAGCAGGGGACTGGCGTTTGTACGCAATGAGTATGTGCCGCCACTCAATAACCGCACGTTATTCAAGCGTGATGCGAATCTGTGTCTCTATTGCGCAATGCGCTTTCCGACCAGGGATCTGACCAGAGATCACATCACGCCACTTTCGCATGGTGGTAAGGACGTCTGGAACAATGTCGCGACGGCTTGTCGCCGTTGCAATAATCATAAAGGTGGGCGGACGCCCGAGCAGGCTGCATTGCAGTTGATTGCAGTACCGTTCACACCAACTTACGCCGAGTACATTTATCTCAAGGGCCGCAAAGTTCTCGCCGACCAGATGCAGTACCTGCTCGCACATATTCCCCGTTCAAGCCCGCTCCATGCGCGGCTCAGCGATCATCTATCGGTCGGCGAATCAGCGGGCAATGCAATATCTGATTGATGCCAGCGTTTATGTTTTTCGGGCGCATTATTCGATGCCCGACGACATGGTCGATGACGATGGCAACCCGATAAGTGCACTCTATGGTTTCTGTCGCTTTCTCGGCAACTTCATGGAGCAGGTAAAACCGGAATATATGGCCGTTCTTTTTGACGAAAGCCTGTCGAAGTCCTTTCGGACAGAAATCTATCCCGAGTACAAAGCAAACCGCGAGCCTGCGCCGCCGGAGTTGAAGCGGCAGTTCGCGCAGTGCCGCCGGTTCACAAGAGCCCTTGGCCTGATGGAATGCGCGAGCCCGAATTACGAGGCCGATGACCTGATCGGGACACTGGTTACGGAGGGACGAGAGAAAGGTCGACCATCCACGATCGTCAGCCGGGACAAGGATCTGACTCAGCTCGTTTCCAAGGTCGATGTGTTCTGGGATTACGCGGGGAAAGGCCGCATCAGATACGACCAGATCCCGGAATTCTTTGGTGTATGGCCGGAGCAGATCGCCGATTTCCTCGCGCTCGCCGGGGACAGCGTCGATAACATTCCAGGTGTGCCCGGCGTAGGCAAGAAGACGGCCGCTGCCCTGTTGCAGCATTTCGGCAGTCTCGAAAAAGTATATGACAACCTCGATAGCGTTCACGAAGTGAACGTTCGTGGTGCAAAAACGCTCGGGGACAAGCTGAATACGCACAAGGATGCGGCAATGCTCGCGCGCAGGCTGACCGGCCTGGCCTGCGATGCCGTGTTTGAAAGGCCAGCATCGGGTTTACGTCCTGTCGCACCCGACCTCGGTGAGATCAACGCGCTTTTCGACGAAGCAGGCATCGGTCAGGCACTGCGGCGGCAGGCGGTACGCGTCTCGGATCTGGCCTGAACGGATTTCTCCCGTCAGGGCGGGGCGATCTTAGAGCTTAAGGATGCCTGACTGGCAAAACATCTTCGCAGCACTTCGGGAAAACGCTATTTCCGTAGCAGACAACGCCAGCCCCCGCTCCGTCGGCGGTGGTGACATCAGCGCTGCCTGGCGAATCGATACTGACGACGCAGCGGTCTTCGTCAAAACCGGGCCCGGGCATTCACTCGATATGTTCGAGGCAGAGGCAGAGGGGCTTCGTGAGCTCCTCGCAGTAAATGCAGTTCGCGTGCCGGAAGTCCTGGGTTGCGGTGTGACAGCAGATGGCGCGTACCTCGCGATCGAATGGATCGAGTTCGACCGGCCGACCAGCGAGACGGAGCGTCTCTTCGGACAGCAGTTGGCGGCCATGCATCGTAATTGTAAAGAGAGATTCGGTTGGCACCGTGATAATACGATCGGCAAAACGCCTCAGCACAATCAATGGTCAAGCGACTGGGTAGAATTTTTCAGGCATCAACGCCTGGGTTTTCAGTTGCAGCTTGCATCCAGCGGCGGCTTTGGCGGTGAGCTGCAATCGGCCGGCGTGGAATTGCGTGAGAATTTCGCGCGGCTTTTTCGCGATTATCAACCGGCAGCATCGCTCTTACATGGCGATCTCTGGGGCGGTAACTGGGCGGTGACGAACGGCCAACCTGTGATATTCGACCCAGCCGTCTATTATGGTGATCGAGAATCCGATATTGCGATGACAAGATTATTCGGTGGTTTTGGGCCTGAGTTTTATGCGGCCTATCAAGAGAGCTGGCCGATGGAACCGGGCTACGAAAACAGACTTAAGCTGTATCAGCTTTATCACGTTCTCAATCACCTGAATCTTTTCGGCAGCGCTTATCTCGGTAGGGCGATGCAGTTAATCCGGGATATCAATTCAATCACTGCAGGCTAGTCTTCGTCGTCAGCAGCAAGAAAATCAGATTCGAATAAGTAAAGCGTTGTTCCTTCGGGCGCCTCGATCGACAAGAATGCGGATTCGTATTCGGGATTTGTATCGATGTTCAGGCCATGCCTTTCGACATCGGTCAAAACCGACGTCAGGTCATCGCAGACAAAACATGGGGAAGGTCTCTTGAGTGCCTTGTGCTCACTGAGTCCCAGTGACATGCCGGCGGCATCGAAGCGAAGGTGCGGTGTCGGCTCCTCGCGAAGTTCAAGTATCACCGGCGCCAGCGGCGCCCAAAAACGACCGCCACCCATTGCGTCGCGTACGGGCAGACTCATTTCGAACCAATCACCGCATATCGACTTTTCGACATCCTCTGCGGCCGGTGAAAACGTCCTGGCTTCGATCATTCTAATCATGTGACCATCGTGATCGCAAAAGCTGAGTTCGTTGAACACGTCACTGTCGATCTTCAGCAGATTAAAATCGAATCCGTGATCGGACATTGCGCGTGCGTGACGGGCGAGATCCCGATGGACAAAAGTCAATGTGGGCCCATCAACATCCCGATCGTGCAGGCCGATACACAAACGCCCATCGCTAATGACGGCGTATTTGTACGGCCAGATATCTCCAACCTCCAGTTCCGAAAAGCCGAGCGCCTTATAAAAACCCAGCGACTCGAGGATGTCGGGTGTCTGTACGCTGATTTCTAAAAACTCCCCGAGCAACGTCAGCGCTCCGCACCCATTTCACGTGCACGATGGAGGCTCTTGTCCATTTCACGCGCCGCTTCAGACAGGCTCCAGTCCGGGGATGCTTCCGGCCAGCCTGCGATATTTCTTTCGATCAGGCGGCATAAGAAACTGACGTGGTCGTCGCGGGCATTGAGCGCCGGGATGTAGCGAAGCTCCCCGCCACCGCTCCCGGTAAAGTCGGCGGCGTAGCGCATCGCGATCTCTTCAAGAGTTTCAAGACAATCCACGGCGAACCCCGGGCACACGACGTCGATTTTATCGAGTTTCTCTGCGCCCCAGTTTCTTATTGTTTCATCCGTGTACGGCCGCAACCATTCCTCCCGGCCAACGCGAGACTGAAAACTTACCTGCCAGCTGCCCTCATCGAGTTCTAATGATTCGGCAACAAGCCTTGCGGTTTTCTGGCACTGACAGTGATAGGGGTCTCCTTTATCGAGTAATCGACGAGGCAACCCGTGAAACGAGAACAAAAGACGCTCGCCCCGACCATGCAGGTCCCAGAAATCGTGAATGCTGGCGGCTATCGCGGAGATATAGCCGGCCGAGTCGTGATAATGGTTGATGAAATGCAATTCCGGGACCCAGCGGCGGCAGCTTAGCTCGGTGGTCACCAGGTCAAAAACGGATGCCGTAGTCGTGCCGGAGTACTGCGGATAAAGGGGCAGCACGAGCAATCGCCGGACATACTGCCGGTACATACTCTCCAATGCGCTGGCTATCGATGGATTGCCATAGCTCATCGCCATCTTGACATGCGTGGCCCCGGACAGGCGGGTGGAAAGTTTTTCCTGAACCGATCCTGCGATGTCCATTGAATGCAAAAGAAGCGGTGAACCCTGGTCTGTCCATACTTTTCTGTAGGCGACCGCCGATTGTTCGGGTCGCACGCGGAGTATGTAGGCGTGGAGCACAAGCCACCAGATCCAGCGGGGCAATTCCACGACGCGGGGATCGGCCAGGAACTGCTTCAGGTAACGCCTCACGGCATCCGGCGTCGGTGCATCGGGTGTGCCGGTGTTGACGAGCAGGATACCCAGGGACTCGGGAAGCCCATGCTCATACTCGGGCGAAGATTCAAAAGGTGGCATATAAGGGATTGCCCATGGTCAGGTCACGCAAGTGCTTGAGTAACAATACTAAATCACCGGAACTGACGCTAGCCCGCATGACGCACGTTGGCCACCGGCCGCATGCTATATTCACAGCACTTTAAGGCAGGCGATCGATGGCTGGCGAACCGGAAAAAGTTGAAGAAAACGATAGTCCCGACCGATGGACACTTATCCGGGACGTCGCCGTGTTCCAGGTCAAACTTCTGTTCGACGGCTTTCGTGACCTGCTGCTGCTGCCGATTTCATTGGTCGCCGGAATTCTTAGCCTGATTCGCGGGGGAGCAAGACCCGGTCCGGAATTTTATGACCTGTTGCGCGTTGGCCATCGCAGCGAGCGCTGGATAAATCTTTTCGGTGCGGCCTCGCGCGTTCACGGTCCACCGGCAGACGATGACAAATTCGCGGTCGAGGATGTCGACAAAATGGTTTCGCGTGTCGAGGCTTTCGTCATAGACGAGTATCGGAAAGGGGGGGTCACCGCACAGGCAAAGGATCGCCTGGACAGCGCATTGAATTTGCTTCACAAGAAAACTCGGCGCCGGGACAGCGCAGACACATGACACCCAGTCCAACCTTGAAGACAACTGTCGGTAATCGGAGACAGTCGTCCGGCAAAAATATCTTCAGTATTATGTGAATCTACCCACCAACGCGGCGCAGTCAGTTGCTACGGTCTCGGGACAAGAATAATTTCTAAACACAGGGTTGGAATTTACATGATTGCTCAAATGAATCGATTGCGGGCCTGGATCGGCGTCGCTCTGTTTGTTGTCCTCACGGCGTGTGGCGGCGGTGGCGGTGGAGAAATGCCAGTCGAGCGAACAGGAATAATTAATATTGCCATTACGGACGCAACTGTCGACATGGTGACAAAGGTCAATGTGCAGTTTTCGGGCGTCACGCTAAAGCCACAGTCGGGTGACACGATCGAAGTGCTGTTCGACCCACCGAAAGATTTCGATCTGTTGACGTTATCGGGCGGCATGACGGCCGAGTTGTTACCCGACACACGCGTGCCCGCAGGGTCGTATAACTGGATACGGCTTGCAGTGAATGCAGAGTTCGACAACGTATTCGATTCGTACGCAATGGTGTCAGAAGGCCAGGTCGAACTAAGGGTACCGGGCGGAAGTCAATCCGGGCTGAAGCTGGTGAGCGGATTTACGGTGACGCAGAATCAGTCAACAAACATCGTTATTGACTGGGATTTGAGAAAAGCACTAACTGATCCCGCTGGCCAGCCCGGGCTGCACCTCAGGCCCGCTCTCCGGGTTACAAACATGGCCGCGTACGGCACTCTGACCGGGACGGTCGCGGAAGCGCTCGTCAATGACGGGAGCTGTACAAATGATCTCGCGATGGATACAGGCAATGCGGTTTACGTATATGCCGGCGTCGCCGACATGCCGGGCGATATTGGTGACCCGACGAACGATCCGTTGACGACTGCCACAGTGTCACAGAGTGAGACAGGGACGTATGTCTACGAGGTGAATTTTCTATCGGTGGGCGAGTACACCGCGGCATTCACCTGCCAGGCAGATCGCGACGATCCCGAGATTGACGATGACATAGAATTTCCGGTGTCACATACCTTTTCCATCGAGGATGGTATAACAAGCGTCGTTGATTTTTGACGCGTAGCTGACCAGACAAGGGCTAACGCGATTCGACGTCCTTTCCGGAAAGAAGATCCTCGAGACTCGGTGGTGGATGGTCCGGCCCCATGCGGCCATCTTTGAGTCTGGCGACATAGTCTTTATATGCTCGCATCGCCTGATAGCCGAATATCCAGCAAATCGGCAGGTTTGCCCAAACCATGACGCCGAGCCCGATGCCCGTCATGTTGTCGAGGTCGGTGTCGGTCTGTATGTGTCCCAGTGTTGCGAGAAACGTCAGGCTGCAATAAACGACTTTGAAAGGCAGGATGCCCCTGTTGCCGGCAAGATAGATAGTCCCCTGCTCGCCGTAATAAGCCCAGGCGATGATGGTCGATATCCCGAATAACCAGGACGCAAGGGTGATGAGCCATTTACCAAGTCCGGGTGTAACCGAATCGAGCGCTTTGGCCGTTAATGTTGCACCGACATAAGTTTTGTACAGTCCACCGGCGACGATCTCCGGTTTGACCGTGGCATCGAGAGTATCCCAGGTGATCACAAAGCCCGTAGCCTGCGCGGTTACGACACCATCGATGCGATGGTAGGGCTGACCGGTTGCCACGTTCTCGCCTGCTTTGACAACAAGCGTAACGATCTCGCCGTCCGTCCATTCACCATCCGGCGCAGCGCTATCCTCGTATTGCCAACCCGACTCGGTTTGTACTGCGTCCGGCGCGCTCGCAAACATGACGTCCGGGCCGCGGTTCCAGATACCGGTAGCGAGGATAATCAGCGCCGTAAAAGTACAGACAACGATTGTGTCGATGAATGGTTCGAGCCCCGCGACCAATCCTTCCCGCGCAGGTTCGTCGGTTTTTGCCGCCGAGTGCGCGATTGGAGATGAACCTTGACCGGCTTCATTGGAGAAAACAGCGCGTTTCATGCCGAAGAGAAAAGCGGACGCGACCGTGCCACCGATAAATGCGCCGCTTGCTTCCGTTGGTGTAAAGGCGTTTGTGATGATCAGCGCAAAAATCCCCGGAATTTTTTCCATATTCAGGAAAAGAACGTAGAAGCCGACCAGCAAATAAAGGACCATCATGAACGGCACCAACGTGCCGGCGACCTTGCCGATTCTTGTGATGCCGCCGATGATGACCGCTGCGACAAGCGAAGCCAGGACGAGCCCGCAAACCCAGCCCGGAACACCAAAGTATTCGTTGGTGACTTCGGCGATATTCCAGGCCTGGAACATGTTTCCACCGGTTGCCGATGACATCAGCAGACAGATGCAAAATATGATCGCGATCGATTTGCCCAGCCATTTTAATTCCGGCTTCAATCGGGCGAGCGCCTTGTCGGCCACCCACATCGGACCACCATGCGGGTTTCGCGGGTCGTCGGTGTTTCTGTAGAGCATCGACATCGTAACTTCGGTCAGCTTGATCGCCATGCCGAGGAAACCAACAACCCACATCCAGAAGATCGCACCCGGACCACCGAGCGTAATGGCGAGCGCCACGCCGCCAATATTTCCGAGCCCGACCGTTCCCGAAAGGGCCGCCGAGAGCGCCTGGAAGTGATTAATCGCACCCGGGTCGTCAGGGTCGTCGTACACGCCGCGAACAACGGCCGGTCCATGCGTCAAAGCCCTGTACTGTGAAACGCCGCTCCAGACCGTGAAAAGAATGCCTGTACCAACAATGATATAAAGCCAGGTCTCGTTCCACAGGACGGCATTAATCGTCGCCAGTATTTCGCTGAATTCCCCCATAACGCTCCTCGCGTTTTGCTGCCGGTGTTTTGCTCTCCCTGCCTAAGACCGTGTTCTGTTTGGTATGGTGCTCCGTAGCTGGTGCTCAGGAATATTTCGTCGGACCATGTCGGCCAGGCGGCGCTCGTTAGCGCGTTGCCGCTTGCATGATCGCGGTCACGCCCATGCCCCCGGCCGTGCAGACCGACACCAGGCCGCGCCCTGTTCCTTTTTCGTGCAGCAGCTTGGCCATCGTTGCAATTACCCGGGCACCTGTCGCAGCAAACGGATGTCCGATCGCGATGCTGCCGCCCTTGACGTTGAGTTTGGCAAGCTCGATCGGACCCAGGGGCTTATTACGACCCAGCCTCGAGCGGCAAAACTCTTCCGACTGCCAGGCTTTCAGCGTGGCGATAGTCTGTGCGGCAAAAGCCTCATGAATCTCGTAAAAATCGAATTCCTGCAACGGAAGGTTGGCTTTCCTTAACATGTCCGAGACCGCAAATACCGGCGCCATCAGGAGTCCGTCGGCGTCGACAAAGTTAACGGCCGCAACATTGACAAATGTTATGTAGGCAATGACCGGCAGGTTCTTCTGTCTTGCCCAGGCTTCGGAGGCGAGCAACACGGCGGCGGCGCCATCGGTCAACGGCGTGCTGTTACCCGCTGTCATCGTTCCTCCTTCACCCTTGTCAAAAACCGGCTTCAAGGCGGCGAGTTTTTCATAGCTCGTATCCCGACGAATGTTATTGTCTTCTTCGGCACCGTTGTATGGAACGACAAGGCCGTCATAAAAACCGTCCTCGTATGCATTCGCCGCTTTCACGTGGCTGGCGAAGGCAAGCTGGTCCTGGTGGTCACGGGGCACTTCCCACTCCTTCGCCGTAATCTCCATACTCTCGCCCATCGACAGGCCCGTGCGTGGTTCTGTGACGCCGGGGAGCTCAGGTAAAAGATGCGGAGGTCGAAGCCGAAACCAGGGGAGAATCTTCCCCAGTACAGATCTGCTGCTGTGACTGTCCAGCAAGATTCTGCGAAGCCCGTCCCGATAAACGATGGGCGAGTCGCTTATGGAATCTGCCCCACCGGCAATGCCCGCATCGATCTGCCCCAACGCGATTTTGTTTGCGATCTGTATGCAGGCCTCGATGCTCGTGCCGCAAGCACGCTGCAAATCGAAAGCCGGCGTCTTCAGTGAAAGCCCCGAACCGATGACCGATTCCCTGGCAAAATTCCAGTCCTTTGAATGCTTTATTACCGCACCGAGCGCAACATCGCCGAGCGTCTGACCCCTTAAGTCGAACTTGTCGACCAGGGCACTCAATGTGGCAGTCATCATGTCCTGGTTAGAACAGCCTCTGTATACAGAATGGGCGCGACAGAAGGGAATCCTCAGGCCCCCGACTACCGCCACCCGAATCGAATGTCCATCGTGCAACATAACTGTCTCCGATATTCGAATGAGCGCGCTGCGATCGTGCGGCAACTTTACACTATTGCGCCCATTGAACATAAGCGCCACGTGCTACAGTCGGATTTACCAACAACAAGATACGAATGACAACTTTTACACCGAGCAAAAACTGGCGTCAGGAAGCCCGGGCGCTCTTGCGCCTGGCCGGTCCGCTGGTCATCAACAACCTGGCAATCGCAGGCATGCAGTTTGCGGATGCGGTGATGGCTGGACGCCTTGGCGCTGAAGCCCTCGCCGCCGTCGCAGTTGGAGGCAGCGTCTGGTTTCTTGGTTTTACGGTGATGCTCGGGCTGATGATGGCGATCTCGCCGATTGCGGCCCGGCATTTTGGCGCAGGCAATCCGTCGCTGATAGGACAGTACACCCGTCAGGGGCTTTGGTTGAGCGCAATGCTCGGCGTTTCCATTCTGGTAGTCGCCCAGTTGTTAGTCGAACCGGCTCTTCATTTTGTGGGTATCGCGAGTGAGTTTCGGGACCAAACCGTAGCGTACGTTCGCGCGATCATGTTTGGTGCGCCCGCGATCAGCGCATTCCTGGTGTTCCGGTTTACAACGGAGGGCATTGGCCACACCCGACCGATCATGTACACGTCTTTGCTCGCGCTGGCGTGCAACGTGTTCCTGAACTATGTATTGATGTTCGGCCACTTTGGCGCTCCCGCGCTGGGTGTCGTCGGCTGCGGTTTGGCAAGCGCGATCACGATGTGGCTGATCATGATTGTGCTCGGCACGTATGTGTATCTTCATCCAAAGTATCGACCGCTGCAGATATTCGTTCGTGCAGCCCCCATTCGCATTCCAATTCTCAAGGAAATTTTTTCCCTGGGCACACCGATAGCACTGATGATCACAGCTGAAGCAGGCCTGTTTTCGGCAGTGTCGATTTTGATGGGCACGCGTAGTGCGGAAATCACCGCGGCGCATCAAATTGCGATTAATTTCGCGGGAACGATGTTCATGATTCCATTAGCCCTTAGCTCCGCGGCAACTATCCGCATTAGTCATGCCCTGGGCGCTACCAATCCGGTGGCTGCCCGGTTCAGCGGTATAACCGGCATTTTGATGTGCGCCTTCTTCATGACCTGCACTGCGCTGTTTCTGCTGGTTTTCAGGAACGCCGTCGTAAGTCTTTATACAAATGACCCGGGGGTGCAGGCGATCGCCATCAGTCTCTTGCTGATGGCTGCGGTATTTCAAATCGGAGACGGTGTGCAGATCGGGGCGACAGGTGTGTTACGCGGTTACAAGGACACACGGGTGCCGATGGCCATCAACATATTCTCGTACTGGTTCCTGGCCTTTCCACTCGCCTATCTGGCCGCCATCACATATCGCCTTCCGCCTCAATATGTCTGGGCAGGCTTCGTTCTGGGCTTGTCGGTCGCCGCAATATTGCTGACGGTCCGCTATCTGCGAGTGTCGCGGCAACATTTGGGATAATTGGGAAACAGGCCGCGTTTTGGTTTTCGCTGACGTTGCGAGCGGCGTGCATCGGGTGTGTCCCACGAGTGAGTTTAAATTCCCGAGCGAGGGGGATATACGCGATGCATGCCGTGAGCCCGACGGATGACAAAAACGTGGTCCGTCCCCAATTAACCCTGGCCGAAACCGGGGCTGTCGTCGGCCAGATACTTGTCTTCTTCGGGGATTGTTTTTGCGGTTCAGCAATTTGTTGCGGTGCGGGAATCGACCGAAGCGGTCGATGATGTCGGCATGGAGATCGGCAAACTGGGCAATGGTCTCGAACGTCTCTTTGTAGGTCGCTGATACCGACCCGGCAAGGCGTTCGTATATTTTGCGGGATTTCGCCTGCACCTTGCGTGACTCGGCATGTTGCAGGGGCATGTAGAAAAATACCCGATGTATGGGTGCCAGGCCCCTGTCCGTTTTCTCCATTGCTCCTTCGACACAGAACTTCAAGGCAGCTTTATCCTTCTCGAACGCTTTGGCAGTGCCGCGATAGATATTCCGCCGGAACTGGTCGAGCAGCAGGATCAGGGCCAGCCGACCCCTGGGCTCGTGGGCCCAGTGGTTGAGCTCACCGGCTGATGCTCTCTCAACGTCCTGTGCAAATTCCTTTTCAATCTCGTGATCGAATACGGGGTCCTCGCCAAACCAGATATCCATGCGCCCATCGATCTGTGGGGCGCTGAGTTCACGCTCCTTGAACCAAAAGGACAGAATTGCATCCATGCGGATCTGGTCATCGTCGGTAATTGTCGCGTCCATGCTTTCGCTCAATAATTTTACTGCCATATCACACCGCCAATAAGGAGGGTCACATCCATGATCGGGAGCTTCGATTCGATCTGCGAACCAAGTCACAGAATTGGGCGAGTCCATCCGCTCATAGTGTGTTTTAGCATTATATTTCGGGAAGCTCTATTTAATTGTTCAATCCCGGCGAGGCAGGCTCTATGCGATTGATTACGGCATGCATGATGTGCGCGTTGCTCACCGCCTGCGGGGGCCCTTCTGCCGGGCCCGAAGAGGCGCTCCGTCAGTGGATTGCCGACGCAGAAAGCGCCGCCGAGGACCTGGACCGTCGAAGCCTGATTGCAACGATCTCGGAGAATTATGCGGATTCCAGAGGCAATGACCGGGATGCAATCGACAAGCTTCTGCGTTTCTATTTTCTGCGCCAGAAGGCAGTTGTGCTGGTCATGAAAATCGACGAGATGACGATCACCGACGATACAGCTGCCGAAATCTTGCTTACAGTCGCTGGCGTCGGTACGACAAACCGTGCGCTCGGCGTCAATGCCGACGCCTACCAGTTTTCTCTGGAGCTGGAGATGGACGATGACGAATGGATGCTCATCGGTGCTCGCTGGGGAGAAGTAGGGCAGAAGCTTCATTGAGCATCGCAAGGCGGGAGTAGATATGAACAGTCGAAGCTTTGGATTAAGAACCGCATCGCTTGTAGCCATTGTTGCGATGTCTGGCTGTGCCGGAATGGATGCAGTGATCAGCTCTCCCTCCGTCAGGCTCACGAGCGTCGAGGTAACGGACGTCGACTTTCACCGGCAAACGTTCCTGCTTGGCTTCGATGTCAGCAACCCGAATCCGTTTCCGCTACCGATCAAGTCGGTACGATATCGCATTCGGCTCGGAGAGCAGCGATTCGCCAACGGGGAGACGCGGGGGAATTTCACCGTACCGTCGGATGGTAACGGCGAATTCATGATCAGTGTGGAATTGGATCTGCTGAGAACGACTTCACAACTCTCGTCACTCATTGGGACCGGCATACACGGAAACATGGATTACGAGTTGAGCGGAAGCTTTGCGGTCGATATTCCTTTTGCCAAACCATTGGCATTTTCCAGTAGCGGGCGCATTGAATTGTAGGCAGCCGGATTGTAAAAGCGAATTCCGGTTCGCAACAAATATTTCTAACTGACGCGCGGGTCGCGACATGCAAGCTGTGTCGGGACGGCTGAGTTGTGCGCGGACCGAATTACTTGTGAGCTATCGGTTTGTCGGTAAAAAGAAAGTCCTTTAGCTCGGCATCAAACGTTGAATCCCTGCGGCGAATCCACTCAAGAACCATTGCCGCATGCTCCTTTTCTTCGTCCCGGTTGTGCGCAAGAATCGCCGCGAGGTCGGTATCTTTGCACGCGTCAACCCGCTGGTTGTACCAGTCGATGGCTTCCAGCTCCTCCATAAGGGAAGTAATTGCGCGGTGCATATCTCTGGTGTCGTCAGATAACTCGTCGATGGGTTCGTGATAACCCTCATTTGCCATGATGTGTTCTCCCAAATGAGCCTTCCCTCATTCTGTCAGATTTTTGCCGACCTTACGCAATACCGGACAATTTTAACTGCCGCCGGCGAATCAGGAGAAGACGGTGCATTCGGTAATCAACGGTTTGCGCGGGTCATCATCGGCAAGCGACCCGCCGCAAGTGGGGGGCTAGGAATCCGCGGAGGGCAGTCTTATTTGAAACATGACGCCACCATCAATGTTATCGGCACTGATCGAGCCACCGTGGCCTTCGGCAATAAGTCGGGCGATGAACAATCCCAGCCCCAGGTGTTTGTCTCTGTTGTTGTCTCTTACGGATACCATTGAATCGAACAACTGAGTCAGCATCTTATCAGGCAGCGGTGGGCCCGGATTCGTTACCGTCACGATCACCTCACCTGCGTCGGATGTCAGCGTAATGTCTATCTGGTCGCCAAGGGCGCTGAATTCCACGGCATTTTCCGCCAGCTTGTCGAGCATCTGTATTATCAACTCTGGTGCACCTTCGATAATGGCTTCAGCTGACTCCGAACTTAGCGAGAAGTGCCTTTCCGGATAGGCATCGCCGTAAGCGGCGACGGTTGATGTGAGCGCATCGTGCAGATTGAATCGCTCGAGCTCCGGGTCTTCCATGAGTTCTTCTACCTTGCTTGCTTCACTCATCGCGTTCAGGATTTTTTGCAGCCGTTTTGCACCGTCTTTTGCGCGTGCGGTGTAGCTGGCAGCTTCGTCTGTTAGCGGTTCGTGCTCCAGGTTTTCGAGTGATGAAGTAACTATGGTCAAAGGCGTTCGCAGTTCATGCGACAGCCTGGCCGCCAGAGAACGCAAATACTCGTTGTAGTTGCCGAGCTGTTGCAGGACGCTCGCAAAACTGCGTGAGAGATCACCGATTTCATCGTTTGCATACGCACTCGGGAGGTCTACGTGCACTTCGTCCTCGTCAAGCGCAGTTTCGGCCGCGCTGCTAAGGCGCCGAATCCTCAGAGACAGCCAGTTCGAGTAGCCAAGAAGCACAGCCGCCACAGCGAGTGTTGCGAACAGCGTGAAATTCATCAGTCTCGTTAACGCCTGGTTGGTCAGGCTGAGAATCGCGTCGGTTCCCGTGCTGGAGAATAACGACGCCTGTTTGTACATTACCGGACCAGACCGGTTGCGCCACGGCGACGACAGCGCGACCATCACTGCGACTCCGGAACCAGCTCGTCGCTTGCTCAGCACTCAATGCCCGCGCGATGTAGTTCTGCTGCTCGCGGCCCGAAGGGTGGGGTTCTGCGAGCAGCGCCTCTTCGCCCGGTTCTAATAGCATGTTGTAAGCCATGCGCATCCAGCGTGAGGAAGCTTGTCTTGCCTCCTGGTCCGATCGGAAAAGCGAGATGTCGCCTGCCTGGGCCAGCCGCCATCCGGTCCGGTCAGTCACGATGAGTCGCAGGCCGGGCTGGACGTAACCGGCAACCACGCTCTGGAGGAGCGGAGACGTAGTGACAAATCGCCCCGGCAGCCGGCCGCTAAAGCTCGAGCTGCGAATACCGGGGTCATGCGCGCTTTTTGTGTTTGTAACAACGATACCAAGGTGTGAATCGAGCAGGCGTCGCGGCAGACGCGCTTCGAATCGATAACCGGTTGCGGTGTCCTGCCAGTAGGCGAGAATTCTCGGTTCAGAGAATCGCCGACCGTCCGATTGCACGGTGGCTACCAGGGACCCCGGCGCCTCGGCTGCAAATTCAAATAATGAGGTGAGATCGGTTCCATTGTTGGCGACCAGCACGATTCGATCGGAGAATACGTCTGCTGCATCGTTGTTGGCGCCGGCATCCGCAGACGCGTAAACGATGTTGTCGTCGCGGACATCAACGAACAGAAAAGCATGCTGTCCGCGAATGCCGAATGCGAACAAGATCGGCCCATCGACGCCCCGCATCGTTCTTGAGGACTCGGGTGAAAGGTTCCAATCGTCGATGTACCCGTCGATCAGGGGGGTTGACGAAAGCGGATGGCCGTATAACTGGTTCTCGCCGAATTGGCTGATGGGCGCGGCAATGGAGAACTCGTCCGGAAACTGCGACAGGGAATCGGCAATCGCCAGGGCCGTGCCGGACAGCATATGTTGCTGGCCCTCTCGCAGAGCGGACTCGGTTTCGCGAATGAACTGACAGCCTGCCCACGGCAGCACCAGAGTCAGCAGGCTAACCAACAGCAACTGGCGTCGAAGGTTCATTTAACCGCCTGTCAGCCGCTTATCCAGCGATACCCCATGCCATAAACTGTTTCGATGGCCGCAAAATCCGGATCGATTGCGACAAACTTGCGTCTCACTCTTTTTATATGCGAGGTAATGGTGTTGTCATCGAGTACCGCCTGTGCTGCGTCCATCAATTGCTGCCGGCTCTTGACGTGGCCCGGGTAACGGGCGAGCGCGTGAATCATCCAGAACTCTGTCAGCGTCAGTCCGACCGGCTGGTCTTGCCATCGTACCGTCATACGGTCGACATCCAGTTCGAGATCACCGCGCGTAATGCGATTTTCCGCGCCTTGCGGTTTCTGCATCGCCTCGAGGCGCCGAAACAAGGCGGCGACTCTCGCCATCAGGTGGGGCAGGCTGATGTCTTTTGTCAGATAGTCGTCGGCCCCCAGACGCAGCCCTGAAACAGCATCGAACTCACTGTCCCTCGCCGTGAGAAAAATGATCGGCAAATCGCTGGCGCGGCTGCGGAGGTCACGACACAGATCGAAGCCGCCCTCGATATCGTCCTCGAGGTTTATGTCGATGACGACGAGGTCCGGCAGTCGGGCTTCGAATGCATCCATTGCGGGTTTGCGGGCGCCGTAGAGATCAACCGAGTAGCCCTCGCGTCGAAAAGCCGCCGCGTAGTTCTCGCGGATAGCGGCTTCGTCTTCAACAATCGCAATTCGTTTCGACACGGTTTGCTCCAATGATGTCGGTCAGCCCTGGAGCCAAAAATGCGCGCGCTTTATGTTTGGCTGCTACAGGTGCCCTGAAGTCATAATTTGCCACATTATGCCGGTGCATTGCCATGCCAATGCCCGGGCCGCGCCCGATCGCGTTGCTGAACTGTGACCCATGGCGAAAAGGAGTGGGGACATGGAACATCGGGAAGGCGGCGCAACGGAACGCAAGGCGATCAGGAAAAAGGGGCAGTCATGGATCGCGCAAAAAGGCTGGCACCCTGCATTGCCCGCCGGGACTTCCGCAAATCGCATGGGTGAACTCATGAAACGACATGCGTCATGGCGCTGGATGACGCTCGGCGTGCTGCTTTGCCTGTTGCGACCCGGCCCGGCCAATGCCGTGCCGGAAATCATATTCGACGATCTGCGGCCCAGCCAGATGCAAAGTGGCAGTCTCCTCTTGCGGATGCAGTCCGGCTATCGCGTAGCCACGCGAATGAACACGGATATCGATCTGCAAGTCAGCGGGCTAGTTGCGCACGTATCCGTGCAACAGAGATTTCTGAACGATGGCGCGGAATGGGTGGAAGGCATCTATGTCTTTCCATTGCCCGATGATGCGGCTGTTAATCGCTTGCGCATGCACATCGGCGAGCGAATCATCGAAGGGGAGATTCGCGAAAGGGAGAAAGCGAGAAAAGAGTACGAACAGGCAAAGATTCAGGGCAAGAAAGCGAGTCTTGTCGAACAGCAGCGAGCAAATCTGTTTACAACTGCAGTCGCCAATATCGGTCCGGGCGAAGAAGTAACGGTTGAGATCGAGTATCTGCAGAACCTGAAATACGACGAGGGTACATTCAGCCTTCGGTTTCCGCTGACACTGACACCGCGCTTCATACCGGGCGCCCCGTTGCCGGGCCGTAAAGGTTCGGGCTGGTCGCGGGATACGGCGCGTGTGCCGGACGCTTCGCTGATCACGCCGCCTGTCGTCACGAAATCGAAGGACCATGAAGTCACGCTGGATGCGAGAATCAATGCAGGCGTGCCTCTGGAAATTGTCGCCAGCCGATACCACCCGATCGACGTGCAACAAGTCGGTGACAGCTTCCAGGTGACGCTGATGAATGGTACGGCACCACTCGATCACGATCTCGAACTTCTCTGGCGGCCCGTTCCGGATAAGGCGCCGCGAGCCATGGTCTTCTCTGAAACCCGGAAGGGTGACCCGTACGTCCTGCTGATGTTGCTGCCACCGAACGAGACGATCGCTGACTCTGTCGTCATGCCTCGTGAGCTGATTTTCGTCATCGACACGTCGGGTTCCATGCATGGGACCTCAATCGAGCAGGCGAAAAGGGCGTTACTCCTTGCACTTGATGGCTTGAAGCCGGCTGATCGGTTCAACGTCATTCAGTTCAATTCTGTTACCCGATCGATTTTTCCGCACAGCGTCATGGCAGATCCCGGGTACATACGAACGGCCAAAGCTTATGTGCGCGGTCTCAAGGCCGACGGTGGCACCAACATGCGCCCGGCACTCGAGAAAGCACTACGGAGCGCCGCCAGCGAGACTCACTTGCGACAGATCGTTTTCATGACGGACGGCAGCGTCGGCAATGAGGAGGAGCTTTACACGCTTATCGAGCGAGATCTCGGTCAGGCACGTTTGTTTACCGTGGGCATCGGATCGGCCCCCAACGGCTGGTTTATGCGCAAAGCGGCCGAGGCCGGACGGGGAACATACAGCTATATCAGTGCGCTGCATGAGATAGACGAAAAAATGGAACGGCTGTTTCGCAAACTGGAACAGCCGCAGGTCACAGACATACGGATCCAGTGGCCGGACGGACTCAGCCCAATCAGTTATCCGGAAGCCGTTCCCGACCTGTACGCCGGCGAACCGATCGTTGTCAAAGCGCGACTCGAAAACCAGCCGCTGCCGGGGGATCTCATAAAAATCAGCGGCGATTCCGCGGGTGGAACCTGGGGTAGTGAATTGCCGCTTGCCGGGGCAGGCGACAGCCCGGGTGTTGCGGCGCTCTGGGCGCGGGCCCGAATCGAAACACTCCTGGACGAAGAGCGGCGCGGCAGGGATCCGGCCGAAACCAGGACTGCTGTTGTAAAAACGGCACTCGATCATCACCTTGTCAGCAAGTTCACGAGTCTGGTGGCAGTGGACAAAACGCCGCAGCGGCCACTCTCGGCAGGCCTCAGCAAAGAGCAGGTTCCGAACCTTCTGCCTTACGGACAAAGTCGGCAAGCGATATTCGGTTTCCCGGCAACCGCGACCAGTGCCCCGATGCATCGCCTGATCGGTGTTTTCAGCTTGCTTGCCGCGCTGCTGCTATTTGCGCTTATGCGTATTCAGGGAGCGGTTCGTGAACTGCCGGCTGCCGCTTAGGTTTCGAGCGAGCCATATTATCGTGGCCTGCTTGCTCTGCTTTGGATTCTGGCAGTTCGGGCAGGGAGCCTATATTCCCGCCAAAGCCTGGCTCGCGCAGGAACTCATGCAACGCGCGTGGCGGCGCGCGGGATCCGGCGAGGAACATGCGCCGCCGTGGCCCTGGGCCGATACCTGGCCCGTCGCGCGGCTGTCTGCAAAGGGCGGCGATATTGACCTGATCATCCTTGAAGGGGGTTCCGGCAGAACGCTGGCGTTCGCCCCCGGCCACCTGAGTGCAAGCGTTCTGCCCGGTGAGACCGGCAACAGCATTATCGCCGGACATCGCGATACCCACTTTCAGTTCCTGCAATACGTGAAGAAAGGCGAGACGATAATTCTCGAAACGACAGAAGGCCGTAAGCACCTTTATCAGGTCACCGGTATCGACGTTGTCGACGCCCGTCGCGGTAGCCTGGTTCTGGATACAGAGTCTCCGATGTTGAGTCTCGTCACCTGTTATCCGTTCGCTGCGCCCCAGGTGGGCGGGCCAATGCGCTACGTCGTCACCGCAAAGATGCTTTTCTAATTGATGCTATGGAAAAATAGAAAACAGGGATCGAACTGCTAAAGATAAAGAAAGTAGGGGTCGGACCGCTAATAATTTGGAGTGCCACAAATTCTGAGTGGTCCGACCCCTACTTTTCTTTCTTCGGGCCCTGTTTTCCAGCGATTTTCAGGATCGCGGCAACGCTGATTGCATCGGTAATCTGACCGTTGTTTACCATTTCGAGGGCATGGTCGAGCGACAGCTTTCGAATTTCCAGCTTCTCGGTTTCCTCGAATTCGGGCTCACCTTCGCTCAAGTTTTCGGCCAGGAAAACGAAACCCTCTTCGTCCGTTATCGAGTTACTCGTATGAAGATGCATGACATTGGTCCACTTCGCTGCGCTGAGCCCGGTTTCCTCCTTCAGCTCACGCTTCGCGGCGTCAAGCGGTTCTTCGTCGCTTGCAGCGCCCCCCATCGGGACCTCCCAGGAGTATGCGCCGAGCGTGTAACGATCTTGTCCGACAAGCCAGGTATTACCTTCGTCATCCAGCGGAACGATGGCTATGGCTTTATTTTTGAAATGAATATGGCCGTACTGATTTTCGCCGCCGCCCGGATTCACGACGTGATCTTCATACACTGTAATCCACGGGTTGTCGTATACGATTCTTGAGCCGAGTTTCTTCCAGGTCATGAGGTATCACCATTTGTGATTGCGCGTTGTTGCGTGCTGGGTCATAGTCAATAGTTCTGATGGGGCGTGTCCCCGCGGTGCCCTTGCCGGTATCGCCAGTCCAGACATCTTATGGAATCAACACCAGCCAGACTAGTTAAAGGGCCGGTAGGCAGACACTTGGTCCATATGACCGTGCCTACGCTCTTTGGCATCTTCATGATGATGATGCAGGCGTTCGTTGACACTTACTTTATCGGGCGTGTCGGCGACCGGGAACTCGCCGCATTGAGTTTCGCGTTTCCTATTTTGATGATAGTAACCAGTGTCGCAATCGGGCTCGGTGCCGGAACGTCCTCAGTCGTAGCCAGGGCCGTTGGCGCTCATGATCATCGTCGTGCCCGGCGCCTCGCCACCGACAGCCTGATACTGTCCTTTGGCATCACCGCGGTCATATGTGCTGTTGGTCTGGCCACGATAGGCCCGTTGTTCAGATTGATGGGGGCACCGGAAGACATGATCCCGCTGATCGCGGGGTACATGACGATTCTTTACTCGGGCGTTCCGTTCGTGGTCGTCGGCATGGTTGGCATGAGCAGCATGCGCGCGACAGGCGATACACGACTGCCCGGCATGCTGATGGTCATCGCGGCGATTGCTAACGTTATTCTCGATCCGATTTTGATTTTCGGAATTGGCCCCATTCCGGCGATGGGGCTTAACGGCGCGGCAACGGCCGCGCTCATGGCTCGCGGCGGGATGTTCATTGGAGCCGTGTTGCTCATGTACTACCGCCTGGATATGTTGAGTTTCAATCGACCGCAACCAGCCGAACTCAGGAAATCCTGGGCGGATATCCTTCATGTCGGTCTGCCGGCTGCGGGAACGAATGTGATTATTCCGATCGCGACAGGCGTAGTCACTGCAATGATTGCCAGGTACGGGCCGGATGCTGTAGCAGGATTCGGCGTTGCCAGCCGCATAGAGTCACTAATGCTCGTCGTGTTTTATGCGATGTCAGCAATCATCGGACCATTTGTCGGGCAGAATATGTCGGCCGGAAAAGCGGAAAGAATCTATCTTGCGCTAAGACTCTGCACTGTATTCTGTCTTGGTTTCGGACTACTTATTGCAGCGCTGCTTGCGTTGGGTGGAAACTGGCTACCTTCTATTTTTAGCGATAGTCCGGAAGTGACCAGGGTTGCGGGGCTGTATCTCTGGATCGTGCCAATCAGTTACGGCACCTATGGCATGGTAATGATAATGAACGCCTCATTTAACGGCATGGGCAAACCCATGCCCGCTGTCATGGTCAGCATTGCCCGAATGACCGTTCTTTACCTTCCCCTCGCATTCGCGGGCGACCATTTGTTTGGAATTGCGGGAATTTTTGGTGCTTATGCGGCTGCCAATGTCGTTAGCGGATTCTTTGCTTACGCCTGGGCAAGAAGTTCCGTAAGAGGGCAATGCGATAAACATGCGACTCCGGTGATCATTACTGAATCTGTATAGAACAGCAGTAAATCATGCAAGAAGCCGCTGCCGATAAAAATAGTGCATGCCGATACCACGGCTGGCCATGAAAAGCATGAACGCCAGCCACAGTCCATGGTTACCCAGGAACTGCAGTGCATACCAAGCGGGCACGAATATGACAAATGTCGAGATCAACATGATATTCCGCATCTCCTTCGCGAGAGTGGCGCCTACGAAAACACCATCGTAAAGATAAGACCAAACGGCCACGAGCGGAGACAGGATAAGCCACGGCAGATAACGCACGGTTGTTTCGCGTATCTCAGAGAGGTCGGTCAGTATTGCGATTATCGATGTGCCGGCGAGCGCAAAGAAAATACTGAAGCCAACGGCGACAATCAGCGACCACCGCAGGGCCAGCGTCACGGAGCGCTTCAGAGCCGCCCTGTTCCCTTCACCAACGGCCTTGCCAACGAGGGCTTCCGCGGCGTGCGCAAATCCGTCCAGTGCAAACGCAAGCAGGTACTGCAGGTTCATGAGAATGGCGTTCGCAGCCAGGATCAGCCCGCCCAGACGAGCGCCCTGCGCGGTGATGAACGTGAACGTAAACACCAAAGCCATCGTGCGTACGAACAAATTCCCGTTCACGGCAAAGAAGGCCGCGTATTCGCGAAGCGTAGTCAACTTCGAAATGATCCAGTGTCCTTCATGCGCTCTCAATTCCCTGACGACAAAGCCAAGCCCGACTGCGAGGCCTGTAAATTCTGCGACAACTGAGGCGAGAGCTACGCCGTCGACTTTCATTCCAACAAGATTTACGAGGACCAGGTCGAGAACGATATTTGTAGTGTTGATTGCGAGAACAATGACCAGTGGGACGCGCGCGTTCTGCAGCCCGATAAACCAACCGATCAACGCGAAATTCGCGAGTGTTGCCGGCGCGCTCCAGATGCGTATGGAGAAATACTGATCGGCGAAACCCGCAACCTTGGCATCGGCACCGATAAGACTCAGGGCGATGGTGCCGATAGGCGCCTGGAGCACGAGCAAAACGCCGGCGATTGCCAGGGCGACGATTAGCGCCTGTCCCAGTGCAACCCGGAGCCCGTCAAAGTCGTCGGCGCCGAATCGCTGTGCGGTGATGCCAGTCGTTCCCATTCTCAGGAAATTGACGCCCATGTACAGGAAGCCGAATATGGTCGCGCCAACCGCGACCGCACCCAGGTAGGCGGCATCCTCGAGGTGACCGGTTACGCCGGTATCGACCATGCCGACTAATGGCACGGAGATATTCGACAGGATCATCGGCGCAGCGATACGCCAGACGCTTCGATTGTCTGGCAGGGTGCTGCGTGAATTGAGTTCGGCCAATGTTTCGGGCAATCGTGGCAAGTGTTGCGGGCGTTAGTAAGGAATGTGCATGCGGCGATACAGGCGTGCAAGGAGCCAGATCGGAGCGATCATTATCAGCTGCATGTCCCGGACCAGGCCACGAATATCACGACGCGACCCCTTGGCGAAATACAACCCTGTCATGCCGAGCGTGAGTATTGCGATGGAAAACCAGAGCAGGGAGGTGACAGCAGTGCTCAGCAATGCGATCAGTGTGGCGGTCGCGACGACGAAGGGCAGCATGCCGATCGCCAGCGAAATCGAGATAATGAAGTAATAGACCTCTGCGGCCATCAAAAAAGTAATGCTCCAGTTGAGCAGCGGAGAAATTTTCAGGAACGCATCGGGTGTTGGCAATGCCCATAGCAGTCCGACCGTACCAAATATGAACAGTGGCACGGCGATCCAGTGCAGAACACGGTTTCCCGTCTGGCTATGGTTGTCGCCGTATTCTGCAAGCCAGCGTTCAGTATCCGTCATTTGTCCTCCTTTGATCGCGGGTCGTTATTCTACCCTCTTTGAATTGTCGGCCGCCGGTGTGCGAATAGGCCACATTGCCTGATTATGATCAATCGCTCACTGCATGGTAGCGGTGTTTGACGGCGATTAAGTCCTGGTTCAGGTTTCGCGTGCTTACATAGCAACCGCGTGAGTAGGACTATGCTTTTTGTGGCAGAAACTGTGACCTGCATGCAGGGTCCTGCACTCGCTACCGGGTACAGTTGTCGCGTTTACTTTGAACAGCATGACCGAGGAACTCACATGGACAGCAAATCGCTAAGACTCATCGTTGCAATAGCAGGCCTCACGGCAATGCTGGCGGGTTGTACCACGCTTGACGCTTATACGCAGGAATCCAAGACCAGCAACGCGACCAAAGGAGCAATCATTGGTGCCGTATCAGGTGCGGTCGTTGGCCTGATCTCGGGAGACGATTCAGTCGAACGCCGCAAGCGCGCGTTGATAGGTGCCGGCGTCGGCGCCCTGGCCGGTGGCTCCATTGGTTACTACATGGATCAGCAGGAAGCCAAACTCCGCGCAGAGCTTGAGGGCACTGGCGTGAGCGTCACGAGAATCGGTGACAACATAACGCTGAACATGCCCGGGCATGTGACGTTTGCGAAGAACAGTTCGGACCTTAGTCCGGCGTTCTTTGATGTCTTGAATTCGGTATCAATAGTCTTGGCCGAATTCGATCAGACTATCGTGGAAGTGGCAGGCCATACCGACAGCGACGGTAGTGTCCAATACAACCAGGGATTATCGGAGCGTCGTGCGCAGGCGGTGGCACAATTCTTCCGCACGCAAGACATAATGGATCAGCGCCTGATCACGGTAGGCCAGGGCGAATCGAGTCCGGTGGCGGACAACTCCACGGTCTCAGGCAAACAGACCAACCGCCGCGTCGAGATCACCATGGTGCCTGTCACGGCGTAAGCCGGGAGCCCGCGCGGCAGGTTCCTAGCCCTTGATGATGCGCGGCAGAATCAACTGGTGGCGCGGGCAAACGGATTTGGGATTTTGATAGACGGCACCCGCAAACGCCTGCAGATAGGATCGCAAATCACTCAGGTTGACAATTTCGTCAACAAATCCGCGTTGTGCACAATACAGCGGGTCTGACGTGTCGCGATAGCGTTGTGCCAGCTCATTCATCTTTTCGACGATGGGTTCCAGCGGCCGTCCGGCATCTTTCTCCTTGACCGCGCGCCGCGCATAAGTTGCAACAGCGGCAGTTTCACCGTGCATCACGGCGATTTCGGTTGCCGCCGTACCGAGCGTAAACGCATTGTGGCGATTGGCGGTCGGACCACCGAGCACATAGTGCGCGGCAGCACTACCTTTCCTCAGTACGACAAGCATCAGCGCCACTTCCGTCTGCTGGATAGAATAAATCAGTGACTGCCCGAGTCCGAGCAGCTCGGCCCGCTCGGCTATGTCTCCGACGTCGATGCCCGTGGTGTCCTGAAACCAGATCATCGGCACCCGGTCGCGGTCGCAGAGAGTCACGAACTCGCTCATCTTGATGAGTCCTTGACGATACAGCTTGCCGCCTATGGCGGGATAGTCACCGTACTCGGGGTAGCCTTTCCCGAGAAAACCCTGCCGGTTGCCAATGCAACCGACAAGCATGCCGTCAATTTTGCAGAGGCCGGTGTACATCTCCGGCCCGTAGTCCGGACGAAACTCCATGTGTTCGCTGCCGTCGACGAGCCGGGCAAGGATCTGGTCAAAGTCGTACACCTCCTTCTGGTTGAAGGGCAACAGACTGTAGACATCTTCTGAAGGAAACTTCGGTGCAGCCGGTTCCGCGACGCGGAAGAATTTCGGTGCATAGGCGGGTATACCCTTCATGTATTCCTTGATGCCGTCCAAAACCCCGGTCTCTTCTTCATAGACGTGCGAGAAGAAACCGGTATGGTCGTAATGCGTCTCTACATTGCCGGGTGGGCGGCCGGTAAATTCTTTGGTCTTGGCAATAATCTCTTCCAGCATTTCTGCATCGAAGCCGCCACGCGGCGCCATGCCGGAGACAATACCAACGCCGCCGACCGCTATGTTGGCATCTTTATGTGCCAACAAAATCGTGGGGCTGATGCTCTGATATCCACCGCCTGCCGGATTAGTGCCGAAAATTCCCGCCAGCACCGGGACGCCGGCCTGTTCGAGTTCGGCATGTCGAAAAAATGGTGTGCCACCGCCACGCCGATTGGCGTAGAACTTCTCCTGCTCGGGAAGCTTCGCACCGCTGCAATTGACCAGCCAGACCAGTGGAATATTCAGGCGCTTTGCCAGATCTGTCACGCGCAGGATGTTTTCAGACTGCCCGGGCAACCATGCGCCGGCCAGGAACTTATTGTCGAAACCGATGACGACGGCCCAGCGTCCCTCAATCTTTGCGAGGCCATCGACGACGTTGGTCGTGCCCTCAGCGTTATCGAGCGGGTTGTACAGGGTGTGCAACGGTCTCCAGCTGCCCTCATCGACGAGATACTCGAGTCGCTGCCAGACCGTCAGCCATCCGCGTGCATTGATCTTGTCGGTCGGAAAACCAACTTCCTCGACTTTTTGCTTTTCACTATCGATTGCGGCCTCGGTCTCCCGCAACTTTGCCAGGCTTTCGGCGGCGCGCTTGATGCGCCCGGCCTTCAGCTCTTTGCCGAATTCATCCATGTGCTCGAAATACGGTTTCATTCGTCTGTACCCCGGTTAGCGATTGGCGGCAAAACCGCAGGCCACACTGGAGATAATCATTTTCTGCACGTTGGACGTTCCTTCTACAACCTGAAGTGATTTTGCGTCACGATAGAAGCGCTCCGCAGGGTATTCGGTCGAATAGCCGTAAGAACCGAAAATCTTCATGCACTCGTTGGCGGCGTGGACTGCGGCCTCGGAGGCCGCAAGCTTCGCGACGGACGTTTCATACTGATTCGGTCGGTTCTGATCTTTGAGCCACGCAGCCCGATAGACCAGCAGCTTGGCTGCCTCGTGTTCGACGGCCATGTCGGCAATCTGGGCCTGGATCATCTGATGCCTGGAAATGGGCTTGCCGAACTGAATGCGCTCATTCGCATAGTTGATAGATAGCTCGAGAGCGCCACCGGCTACGCCCAATGCGCCCGCGGCACAGTTGATGCGCGTATTGTTGAGCTGCCACATGCAGATCTTGAAGCCATCACCTGCCTCGCCGAGCAGGGCATCCTTGGGAATCTTCGCGCCATCAAAGACAAATTCGCCGGTCGGCGAACAGTGCAGGCCGAGCTTGGTGTCGATTGCCGTTGCCGTGCAACCCGCGAGGTTCTTGGGCTCAATGATGAATGCCGAGATTCCCTTGTGTTTCTTTTCCTTATCGGTGTAGGCATAAAGCAAGCCGGCGTCACCGACATGCGCATTCGAAATCCATGTCTTGCTGCCATGCAACGCCCAATGATCGCCGCCATCGGTGGCATAGGTCCTCATGCTCGATACGTCTGAACCCGCATTGGGCTCGGTCATGGCAAAGAAACCCAGCTTTTTACCTGAGATCCAGCCGGGAATGTATTTTTCTTTCTGCGCATCGCTGCCGTACCTGGCGACGGCGAGCGTGGGCCCGAGGTTCTGCATATTGAACTGTACCCGCCAGGAAGCGGATACCCGGGCAATCTGTTCCGCCATCAGGACGGATTCGAGGAAACCCATGCCATTGCCGCCCAGCTCCTCCGGCAGCACACAGGAAAAGAAGCCCAATTCGCCCATGCGCGTGACACGATCGGCGCGAAACTCATGTTTGCTTTCTTCTTCTCGAAGCGTGGGTGCTATATCTTCTTCAGCAAAACGCCGGGCAGTTTCCTGCACCAGGCGCTGCTCTTCGGTTAATTCAAACATCTATCCAGCCTCGATGTATTCAATTGACGCACTCAGTCGATTACGGCGAGCACATCATCCTCTTCGACTGCATCGCCTTTCTTGACGTTGATTTCAGAAATCGTGCCGTCGCAGGGCGCGTAGACGGGAATCTCCATTTTCAAGGCCTCGACGACGAAAACCTCATCATCCTCCTCAACGCTATCACCGACTTCCACGGATACCTTCCAGATGTTGCCAGACAGCGCGGCCAGAACTTCTTGTGCCATTTCTATTCCCTTGTTGTGTCGATCACTTGAGTAATGTCAGAAAAATTCCCGCGGCGATAACCGTGCCGATAACACCGGCGATATTCGGGCCCATTGCGAACATCAGAAGATTGTTCTTCTTGTCAGCCTCTACCCCCATTTTTTGCACGACGCGTGCCGCCATCGGCACGGCCGAAACGCCCGCGCCACCGATCAGCGGATTTATCTTGTTAGACGTAAACAGGTTCATGATCTTCGCGAGTATCACGCCGGTCGCCGTTCCTATGATGAATGCGACCAGCCCGAGGAAGAATATGAAAAGCACATCCTTGCGGAGAAAATTTTCGGCGTTCATCGTTGCGCCGACACTGATCCCTAAGAAAATCGTGACAATATTCATCAATGAATTTTGCGCGGCATCCGTCAGGCGATCGACAACCTTCGACTCCCGAAAAAGATTACCGAGCATGAACATCGCAATCAACGGTGCGGATGCAGGTACCAGCAAAATGATGACCATGGTTGCCGCGATCGGAAAAAACAGCTTCTCGCGGGCCCCGATCTTGCGTCCCTTTTTCATTCGGATCCTGCGTTCGTTTCCTGTTGTCAGCAAACGCATGATCGGTGGCTGAATGATCGGTACCAGCGCCATATACGAATAGGCTGCAACGGCGCAGGCGCCCAGCAGTTGCGGTGCGAGTTTGGCTGCAAGAAAGATTGTTGTCGGGCCATCCGCGCCGCCAATAATGCCGATGGTCGCGGCTTCCTCGAGCGTAAAACCGAAGGACGTCGCAGCAAAAAACGTGACGTAGACGCCGGCCTGCGCGGCTGCTCCGAGAAATATCAGGCGGGGCTGCGAGAGCAACGGGCCGAAATCCGTCAGCGCACCCAGGCCAAGAAAAATCAGCGGCGGGATCACTTCCCACTCTATGCCATAGTGATAGAAACGCCAGATGAGGCCCTCGCCCGGTACCATGAGCCCGGTCAGCGGCAAATTGGCAATCAATATGCCGAAGCCGATGGGCACAAGCAGCAAAGGCTCGTACTTCTTGCTGATGGCAAGATAAATAAGAGTCAGACTGATCAGCCACATCACCGCCGTGCCCGGGGTGACGGCGAAAACACCCATATGCTCAAAAATGGCCATGCTAGCCCTTGTCTTCAGATTCGGATCGCCTGACGGCAACGAGCGCGATAATCTTCATGGTCAGGTACAGCACTGCCATACCGAGGAACACGCCAGTAATCCCGTTAACGAATATGTTTATCGCTGCGTCCAACAGATCTTGCTCCGAATATCGTTCTTATTGGCCGGGGCCCGGCATGGGGGCGTATCATCGCGTAATGGGTTGACCTATTCAATCAGTACCGGGAATTACGCCCGGCTCGGTCGGGTCTCGACCCGGCGCTGAGCTTCGTGTCCAGCGACAGCACTCAGGAGGGGGCATCGTGGGCATACGTGCATGCACTCGGCGCGAACCCGTAGGGAACGCTGTACAAAGTCGATAAGATAATGCTGTGGCTCCCAGGGACCGCAAACCAAAAATAACAAAAGCGGCAAAGTGAAACAGACTTTCGGAAAGGATGAGTCAGGCAGCTGGATCGAGGCATCGGGCCTCGTGCAACGCTTGCTGTCGGATGACAAGGATGGCTCGCGGCACCAACGCTTTGTTCTCGATGTCGGCAATCGGCAAACACTCCTCATTACTCACAACATAGACATTGCAGAGCGGGTACCGGTGGGACTCAGAGACCGCGTCAGGTTCAGGGGTATGTACGAGTGGAATGATCTCGGCGGGCTGGTTCACTGGACACATCATGATCCTCACGGTGTCGAGAATGGCGGATTCATCAAATATCGCGCCAGGACTTATCAATGACATTGCGGACAGGCAAAAAAAACCCGGTCAGATATGACCGGGTTTTTCCGGATCTTTTCGTACCTGTCAGGCTTCCATCACTTTCTGAAGCTTTTTGATTGCATTGCCTTCGATCTGCCGAATTCGCTCGGCCGAAACGCCGAAGTGATCGGCGAGTTGGTGTAGCGTTTGCTTTTCCTCCGCGAGCCAGCGGGTCTCAAGAATATGGCGGCTGCGTTCATCAAGCGTCGTCAGCGCCTCCTTCATTCGAGTGGTTGCGTCATCGTGCCAGTCGACTTTCTCGCAAAGCACGGCGGGGTCGGCGTTGGGACTGCGGAGATAGGCTGCCGGCGTAAAGAAACGGTCATCATCGCTGGCATCGGGGCCGGGATCGAACACCGCATCCCGGGCCGTAAGTCTGCGTTCCATTTCGGTGACTTCGGTCGGACAGACACCAAGGTCCTCGGCCACGGCATGCGTCTCGTCATGAGATAACCAGGCAAGGCTTTTCTTGGCTTTGCGTAAGTTGAAAAACAGTTTTCGCTGCGCCTTGGTGGTGGCCACTTTGACAATGCGCCAGTTGCGCAGCACATATTCATGAATTTCCGCTCTAATCCAGTGAACGGCGAATGAGACAAGCCGCACGCCATAATCGGGATCAAATCGCTTGACGGCCTTCATGAGCCCGACATTACCTTCCTGAATCAGGTCATTCAGCGGTAAGCCATAGCCCGTGTATCCTTTCGCGATATAGACGACAAAACGAAGATGTGCCATGACGAGTTCGCGCGCAGCTTCCAGGTCTTCCTCGTCACGGAACCTGCGGGACAGTGCTTGTTCGTCTTCCTTGGACAGCACCGCTATCGAGCCGACCGCGTGGATGTAGGCGTCGAGACTGCCGACCGGCCCGGCGAGGGCAAGGTCATATTTGGTAGTTGCTAGGGCCGTTGTCATCAGATTTATGATCCTCCTGGTGGATAGAAATTTTAGCACTCTGGTGCTTAGAGTGCTAACAGTGCTGTAGAGTTCCCTGACAAAGGCATGGCAAAACCCTTTGTTTTCAGGGGGATAAGAAAAAACCGATATGCTGGATTATGTCAAATCTTAAAGGCGTGGCAGCCGATTCACTATCTCGGCTCTATTCTTCGCATATGACGGGCGGCGGCGAGCCATGAACCCGCAAGGCCCAGGAGGACACCGGTACCGGCGATGAGCAGACTTTCGGACAAATCGAGTTCCAGGACGCTGAATGCACTGTTGTAAAGACCCGCCAGCCGCCTCACGGGTTGCTCCAGCGCATAGAGCCCGTACCTGACAAGCGCCAATGCAAGCAATCCGCCACCGAGGCCATACCACAGGCCGGAATACAGGAATGGCCGCCTGACAAACGCATTGCTGGCCCCGATGAGTTTTGTAACTTCGATTTCATCGCGGCGATTTTGAATGTCCAGGCGAATCGTGTTGCCGATGATGACAACAATTGCAACGCCCAGGAGCACGGCACCGATGGCGATGGCACGACGCAGGATGTCGAGTATCGCGTGAAAGCGCTGCACCCACTCCGTGTCTACCTGGACCAGATCAGCCTCCGGGAGATTCCCGATTTCTTCGTGGAGCAGGATCATCGACTGTTCAGTATTCGCGCCACTCGGCCTGACGACCAGCGTGTGCGGCAACGGATTGGTCTTCAAGTGGTCGAGTGCAGCGCCAAAGCCCGAGGCTGATTTGAATTCGTCGAGAGCATCTTGCGCCGAAATGATCGTCACCTGTGCTACGTCGGCGCGCTGTCTGATCAGACCAGCCAGCTGGGTCGCATCTTCCAAAGTCACATCACTTTTCAGATAAATAGAGAAGTCGAGCGCGTTCTCCCAATTGCTGCCAATAGACTGAGCGTTCTTGATGACAAGATACATTGCAGCGGGAAGCGCAAGCGTCACTGCAATGACGAGCACAATCATCAGGCTTGCGAAAGGCTGACGGGCCAGCCGACCGAGGGCGTCACCAGATGTGTTTACATGAGACAGAAACCAGGCAGATACAGGACCAGCGGATTTTCTTGCTGGAATCGGCTCGCTTGTTTTGCTTACCGTCATCGATCTTCCGGTGCAGGCGCCTCGGCACCCTCAAAGTAATCCGAAACCTCGTCGCGGTCCTTTTCGACCTGAAGAGCGCCGTTTTCCAGCGGGATTCGGCGACAACCTAACTGGTCAATAAGCGCCAGGTCGTGGCTTGCAATCAACAAAGTCACACCGACCTCATTGAAGCGGCGAAAGATGCGCATGACTTCGAGAGACAGGTCCGGGTCGAGGTTTCCCGTCGGCTCGTCCGCAATCAGGAGTTTGGGCCGGCTGACAATGGCGCGCGCAATTCCTACACGCTGTTGCTCACCTGCTGAAAGGGCTTCAGGACGCTGCTTCTCCTTGTGCAGCAGTCCGACCTGATCGAGAGCGGCACGGACACGCCTTCCGGCATCACGGTATCCGATGCCGGAAATGATAAGCGGCAAAGCGACGTTATCGAATACAGGCCGGTCATACAGCAACTTGTGATCCTGAAAGACCATGCCAAGTTGTCGCCTGTAGGCAGGAATTTTTCGCTTTGATACACGACCTGTATTTTGGCCGTCGACGATGACCTGCCCACTCGTCGGTCTTTCGATCAGGGCAATCAAACGAAGCAGTGTGCTTTTGCCCGCGCCGGAATGACCGGTTATGAAAACCATCTCTCCCCTGTCCACTGACAGGGTCAGACCCCGCAAGGCTTCCTGGCCGCCGGGGAATCTTTTTGTTACGTCTTCGATTCGAATCACGACAATGCGGGCCTGTGCTTTGCGTCAGTTCGTAACAAGGCATCAACGTACTCGCCGGCCCGAAAGGGTTGCATGTCTTCGGCTGCTTCACCGATGCCGATAAAGCGAACAGCCACACCGAGCTTGCCGGCAATCGACAGCAGAATACCGCCCTTGGCGCTGCCGTCCAGCTTGGTCACGGTAATTCCTGTCAGCCCGAGTACTTCGTGAAACTTTTGCGCCTGCACCAGGGCGTTCTGACCCTGGCTCGCGTCCAGCACGAGCATGATCTCGTGCGGTGCTGCAGCATCTAGCTTCGACACGACTCGCTTGACCTTCACAAGCTCGTCCATCAGGCCTTTCTGATTTTGCAGGCGTCCGGCCGTGTCGGCGATCAGGACATCGATATTTCTGGATCGCGCGGCCTCATAAGCATCAAAGATGACGGCTGCCGGGTCGGCACCCGCTTGTTGAGCAATAACAGGGACATCATTTCGTTCACCCCAGACCTGCAATTGTTCGACGGCGGCGGCACGAAAGGTATCGCCAGCCGCGAGCATGAGTGAATGTCCCTCATGCTTTAGTCGTTTCGCCAGCTTTCCAATGGTTGTCGTCTTGCCGGCGCCGTTGACACCAACCATCAGAATCACGAACGGGCGGTCGCTTTCGGGGATAACGAGCGGCTGTTGCACTGATTCCAGGATATCCGTCATCGACTGACGCAAACCGCCTGTCAATGCATCGAGGTCCTTCAGTTCCTTGCGGGCAAGGCGTTTTTGCAGGTCGCCAATGATTCCAGCCGCTGTTTCCACGCCAACGTCCGCCATGACGAGCTGAGCCTCAAGTTCGTCAAGTACGTCCTCATCGATTTTGCCGCCGGGAGCGAGATTACCAAGGTCGTAGCTAAGCCACGAATCACCGCTGTTGAGCCGGGCGCGAAGCCGCTTGATGAAGCCACCACGTTTATCGGAGATCGATGTGTCTTCTGCCTGATGCATTGTCACATTGCGTTTTTTCAAATGTCGAATAACTTACACTAACGCAGTCATGCGTATTGAAATGACACTTCCGTTCTTGCTGCGAGGGAGACATGGCGAGAGTTAAGCGTCCAGGCCACAATCGATCGCTACCGGGGCGGCTGCGTATTGTAGCGGGAAAATGGCGCAGTCGTCTGTTGCAGATAATCGATAAGCCTGAATTACGGCCAACACCCGAAAGGATCCGGGAGACCCTGTTCAACTGGCTCAGTTCGGCGACAGCGGGTGCACGATGCCTTGACCTTTTTGCCGGCACGGGCGCACTCGGGATCGAGGCACTGTCACGCGGTGCCGCTCACGTGGTTTTCATAGAAAAGTCCGCTACCTTGGCTGGAGCGATACGGAAGAATCTGACCGAACTGGAGGCAACGAACGCTGAGGTTTATCAGAAGGATGCTCTCGACTATCTGAGTAAAGCCGACCCGCAGCCGTTCGATATCGTTTTTCTCGACCCACCATTCGAAGCGGACCTGCTTGCCGATTTGTGTAAGGTGCTATGTGAGAATGCTTGGCTGACAGCGAACGCGGTCGTGTATCTGGAGCGGGGTAAAGACCAGGCGAATCCGGCACTTCCGGACGGCTGGGCCATTACACACGAGAAAGTTGCCGGGAAAGTGAGCTATTCTCTGGTGAACACAGGCACGTGAACCTGAAGGAGCGAGTTTATGGCTGTCTCTGCGATGTATCCAGGCACCTTTGATCCGATCACGCTCGGCCATGAAGACCTGGTACGACGGGCGACCCGTTTGTTCGACAGGGTAATAGTCGCAATTGCGGCCAATCCCGGCAAAGAACCCATGTTCTCACTGGAAGAACGGGTTGAACTTGCCCAGGCAGTGCTCGCGGATTTCGACAACGTTGAAGTCATGGGTTACGCCGGGCTCACGGTTAGTTTCGCGAAAGACCACGAACTGCAGGTCATTATTCGTGGCCTTCGCGCCATTTCCGACTTCGAACACGAGTTTCAGCTGGCCAACATGAATCGTCATTTGATAAAGGATGTGGAAACCGTCTTCCTGACCCCGACTGAAGCCTATACATACATTTCCGCGAGTCTCGTCCGGGAAATCTGCAGCATGGGCGGGGATATATCGGAGTTCGTCTCGCCCAAGGTAAGCGTTGCGCTGATGCAGCGCTGCGGCCAGACCTAATTCAACGTATCGTAGGAGCTGTCCGACCGCCACGGATGGCGGGAGTGCAGGTGTTGCAGGAGCATTCACCTGCCTGACGGGCGATGGCCCACCACGACAGGCGATAGCCCACCATGACGAGCCATCCACTGCCTAACGTTGGCAGTTCTTGCAGTAATAAGTCGATCGTTGTCCGAGAACGATCACCGAGATCGGTCGCTTGCAACGCAGGCAGGGTTGATCGTCACGGCCATATACTTCGAGCTGCAGCTGAAAATATCCTGGCTCACCGTCACCGCCATGGAAGTCACGCAGGGTAGTGCCACCTGCGTCTATTGCTTTACCGAGTACGGTCTTGATTGCGTCAACCAGGGATTCAATGCGCCGCAGCGCGATGCGGCCTGCCTGCCGTTTTGGATGAATGCGCGCTACATAGAGTGACTCGCTGGCGTAAATATTGCCGATGCCGACGACCACGGACGCATTCATCAGAAACTGTTTGATACTTACTCGCCGCCCCTGCGCAGTCTGCCAGAGATAATCTCCGTCAAATGCTTCATCGAGGGGTTCCGGCCCGAGATTGCGCAACAAAGGATGCTCGAACGGATCATCAGCCCAGAGCAGCGATCCGAACCGGCGCGGGTCTCTGAAACGAAGCGCCTTGCCGCTGCTTAGTTCAATATCCACATGGTCATGCACGCCCGCGGGGGTGCCCGTGTCGATGATTCTCAGACTGCCTGACATGCCGAGATGTAATATGGCTGTGCCGGCATCCGTGCGAATAAGCAGGTACTTGGCGCGCCGGCTGAGCGAGCGAATCTTCTGCCCCGGCAGTTTCTGCTCAATCTCGATGGCTACGGGCCAACGGAGATTGTGCTGGCGCACGACGACTCTGCTCACCTCCTGGTTCTCCATCCAGGGTGCGATGCCGCGCCTGCTCGTTTCGACTTCCGGTAACTCGGGCATCTCGATGCATAAGTGTGACGGGTCGCACACTATAGTGTTATCGCAGCCAACTTAAAACCGGCCGAAAAAAGCCTGTTATTCAACGGTTTTCCGCCTGCTTGCGGCATATGAAAAATTCGTATTGGAAATTCGTGAAACTGTCCTTGGAGGCGATTGGGGCATTGGCTATAGTGACCAGCATTGTTTTGAATGGTGAATACACGAATGGAATACTTGTACGGCCTGCTTGACCTCTCCTTTTGGGGCTATGTTTTAACGACCTTCATCCTGATTCAGATAACGATGCTGTCGGTCACCGTCTACCTTCACCGCGATCAGGCCCACAGGGCCCTGGATTTGCATCCCGTGCTGCGGCACTTTTTTCGATTCTGGATATGGTGTACGTCCGGAATGCTGACGAGAGAATGGGTCGCAATTCACCGCAAGCATCACGCTTTCTGTGAAATGCCCGGCGATCCGCATAGTCCCGTGGTTTACGGAATCAAGAAAGTATTACTCGAAGGTGCGGAACTCTACCGCGCCGAAAAGGACAACCCGGCGACACTGGAAAAATTCGGCCGGGGCACTCCCGATGACTGGCTTGAAAAGAATGTCTATCTGAGAATCCCGTACGGCGGCATCATATTGTTGGTTCTCGTGGACCTGCTGCTGTTTGGCGTTCCCGGCATAATCATTATTGCCGTACAAATGGTGTCGATGCCGGTATTTGCGGCGGGCGTCATCAACGGGCTTGGCCATTACAGCGGCTACCGAAATTTTGAGTGCAATGATGCATCAACCAACATCGTACCGTGGGGCATTCTGATCGGCGGTGAGGAGTTGCACAACAACCATCACGCGTTTCCCACATCGGCGAAATTCTCGGTAAGGCGCTGGGAGTTCGACATCGGCTGGCTCTACATACGCGTGCTTCAGGCAATTGGCCTGGCCAGGGTCAATAAAGTCGCACCACGACCAGTGCTGCAAGCGAATCCCGGCAAGCAAGTTGACCTCGAGAACCTCCGGGCCATCATCGTCAATCGCATGCATGTGCTGCGTGATTACACCAGGCAAGTGACGCTGCCAGTGCTGAAAAAAGAGCAAGCGATTGCTGCCGGTAATGCGGCGTTTCGCAAGGCGAGAAATCTACTTGTCCGCCAGCCCGGGCTGCTGGACGCTAACGCAAAACAGCGGCTCTGCGAACTCTTGTCCAATAATGTGGCGCTGGAAACCGTTCATGAGTTTCGTGAAAAGCTACGAGAGCTTTGGAGCGGTGCCAACGTCAGTAACGAAAAGCTGCTGGCACAACTCAGGGACTGGTGTGCCGAGGCGGAGGCCAGTGGTATAAAAGTGCTGGAGGAATTTGCCGGGCGACTCAGAGCGTACGCGACTGCGTAAAAACGGGGTCAGGCCCCGTTTTCTTAATTACTTGATCTTGGCTTCCTTATAAAGCACGTGCTTGCGGATCGTCGGATCGTATTTCTTGGTCGACATCTTCTCGGGATGAAGCCGTTTGTTCTTGGTCGTCGTATAAAAATGGCCGGTGCCGGCACTGGAAACTAGTTTGATTTTTTCACGCATGACTTAACTCTCCGGAGCGCTCAGATGCGCTGACCCTGAGCACGAAGATCCGCAAGAACCTTCTCGATGCCGTGCTTGTCGATTATCCGCAGGCCCTTGTGCGACACACGCAAGCGAACGTAGCGTTTCTCTGACGCAAGCCAGAATCGCTTGTATTGCAGATTCGGCAAAAACCGGCGACGGGTTTTGTTGTTGGCATGAGAAACGTTGTTACCGCTCTGTGGGCGCTTCCCGGTGACCTGACAAACCTTGGACATTACTCAAGTCTCTGATTTTAAGAACGATGCCCGCGTTCCGGCGGACAGAGAGCGGGACTTTATACCAGTACAGACCAGGCTAATCAAGGGCCCCTATAACATGCCCCGGCTGGCCAGGGAGGTGGCGGTGCCGTCGCCAATGATCAGGTGGTCCAGGAGGCGGATATCCACGAGTTCAAGGGCGGCCTTGATGCGCCGCGTGATCCTCTCGTCGGCCTGGCTCGGTTCGGCGACACCGGACGGGTGATTATGCGCAAGGATGATGGCCGCGGCGTTTACCGACAGGGACTGTTTGACGATTTCACGCGGATAGACGCTGGTGCCATCTATGGTCCCGCGAAACAACTCCTCAAAACGAATAATTCGGTGCCTGTTGTCGAGATACAGGCAGCAAAACAACTCGTGCGGCAGGTCACGCAGCTTGGCGGTCAGGAAAGCCTCCGTATCGGCGGGGCTGCGGATTGTCTGTCCCGTTGGCAGGGTCGCTTCGAAATACCGCTTGGCCAGTTCGGGCAGCGCCCTGAGAATCGCGAGCCGTGATGCACCGATACCCTTTTGCGCCGCGAGCTGGTCGTCCCCGGCCTGCAGCAGTCCCCGCAGGCCGCCAAACCGGCCCAGTAAGCGGCTTGAGATGTCGATGGCTGAGTCAGGGCCGCCGCCGTGGCGGAAAAACACGGCCAGAAGTTCGGCCTCTGAAAGCGACGCCGCACTCTGCGCCAGAATTTGCTTGCCTGGCGACCTGCCCTGCCGTCCTTGAATGATCGTCATGGACACTCCCTGTCCCCTGGAAACCAACAGATTGGCTCGCGAGACGCTGGACGGCAAGTGACAAAATGGCCCGGGTGCGGACAATTGGCCCCCATGTGGGCCATTTGCTGGAAATGTCACCGGGAGAAGGGCTAAGCTGAGGATCAGGCCGAAGACTCGAGGCACCATGGCAAAGCAGAACATAATTCTCGGTGTGACCGGCGGCATCGCCGCCTACAAAACGCCGGAACTCGTACGCCGGCTCCGTGAACGCGGTGCCTGCGTGCAGGTCGTGATGACCGGCTCGGCAAAGCAGTTCGTCACGGAAACCACCCTTCAGGCCGTGTCGGGCCTGCCTGTCCGCCAGAGTCTCTGGGACAGGGAAGCCGAAGCGGCCATGGGCCATATCGAGCTGGCACGTTGGGCGGATCTTGTTTTGATCGCCCCGGCCACTGCGGAATTCATGGCGCGCATTGCGATTGGCGCCGCACCCGACCTGCTCACGACCTTGTGTCTGGCAACGCGAGCACCCATCGCTATTGCCCCCGCCATGAATCATGTCATGTGGGCGAACCCGGCGGTGCAGGCCAATCGCGAGGTACTGGAAAGCCGCGGCATCAGGGTGCTCGGCCCGGAGCACGGCGATCAGGCCTGTGGTGAAACCGGAATAGGGCGAATGATGGAACCGAATGACATCGTGTCCGCCATACAGTCGATAGCACCGGTCTCGATCACCGCTACCGGGCAGCTTCAGCTCCAGGGCAGAACGGTGATGGTTACAGCCGGCCCGACTCGCGAGGCCATCGACCCCGTTCGCTACATCTCGAACCGCAGCTCGGGGAAAATGGGCTATTGCATGGCCCGTGCCGCGAGAGACGCCGGAGCGAAGGTCATCCTGATCAGCGGCCCGGTCGGCCTGGACGAACCGGGCGGAATCCGGTGTCTGCGAGTCGAGACAGCGGAGCAGATGTTTGCCGCGACGCACGAGCATATTCAGGGTGTCGACATTTTCATTGCCGCTGCTGCTGTATCCGATTACCGGCCCGAGAAACAGGAACAAAACAAGATCAAAAAGACCAAGGCGGCAATGCAGATCGATCTGCTCAAGTCGCCCGATACGCTGGCGTCAGTAGCGAAGCTGGCCAATGGGCCCTTTACAGTCGGTTTTGCGGCGGAGACCGAGCGCGTACGTGACTATGCGCTCGGCAAACTTCAAAATAAGAAGCTCGATATGATCGTTGCGAACAAAGTCGGCACCGATCGCGGCTTCGACTGTGAAGATAATGCGGTCGAAGTGTTCTGGCGTGGAGGCGAGCGGTCTTTTCCGATGACAGCCAAATCGGAGCTCGCAACGCAATTGATCCAGTTGATTGCGGACCGCTACGCCGGGAGTACCGACACACAAACAAAAAAAGACTGGCCACGCGCCGTAAGGGACTGACGGGCGAGAACATTGCGAGCGATTGAACTGAAGATACTGGATTCCCGAATCGGGAAATCCATAGCCCTGCCGCACTATGCAACCGACGGATCTGCGGGACTCGACATGCGTGCATGCATCGATGAACCGTTGACTATCGGGCCGGGTGACGCGGAGCTGGTTCCCACTGGTCTTGCAATTCACATTGGCGACAACCGCCTGGCGGCGGTGCTGCTTCCACGCTCCGGGCTTGGACACAAACACGGTCTGGTGCTCGGCAACCTGACCGGGTTGATCGATTCCGACTATCAGGGTCAGATATTTATCTCCTGCTGGAATAGAAGCACCAAAGCATATGAAATCAAGCCGGGGGAACGCATCGCACAAATGGTGTTTGTACCTGTTGAACCGGTCCGGTTCGAGATCGTCGAGGAATTTCGGGAAAGCGACCGCGGGGACGGCGGGTTCGGTCATTCCGGGACCGGATAACCCGGGTCCCGCGTCCCTCGTTAATCGGGGTTCGGGCTAATTCAGGCCCTTCAGAGACTTGAATCGGGTGATATCGCCATCGAAGCGCGCGACGATGTTCTGTTCGCCTTCCCGGAACCGCTCCAGGTTCTCCTCATGGCGCTTGATAGTCGCCTTGGTGACGAGAATGTCTTCAGCCAGGTCCGGGTCGATCATCTCGGCGTCCGGATTCGCACTGTAAGGCTGGTACTTGAAAGCCTCTTCGCGCAATTCGGTCATACGGTGCATCATGTTTCGCAAATAGAGTTCCGTAACCCGAGACTGCGCCTGGAACAACTCGACACGCCGGTCCCGGTGCATTTCGATCTCGTCCACTGACAGATAAGTGGCAAGCAGCGCCTCATCGGCACGCCGCTGCAACTCCGCCTGTCGCTTAAGTTCTGCCATGCGATTGTCTTCGGCAATCTGTTCTGCTGTTCTCTTGCCGCGCAAGATGTCCACGGTGACGCCGTGCTCATTGAGAACCTGTTTCTCCATGTCGGCGTATTTGGCGGGGACGTAGTCGCCATAATGTATGACACCATCACTGTCCACCCAGCGGTACAGCTTCTGGTTCTCTGCGGCCGTGGAGCCCAGCGGTAGCGCCAAAAAAATGGTTACGGTTGCAACTATCAATAATCGCATAGACGAAGAATCACACAAAACACAACATTCAGAGAGCGACTGGTTCGCGTATTGGGAGCTTAGTAGGCAATTTTACATCTGTAAACAGTCCAGAGCCTACAAATGAAATCAAGAGCTTATGAGTCTATCCCATATTTACTTCTGTAATCGAGGATCGGTTTGAGGAACTCGGCGTACTCAGTGGATTCTTCCAGCATATCGACCAGATCCTCGAGCTGAACGATGCTGATAACCGGAATTCTGAGCGTCTGCTCAACTTCCTGAACCGCTGAACGAGAGTCCCTGCCGATCTCCTGCCGGTCGAGCGAAATGACAAGTCCCGCAATATCGGCGCCCTCGGAAGTGATTATCTGCTGCGCTTCCCGAACTGCAGTACCGGCGGTAATCACGTCATCAACGATAAGTACCCTGCCGGCCAGCGGTGTACCGACAATGCTGCCCCCCTCGCCATGGCCTTTAACTTCCTTTCGATTGAAAGCATACGGTACGTCAAGGTCATGATGTTCAGCGAGTGCGGAAGCCGCCAGAGCGACAAGTGGGATACCTTTGTAAGCCGGGCCGAAAAGCATGTCGAATTCAAGGTCTGAATCCGCGATCGCCGACGCGTAGTAGCGGCCAAGTTTTGCAGCCGCATAACCGGTGCTAAAAAGACCCGCATCAAAAAAGTAGGGACTGTTTCGTCCGGACTTTAGTGTGAACTCACCGAAACGCAGAACACCGAGCTCAAGCGAAAGCTCCAGAAATTCTCTTTTATACGCACGCATATTGTTGGACTGGGACTCAGGTTCTGTATGATTGTTCGCCGTGTCAATCTGGTTTCCATGCCACAGCAGGGCTCGGCAGTATGACATACCGATGCCCGATTTGGTTCAGATAAATGTAGGCACAGTCGCGTAATGAAATAGCTCGTTCAGGGCCGGGGGAGAAGTGTTTCGTGTCATCAGTTTAAATGCGAACGGCATTCGTGCAGCAGCGAGAAAAGGGTTTTTTGAATGGATGGACAAACAGTCGCCCGAAGTCGTCTGCATCCAGGAGACCAAGGCGCAGATCCATCAGTTGACGGACGCCTGTTTTGCTCCCGCCGGTTATCATTGCTTTTACGAGGATGCGATCAAGAAAGGCTACAGTGGAGTCGCGATTTATTCGCGGCAGGAACCCGATGAAGTTATTCGCGGCTTCGGTGAGCAGGAATTCGACGATGAGGGGCGATATCTGGAGGTCCGGCTGGGAAAGCTGAGTGTGGTATCGGTGTACCTGCCGTCCGGGTCTTCCGGCGAAGAGCGGCAGGCGGCGAAGTTTCGCTTCCTTGATGCATTCACGCCACACCTGGAAAAGCTACAAAGGCGAGAATCAGAGTACATATTATGTGGCGACTGGAATATCGCCCACAAGGAAATCGATTTGAAGAACTGGAAGGCTAATCAGAAGAACTCCGGGTTCCTCCCCGAAGAACGGCAGTGGATGGAGAAGCTCTTTGGCCCGGCAAACTATGTTGACGCATTTCGCGTGGTCAATCCCGAGCCGGAGCAGTACACATGGTGGTCAAACCGGGGCCGGGCCTGGGACAAGAACGTGGGGTGGCGGCTGGATTACCAGGTTGTGACGCCAGGCTTAAGGGACAGGATAATGGCCACCAACATCTACAAAGAAGACCGGTTCTCAGATCATGCACCCCTGACCATTGACTATAGATTCAACCATGGTTGATGCGCGCGCCAATGAAAAGTCTTCGGCGCAAAAGGCGAGTGCGTCGACAGGTTCCTGGCTGGCGTCAGCAAAAGAGTATTTACATCCACGCGTTATTGGCATGCTGTTCCTGGGTTTCTCCGCAGGGCTGCCATTCCTGCTCGTGTTCTCAACGATGTCTGCCTGGTTACGGGATATTGGCGTAAGCCTGACGACGATCGGCTTTTTCAGTTGGATCGGGATAACTTATTCGATAAAGGTTTTCTGGTCGCCCCTGGTTGATCGATTAAAGATTCCCTGGCTAACAACAAACCTGGGAAAGCGGCGGAGCTGGATGTTGATCGGGCAGATCGGTATCGCAACGGGATTGATTGCCATGGCATCAATCAACCCCGCCGAGCACCTGCCAGCATTCGCTTTCTTTGCGTTTTTCGTGGCCTTTTCATCGGCGACGCAAGACGTGGCGCTGGATGCCTATCGAATTGAGGCAGTTGATATTCGCTACCAGGGTCCAATGGCATCCAATTACCAGACCGGCTATCGAATTGGCATTCTCATGGCTGGTGCCGGGTCGTTATATATCGCCGACGCAGCTAACTTCCAAATTGCCTATTTCGCAATGGCGGCCATGATGGGGATTGGCATCGCTACCGTTCTGATTATTACAGAACCGGAGACGGACCCGGTGGCAGCACGGGATCGCGAAAAGGATCTCCTGGCGGCGATCTCCGAGTTCGTGCCCGACAAATACCGTCTTGGCGAATTTCAAAAATGGCTTCTTGGTGCCATCGTCTGTCCGTTTTTGGATTTTTTCCGCCGCATTGGATGGTGGTCGATAGCCATATTGGCCTTCGTTGCCGCGTATCGAATCGGCGACATAGTAATGGGCATCATGGCCAATCCGTTTTATCTTGATCTTGGGTTTACAAAATCCGAAATCGCTACGATCTCAAAGTTGTTCGGATTCGTGATGACGGTTACGGGCGCCATCGCCGGTGGACTGATGGCAGCCCGTTACAGCGCGGTAAGAATGTTGATCGTCGGCGCAATTCTCGTTGTAGGCAGCAACCTGCTGTTTGCGCAACTAGCTGTCATAGGTCCGGAGCGTTCTTTTCTTATCGTGACAATTTCGGCCGACAACTTCAGCGCGGGCTTCGCCGGTTCAGTGTTTATCGTATTTTTGTCGAGTCTTACCAGTACGAAGTACACCGCGACACAATACGCACTTTTCTCGTCTCTGATGACGCTGCCTGGAAAGATCATTAGCGGCTATAGTGGCGTGCTGGCAGAAAATTACGGATTCCAGCTGTTCTTCTACTATGCGGCAGCGATGGGATTGCCAGCGGTAGTTCTTTCTCTGGTGATGATGTGGTGGTCGTCAAGAGTACTCAATGCGGGAAGCGAGATCGAAAAGAGCTGACGTTATTGCCGGACCTTGTGCAGGTAAAAACCTGCGGTCTTTGCCGGCAGACGTGCGAGATGACGGGAGTGCAGGTCTTGCAGGAGCATTCACCTGCCTGACGGACGATTCTCTAATCTGCTTTGTCGAGCATTTCCAGAGGATCATGCCAGCCCAGTGGCAAATCACCGTTGTCTTCACCGAGATAGTCCTCGGGATCCATGTCGACTGACCCGGACCAGTCCTCTGGGGCACCCACGGTTTCGATCAGCAAATTGGGCCAGGTGTCGAGATCGACTTCGTCAATAGTACCGTCGAAAAACTGCAACTCGACCGTGGCGTCTTTTTCATCCACAGCCACAACCTCAAAAAGACTACCATTACTGCGTCGGTACCAATGCCCGATTACCGGATATGCGACAGCCATTGACTTGCCTCTGGTGTTTTGCCTCTATTTCGATTCCGTCACTATTTTCCCTGAACCCTAATTTATAGCTTATCACCGAGCTTGCGCAAGGCAACTTGCGGGGCGAAGTTACACACGATTTGAGCGTCTGCCGGCAGCTGTTTGATCCTGTTCACTAAATCCGGGTGAGTCGCCAGTCCCAGATTTTGTGCCCTTGCCGAAGACCGCGTTGCTCGAACTTGGTGGTCGACCGATCGAGCGGATCGCCCCCCCTGTGCGCCCGTCTTTCGGACAGCCTGAAGTTGTCATCGGACGCGATCAGCTCGTCGATTTGCTCGGCATAGTCTTGCCAGTCTGTCGCGATATGAAAAGTGCCACCGGGTTCAATTTTCCGGGACAGCATCTGCAAAAAGTCATGCTGCAGAATCCGTCGCTTATGATGTCGTTTTTTTGGCCAAGGGTCCGGGAAGTACAGGTTAATACGTCTTAACGAAGCGTCCGGAATCTGCTGTCGCAACACGTCGATGGCGTCATGGCGAATCAGCCGAAGATTTGAAATCCCGGCCGCTTGTGTTTGCAGCAGACAATGACCCACGCCGGGTTCGTGAACCTCGATGCCGATGAAATCCATCGAGGGACTTGCAGCAGCCTGTTCGACGAGGGTCTCCCCGTTGCCGAATCCTATCTCGAGAACTCTGGGAGCGGCACGGCCGAAGACCGCGTCGAGATCGATGAGTTCATCGGAGAAATCAATTCCGAAGACGGGCCACAACTCCTGTAAAGCGTGTGCCTGGCCCGGCGTCAGGCGCCCGACACGCCGCACAAAGCTCCTGATAGTGCGCCTTGTTTCTTGTTGCTGGCCAGGCAAAACTTCCTCCGCGTCATTTCGTATTCAAACGAAACATCATTTCGTATTCTAGCGAATCGAAAAAAAGTTTTGTTTGGCTGATCGGGAAGTTTGATTGTCGCGCGTCAGGCAGGTAAATGCTCCTGCAACACCTGCATTCCCGCCATCCATGGCGGTCGGACAGCTGGCCCATCATAACTAATTCAGGCGTGCTGCACGCCTGAGCCAGCAATTAACCTGTGTCGCGGTTGTTATCGAGTGCAGCGGTTTCCTGCGACAATATCCTGACGGCAGCGCCATCTGAAAGACTTTCGGCACCACGTATTGCCACGGAGTCACCTTCCCGCAGGGCACCGGTAACCGCGATCAGCTCACCCTGACTGTCTCCAACGTCGACGTTGATACGTTCTGCAATGTTTTCGCCATTGATGCGGTATACATACTGACCGCGTTGCCGCAATACCAATGCGTCACGCGGCACAGTGAGCGTAGACTCGCCAGCCTTGATGGGAATCGCAACACTGACCAGCTGTCCTACTGCCCACGAACCCCGTGCTGCCTCCGGCAGGTCGATGCGGGCTTCGAAAGTCTGAGAGCGAACGTCGCCGGTCGGAATCAGAGCGCGTATCGTGGCCTGGAATCTAAGAGGAAGATCTGCCTGCTCGAAATCAGGAAAGAATGCCAACGATATGGAGCTTCGTGCGGGGCGCCGGACGGCTGACGCCATCACAAGAACACGCGTTGGGGGGGCGGTTGGCCGGCATACCCGAGGGGGATTACCCACCGAAGTACTATCGTAAGAAGTTGTGTTCTCTTTGGCTAGAGGATTGCGATAGTTCTGAGGTATTAGATAAGTCTAAAAGTAACCAACTGATTCCACCGAGCTTTCTGAGTATGCTCAGTTTTACGCTCACTTTTTGTGCCTGCAAGAGTTTTCTGGAGGGTATTGTACGCCCGCGGAACTCCACCCGGCGCAGCGCACATTGCCCAGCCGACACAGCAGCCCCAGACAGACGCGGTGGACGGGTGCCACTCTTTCGACGTCGTCAGCGCACTCCGCCTTCGCAGGGATGACGAGGTAAGCCGAGGGGAAATTGTGGGCCAGCAAACCGCAGCGTATTCCCTACAGCACGCCGCATGGTCATGCAAATCGCAGCTCCCCGTTTACCGCTATAATGCCCCATCTACCGGTCACACCCCATTATTATGTTTGAGCTTAAATCGGGTACATCTGATGTTAGCCGTCCGGACGAGGAACGGGACTACAAATATAAGAAGCAGTTCTATCAAAATGGTGAGGTTGCGGCGGACTATGACGCCCATCGTTTTAAGAGCAAGCGCCGGGCAAAGCGTAACCAACATAAGTGGGAAGCCATTCAAGCAGCACTGCAAGTGACTCAATCTGTTGAGAAAATGTTGGATATTCCCTGTGGTACCGGGCGTTTTACCCCACACCTCGCGGAGCAGGGTTATCACATGATTGGTGGCGATATTTCTGTGCCGATGATGCGGGAAGCGACCAAACTCGCGGGAGGACAGAACCTGTATGGTTATGTACAGGCAGACGCTGAGAATCTGCCATTCCTCGATGATTCTCTCGATTGCATCATGTCTATTCGTTTTATGCATCACGTCGATCCGGAAACCCGGATTCGCATTTTGCAGGACATGGCCAGGGTGAGTCGTAGTTGGGTGATTATTGATTACCGACATCGTTACAGCTTTCGTTATAGCATGCGGTCATTAAAGCTAAAGCTGGGGTTGACCAAGCGGGTCTTGCCCCGGGTTTCCAGAGGCGAGTTGGATAATGAGTTTAATTCGGCCGGTATCAATATCGTGAAGGTCATTCCGGTCGGTTCCTTCTCCGATAAATGGATTGTTGTGGGTGACTGCAACAAGTGACTCATCATTATCCACCGACATCGGTGGGGTTACCATCCACAGCAAATTTGGTGAGGGTGGTCGCACTGTCGTCTATGGGGGTGTTTGGCACGATCAGGAAGTTGTCGTCAAAGTGTATAAGCCCCGTGCAATTGAACGACACGCGAAACGTCATCCACTAAACATCGCAGAATTCGAATTTCAAAGAAACGCGGCCTTGTATCAAGTACCGGGGTTATCGCGATATATCGCTGAACCCCTGCAAGTCATTTTGGAAGGTGCGGTTTGTGCCATGGTTCAGGAAAGGCTTATAGGACCACTTTACTATCTTTATTGGCGAGAACATCATCAGAATGTGCCGGGGTCTTTTTTGGGACACTTGGAGAAGATCTTATCCTTGGCTCATGGGGCAAACATTTTCGATGTGGATATTCATGCCTTTAACGTGATTGTAGATGAGTCCGGTGATGAGCCCATCCCGAAATTGTTTGATTTTAATTTGATTCCTTTTCACGAGCGACCGGGGTTTTCTTTGCAGAAGCTGGGGTTTAAGTTGGGTTGGGTGAGTAAGGCGACCCGGGATAGGCGGTTGTTGAGAAACTTTAATAAGTTCGCTCGGCGGGAGAGGAAGCTGGTTAAGTATTTTGAGGAGAACTAATCACCCGCTGCAAGGCCGTCTGCTAGAATCGAGGCTGACAAAATTATAAGAAAATCTAACATATCAAGCTATTAGGCGAACTCAAGCGGCGTAACGTCATCCGTGTACTGGCGGGCATCAATGGGCTGCGTGTCGCTTCGCGGACCTCGGCGTTTTCATTCGCCGGGCGCAATACGCCAATGCCGGAGATCGGGTCGTTGCTCGATGTCGGTCATGTGCTCGAAGGGTCAGTGCGGCAGCAGGGCAAAAGGGTGCGCATCACGGCGCAGTTGATTGACGTCGATCTGGACAGATAACCATTCAAACCACACAGTCTCAATACAGTCCGGCCGAGGAGATGATTCACGCGGTCAGCCATGGCGGCGGCCTGATCCTAAGCGTTGCCGGTCTTTCGTGGATGCTCAATCTGTCGATCGGTGTCTCCGATCCCTGGCGGGTCATTGCCAGCGGCATGTACGGAGCCAGTTTGATCTCGCTGTTCCTGACCTCGACCTTGTACCATGGATTGCACGTCTCACCGCATAGACATCTGTTCAAGCTGCTCGATCACTGCGCGATTTATCTACTGATCGCCGGCACCAGCACCCCGTTCCTGATCGTGGCCATGCGAACAGACACTGCCTGGTGGTTGTTTGGAGGCATGTGGGCCTTAGCTGCACTCGGGATCCTGACCAAGTTCTGGCACGGGCATAAGTTTCCCCGGTTGTCGCTCGCCAGTTATCTGCTTATGGGCTGGCTCATGGTGATCGTCGCGCCCGAAATGATGGATGCTATCGGTGCGAATGGCATGCTCTGGTTGGTCGCGGGTGGCCTCTGCTACTCGGTGGGTGCTGTCTTCTACGCGGCGAAGAAAATGTACTTCCATCACGTCATCTGGCACTTCTTCGTGCTTGCAGGAGCTGCCTGTCATTTCTTTGCCGTAGTCTGGTACGTGCTGCCTGTGTAAGTTGCTGCACAGCCGCCTGAATTAACAAGGTTACCTGGAATGGCAGGACGTGAAACACGGTTTGAAGATACCTGCGAAATAACGGGAATTAAGAACCGTATTTCCGTAATCGGTGAGATCCTTACCTTCAGGGAAAAGAACATCATCATCGCGACCATTCATCGATCCGCCAGAGTGACGCTTCGATGGAAAGAACACGCTGAACTTTATGTCGGGTCCCTGGGTGGCGTGGAATTTGAGTCGCCAGGCCCCAAATCGCATACATATCGAACACATAGATGAGGAGAAGCAGAATTCACTGAAGTAAATCTTTGCAATTAGCTGACCCTCAGTTATAGTCCGCCGCGTTTTGGCGCACTTCGGTCTGCGCCACCTGCTCCCAGCCCGCATTTCCGCGGCTTGCGGAGCCACCACCAGTTTCCAGCCTGGACCGAACCAGGTGGCAGATGCCGCTCGGTCAGGCGACCATGGAGTACCAACACAATGTTATTTAATCAGCTCGGCCTCTCGGCCGAATTGCTGCGTGCGGTCGATGAAAAGGGCTACCAGGAGGCAACCCCGATCCAGCAAAAATCGATTCCCCTCATACTGGACGGTCGCGACATACTCGCCGGCGCCCAGACCGGCACCGGCAAGACGGCCGGCTTTGCCTTACCACTATTGCAGCGGCTGCAGTTTTCACCGCATAACCGGCGCAGCGTGCGCGCCCTGATCCTCACACCAACGCGCGAGCTGGCGGATCAGGTCGGCGAGAGCTTGCGTGATTATGGCCGGCACCTGCCATTCTGGACGGCGGTGATCTTTGGTGGCGTCAGCATCAATACGCAGTTTTCGAAATTGCGAAAAGGTGCCGACGTCATTGTTGCGACACCCGGCCGCTTGCTCGATCATCTTCAGCGAAAAACCATCGACTTGTCCAAAATCGAGCTTCTGGTACTGGACGAGGCAGATCGCATGCTCGACATGGGATTCATCCGCGACATCAAGAAGATTTTCAAATTCTTGCCGAATCAGCGACAAAACCTTTTGTTCTCAGCCACCTTTTCGAACGACATCAGACGCCTCGCCGCCGATTTGTTGGACAAGCCCACCGAGATTGAGGTTGCAGCACGCAACCAACCAGCTGATCGTGTAAGGCAAGTCGTGTATCCAGTCGATAGACGTCGCAAACGTGAGCTACTGTCGCACTGCATTGGCACAGAGAACTGGCAACAGGTACTCGTATTTGCCCGCACGAAACGGGGTGCGAATCGACTTGCTGAAAACCTGTCGCGCGACGGCCTCAATGCCGAAGCGATTCACGGCAACAAATCGCAGGCTGCAAGGACACGCGCATTGAGGGACTTCAAAGCCGGCCGCGTCCGGGTTCTGGTCGCCACCGATATTGCCGCACGCGGACTCGACATCGATCGACTACCTCACGTCGTCAACTACGAATTGCCTCACGTTCCGGAAGATTACGTACACCGTATCGGGCGTACGGCACGCGCCGGTCAGGAGGGCGAGGCGATATCCCTGGTCTGTGTCGATGAACACAATATGTTGCGCGACATCGAGCGCCTCCTGAAACGCGAAATAGATAAGGAGATCATCCCCGGTTACGAGCCGGATTCGCGCATCAAGGCAAAGCCAGTCAAGAAAGGAGGCTCGCAACGACCCAACGATCGTGGCAGGGCCCGTCCCGGCAAGAATGCCAGGGCCAAAGCGGCGAAAAAACGAGGTAGACCACGAAAGCGTTCATCCAGCCGGCAACGGCGCGCAGGATAACTCGTAAGCAAGCGTCGTTTTGAGTTGCTTAAATAGATCTTTCGTCCGACTGGTAAAGAACGTGGTCCCTGCCATAGCAGGGCACTATTCCTCCAGCAGGGGACCGTAGCTGAGGACGATTGGAACCGGTAGAATCTAACGGGAATCCAGAGATTTGCGGGCGTCGTATAATGGCTATTACCTCAGCTTCCCAAGCTGATGACGTGGGTTCGATTCCCATCGCCCGCTCCAATATTCTAAGGTCTTGGGCCTGGGAATATGCCTGACGACTGGTGAGTGTTCTTCAGACTTTCATCTTCAGTCTGGTCTTCAGTTGCGGTGCTTTGCACGGATGGGGCGATTTGCCCGGACTCCGGGTCGTTCCCTGCAGCAACTAACGATTCAGTTTGCTGTGGTGCTTCTGCGAGGCAGAGGGTGTCGAGCCTGAGATACCACGAATCACGCATTCCCAGATGCCCGTAGCGTGATTTCAATTCTTCCTCGTCCTCTAAGGTGTAGAGCGCTGGATTCTCCCAATACTGCGGGCAAAGGCTCGCCAGTCTTTTGCGCATATGCCCGTAAAGGAGGAAGTCGAAGTCATTGACGTTCAGAGCCTCGTCCCAGTATTCGTTGACGTGGTCTGCCCAATCGAATTCTCTCTGAATGATCCAGCTGCCATTCTCCCAGCGCACGATGGCCGACTTGCCTGGAACCACGTTGTCTTCAAACAGGCTGCGATAGAAGCGGTGGCCCTCATAATTAGCAACCAGGTCGGCATTCGAAAAAGCACCGGTAGTGCCACTTCCGAAGATAGCGGGTTTCCGTAAAAGCAGATTGCCGGGCGGATTTTTCTTCAGAACCGTATTTGAGATAACGGCGATAGAACTTGCGGCCCTGTGAAAAAAAGTGACCGAGCTTGTCTGTCCCGATTAGCTGATCGTTAAGGCGTATGGTGCTGCCCGATGCCGAAAAGAAAGGTGGTGCGAACAGACCAGATTGGCAGGCCGGCGTAGATGCTGCCATACCTTGTCGTTTCGAGCTTGTCGACTTCCTGCGAATGCTCCGCCCAGCGCTCGATCTTGTCTACCCAGTGATGTCCTCCGAGCGTGTGATAAATATCGTCGACAAAGGCCTTCTGGTCGTGGTCTTTGCGCCAGGCGGCAACGATTTCTGTAAGTGTCTCGTTGACTTTCCGATTGAGTGCTTCGGTCGAGTCCGCAATCGGCTGTGATCGGTTATAGAACTGATCGGTCTCGTAGGCTGCTGCCGCGGCAGAGAAAGTTACTGCTGCGCCTGTTACGGCAATAGCCGCTATTATTCTGTTGAATCCGGCCACCGCCTCATTCGAATCTGTATGTCAGGTTGGCGAGCGCGGTGTTCCTGTCACCGCGACCGACTTCCACGGTTGCTTCCCAACTGTCGGAAAACATCGTGTGCAGACCATAACTGAAATTAAAATCCTCCTGCTGAGACAGGTTCACCGCGAAATCAATTGGAATCGGCGCGCCGGGCCCGAAAATTCCGAGGTCCACGTTGATCGTTCCGCTGTGTGATTCCTCGGCGTCGATAAAATATCCGCCGATCCAGATTTCGGTGCTTTCAGCAATCCGAAACCCGAGCCGTGGCTGGATCGTAGTCGCCTCAACGCTGGACTGGAAAGCTCCGCTAAGGCTGGTGTCCGAAAACGTTCCCGTTACCGATGCAAACCAGCGATCGCCGCCGACGGCCAGGACCACTCCGCCGCCGTACACATCTCCGTCATAGGCGATGTTCAGCCTCTGGAAACTCGGCGGTAAAAGGACGCCGGTTCTGCTCAGATCGACTGTCGTCTGGCCGTCTATTCGGCCATAAATGCCGAATATATTGAGAAACGGCAGCAACCAGACATCGACCTTGAGATCGACGTTTTCGATCTCGCTGTCGACAATGATGGCATTCACATTCGTGATAGGCGGTAGCGGGAAGCCCGGCGGCGGGGAAAAGCTCAGACTGTCAATCTGATAGGGCTGATCCATGCTGAAGTAATCGATGCCAATCCCGAATGCTCGTGGCAGGTTTCGGTCGCCGGCCATTGCTTTGCCGAGCAATGGATCGGCCTGGGCGAAAACCGGCAAAACAAGAATTAACAGAACCAGTATATTCTTGATTTTCATCGCATTCCCCCTCGCCTTCATGCGGATGTGACAGGTGCAGTTGTCACCCGGTCACTCGAAATATAACACTCAGACCACAGGGCTGTCTTACAGTTGCCACTCAATTCCAGGCGACATAATCCCTGGTCCCGCTTCGGCCCAGCGGTGAAATATTCGGGCTAATGGCGCCCGGAAGGGGGTCTGCCGCCAATTAAGGAAAGTATACCCGCGACAATCAGCACCCAACCGAGCCCGGGCATCGTGTCGAGAGTAAGAATCAAAGTACCCGAGATAGCCGCTGTTAACCCCACAGCGAGCAGGAAACGCTGTTTTTGTTGCTGCTTTAACTGCTCACGCAGTAGTTTGAGGTCCGGCGTGTTCGCTCTTACCTGCAATTTACCCTCGGCAGCCTGATCCGCGAGATGTTTGATCGCTGCCGGTAATTCCCGCAACGCGTCCCGAAGCTGCGGCAGGTTTTCGCGAAGGTCGCCAAGTACCGCTCGCGGACCGACTTGCTCATCCATCCACTGGCGCAGTACCGGTTGCGCCGTTTTCCATAAATCAAGCTCGGGATACAACTCCCGCCCAAGGCCTTCGATGTTGAGCAAGGTTTTGTGCAGGAGAAGCAGCTGCGGCTGGATCTCCATGTTGAATCGTTGCGCTATCCGAAAAAGACGGATCAAGACCTGTGCGAAGGAAATCTCCGCCAAAGGCTTGTTGAATATCGGCTCGCAGACGGTTCGAACCGCGGTTTCCAGTTCGTCGATTCGTGTATCAGGCGGTACCCAGCCGGAGTCCAGATGGAGTTTGGCAATTTTGTAATAGTCGCGATCGAAAAACGCCAGGAAATTGCCTGCCAGATATTGCTGATCGCTTGGGCTCAACGTTCCAACGATGCCGAAGTCCACGGCGGCGTACTTCGGTCGTTCCGGATCATCGACGATCACGAAGATATTGCCGGGGTGCATGTCTGCATGAAAGAAGTTGTGCCGAAAAACCTGTGAGAAAAAAATCTCCACTCCGTTTTCCGCCAGTGCCTGAATATTGGTCCCCGCAGCCCTGAGCGCCTCCATGTCGCTGATCGGGATGCCGTAAACCCTTTCCTGAACGAGAATTTCGGGTCGGCAGAAATCCCAGTAAATCTCCGGGACATAAAGCATGTCGGAATCCTGAAAATTTCGCCTTAGCTGCGCTGCGTTCCCACCTTCGCGCATCAGGTCGAGTTCATCGATGACAGTTTTTTCGTACTCGGCAACCAACTCGAGGGGACGAAGGCGCTTGCTGTTCTCCCAATACTTGTCCGCGAGGCCTGCAATGGCGTACAGAACATCGAGGTCTTGTTCTATCTGATCGCGGACACCCGGGCGCAACAACTTGACGATGACCTCGGTGCCGTCCTCCAGTGCCGCGGTATGTACTTGCGCGATCGATGCCGCGGCGAGCGGTTCAAAGTCGAAGCGGGCGAATACTTCATCAACGGGTTTGCCATATGTCGCGCTGAGAATAGCGACAGCCTCTTCCGCCGGAAACGGCGGCACCCGATCCTGCAGCTTGGCCAGCTCATCGGCAATATCACGGGGCAGCAAGTCCCTCCGGGTCGAAACTGCCTGTCCGAATTTGACAAAGATCGGACCTAGCTCTACAAGTGCGAGCCGTATTCTCTCGCCCAGCGGGGCGGACCGGTCACTTCTTCGCGGCAAGAGATAAAAGAAGAATCGTAACGGCCGCAGGATATGGGTCGCCGTGATGATCTCGTCCAGGCCGTGACGAACCAGAACACGCTGGATACTCAGGAGCCTGAGCAATGTGCGTATCCGTCGCATAATCTCGGCTAGTGCTCTTTTGGCCGCTTCGCGTCCGGGGCTTCGACGCGACTCAGGCGCGCTTCAAACCTCGCGACATCGTCGCGTAGTGCATCGACATTCCGGGCAAATGCGTCAACTTCATACCGGCTCGGCACGTCACGCCGCTCTTCCTGAAGATACTCGCTGATATTTTGCTGTAGCGTCGAACCGGCTTCCCAGCCCCACTTGCGAACACTTCTCGCGACCTCACCGAGATGGTGGGTAGCAACGTCTCCGATGATGCCCGACAGCTCCTCTTCGATATCAGGTTTGCCATAGTCGAGCAGTTTCTGAAATCCTTGTGCGACTTCTGCGTCCCCGGTCAACTCGAGGGATCCGTCGCGAATCGCTTCTTCTCCTGCCGTACCTGCAAATCGAGCCAGCGTCAGGATCGAGCCGGCGATAATGACATCGGGCTCGCCGTCAAAATCACCGAAGAGCACGATCTCGTCGGGGCAAACGCAAAAGTACATCGCGAGGGCCGTATCCTTTACCCTTATTGCTATCACTTTGCCGTCGAGCTCCTCGCAGAGTTCCCGGGCCGGCGTCGTCGCCCTGATTTGCCTGTTTACAAACTTCGTCAGGGGTTTGAACAATGTTTCGAGCGCATCCATCAAATCCGGTATCCAATATGTAATGCCACGATTCCGCCGGTAAGGTTGTGGTAACGGCAGCGCTCGAAGCCGGCCTCCTCCATCATCCTCAATAATTCATCCTGGTCCGGGTGCATTCGTATGGACTCGGCCAGGTACCGATAGCTGGACTCGTCATCTGTTACCAGTTTGCCCAACAAGGGGATTACTTTGAATGAATAAAAGTCATACATAGGCTTGATCGCATCTGCCGGTTTGGAAAATTCGAGAATCAAAAGCTTGCCGCCTGGCTTAAGGACACGCAGCATCGATGCCAGTGCAGCGTCCTTATTGGTCACGTTCCGCAATCCGAAGGCGATTGTGATGCAGTCAAAACTGCCGGAGGCGAAAGGCAGCTTTTCGGCGTCAACCTGGGCCACCGAAAGATTACCGGCGACACCCGCATCTATGAGGCGGCTCCTGCCCTCGCGAAGCATGTTCGCATTAATGTCGGCGAGCACCACATGCCCCCGATCGCCTGCTTTGCCGGCAAAGACCCTGGCCAGGTCGCCGGTGCCGCCCGCGAGATCCAGCACGGATTGACCGCGTCGCACGCCGGCCTGCTCTATCGTAAAGCGCTTCCACAACCTGTGAAGACCGCCGGACATCAGATCGTTCATGATGTCGTAACGGCCGGCAACGGAATCAAACACGCCTTTGACCCTGCGTGCCTTGTCTTCGAGCGGAACGGCCTCGTAGCCGAAATGCGTGCTGCGTGCTTCTTCTGTCATTATTCTAATTGCTTGCCGGATCATGGCGAGCATAACCCGCTGATTTAAGCCGGTCGAGGTAGTCCTGCCAATATTCCGCCTGTTGCGCGCCCAGTTCGTACAAGTATTTCCACGTATACAGACCGCTGTCGTGGCCGTCATTAAAAATGAGCCGCACCGCGTAAAGCCCGATTGCTTCGATTGACGTTACCTGGACATTTTCTTTTCCGGTTTGCAGTACTCCCGGCCCGGGGCCGTGACCCTGCACTTCGGCAGACGGAGAAAAAACGCGAAGGTACTCGAACGGAAGATCAAAGGATCTCCCATCGTCAAACTGCACGGCGATCAGACACGATGCTTTACGAAGTTTTATCTCGACAGGAGTGGCGCTCATTGTGTTATTTCGCCGGTGTTCGAATAAGTCCTCAGGTTACCGCACTCTCTAAAGAATATAACGGCTGAGATCCTCGTCTTGCGAGAGTTCGGCAAGATGGTCATCAACATAACCGGCGTTTATCTGCACATGCGACCCGCTCTTGTCCGAGGCTTCGAACGATACAGTCTCGAGCAATCGTTCCATGACGGTATGCAGTCGCCGGGCGCCGATGTTCTCCGTGTTTTCGTTGACATGAAAAGCGACTTCGGCGATTCGTCGAACACCACTCTCGACAAACTCCAGGCTGACATCCTCGGTCGACAACAGCGCTTTGTATTGCGATGTCAGAGACGCATCCGGTTCCGTCAGGATGCGAACGAAGTCTTCGGTCGTGAGCGACTTTAGCTCCACGCGAATGGGAAACCGGCCCTGTAATTCGGGAATCAGGTCAGATGGCTTGCAAACATGAAAAGCACCCGAGGCGATGAATAGAATGTGATCGGTCTTGACCATGCCGTACTTGGTATTGATCGATGAGCCTTCCACCAGTGGCAGCAGGTCTCGTTGCACGCCTTCGCGGGAAACATCCGCGCCCATTGTTTCTGTTCGCCGGGCCACTTTGTCGAGCTCATCGAGAAATACGATGCCGTGTTGCTCGACCGCGTCAAGCGCTCGCGACTTGATCTCTTCCTCATCGAGCATTTTTGCGGCTTCCTCGTCCGTCAGAAGCTTCAATGCTGCCTTGACCTTGAGTTTCTTCGTTCTCTGCCGTCCGCCCGACAGATTCTGAAACATGCCTTGAAGCTGGCTCGTCATCTCTTCCATTCCGGGCGGCGCCATTATTTCGACACCCATCGCCATTGCCTGAATGTCGATCTCTATTTCCTTGTCGTCGAGCTTGCTCTCACGCAGCATTTTGCGGAACTTCTGTCGAGTGTCGCTGTTGTCATGTGCATCGTTACCTTCGGCGGTAAATCCGACGCTGCTAGCGGGTCTCGGTAACAGGGCATCGAGAACTCTTTCCTCGGCAGCGTCCTCGGCGCGGTGGCTTACTTTGGCCATCGCTTCTTCGCGCGCCAGCTTGACCGAAACATCCATGAGATCGCGGATGATGCTGTCGACCTCGCGGCCGACATAGCCGACCTCAGTAAACTTGGTCGCTTCTACTTTGATAAATGGGGCTTTCGCGAGTTTCGCGAGCCGCCGGGATATCTCTGTTTTACCGACGCCGGTCGGGCCAATCATCAGAATATTCTTGGGCGTTATTTCACTGCGCAGCGGTTCGTCCACCAGCACGCGGCGCCAGCGGTTTCTGAGAGCGATAGCGACTGCGCGTTTGGCCTCGTCCTGACCAACGATGTGTTTGTCCAGTTCCTGGACGATTTCTCTGGGTGTCATTTGTGACATTCGGTTCTTACCAATTGGGGCCGGCGGCTATCGGTTCATGATTTTGCGGGCAGTTCCTCGATTTCGATGTTCTGGTTCGTGAAAACGCAGATATCGCCCGCGATTTTCAGCGACTCCTCGACAATGCTGCGGGCATCGAGCTTGGTGTGTTGTAAAAGGGCAAGCGCTGCTGCCTGTGCGTATGGCCCGCCGGAGCCAATCGCCATGAGATCGTGTTCGGGCTCGATCACGTCACCGTTGCCGGAGATGATGAACGACTTCTCCTTGTCCGCGACGCAGAGAAGTGCCTCGAGGCGCCGCAGCCTGCGGTCGGTACGCCAGTCCTTGGCGAGCTCGATGGCCGCCCGTGTGAGATTTCCGTACTGCTCCAGTTTGCTCTCGAAGAGTTCAAACAGCGTGAAAGCGTCGGCCGTGCCGCCAGCGAACCCAGCAATGATCCGGCCGCCCGCGAGCTGGCGTACCTTACGGGCATTACCTTTCATGATGGTGTTGCCCATGCTGACCTGGCCGTCGCCGCCAACGGCTACGGCACCGTCCCGGCGCACTGAGACGATTGTTGTCCCTCGAAACTGTTCCATAATCTAATCTATCCTAGCTATTAATCGCCCGTCAGGACGGGCTCCTACGATGCGTCTGCTGGCACTTGTTGGATCGCCCGTCCGGCCGGTGAATGCTCCTGCAACACCGACCACTCCCGCCATCCATGGTGGTCGGACAGCTCCTACGATGCGTCAACTGGTATCCGTTGGAGCCCGTCCTGACGGGCGATTTAATAAATATCAGGCTTTGTCGTCTGCCTTTCTTCGCGCCCGTGGATGAGTCTTGTCGTATATCTGGGCAAGGTGCTGGAAGTCAAGGTGCGTATAGACCTGAGTCGTGCCTATATTTGCGTGGCCCAGCAGCTCCTGGACACCGCGCAGATCGTGGCTCGATTCAAGCAGATGCGTGGCGAAGGAGTGCCGGAACAGGTGCGGATAAACCCTCACATCGATGCCCTGCCGCCGCGCCCAGTAGCTGACCCGGGATTGCACCGAGCGGCCGCTCAGGCGATTCCCCTGCTTTGCTGACAAACAAGGCCCTTTCTTCGCTCTGGGCAAACTGCTCGCGCAGTTTGAGCCAATCGGATACGGCGCGGCGCGCATGACGTCCTACCGGGACAATCCTGTCTTTGCTGCCTTTGCCGGTGACGCGAACTGTCTGGTCCGCCAGATCGACATCGCCGAGATCGAGGCCGGTCAGTTCGGCAAGCCTGAGACCGGATGAATACAGGAGCTCCAGAATTGCACGGTCGCGGGCGACGATCGGCCCGTCTCCCGTAATCTGCACAAGCTTTGCCATTTGATCGGCGTCCAGGTTCCCGGGCAGGCGTTTGCCTGCTTTCGGTGCACTGACCGCAACTACGGGGTTCTTTTTTACGTGCTTTTCACGGCTTAGATACCGGTAAAAAGTACGTGCCGCCGACAAGCGGCGTTGAATGCTGCGCGCGCTCAGTCCTTTGCGGTAACAAGCGGCCGCAAACGATCGGATGTGCTCATCATCGAGATTGTTCCAGCCGGACAGGCCATATTGATCGCTATACTCTGCAAGGGCCTTGAGATCTCGTCGATAGTGCTTGCAGGTCAGACCGGACAAGCGGCGCTCGAACTCGAGATGCCGGATAAATTTGTCTATCCAGTCATATTCGTTTTGCTTCATGGGGCCGGACCTGCCGGTGTCGTCTTTGCTAGAAGCGCTTCAGCGACTCCGCGACAAGATCGCCAAGCCGTGACAGGAAATCCATGCTCATACCGGGGTGAAAACGGTTTGCGTCTGCGCTGCCGATCGCAAGGAAGCCTATTTCTGATTTCTTGCCAAGGGGCACGAGCGCCACAGAGCCGACCTCATCCGTTTCCTGGCCAAAGAGAAAGTCCCTCTGGGAGTCCCGGACCTGACCGCAGCGCGGGCTGTTACCTTTCAGAAAGGTTGCAAAAGATTTGAGTGAATCAGACTCCCGCTCGATCGGCTTGAAGAAGCGGCCGAGTGTTACGTCCGCGAATATTTCCGGGTCGCCAAACACCACGAGGATCGACAGGTCGGCGTCAAATCCTGCACGAAGCGCGGTCTCGATTACCGCCAGTGTCTCGCCAAAGTCTTTAGCTGCCATCAGTCGGAGGGTCAGCTGATGCATCTTCGCGCCAAGCGCATCATTTTCCCGCGCGACGTCGATGAGTTCCTTGAGCTTACGCTCCAGCTTCAGGTCTTTTTGCCGAAGAACCGAAACCTGGCGTTCGACGAGCGAAATTGCGTTGCCCGAGACATGCGGCAGGCGCAAGGAACTCAGCAATTCGCCGTATCGCTCGAAAAAATCCGGATTTGCCTCCAGATAATCGTGTATGGCGTCTTCCGACAGATCTTCTTCAACGAACTCCGGTTTTCGCTGTGTACTCATAAATCCAGGATTCCTTCGTAGCTTAGTTCTGCGTTGCCGGATAGCCAGACCGCCGCCGACTTTCCCGGCCAGCTTACCATGAGTTGGCCACCGGGCAGGCTTACCTCAACGTCTTCGTCCAGCTTGTCGAGAATGCGGCCCGCCACGACCGCAGCACAGGCGCCGGTGCCGCAAGCCATCGTTTCCCCTACGCCACGCTCATGCACGCGGAGGTCAAGCTGGCTGCGATTCCTGATAGCCATGAAGCCGACATTCGTGTGGCTCGGAAATCTTTCGTGGGTCTCGATGAGTGGGCCGAGAGTTTGAATGTCGGCATCGTCGATCCGGTCCACCTCCAATACACAATGCGGATTGCCCATCGAAAGGACCGACACGCTCAAGGTATCTCCGCCGGCCTGCAACGGGTACACAGCTGCCCTTTCATCGGCAATGAATGGAACTTTGGCCGGTTCGAGTTCCGGCTGTCCCATGCACACGGCCACCGAGTTCTCACCGAGAATGCGCACCGGGACCGGACCGGCCGGGCTGCCAAGCGTAAAGTCGCTTTTCTGCCCGGGGTCGCGAGAGATCACCCAGGCAACGCAACGAACGCCGTTGCCGCACTGCTCGACTTCACTGCCGTCCGCGTTGAACACACGGTAATACGCAAGGCTGTCGGCGTCGCGGGGCGGGCCAATCCACATGAGCTGATCGAAGCCGACACCCGTGCGGCGGTCAGCGAGGCGCCGGATATCTTCGGGCGCAGGTATTTCTTGCTCTCCCTTGCGTTGATCGACGACCAGAAAATCATTGCCGGCGCCGTGCATTTTCCGAAATGAGAGCTGCATCCGCGGAGTTTAACAGGACGTTTGCGGAACATGGATTGTCGATCCAGGAGCTACGATAATCGCCAGCTGAGTCGTGCGAACAAGGTTTTTCCCGGGGCATGAAGTGAATGGACTTTTGTCGTCGGCACCGGTAGTTTAGATAAACAAAAAATACAGCAGGCTGCGCAGCAGGGACGCTCTCCGCCGTGCAGACTTCTAACGCCTCAAATTCACGCCGGGGACAAAAATGCGGCACATAATGGTCATGAATGCCAAGGGAGGCTGTGGTAAAAGCACCCTTGCAACGAATATTGCTGCCTATTTTGCACACGAAGGATATGCGGTGGCGCTTGCCGATTATGATCCGCAGCGGTCGAGCCTGGACTGGCTCGACAGACGGCCGGATAAACGTCCCGCAATTGCGGCGATTGCCGCCTTCGAGGAGGGCCTCAAGCATGCACCGCGTAGCGCCGATTTTGTCGTCATCGATGCGCCCGCCCGATCGCATGGCCCCGAACTGACGGACCTTGTCCGGCATGCCGAGACAATTGTTGTGCCGATACTGCCCTCGACAATCGATATTCAGGCAACGAAGTCCTTTCTTAAGGAGTTGAAGTCGGTCGGCAAGATCGAACGCAGGGAGGCAAAATTCGGGGTGGTCGCAAACCGGTTCCGGGAGTACACGCTGATCTGGGAGGAACTCGACGATTATCTGGCCGCTGCAAGGGTGCCCTACCTCGCAGCGCTTCGAGAGGCTCAGAACTATGTTCGGGCGTACACACGGGGCCTCGGTATACACGAGTTGCCAGAGTATCTTGCCTGGCCGGATTGGGAGCAGTGGGAGCCGCTGGTCAAATGGCTCAAGAGCGTCCGTAGTCAACCGTAGTTGCTATCAAAAGCGGTCGAACAGTAATTAAGGGGTCGAACCGTCAAGAATTTGTGGCACTCCAAATTCTTGACGGTTCGACCCCTTAATTACCTTGAATTACTACTAATCGCCGCCGGGGTCCGGAGCCAGATGGGGAATGGCCGGCAGCGGTGATCTCGCTACCATGCCGAGACCGGTGCGGTAGGCATCCGCCGCTGCATCGCCCTCGCCGAGACGGTTCAGCAGGCGTCCATACTCCTGATACGCTTCCGGCGATGGCCGGATCGAGATAACAGTCTCGAGATAACTTCGGGCTTTGCCCCAAAGCTCGTTGCGGAGGCAAAGGCGGGCAGATGTCAGTAAAAGATCGGCATCTTCACCATGGTTTTTGAGCCAGTTCTCGGCATTTTTAAGCTGTTTGGTGGCATTGGTGCCTTCAACCATGCCAAAAAGCCGGACGAGCGGCCCTCGCCACTCCCTTTTGATGTCGGCAATTAGATCCTTCTCCGCTTTTTCATGCATGCCGGTCCGCATGAGACTCGAGTAATAGGCTTCGAGAAGCGGGAGGTGACTCTTGAGACCTTTTGGTATTTCCTTCCACGCGGCCAGAATGGCATCGCCGTCAACTGCCTGGTCGAGCTTCTCGATGTAGACGCGCTCTGACCACTTATCCAGCGTCGACTCGTCGAGTCTTCCCCGTTTGCGTAGTTTGGGTAATAAATCCGACAGATGGCTCCAGTCCTCGAGCCGGAAATAGAGCCGGCCGAGCAGGTCCAGGGCGTGGCTGTGATTCGGCGAGCTCTCTTCGAGCCGCCTGAGAGTGGCCAGTGCCTGCTCGTACTGCTCACGGTCGAGCTGCAGTTCAGCCTGTGTCAGCAGGACTGCGTTGGCGGCCTCGGGCGCCTGTTCGAAAGCCTGCTTGAGCCAGTCGTCCCGGCGTTCGTCATTACCCAGCAAGTGTGCCGCCCGGGCGGCCTGAAGGTAGTTGAGCAGAGGCGCATCACTGACGTGCGCAGCGCGGGCCAAAAGCTTTTCCCCCTTGGCAAAATTGCCCTCCGCAACTTCAATCACGCCTCTGGTCAATCGCTGGCCGGCACGCCCCATCCTGTAGCGGCCCGCCGCCTCGCCGATTTTCTTGGGCGCACGAAACAGTTTTACGAGAAGCCAGGCTCCGATAACGACAAGAAAGATAAACGCCAACAGGATCGGCACGGACATTTCTATCAGATAGTTCTGGAAGTTGATGACCACGTAGCCGGGATCCTGCAACAGGAAATGCGCGGCAAGTGCGCTGACCACCAGCGCCACTACAACAAGTAACCCGAATTTCATCAGCCCGAAGTTTGTCCGAGATCCGGCCACAAACCCGACAGCCGGTGAAAAGTAAAAAGTGTCAACACTGGGGAATATCCATAGCCGTATTCAAATCGTATCGATGTCAGTGAAATACCCGGCTTAGTCGGGCTCGGCAACGGAAGGACTTGCCGAGCCGGACAGAGTAACGTGCTGTCGCAAGAGGCGCAGCGACTCCGAAATATCCGGTGGCGAGACAGAAAATAAGCCGTCTCGAATTTCTGCAATAGTTGCAAGCGTGCTCTGTACGGGCGCGCTTTCGGTGTCGTAGTACCGGGCGAGCCAGGTCGCTGCGTCATCTAGACTCTGTTCGAATATCTCCTTTTCATTGCGTAACAAGGCGAGTCTGGCTGCTTGCAACTGCAAAGCCAGATTCGCCCGCAGAAAGTAAACGGCGTCGGGTGCTGCCAGCGGCTCAATCCCTTCATCGGTTCGCCGAACCGTGACAACTGCCCCGACAGCTCTTTTCAGCGACGCCACTGCACGGTCAATGCCGCTCAAATTCGGGTCGATTTCGTCCGGTTCTTCATCGGACACACTGACTTCCTGACGCAGGGGTAGCGAGTCGACGACACCGGCAAGGCTTGCCAGCATCAGCGTTACGCCTTCGATATCGGGCCTTTCCATGACCTCGATTGACCGCAGCTCATCGGAAAGCGCACGACGGATTTCGGTCAGAGCCGGGTCTGCCAGTTGCTGCAGGCGATCGTCGGCAAAGCTGAGCGCAAGGCCGGCGAGATGCGGATTTCGGGCAAGTTGTAGTTGAGCGTTGGCGATCTGCATGTAGTACTCAGCTTCCGCCAGCAGCCAGGCGTCGCGGACACCCGTGGATATCCCCTGTAAAGATGAGATAGAACCCTCGAGATTGCCAACCCGCCCGGGCAGCGATTCGAAATCCTGCAGACGTTCGTTGAGTCGCCGTTCCAGAGACTGGAGTTCACCGACGCTCGCCATATCCCTCGCAGCCAGACTGCCGAGCCGTTGCTCCAGGTTGGTGAGTGAGTCCTGGGTTGCGTTGAGTGTTCTGTTCAGCCGGGCCAGTGCCGCATCGCCGGCCTGAACCGATTTGCTGGTACGCCAGTTATCGAAAACCTGGTATCCAGCGCCTGTTAGTGCACCGACGGAGAGAGCAAGAGCGAGCCAGGCCACGATTCCGGTAAAAGCGCGGCGCTGACGTTCAGCCGCAGGGGGCGGCATCTTTGGTCGATGCTGCACTCTTGCGCCCTCTTGCGGGCGAACTTTGTCCTGCCCCCCTTCGGCCGGCGTTTCTACAGGCGCCTTTTTGGCCCTGGCCTCCGCCACACTAACTGGTGCTTCTTCGGTCTTGGCTTCTACCTTGTCGTCAGCTTTGGCCTTCTGCCGGGAAGACGGTTTTTTCACGGCTCCCTTCCTGGTCGCCGCGGCTTTTTTCTTTTGCTTGGGAGTATTTTTGCTGGTCATCGGGGGCTATCCGGATTCTGCTCGCCGGCACGCAATCAACGCCCGGACCATGTCATCTGTTTGTGGGCTGTCGGCCAGCGATACCTTCGCATTGGGGATTTTATCTGAAGCCGCTTGCAATACACGAGCGCTGGGCGTAACCAGCGGCGTTTTCCCGAGCAATTCGCGGCAACCGGCCGGCAGTATCTCAAACAATCTGTCCAGAGAGTCAACGCTCATCGCGATGACACAATTTACCTGCCCGTCACGCCACCTGTGCTCGAGTCCGGCAAGAAGTTTCGGTGAGTATGTGCGAGTCAGCCTGCGATAAACCGACAAATAATCGACCCTTGCCCCACGCTCACGCAGCGTATCGGCCAGGAGTTCTCTGCCACCGTCGCCACGAATGATCCTGATAATCCTGCCGGAGACGTCCTGCAATTCCGCTGCAGCGAGCAGGTGCTCGCTGTCATACCCCTGTGCCGGAAAAATATCGACCTGCCTCCCGGCTGACTCGATGGCTGATTTGGTGGCCGGCCCGATCACAGCGATGGCGGTCTCATCTCGAGCCTGCGCAATGCAGGCCGCACATCACGGCATTCGTACTGATGAATATCGTGATATCCGCTGCCGGCAGAGCCTCGAGGCAGCGGCTGACGTCGGCGGAATCCTGCGGCTCAATGTCGATTACCGGAAATCGAATCGCTTCTCCGCCCGCGTCCTCAATGGCCGCGACGAGCTCGTCGGCCTGGTGTTCGGGCCGCGTGACAAGGACGACGAATCCGCTTAGTCCGGCCTCGTTCATTCGTCTGTTCCTGTTTGTGCCAGGAGCTTGCCTGCCCCCATGTCGAGCAGCTTGTTCGCGAGACTGATGCCCAGTGTTTCCGGGTCGTCAGCCGGCCCCGATACCTGTTCGCGAATAATTTTGCGCCCGTCAGGAGATGCCACCATCGCTCTCAGGTTCAGGGTCGAGCCATCGATTTCGCCAAACGTCGCGACAGGAGACTGACAATCCGCCTGCAATTCCTTTGCCACGGCACGCTCTGCCGTTACGACCGTTTTTGTAGTCGCATGATCGAGCAGTCTCAGTATCTGCAGCAATTCAGTCCGGCCTGCGAGGCATTCAATGCCGATTACGCCTTGCGCGGCTGCCGGCAACATCTGGTCCGGCGAAAATATCTCACTGATGTGCGCCTCGAGGCCAAGCCGCTCGAGACCGGCGCAGGCAAGCATGATCGCATCGTATTGACCGTCTTCGAGTTTCTTCAGTCTGGTATTGACGTTGCCTCGCAGCGCTTGCACGCGAACGTCGGGCCGCAAAGCCATTAGCTGAGCCTGGCGGCGGAGGCTCGAGCTGCCGACGCGCGCACCTTGTGGAAGCTCGCTCAGATTCTTGCCGACCAGTGCGTCCGCGGGATTTGCGCGCTCCAGTACTGCCGCAATACAGAAGCCCTCCGGCATGTCGGCTGGAACATCCTTCATCGAGTGCACGGCAATATCCGCATCGCCTGCCTCCATCGCGACTTCCAGTTCCTTTATAAAGAGTCCCTTGCCGCCGATCTTCTGCAGGCTGCGGTCCAGTACCTCGTCGCCCCGCGTCGTCAGCGGCACGAGTTCGACGCTCGTTACCTCAGGTAATGGTCTCAATGCGTCCGCGACGTGATTGGCCTGCCAGAGCGCCAGCGTACTTTTGCGCGTTGCGATTCGGATCTTCATGCGACTACTGACCCTTGATCCGGCGCCGCACGTTGGCGACATGCCGCCTGCTGATAATCAGACCGCTGTCTTCGTCCTGCGAGCCCTCTCGAAGAGTCACCAGAGTCTGACCGTCGGCCATCTTTTTCAGCGTGTCAATCTGCCGGACGGCGACCAGCGCATTGCGGTGGATGCGAACGAATTCGTCGGCGAATTCCTGCTCGAGATGATTGAGAGAATCATCGATGAGGTCCTCGCCGTTGCGGTGTTGTACACGCACATATTTCTGATCCGCGCGGAAGCAAATAACATCACGAACAGGAATAAGCTTTAATTCTCCCTTCGTATGCGCGCAGACATGCTTGCGGAGGTCGGAAATCCCCGATTGCTTTGCAATCTCACTGAGGGCGATGTTAGTGAGGCGGGCGGCTTGCTCGAGTGCCCGGTCGAGCCGCTCGCGACGCACAGGCTTTAGTAAATAGCCAACGGCCCTCGTATCAAAGGCTTCGATCGCATATTCATCGTATGCCGTCGTAAATATTATCGCCGGTGGCGACTCGAAAGAATTGAGATGATGGGCTGTTTCGATGCCGTTCATGCCGGGCATTCGGATGTCCAGCAACACCACATCGGGTGCTGACGTGCGCGCAATTTCGAGGGCCTGTTCACCATTTTCCGCTTCCCCGACGACATCATGTTCATCTGAATCATCGAGTATCTGGCTCAACCTGTCTCGCGCCAGTGCTTCATCGTCGACGATCAGAATTTTCACACCACATGCTCATCATAGGGAAAGCATAGCTTTACCCTGAATTCGTCGTCGGTTTGTTCCACGGAGACACTAGCTTTGCCGCCATACGCCAGTTCGAACCTTTGCCGGATGTTGGCCAGGGCCATCTGGTTTCCACGCTTTTGTGCCGACCGATCTGCCGCAACGGGGTTGCGCATCTCAATCTCGAGGTTCTGTTCGTTGCGTACGCCAGTCACGGTAACCTCGCCGCCTTCGGGCAACAGCTCGATACCATGATAGGTGGCGTTCTCCAGTAATGGCTGGAGGGTCAGACTGGGCATCAGTGCCCGCATAGGCAATTCACCGATATTCCAGTTAACGTTAAGACGCTCGCCCAGACGCAGTTTTTCGATCCGTTGATAGATTGCCGCGATCTCGAGCTCTTCTTTCAGCGTCGTGCGATCTTTTTGGACACCAAGATTTGCGCGGAGCAGATCGGCAAGGTCCTCGATAGCCTCCTCGGCACGAGACGGATCACTTCGTGTCAGAGATGCAATCGTATTCATGCTGTTGAAAAGAAAGTGCGGACGAATCAGCGCCTGAAGCGCACTTATCCTCGCCTGTGCTTCCAGCATGATGCTGCGACGCCATTCGCTGGAGATATACAGGTATCGCATCGCGAGCGCGATAATAATTGAACTGATCGCAAAGGTGCGCAGAATAAATCCGCTGTGCGTGTCATTGATAATGACCGCCTCGCCAAAAATGCCGGTCAGTTGAAACGCAATTTCCGCGAGCATCAGGCTGAGCAATTCAAGTAGCACAAAAGCGATGACGAACGCCTGGGTCTGGCCGAGTTTCTCGACCCATGGTCGGATCTGGCAAAGAATTGCCGCGCCCAGCAAACCGAGCCACAGAATAAACAGCGACATTTTCGCCAGCTCGGTCAGGAATGTGCCCGGCGTCGTGTGCGAGGCAAGCGTCAGAGCGATCGCGACAAGTTCTGAAACAAGCACAACAACGAAGATTGCACCGGCGGCACAGAAATCGGGTAGATACGCTTGGGTTTCTTTGTCGACGTCTGGGGGTCGAGAGGCCAAGCCTGGTCCTCCTCACTTACGATGTCGGCATTGTAACGCGAGTCGCGACGGGATTTATGGGCCCATCAATATAGGCTTGTTGGACCACTGGACGGGAACAGAAGGGTGATGACTGATGCAGGCGACTGTGTGTCAGGAGCTGCAGTATTCTGCGACCTGATTCTCGACACGTGTACGTGCGGCCTGTGTCTCAACTTCGTCGAGATAGACGCGCTCGCCGTTTTCGTCTTGCTTGTACAGACGCCGGGAAGTAACGAACTTTTGCAGGCGAGCCTTAGAGGTAGCACATTTTTCCTGGCGCTCCTGGGCCTGTGCTTGCAGCTCCTCCGGGGAGGGCCCGGCCGGTTCGCTTGCCGCCGCTTCTTTGGCTGCGGCTCTCGCGTCGTAACTTGCCTGGACTTGTGCCTGAACCCTGGAGGCATCCGTAGGCCTCGAGCCGATGTCAAGCCGCTCTTCAGACGCAGCACCCGTCGGGCGATCGCCATAGTGGACGTTACCCTGCTCATCGGTCCATTTATAAATTTCGCTCGCGAATGCCATCCCTGCCGCAAAAACTGCAAGCATCATGGTGAAGGCAATTACGTTCTTGCGAAGCATGTCGTCCTCACATGCTGGCCGCTGGATACTGTTCGCCGGCCAGCCTGAACCTGTTAAGACATTGAACGATAACGTATTACAGCATGTCCGTGCCAGCGATGTTGTGAACACGGTCACAAGCCGTTTGCTGCCATGGTTCGCAAGAGAACGTGGACCCGAGGGCTGCTAACGATTTCCCGTATCTGGAAGAAGATAATTTGCGCGGCGGCTTTGAAAAACACAACAAAAACAATAAGATATAGCACCCATCGGTCTTCGCCTGCAGCGGCGGCGGCGTCAATTCCGGTGCATGCCCCGGACCGGGCAGAGTGTTCGCAAAAAGACAGGCCGTGCACTGATTAAGCGCTGGCCTTTTCTGCCGGACTGCGGTATCAAAGCCGCATGGCAATCGAATCCATTGACGAACTCGCGAGACGCCTGGCCGAATCAGTACCGCAGGGCCTGCGTTCGATGAAAGACGATCTGGAGAAAAATTTCCAGTCAGTTCTGCGTGCAGGTCTCGGAAAACTCGATCTCGTCACGCGCGAGGAATTTGAAGTGCAGGAAGCCGTGCTCGCCCGAACGAGACAAAAACTCGAAGCACTCGAGGAACGGCTGATATCGATTGAGACTGCAAAAGCAACAAGCAAGAAAAAGAAGACCGGGAAGAAAAAAGCGAAGGCCAAAAAGAAGTAGTCGAAGCGTTGCCATTGCCAGGGAGGGCGGATGGAAGGGGAAGATCAAAAGTGCGCCTTTAGTATCGAATCCGGCATCGGCACCAGTTGCGGGCGATGGGCCCGGCAATTTTAAACAGCCGGGCCCAGCTCGGCATTGAGGCGCCTCCGGTTACGATAGAAGTATTGCTGACGGGCGGCTTGCCGAAGTTCAATATTGTCGGCCTTGCAGAGGCGGCGGTTCGTGAAAGCAAGGACCGCGTCCGCGGCGCACTCATCAGTTCGGGCTTCTCATTTCCCCAGGAACGCATCACGGTCAGCCTGGGGCCTGCCGACATGAAAAAGACCGGTGGTCGTTTCGACCTGCCGATCGCGCTCGGTATCCTCGCCGCAAGCCGGCTTATTCCCTTTGAGTCACTGGACGCCTACGAGTTTTATGGTGAGCTCGGTCTCAACGGAGAAATTCGATCCATACCAGGGGCATTGCCGGCCGCGTTGAAGGCGAAAGAAGCCGGCCGCTCGCTATTCGTGCCGATCGGCAACGGCCCGGAAGCCAGGCTGTCATCAGCCGAGGTGTTCGTGGCCGGCACGCTGCTGGAGATAACGTCCCACCTGAACGGCTGCAATGCGGTAGTGCCGGAAAAAACCTTGCGGCCACGCAAGGGCCGCGCCAATTCACCTGATCTTCGCGAAGTTAAGGGGCAGCAGCTCGCCAAACGGGCCCTGGAGATCGCAGCGGCCGGCGGCCACAACATTCGCTTTCTAGGGCCACCGGGTGCCGGCAAGAGCATGCTAGCCAGACGACTCCCCGGCATCCTGCCTCCGATGAGTGAAAAGGAGGCCCTGGAGACCGCCGCCGTGGATTCGATACTCGGGCGCGACATCGATCTGGCTGAATGGCGGCTACGCCCGTTCCGATCACCGCATCACACAGCATCCGCCGCGGCACTCGTCGGCGGCGGCCCGGATCCCCGCCCCGGCGAAATTTCCCGGGCGCACAATGGTGTGTTATTCCTCGATGAACTGCCCGAGTTCAACCGGCACGTTCTCGAGTCCTTGCGCGAACCGATGGAGGCCGGCTTCATCAATATTTCACGCGTTGGACGGCAGGCAGACTTCCCGGCACGGTTTCAACTCGTTGCCGCCATGAACCCCTGTCCCTGCGGTTACCTTGGCGATTCCCGCGGTGATTGCGGCTGCAGCGCGGATCGTGTGCGCAACTATCGCAGCAAGATCTCCGGACCACTGCTCGACCGGATAGATATTCACATGCCGGTCCAGCGGCCACCGAAGGAGAGTCTGCGGCCCGGCGCAGCGTCGGGTGAGCCCAGTAAGCTTGTTGCTGCAAGGGTGCGAGATGCCCGCAAGATTCAGCTCAAGCGAGCCGGGCTGTGCAATGCTCAACTGGAAGGCGATGCCGTATTTGAATTCTGCGGACTGACACCGAAGGGCTGGGAGTTACTCGAAAGGGCAATGGACAGCTTCGGCCTGTCTGCCCGGGCCCACCAGAAAGTACTTAAGCTCGCCCGCACTATCGCTGACCTGGCGAACGAAGAGAGCATCGTCCCACGGCATGTCGGTGAGGCGATCGGTCTTCGGCAGCTCGATCGGAATACCGCGAACTGAATGTTACGAAACGAGTCAGCCCGAATATTTTCCCACTAGAATGGCAGAGTTATTTCCGTGCCTCGGCCACCATGTAATCGACCGCGTCGTTTATTTCGTGATCAGAAAGGTCGACGCGTGCGCCCTTCGGTGGCATGAACCCCGCCGAACCCTGATAACCGGAAATCGCACGCTCGCGCAGGACCGAGATTCCCTGCGCAATTCGGGGCGCCCATGCGGCAGCATCGCTGATCATTGGTGCGCCGCCAATGCCGCTACCGTGGCAGGCAATACAGGCCTCGTTATATACCTGCGGGCCGGTCAAAAGCGTTGCCACCGGTGCAACGGGCTCAGCCGACGCGACTACCGGTTCCGGCTGCCCCATGCTCTTCCCCGGGCAGATAGACCTGGCTCAATGGGACTGATGCGATCTTCAACAGCTACCCGATGGTCTTCGGTATCGGCGGCAAACATGCGCAGACTGAGGTCGGGCATGGCGATCGTCAGCACCACAATAGCCACTGCGACGGCAGCAAGTGCTCCGACCACCAGTGCAAACATGTCAAAAGAATTCTTGCCCCTGCTTCAAGATCATGCTCCGAATTTCTGTATTGCATAACCGCCCGCGGCCGATACCGGGCGAACGGGCCTCGGATTATATAGCAAGAAAACATCGCGAGGGTCACGGCATTGGGAACAGATTGCGGAGGTGTTTGCACTGCTTCTGATTTTGGCAACTCTGCAAACAATACAGTGGCTAGCTCAAATTGGCCGATTCCGATATCATTCGGTTCCACGCATTCGTTCTCGAGCCGAGGTCCGTTTTGCATATCATTCGCCCGATCCTGTTGTTGCTGGCGAGCATGTCGCTGGTCCCCACACTGGCCCAGGCCGGCGCTGTCCTGTTCATCTACCCGACGCTCGTCATATTCGAAGGCGGTGAGCGTAGCGGAACGGTCACGGTGACGAACCGCGGCGACCAGACGGGCACGTTCGAGATGAGCTGGACCGATATGACCATGACATGCCGACGGCGGGCTCGTGAAATATGAAGGTGAGGCGCCGTGGTCGCTGCAGTCCTATGTGCGCTACTCGCCGCGTCGCGTCACGCTCGAGCCGCTGGAATCCCAGGTCATCAGGATCGCCGTGCGGCGCGGCCTGGACATTCCCGAAGGTGAATATTACTCGCATTTCAGAGTGCTGACGCTCAACAGCGAAGACCCGTCCGTTGATTTGAGTGACGCCGAAGAGCAGGAACTGGGCGGTCGTCACGATCGCCGCGCGCTCGGCCGTTGCGATCCCGATCGTCTGGCGCAACAGTCAGGCCACGTCGAGCGCCTCGATCGACT
>PVMK01129255.1_pt1 | contig 134419 bp, 120 predicted proteins | sample 1853481 | NCBI WGS metagenome assembly PVMK01 (sample SAMN08533507, study PRJNA380276) | Marine sediment metagenome, whole genome shotgun sequencing project.
CAGGGGCTAACTGCCAATGTCCATTAAAAAAAGGCCCCAAGAAGGGGCCTATTTATTTATTGGCGCGCCCGGAGAGATTCGAACTCCCGACCTGCTGGTTCGTAGCCAGCCACTCTATCCAACTGAGCTACGGGCGCGTGAAACTGTAGTTACATTGTAGGTTATCGGATTCTAAACCAGCAGCGCTTTGCGCTGCCGCCATTCCCCTCGGCTTTGCCTCGGGCCCGGCCGCTCGCCTGCATGCTCGCGGCGTTCGCGGTTCGCCGAGCTTTGCTCGGCGCTCGCCACCGCTCACCCAACTGAGCTACGGGCGCGTATTCTAGCCTCGCGCCCGGACGGGCTCAATGGCCGGTCCCGGAGCGATCAGCCGTCACTGCGATCCAGGCTGAGATTCTCGAGCTCGCCGGAAGCTGCTGTACATATGACCCGCATCGGTTGACAGCAGACTTCACAGTCCTCGATGTAGTCTTGCTCGTCGACCGACAAATCCAGCACCACGGTGATGGCTTCGCCGCAGTTGGGGCAGGTGCCCGCTGCTTCTTCAATCATCCCTGTCAGAAATTGTCTTTGCGCCGGCGGGTCTCCGCGAATACGTCGACATCGGATGCTCCGACGAGCCCGACCGTGCTTTTAAGGTCTTTGCTCATCGGCCGCAGAAACGGGTTCGTTCGCTTTTCCAGCCCTATGGTGGTCGGTATCGTCGGTTTGCCGTCTGCCCGCAGCCGATCGACTTCCTCAGCCCGTTTCACCAGGTCCTGGTTTTGCGGCTCGACCGTCAAGGCAAACCGGGCATTTGTCTGCGTGTACTCGTGAGCGCAATAGACCTTGGTATCGTCCGGCCAGGCCATTAATTTCTGCAACGAATTCCACATTTGCTGTGGCGTGCCTTCGAAAAGCCGTCCGCATCCCATTGCGAACAAGGTATCACCGACGAACGCGACTCCGTCATCTTCGAAGTGATAGACGATATGCCCGCGGGTATGCCCCGGCGTGTCGAAGACTTTTGCCTGGTGCGTTCCAAACGCATAGCTATCACCATCGTTAACTTCGATGTCGATGCCGGGAATCCGGTCCGCGTCGGCGCCGGGGCCGACGATCGTGCAGCCGGTTTTGCTTTTCAATTCCAGGTTGCCGCCGGCATGGTCCCAATGGTGATGGGTATTTATTATGTGTGTCAGTGTCCAGCCGGTGTCATCGAGCGCACGTTCAATCGCAGCGACGTCAGGGGTGTCGATGACAGCGGTGAGCCCCGCATCGGCGTCGTGCAGCAGATAACAATAGTTATCGGACAAACACGGGAACATGTGGATTTTCAGTTCCGACATCTTGTATTAAACATCGTGTGTCGGCGTCATCGTTCTTGCAGACGCGGCAACAGTTCTGCCAGGTTGCAGGGCCGGGTGCGGATATCCAACTGTGCGCCGATCAGCTTGTCCCAGCCCGTTGCGCAAGCGCCGGTAGAGCCAGGCAGGCAGAAAATATACGTGCCGTTGGCGACGCCGGCGAGGCATCGCGACTGCAGTGTCGAGGTGCCGATGTCCTCGTAGGACAGCACCCGAAACATTTCCCCGAACCCATCGATCGTCTTGTCCAGCAGCGGCTGCACAGCTTCGGGTGTGCCGTCGCGTCCGGTAACGCCGGTGCCGCCGGTCGTGATGATCGCGTTGATATCCGGGTCTGCAATCCACCCGGAGACGGCGGCCCGGATCCTGAACTTATCATCCGGTTCAATTCGCCGATCAGCGAGTCGGTGGCCTGCGGATTCCAGGCGTTCGACCAGCAGCTGACCGGACGTGTCCGTATCTTCGTTGCGGCTGTCCGACACCGTCATGACTGCGATGGTCAGTGGCCGGAAATCCGGTTCTGTTGCGGCGTTACTCATACCAGCTTGCGGTTTGCCCAGAGATGATCAGAAATACAAGCGTGTCATTGTCTCACAGCCGCGCGGATTCCGGCGCGGCTCAGGCAGCATCGCCGCCGCCGGAGCGACGGAACTGGTCGCGTAAGAACTCGGCGAACGCCCGGCACGCATCCGAGGTTGTGAACATGCCGACGAGCCGGCCATGGCGCATGACGACGACGGATCCAACATGTTCCCTGGCCATATAGGCCAGAACGGAGTCGAGCCGGGCATCGAACTGGACCGCGTACGGATCCGGCACCATCGCATCTCGGACCTTGAGTTCATCGGCGGCGGGGTAGGCAAAATCAGGTCCAAGCATCAGCTTGATATCCCGGTCGGATACGAGTCCGACGACGTCGCCATCGTCTGTTACCGGCAGGTGGCGAATTGTGTGTTCCCGCATGAATTCCAGTGCTTCGCTGACTGATGCTTCCGCCTCGACAGAGAACGGAAACGTCGTCATGACGGATTTGATTTGCGGGAGACGTTTCATGGTCGGCGTAATCCAGAGACCGGTAACCGGGCAGTCTATACCCTATTGAACCCGTGGTTCAGTAGTTGCCTGTCTCCCACTTGCGGCACAGCGCATACAGTGCCGCATAGTTCGTCGTGTCGGGGTTAGCGATCTGTTTTTCCAGCGACGAGGCAAACTGCAGCTCGTGCTCGTTCAACCGCTGTTTCACCTTCCCACGGGCAGCGATGGCTTCAGCATATTCTTCGTCCCGGGAACCGTCGGCCGGCGGCGTGCCTCGTGTCTGGATACTCAACTCCATCCACGCAGCCACATTGGTACAGTCCGTTGCGGGTTGGGCGCACCCGGTAAACCCGAGCATCGCCGGTATCAGAATCATCAGAGTTCGCATAAAAAGTCTCCTGCCACAGTTGCCTTCGCGATTCGGAAATCGGCCCCGAATACTATTTCACCAGCGGTAGAAAGGCACGCGCAATCCCGCCTCGTAGTGATCCTGGCCGCGCTGGAGTTCCACAAAGCCGTCGCTATCGCCAAGGCTGATGAAATCGCCCGATGTATTGGTTGGTCGCGACAGGGCGCGCCCTGGATTGTCCGCGTCGCCAGCCAGCTTGACCGGCAAAAACCAGCTAAGGTCCGGCTCGAATTCGACGGCATCGCCCAGAACCACATATTCAACGGCCTCGGTCCGCATTCCCATGGCCTGCAGCAGCGCTGGCAGCACATAGCGGATAACGCAAACCAGCGTCGACACCGGATTTCCCGGCAGCGCGAATACCGGCTTGCCCGATTGGCTGACACCGAACCACATCGGCAGCCCGGGGCGCTGCAATACTTTGTGAAATACCAGTTGCACACCGAGCTTCTCGAGGATCTCGGGTACGTAGTCATATTTCCCCATTGAAACGCCGCCGCTGAGTATCAGCACGTCCGTTGCTTCGTGTAATTCACCGGTGCGCTGCAACAGCAGTTCGGGCTCGTCTGGCAGGTGGGCGCGGACGCAGTGGTGAAAGCCCCTGGCGCGCAATGCGGCCTGAATCGCATGATCATTGGATGACCGTATCTGGTGAGCCTTAAGCGGTAGGCCGACGTCTACCAGTTCATCGCCGGTCGATATGATTGCGATCTTCGGCCATTCGGCAACGGCGACGGTCGCGCTGCCGGCTGCTGTCAGGATCGCCATTTCCGGGGCACGAATCCGCACACCAGGATCCAGCAGTGGTCGGTTCTTGGCATGATCCGAACCGCGAGCGTGAATAAATTGTCCTGGTATGGCTTCGTAGCCGGGCTCGAGTATGACGCGATCGGCGTTATGCTCAATACGTTCGACCGGAATGATCGTATCGGCGCCAATTGGCAGCACGGCTCCAGTCATGATTTCAATGCAGCTGTTGGTCGCGGGCAGACGCAATACTGCCTGGCCGGCCGCCTGATTGCCGGCCAGCGTAAATTCACGCAGCCCCTCGTCCAGTGCGGCAGAGTCGATTGCGATTCCATCCATGGTGACGCGATCGTACGGAGGCTGGTCGCGCTCTGCGATCACCGTCTGGCGCAGAATGCAGCCCGCAGCATCTTCCAGCGGCACCAGCTGTGACCCATAAGTGGGCATAAATTCGTCGATCAGTCTCACAGCCTGGGCGACATCGATACGGTAAGCGGCTTCGGGCGTTTGGGTTGCCATGCATTTGCTCAATTGGCTGGCGTTAAAGATCCGCCACTGTGACCGGACAATGCGGCGTGCATTTCTGCCAATAAGGCCAGCGCGATCGATTCAGGGGAGTCTGCGCCGATGTCGAGTCCGGCCGGCCCATGCAATCTCGCCTCCAGCAGTTTGCCGGTTTCGCCGAGGTCGGACAGCAGACGTTCGCGGCGATGGGTTGGCCCTAGTAATCCCAGATATTCAATCGAGCTTCCGGCCAGTTGTTCCAGGTACAGCCGGTCCGTGTCCAGGTGATGGCTCATTACAATCACGGCAGAAAACTGGGTCAGATCGATCGACTCGGCCAGTTCAGCCGGCTGAACTAAACAAATTGCACGGGCCTCATCGAATGTCCCTTGCTGGAGCTGTCCGTCACGGTGATCCGCTACGACAACCTGCCAGCCGAGCTGGCTGGCCAGCGCGACAACTGGTTCGGCGTCGCGCCCGGCACCCAGTACCAGCAGCCGCGGCGCCGGTTCCAGTGGTATGAACAGCAAGCTAAATTCGCCGGCACCGGTGTCGTGTGTGCTGATGCTGCCTTCGCGAGCCGAATCCGTGCTGCAGATTTCGTGCAGCAGGGTCCGGTGAGTTTTCGGCACTCCCCAGCATTCGTCGCTGGCCTGATTTTGAATCAGACAGGCTCCCGGCAGCAACGCGGGATCGTCACTGGTGATTACGGTGACTGAATCGGCCCGCGGCCCATGAGTCAGACGTGCGGCAATTGATGTGAACGGTTCGTACTGATGTTCTGCATCGAGTTTCTGCAGCAACAAGCGAATCAGACCCTTGCAACCGGCGCCAAGACCCCACAGTTCGTCGGCCTCGTCCCGCATGTCATAGGTCACGGTTCGTGCCTCGCCGCTGTCGAGTACTGCGCGTGCATGTTCGGCCAGGTCGCCTTCGAGGCAGCCACCGCTGACCAGGCCCTCGTATTCGCCTTCTCCGGTCAGCAACATTCGCCGCCCGGTCTTGCTATAGGTCGACCCGGCGGTGTCGATGACCGTGGCTAACACCAGGGGTTGGCCGTCGGATCTCCAGCGGTCAAATGCATTGATGCTGCGGCGTATGCTCATCGATTCAGAAACACCAGTTAGCTGTCGTGGTCGACCACCAGCACCAGCTTGCCGATGGTTTGATTATTTTCCATGACCGCGTGGGCCGAAGCCGCCTCTTCGAGCGGGTACGTTTGCTGGATGACCGGTCGAACTTCGCCCGACTCCAGCCATGGCCAAACATGATGTGCCAGCGACTGGGCAATCGCGCCTTTTTCCGCCGGCGACCGACCTCTGAGAGTGGAACCCGTTACGGTTAAACGTTTGGTCATCAGTGGCACCAGGTTTATTTCCACGGTGCTGCCACCCAACAGCCCTATGATGACGAGACGCCCACCGGTCTTGAGCAGTTTTACGTTCGAAACAAAATAATCAGCGCCGACGATGTCAAGAATGACGTCGATGCCGTTCCCGTCGGTCAGCGACATTATGACCTTGGCGAAATCCTCGTCGCGGTAATTTATAGCGCGTTTTGCACCGAGCCGTTCACATGCTGCGGTTTTTTCGTCGCTGCCGGCCGTTGCAAACACCTGTGCCTTCAACGCACGTCCAATCTGGATCGCGGTCGTGCCGATGCCACTGGCACCCCCATGAATCAACACTTGTTCACCTGATTTCAGTTGACCGCGGTCCACCAGATTCGTCCAGACTGTAAAGAATGTTTCAGGCACGGCGGCCGCTTCGATGGTGCTCATCCCGGCCGGAATTGGCAGGCACTGCACGGCCGGCGCCGTGCAATATTCCGCGTAACCACCGCCGGCCAACAAGGCGCAAACCGAGTCGCCAACCTTAATATCGCTGACCGCAGCACCGGCCTCGACTACCGTGCCGGCTACTTCCAGTCCTGGCAGTTCGGAGGCGCCGGCCGGCGGCGGATACAATCCTCGGCGCTGCATGCAGTCGGGGCGGTTGACACCGGCCGCCGCGACTCGAATCAGCACGTCGTGGTTTCCGGGTTGTGGAACCTCCACCGTCACCGCTTGCAAAGCTTCTGGGCCGCCGGGCGCGGTGATCGCGATGGCGGTCATGCGGCTCGGCAAATGGGTGCTGGGCATCAGTTTTCTTGATTTTCGATGTCGGGCAGGTCGCCGAGTATAAACGAAGGTCACAGCCGCGCCGGGCCTTGTTTGACATACGCCGAACGTGTGATAGCGTCGTTTCAGGACTCCGAGTCCAGCAAACAATAAAGACCTTCAGCATGGAAGAGAAAATCGTCAAGTTCCCTGCGGCCGGGGGCGGTCTGACCGACCGTTTCCGGCGACCCTTGCGCGATCTCCGTATCTCGGTGATGGATCGGTGCAATTTCCGTTGTCCGTATTGCATGCCGGAAGACAAATATCACAAGGATTTTCAGTTCCTGACGACGACCGAGAGATTGTCCTTCACTGAGATCGTCAAGCTGGCGCGCATTTTTGCCGGTTTTGGTGTGCACAAACTGCGTATCACCGGTGGCGAACCGCTGCTGCGCGCCAGCCTTCAGGATCTGATCGGAGATCTGAGCAGAATCGATGGGATTGACGATATCGCGCTGACGACCAACGGTATTCTGTTGGCTCAACACGCAGCCGCGCTGAAGGCGGCCGGACTCAATCGGGTGACGGTGAGCCTCGATTCGCTGGATGACAAGGTGTTTGACGTCATGAGCGGTGGTCGCGGCAGCAAGGACAAGGTGCTGGATGGCATCCGCGAGGTGGAGCAATCCGGCCTGCTGCCGATCAAAATTAATGTCGTGGTCAAGAAAGGCCTTAACGATGAGACGGTGTTCGACCTGGTCGAGCATTTTCGTGGCACCGGAATTATTGTTCGGTTCATCGAATACATGGATGTTGGCACGATTAATCATTGGCGATTGTCGGAAACGGTTCCGGCTCGCGAACTGGTTGAGCTAATTAATGCACGCTGGCCGATCTTGCCCGCAGAACAGAATTACCACGGTGAAGTCGCGAGCCGTTATATGTTCGAAGACGGTCAGGGGGAGATCGGGTTCATCGCATCGGTTACAGAACCCTTCTGCGGATCCTGCACCCGGGCGCGTTTATCGTCCGATGGAAAGCTGTTTACCTGCTTGTTTGCCTCGGAGGGCACAGACTTGCGTGGACTGCTGCGGGCCGGAGCGAGTGACCAGGAGCTGGCGGAAACTATTGGCAAGGCGTGGAATGGCCGGGAAGATCGCTACAGTGAACTGAGGGCACGCCAGTCAGAGCCGGGCAACAAGGTCGAGATGTATTACATCGGCGGATAGCCACAGACATCGGGATATAGAAACAGCGTACACATCATGCATGGTTTGATGATGGACACGCCGCTGTTGATCACCGGGATCATGCGGTTTGCTGACGCTAATTTCGGTCAACGCGAAATAGTTTCCGTCACCGCCGACAACCCCTCGCACCGGTATACCTATGCGGACGCCTTTCGCCGCGCCCGCCAGGCCGCGAATGCTTTAAAACGCCTGGATGTCCACCCCGGTGACCGGCTGGGTACGTTGGCCTGGAACGATTACCGCCATTTCGAACTGTATTACGCCATCTCCTGCTCTGGCGCAGTGTGCCACACCGTCAATCCACGCTTATTCGGCGAACAGGTTGAGTACATCATCAATCATGCCGAGGATCAGTATGTATTTACCGACGTTGCATTTGTGACGCTGCTCGAGCAGATGCAAGACCAGCTTGAAACGGTGAAAGGCTTTATCGTGTTAACCGATGCGGAGCACATGCCGGAGACCAAGCTGCGCAACGCGATGTGCTACGAAGATCTGCTTGCAAAGGAATCGGATAGCTACGACTGGCCCGAATTAGATGAACGCACGGCGAGTGCCATGTGTTACACATCGGGCACCACGGGCGACCCTAAGGGCGTGTTGTTCAGTCACCGAGCAACAGTGCTGCACGCATACGGCGAGGCTTTGCCGGATGTTTTTGATCTGTCCATTAAGGAGTGCGTGCTCCCGGTCGTGCCTATGTTTCACGTTAATGCCTGGGGCACACCGTACGCGGTCCCAATGGTCGGCGCCAAGCTGGTACTTCCGGGTCCGAAAATGGGCGATGGGCAGGCGCTGCATGATTTAATGGAGCGCGAAGAGGTTACTTTCTCTTTGGGTGTACCAACCGTTTGGCTTGGATTGCTGGCGTATCTGGACGAGGCGGGTAAGACACTTGGCAGTCTCAAGCGGGTTGTTATAGGGGGTGCTGCTTGCCCAGCCTCCGTCGTCGAAAAGTTTCGCGATCTGCATCAGGTGTACGTGCATCAGGCCTGGGGTATGACCGAAATGACCCCGCTGGGCACCTTCAATACACTGAAGCCGGGCATGGCCGATCTGCCGCAGGATCAGTTGCTCGCGATCCAGACAAAACAGGGGCGCGGCGTTTACGGCGTGGAAATGAAAATCACCGATGATGAGAATCAAGACTTGCCTTGGGACGGGAAGGCGTTTGGCGGTTTGAAGGTTCGCGGCCCGTGGGTATGCAGCGGCTATTTCGGAGGCGAAGAAGCGCGCATCGATGCCGACGGCTGGTTCGACACGGGCGACGTGGCAACGATTGATCCGGAGGGGTTTATGTTGATCACGGACCGTACCAAGGACGTTATCAAGTCCGGTGGCGAATGGATCAGCTCGATTACGCTCGAGAATACCGCTGTCGATCACCCGCAGGTTGCGGAAGCCGCAGTCATAGGAGTAGTGCATCCAAAATGGGGGGAGCGGCCGCTGCTTGTCGTCGTTCGGCAGCCGGGTACGGAAGTCGATAAAGCTGAAATGCTGAGCTGGTTCGATGGAAAGATTGCCAAATGGTGGGTTCCCGATGACGTTGTGTTCGTCGACGAATTGCCGCACACGGCCACCGGCAAAATCCGGAAAGTTGATTTGCGGGAACAGTTTCAGGATTACGTGCTGCCGGGCTCCTGATTTCAGGCCACCGGAACAGAATCTATAGCCGGACGATTGTGATGGCCGATAAATTGATTTTGAGCCTGCGCGAGCTGCTCGGACCGGAAGGCGTGCTTACCGGTGACGACGTCACCGCACGCCGGGCCGGAATCTGGAGCGAGGAACCCGTCCGCGCACGCGCTATTTTGCGTCCGGGCACAACGGCTAAAGTTTGCGAGGTGCTCAGCGCCTGCAACCGGGCGCGGCAATCGGTGGTAACGCACGGCGGTTTAACCGGACTGGTGCAAGGCTCTCTGACCACAGCGGAAGACGTGGTGCTATCACTGGAGCGGATGAACCACGTGGAGGCAATCGATGAAGTCGGGCGGACCATGACGGTTCAGGCCGGTGCGACCTTGCAGCACGCTCAGGAGCAGGCCGAGGCCAAAGGCCTGATGTTGGCACTGGACCTGGGCGCGCGCGGATCGTGCACGCTGGGTGGCAACGCGGCGACCAACGCGGGCGGTAACCGGGTCATTCGATACGGTATGACGCGGGACATGGTGCTTGGACTGGAAGCGGTACTGGCAGACGGCACGCTGATTTCGTCGATGAACACGATGCTTAAGAACAATGCCGGCTACGATTTGAAGCATCTGTTTATCGGCACCGAAGGAACGCTCGGTGTCATCACGCGGTTGGTCATGCGGCTGCGACCGATGTGGCGCAGCCAGGAGACAGCGCTGATTGCGTGCACCGATTTTGCCAGCGTGACTGGTTTGTTGAACCGGATGGACAGCCTGCTCGGTGGAACGATGAGTGCTTTCGAGGTGATGTGGCGGGACTATTATCAACTGGTGACATCGCCGCCGGCTAATTCGGTACCGCCACTGGCCGCTGATTATCCTTACTACGTGCTGCTCGAAGCGCTGGGCGGCGACCCGACCCAGGACACCGAACGCTTCATTGAAAGCATTGCGGCGGCGGAAGTCGACGGATTGGTCGTAGAGGCTGCACTGGCCAAGTCACGGTCAGAACGTGACGCGATGTGGGCGATACGCGATGATGTGGAGCAGTGCCTGCAATTCGGGCCGTGCCTCATCTTCGACGTAAGCCTCGGTTTAAAGCACATGGAGACCTACGTGACCGAAGTCATTGCCAACCTGAAAAGTCGCTGGAAAGAGTCCTACGCATTTGTATTTGGCCACCTCGGCGACGGCAACATTCATTTTGTTATCGCTACCGGGGATGGGTCAGCCGCCAACCGGAGGGCCGTTGAAGAGTCGGTCTACGAGCCTTTAAAGCGCATAGGCGGGTCGGTATCGGCTGAGCACGGTATCGGTTTGGAGAAAAAGCCGTATCTATCGTGGTGTCGCAGCGCGAATGAAATCGAATTGATGCGTACACTGAAACAGACCATGGATCCGATCGGGATTCTGAACCCGGGCAAGATTTTTGATTTGGCGGCGACGGAATAAGTCCGGGGCTCTGTATGCCTGATGATCCCGTGGTCTGGGCCCCGACGCCCGAACGCGCCGCGCAGTCAAATCTCGCCCGCTTCATGGCGCGCGCCGCTGAGTGTGCTGGCCAGCCCGTTACCGACTACGATGCGTTGTACCGGTGGTCGGTTGATCAGCCGACTGCATTTTGGCCGCTGTTAGCCGATTTCACCGACGTTCGGTTTGATCAGCTCGGTCAATCCGTTCTCGAGGATGGCGACAAAATGCCGGGCGCCCAATGGTTTGCAGACAGCAGCCTGAACTTTGCCGGGAACCTTCTTAAATACCGGGATGAGCGGCCGGCAATTATTTTCCGCAGTGAAACCGGCACGCGTATCGAACTCAGCTTCGCTGATCTCTACCACGAAGTTTCGCGGGTTGCGTCCGCACTGCGCGCGGCCGGTGTCGATGGTGGCGATCGCGTCGCCGCGTTCATGCCGAATCACCCTCAGACGGTGATCGCGATGCTGGCCGCCACGAGCATCGGTGCGATTTGGTCATCCTGTTCACCGGATTTCGGAGTGAACGGAGTGTTGGACCGTTTTGGCCAGATCGCGCCCAAAGTCCTGTTCGCGACCGACGGATATTCCTATGCCGGCAAACAGATCGACTCGATAGCGCCGGTTGCACAGATCAGCCGGTCGCTAGCCGGCCTCGAACATGTCGTGGTAGTGCCGTTCCTGAATGCCAGGCCGGACATTCGGACCGTCGAAAAGGGCAGCCTTTACGAGGACTTCGTAGCCAGTACGAGCGTTATCGACTTCCAGTCGTTGCCGTTCAACCACCCCGTCTATGTCCTGTATTCCTCCGGGACGACCGGTGTGCCCAAATGCATTGTGCACGGGGCCGGTGGAACCTTGTTGCAGCACCTCAAGGAACACGCTCTGCATGTTGACCTGACGCGTGACGATCGCTTGTTTTACTTTACGACCTGCGGCTGGATGATGTGGAATTGGCTGGTCAGTGGTTTGGCGAGCGGAGCTACGATCGTCCTATACGACGGATCGCCTATGCATCCGGATGTCGGCTCACTGTGGCAACTGGCCGAGGACGAAGAGATCACGGTGTTCGGGACCAGCGCCAAGTTTCTGACGGCGGTGGAAAAGGCCGGCTATGTCCCAAAAAAGCATAAGCTGGCCAGTATGCGCATGATTCTGTCAACGGGATCACCATTGGCTCCAGAGAGTTACGATTTCGTGTATCAGCAAGTAAAGGACGATGTGCAGCTGTGTTCGATATCCGGTGGTACCGATCTGATTTCCTGTTTCGCGCTCGGGAATCCGTTGTTGCCGGTCAGACGCGGCGAGCTGCAATCGCGGGGTCTCGGCATGGCGGTAGAGATTTATGGGGAGAATGGTGAGCCGCAGGCTGTTGGCAACCGCGGTGAATTGGTTTGCACGCGTCCCATTTCCATCGATGCCGGTCGGATTCTGGGACGATCCGGACGGCAGCCGCTACCGAGCCGCGTACTTCGAACGCTTTCCCGGCGTCTGGACCCATGGAGACGATGCTGAACTGACACCTGCCGGCGGAATGATTATCTACGGAAGGTCCGACGCGATTCTGAATCCGGGCGGTATTCGCATCGGTACCGCAGAAATCTACCGGCAGGTCGAAAAGCTTGATGAGGTGGTCGAGAGTATCGCGGTCGGTCAGCAATGGGAGGACGACGTACGCGTTGTCCTGTTCGTCGTACTTCGGCCCGGCTTAGAGCTCACTGAAGCGCTTGAGGAGAACATCCGTGATGTGATCCGAACGAATGCCTCGCCCCGGCACGTACCGGCCAAAATACTCGATGTGCCGGACATTCCCCGGACACGCAGCGGCAAGCTTGTCGAATTGGCGGTGCGCGCCACGGTCCATGGAGAGTCGATTAACAATACAGACGCGATCGCAAATCCTGAATCCCTGGAATATTTTCGCAATCGTCCAGAACTTTCCGTTGACTAACGCGGTAAGTCCACTCTAAAGCGATTTACATGGGTCAAAACCGATATCAGTCCTGGGGACGCTACCCAAAAGCAGAGCAGACCGTGCTGAAAATGCTTTGGCGGCATGAGCCCATCCCATCGTCGAACGGCGCAACCGGTAGTATTTTGCCTTTCGGTAACGGGCGCAGTTACGGAGACAGTTGCCTCAACGATGGTGGGACGCTGATTGATACGCGTTCACTGGATCGATTTATTCATTTCGATCCCGAGCAAGGCATCCTGCGCTGTGAAGCGGGGGTGCTGTTGTCCGATATTGTTGAGCTGATTGTGCCGCGCGGGTGGTTTCTGCCAGTTACTCCGGCGACGCAATACGTCACGATCGGTGGCGCTGTTGCCAACGATATTCATGGCAAGAATCATCATCGCTCGGGCACTTTCGGTTGTCATGTCAGTGCGTTCGAATTGTTACGATCCGACGGCTCACGAATGTTGTGCTCGGAGATAGAAAATCCCGAATGGTTCAGCGCAACAATCGGGGGGCTTGGGTTGACCGGTGTCATCACATGGGTCGAGATTTTGCTCAAACCCATCATGAGCCCGCACGTACTCGAGGAAACCATTCGCTTCGCCAACCTGGACGAGTTTTTCAGTATCAGTGAGGAATCGGACACCACGTTTGAATATACCGTCGCGTGGATAGACTGCACGGCAAAGGGAGAGCGCCTGGGACGGGGGCTATTCAGGCGCGCGAACCACGGCGCCGCGTCGCTGCGCGGGCGTCGGTCGACTAAATACACGGCACAGGTGCTTCCGATCGTTCCATTTGCGCTGCTGGTAAATCGAATCAGCCTGCGGGCAGTCAATTCGCTTTACTATCGTAAGCAGATTCAGGCGCGTCGCACGAGGACAAAACATTTCGAGTCGTTTTTCTATCCGTTGGATGCCGTTGGCCGCTGGAACCGGATGTACGGGTCGCGGGGATTTTTGCAATACCAATGTGTCTTGCCGCACTCCGACGGGGCAAGTGCGCTGCGGGAAATGCTGGAGGCAGTCGCCGCATCCGGCCTGGGTTCGTTTCTCGCGGCGTTAAAACTTTTTGGGGACAAGGAGTCACCAGGGCTGATGTCGTTCCCGCGCCCCGGTGTGACGCTGGCGCTCGATTTTCCGAATAAACCGAAGGCGAGGGACTTGCTGGACAGCCTTGACGAGATAACCCGGACCGCTGGCGGCGCCGTATATCCAGCCAAGGACGCACGCATGAGCCCGAAGAGTTACCAGGTCTATTTCCCGAAATGGGAGGAATTTGCCCGTTACATTGATCCCCGGTGTTCGTCGAGTTTCTGGCGTCGGGTAACGGGACCGGCTGAATGAGAAAGCTGATGATTATTGGCGCCAGTTCGGCCATTGCCGAGGCGACGGCGAGGTTATTTGCCATGGATGGAGACCGCATGTTTCTCGTGGGTAGGGACAGCGCCAGGCTTGAGGCCATCGCGGACGATCTCCGTGTCCGCGGCGCTGCGCAGGTTGCGACGGCGATCATGGATGCAACCGACGATGACCTGCATGCAGGAGTTGTGGAGCAAGCGATCGCCGAAATGGATGGACTGGACACTGTTCTTATTGCGCATGGCACGATGCCAGACCAGGCTACGACGGAACGATCGGTTGATGCGGCTCGGGCTGTAATCGAAACCAACCTATTTAGCGTTGTATCGCTGCTGACACTGGTTGCCAATTACATGGAACAACAGCGCGAGGGACTCATTGCAGTTATCTCATCGGTTGCCGGGGATCGCGGACGCAAAAGCAACTATACGTACGGATCATCCAAGGCCGCCGTCAGTGCATATCTACAGGGACTCAGGAACCGATTACAGACTGCCGGCGTTCACGTAGTGACAATCAAACCCGGCCTTGTCGATACACCGATGATGGCACGATTCGCAGATAAGAATTTCCTGTATGCGCAGCCGGCCAGGATTGCCAAGGGAATCCGGCGCGCAATCAATCGCAAACGCAATGTCGTTTACCTGCCGGCATTTTGGCGGCCGATCATGTTCGTGGTCCGCGCACTGCCTGAAAGCCTGTTCAAGCGGTTGAATTACTAGCCTGCACCGCACTTCCACGGCGTTCGAATTCGACTGGTGCAGTGCCCGTCCGTGCTCTATGCTCAACACTCAGTGCGCTTGCCAGGTTAATTATTCGGTATGCCCCTACGTTCGTTTCACCCGGCCGTAGCCGACTGGTTTCGCTCCCGTTTCGATGCGCCCACAGAAGTTCAGCTGCGTGCCTGGCCGTCGATCCTGAAGCGCCAGCACACCTTGCTTGCCGCCCCCACCGGGTCGGGCAAGACTTTGGCCGCATTCCTGACCGCTATCGACGAGCTTGTCCGCGAGGGCCTGGAGCATGGCCTGACCGATGAAACCCGTGTGTTATACGTGTCCCCGTTAAAGGCGCTGTCTAACGACATACAGAAAAATCTTCAGGATCCCTTGCAAGGGATACGAGACGGGCTATTGGAGCGCGGACTCGCTGATCTGGATATTCGCGCCTGGGTCAGGACCGGAGATACGCCGCAGTCCGAACGAGCCCGCATGCGCCGGGTGCCGCCGCATATCCTGGTGACCACCCCGGAGTCACTGTACATCCTGCTGACATCGGAATCGGGACGCGACATGTTAAGCACGGTGCGCACGGTCATTATTGACGAACTGCATGCGGTCGCCGGAAATAAACGCGGCTCACATCTTTCACTGTCGCTGGAACGGCTCGAAGCGCTATGTTCCAAGTCCCCGCTTCGTATCGGCATCTCCGCAACCCAAAAGCCGATCGGGCGCATGGCGAACTTCCTGCTCGGGAATCGTGCCGAACGTTGTGAGATTGTCGATGCCGGATTTGTCCGGGAATGGGATCTGGCATTGGAACTGCCGTCGTCGCCGTTGCAGGCGGTGATGGCGATTGAGGTCTGGGATGAAATCTATACGCGCCTGGCCGAACTGATCGAGTCACACCGGACGACTTTGATCTTCGTAAATACCCGCCGCATGGCCGAGCGGGTGGCTCGCCACCTGGCGGAGAGGCTCGGCGAGGAACACGTGACATCGCATCATGGCAGCCTTGCTCGGAAGCATCGGCTCGATGCCGAACGCAGGCTCAAAGACGGTAGTCTGCGGGCGCTGGTCGCCACTGCATCACTGGAACTCGGTATCGACATCGGTCAGGTGGACCTCACCTGCCAGCTGGGTTCGCCTCGCAGCATCGCAGTGTTCCTGCAGCGGGTTGGTCGTTCGGGTCACGACATAAATGCGGTCCCGCAAGGCAGGCTGTTTCCTATGTCGCGGGATGATCTTGTCGAATGCGCGGCTTTACTGGATGCGGTGCATCGCCGTGAGCTCGATGAAATTTGCGTGCCCCGGTTCCCGCTGGACGTATTGTCGCAACAGCTGGTGGCCGAAGTGTCGGCCAGGGAATGGGAACTCGACGACCTGTATACGGCGTTTACGAGGGCCTGGCCATACCGGGATCTGCCCCGGGCGGAGTTTGACCGGTTGATTCGTATGTTGGCAGACGGGTTTTCGACCCGCCGCGGCCGACGCGGAGCTCACCTGCACCTCGATGCTGTAAATGGCCGGGTGCGACCACGCAAAGGCGCTCGCTTGATGGCGATCACCAATGGCGGGGCCATTCCCGATCAATTCGATTACGACGTGGTACTGCTGCCACAGCAGATATCGGTCGGAACACTGAATGAGGATTTTGCATTTGAAAGCTTGCCCGGCGATATTTTCCAGCTGGGTAACACTTCGTATCGCATTCTTCGGGTCGAGTCTGGAAAAGTGCTGGTCGAGGATGCGAAAGGGCAGCCGCCGAATATCCCGTTCTGGTTTGGCGAGGCGCCCGGACGCAGTGACGAGTTGTCCGTTGCTGTATCACGTTTGCGGCAGCACGTAGAGGTGCTGCTGGAGACCGGGAAAGGCTCGAGCGTGACGTGGTTGCAGGAGCATCTCGGTTTGCCCGCGGCAGCGGCTGAACAACTGACAGATTATCTGGCGGGCGCCCGGGCCGCGTTGTCTGTGTTGCCGACACAGCAGACGGTTATTCTGGAACGGTTCTTCGATGAGGTCGGCGATACGCACCTCGTTATCCATTCGCCTTTTGGTTCCCGGCTGAACCGCGCCTGGGGATTGGCTCTGCGAAAACGCTTCTGTCGGAAATTCAATTTTGAGCTGCAGGCCGCGGCGCTCGAAGACAGCATCGTACTTTCTCTGGGGCCGACGCATAGTTTTCCCCTGGACGAGGTGTCCAGTTACCTCAACGCTGCAACTGTGCGAGATGTGTTGGTGCAGGCGCTTCTGGCGGCTCCGATGTTCCCGACGCACTGGCGTTGGAGTTCAACCATTGCATTGGCCGTCAGGCGCAACCGCAATGGAAAAAAAGTGCCGCCTCAGTTTCAACGCAGCGATGCGGAGGATCTGCTGGCAGTTGTGTTTCCGGATCAGTTGGCTTGTGCCGAGAATATCGCCGGACAGCGAGAGGTGCCGGATCATCCTCTTGTCCACCAGACCGTTCATGATTGCCTCTATGAGCTGATGGACATCGAAGGTCTCGAGGCGCTGCTGAGTCGAATTGCCAATAATGAAGTGGCCGTGATCAGCCGCGAATTAACGAGCCCATCGCCGTTGGCACAGGAGATTATTAGTGCACGGCCGTACGCGTTTCTCGATGATGCGCCGGCCGAGGAGCGGCGCACGCAGGCGATACGCAGTCGCCACCTGCTCGATCCCGAGGACGCGGCTGAACTGGCACAACTCGATCCGGAGGCAATCGAAACCGTTTGTGAGGAGGCGTGGCCCGACGCACGTACGCCGGATGAATTGCACGATGGTCTGGTGCTGCTCGGTTTCATGACGGAGCAGGAGGGTCGCCGTGGACCACTGGATAAAACCGACGGCCAACTCGAATTCGGCTGGAACCACATGCTGCAGCAACTGATCGAAGATCGCCGCGCAACAACAGTAAGCATACCGGGCGGGGAGCGCCTGTGGGTCAGTGCCGAGCGCCTGGCAGAGTTGCAACTGGTTTGCCCGGAAGCTGTTTTGTCGCCACCGATCCAACCCGTATCGGTCGGCCGCTCGGTGCCGCCGGACCGGGATCAGGCAATTCGTGAATTGATTCGCAGCCGGCTGGAAGCGCTGGGACCGGTGCAGGCAGTCGAGCTGGCGAGACCGCTGAGGTTAACGGACGAACAGGTTCAGTTGGCACTGCTGGGGCTTGAACAGGAAGGTTTTGCGATGCGTGGCAGCTACCGTGCATTGCCGGATGCCGGAATCGAATGGTGCGAACGTCGGCTGCTGGCTCGAATTCATCGCCGTACGATGAAGCGTCTGCGGCGGGAAATTGAGCCGGTCAGTCCGGCGGTTTTGATGCAGTTCTTGTTTGCATGGCATGGCGTGTCCGGCGATCGCGCCCAGGGTGTCGAAGCACTGCGTCGTGCGGTTGATCAGCTGGAGGGTTTTCCGGCACCTGCAGCAGCGTGGGAAGACCTGCTGTTGCCAGCGCGCCTGGAGCAGTACAGCAAACACGAGCTTGACCAACTGGTCGGCGCCGGGCTTTTTCTGTGGTTACGGCCACCGCTGGATCAGCAGCGCAAGGCAGTTCGACCCGGACCCGTGCGCAATACGCCCATCGTGATTGTTCCTCGTGAATATGCTGCGCAGTGGCACGGTGTGCTGGCGAACAATGGGCCACCGGCAGCGACGTCGGCCAGGCTATCGGCGCGTGCGAATCGCGTGCGGGATGCGCTGCAGTCGCGTGGAGCTTTGTTTTTTGCCGACCTGGTGAAAACCACCGGCCTGATCCGCACCGAAGTGGAACTGGCGCTGGCAGAGCTGGTTGCTGCTGGGCTGGTTACTGCCGACAGTTTTGCCGGACTCAGGGCCCTGGTCACCCCGGCATCCCGGAAGGGCCGCGCGCGCAGCAGCAGGCGACCGCAGGCAATCGATGCTGCCGGGCGCTGGGACCTGGTCGAGCGGAGCCTGGATGCCGACACCGGGAACGCTCCGGCGCCAGTCGATGCTGATTCAGCTGCTTGGCATATAGCAGGCACATTACTGAACCGGTATGGGATCATGTTTCGCAGCCTGTTGCTGCGAGAGTCAAAACGGCTGCCGCCATGGCGTGAGCTTGCCCGGGTATATCGTCGCATGGAGGCGCGCGGAGAAATCCGCGGTGGTCGATTTGTCACCGGATTCAGTGGTGAGCAGTTCGCTTTGCCGGATGCCGTTGCCGCGCTGCGCGCAACGCGCAGGAAGGATCAGGATCAGCACAGCATCGTGATCGGCTCTGCCGATCCGCTAAACCTTTCCGGAATCATCACCCCGGGTATGCGGGTGCCGGCGGCGTCTGGCAATCGCCTGCTTTATCGCGATGGCGTTGTGGTCGCGGTGCAGGCCAGCGGTCAGTTTCAATGGTTCGCTGAGCCTGATCCGGAAGGCGAGTGGGTTGCGCGCAATATGCTGTTGCGCCACGGTTCCGGTGTCAGCTATCTGCCGACCGCAACGCGGCTGTCCTGAGCCCGTTACGGCGTCGCCCTGACGAACGAGTTCTGCCGCATTTCGTCGCCGATCGTCGTCCCTGGGCCGTGGCCAGGAATGACCAGCGTATTTTCATCCAGCGTGTAAAGCCGCCGCTGAATCGATTCTTTTAATTGGCCGGTGTCACCGCCGGGCAGATCGGTTCGGCCGACCGAGCCGAGGAACAGCGTGTCTCCGGCGAGCAGTAATCCCTCGTCTGCAAAATAGAAGCTCATGGACCCGGGCGTATGTCCCGGGGTGTGAATGCAAACACCGTTGCCACAGCGCAGCGGCTCTTCGTCGTCCAGCCAATGATCGGGTTCGGGTGCCGGATGGTACGGGATGCCGAACATCTTGCACTGCGATTCGAGAGCATCCCACAGCCAACGGTCGTCGGGATGCAAACAAACCGACGCACCGGTCAGATTCTGTATCTCTGCAGCCGCCAGGATATGATCCAGATGGGCGTGCGTATGGACCAGTGCTTCGATCTTAAGACCAAAGCTCGCGACGACCTCCATGATGCGTTCCGGATGCCCGCCTGGATCGAAAACGTAGCCACTGCCGGTCTCAGTGTTTCCAAGCACTGTGCAGTTGCATTGAAGCGGGCCAACGGGAAAGCTTTCACGGACGATGGTCATCGGGTCACACTATAAGGTGTAAACCCGAATGATAACGTCGCTTGGCGCTCACCGCATCGCCAGCGGTGGTCCGTACGCATTGTCGGCTCTGGCCTGCGGCCAGGTTTCGGGTAATATGCCGGGGTCGGCCAGCGCATTCAATAATAAGAGGCATAACAATGAACAATACTTCCGACGGAATTCACTTGAGCCGCCGAGCGGTGCTTGCCGCTGCTGGCGGCATCGCCGGATGTGCGACTTTACCGGCCCAGCAGGGGGGCAGCGAAATGAAGACCGAACTCGAGATAGCGAACGAGAAGCTCGTCAACGACTTTTGCGCTGATTGGTCAACGCGCGATGTGAACAGGCTGGCGACTTATTTGGCTGATGATTTGGTTTATCAGATGTTTGAAGGCCGGCCCGATATTATTGGTAGAGAAGAATTCGTCAATCAGTTGGGGTCGTTCCTTGAAAATCTCGAATCTGTAAACTGGGAGATTGTGCAATCCCATGTTGTCGGACCGCTGGTCATCAACGAACGCATCGATCACTTCATCGCATCCAGCGAAGACAGAAGCATGCATTTTCAGATTGCTGGTTATTTCCTGGTTCGGGACGGAAAAATTCAGATCTGGAAGGACTACGGCTATCCGGGCGGCATTTCGCAGGTCGGTTCAGCCGTGGGTTCGGCTGAATCTTGAGCGTGTAGCGTCGCTTTGTGGTTGGGCGTCACCTGAATTAGTACAACAATAACGAGGACGAAGCATGGTAGTAAACGAAACGGCGACGGTTCTGGAAAAACTGTCAGCAGCAGTCGGTTCGGACTACGTGCTGACCGGCGAGTCGGACCGCGAGTTCTACGCGATGGATGTGTATAGCTTCCGGCAGCTGCCGGTCGCCGTGGTGCAGCCGGGGACCGTGGAGGAAATTCAGGAGATTGCAAGAATCGCCGCGGCAGCCAATTTGGCACTGGTACCTCGTGGTGGCGGTGCGTCGTATACCGATGCGTACCTGCCGGACCGTGAACAGTCGTTGTTGATCGACACCGAGCGGCTTAAGCACATTGTAGAAATCAACGACCAGGACATGTATGTCACGGTGGAACCGGGCGTCACCTGGGCCGAGCTGGCCGGGGCGTTGGCCGAACAGGGCCTGCGCACACCATTCTGGGGACCATTCTCCGGGCTCAAGGCCACCGTCGGTGGGTCGACCTCCCAGAACAGCGTCAGCCTGGGATCCGGCACTTATGGCATATCGGCCGACTCGATACTGTCATTTGAAATCGTGCTGGTGAACGGGGAAATTTTGCACACCGGTTCCAATGCGATTGCGAACGGCAAACCGTTTTTCCGTTGGTACGGACCCGACATGACCGGGCTCTTCACTGGAGATGCCGGCACGCTGGGTATCAAGGCGAGTATTACGCTGCGTTTGATTCGCAAGCCCACGCAGAAGATGGCTTGTTCATTCGGATTCGAGAGCTTCGGCGCCATGGCCGCCGGCATGATCGCGGCCGCGCGTGAAGGCGTGGCTTCGGACAATTTCGGACTGGACCCGAAGTTGCAACAGGGCCAACTCGGCAGCACTAGTACTACCGATGGATTTCGCGCCGCCCTGGCTGTGTATAAGACGGCACGAAATCCGTTCGACGGCGCAGTGCAACTTGGCAAGATGGCAATGGCCGGCAAGAGTTTCCTGGAGGGATTCGATTTCTCGGCGCATTTTGGAGTAGAGGGCTACAGTCGCGCTGAAGTGGCGGCGAAGCTCGCGATCGTTCGCAAGGCCGTATCCGAGCATGGGACCGAAATCGCAAATACCATACCGACCGTGCTAATGGCGATGCCGTTTATACCGTTGTATCCGATACTCGGCCCGCGCGGTCAGCGCTGGGTGCCGATGCACGGTATCCTTCCGTTCTCACGCGTCGCGAAGTTTCATGACGCAATGCGGGAGTTGTACTTGACCTACGCTGAACGCATGCGGGAATGCAAAGTAGAGAAGGCTGGTATGTTCACGACAATCAGCACCAACGGATTCCTGTATGAGCCGGTGTTCTATTGGGAAGATGACCGCACCGCATTTCATAAACGCTTCCTGCCACAGGACTATCTCGATTCCTTGCCCGAGTACATGCCCAACCCGGCGGGGCGCGAACTGGTGGCGGAGATGAGGCAGAAGATCCAGGAAATATTCAGCTCCGTTGGTGCCGTGCATATGCAGATTGGCAAGACTTACCCATACATGGAGCATCGGCAGCCCGAGGCCAGCCGGATATTGAAGGACATCAAGCACAGTCTCGACCCGGACGGCCGAATGAATCCCGGGGGTCTGGGGCTTTGATTCCGTGATTTTCTGTAATACCGCCGTAGCTTAAACGACTACAAGAATGACGAGCCTGTCCCGCCGTGAGCTGCTGGTCACCGCCGGCGGAATGGTATTGGCCGGTAGCGCTTGCTCCCTGCCCGACACCAGCGAGTCAGCTGCGGGTGATCTCGACCTGAACACTCCGGAGCAGAATCTGCGTGCATTTATCCGCATGCAAGCCAGCTTACGCGAGGAAGACGTGCCGTGGTGGTACAACGGCACGATCTACGGCGTCATTGGGGAGGAAAAAAATCCCGAGGCGCTGCTCCGTTTCGAAGGTATGGAAATGTACTGGGTCAGTCATCTGGACGACGGTAGCTATGAGCTGACTGGAAACACCGTGACCTTTTTTCGGGATTTGGATGGTCACATGATCGATCGCTTCGACAACCCGTATACGGGCAAGACCAATTCAGTCAGCCCCGCGGTGCAGGGCGGCGGGGCGGGCAGGGGGTTCAATCTGTCGGTTCACGGGGTTCGGCCGACGCGCGCGCTGGACCAGATACCGGATCAGCCTCTGAAGAAATGGTGGAGCCAGGGTGCCGGCGTTGTCTGGCTGAACAATGAAACGGTATACCCGCCCGGTATGTCGGCGCCACGTGCACAGAGCCAGTCGATGTTCGTGTCGGCCGACGCGTTTCGCGACGACTCCGTGCTTCGGCTACCGAGTTTGTTCAGTTCCACGGTGTTTATGCCGTGGCTGCGGTGGTTGGAGATGGATGGCCATCCTGGCCACTTGGTTTGGCACGCTGCCGGTGCGAAACTTGCCTCGATCGATCAGTTACCGGCCGAGTACCGGCAACGTGCTGAACAGGAGTACCCGGAACAAATGTCCGCGAATCCCCGGGCATAGCGAGCCAAAAACCCGGCGGAGACTTTACCTATGCTGTGGTAGACTCGCGCCCTCATTTTTGGCGCGATACAGGCGGTTGAGAAGATGATTAATTTCAAACTCAATGATAATGATGTTGCTGTAGACGTGCCCGAGGAAATGCCGCTGTTGTGGGTATTGCGGGACCATCTTGCAATGACCGGGACCAAGTATGGGTGTGGTATTGCACTTTGCGGTGCCTGTACGGTGCACGTCAACGGCAACGCAATGCGTTCCTGTGTGTTGCCGGTATCGGCGGTGCAGGGGGCTGAAGTTCGCACGATCGAAGGACTGGCGGGCGAGGCAAGCTTGCATCCTGTGCAACAGGCCTGGATCGACGAGCAAGTGCCCCAGTGTGGATATTGCCAGTCCGGCATGATCATGGCCGTGGTGGCATTGCTGTCTCAGGACCCGGATCCAGATGACGAAACCATCAATCAATCAATTACGAATATCTGTCGCTGTGGAACCTACCCGAGGATCCGCCGGGCGATTCATCACGCGGCGGAACTGCAGCAGGGTTCCGACTAACCCGTCGTGCAAACGAAAGGGGAGCAAGCATGCTGAGGTGGACCGTCATTCTGGCTGGCTTGGGAACGATAGCGCTGCTGTTGGCGGCCTGCGGCGCCGGCGAACCGGGTTCATCCGAAGCAGAATCGGGGCAAGCAGCCGATCCGGTCGAGGTGGAAAAAACCTTGGACGAACTGCTCGCCGTGGCCGATGTCGATCAGGGCAAGCGCTTGTATCTGCAGTGCAGGGCCTGCCACAGCCTGGAAAAAGGCGGGAGCCATAAGGTCGGTCCGAATCTGTATGGGTTTTTCGGACAACCGGCGGGTTGGGCTGAGGATTTCTCTTACTCCGATGCGTTGAAGGAATCCGAAATTGTCTGGACGCCGGAAACACTTGACCAGTGGTTGGCGCGGCCCAGCGTGTTTCTCCCCGGAAATCGCATGGTATTCGTCGGCGTTCGCCGACCCACAGATCGTGCGAGCCTGATTGCCTTCCTGCAACAGCAAACCGGCGCGAATCGGTAATCCGCCACACTAAACTCAAGTTCCATCAGTGACGTTCTGCACCGGGTCCACCCGTAGCCAGGCGCGCCAGGCCAGCAGGTAGTAGCCGGACAGCAGCAGCGCAAAATTCCACTCGATGATGTTCATCGCCGTTTTCTTTTCATCTATGAATAAGAAATTGCCGATGGGGATGCTGATCAGGCCGAGGAATAGCAGCACGATTGCGATCGTCAGCATCCCGCCAGTGATTGAGCGGGGCAACTGAATTTTTCCCGCATCCCGAAGAGTTACCAGCCGGTGGAGCAGCAGCAATTGCGCCAGATAACTGCACGAGAAGTAGACCGTTACACCAAAGCGGCGCAGCAGGCTGTAGATGTCGCCTTTGGTGCCGAGAAATACCGTGTACAGAATCAAGAAGGCCGCGCCTAACAGACCGATATAGACGAGCGCCCGCAATTCACGGTTTTGCCGATCCCCCAGCGCGATGAGCCAGCGTCGAACGAGGATCCAGAAGTAAGCGAGCAGCAATGCGAGCGGAATCATCCCTGACTTGAACAGAAAAAAAGCCGCTCCGTAGCGCCCCGCCGAGCTGATCGACGTGCAGCCCTGCAAATAGGGGATGCACTTGGGGATATGATTACCGACGACCGATACGATGTAACAGCCGTTAACGACCAAGATGGGTAGCACGCCGGTGGTGAAGGCCACCCAGGCTGACGAACGGATGTTTTCTGACCTAATCAAGGAGTCTCATGATAGCGCGCGTGCCTGGCCGCCGTATTTTCCTGTTCAAGCGAGGCAAGCTTGTCTGTTAAGATTGCGCCCGGCCGGAACCTCTTCCGAGGGCATGTGCGGCTCATTCATTGACTAGTAATAGATTTACCCACAATGCTGATAGCAGGATTCTTTGGGTGCTTTTCCCCCTGTGTCTCAGGCGGGCTGTTTTGATGGCGGCTTGCCCGAGTAATTCATGGTTTGAATCGGAGATATTAAGATGATACGAACAGCGGGCCTTTTAGGGTTTCTGTTGCTCCTGGCTACTTCAACGGTAAATGCAGCCGTTAGCGATGAAGAATTTCAGGAGGTTAAAGATCTGCTGCAGCAAGCCCTGGCACGTATCGAGCAATTGGAAGTCGGCAACGCCCGGACGATTGCAACTGTTGCCGAGCTGGCCGAGAGTAACCTCACAACAGCCGTCGCTGTAGCGACCTTGGCAGAAAGCAACGAACAGACGACGATGGCGGTGACCCAGATCGGGACAGAAAAACAATCCGCGTCCTGGCCTGAGCGCATCAGCTGGTCTGGCGACTTCCGATATCGCTACCAGAACGAAGACCGAGATATCGACCCTGAGGACCGGAATCAACAACGAGTCCGTGCGCGGCCGGCCATGACTGCCATGGTGACCGAATCGATTGATGTCGGTTTCGGCATTGCGACCGGTGGTGACGACCCGGTTTCCGCGAACCAGACGCTCGGCAATGGCGCCTCCAGTAAGCGGATCAATCTCGATCTCGCCTATTTTGACTGGGAGGCGATTGACAATCTCAATATTCGCGGTGGCAAATTCAAGAATACGTTCGAATCGCCGGGCAATAGCCGTTTGCAGTGGGACATTGACTGGCGGCCGGAAGGCATGGACGTGGCCTACAAGGGCGAGACGTTTTTTGGACAGTTCCTGGGAACCTGGCTGGAAAGTGACAGCGAACTGTCGCAGGAGTACGCGTGGATAGCCCAGGCTGGCGCCAAGTTCGAACTTGGTCCAGCGAAGCTGAAAGCGGGCCTTGGATACTCCGACATCGGTGCGGCCGGACACGAGTGTTTCTTCGAGCCGGCCGCAAATGGCAGTTGCTTCGGTAATGACATCGATCCTTCAACCGATACCTATCTGTTCGATTTCGAGGTTTACAATGTATTTGCCGAACTCGGCTTCAATATTGGCGAGTTTCCGGCGATGGCTTGGGTTGATTACATCAAAAACGATGCGGCTCCGATTGATGATCAGGGTTACCAGTTCGGCTTCCAGCTTGGGAAGACCCAAACTCGCGGCAGCTGGCAGGTCAAGTACTATTACCAGGACATCGAGGCCAACGCGACCCTGGGTCTGCTGGCAAACTCAGACTTCGGTGGGGGCGGTACCAACGGTAAGGGCAGTTTTGTCCAGGCCGGGTATGCAACAACCGACAGGACTGATATCAAACTGACCTACTACACCGTTGAAACAAACCAGAACATGAATCCGGATCAAAACGGTGGCGCAAAGTTTGACTGGGACACCCTGTTCGTTGACTTCAACTTTAAATACAAGTGAGTGACTGACGGGACGCCAATAACAGGCAATCAGAGGGGCGCGTCCTGACGGACGCGCGCGTTCCGCCTGGGCGCATGCAATCTGGAAATATGCTCAGGCCGTGATGCCCCAGCCGCCGTGCGCATAGTCCCTGGGCAGCCCGGCATCCGGGGTAAAGCCATACATCTCTTCGTCGGGCAACGCGTCAAGGACGATCGCCCGGACATTCAGCAGCGCATCAATGTCGATGCCGGTCTTGAGGCCCATTGCATCCAGCATGAACACCAGGTCCTCAGTGACGATGTTGCCGCTGGCTCCAGGCGCGAATGGACAGCCGCCGAGACCGCCGAGAGAGCTGTCCAGCGTCGTGATGCCTTCATCTAATGCGGCAAGCGCATTGGCGAGCCCGAGCCCACGCGTGTTGTGCAAATGCACTCCGGTAAGATTCTGGTCACCGACTTCGCTTTTAACGAGTCGAATAAGTCGCTTCAATTGGTTCGGGTTTGCATAGCCGGTCGTGTCGGACAGGCCGACCTCATCGCAACCGAGTTCCATTAACTTTCCGGCGAGTTTGACGACAGTGGCTTCCGGAACGCGGCCTTCCAGAGTACAGCCGAATGCGGTTGACAGACTACCTTCAAACTCAGGGCGTTCGTCGTCGGGTAGCGAAATCAACATCTCGACAATGCGCCGAACTTCGTCGAACACTTGTGCATGAGTTTTCCGCAAGTTCGCCTGGCTGTGGGTTTCGCTGACCGATAGCGGTAACGTGATCTTTTGCGCTCCGGCCTTAACAGCGTTTTCAGCGCCTTTGAAGTTTGGGACCAGCGCAGCCACTGTCAGATTCGGAATCGTGCGAGCGTAGCTTACGATTTTGCCGGTGTCGGCCATCTGTGGCAGCAGTTTGGGCGGCACGAAGGATCCGACCTCGATTTCGCGGACGCCGGCCGCTGCTTCAGCGGCAATCCAGGCCTTTTTCGCGTCGGTGGGCATGATCGAGTCGATACTCTGCAACCCGTCCCGCGGGCCAACTTCACTGATCAGTACGTCTATATCGCTCATGGGGTCTCTGCCTTGACTCGACCTATGCGGGATTTCATATCTGTGGGCGCTGGGCGATAATTTCGATCACCGGTAGCAACGCCCATCGGATACGAGTAACAATGCCGGCGAAAGTCCCGCTGTCGTCGGGGCAGGAAATCATAACGGAAAAGGCGCGGCGATGACGGACAAGCAGGCATTACCCCTGGACAATATTAAGGTTCTTGAGTTCACCCACATGGTCATGGGGCCTGCGGCCGGTGTGATCCTCGCCGATATGGGTGCCGATGTGATCAAGATCGAACCGGTCACAGGCGACGCGACGCGGCACCTGCCCGGTTCCGGGGCCGGCTACTTCCCCATGTACAACCGCAATAAGCGCAGTCTGTGCATTAATCTGAAGTCCGAAGAAGGGCGCGACGTCGCGCTGGGCCTCGCAAAAGATGCCGACGTGGTCATCGAAAATTTCCGGCCCGGCACGATGGACCGGCTCGGGTTCAGTTACGAGGTGCTGTCGAAACAAAATCCGCGTCTGATTTATTGTTCGGAAAAGGGTTTTCTGGCCGGGCCGTACGAGCATCGTACTGCGCTTGATGAAGTCGCACAGATGATGGGGGGGCTTGCTTATATGACCGGACCGCCCGGGCAACCGTTGCGCGCCGGCGCGTCAGTTATCGACGTGCAGGGCGGCATGTTTGGCGCGTTGGGCATTATTGCAGCACTGCATCAACGTCATGCAACGGGTAAGGGACAGCACGTGGTGGCATCTCTATATGAGAGCACCGTGTTCCTGGTTGGGCAGCACATGGCGCAGTATGCGGTAACCGGTCAAGCAGCTAGTCCGATGCCGGTACGGGTGTCGGCGTGGGCCATCTACCAGGTGTTCGAAACCGGGGATGATGAACAGGTCTTTGTCGGCGTTGTCAGTGATAAGCAGTGGAAAGATTTTTGTGCGGCCTTTGAGTTAACGGATTTCGCAAACGATTCCAGCCTGGATGGCAACAGTGATCGAGTTAAACACAAAGACCGAATTATTCCGGTGATACAGGAAACATTTCGTCGCTATACCAAGCAGCAATTAATGGACAAGCTGGAACGGTCGGGATTGCCGTTTGCACCCATCGCCAAGCCACAGGAATTGTTCGACGACGTGCACCTGAATGCCGGCGCCGGTTTGCTACCGATAACGGTGACCGACGGTAAGAACGCCGGCCAAAAGACCAAGCTTCCCGCCTTGCCGCTGGAAATGCATGGCCAACGCTTCGGGATCACGCGCGATGTGCCGCAGGCGGGGCAGCACACTCGCGAGATCCTGCAGCAGGCCGGCTACAATGACGAACAGATCGAGGCCTTAATCAGAAACGGGATTGTGGCGGCGGGCCACGCTGCAAGCTGATCGGCAGCATCTTTACAGATAGATCCACGGGCGGCGCAGTCGATCGCGAGACTGAAAGGCCAGAATTTCGTCATCCCGTTTTTGGGTCACATCAATTGCGTCCAGGCCCTCGAGCAGCATTTCCCGGTCCGCGCTACCGATCTCGAAGGAGTGCAGCACGCCGTCCGGTGCAGTCACGGTGCGTTCGACCAAGTCGACTTCAATGAGATGCTGTTCGGGGTTTTCGCTGATCTGGCGGGCCAATTCCTCCACCGTATCGTTGTCGAGAATTACCGGCAATACCCCATTTCGCGCGCAATTTGCATAAAAAATCCCGCCATAGCTGGGCGCGATAATCGATCGGATTCCCCATTCGGCCAGTGCCCACACGGCATGCTCGCGGGACGAGCCGCAACCGAAGTTTAGGCCGGACAGCAGAATCTGCGCTTGCCTGAAAGGGTCTCGGTTCAGGATGAAGCCGGGATCCTCTGCGCGGCCACCGGGCTCGGTGTAACGCCAACCGGCGAACAGCCCATCGCTGAGCCCTAGCTTGGAGACACGTTTGATTTCCCGGCTCGGGATAATTGCATCGGTATCGATATTGATTCGCAGCAGCGGTGCTGCGATGGCTTTGAGACGCGTGAATTTTTCCATTATTCCTGCGGCTCCAGTTTTCTCACATCAGCGAGTTTTCCCAGCACGGCCGATGCCGCCACTGTCGTTGGGCTTGCCAGGTGCGAACGCGTGCGCGGGCCCTGTCGGTTCTCAAAATTTCGGTTGGTGCTGGTAACAACGCGTTCTTCTACGCCAAAGCTTTCTCCACCTGCAAAAAAGCACATGGAGCAACCGGACTCGCGCCACTCGAACCCGGCTTCGGTGAATATCCGGTCGAGCCCTTCTGCTTCGGCTGCCAGTTTCACCTGGCTCGAACCCGGTACGCAGATAGCTTTGACGCCCGGAGCAACTTTTCGATCTTTGAGAACTTTCGCGGCATTGCGTAGATCGCTGAGCCGGCTGTTGGTACACGAGCCGATAAAGGCGGCATCGATTGGTATCCCCTCCAGCGGTGTTCCAGGTTCAAGGTTCATATATTCAAGCGCCCGTTCCATCGACAGGCGGCGGTTTGCATCAGGCTCATTCCGGGGGTCCGGAACGCGCTGGTCAATCCCCGCTTCATGCTGCGGGCTGGTACCCCAGGTCATCTGCGGGACAATGTTCGCAACATCGATCGCGATCTCGCGGTCAAATTCTGCATCGGAGTCGCTGACCAATGACTTCCAGTTTTCAGTCGCTCGGTCCCAGGCCTCGCCTTTGGGCGCATAGGGCCGGCCCTTCACGTACTCGAAGGTTTTGTCGTCGGGCGCGACAACGCCGGTCCAGGCGCCGAATTCCACAGCCATATTGCACAGCGTCAGTCGCGCCTCGATCGGCAGGGCCGTAATTGTTGTGCCAGCAAACTCAATCGCATAACCCACACCACCGGAGGCAGTATATTTTCCGATCAGGTGCAGGATCATGTCCTTTGCCGTGACGCCGTACGGCAGCTGGCCATCGAAACTAACGCGCATAGTGGCAGGCTTCTTAACGACCAGTGTTTTGGTCGCCAGCGCATGCTCGGCCTCGGTAGAGCCGACGCCCCAGGCCAGCGCCCCGATCCCGCCCACGGTGCAAGTGTGGCTGTCGGGGCAGACCAACGTTACGCCGGGCATCGCAATTCCCTGTTCCGGCGAGACGACATGGACGATTCCCTGTCGGTCATCGTCGAGATCAAACAGGTTGAGACCTGCTGCGTGGGCAGCAGTGCGGGTCGTTTTGATGAAATCCGTTCCGCTGGGTACGCGAGTCGCATCACCGCGGCCGGGAGTCGTATCGACAATGTGGTCCATCGTGCAAAACACCTGCTCCGGGTTGCGCACGTGACGACCTTGGTCCTCCAGGCTCTTTAGCGCGATACTGCCAGTTCGTTCGTGTAGGAATATCCGATCTATATAAAGAAGCGAGGTCCCATCGCCGAGGTCAGCGATACGGTGCTCGCTCCATAGTTTGTCGATTATCGTGCGACCCATGTGTTATTTTCGCGTGCCGATACAATCGGTTCCACTGGTCTACCCACGCATTGATAATATCAGGTCGTTATGTGAGCCACCTCCGCCGCATCCAGCCAGGATTTTGCCTTGATCGATGGCCTCATCGGCGCGATCTTGAGCGCCGTTAGAACATGACGAAGCGCCGCAGGGATGTTCTGAATATGTTCGCCGCTGTCTGGGGCACGGCCGGACTATCCGGCGTGCTGATCTTTGCCATCTATCGATTGGGCAGAATCTCGCTGGCGGCGGTGGAATTTGACTGGCATCTCTGGCATTGGATCGCATTGATTGCGAATCTCTTGTTCATGGCCTATGCCGAGGGATACCGGGGATTTCAGCGGCGTTTTTCGCCACGATCAGCGGCACGGGCATTTTATCTTTACCAGCATGGAAGACTGCTGGACGGGCTTCTGGCGCCGTTGTTTTGCGCCGGTTATTTTGCGGCTTCGCGCCGCACCATGCTGGTGGTCTGGATTGGTACCGCGGTAATCATTGTGCTCGTATTATTGCTGCAGCAGATTGAGCAACCATGGCGGGGAATTATTGACTGGGGTGTCGTTGTTGGACTGACCTGGGGCGTGCTGGCCTTCTGGGTCATGCTAATCCAGACTTTCTCCGCCGGCCGGTACCTGTATTCACCCGATATTCCGGGCCACGCTTGATGTCGGATCGGTTCATGCTGCGGTAGTCGAGCCGGACTGGCCTGCCAGGACACCCCTGCAGCCAAGGTATAATTGAAAAAAAAGCGGTTCCGGAGTGGCCTTAGGCGCATGTTTTCCCACATCGATTCAAAAAATCAGCCAACCATGGTGGATGTCAGCGACAAGACCGCGACGGCGAGACAAGCGCACGCAAGCGCCCGCGTCAAACTGCCTGCAGTAGTTACCGACGCGATGCACGACGGCGACATTCATACCGCCAAGGGGCCAGTTTTCCAGACCGCTATCGTGGCCGGAACCATGGCTGCGAAGCGGACTCACGAACTGATCCCGTTTTGTCATCCGCTCGGTCTGGAGAATTGCAAAATCGGAATTCGGTTGGATGACGGAGGCGACGTTGTTATCGACTGCGAAACCGCCGTTCATCACAAGACCGGCGTGGAGATGGAGGCACTGACCGGGGCAACAGTCGCTGCGTTAACCGTCTATGACATGTGCAAGGGCCTTTCTCACGACATCGTTGTCACCGATGTGAGATTGGTCAGCAAAACGGGCGGGAAAGGTGACTATAAGGCGCCTTCGATCACGGACGTCTCAGGCACAGCGAATGAGTGACGGGATCGGGCCGGGGCCCGGAGAACTACGAGGTTTGGTCCTCGCCGGTGGACAGAGTCGGCGCATGGGGCAGGATAAAGCGAAACTCGAAATCGGTGGGCGTACCCAGCTCGACCGAGCTGCGGATCTGCTTGCTGAGTTTCTTGGTCACGTTCACTTGTCCGTTCGCGCTGATCAGTTCGAAAACATCAGTCGCTTTGAACATGAATCCATCATCGATGCCTATGACGAGCTCGGTCCGGCAGCCGGACTGCTGTCGGCCCATCGCGCCTACCCGGAGGCGGCCTGGCTGGTTCTAGCCTGCGACATGCCTTTGGTGGACGGCGCAATCATTCGCGCGCTGATCGAGCAGCGCGATGCGCGAAAAGCCGCCACGGCATTCGCTAATCCTCGAGATGGCTTGCCGGAACCGTTGTGTGCCATATACGAACCCGGTACCCTTGCCCGGTTACGGCGCCTCGCTGAGGAAGGGCTCGAGACGAGTCCACGCACCTTGCTGGTTCAGTCGGAACTGTGCGAACTTGAATTGCCCCGGTCCAATGCGCTGGACAATATCAATACGCCAGAGGACTTTGCCCGGATTAGTGATCTGCTGGCCTCGTGACCGGGTGACGGCTCGGTGACTGTAGTCGCAGAGGCAGCGCCACGTGTGGCAGCTTGAAAGGAAACGTGTATGAACGATAGCTCAGCCGACCGTCCCACCCAAGAACAGGCCGAATCGGCCGTGCGGGTGTTACTGAAATGGATCGGCGAAAATCCGGACAGGAAAGGGCTGTTACGTACCCCGGCGAGGGTTGTTAGCGCATTCGGGGACTGGTTCCAGGGTTACGCTGTCGATCCACACGAACTGCTGGGTACATCGTTCGCTTCAGCAGACGGTTACGATGAGATCGTCGCCCTACGGGACATAGATTTCGCATCTCATTGTGAACACCATATGGCACCGATCATCGGCAGGGCGCATGTTGCCTATCTGCCTGGCGCGAAGGTTGTCGGTATCAGCAAGCTGGCTCGAGTTGTCGAGGCCTACGCGAAAAGGCTACAGGTTCAGGAGAAATTGACCGCACAAATCGCCGATTGCGTTAATGACGCCTTGGAACCTCGCGGCGTCGCCGTTGTCATCGAAGCCCAGCACGAGTGCATGACGACTCGTGGTGTAAACAAAACCAATATCAAAATGGTAACCAGCCGCATGATCGGAGCATTCCGTGACGACGCGCGAACCCGCGCTGAGTTTATGCAGATGATTCGAAATTCGGACGCCTGATACGAGCATTACCCATGCCTCACGTGGTTCGCACTATTGAGGATGCCCAGGCGTTGATAGGCACCGAAGTTGGTGTCTCGGATTGGGTGCTGATCGATCAGGCGCGTATTAATCAATTTGCCGACGCGACGGACGACCATCAGTGGATACACGTGGATCCGGACAGGGCAGCACGAGATCTTCCCATTGGCTCAACGATCGCCCACGGTTATATGACGCTGGCCCTGATTCCGGCTCTGATCGATAACTTCGTCGAATTTGTCGGCTTGGAACGCGTAATCAATTACGGAATAAACAAGGCGCGTTTCAAGGCTATGGTGCCGGTAGGCAGTCGGGTACGTCTGCGCGCCGTGCTAAATTCAGCGCGGAAACGCGCCGGTGCGCTGCAGTTGATTCTCAACTGCACAGTCGAGGTTGAAGGCCAATCCAAACCAGCTTGCGTGGTTGAAACTATCGGCATGTACTTTCTGGCCGGAGTCTGAGATCGTGCACGGGGTGAAATCCGCCTAGGATCCAATTACCTCCAGCAGGCGTTCACGAAAACGCCGGATTCGATTTGCATTTGTTCCTACATCGCCGATCCCAACGCGGGATTTAGATCGAACATCGATGCGCGTCTGGGGCCCTTCGGAGCCTATGCGAATTACGACGTCATCCTTGAAGCCGAAATAGGCGGTCGTATCGGTTGCTTCGATACGCCCCGCCTGAGCATTACTGTCGACGATTTCCCAGCCCAACTCGCCAGCTACTGCGAGCGCACTATCGAACACGATTCCGGCTGGATCGAGCACAACAATCGTTTCAACATCCGGATAGGCATCACGTTGCAGGTCGGCTGTCTCGTCACCAGCATATTCAGCGGGATTTGGCGCATCACTGCGCAGTGGCAGAATGGCCACGAATTCCGGCGGTTGGTTGAGGTCTGTCGTAATGTCGTGAATCGGCGGGGCGGTCCTGGCGCGGTTCAACCAGACCACATTATTAACCGTGACGAGCAAGGCCGCGAAAAACGCCACCCAAGTGATGGCCTGCGATGCGCTATCTGCAGTACCTTTGGTCATGGCCAGCCCAACTGAGGCGGCGATGGTCGCGAATAGCATGGCCAGCGACACGGCCACGTAGGTCAGTAGCCCAGCGCCCACACCGATAAAGCCAGCGCGGTAACCGGGCCCGGCAGCCAGGGCTAAAATTGCCCCAATGGCCGTCAGGTAGATGGACACCATGCAAAGGCGTGTCCCCCAGGCTCCTCCCGCCGTTTGCAGTTCAGTCATTTTTCGGTACCCCTCGTCCGCGGATTTCTCAAAACTACCATATCGCCGACTTAGCTGCCCGGGCGGAACATCGCGCCGACAGCCGGTTTCGTGACAAGCTGCGTGTGTGTATACAATATCCGGGGACTGAACTGCTCACTGTAAGGAATACCCGTGGATCCTGTGCTTGCCGACTTGCTAAAGCTGCTGACGCTGGAGCAGGTCGAAGACAATATTTTCCGGGGCGAGAGCCGCGATATCGGCAGTCCGCAGGTATATGGCGGCCAGGTGCTGGGCCAGGCACTCCGTGCAGCGAGCAAAACGGTCGACGGCAGGGGCGCGCATTCTCTGCACGCTTACTTTCTGCGCCGCGGAGACGTAGAGGCTCCGATCGTCTACGAGGTGGACAGGGCCAGGGACGGCAGCAGCTTCTCGAACAGACGTGTCGTCGCCATCCAGCACGGCCGGCAGATATTTAATATGACGGCGTCGTTTCAGCGTAAGGAGAGCGGTCTCGAACACCAGGCCACAATGCCCGACGTGCCTGGCCCAGACGGTCTCACAGATTTTCGTGATATTAAAAAGAATGTTCTCGCGAAACTTCCGGAAAGAGTGCGCCGTTTCCTGACGATAGACAGGCCATTCGACGTGCGCCCAGTTGACATGCCAGATATCTTGTCAAACGAGAAACTCGAGCCGGTAAAGCATATCTGGATGCGAACGAAGGATAGCGTTCCGCATGACGAAGAGACCAACCAGGTATTGCTCGCCTATGTGTCGGACTATGAACTTCTCGGTACAGCTACGTTGCCACACGGTCTGCGCTTCGTTCGCGAACAGGTACAAATGGCCAGTCTCGATCACGCTTTGTGGTTTCATCACTCATGCCACTTTGATCAGTGGTTGTTGTTCTCGTTTGACAGTCCCAGTGCTTCCGGTGCGCGCGGGCTGTCGCGCGGGCAGGTCTTTACCCAAGACGGGATTCTGGTTGCATCGACAGCCCAAGAGGGGCTGATGAGGGTGCGGAAGAGTTCCTAGCGGACCGTTCTCATTCGGTGGGCCGCAGCGAGGAACGATACTCGAGCGCCTTCTCGTTGTAGCGGGCGGCGTTGTCCGCCAGTGCGTTGATTTCCGCTGAATCCAGTTCCCTGGTGACTTGCCCCGGCACGCCCATAATCAGTACGCCGTCGGGAAAGGATTTACCTTCGGTAATCAGGGCATGCGCGCCAACAAGCGAATTGGCTCCAATACGGGCGCCGTTCATGATCGTTGTTCCGATGCCGATCAGCGAATTGTCACCGACTTCACAGCCATGCAGCATCACCATGTGCCCGATCGTGACATTTCTGCCGATCGTTAAAGGGTAGCCTGGGTCAGTATGCAGCACACAACCGTCCTGAACGTTCGAACCTTCGCCTATCATGATGGGCTCAATATCGCCGCGCAGCACCGCACCGAACCAAACGCTGGAATTCGGCTCCAGCCGAACATTTCCAATAACGGCCGCGCCGGGGGCAATGAAGATATTTTCTCCGTCCGTGACGGGCGATTGCTCTCCAAGCGAGTAAATCATTTCCGCACGGCTTGATTTGCAACGGCATCCGTGGCCTTCCGAATTGCCTCGGGATCACCTATAAATTCGCGGCTGACCGGACTCAGGCTATCGTCCAGTTGATAAACGATCGGAATACCGGTCGGGATATTGAATTCGGTAATATCTTTGTCGGAAATACCGTCCAGCATTTTGACCAGCGCCCGCATGCTGTTTCCATGCGCAGCGATCAACACGTTTTCGCCCGCCCGCAAACGCGGCGCGATGGTTTCATCCCAGTATGGCAGTACGCGATTCAGTGTGTCCTTCAGCGACTCCGTTGATGGCAGCTCGGCAGCATGCCGATATCGGGGGTCAAATCTTGGATGGCTTTCGTCGTTGTCATCCAGCGGAGGAGGTTGAATATCGTAGCTGCGTCTCCAGATATGCACTTGTTCCTCGCCATGCTTGGCCGAGGTATCCGCTTTGTTCAGGCCCTGCAGCGCACCGTAATGTCGCTCGTTCAGCCGCCACGATCGCTCGACAGGAATCCACATCAGGTCCAATTCATCCAGCATCAGCCATAGCGTACGAATCGCTCTTTTCAGAACGGACGTAAAAGCGATATCAAAGGTAGCTCCCAGTTCCCGCAATTGCCGGCCGGCGGTTTGCGCTTCGTCGATCCCCTGTTGCGTCAAATCGACGTCGGTCCAGCCGGTAAACAGATTCTGCTGGTTCCAGGTGCTTTCACCATGTCGGCACATGGCCAACTTCCCGGGCATTCACAATCTCCTGAGTGTGCGCAATCGCAGGGTAGTGTAACCGGTTTACTTGAGCACGATAACGATCGAATCACAACCAGTAAATACTGGTAAGGATCGATCTGAAGTGTGGACGTTACTGATAGCTCAAGGATTGTTGCGCCCGGTTTAATTGATAATTATCAGCTGTCCGCAAGTTGCTGCAGTTCGCGCACGGCGACAGTAAGTGCCGGAAAATCGATGTCTATCTGCCCACGAATATCCAGCAGCATTTGTTTCGTTCGCTGGATCTGTGGTCCTTGTTGGGCGAGCCAGTCCAGGACCAGGGTCGTGCCCGGCTGTGAGGTGCCCCGACGCAGAAGATTCGCAGCCAGTTGTCGGTGCACCGCCAGCAGGCCCTCGCGCAGTCTGCTGCGGGCAGTTGCTTCCCAGCGTCCACTGACCTCAAGATTTTCGATCCGCTCACGTAGCCAACCAATGCTGAGACCCTGGGATATCTCCAGATAGACTTCCCCGACGCGACTGATTTTTTGACCGGATTCGGCAGCCAGTTCGACCACATCGAGCACCATCGTTGAGCCCATTAAAGACGCCATTCGCTGGGCGACTTGAGTTGGAACGCCGAGGTTTTGGTATCGGCGAGTCAATTCCTCGAAACGCTGTTTCGGAACACCAGCCAGGATTTTATCGAAGCTGTTCATGAGGCTTTTGACGCCCGGTCGCAGGCGCTCGACGTTGACGGCGATCTCCAGATCATCGGAGTGGTTTTGTATAAACCAGTAGCAGGAATGCCGCAAAACGCGACTCGACTGAAATAGCAGCGAGTATTCCACGTCGGCTGGAATTACATTGTCGAGGGTCTCGACTTCGGCCCAGAAGGATCGCATATCGAGTACCTGGCGGGCGATGCTATAGGCGCGCGCTATCGTACCCGTGTCGGCACCGGTTTCCTGCTGGGCGCGAAGAACAAATGTTGGGCCCATGCGATTAATGACACTGTCGGCGATCAATGTCGAGATGATTTCGCGGGTCAGCCGATGATGCGCGATCAAATCGCCGAACTTTGTTTGCAAGCGCTTTGGGAAATACCGGGCAACTTCCCCGGCAAGTAGTGCGTCTTCAGGAACATTCGACTGCAGCAGTTCGGCGGACAAGTGAATTTTCGCGTGACTGATCAGGACGGCAAGCTCCGGGCGGGTTAGCCCCTCACCACGGGCCTGTCGTTCAGCAATTGCCTCTTCATCAGGGAGACATTCGAGTGTGCGGTCTATGCCGCTGCTGCGTTCGAGCAGTTTAATCAGTTCGGCATGTTCAAGGAGCCGGCTCGGCGCTGAAGCTTCTGCAACGCTTATGGCGAGCGTCTGCTGGAAGTTGTCGCGAAGCACCAGTGCCGCGACTTCATCTGTCATGGTTGGCAGCAGGCGATTGCGCGCGGCCATGGTAAGGCGCCCTTCATGATGCGCCTGGTTCAGCAATATCTTGATGTTCACCTCACGATCTGAAGAATCTACGCCGCCGGAGTTATCCACAAAATCGGTATTGATGCGTCCGCCGCGCTGAGCGAATTCGATGCGTGCCGCCTGCGTCAGGCCAAGGTTGCCACCCTCGCCAATGACTTTACATCGCAGATGGGCGGCATCCACCCGCACAGCGTCATTGCCGCGGTCGTCCGCATCGAGGTGGTTTTCTGTAGAAGCTTTCACGTAGGTGCCTATTCCTCCGTTCCACAGCAGGTCTACCCCCATAGTCAGAATCAACTGTATGATTTCTGGTGGTGTCGCGAATTCCTGTTCGGTTCCGAGAATTGAGCGAACTTCAGGGGTGAGTTCAATCCGTTTGACCTGCCGTTCGAATACACCTCCGCCGGGCGAGATGGCCTTTGGGTCGTAATCTGACCACGAAGAGCTCGTAGCATTGAATAGCCGTTGCCTTTCCTGGAAGCTGATCGTCGGATCGGGATCGGGATCGAGAAAAATGTGCTGGTGATTGAATGCTGCGAGAAGCCTTGTGTGCTTGGACAAAAGCATTCCGTTGCCAAATACATCGCCGGACATGTCGCCGATACCGGCTACCGTGAACGGCTGATTCTGTATATCAACACCGAACTCCCGGAAATGCCGCTTTACTGCCTCCCAAGCGCCGCGAGCCGTGATGCCCATCTGCTTGTGGTCGTATCCATTTGACCCGCCGGAAGCAAACGCGTCCCCCAACCAGAACCCATATTCGGCGGCAACCGAATTGGCCAGGTCGGAAAATGTTGCGGTACCTTTGTCCGCCGCAACCACCAGGTAAGGGTCGTCCCCATCCCGGCGCACGACATTTGGCGGCGGAACAATATTGTCATCGACAATGTTGTCGGTTAAATCGAGCATGCCGCGGATAAACGTGACATAGCACTGCTCGACCTGCTGACGCTGAACGCTGTGATCTTCCGACGCTGCAGTCTTGACCACAAACCCCCCTTTGGCGCCGGTTGGCACGATCAGCGCATTCTTGACAATTTGGGCTTTCATCAATCCGAGAATCTCGGTTCGGAAGTCCTCGCGACGATCGGACCAGCGCAGCCCACCTCGGGATATGGCGCCGCCGCGAAGATGTATGGCCTCTACATCCGGTGAATACACAAAGATCGTGAATTGCGGCCGCGGCGCGGGAAGCTCGCGAATCTTTCTCGGATCTATTTTCAGCGATAGATAAGGAAGAGGTTTACCGTCTTGATCAACAACAAAAAAGTTGGTGCGCAAAGTTGCATTGATGGCATTGCTGTAGGCACGCAGGATTCGATCTTCATCAAGGCCACTGATCGCATCCAGCGCCTGGAGTAAGGCGGCGTTGCAGTCATCAATGCGCCGCTCTCGTTCCCTGGTTTTGATGTCAGGTTCAAATTGCGCCTTGAACGCGTCGGTCATCAAGCGTGCAATTTCGGGGTGACTGGATAGTACCTGGTCCATATAGGCCTGGCTGAACGGTGCGCCCGTCTGCATGATGTACCGGCAGTAGGCCCGCAGTATGACTACAGACTGCCACGATATTGCGGCCAGCCAGACCAGTCGATTAAGGCCGTCATTTTCTACCGATCCGCTGATTACTTGACTGAAAGCCTTTTTGAAACGATCAGCTCGTGTGTCTTCATCGACAATCTGGCCGCCCGGGTGCTCCAGGTCGAAAATCTGCAGCGCGATCTGCGTGCCGTCGTCCAGCCTGAGCTGGTAAGGGTGCTCCCTCGCTACGTTCATGCCGAAGTTTTCGAGGACCGGCAGCACGTCTGACAACGGTAGAGGGTTACCGGGTTTGAGGATAGTAAAATTCAGTTGTTGCCCGGGGTCCTGTGAGGTCCATTGAAGCCATTGTTCTATTGGGCTTGCTTCGGTCCGGATTCGTTCAGCCAGTTCAATGTGCTGGGTAGCTTGTTCTACGGCAACGTTTTCTACATACCCGGCAGGAAACGCTTCGCCATAATCCGAGAAAAGACTGGCAGCCTGTTCCTCGTCGTAGCGTTTCCTCAACTCCCCATGCAGGCGGTCTTGCCAGGTCACTACAGAGTCGGCAATCTCTTTCTCGATTTGTGTGACTTTTAATTGCCTGGCTTTACCGGGTTTAAACCATACGATCGTATAAATTCGCGTCAGGACGGAATCTGATATAGAGACTTCCGTATCAGCTGTAACACCATCAAAGGAACGCTCAAGAACCCGCTCGATCTTTTTCCTGACCTGCGTATTAAATCGATCACGGGGCACAAAAATCAGGCAGGAAACGTAGCGTCGATAAAGATCCCTGCGAACAAAAAGCTTCACCTTGCGGCGTTCCTGCAGATCCAGGATGCCAATCGCTGTCTTTGTCAGTTCCGCAACTCGGCCCTGGAACAGCTCGTCGCGAGGGTAATTCTCAAGAATGTGCATCAATGCTTTACCGCGATGGGAGTCGGGGTTGAACCGGGAGCGCTGAAAGATTCGCCGAACCTTTTCCCTGATCAATGGAACCCGTCTTGGGCTCTGGTTATACGCGGCAGATGTAAACAGACCAATAAACCGGTGTTCACCTATCACTTTTGCGTTGGTATCGAAAATACGGACGCCTATGTAGTCGAGATGCACATTCCTGTGAACTGTTGAGCGGGAATCTGCTTTTGTTATGACGAGTAAATCTCGCGACTGCGCTTCATTGATAACTTTTTGTTCGAGGATGGGCGGTGTTGCTTTGCCAGATGACCTGCGTAGGATGCCAAGTCCTGATCCAGGTGCACGCTGCAGTACCGTTCCTCCTTTTGCCGCGGTCAACTTATATTCGCCGTAGCCCAGGAAAGTAAAATTGTCTTCGGCCAGCCAGCTGAGAAGTTCGAGGCTTTCATTCAATCGCCAACGCGGGGTCGGAATATCGCCGATCCTGGCCGCATCTAGAACCTGACCGAGCTTGGCGAGCATTTTCTGCCAATCGCGGACTGCGGCCCGGATATCGGCGAGGCTTTCACGAATGGCGGCTGCCAGATGAGTCCGGTCCGCGCGACCCGGTATGCGGCCGATCCCGAAGCGGACCATTGATTCTGCAAGAGGTTTGTCCGTGGATGTCTTTGTCAGCAAAAGCTTAATCAGTTTCCCGTTCTGGTCACGGACCACGTGGAAAACCGGGTGTGCGGTCAGCGCAATGTAGTGGCCCAGTCGAACGATCGCCGCCGTCACTGAATCCACGATGAACGGCATGTCATCGTTCACGATTTCAATGACCGTTCGGTCCGATTCCCAGCCATCCCGGCCTGTGTCGGGGTTGTACACGCGGACTTTGGCAATACCTGGTTTCCGCGAGCCGGCAAGCTTTAAGTGTGATAGTGCTGCTTTGGCCAGCTGAGCCGGTGGATTTGCCCGCAGGTCCTCGGTGGACAGGTCGCGGTAGTACTCGGCAATAAAACGTCTGCCCCGTATCCCGCTGATCGTCTGGTCGGGGACGGAAGCCGCAATTGCTTTTAGAAGATTCTGCTTGGAATCGGCAGTGCCGCGTCGCTTTAGGGCGATAGAGGCTTTCGCAGCCATTTTGCTTTAGTAAATCATTGCGCCGTCAGACGCCGGGTTAGGTTAGGGGAAATTATAACAGACGTGAAATACCCGCCGCTTCAGCCACGCGCATTCGATTGACAGCTGCCGTACGGCAAAGTATAGGGAACGCATGCCATAGCATTCATGGCATATGAGCCAGAGAGAGATATTGGGTCGATTGCATTTCATTGAGCCGACTGCCTGTACGTTTAAATTCCTGCGCAAGGCGTTTACCCGTGTACAGACTGTCGATAGGCGCCGCTGCAGATACGATTAATTTAACTCGACGATCATAGAGCTCGTCGACCAAGGCTATGAATCGGCGCGCCTCATTTTCCATGGTTTCGTTCAATATGGGTGTCTGGGAAACAATGATCGTTTGGAAGCACCGGGCCAGCTCGACATAGTCTGCTGGGCTGCGAGGCCCCCCGCAAAGTTCTGCAAAATCGAACCAGGCAATCCCGTCGGCACGTCGGCGGGTCGTAATATCTCGACCAAGTATTTCTAACGGCTGGCCATTGGAACCTTTATCCGGCGCGATTTTCTCGAAATAGCTCGAAAGATTTAAATCCGCAATTTCGTCCAGCGGGGAATGGTAAATTTCCGCTTGTTCCAGAACCCGAAGCCGGTAATCAAGGGCGCCGTCAACGTGCACTGTCTCCGTGTTCTTGTTGATCAAGTCGATGGCCGGAAGGAATTGGTTTCGTTGAAGACCTCCCGCATATAGATCACCAGGCGGAATGTTTGAGGTAGCGACCAGACAAACTCGCCTGTCAAATAATGACTGCAGCAATTTGCCGAGGATCATCGCATCGCCAATATCCGACACATAAAACTCATCAAAGCAAATAATCCTGGCCCGGTGCGCCAGGTCTTCAGCAACAGTGTCGATGGGGTCGACCTTGCCGGAAAGTTCTTTCAGCTGGCCATGCACCCGGTACATTAATCGATGAAAATGAAAACGCAGCTTGTCGTCGAAAGGAAGATTATTGAAAAAGAGATCCATCAAAAAAGTTTTGCCGCGACCAACTCCGCCCCAAAGGTATACACCCCGCACCGGTACGCTGGTGGCAAATTTGCCGAGAAGTTTTCGGCGCAAGCGGGCAAAACCTTTCCCGGGTGGGTTCATTTGTTCCAGCTCGGTTTGCACGCGTGCCAGACTGCCCAGAGCGCTGAGCTGGGCACGATCGGGTTCGTGCCCCTGATCCTGCATCGCCTTGAGATAGCGGCGCCCTAGTTCCATTGCAGATTAATCATTTAAGTTTGTTGCATACCAAAGTGCATTACGTTGCTTTTATCGTCAACGTGAAAGGGCCATCGGCCACGTCAGTTAACCCAATATGCCGATGCTACAATGACGGCGCCCCACCGGTACCAGTAAATTTTAAACGAGAATCAGAGTGCCACAACGAGAGAGCATGGATTTCGATGCGCTGATCGTCGGCGCAGGCCCCTGCGGATTGTCCGCTGCATGCCGGCTTATGCAGCTGGCCCGGGAAGCGAACCAAGAGCTCAATATTGCCGTGGTCGAAAAGGGCTCGGAAGTGGGGGCTCACATCGTTTCCGGTGCGGTGTTCGACCCTGCGCCGCTGAATGAGTTATTTCCCGACTGGCAGCAGCTCGGTGCTCCGGTTACGACCAGGGTCACCGGCGATGATGTCTTTTTCATGAACTCCAGTAAATCAGCGCTGAAAGTGCCGGGGTTGCTGGTGCCTGCGCCGATGCACAATAAAGGCAACTACATCATTAGTCTGGGCAACCTGTGTCGCTGGTTGGGTGAACAGGCCGAAGCGCTGGGCACAAATATTTTTCCTGGTTTCGCGGCGTCAGAGGTGCTGTACGAAGACGGCCGGGTAGCAGGAATCGCAACTGGCGATATGGGAGTTGCTGCTGATGGGCGGCACAAGGATTCATATCAGGCTGGTTATGAACTTCGTGCTCCGTACACGATTTTCTCCGAGGGTTGTCGCGGCAATCTTGGCAAGGATTTGATGCGGACCTTCGATCTTCGCGACAAATCCGATCCGCAACACTACGGAATAGGCTTCAAGGAAATATGGAGCATTGAGCCGAAGCGACATCGTGAAGGTCTGGTTGTCCATACGTTCGGTTGGCCGTTGAGCGAGGATGCCAAGGGTGGTGGGTTCCTATACCACGCTGGAGATAACCTGGCTTACGTCGGTTTCATTATTGCTTTGAATTACACGAATCCATTGCTGGATCCGTTCCTGGAGTTCCAACGGTGGAAGAACCATCCGCGCATCAGTCAATTTCTTGAGGGTGGCGAGCGATTGTCGTACGGTGCCCGCGCGGTGAATAAAGGCGGCTTGCAGTCATTACCGCGGCTAACATTTCCTGGCGGCTTGCTGGCGGGCTGCGACGCCGGTTTCCTGAATTCAGCGAAGATTAAAGGCTCGCACACGGCGATGAAGACCGGCATGTTGGCTGCCGAGCAGGTCTTTGCGGCGCATCAGGCCGGCGATTCAAGCTCGATTGCATTGACTGGATACGAGGAGAGAGTGCGCAACTCCTGGGTTTATGATGAGCTGTACCAGGCGCGTAACTTTGAGCCCGCGCAGCACAAGTTCGGTATGCTGCTTGGCTCGGCCTTCATCTGGCTGGATCAGAACATTTTCCGCGGTCGTTTGCCGTTTACGCTGCACAATCGCAGCCAGGATCACGAGCATCTCAAACGAATCGATACCGCCAAGCCGATTACCTATCCGCAACCCGACGGACGAATTAGCCATGATTTGTTGTCGTCGGTATTTCTTTCAAGCACTAATCACGACGAGGACCAACGTTGTCATCTCCAATTAGCGGACCCCGATCTACCGATCCGTGAAAATCTACCGTTGTTCGATGAACCGGCACAAAGGTACTGCCCGGCTGGCGTATACGAAGTCGTCGAGGAGGCTAATGGTGAGCCGCGATTCCAGATTAATGCCCAGAACTGCGTTCACTGCAAAACTTGTGACATCAAGGACCCCGCCCAGAACATCAACTGGACCGTGCCGGAAGGGGGTGGGGGACCAAACTACAGCGGCATGTAGCGGTTCTTGATCAAACAGCCTCGACCGCGATGGCGACAGCTTCGCCGCCCCCTATGCACACAGCGGCGATCCCACGCTTCAGGCCCCGGTTGCGCAGCGCATATACCAGCGTTGTCGTAATTCGAGCCCCCGTGGCGCCAATTGGGTGTCCCAGCGCGCAGGCTCCGCCATTGACGTTGAGTTTGGCGGAATCGATGTTCAGGTCCTTCATTGCTGCCATCGCCACGCAGGCAAACGCTTCGTTGATCTCATACAAATCGACGTCGTCGGAATTCCAGTCGATCTGGTCCTGCAGAATCTTGACCGCCTGCACCGGGGCTGTCGTAAACCACTCCGGTTCCTGGGAATGTCCGCTGTGACCGATGACAAACGCCAGCGGCTCGATACCGTGTTTGTCTGCTTCACTGGCACGCATCAGAATCAGTGAGGCGGCTCCGTCGGAAATCGATGAAGAGCTGGCTGCCGTGACCGTTCCATCTTTATCAAAGGCAGGTCGCAGTGTCGGGATCTTGTCCAGCTCACAACGATCGGGTTCTTCGTCCCGGTCGACCAGTGTTTCCGTTCGTCGTCTTTTAACCGTTACTGTCGCGATCTCGTCGGCGAAACTACCATTCCCCGCAGCCGCCAGAGCTCGATTTACTGATTCAATGGCATATTCGTCCTGCATTTCCCGGGTAAACCCGTATTTCGCCGCCGTTGCATCGGCGAAATGTCCCATCATGTTGCCGTCGTACGGGTTTTGCAGTCCGTCAAAAAACATGTGGTCCAGCACTTCCTGGTGCCCCATGCGGTAACCGGCCCGGGCTTTGGGCAGCATATAAGGTGCATTGCTCATCGATTCCATGCCGCCTGCAAGCACAACAGAAGCGGATCCTGCAAGAATCAGATCGTGACCCAGCATTGCCGCCTTCAAGCCGGATCCGCAAACCTTGTTTACAGTGGTTGCCCCAACTGATTGAGGGAGACCTGCAGCCAGAACGGCCTGTCGGGCCGGTGCCTGACCGAGGCCAGCCGGCAGCACGCAGCCAATCAGGGCCTCGTCGATTGCCGAAGGCGGCAGCCCGGCATCCGCCAGAGCTGCCTGCGAGGCTACCGCAGATAACTGGGTTGCGCTCAGCGCTGCCAGCTCTCCCTGGAATGAACCGATCGGCGTCCTGCGGGCCGCGACGATGACGACTGGGTCCTGATTCACTGGCTTTACCGCGTTGATTTGAAAGGCGGACGTGCTCCGGGCTTGCATTATGCGGTGCAATTTCCAAACCGCCAAGAACGAACGAAGCAACCTGGTGGGTTCGGGTTTGAACGGGTTCAGCCCAGATCCGGTTCGTCGAGATCCTCCAAAATGCTTTGGCGGCTGAGCTGCATAAGTATAGGCGCCGGGTCATCCAGAGCATGGGCATGCACGGGCTCCTTGACCACGACGGCGAGTCGGCCAGGCACCGGGAGCCAGCGATCGGCTGGCAACATCCGCCTGGTGCCGCGAATCACGACTGGTATCACCGGTAATTGGGCGCGGATTGCGGCAACGAATGCACCGCTGTGAAATCTGAGCAGGCCCGGATCCGCTACAAAAGTCCCCTCGGGGAAGAATGCCAATGACTCGCCGTCGCGTGCCAGCTGCAACAGCCGCCGAGCGTCGGTGGCCGCTTTGTTAGTGCCTGCCCGACTGACAAATTCAGCACCTATACGCCGCAGCAGGAAATGGGCCAGTGGGACACGCGTCATCTCACCTTTGATGACAAAACTGAAGCTCGCGGGTAGGACTGCGGTTAACAGCAACCCGTCCATGTAGCTCGAGTGGTTGGCCACGAGGATCGAGGCGCCGGCTGGAATATTCTCCATGCCGCTTACGGCCAGCGGCGTGCCGATAAGCCAAAAAACCAGCCTCGAAGTCGCTTTCGCCACTCTTCTGCGTAGCGATTTGAGGGGTGCTACGGCCACAAGGACGATCGTCGCGAGGCTGCAGACGAGGAAGATGATCCAGGCATACAGCCCGAAAACGATGTGGCATAGGCGCAACAGACCAGTGATCACGTAAGACATTCTGTTAAATCAGACGTTTATGTTATCCCCTGAGTTTTTTGTGAAATCCATCACGCTCGGGCTGGACTTTGACACGCATACTTTTCAACCGCCGATATAGGGCCTCGATCCGCATATCTGAGTTGGCAGCGCAACGCGCGGAGGAAACGCCATCAGGCTCAGTGACGTTGGGCCAGCGGACGGCATTATCGGTGCTGGAGCCCGGCGGGTCCAATGCCACAGGCGGACCTGCAGTCGCTTTGTGGTTCGAAAAGTTGCGTTTGCCGAGAGAGTTGATCTGGAGTAATGTCAGAAGCACCTACTAAATCTGTCGATACCGATGCGAGCGGTACGCGATCCACCGAGGCGATCATCGACAAGTTTCTCGATGCGATCTGGATGGAACGGGGGCTTTCAGCGAATACGCTGGGGGCTTACCGCGCTGACCTCGTATGCTTGAACCGCTGGCTGACGCCGCGGGACATGAGCTTGGTGTATGCAAGCCGAAGCGATTTGCTGGCATTTATCGCCTGGCGAACCGAGCAAGGTGCCAAACCCCGATCGACAGCCCGCCAGCTGTCCAGTTTCCGACGCTTTTACCGATTTCTATTGCGAGAGAGCGTTATCCAGGAAGATCCAACCCTTAAGATTGAGATGCCATCGATCGGCCGATCGTTGCCACAGTCTCTAACCGAGAATGAAGTTGAAGCCTTACTGTCGGCGCCGAATGTAGGTGATCCACTAGGGCACCGGGACCGCACCATGCTCGAGGTTTTGTATGCGACCGGCCTGCGAGTCTCTGAGCTAATCAATCTGAAGCAAAGCGAGATAAATCTGAACCAGGGTGTGGCGCGCGTGATCGGCAAAGCAGATCGCGAAAGACTTATTCCACTTGGTGAGGAAGCTCAGAGTTGGTTGCGTGAGTTCATCGCGGGACCCCGAACGGAAATTCTCCTGGAACGCCAAACGGATTATCTGTTTCCTACACGCCGCGGTGATCGTATGACCCGACAGGCGTTCTGGCACATTATAAAAAGGTACGCTAAGGTGGCAGAGATTGGCCGGAAACTTTCCCCGCATACACTTCGTCACGCATTTGCGACCCATCTGCTGAACAACGGCGCTGACTTGCGCGTGGTGCAGATGCTTCTCGGGCACAGTGATCTTTCTACGACTCAGATATACACCCACGTTGCTCGGGAGCGCATGAAAGAGCTGCATACGCAGCACCATCCCAGAGGCTGATTCAGCCATCTAGATACGCTGCACTGAAGCCCCGGCGCGCCGCCGGTCGCATTGTCTCGGCTCCGGCGTTCCGATGTCGCCTCCGACAATACCCCCGGCACCGCGCCTCGCAGTTGACTTCGATAAATCACCGGCGCGTCATCAGGCCAGCGCGGAGCGTGTTGCCGGATGCGAGTTGCTACTGCAGGCCGAGCGCAGGCAATATCGGTCCGCGCTGGCCTAAATCGTCACAGTCTAAGGATGGACCGACCGTCCTATGGGGCCAAACCGCTGCGGTGTTGCCGGCGCTGAGGCAATGCGCCCGGCACCGCGCCTGGCAGCCAAGGTTCGGGGGATTGTGACAGCCGTCACACTATCTGATTGATGTTGCTGCGAGTGCTTTGCAGCGGCTAGTTATTCTGATCCCTGTGATAGAATTCGCCGCGCCCGCGGGCAGCACGGAACCACGATGTCGTCATGCGGTCCAAGGATAGATTCGCAAGCCGAGATTTTAATTATGCGATTGTTCCAGGTCAGTGCTTTTTCTGCAGCGGTTTTGATGCCGTTTGTCTCAGGTATTGCTGCAGACGAAGAAACTACGTCGTCGGTGTATCAAGAACTTGCCGACAAGTTCGCCCCGATCGAAGTCGAAAATATCAACCCAGCACCCGTTCCGGGACTGATAGAAATCCATATTGAAGGGGAAATTTTGTACGCGACTGATGACGGCCGGTTTCTGTTTCGCGGTGATATCTTCGACGCAACGACTCGGGAGAATCTGACCGAGACCAAGCGCAACGCTTTTCGGAAAGCACGATTGAGCGCGGTTGATGAAGAAAGCATGATCCTTTTCCAGCCGGACGAGACCAAGTACACGCTAACCGTGTTCACGGACATTGATTGCCCGTATTGCCGGAAATTTCATCGTGACATGGAAGACCTGCACGCGAAGGGTATAGGCGTCAGGTACTTGTTTTTTCCTCGCGCGGGTCCGGGCAGCGAGAGTTGGCAAAAGGCTAACTCAGTCTGGTGCTCTGACGATCGCCATGCGGCTTTGACCAGGGCCAAGCTCGGTGCGGATCTCGAGGTGCAGGATTGCGGGACCACGCCGGTGGCGCAGCATTACGAACTCGGCAAGGCCATCGGGATTGAGGGTACGCCGGCGATTTTTTTAGAGTCAGGCGAATCGCTTGGCGGCTATGTTCCGGCGAACGTCCTTGAAGAGGAGCTAGCACGGCGCGCCGCGCTTTAATCAACGTTCCAGATACTGGAACTTGCCCTCCACATCGGCCCAGTCATCGGCATCTTCCGGGACGTCACCGATCTCGGTGATGACCGGCCATTTCGCTGAGAGTTCCACGTTCAACTCCAGAAACTTTTCCTGACCGGGAGGCAGTTCGTCTTCAGAGTATATCGCTTCAACCGGACACTCGGGTTCACACAGGGTGCAGTCGATGCACTCATCGGGATCGATGACCAGCATATTGGGGCCTTCGTGGAAGCAATCCACCGGACAGACTTCTACACAATCCATTAATTTGCACCTGATGCATTTTTCGGTTACGACGAAGGTCACCTAATCCTCCTCGGTGAGTTGGCCGTCAGTGGCCCATTTGAGCGCCGTACTCTAGCCCTATAAGCTGCAGAATCCAACCGGATCAGGACCAGCTTGGTCGCTCATTGGATTTATCCGGCTCCGGGGAGCTGGGTTCCTTCACCTTTCAGGAAATCCTGATGCGTGGCGCGCGAGCAAGATGAACGCCATCGTCCCCGTCGGCTTGAGATTTTAGCAACTGTTCCAGGGCGATTTTAACGCTTGGAAAAGCAATTTCGTCCCACGGCAGTTCGGCGACACTGAACAACCGTACGTCCGAGGTTTCGTCTCCCGCCTCGAAGTCGGCTGCAGGCAGTTTCGCCCGAAAAAATACATGCACCTGTCTAGCGTGGGTTACGTCCACAATGGCGAGCATCGGGCCGAGGGTAACCTTTGCCCTGGCTTCTTCCCAGGTTTCACGAATCGCCGCCTCGGCCAGGGTTTCCTCTAATTCCATGAATCCTGCCGGAACGGTCCAGTAACCAAGACGCGGGTGGATGGACCGTTTGCACAGCAGGATTGAGCCATTGTGCTCAGGAGTACAACCAACGACCATACGCGGGTTTTCGTAGTGAATCGTGCTGCAACTGCGGCAAACGTAACGCGGCAGGTTGTCCCCCGGCGGAATTTCCGAGACCACGGGATTGCCGCAGTTCGGACAATAGTTGATTTCAGAGCCGAGCGGTTTGCGGATCACTGTCGGTTCCCTTTTGGGCGCACGGGCGACGGGATTGGTGCCGGGAGCGAGACTCGAACTCGCACTCTGTCTCCAGAACCGGATTTTGAGTCCGGCGCGTCTACCAGTTCCGCCACCCCGGCACGGTCGGCAAGCATACACTTGGCTTGATGGCGGCGTCCATGTGCGGCACTGAGTCAGGTCAACCGGGTGAGCGGAGGGCCGTTACAATCCCGCTTCATGACGCAAGACTTCCTGTTTGAACTGCCACCCGAACTGATTGCGCAGAAGCCCCTGGCTGAGCGCAGTTCCAGCCGTCTCCTGTGTTTGAGTGATCCGCCTGGAGACTATCGCGAAATGCGTTTCGCCGAGCTTATGTGTGTGTTGAGTCGCGGCGACCTGTTGGTGCTGAACGACACCCGGGTGCTGCCGGCCAGATTATTTGGCAAAAAGGCGAGTGGCGGAAGGCTGGAAATCCTGTTGGAGCGGATCCTCGATTCTGAGCAGGCATTGGTACAGGTCAGGTCAAGCAGGTCCCCACGGCCGGGATCTGTTCTGATGCTGGATGGTGACTTGAGCGCTCGTGTAGTGTCCCGCGAGGACACTTTTTTTGTCCTGAAATTCGACGGGCCTGTCGATCAGATATTGCAGGCACACGGACATGTCCCGTTGCCGCCCTACATCGACCGGTCCGATGAACCCGTCGATCGGGACCGTTACCAGACTGTCTATGCACAGGTTCCCGGGGCCGTGGCCGCGCCAACCGCTGGTTTGCACTTCGATCGGCCGTTGTTGCGGGAACTGGAAGAGTCTGGAATTGAGATTGCCCAGCTGACGCTACACGTGGGCGCCGGTACTTTTCAGCCTGTGAGACAGGCACAGTTGGATGCCGGCCGTCTGCACCCGGAGTTTGTAGAGGTCTCCAACGCCGTGTGTCAGGCCGTGGCGGCCGCTCGGTCGCGCGGTGGCCGGATCGTCGCCGTCGGTACAACCGTCGTTCGGGCGCTGGAAGCAGCAGCCCGATCGGGCGGGCTGCGACCATTTCACGGAAACACTGATTTGTTCATCACGTCGGGATTCAGGTTTGCCGTCGTTGATGCGATGATCACGAACTTTCACCTACCCGGCTCTTCATTACTGATGCTGGTGTGTGCTTTTCGGGATCGGCAGGAAGTATTAGCGGCGTACGCGCACGCGGTTCGGGAGCGGTTTCGTTTTTTTAGCTACGGGGACGCAATGTTTCTGACGCGTAGATCATGACAAGCGCTTTTGGGTTTGAACTGATGTCTACCAGTGGCGCGGCGCGGCGGGGCCGCATCCAGACTGTGCACGGCACGGTCGAAACACCTGCTTTCATGCCGGTGGGAACCTACGGCACGGTCAAGGCCATGACGCCGGAGGAACTGGAGCAGCTCGGCGCGGACATTGTGCTGGGCAATACCTTCCACCTGATGCTTCGTCCCGGTGGCGCGGTGATCCGGGACCACGGTGGTCTCCATGGTTTCATGCACTGGCGGCGGCCGATCCTGACCGACTCCGGTGGATTTCAGGTCTGGAGCCTCACCTCCCGCACCCACGTCAGTGAGGAAGGTGTCGAGTTCAACGCACCAAAGGACGGTCGCAAGATTTTTCTGAGCCCAGAAATTTCGATGGACGTGCAGTGTCACCTTGGCAGCGACATTCAAATGGTGTTCGACGAGTGCACGCGTTATCCCGCGACCATCGAGGAGACACAACAGTCGATGGGTTTGTCTTTGCGTTGGGCAGAACGCTGCCGTGCGGCTTTCGATGAACTCGGTAACAGTAACGAGGGCAGGGCACTGTTTGGCATCGTGCAGGGGGGCGTATACCCGAAGCTCAGGATCGACTCGCTGGATGGTTTGCTGGAAATTGGTTTCGATGGCATTGCTCTGGGGGGGTTATCAGTCGGTGAAACGCGCGAGGAACGGGATGCTGTGCTCGAGCACATTGCGCCAAAGATGCCGGCCGAACAGCCTCGTTACCTCATGGGTGTGGGGACGCCGGTCGATATCCTCGACGCGGTCTGCCGCGGCATCGATATGTTCGATTGCGTGATGCCGACTCGCCATGGCCGGAATGGATACCTGTTTACCGAGACTGGCACCCTGCGAATCCGTAATGCGCGCTTTCGCAACGATCTGGAACCGATCCAGCCCGGGTGCGAATGTTACACCTGTCAAAATTACAGCCGCGCTTACCTGCGACATCTGGACGAATGTGGTGAGATGCTCGGGTCACGATTGAATACGATCCACAATCTGTATTTCTATCTGCAGCTGATGAGCCGTATCCGCTCCGCGATCGAAGGAGATTCTCTAGATGCCTTCGCCCGGCAGTTCCGACAACAGCAGGAGACTCCCACGGTATCTGTGGCATAATACGGCGCCTTTTTGCCGGTCAGGAAATGTAATGGGATTTTTAATTGACAATGCGTGGGCACAGGCTCCCGCTGGCGGAAGCGAGACATGGATGACCATGCTTCCGTTGGTGCTGATATTCGTGGTTTTCTATTTCCTGCTGATTCGACCCCAGAGCAAACGCCAGAAACAGCACCGTGAAATGGTCTCGAATCTCGCGGTTGGTGATGAAGTGGAAACTGGTGGCGGAGTGCTGGGCAAGGTGACGGGCGTCAAGGAGCAATTCCTGACCATCGAGGTTGCGAAAGACGTCGAACTGAAGATACAGCGGAATACGATCAGTCGTGTCATGCCAAAAGGCACCGTTAGTGCTGCCTGATTGAACGGACCTGATTCCTAGTTCATGAATCGCTACCCGGCCTGGATAAACCTGCTGGTTGCGGCGTCGGTCGCTGTCGGTCTGCTGTTCGCCGCACCCAACTTTTTCGGTGATGATCCCGCCGTTCAAATCAGCCGTTCAGATGGGTCCGCATTGGAGTCACCCGAATCGGATCGCTATATGCAGTTGCTCAAGGACAGCAACATCGAGCCCAAAGTGGCCTACCTCGATGATGGCCGGGTACTGATTCGGTTCGATTTGGTTGACGACCAGCTCAAAGCGAGTGACTTGTTGCGCCAGGAATTGGGTGAGGGCTACGTGGTTGCCCTGACATTGGCCCCGCGCACGCCCGATTGGCTGCGGGCGCTTGGGCTGCGCCCAATGAGTCTCGGCCTGGATCTGAGAGGCGGAGTGCATTTCCTGTTCGAGGTCGATATGGATGCGGCAATCGAGCAGCGACTGGAGAGCTACGCCGAAGACTTTAGCCGGTTGCTACGTGAAGAAAGAATTCGGCGCAACGTGCGAGTAGTTGGGGGTGAAGTTCGGGTGCGCCTGGGCGATCCTAATGATCTTGATAAGGCGGAGAAACTGATCAGCGAAGCGGAACCTTTGATGTCTGTTCAACGCGGTACGATTGAAGGAGAAACTGGCTTGATCGTGACGATGACGGTGGATCAGATTCGCGATCGTCAAAACTTTGCGATCGAACAGAACACGGTCACGTTGAGAAACCGTGTCAACGAACTCGGCGTCGCAGAGCCTGTCGTCCAGCGCCAGGGCGTGAACCGAATTGTGGTTCAGTTGCCGGGAGTGCAGGATCCCTCACAGGCCGAGCGGGTCCTTGGGGCTACTGCGACTTTGGAATTCCGTCTGGTCTGCGAAGGTCAGAATGCGTTCGATGCCCAGGCTCGGGGGCGCGCGCCGCTGGGCTGTGAGTTATTTCTGGATCGTGTCGGCGCTCCGGTGCTCCTCCGTCGCGCGACAATAGTTACCGGCGACCAGCTGGTCGATGCCAGCCAGGGTTTCGATCAACAGACCGCGTCTCCCGCCGTATTCGTCCGGCTCGACTCCCGTGGTGCTGACAGCATGCTGATGACCACCAGGGAGAACCTTAATAAACCAATGGCAGTGGTGTTTGTCGAGCAAAGGCGGGAAACCGTTGAGCAAAACGGCGAGCCCGTCGAAGTGACCCGTGTAGACAAGCAGGTTATCAGTATTGCGACGATACGCGGCGTTTTCAGTAGCAATTTTCAGATCACCGGCCTGGACATCGTCGAGGCCAGAGATCTATCGCTGTTGCTCCGGGCCGGCGCATTGGCCGCACCAATATATAAGGTTGAAGAACGCACCATCGGACCGAGCCTCGGTCAGGACAACATCGATAAGGGGCTGCGCGCAATACTGATCGGTTTTGGCTTGGTGGTGCTATTCATGGCGGTTTACTACCGCGGGTTTGGAATTATTGCCGACGTAGCATTGCTGGCCAATCTGGTGTTCATCGTTGCTTTGCTCTCGATGCTTCAGGCTTCTCTGACGTTGCCAGGTATTGCCGGTATCTTACTGACGGTGGGAATGGCCGTAGACGCAAACGTCCTGATCTTCGAAAGAATCCGAGAGGAACTCCGAAACGGCAACACCCCGCAGGCGAGTATAAGCGCCGGTTATGAGAAGGCCCTGTCAACCATTGCAGACGCTAACATCACTACGCTGATTGCGGCAATTGTGCTGTTCGTGTTTGGAACTGGACCGGTTAAGGGATTCGCAGTGACCCTGTCGCTCGGGATTTTGACATCGATGTTCACATCGATCATCGGCACACGCACGATCGTTAACCTGGTCTTCGGCGGACGGAAACTCGAGCGGCTTCCGATTTAGGCAGTAGATTCAGCTGTGAACATTTTCAGCAAAACAACAGCAATAGACTTCATGCGCAGGCGTGGAGTCACAGCGGTGTTGTCAATACTCGCAATCGTTATTTCGATAGCTGCCTTGAGCACGCGCGGGCTGAACTTTGGCATCGATTTTACCGGCGGCGTTCTGCTCGAGGTAGGTTATCTGGAAGCGGCAGACCTGCCGCAGATCCGCCAGTCTCTGGCCCTCGAAGGATTCGGAGAAGCGCAGGTACAGAATTTCGGCACTGCACGGGATGTGATGATCAGATTGCTGCCACGAGAAGGCATGGACAGCAGCCAGCTTGGCGAGGAGATACTGCAGGTTCTGCGCGCTTCAGGCGTTGATGTCAGCCTGCGCCGGGCCGAGTTCGTTGGGCCGCAGGTGGGTGAGGAACTGACCGAAAGTGGCGGGCTGGCGATGCTGTTCGCGCTGCTGATGATCCTTGGCTATATCATGCTTAGATTCCAATGGAAGTTTGCCGTTGGGGCGGTAGCAGCCCTCGTCCATGATGTCATTATCACGCTCGGAATATTTTCGGTGTTTCAGATTCCATTCGATCTGTCGGTGCTAGCCGCTATCCTGGCGGTCATCGGGTATTCACTAAACGACACGATCGTTCTATTCGATCGTATTCGCGAAAATTTCCGCCGAATGCGTCGCGGTACGGCTGAAGCAATAATGAATTCTTCAATCAACCAAATTTTGGGGCGCACGTTAATAACCAGTATGACAACGCTGCTCGTGCTGATTGCGTTAGTTTGGATTGGTGGTGAAGCTGTTCGTGGTTTTGCGACGGCATTGATAATCGGGGTTCTGGTTGGTACCTATTCATCGATCTATACGGCCGGCGCGACGGCGCTCGCACTGCAGGTCAGTCCCGTAGACTTGATGCCACCGAAAAAAGTTGAGGATCCCGACGGCCTACCGTAGCTGCGCCGCGAGTCAGAGCGCATCAGCCCTGACTGTCCCCTTTCCTCAGTCGCGGACGCAGCGTGCGCTCCAGCTCCTCATGCACCTTGGGGGTGCCGGCGATAAGGTTTCCAGTCTCCAGGAAGTCGCCGTCATCCGTCAGATTGCTGACCAGCCCGCCGGCCTCCCGAATTAGCAAGGCGCCGGCTGCAATATCCCAAATTTGCAGGCCGAACTCCCAGAAACCATCCAGCCGTCCGGCCGCCACATAGCTCAGATCCAGCGCCGCCGCACCGGGTCGGCGCACGCCCGCCGCGTGTTGCATGACATCCTGAAACATTTTCAGGTATTCCGACATCCATTTGCCACCGGCCCGATACGGGAAGCCAGTGCCGATCAGTGCGCCATCCAGAGTATTGCGCCCGCTGACACGGATGCGGCGCCCGTCCAGTTGGGCGCCCTGTCCGCGAATTGCGGTAAACATTTCCTGACGGGTTGGATCGTAAACAACGCCCACTTCGAGACGGCCTTTGACACGCAATCCGACCGAGACTGCGAATACGGGAAATCCGTGGATGAAATTCGTCGTACCGTCGAGCGGGTCGATGATCCACTCAAAATCGCTGCTGCCGGTGCCGCCACTTTCCTCAGCCAGTATCGCGTGCTCGGGATAGCGCTGGTGGATGGTCTCGATAATTATTTGCTCTGAAGCGTGATCCGCTTGTGTGACATATTCATTTTGGGATTTGCGGGTAACTTCGAGTCCGCTGGGGCGACCAAAGTAGCGCAGCGTCATATCGCCGCCTTTCCGGGCAGCCTGAACGGCCGTGTTCAATAATGCCTGCATGCGATCTTATCGTTGCGGAAACGCCCGCGGGCAACGGTCAGGGTAGAATAGCAAACCGAGAGTGGGTCGCAGCGTCTGCGCGACCGGACCTGAATAAACACTGGACCTGATCATGTCATTCCCTGTTCGATTCGTACTGTATCAGCCGACACATCCGGGCAATGTGGGGGCTAGTGCGCGCGCGATCAAAACCATGGGCTTTTCAGACCTTGTATTGGTCAATCCCAGGAATTTCCCCAGTCCGGAAGCGGATGCCCGGGCATCGGGTGCCGTGGATGTGTTGTCGGCCGCCAGCGTGGTCGGCAGTCTAGCAGACGCGGTTGCGGATTGCGGTCTGATTATTGGTGCAAGCGCGAGGCGGCGTCGGCTGGGTTCATTGGAACTTAGTCCCAGACAGTGCGCTGCCGAACTGTTGGCGCATTGCGGACAGATGCCGGTAGCGATCGTATTTGGAACGGAGAGCGCAGGTCTTAGCAATACGGAACTGGATCTGTGCAACGGCACGACGTATATACCGGCAAACCCCGACTACAGTTCCTTGAACCTTGCCATGGCCGTTCAGGTCATCGCATATGAACTGCGGGTTGCGCAAGGGTACGAGGACGCGCCGCAGGATTCGGAGTCGCCGCCAGCGAGTTCCGGCGATATGGAATTGTTTTACAAGCATCTTGAGCGGGTGCTGCTCGCTACCGGATTTCTGAAGCCCGATAATCCTCGTTACCTGATGCGACGCCTACGTCGATTGTTTAATCGCACCCGGTTGGATCAGAACGAATTGAATATCATGCGCGGCATTTTGAGTGCGGTCGTACCGGGTTCGGGAGACGCTCCCGATGTCCCCGGCAACTCGGAGTCCGCTATCTCTGACCACCGCAACAGGGCCAGCTGATGGAACTGCCGGTTTATCTCGATAACGCCTCGACCACGCCGTTGGATCCCCGCGTCGCAGACGCCATGGTGCGATGCCTGCAGTCCAGCGACGGTTTTGGTAACCCTTCGACTGACACCCATGCGCTTGGACGCAAGGCGAGGGCGCAAGTCGAAGCGGCCCGCGATCAGGTGGCAGCGCTGCTCAATGCTGCCCGCGGCGATATCATCTGGACCTCCGGGGCGACTGAGTCAGACAATCTTGCATTGATGGGCGCCGCTTCGTACCGCCGTGTTCGGGGGCATCACCTGGTGACGTCTGCGACGGAACACAAGGCGGTACTGTCAACTTGCCAGCACCTTGAACAGCAAGGGTTTCGAATCACCTATCTGGAGCCTGATCGTGATGGGCTGATTGAGCCGGAGGCGGTCAAGGCCGCAATTACATCCGATACGATTCTGGTTTCGATCATGCACGCGAACAACGAGATCGGGGTCGTCCACGACATTGCCGGCATCGGCGCTGTATGCCGCGAGGCAGATGTGCTATTTCACGTCGACGCGGCGCAGAGCGCCGGCCGCCTGCCGCTGGATGTCCAGCGCCAGTGCATTGATCTGTTATCAGTGACCGCTCACAAAATGTATGGGCCCAAGGGTATTGGCGCACTGTTTTTGAACCGGCAGCGCTTGGGTCGGATTGAACCACTGATGCACGGTGGTGCCCAGGAGCGCGGGTTGCGACCCGGCACCCTGCCGACGCACCAGATTGTTGGCATGGGCAAAGCATTTGAATTGGCCGCCAGCGACATGGACCAGGATATTGTCCGCATCGCAAGCTTGCGCGATCGCCTGTGGGACGGCATTCGCAGCGTGCCGGGCGTCGTGCTGAATGGCCATCCCCAGCAGCGACTCTGCAGCATACTTTGCGTCAGTGTAGGCGGGGTAGAAGGGGAAAGTCTGATGTTTGGCCTGCGCGACCTGGCCGTTACCAGTGGCGCAGCCTGCAACTCGGCTACCGATGAGCCTTCGTATGTCCTGCGCAGCCTGGGGCGTTCTGATCAGCTTGCGCACAGCTCCATTCGATTCAGCCTGGGCAGGTTCACAACCGCCGAGGAAGTTGATTTCGCGGCAACATCCTTCCGGCAGGCGGTCGATCATTTGCATGGCATGCTTCCGGATCGCCACGCGATCGCATCCGGCTGATCCAGTGGAACGCATTTCCACACCCCGACGATGCCGCTGCGGACCGACGCGGCGACGCCACCACCCGATCGAGTGATTACCTTGGAATATTCGCCCGCAGTCGAACTCTATTTTCGCGAGCCGGTCAATCTGGGGTGCGCGGAGAATTTAGTGCCGCATCAGATTCAGGGCGAAGCCGGTTCGCTCGAGCAAGGAACCTGGATTGTCATTCAGGCGGGCGTCGAGGCGGGCCAGCTGGAGACGGTCAAATTTCTGGCCTATGGCTGCCCGCATACAATAGCTGCATGCTGTCGGATGACGGAGAAGCTGGCGGGTGCTGCAGTTGGGGAACTGGTAAACTTCGCGCCCGATTGGCTGACCGATGAGTTGAACATTCCTGTCGAAAAAGCTGGTAAGCTATTGATATTGCAAGATGCTTTACGGGAATGTTTCGACAGATGGAAGACAGCGGCCGGAGAAAACGATGGCAATTACGTTGACAGATAGTGCGGCCGAGCGCGTACGCGAGTTCATCGCGAAGCGCGGGGCGACAGTAGGCCTGCGAGTGGGCGTAAAAAAGACCGGCTGTTCGGGTTTTGCTTACGTCATCAACTACGCAGAGCGCATCGAAACCGACGATGTCGTTTTTGAGGATGCGGGTGTCACCGTTATCGTCGACCGGGAAAGCCTTGGTCTGATTGACGGGACCGAGATCGATTTTGTCAAACAGGGCCTGAACGAGGCATTCAAGTTTCGCAACCCCAAGGCTGCTGGAGAGTGTGGCTGCGGCGAAAGTTTCAGTATTTAGCCTGCGACAAGGCAAAGATGGAAGAAAGAACATTATCGATTATTAAGCCCGATGGAGTTGAAAAGAATCTCATCGGAGAAATAAACCGGCGTTTTGAACAAGCCGGATTGCGGATCATTGCTCTCAGGATGATGCATCTAACGCGCGATCAAGCTGAGGGATTTTATGCTGTGCATCGGGAACGACCGTTTTTTCCAGACTTGGTGACGTACATGACTTCGGGACCCGTCGTCGTACAGGTGCTAGCGGGTGATGATGCCATCGCTTTGAACCGGGAACTCATGGGCGCCACGAACCCCGACGAAGCAGCAGCCGGAACAATCCGGGCCGACTTCGCGCGCAGTATTGAAGAGAATATTGTGCATGGCTCCGATGGACCTGACACGGCGCTGGCTGAGATAGATTTCTTTTTTGATGACGACGCGATATGTACGCGAACTCGCCTTTAGCGTGTCTTCACCCTCTGTCAACCTGTTGGGAATGTCCCGGAGCGCTCTCGAACGATATTTCGTAGAGTGCGGCGAACGTCCATACCGCGCGAGGCAAATCATGCGCTGGATGTATAGGCGGTCGATTATCGATCCTGCTCAGATGACCGATTTAAGCGTCGGCCTGCGAGCCGCGCTGGCCACGACGGTGGAGACAGAGCTCCCACGCGTCAAGAAGCTGCAGCGAGCCACCGACGGCACCTTGAAGTGGTTGCTTGATGTAGGCGGTGGCCAGGAAATTGAGACAGTCTACATTCCGGAACCCCGACGCGGCACTCTTTGCATCTCATCACAGGCAGGCTGTGCGATGGATTGCTCGTTCTGTGCAACCGGAAAACAGGGTTTCAATCGCAATCTGACCGCCGCCGAAATTATCGGCCAAATCATTGTTGCGCGGCGTGCGCTGGATTCGCAAACTGCTGCAATCGGGATTTCGAATGTCGTTTTCATGGGTATGGGAGAGCCTCTGGCGAATTTGCGCGAGGTCGCGGAGGTTTGTGACTTGTTGACCGATGATTTCGGCCTCGCATTGTCGCGCAGACGGGTTACAGTCAGCACTTGCGGGCTGGTACCACAGATAGCTCGTCTGGCAAAGCTGACCAATGTGGCGCTGGCTGTCTCCCTGCATGCGAGTGAAGATGAATTACGAGATGAGCTTGTCCCCATCAATCGGCGCCACCCGATCGGAGAGCTATTGGCTGCGTGCTGGAACTACGCCAGTGAAACGCGTTCGAGAGAAATAACCTTCGAGTACGTGATGTTGGACGGAGTTAATGATACGCCGGCAGATGCGAGCCAACTGGCAGGCCTTTTAGCTGGTAAGCCGGCCAAGGTGAATCTGATCCCGTTCAATTCCTTTCCAGGGACGATTTATCAACGGTCACCACAGCGGGTTATTGATGATTTTCGGCAGGCACTGCTCGATCGTGGGATCATCGCGATTACGCGGCGAACGCGCGGTGATGATATTGATGCGGCTTGCGGACAATTGGCGGGTTCTATCGATAATCGCGTTCTCAGACCCATGGCACAAAGATCCATTCACACGGTGACTCACTTATGACATTTCTGCGGACGATTGCGTTGGTGGCGACACTGGGCCTCGTCGGCTGCGTGACAACGCAGATGAGCGGAGATGCGTCACCGGCTGCGAACCCGAAAGAAGCGGCCCAGATCAATCAGGAACTCGGTATCGCCTACCTGCGGCAGGGCAATTATGAGCAGGCGCGAAACAAGCTCGAAAAAGCAGTCAATGGTGACCCTGACCTCGCTACTGCACACAGTGCTCTGGGGCTCGTTTACGAGCGTCTAGGCGCTATCGATAACGCGGAGGATGAATATCGCCGTGCAGTTCGCCTGGAAGGGAAGGATCCCAATACGCTGAATGCCCTGGCCGTTTTTCTCTGCGCGCAGAGAAACGAACCCGATGATGCGCTTCGCTACTTTGACAGAGCTTTAGAGTATCCGCTGTACCCCAATCGGGTCATGCTGTTTACAAACGCGGGTGTTTGCGCCAGAAAAGTCGACCTGCAAATGTCCGAAGACTACTTTCGTCGAGCGTTGGCACTGGAACCGACGTCCAGCGCGGTTCTTCTGCAATTGAGCGATGTTTCGTTTCAGCAAGGCAACTACCTGCAGTCACGGGGATTTCTCGAGCGGTACATCACGACCATCGGCGTGAGCTCCGCCGTCCTCTGGTTAGGCGTTCAGATAGAAACGGAGCTTGGCGATGCGAAGGCCGCTGAAATCTATGGCCAGCGTTTAAAATCCGAATTTCCGACCTCCATTGAAACCCGGATGTTACTGGAAAAAGAACGCGATGCCGGATAATGAGACAAACGCAGGCTCTAACGGAAGGGATGGTGGCGGCGCCATCTCCCTGGGCGAGCGACTAAGTTCGGCGCGCAATGCACGAGCGATAAGCCTGGAGCAGGCGGCGCGTACGCTACACTTGGACAAGACCGTAGTGGCTGCGCTGGAGGCCGAGCAATTCGAGGCCCTCGGGGCTGCAGTATTCGTCAAGGGACACCTTAGAAGTTACGCGGAGCTGTTGGGCTTGCCGCCGGACGATGTCATCGAAGCCTATCGCCAACTCGATCCGACGATAGACGAGTTACCGGCAACCGTAGAAAAGCAGCAATGGTCCGAACGCGTCAACGTGGCGCTGTGGAGTTTCTGGGCGATGGTCATTGTTGCGGCAATGCTGGTCGCCGTATACCTGTATGAAGGGGCTACAGATCGGGAAGCCGGCCGCATTCGGCAGCAGCGGCTTGCACCGGACCAGGCGACGCCTGCTGTGATAGGCAGCACCGAAGCACGGCAACAGGCAGCTGAGCCGGTGGACAACACTTTGCCGCCGCCAAGTACCGACCCGGTTCGTGGGGCCACAGCCGCATCGCCGCCGTCTGCAACAGAGGACCGCGGCATGGCTGACCCCGTACCCGAACCAGTACCTGCTCCAGAACCGGTTGCTCCGGCCCCGGAAACTTTGGCTGCCGCAACAGCTGAACCCACCGAGCGCGCGCCCACAACGCCAGAATTCGCGGTCGTCAGAGCACCGGCAATTTCAGGTCTTGCCGCCGTTGATCCGGACCGGACGCGCTTGAGTCTTATTTTCAGCGAGGATTCCTGGGTGGAGATCACCGATGCCACCGGCCGCCGCATTCTATATGGACTGCAGCGCGGGGGCGCTCGACGGGAGCTGAGCGGCGAGCCTCCGGTAGTCGTGTTTTTGGGCAACGCGTCGGGCGTCGAGGTTTTGGTTGACGGTTCCGAGTACTCAATTTCCTCCGGCGCTCGACGGGGCAACACGGCCCGATTTGAAATCCAACCGGAAATCCAGCCCTAAGGCACACGTCGATGGCTGAGCAGATTCAGGGCATCCGGGGAATGGGCGACGTGTTGCCTGGTATTACTCCAGTTTGGCAGTCGGTCGAAGGCGTGCTGCAGCAGACGATGCAGGCCTACGCCTATCACGAAATTCGGATCCCGATCGTGGAGCGTACCGAACTGTTCGAGCGCTCGATCGGGGAGGTCACCGATATCGTCGAAAAGGAGATGTACTCTTTCGCCGATCGGAATGGCGAGAGTATTAGCTTGCGGCCGGAAGCAACTGCCGGGATTGTCCGTGCCGGAATCAGTCACGGCCTGTTGCACAACCAAAAGCAGAAGCTGTGGTGTGCCGGCCCCATGTTTCGCTACGAAAAGCCCCAGAGGGGGCGTTACCGGCAATTTCACCAGTTTGATGTGGAGGCTTTGGGTTACGAGGGTCCAGATATTGATGCCGAATTAATCATGATGTCAGCCCGCATCTGGTCTGAACTGAAGCTCGACTCGGTCGAACTGCAGTTGAATTCACTGGGTACACCGCAATCGCGAGAAAAATATCGCGATGCGCTCGCCGGGTATTTCTCCTCCCACGAGGACGCTTTGGACGAAGACAGCCGGCAGCGGCTGCACCGCAATCCTATGCGAATCCTCGATAGTAAGAACCCGGAAATGGAGCCGGTAATTCAGCAGGCGCCAAAGATCAATGAATATCTGGATTCGGCATCCGCCGATCACTTTAAAGTCCTGCAGCAACTGCTCAGTGACGCGGGTATACAGTTCACCGTGAATTCCAGGCTGGTGCGCGGGCTGGACTATTACACGAGGACGGTATTCGAATGGGTAACCGACCGGCTTGGGTCCCAGGGGGCAGTATGTTCGGGCGGCCGTTATGACGGTCTGGTTGAGCACCTTGGCGGCAAGTCGACCCCGGCGATCGGCTGGGCGATCGGCATGGAACGGTTGGTTGAACTATATGAATTGTCGGGACACGCTGACGTTGGCAACGAACGCCACGTCTATATCGTTGCCGTCGGCGACGAAGCGGCGAGGACTGCGTTTCGAATCGCCGAGACCCTGCGGTCTGAATACACCGATCTGTGCGTCGAGATGAACAGCGGTGGCGGAAGCTTCAAGTCGCAGTTCAAACGGGCCGATCGGAGCGGGGCGGCATTGGCTTTGATCCTCGGCGAAGAAGAGGTCAAGTCGGACTTAATCGGACTGAAACCGTTGCGCGAGGAAGGCGATCAGCAACAAATCGCCCTGGCCGACTTGAACACGGCGATTGACGAATTCCTGCAATCCTCAACCAACCCAAGCTAATCGTTAATCGGAGATGATGTGGACGAGTATTTGACGGACCAACAACAGGCTGAAAAGTTACAACGTTGGTGGAAGGAAAATGGAGCATTCGTGATTGCCGGGCTCGTTATTGGCGTTGGCGGCCTGTTTGGCTGGAGGCAATGGCAGGACTATAAGCTGGAGCAGGCGGAAAATGCGTCCGCTGCTTATGAGCAGCTAATACTCTCGATCGGCGGCAATCGTGGCAATGAAGCTGCCGAGCACCTGTTGGTGCTTACAGATGATTATTCGCGGTCACCTTACATCGATCAGGCACGCCTCGCGATGGCAAAAATGCATATGGATCGCAATTCGCCGGCCGAAGCAGCGGAAGAACTGGAATTGTTGCTGGCGCAGAGCGATAACGCACAGTTTCACCACATAGCACGCGTGCGGCTTGCCAAGATCAGGCTGCATCAGGGTGATTACGATGCCGCATTGGCATCTCTGGCACCCGGTGCGCCATCTGCTTTTGTGCCGCAATACCACGACGTTCGGGGCGATGTGTTTTTCGGTATGGGGCGGTTCGATGAAGCGCGTGCGGAGTACGAGCAGGCCTTGTTCACCGCCGCACCGGGCGTGATCGAGCGGGCGCTGGTGCAGGCAAAGCTCGATGATCTGGGCCCGGCGCCGGTGAACCTGCCGGTGCCCGCCGCGGAACCGGCCACCGAAGGCGACGACAGCGTTGGTTCCTTGCCGGATGCTGCTGCCGATAATAAATCGCCGGAGGGCGAATGAGCCGTCTGACCCAGCCGGAATCTTGTGTTCAGCGCTGGCATTCGTGGTGGCACTACCTGGCCGCAGTCCCCCTTGTTATTGCGCTAGGCGCCTGTGGTCTTTTCGGTGGTGATAAGGATGAAGATCCACCAGCGGATCTGGTCAAGTTCAAGTCGACGCTGAAAATCAAGAAGCTTTGGAGTTCAAGTGTCGGGGATGGTAGCGAGAATTTGCGCCTGGCCTTGGCGCCTGCTACCAATGGTGTGCATATCTTTGCGGCAGCCCATGACGGGCGCGTCGCTGCTTTCGACCCCGAAAAAGGCAACAGAATCTGGAAAAATAAGACGGATGTGCCGCTGTCGGCTGGACCGGTAGCTGGGCCCTATCATGTCATTGTCGGCTCTAATGACGGGGATGTCATAGCTCTGGATGCAAAGAACGGGGTTGAATTGTGGCGGGTACAGGTTTCCAGTGAAGTGCTGGCGCAGCCGGCACTATCGGGAAAGCTGGTATTTATACGGACCGTAGATGGAAAACTTACCGCGCTCGACATCGACAATGGGAACCAGGTCTGGGGAGTGCAACAGTCGGTTCCACGACTATCGGTGCGCGGTACCGCGGCGCCGGTGGTCACGAACAGCATGGTGATTTCCGGTTTCGATAATGGCCGGCTGGCTGCCTACGATCTTTCCGATGGAGGACAAGTCTGGAACCTGTTGCTGGACCCGCCTCAGGGACGCACGGAAATCGAACGGCTTGCTGATCTCAATGCGACGGTCAAGGCAGTTGGAAATGACCTTTATGCGGTCGGTTACCAGGGACGTTTGGCATCGGTCGCTGTTGAATCGGGTCAACTGTTGTGGTCACGCGAAATGTCGAGTTATGCTGGCCTGACTGCAGATTTCAACAACCTGTACATTTCCGGCCAACACAGCCAACTCGTCGCCGTGTCCCGTCGCTCTGGTCGTGAAATTTGGCAGAAGGATGTACTGCACAATCGGGACATTACCGGCCCGACAGCCTTCGGCAGCTCCGTGGTAGTTGGTGATTTCGAGGGTTACCTCCACTGGTTTGACCCGGCTACCGGTGAGTTGCAAACAAGGGTCCGCGCGGGATCGGACCGAATTACCACGGCGCCGCTCGTGGTCAGTGATACGCTTTATGTTGTCACCGACGGTGGAAAACTCATCGCTTTCAGAGGCGTCGTACCAAAACGGGAGAGTTAAGACACTGCTTCCTGCAATTGCTCTCGTTGGCCGGCCTAACGTCGGGAAGTCCACGTTGTTCAACCGCCTGACCGGAACCCGGGATGCACTCGTAGCAGACTATCCTGGTCTGACGCGGGATCGCCTCTACGGTTTTGCGGAGGCGATGCCCTCTCCTGCAATCATCATCGATACTGGTGGATTGATTGAAAATTCTGCTGGCTTGAGTGCGCTGATGGCCGATCAAGTGCAACTTGCCGTAGACGAGGCCGACGTTGTCGTGCTGATGGTCGACGCGAAGGATGGGTTGACCCCGGGCGATGAGTACGCAGCGACGCTGGTTCGCAGAACCGGCAAACCGGTGATATTAGCGGTGAATAAGGCTGAAGGTCAGCCCCAGGATGAAAGCGCCGCCGAGTTTTACCAGTTAGGGCTCGGTGACCCGGTCGCGATATCCGCTACCCGCGGTGACCGCATTGAGCTGCTCGTGCAAAACACTTTGGCGGTTTGTCCGAAAGCGGATGCCGATGAAGATTCGGCGGCACAGCCAATGGGTATGCCGATTGCAGTCGTCGGTAGACCGAACGTTGGCAAATCCACACTGATAAATCGATTTGTGGGCGAAGATCGCCTGTTGACATTTGATGAAGCGGGGACGACACGTGACAGCATATTCGTTCCTTTCGAATCAGGTGGGAGTAGCTATGTTCTTGTCGATACAGCCGGTATACGCCGTCGTTCCCGGGTAAAGGCCTCGATTGAGAAATTCAGCATTGTAAAAGCCTTGCAGGCTATCGAAGACTCCGACGCGGTCATCGTATTGTTAGATGCCTGTGATGGCGTTTCCGATCAGGACATTTCGCTGATCGGTCTAGTGCTCGACCGAGGTCGCTCCCTGACAATCGGGCTTAACAAATGGGATGGTTTGCCAGAAGATCAACGCAGTGAAGTGCGTGCGCAGCTCGACCGCAAACTGCCATTTCTCGATTTCGTTGATTATCACTTCGTGTCTGCACTTGATGGCAGTGGGATTTTTGAATTGCTGGAAAGTGCGAAAGTAGCCGCAGAGGCGGCGCAGCGGGATCTGTCTACGAGTTCGCTTAGCGAGGTGCTGAAAGAGGCAGTGACGGCGCATCCGCCGCCGCTGGTACAGGGACGGCGGATCAAACTCAGTTATGCGCATCAGGGCGGTAAACGCCCGCCGATCGTGGTTATTCATGGTAATCAAACAAGTAAAGTGCCCGGCAGCTACCGACGTTATTTGACCAAACGATTTCGCCGGGCATTCGCGCTGCGCGGCACGCCCGTGCGCCTGCAATTCAAGACCAGCCGCAATCCCTTTGCCGGTTTGCGCAATCGCCTTACCCCCAGACAGATGCGCCGGCGCCAACGCCTCAAAGCGCACCGCAAACGCGGTGGTCGCTAGCCGAGCCGATGCCGCCATGCGACCTGTTATGAAGATATAAGCAACTGACGCCGACCGTGAGCGGCTGGCTCAAGCATAATAGCCACCGACAGCTACCAGGCGAGTCATTCCATGGCTGACGCACGACGTATATTTGAATACCCCGAAACCTTCCGGATGCGCCGAGGAGGCGAACTCGAGCGCCCCACAATTGCCTACGAGACCTGGGGTGAGTTGAGCCCGTCATGCGACAACGCAGTGCTGCTGTTTACCGGGCTGTCGCCGTCAGCGCACGCGAGTTCATCACCTGAAGATCCGGCGCCCGGGTGGTGGGAGGAAATTCTTGGGCCGTCGCGTCCGATCGATTCGAACCGTTACTTTGTCATTTGCATGAACTCGCTCGGTAGTTGTTTTGGTTCGACCGGGCCCGCCACAACGGATCCAGCAACCGGCGAACCCTACCGGCTGACGTTTCCGGTCGTGACGCTGGAGGACGTGGCGAGTGCTGGCAAAGCTCTGGTGAGTCATTTGGGTATCGACCGTCTCGAAGCAGTCGTTGGCGCGTCGATGGGTGGTATGACTGCTCTGGCATTTGCGATGTTGTTCAGCGGGTCAACACGAGGCCTGCTGCTGATCTCGTCTGCAATGCATTCGAGGCCGTTTGCGATTGCGCTGCGGTCGCTGCAGCGGGAAATGATTCGCCGCGACCCCGCCTGGCGCGATGGCAACTACCCGCTGGGTGAAGGCCCGGTCACCGGAATGCGGCTGGCTCGCAAGCTTGGAATGATCACCTACCGGTCCGCGTTGGAGTGGCAGCATCGTTTTGGACGCGAACGTGTCGCGGAAGAACATCAATCGGGCGATCCATTTGCGCTGGAATTCGAAATTGAGTCGTATCTCGAGGCACACGCCCAGAAATTTATCGGCCAATATGACGCAAATTGTTACCTGTACTTATCGCGGGCTATGGATTTGTTCGATGTAGCCGAACACCGGGGCACGATCGCAGAGGGGCTGGCGACGGTGGACGCTGAGCGTGCCATGATTGTTGGGGTGACGTCGGACTCCCTGTTTCCGATCGAGCAGCAACGACATTTAGCTGATGAATTAAAAAGCGTTGGCGTTGCAGTCGATTACCGGGAACTGGAATCGATCCAGGGACACGATTCTTTTCTCGTCGATATGGATCGATTCCAGCCCACAGTGCAAAGTTTTTTTTTCGACCGACTGACCAGGGCGCTCTAGTCCGGTCGCGTTTTGTCAACAACAGCCTGCAAACTGCCGCGCGCCAAACGCGCTTCAATCCGATCATTCACGCTGACCTTGCTGGCATCGCGAACAACGGCGCCCGTCTTCGCATCACTAACGATAGCGTAGCCTCTTTGCAAAGTGGCCAGCGGGCTGACCGCTTGCAGGCTGGCCGCGGCGACGGCAAATCGCTTTGCAGCGGCTTCCAGACGTTGGCGCATCGCGTTGTTCAATTTGATCTGCCCCGTTGCAAGGCGGGCTGCCCGGCGCTGCAGCCGGGCTAGCGGTGACGCCGCTGTCAGTTGCCGACGCAACATGCGCAGTTCCCAGCGGCGTTCCGTCAGCTTGTGCTCAAGGTCGGCAACCAGATTTTGGGTTAGAGCGTCCAGCTGTTGTGCCAGCCGCTGCAGGACAGCGCCGGGATGGCTACGCGCCAGCCGGCCCCCAAGCTGCCGCAGGCTCTCACCGCCGGCCTGCAGTACGCGGCGGGTCGCGGCACCGGCGCGGCCGGTTTGCAATTGCAGCTCGCGTAGCAATTCCCGACGATCCGGAACGACGATCTCGGCCGCGCCGGACGGCGTAGGCGCTCGCACGTCGGCGACGAGGTCGGCAATGGTGAAGTCGATCTCGTGTCCGACGCCGGAAACCGTCGGTATCGGACAGGCGTAGAGGCTGCGGGCAACGGATTCCTCGTTAAACGCCCACAGATCCTCTAGCGATCCTCCGCCCCTGGCCAGGATCAGCACATCGCATTCAGCCCGCTGCGCAGCGGTCTTCAGTGCAGCCGAGATCTCCTCTTTCGCACCGGCTCCCTGCACCCGGGTTGGATACAGCACAATTGGCGCCAGCGGGTAACGCCTGCGAAGCACGTGCAGGATGTCCCGGATTGCTGCGCCGCTCGGTGACGTGATCACCCCGATCCGGTCTGGAATCGCCGGCAGTTTTAATTTGTGCGTCTCGTCGAACAGGCCTTCCTCGGCCAGGCTCGCCTTCAACTCCTCGAAGCGCCGACGCAGCAATCCCTGACCGGCTTCTTCCATGTGCTCGACGATGAGTTGGTAATCGCCCCGCGGTTCGTAGATGCTGACCCGGGCTCGCAGCAGTATCTGCAGACCATTGTCAGGCTCAAACTTCAGCCGCCGTTTGGACGACCGGAACATGGCGCAACGCACCTGCGCCTGATCATCCTTCAGCGAGAAATAGATATGGCCAGACGCCGGTCGTGCAAGATTCGAAAGCTCACCCTCCACCCAGATCATCGGCAACTCTGATTCCAGCAATTGGCGCGCTGCCCGGTTTAGCTGGGAAACGGAGAGTATTTCATCGTTCGAAACTATGGCCATGGACGCTAGGCATCTGCCTGATTCGGTTGAGGTAGTTTACGCGGAATTCTACACGGCGTAACATGGCCGGTTTAACCCGCTTACATTGGTTCGAGGCCGTCCATGCGAATTGGCGAGGTCGCACTTACTTTCGACGATGTCCTGCTCCGGCCGGAGTATTCTGATGTGCTGCCCGCCCAAGTCGATCTGAGCACCCGCATTTCCCGGGATATCGAACTCAATATTCCCCTCTTATCGGCTGCGATGGACACGGTGACCGAGGCTAACCTTGCTATTGCGCTCGCTCAGGAAGGCGGCATCGGCGTAATCCACAAAAACATGAGTCCGGCCGAGCAGGGACGCCAGGTTGCGCGCGTCAAAAAGTTTGAAAGCGGCATGATCACCGATCCGATCACCGTATCGCCGGACAAGACCATTCAAGAGGTGATTGAAATCACCCGAGCCAATAATATTTCCGGCGTTCCAGTCGCGGATGGTGGTGAGACGGTAGGAATTGTTACGCACCGGGATCTGCGCTTTGAGACACAGCTCGACGCACCGGTATCCACCGTCATGACTCCGCGCGAAAAGCTGGTAACGGTGCTGGAAGGGGCTGACAAAGAAGAAGTTCTGTCCTTGCTGCACAAGCATCGTATCGAAAAAGTTCTGGTGGTAAACGACCGCTTCGAGCTTCGCGGAATGATCACAGCCAAGGATTTCCAGAAAGCGACTGATTACCCGTTGGCCTGCAAGGATGGTCGAGGTGCATTGCGCGTGGGCGCAGCGGTTGGCACGAGCAGTGACACAGACGAGCGGGTGGCGTTGCTTGTCGAAGCCGGAGCGGACCTGATCGTCGTTGACACGGCCCATGGCCACACTCGTGGTGTGCTCGATCGGGTCAAGGCGATCAAGGCAGACCACCCTGACATGCAGGTGATCGCCGGGAATATCATCAGTGGCGACGCGGCGCAGGCGATTGTCGAAGCCGGCGCAGACGGGGTCAAGGTTGGCGTTGGTCCGGGGTCGATCTGCACGACCCGTGTCGTAGCGGGAGTAGGCGTGCCGCAGATCAGCGCTGTCGCGGACGTAAGCGCTGCGCTCAAAGGCAGTGGCGTGCCGATTATTGCTGATGGTGGCGTTCGTTATTCCGGGGACATTGCCAAGGCCATAGTCGCGGGTGCCTATGGCAGCATGATCGGTAGCCTGTTTGCCGGAACTGAGGAGTCCCCTGGTGAAGTCGAGTTGTACCAGGGACGATCCTATAAATCCTATCGCGGCATGGGCTCACTTGGCGCCATGTCGCAACAGCACGGTTCATCGGATCGGTATCGTCAGGACCCGTCAGCGCAATTGGAAAAGCTCGTTCCCGAGGGCATCGAGGGCAGGGTTCCGTACAAGGGCAGCCTGGTTGCAATCGTGCACCAGCTGGTGGGCGGCATACGTGCTGCAATGGGTTACACGGGCTGCTCCAGCATTCAGGAATTGCGCACGAAGCCGAGCTTCGTTCGCATTACGCACGCGGGTATGCGAGAGAGCCATGTGCACGATGTCACCATCACGAAAGAAGCGCCAAATTACCGCAGCGACTGAAGTGCACGGGGCGATTGCCTGATGCCGACACAGGCTGCCGGACTTCAATCTGCCGCGGCAAGTGTGGTGCAACACCGGATCCTGATACTGGATTTCGGATCGCAATACACCCAGCTGATTGCACGGCGCGTGCGCGAGGCGGGCGTATACAGCGAGATCTTTCCCTGGGACATTGCGGAGTCCGCAATCCGCGATTTTGCTCCGGACGGTTTTATCCTCTCAGGTGGCCCCGAATCCGTCGTTTTGTCTGAACCGCCACGCGCACCGGACCTGGTATTCGACATGGGCGTGCCGGTGCTGGGCGTGTGTTATGGCATGCAGACGATGGCCGCGCAGCTGGGCGGTCGAGTTGCGCCGTCCGCCGAACGGGAATTCGGTTACGCAATGGTTACAACCTCGGCCGATAGCCGCTTGCTGCAGGGCCTTGCCGACGATTTACACGAAAATGGTGATGAACTGCATGTATGGATGAGCCACGGCGATCGCGTGCAAAGTTTGCCCGACGGATTCGAACCGATTGCCAGTAGCGCGAATTCACCGCTGGCAGGAATGGCGGACGAACGCCGAGGCCTCTATGGCGTTCAGTTTCATCCAGAGGTCACGCACACCGAGCAGGGGCAACGAATCATTGAAAGATTTGTCCGGGATATCTGCGCTTGTCCCGATACCTGGCAGCCGGGCAATATTATCGCGCGCGATATTGAAAATATTCGTCGACAGGTCGGCGGCGAGCGGGTTCTGCTGGGGCTGTCGGGCGGGGTGGATTCGTCGGTCGTGGCGGCCTTGCTGCACGAGGCGCTGGGCGACCAACTCATTTGCGTATTCGTGGACCATGGCCTGCTGCGCCTTAACGAGGGTGATCAGGTCATGGCGGTGTTCGCCGAGCATCTGGGCGTCGACGTCGTTCGAGTAAATGCTGAAGACCGTTTCATGGCCGCGCTGGCGGGTGTCAGTGATCCGGAGGAAAAGCGCAGGCGCATCGGGAGAATGTTCATTGAGGTGTTCGAGGAACAGGCGGCTGCGCTCGAGGACGTCCAGTGGCTCGCCCAAGGAACGATCTACCCGGACGTTGTCGAATCGGCTGGGTCCAGCACCGGTAAGGCACACGTCATCAAATCGCACCACAATGTCGGTGGTTTGCCGGATCGGATGCAGCTGAAATTAATTGAGCCGCTGCGCGATTTGTTCAAAGATGAAGTTCGGAAAATCGGTGTAGAGCTCGGCTTGCCGCGTGATCTTGTCTACCGGCATCCGTTTCCTGGACCTGGTCTGGCTGTTCGTATTCTGGGCGAGATTAAAAAAGAATATGCCGACCTGCTGAGAGCCGCTGACGCAATCTTTATCGATGAATTGAGGCAAGAGGGATTGTACGATCAGGTCAGCCAGGCGTTTGCCGTGTTCCTGCCGGTTAAATCAGTCGGCGTTATGGGCGATGGTCGCCGTTACGACTACGTGATTTCACTGCGAGCCGTCGAGACGGTTGATTTTATGACGGCCAGTTGGGCGAGACTCCCGTATGAGTTTCTCGACCACGTGTCCCGGCGTATCATCAACGAAGTTCCCGGCGTATCGCGAGTCACTTATGATATTTCTGGCAAACCGCCGGCGACTATCGAATGGGAGTAAGTGCACGATACCTCCGCCGAGGGTTCGTCTAGCTGACCGGTATGTTTTCGCGCGACGAAGGCTATATGTCCGAGGCGCTGAATCTGGCGCGCCAGGCAGGCGAGGCCGGTGAGGTTCCGGTCGGGGCCTTGCTGGTTCAGAATGACACGGTACTGGCGCGTGCCTTCAACCAGCCGATTGCCGTTAACGACCCCACCGCCCATGCCGAAATGCTGGTCCTTCGGGAAGCTGCCCGCAAGATTAAAAACTACCGCCTGCCAGGTACCACCCTGTACGTGACATTGGAGCCGTGCCCGATGTGCGCCGGAGCGATGGTGCATGCACGGGTCTCAAGGCTGGTTTTTGGCGCAGTCGATTCCCGGAGCGGGGCCGCCGGGAGCATATGCGATATTGCGCGATCGGATGTTTTGAACCACCGGCTGGAGGTGACCGGCGGGGTTCAGGCGGCTGAATCCACAACACTGCTACAGGAATTTTTTCAGGTCCGCCGATAAGCTCCGACGCGGTCTGGTTGAGTTGGGTAGGCTCAGTCGGCGACCTGCCGCTAGCCGCTGGATGGAGATGCACTGCCCGCTTGAGTTGCAGGCTCAGGCTCGCGCCGAATCTCGTCGTCGCTGAGCCATTGCATGATGTCGTAGTAGGTACGGATATTCTCAACATACTGCACTGGCTCCCAGCCGCGAGCGTACCCGCCCGGCAGCTGGCGGTGCCATTTCTGTTCCGCCAGCAATGGCAGGGCCTGCTTCACGTCGATCCACCGGTCAGGGTTGTCGCCCCGCAGCCGCGCAATTGCCCGCGCATCCTGCAAATGCATGTAGCCAACGTTGTAGGCAGCCAGCGCAAACCAAGTGCGATCCGGTTCTTTGATTTCAGCCGGAATTCGTTCCTTTAAGCGCCTGAAATACATCGCACCGCCGAGAATACTCTGCTCCGGATCAACTCGGTCGGTAATGCCGAGCGCCCCAGCGGTCCGCTTTGTCAGCATCATTAACCCGCGCACACCGGTTGGCGAAACGGCCTCCGGATTCCAATGCGATTCCTGGTAGCCGATGGCGGCCAGCAAGCGCCAGTCTATGCCGGTTAGGTCGGCCGCTCGTTCAAAGCTCGGCTGGTATCCCGTGAGCCGATGCTCGTAGTGCCGAATAAAGGTCAGTGTTCCGACGTAATCGAAACGGCTGGTCGGTCCGTAATACCGGTCCAGTATGCGCTTGAGGTCACCGTTGCCCCTGATGAATTGAAAGTAGCGTTCTGCTTGTTGGATCAGGCTGCGGTCATAGCGTTTCGGCAATGCCCAGGCAAGCTCATTGCTTTCGCCCATGTCGAAAGCCACCCGGATATTCGGAACCTGGTTTTGATATACGGAGAAGACGGTTGAATCGGCGACCGTGTAGTCTATGGCTCCGCCCGCAACCTGCTTTATCAGTTCCGCCACTTCAACATGGGGATTTTCGGTCCACGCGAGATCCCGGTTGGTTTGCCGGATTTCCGCCAGCGTTTCTACGTAGCTGGTTCCCGATACCACTTCGAGGTGCTTGCCGGCCAGATCATCGATCGTTTTTGGCTTAGCCGTCCCCAGTTTATAGATCAAATGTTCTGTGACGTCCTGATAGCCCGGACCAAAATCAACACGCTTGGCGCGTTCCCGTGTGACGCTGATGCCGGCCGCCGCTAAATGCGCATCGCCACGCTCGATGGCTGGCAGCAGTTCGGAAAAACGGTTTGTGGTTTCCAAACGGAGTTCAACGCCCAGAAACCTCGCGAATCCCTCGATCAGATCGTACTCCGGACCTTCGGGACCCTCGGGGCCTTTGTAATAGGTCGTCGGGTGGTTTCGGGTCAGAACGCGCAGTTCCCCCAGCGCCCGCACTTCTTCGAGTAAGGAGTGAGGTTTCGAACACGTCCCGAGCAGGACGGCAAACAGAATCATGAGGGATTTTTTCATGGGTCGTGCCGGTACGATGGCCGGGGTCAGCATCGCGGCCTATGTTGTTCCGCGCCAAAACTACCACGTGAGGTGCCACAGATACCATTGAACAGTGCCAAATTCAGCATACCTATGTCTTATGTTAATTCATTATATAACAATAAGTTACATTAATTTCGTAATGTCAGGCTTAGATATCTGTCCAACTTGAGGGATCGATGGGCTTGCCTTCCGATGCACGACAAACGGCCGGTTCCCGCCGAGTGATTCGCCGCTGCGTAGGCCAGGATTAGCCCGAAAAGATCGAGACCTTCGTGATCATGACGAAGATGATGTAAATCGTAACAAAGGTCGTTGCGATGCCACGGTACATGGCCTGCCGGACGTCCCGTTTGGGGTCGGCAGCATGTGTGTCCACGGCATAACGAATGAGGTCTGGCACAAGCTGCAAAGCTGCCATAAACCAAAATGCGATGTAGGCGTCCCGGGCCCACGGCGCGCCTTCAAAACCACCGAAATACCCGTTAACGAGCATCAGCCCGGCTAGAGGCACGATGATCGACGTCGGCATCGTGATGCCGAGCGCCATCTTGCGCAGCATCGCTCGGGCCATTACACCGGTTTCATGATTGGCACGCATTCGAATTCGCATGGCCCAGATGTTGCTGAATAATGTGTGCCCGACGAACGCGAAGCCGGCGAATTCGTGGATTACCAGCAGGGTGAGTTGCCCGGTGGCCGAGTTCGCGAGAAACGACGGTGGGTTGACGACGACGCCGAGCAGCGGCAGCGTGTACAGACCCATGACAATAAAAAACAGCGAATAGCGGATCAACTTGTCCCGGTTGATTCCGGAACCGGCGGTTGTGGCCGCCACGGTTTGCTCTGAAGACTGACCGGCGTCCGACATCGCTTCCTCCTCAATGACCCGTGGTCTCGTTTTGCTGGGGCGCAATAATGGCGGTTTTTTGATTGTCTGACTACCTTCGTTTCATTCTTGGCTGCGCGTTGTCATCCGCCAGGCCAACAAGGTATTGAAAAACAACAAAGACAAACGAGTCCTGCGGGGTGCCAGGCCGGCAGTTACTCCCTATAATCCCGGCCTGCGCCGGAGGGATGCCGGAGCTGGTCAAACGGCCCTGACTCGAAATCAGTGGGGGGCTTTGCCCCACGGGGGTTCGAATCCCTCTCCCTCCGCCAGTAATTAAAAACGGGCCTTTCTGGGCCCGTTTTTAATTACCAGTGAGGGGGAGCCAGGTGAGAACCCTTGTTCGACTCGGGTCCGCTATCCGAATCATGCAGTGATCCGGATAGCGGGGAGAGCTTGCGCCCGCGAAGCGGGCGATAGAATCCTTCTCCCTCCTCCGTTGATTCGATGAGTGTCCGCTAACGACGCAAAGTGCCGCACAGGATGTGCAAATGTCGCGCGACGTGCATGGACGCACTAGTGTCGCGGAGGACATGGATGTCCGAGAGCGACCGGACATCAGCGTCACCATCACTTGTTTGATCGTTTTCGCGTTCGAACGAAGCGCAGCGGAGCTTCGGGTATTTTAGTATTTTCGCCCTGTTTCCTGCGCGCGGCGGCCCGGCGCCGTTTGCGCCGTCGGTGGAGCAGAGCGATGACGACGACAGCGGCGACGATAGTTAAAGCCAGAATCTGTTGGGTGGATTCTTCCATCGGGATGCCGCTGGTCCGCGAAACTTAACTTCCTAGCTGGTTCGCGAGCAGTGCGCCGAGATAGCCCAGAGTCGTCATGTAGACCCAGGCGAACGCCGGCCAGGTCCAGCCGTTGGTCTCGCGGCGCATCATCGCGATGGTTGCGGCGCATTGCAGGCAGAACGCGTAAAAAATCAGCAGGCCGACCGCCATTCCCAGCGTGAATACGGATTGCCCGTTCGGCCAGGTTGCGCTCCGCAGGCGGTTGGCGAGGCGGGCGTCAGTTTCGTCCACGTCAGAGCCGACCGCGTAAATCGTTCCGAGCACAGCGACGACAACTTCCCGCGCGGGAAAACTTGCGATGACGGCCGCGGAAACTTTCCAGTCCCAGCCCAACGGTGCAAACACCGGTTGCACTGTCTTGCCCATGCGCCCGAGGTAACTTTGTTCCAGATAAGCTGAGGCTTCGGCGTCGTTGATCGCTGCGAGTCGGCTGGACAGAGCAGTATCGTTTAGCGTTGCCGCTGCGGTTACCCGTTCGGCGTCAAATTGATCGGCGATCACCTCGGTGCGCGGAAAGTACGCCAGCGCCCAAACGACGACTGCGACGGTGAAGATGATGGTGCCGGCGCGCACGAGAAAGATTTTTCCACGGTCGAGTAAGCGAATCAGCATCGACTTTAAATTAGGCAGACGATACGGTGGAAGCTCGATCAGGAACGTTGGGGTGGGACCCTTCAGGGCAGAGCGCTTCAACAGCAGCGCGGTGAATATTCCGCCGAAAATGCCCAGCATATACAGGCCGAATAACACCAGGCCCTGCAGATTAATGATCCCGAAAAAGAAATGTTGCTGCGGTATGAATGTGCCGATCAGCAAGGCGTATACCGGCAGGCGCGCCGAGCAGGTCATGAACGGGGCGGCCACTATTGTCGCAATTCGATCCCGTCGGTTGGGGATGACCCGGGTGGCCATAATGCCTGGGACCGCGCAAGCGAAACTCGACAGCATCGGAATAAACGACTGGCCGGATAGCCCACATTGCCGCATCAGGCGGTCCATCAGAAATGCGGCGCGGGCCATATAGCCCGAATCCTCGAGAAAGATGATGAATGCAAACAGAATCAGGATTTGCGGCAGAAAGACAACGACGCTGCCAACCCCGCCGATAACGCCGTCGACCAGCAGACTGGCGAGCGCGCCGGGCGGCAGCAGCGCCAGCAGGCTGCCCCCGAGCCACGCGGTGCCTGCGTCGATAAGATCCATAACCGGCGTGGCCCAGGAAAACACGGCCTGAAACACCGTGCCCATGACCAGTACGAATAAAATGGCACCAATCAGCGGGTGATTCGTTATGCGATCAGCCCGGTCGAAAATGCTCCGAACCGGTTTTCCACGGGTTTCGACCCGCTTCATGATGTAGTCGATACCGATGTAGCGACGCTTGGCTTCGACTGCAGCCAGCGACTTGCCGCCACCGATACTGGATCGGATCTCCAATATTTTGGCGACTACTTCATGACCGCCCAGGCTGGCCAGCCGCTTCTCCGCCTCGCCGCCATCATCAATAATCGCTCGTTCCGTCTGGTATTCGAGTTCAGTCGGGCCAGCGTTGGGCAAGTCCCGCGCGATGGTTTTGGCAGCGTTTCGGACTTCCTGCATGACCAACGGACGGTTCGCCGGGCCCTGCTCGAGTGCATCGGCGAGCGCCTGTTTCAGCTCATCGATCCCCCGGCCAATGGTTGCGACAAACGGTACGACGGCGGAGTCCAGCAACATCGCAAGTTCTTCGCAATCGATGCGTATCCCTTTCCTGTCAGCCAGGTCGGACATATTCAACGCCAGCACAATCGGCTTGCCGAGTTCCAGGATTTGACTGACCAGGAAAAGATTACGCCGCAAGTTGGCGGCATCAACGACAATTAATATCGCATCCGGTGGTTCCAGGTCGTCCTGGCCGCCCATCAGCACATCGATTGCAACCATTTCGTCTGGCGATTGCGCAGACAAAGAATACGCCCCAGGCAAATCGATTAGCGTTGCCTCCTGATCACCAAGATTCGTTATGCCGGTGTGCCGCTCGACCGTGACTCCCGGGTAATTCGCAGTTTTCTGTCGGAGCCCGGTTAGCGAATTGAACAGGGTGCTTTTGCCGGTATTCGGGTTACCGATGACGGCGATGGTTGCCCGCGCAACAGCGTCCGAGCTATGAGAGCTCTGTGGGGGAGGCCGCGCCTTCGCCGCTGCCTCAGACACCGACGGCATTGCCGGTCACTATTTCTATTCGCCGTGCTTCGTCGCGGCGCAAGGACAAGGCATAACCCATGACTTCGACCTCGACGGGATCGCCACCGAGCGCTTTTCTCAGCATTTCGATTTCAGAGCCTTCGAGCAAGCCAAGCGCCATCAGGCGCTGCACCAGCGGTCCTTCGCCACTGATGCTAGAAATCGTGCCTTTTTGGCCAGGTTTAAGATCGTCCAGGGTCATTGGTCGTGACTGCATTCGGGATGATCCCCAATTGTAAATGAGAATCATTGCTATTTAAAACACCCAGGCATGGCCCCAGGCGGGCTCGCCGGCCAGCCGGGAGGCGAAGCTTGGTCTAAAGCACGTGACTTACCGACCTGCGGACAGGCACGTCCTAGCCTTCGTCGCTCGCTGACGATGGTAATGATAAGTCTTGCTGTATCGGTTTGAGACAAGTTAGGCTTCGCCTCAACTTAAGTCCGGAATTAGTCTTGGGATAGGGAGATTCCTTCAGTGATCGAACCCAAAAACGGTCCCCAGCCGCGCTATCGAGAACTAGCGTCGCAGTTAATGGATCAAATCGATTCCGGCAAACTGTCGCTTGGCGATAGATTACCCGGCGAACTCGAGATGGTCTCTCGGTATCAGGTTAGCCGGTTTACCGTGCGTGAAGCCCTGCGCATCCTTGAAAATCGAGGCTTCATTTCCCGGCAGCGCGGCAAGGGCACGGTCGTAACATCGGTAATCCCCTCGGAAGCATACCGGCAGACGATTTCATCACTCGACGAATTGCTGATGTACCCGTCGGGCACCACACGAAAACTGATCTCGGTCGAGCAGGTTCCCTGCGATGAGTCGGTCCGCAAATGGACGGAATGCGAAGAGGGTGCGGCCTGCACAAGATACTCCCAGGTCAGGAGCCGGGCCAGCGACGGTGTCCCGCTATGCTGGCAGGATATCTACCTGCGCGATACGATGCAGAAATACGGGCGCTGGCTGAATTCGGGTAAGAACATTCCGGATCCGAAAATCTTCAAAGACGGTGCTCCATCATTGCAGACGGTCGCCATTGATATTTGCGCCGGGCACGTGGAGCCACACATGGCCGGACCACTGAAAGCAGAGCGCGGCTCACCGACACTTTGTGTCGTGCGCCGGTTTGTCAATCAGGACGGCAAGCCAATGTCGGTGTCGGTGTCCGAGTACCCGGAAGGGCGGTACACATTTTCACTGGAGTTTACCCGCGAGTGGCGGCCTGAGTAAGGTCTCGTCGGGTCGGAGCGCGAGCGTTTATCGGTCCGCTGTATCTTTTAGCGCTAACAATTCGATTTCGTAGGCACGAGCGAATTCCTCGCTGAATAGCTGCGGAATCTGTTGCTCGGTTTGGCGCGTCAAAAACCCGTAAGCTTTTTCGTAAATTTCCCAGTATCTCGACTTGTTTGATCCGCTGGCAGTGGAGCCGCGTTTTTCCTTGCCGGTCACCTGACTTTTCAGACCATCGGGATCAAAATGTGTCAAGTAGTCTTCCAGCGCATGACACATGGCTCTGATCATAGCCTGGTGCCGGATGTTAACTGCGCGAAACGCGTCCGATACACCAGCCGGCGCCGATAAATAATCTTCACTGCGATCGCCGAGCAGATATTTTAGAGTTGACTCCAATTCACCGGAAAAGCGCAGCGGATTGTTGCGCCCAGTCATGTCCTCATTGTTTGACAATTCGAACGTCTGTATCAGGTTCGATTGCATATGCTGCAGGTCCCGCAAGCCCAGCACGAAAGCCCTCAGTAATTGACCGACGGTCTGCAAAACGTGGTTTGCGGGCATGCCAGCCAGGTCCTGGCGCTTCAACCCGGCAGATTTCAGCAGTGCAGCCACTGCTTTGTCCACGCCTTCAGCTGTCGCGTCCTTGGATGCCGGTTGTTCTTCCACCGCACTCGGTTCGGCAGAGTCGTCGTTCGTTTCCAGGTGCGGCGCAAGCGCAAAATCGTCGGAGATCTGGTCTGCCGCAAGCATCGACAGCTCCATGGATTCATCTTCGGGCACGAGCTGGGCTCGCACGATCGAATCGCGCATTGTGTCTTCAGCCGAATTCGTGTCATCACCGACGAGTGCGGCCTCAATCTCGTAGTCACCGATCCTGAGGCGGTCACCGTCGAACAGTCGTTGGGGATTCCCTTTGCCGACCGCCGAGTCCGACCCATTGATGTAAACGCCATTTCGGCTGGTATCGATTAGATAATAGGCGCCAGCCTGAAAGTCGATCACTGCATGCTGACTGGACAATATGCGGCTCGCGTCCGGCAGGGCCCAGTAACAGTCGAGGCTCCTCCCGATACTGCCACCACGAGCCGGAAACTCCACGACATGGTTTTCACCCAGCGAGATGCGATTCTTGCTGACTACCTGCAAACGCAGCGGCATAACACTTTTCTATCCAGAGAATGATTCGATACACGACGAAGCGCCGGCAGGGCCCGCTACCGGGTTTTCCCCAAGTACATGTTGTCTGATCGCCGGGGGCACGGCTCGGGGACAGGTCACAGTTTCGCGGCCGTGCGGCTGCAGCTATTGCCCTGACACAGTTGCGATGCAACTGGGTTATAATTCGCCGCCTGTCAACCGGATCAATTTGACTTAATACAGAGCGTTATCAGGCTGGTGGGCTGGAATGACCGGTTCCATTCCGGTTGGGCTGAACTGAACTCTTGCTTCGGGTTCAATCAATCGATTAGAAACCATGCAATTGAACCAGTACGATTGTCTGGAGGGGTGAGTATCTTCTTATGGCGGCGCGGCATATATACAAGATCATCTTCGTGAGTCAGGGGAAAATGTACGAGATTTATGCTCGCAGTGTTTCCCAGGGTTCATTATTCGGATTCATCGAAGTCGAAAAGTTGGTTTTCGGCGAGCGCAGTTCCGTTGTCGTCGATCCGTCCGAAGAGCGCATTAAGTCGGAATTCGAGTCGGTCAAGCGAACGTACATCCCGATGCACGCGGTGATTCGCATTGACGAGGTCGAAAAGCAGGGTGTTAGCAAGATCAGTTCGGTCGAGGGTGGCAACGTGACTCAGTTCCCGATGCCCGTGTATCCGCCGGGCGGGCAGGGCACGGATAAGGGAAATTAGCAGGCACCTGCATTGAGCGAACCGGGGATCGTTGTACCAGGCCAAACGCCGATGTTACAACTGCCTGGGCCCCCAGCTTTCTCTGCGTTCCGTCTCGACCGGCTGTTCGAAATTCTGCGCAATGGTCCGGCGGACATCACCGGACTGACCGCACGCTATATTCATTTTGTCGATCTAGAGCGTCCGCTCGAAGCGCATGAACAAACAATTCTCGAGAAGCTGCTGCAATATGGCCCAGCAATGCTCGAGCCGGATGAACTCGATAAGCAGTTCTTGATCGTTCCCCGGCTTGGAACAATTTCCCCCTGGTCGACCAAAGCGACTGACATCGTTCAGATCTGCGGTTTGACGATGGTGCGCCAAATCGAGCGCGGTATCCGTTACTCGGTAACGGGAAGCAGACCCATTGACGCCGTGCTTTTGGCTGATATTGCTGCGCGACTTCACGATCGGATGACGGAGACCGTATTGCTGGGAGAGGCTGGGCACGCTGAACTTTTTGGTGTGCACGATCCGGCGCCATTGAATCGAATACCGCTGACCGGGGCCGGTACTGCGGCTTTAACAGAAGCCAACGAGCGCTTCGGGCTCGCGCTGTCGGCTGATGAAATTGAGTACCTGGCCGATAGTTACCGTTCGTCTGGCCGCGATCCAACGGATGCGGAACTGATGATGTTTGCGCAGGCAAACTCAGAACATTGCCGTCATAAGATTTTCAATGCGGGCTGGGATATCGACGAACATGAACAGGAGCACAGCCTGTTCGATATGATTCGTACCACACATTCCGCCAATCCGGACGGTGTGCTGTCGGCCTACCGGGACAACGCCGCGGTAATTGAAGGCGGACCAGCCGGCCGGCTGATTGCTGATCTGGCCACAGGTCGATATCGATACGTTACAGAAGACGTGCATATCGTCATGAAGGTCGAGACGCATAATCATCCCACTGCAATCGCCCCATTTCCCGGCGCTGCAACCGGCTCCGGGGGTGAAATTCGTGACGAAGGTGCGACCGGGCGTGGAGCGAGCCCGAAAGCAGGGCTGATCGGTTTCTCGGTGTCCCATTTGCGCATTCCCGGACATGAGCAGCCGTGGGAAAAGACCATCGGGCGCCCCGACCGGATTGCGTCGCCGATGGAGATCATGCTGGCCGCACCGGTCGGTGGGGCCGCTTTTAATAACGAGTTTGGGCGGCCGAACATACTGGGTTATTTCCGTACTTTCGAAGCACCTGCCGAACCCGGTAGCGATTTTAGCTACGGGTTTCACAAGCCAATTATGATCGCCGGTGGGCTGGGCAATATTCGCCCGGCGGACGTCGAAAAGGCCGAGGTACCAGACGGCGCAGCGCTGATCGTTATCGGCGGACCGGCGATGCTGATTGGTCTTGGTGGTGGTGCAGCTTCATCGATGGGTAGCGGCAGCAGCAGTGAGGTTCTGGATTACGCTTCTGTACAACGCGGCAATCCGGAAATGCAACGTCGAGCTCAGGAAGTCATCGACAGTTGTTGGCGCCTTGGCATGACCGAAGGCCGCGACAATCCGATAGTAATCATCCACGATGTCGGCGCTGGCGGTCTATCAAATGCAATTCCCGAACTCGTCGACCACAGTCACCGCGGTGCTGTCGTACAGCTTCGGGACATTCCGAACGCTGAACCCGGCATGTCCCCGCTGGAAATTTGGTCCAACGAAGCTCAGGAACGTTACGTGTTAGCGATTGAACCGAAGGATCTGGAATTATTCGGACAAATTTGCAATCGCGAACGGTGCCCATGGGCAGTGATTGGCCAGATCGATCAAAGCGGTCAACTCGTGGTCGAGGATCGGGTGTCGGGGGAACGGCCGGTCGAAATGCGCCTCGATACGCTGCTGGGCAAGCCCCCACGGTCGGTCGTGCAGATAACCAGGCAGTTGCGGGAAATACCGGACTCGGAATTGAGCGACATCGAATTAGACGAAGCGTGCCGTAGAGTGTTGTGTTTTCCGACCGTCGCCGACAAGTCGTTCCTGATTCACATTGGCGATCGAACGGTGGGTGGACAGGTTGCCCGTGACCAATTGGTAGGGCCGTGGCAAGTTCCCGTCAGCGATGTCGGTGTGACAGCGCGGGGGTTCGAAAGCTACGCAGGGGAGGCGATGTCGATGGGCGAACGCAGCCCGGTCGCGGTGCTGGATCCATCCGCCTCGGGCAGACTCGCTATTGGAGAGGCCCTGACTAATCTGGCGGCGGCCGACGTGGGCGGAACCGATCAGGTGCGCCTGTCGGCTAATTGGATGGCCGCGTCCGGTCACCCGGGCGAGGACCAGGCATTGTTCGACACCGTGTCCGCGGTAACTTCCGGATTCTGCCAGGAGCTCGGCATTGCGATACCGGTTGGCAAAGACTCGCTGTCTATGCGAACGCGCTGGACCGACAACGGTCATGCGCAGACAGTCGCTGCCCCACTGTCGTTGATCGTATCGGCATTTGCGCCGGTCAAGGACATTCGCCGCACGTTGACTCCGCAACTGCGCGACGAGTCCGGCACGGGACTGTATATGATCGATCTTGGCGAAGGGCGTGACCGGATCGGTGCCTCTTGTTTGGCGCAGGTCTTCGGGGTATCGGGCGGTTCGCCGGCAGACGTAATAGCCACCGGTTTATTGCGCGGTTTCTTCGACGCAATCCAGGCACTGAACCACAATGAACTGGTATTGGCTTACCACGACCGGTCGGATGGGGGGCTGTTCGTAACCCTCTGCGAAATGATGTTTGCCGGCCGGCGGGGAGTCGAGATCGACCTTGACGCCGATGGCGATGCGCTGCTGCGAGCGTTATTCAGTGAGGAACTCGGCGCCGTGCTGCAGATCCGGGATCGCGATGCCGCCAAAGCCATGCAACTGATCGACGCGCAGGGTTTAGCGGCCGTAACCCGGCGCATCGGTAGCGTGACCGATACGCCGCGTATGCGAATATCTGCGACAAACAAAATCGTGTTGGATGCTTCCCGCGCTGAACTTCAAAAACAGTGGTCTGAGGTCAGCTACCGGATGCAGGTGCTGCGCGACAATCCCGAAACTGCCCGCCAGGCTTACGCGTCGATTGAGGATGACTCCGATCCCGGGCTGAATCCACAAATTGGTTTTGCCGCTGACGATGACGTGGCCGCAGCGTTTATTGCCGGTGGTGTCCGACCTCGGGTAGCGATCCTGCGCGAGCAAGGGGTAAATAGCCAGATAGAGATGGCAGCGGCTTTTTACAGGGCGGGTTTTGAGCCGGTGGATGTGCATATGACCGATCTGTTGGAGGGCCGGCGTGCTTTGGCATCGTTCCATGGCATCGTCGTTTGCGGCGGCTTTTCATACGGCGACGTATTGGGTGCCGGTGGGGGATGGGCAAAATCGATACTGTTCAATTCCCGCGCCCGTGAACAGTTTCAGGCGTACTTTGAACGTTCCGACCGGTTTACGCTGGGCGTTTGCAACGGGTGCCAGATGCTCGCGGGGCTGAACAGCATCATTCCCGGCAGCGAACACTGGCCCCGTTTTGTCACCAACCTGTCGGAACAGTTCGAGGCCAGGCTCAGTCTCGTCGCGGTCGAGGATTCGGCGTCCATACTGTTGAGCGGGATGCCGGGCAGCCGATTACCGATTGTCACTTCGCACGGTGAGGGACGCGCAGAATTCGCCGCTGCCACAGATTTAGAAGATTGTAGCCGCAACGCACAGGTCTGCATTCGCTATGTTGATAACCACGGTCGAGTAACCACGGAGTACCCCGCCAACCCGAATGGGTCGCCCGAGGGCATAGCAGGGCTCTGTTCGACCGACGGCCGCGTAACAATCCTGATGCCACATCCGGAGCGCGTCTTTCGGACGGTGCAGCACTCTTGGCATCCGGACCACTGGGATGTGGACGGTCCCTGGATGAGAATGTTCCGCAACGCGCGCGTCTGGGTAAATTAACCGGCGCCAGTGGAACGGGAATTCTCGGCATCCAGCGATGACACTTTTGTCTCTGCCTGATCCGCGAAAAAACGCCGTACCTCGAGTGCCCGCCGTAGCCGGGCCTCTCTTATATAAGACTGGTACAGAAGGTCCTTGAGCGTTTCCAACAGCACAGCCGCCTCGCCGCGTTCTACCGCCGGTGGCGGCGATTTATTATCGGCAGCGCCAAGCAGGATCTGTCGGACGGTCGTGAAAACGGAGTCATCGAGATCGGCAATCTCTCGAATTTCCTCAAGCTGATTGAACATTGTCAATTTTCCTCGGTCACCGAGATCGTCGATTACCGCGTCGGCCGTTAATCGGCTCATCGCTGCAAACGCTTGCAGCAAACCGTATCGGTAACAACCCAATGCCTCCCGGAAAGTAAACGCTACCTGTTCGGGGAGGTAGTTAAAATTGAATTTTTCCGCCGGGCGCTCGACCTCGTGGGCAGCAGAGTGAAAAATGATCCTGTCCTGCTGGTATCGTCGAACGCGAAACTTCAGAAAGACCGGTGAATGGCAGGCATCGCACTGAAAAACCATGCCTACTTGCCCGGGTTTTTTTGCCTGCAGAATCTTAAACCCCGGTGCAGCCATAAGGGCCATGTGCGCGTTGGCCTGACAGTGGGGGCACTCGATGCTGCCGGAAACGGGTTCCCGGTTAAACCGGTTGCTGGACTCGAGTTGAAGCGGCATAGGCTGGGGTTATTGTTTTCCGAATTATGGTTTCCGGATTCAGTGAAATTCTAACCTAAACAGGGAGTTGTGTGTTACTCCAGTGACCGGGCTTACGAGGCGAGCGGTTTGTAGCGAATTCGGTCCGGCCGGTCCGCCGCGTCGCCAAGGCGGCGTTTGCGGTCTTTCTCATAATCCTGATAGTTGCCGGCGAAGAATTCGATCTGGCTGTCTCCTTCGAATGCCAGGATGTGGGTCGCAATGCGATCGAGGAACCAGCGGTCATGGGAGATCACAACGACGCACCCGGGGAAATCCAGTAGCGCCTCTTCAAGCGCGCGCAGGGTTTCAACATCCAGATCATTGGTTGGCTCATCGAGTAGTAGTACGTTACTGCCAGCCTTCAGAACCTTCGCAAGATGCACGCGATTGCGTTCGCCGCCGGACAGTTCACCAATCCTCTGTTGTTGTTGGGGCCCCTTAAAGTTAAAGCGGCCGACAAAACCTCGCGAGGAGGTTTCGTAGCTGCCGACGCGGATCAGGTCCTCACCATCGGAAATCTCTTCCCACACGGTCTTACTGTCGTCGAGAAACTGGCGTGACTGATCGACATAGGCCAGTTCCACCGTTTCACCGAGCCGGATATCGCCACTACTCGGCTGCTCCTGTTCAGTAATTAGTCGAAACAGCGTTGTTTTGCCCGCGCCATTCGGTCCTATGACTCCGACAATCGCCCCCGGCGGGATCTGAAAATCCAGTGCCTCAAACAGTAGTCGGTCGCCGAAACTCATTGCGAGTTCGCGGGCCTCGATCACCAGTTCGCCTAGCCGTGGACCGGGTGGAATATAAATCTCGTTGGTTTCCTGGCGCTGCTGATATTGCCTGGAAGACAATTCTTCGAAACGGCTCAGCCGGGCCTTGCTTTTTGCCTGGCGCGCTTGCGGGCTGGAACGCACCCATTCCAGTTCCGCTTTTATGCTTTTTTGTCGTGCCGCTTCGTGCTTTTCTTCGATCGCAAGACGCGCCTCTTTTTGCTCTAGCCACGACGAGTAGTTTCCCTGCCACGGAATACCATGCCCACGGTCCAGTTCGAGAATCCAACCGGCAACATTATCGAGAAAGTACCGATCATGGGTCACGGCAACAACCGTTCCGGGGTACTGTTCCAGGTAGCGTTCCAACCAGGCTACCGACTCGGCGTCAAGGTGGTTGGTGGGCTCGTCCAGCAGCAGCATGTCGGGTTCAGACAGCAGAAGACGGCACAGTGCTACTCGTCGTTGCTCGCCGCCCGACAGGGTATCGACGTCGGCGTCCCAGTCCGGCAGTCGCAAGGCTGCCGCGGCCATATCCAGTTTGCGCTCCAGTTCCCAGCCACCACACGAATCAATCGCATCTTGCAGCCGGCCCTGTTCATCCATCAGCTTAGCCATTTGATCGTCGTCCATCGGCTCGGCAAAGCGATCGCTAATTTCATTAAAGCGTGCGATTAACGCCATGCCTTCAGAGACGCCTTCCTCGACGTTTCCTCTGACCGATTTGGCCGGGTTCAGTTGGGGTTCCTGGGGTAGGTAACCGATGCGAATATCGGGCTGTGGGCGTGCCTCGCCGTCGAATTCTGTCTCAACTCCCGCCATGATCCGGAGCAGCGTGCTTTTCCCGGAGCCGTTCAGGCCGAGCACCCCGATCTTGGCGCCAGGAAAAAAACTCAGAGAAATGTCTCTCAGGATAAACCGCTTTGGTGGTACCAGTTTGGCGACACCATTCATGACAAAAACGTATTGGGCCATAGTGCAAATCTCGTTAAGCAAGACGCGCGATTATCCGGAAACCACCCGGACTTGGCCAGCTATAATCGCGGGATCTGTGGCGATTCAGGAGCTAAGCGTTGGCCGGGGCCGAACAGGCACAGGTTCTCGTGCTGAAAGGCGACAACATGGCTGCCTATGGTTTTGGGGCCGGTCATCCTTTTGGCCCGGACCGCCACGCCGCTTTTCACACCGAACTGGCCAGCCGTGAATTTGCGGCGCGAGTCAGGTTGTGTGGCGCAGACCCGGCGGGCCGGTCTGAGCTTGAAACGTTTCATACGCCGCAATACGTCGATTTTGTGGAACAACAATGCCGCTTGGGGCACGGTTTCCTCGATGGCGGCGATACGCCGGCGCAGAACGGTTTGTTCGAAGCAGCTGCGGCCGTCGTCGGTGGTACCTTAACGGCGCTCGAACAAATCATCGATGGGCGTGCCCGGCGGGCTTTCGTCCCCATCGGTGGTTTGCATCACGCCGGCCGCGAACACGCGGCCGGATTTTGTGTATTCAACGATTGCGGAATCGCAGCCGAGGTTCTGAGGCAACGTCACGGCGTGCGCAAAATTGCCTACGTTGATATCGATGCACACCACGGTGACGGAATGTTTTATGCGTTCGAGGACGATCCGGACCTGTATTTCGCTGACATTCATGAAGATGGACGCGCACTGTATCCGGGTACCGGCCATGACGGCGAAACCGGTACCGGGACCGCTGCCGGTACCAAGCTCAATATTCCGATGCCTCCATTGGCTGGCGACGAGGAGTTTTTTGTTGCCTGGGAACGCATAGAGGCTTACCTGAACGCAGCCGAACCGGAATTTATCCTGTTTCAGTGCGGTGCCGACAGTCTAGCGGGCGACCCGATCACACATCTGCAATATTCAGAGTCGGCCCATGGTCGTGCCGCTGCCAGCCTGTGCAGGATTGCCGATGTTTTTTGCGACGGGCGATTACTGGCCATGGGCGGTGGTGGCTATGACCGGGGCAATCTGGCCCGTGCCTGGACAGCAGTCGTCGCTGCAATGGTCGATTCAACCGGCGATTAGCGCTTCCGGCGCATATCTTTGGCGCCATATCGGAATGGAATCTGCGGGGCCAGTGATTACCTCGGTTACAATTGATCTTTTGCATGTGCGGAGTAGGGAATGTACAGCGGCGAATGGAGCATCGCAGAATTCGACCCGGATCTCGCCAAGGCGCTGGCCGATGAACTAAGGCGCCAGGAAGAACACATCGAACTGATTGCGTCTGAGAACTACGCGAGCCCTCGGGTGTTGGAAGCCCAAGGATCGGTGCTGACGAACAAATACGCAGAAGGATACCCGGGCAAACGCTATTACGGTGGTTGCGAGAACGTTGATGTTGCTGAGACCCTGGCAATCGAACGCGCCAGGGAGTTATTCGGTGCTTCATACGCGAATGTGCAGCCGCATTCCGGCTCGCAGGCCAACGCTGCGGTCTACATGGCTTTGTTGAATCCTGGTGACACGATTCTGGGAATGGATCTGGCCAGTGGTGGCCACCTGACTCACGGCTCCCCGGTGAATTTTTCCGGACGGCTCTACAACGTCGTCTCATACGGTTTGGAGCAGGAGACCGGTGAGATCGATTATGAACAGGTTAAAGCGCTGGCACGCGAACATCGTCCGCGCATGATCATTGCCGGGTTCTCTGCATATTCGCGCATTCTGGACTGGCAACGGTTCCGCGATATTGCTGACGAAGTGGATGCGTATCTGTTCGCCGATATGGCGCATGTTGCCGGGTTGGTTGCGGTCGATGAATACCCTAGTCCGGTCAACATTGCGGACGTCACGACAACAACGACCCACAAGACCCTTCGAGGGCCACGCGGAGGATTGATTCTGGCCAGAGACGATCAAGAGATCGCCAAGAAATTGAACTCACTGGTGTTTCCCGGCACGCAAGGTGGACCGCTTATGCATGTCATCGCCGCCAAGGCGGTTGCCTTAAAGGAGGCGATGGAGCCGGAGTTCAAGAGCTATCAGCAGCAGGTGAAGAAGAATGCGGGCCTGATGGCGCACTGCTTGAACGAAAGGGGTTATAAAATCGTTTCCGGGGGTACCGACTGTCACATGTTTCTCGTCGACCTGATTGCTAAGGACCTGACTGGTAAAGACGCTGACGCGGCGCTGGGTCGGGCCAACATCACCGTGAATAAGAATGCAGTTCCCGATGACCCGAGGTCACCTTTTGTAACCAGTGGATTGAGGATCGGAACGCCAGCCGTGACGACGCGCGGTTTCAAGGAAACCGAAATCTCGGCCCTTTCAGACTGGATGGCAGATGTGCTTGACCAGCCGCAGGACGACGACCTGATTGCCGAAGTTCGGGGAAAAGCGCTGGATCTGTGCAGCCGCTTCCCGGTCTATCAATAGGCACGGCAATAATGAAATGCACTGTCCGTTCTGCAGCCATGAAGAAACTAAAGTCACCGATTCCCGGTTGGCCGGTGATGGCACACAAATCCGCCGCCGTCGCGAATGTCTGAATTGTCAGGAACGCTTCACCACTTTTGAAAGTGCAGAACTGGTTATGCCCCGCCTTATCAAGCGGGACAAATCTAGGGAACCATTTAACGAATCCAAATTGAGAAACGGGATTCTCAGGGCGTTTGAGAAGCGGCCTGTAAGCTCAGAGGCGATCGAGGCATTAATTGTGCAGATTACCCGCCGACTCCAGATGCTTGGTGAAAGAGAGCTACCGTCGCGCTTCGTCGGTGAAATGGTTATGGAGGAACTTCGGGCCGTCGACGAGGTTGCTTATGTCAGGTTCGCTTCCGTCTACAGAAGCTTCCAGGATGTTACGGAGTTCCAGGACGAAATCCGCCGCCTGAAGGATATGACGGAAGCCGGTTACCGCCGTGATCAGATGTCACTATTGCCGGATGAAGAAGAATGAGCGCTGAGGTCAATGACCGTACACACATGGCCCACGCTTTGCAGCTGGCAGCACGGGGCCTGACGACGACGGACCCGAACCCCCGGGTTGGGTGCGTCATTGTTGCCGGCGACGAAGTCGTCGGTGAGGGTTGGCACGTTCGCGCCGGCGAAGCACACGCTGAGGCGATTGCGCTGGATCGGGCCGGGGACCAGGCCGCCGGTAGCACCGTCTATGTCACGCTGGAGCCTTGCTGCCACGAAGGGCGCACGCCGCCCTGCGTTGATCAATTGGTGCATGCCAAGGTCAGTCGTGTTGTGTACGCAGCCAATGATCCCAATCCGGCCGTTGCAGGACAGGGCGCTGAGCGGCTGCGAAATGCAGGTATTGACGTGCAACCCGGGCTGATGGAAACCGAGAGTCGCTTGCTGAATCCCGGCTTTTTCTCTCGCATGATCAGAAATAGGCCCTGGGTGCGGAGTAAGCTCGCGGTTAGCGTGGACGGGCGCACCGCTCTCGCGAATGGTGCGAGCAAATGGATTACTGGTGAGCCGGCCCGCTTGGACGTGCAGCGCTGGCGTGCTCGAAGCACCGCCATACTGACTGGTGCGGGTACCGTGATCGCCGATGACCCTTCGCTGAATGTGCGCGATCCGGAGCTGAGCGACGCGGGGCAACCCATGCGCGTCATCGTCGATTCCCATCTACGCATGTCACCGAAAGCCCGCGTGCTGAGTATTCCCGGCGACACCGCGGTCCTGTATTGCGACGCTCTGGATAAAACCGCGCGTGAATTGGCATGCTCGGGCGCGCGGGTCGAAAAAATGCCTGCGACCGATGGGCGTGTCGCATTAGAAGCAGTCATGTCCTGGCTGAGCCAGATGCAGGTCAACGAACTGCTGGTCGAGGCCGGACCCATACTGAACGGCGCCCTGATGGAGGCTGGTCTGATAGACGAGTACCTTATTTATGTAGCAAGTCATATTCTCGGCTCCGACGCTCGCGGCATGTTCGGAATTTCAGCCGTGCAGAAAATGTCTGACCGGGTAGAGCTCCAGTTGATCGATGTTCGCCAGGTCGGGGACGATCTTCGCCTGCGTTATGCGGCGGGGGCAGAATAATGTTTAGCGGAATTGTCAGCGCAATCGGAACTGTGGCGCGACTCGATACGATTGACAAGGGTTGTCGCCTGAGAGTTTCTACCGGAGCACTGCCGTTGGACCGGGTGCAGATTGGGGACAGCATCTCGGTGAACGGTGTGTGTTTAACGGTGACTGCGCTGCATGCGGACGCGTTTGATGCCGACGTATCAGCGGAGTCGCTGGATTGCACCACGCTGGGAGAACTAAATGCGGGGGACCCTGCCAATCTTGAGTTGGCACTTACGCTGGCTCAGCCGCTGGGTGGGCATCTGGTAACCGGCCATATCGACGGGGTCGCTGAAGTGGTGTCGACCGCAGACGAGGGCGCGTCACGGCGTCTGAAGCTGATGGCACCGGCGGAACTGGCCCGGTACATCGCCAGCAAAGGGTCGGTCACGATCGACGGTGTCAGTCTGACCGTCAATGCCGTCATGGGTTCCGAATTTGACGTTATGATCGTGCCGCACACATTGGAAAACACCATTATTGGTAACTATCGCGGTGGCACCAGGGTCAATATTGAAGTCGATATGATCGCGCGATATTTGGAACGCATACTGCAGTACACTGATGCATCGATTGATAGTGAGGGGACGAAGTAATGCCGGGAGATAAAGCGCATCAGAATGATGCGGACACGCGTCCCGCGTTCAGCGACGTCGAAAAAATCATTGCCGACATTCGCGACGGCAAAATGGCCATCATTGTGGATGACGAGAGCCGCGAGAACGAAGGCGATCTGGTAATGGCTGCTGCTCGCGTCCGACCGGAGGACATTAATTACATGGCCCGTTATGGACGCGGGCTAATCTGCCTGACGCTTACGCGCAGCCGATGTGGACAGTTGCGTTTGCCGCTAATGGTCAGTGAAACCGACGAGCAGCAGGCCACCAATTTCACCATATCGATCGAAGCAGCCGAAGGTATAACGACTGGCATATCCGCCCACGACCGGTCACGGACAATCCGGGTCGCGGTTGGTCCGGACGCAAGACCCGAGGACCTTCGGCAACCTGGCCACGTGTTTCCGTTGATGTCTCAGCCCGGCGGCGTGCTCACGCGTGCCGGCCATACCGAGGCTGGCTGTGATCTGGCACGGCTTGCGGGTTTGGAGCCCGCCGCCGTGATTGTCGAAATCATGAACGAGGATGGCACGATGGCACGCCGTCCCGAGCTGGAGAAATTCGCTAAACAGCATGGGCTGAAGATTGGAAGTATCGCGGACCTGATACGTTACCGCTTGGAGAAACGAAGAATCCGTCGAGCGAATTTCAGAGCAGCCAGTCAAAACCGAGTTTGGACCCTTCCAGCTAATCTGTTATGAGGATCACGTCAGTCGAAACGTTCACCTGGCATTGGTTCACGGAGATCTTTCCGGGAAAGAACCGCCGCTGGTTCGGGTGCATATCCAGGACACACTCGGGGATGTCGTTGGGATCCAAAGCCAGCGGCTCGGCTGGCCGCTCCGTGCCGCGATGAAACAGATCGCCGCGGCCGGCAACGGGGTGGTCGTGATTCTGCGCTATGGCGAGTCGCCGCGTCAGTTCATCTCTTCGGTCAGTTCACTCGGACGACCATTGGATGAAGTGTCGGGCAGGCGAGACGGTGCCGTCACAGTCCTACGGACCTATGGCACCGGTGCACAGATATTGCGGGATCTGGGAGTATCCCGAATGCGGGTCCTGAGTGCGCCCAAGCAGATGCACGGCATCTCCGGCTTCGGTCTTGAGGTTGTCGAATACGTCGATCATTCGGAATGAATGCGGGCCCGGCAAAAGAACAGCCAGTCGGGATTCGGTTCATGGTTCCCGATGCATGTTTCTGCATCGTGGCCGCACGTTTCAATGGGGAAATCGTCGACGGCTTGTTGGACGGGGCACGCAGCACACTGATGCGTCATGACGTAGCCGAGTCAGCTATCGACATTGTCAGGGTACCGGGTGCATTCGAATTGCCACTGGCAGTTCAGCGATCTGCTAAAACTGGCCGGTACGACGGGATCATCGCATTGGCCGTTGTTATCCGCGGGGACACCCCCCACTTTGAATACGTTTCTGACGCATGCGTCGGTGGTCTCGCCCGCGTCGCGCTCGCAGTCGATGTGCCCGTAGGGCTTGGCGTATTAACCGTCAATAGTGTCGACCAGGCAACGGAGCGAGCCAGGGCCGATGCGGCAAACAAAGGCTCTGAGGCCGCGCTGGCTGCGATGGAAATGGTCAGCCTGTTTCGTGAGCTGGTTATCTAGAGGTGTAAGGTGGCGGCCCGTGGGCGACATGGAGCACGCCGATTATTGGTGCAGGCTCTATATCAGTTCCAGATCAGTGGACACAGTAACGATGAACTGATTGAGCAGTTTTCTTCGCGCGAAGAATTTGCGTGGATCGACGGGGACTATTTCCTTTCGTTGTTGCGCGAAATCATTGAAGGCGCCGATGCCCTCGACGGTCTAATAGCAGAATCTGCGGATCGACCGGTCGCTCAGCTCGACCCGATCGAGCGAGCTGTGTTGTGGGTCGGTCTGGCAGAACTTGAATCACGCCCAGACGTTCCGCTTAAGGTGGTGTTGAACGAAGCAGTCGAATTGTCGAAGCAGTTTGGTGCTGAGGACGGTCACCGGTTTGTCAATGCCGTACTAGACAAGGCAGCGAAGTCTTTGCGTAGCTAGTCCGGGCAATAAAATACACTGCGAGTATTCGCCGCTGTTTGCCGAACGTCATGGATGAGTTTGACCTTATCGAGCAATATTTTCGGAAAGGCGTCCGGCCCCGGGACGACGTGCTCTGCGGCATCGGCGACGATGCTGCGATTGTCTCGATGCCGGAGGGACAACGACTCGTTATTGCGTCAGATAGCCTGATAGCTGGAACGCACTTTCCCGACCAAACCCCGGCACACGCACTGGGCTATAGGTGCATGGCGGTAAACTTGAGCGATCTGGCAGCGATGGCGGCGCAGCCGCTGTGGGCAACTCTTGCACTGAGCTTGCCAGAACCTGATGCAGATTGGTTGGAGGCCTTTGCCGAGGGGTTCTTCGAATCAGCCGCCGGCGCCGACGTTGCGTTGATTGGAGGTGATACCGTTCGTGGGCCACTGTCCATGACCGTGACGGCACACGGTTGCGTTGAAGAAGGCCGGCATGTCACCCGGACCGGTGCCGCAATTGGTGACCGGATCTACGTCACCGGAACGGTCGGGGATGCGCGTGCTGGCCTCGACGTGCTGCTGCAAAAGCGGAGTAAATCGGCATCGAATGACAAACTATTACATCGATTTTTATATCCCTCGCCACGAGTGACGCCGGGACGGCAATTGGCGGGTGTCGCCACCGCGATGATCGATGTATCCGATGGATTGCATGATGATCTCGGCAAGCTGCTCCACGCCAGCGGCTTCGGTGCCGATCTTGAGTTGGCATTGTTACCGATCTCCGAGGAATTGCTGCAATTCGCTGGTGCCGACGCTGCGGTAGGGATCGCACTTTCCGGAGGCGATGATTATGAGTTGTGTTTTACCATTTCCCCGGACCATGAATCGCAGTTGGAACGGTTGGTCGAACATTGGGACTGCAGCGCGACATGTATCGGTGAAGTCAGCAGCGAGATGGAGGCGCGTTGGTGGCACAACGGAGAACTGCACGCTGTCGCCAGCCCCGCGTTCAGCCACTTCTGATTCGATTCGTTTGCTGCTTCGGTGGCCGGTTACGGTCATCTGCAATGATAGACAGACACCTTATGACCACGCGTTTTAATTCCGACCTGGCTCGGCAGGTTCTGAAAAACCCCGTACATTGGCCTGCGTTTGGATTCGGCCTCGGGTTGTTGCCCATCGCACCTGGAACCTGGGGGTCCCTGCTGGGGGTCTTATTGTTCTGGATATTGATCCCACTGAAGTTGCCCGTGTATTTGGGCGTAGTGACGGCTCTTTTCGTCGTCGGCATCTGGATCTCCGGTGAAAGTGCACGGCAAATCGGTGTGCATGACCATCCCGGAATAGTCTGGGACGAGGTCGTTGGGATGATGCTGACTCTGGCAGCAGTCGAGCCGCAGCCGGTTTGGATACTGACCGGATTTGTACTCTTCAGGGCTGCCGATATATGGAAACCGTGGCCGATTCGGGACCTGGATCACAGATTGCGTGGCGGGCTGGGCATTATGCTCGACGACGTATTAGCAGCAGTGTACGCGGGCGTCGCGCTGCTTTTACTGAGGTCGTTTTTCCCCTAGCGAAGTCGGATCAGGTTGCAGCAAAATGCCTCAACTTTTGGCACATCCCCCCTCCAACAAACCTATCCCCGAAAAATTCGGTAAATACGAGATCATCAACGAGATCGGCAAGGGAACGACCGGCAACGTATATCTGTCTCATGATCCCTATTACGGCCGCGACGTCGCAATCAAGGTCTACCATGTTGATGCCGGGTCGGACGGGCAAGCCGCCAAGGTCGCCCGCAAGATGTTTTTCAATGAAGCGCATATTGTCGGGATGTTGCAACATCCGCACATTCTGCCCAATTTATGACGCAGGGGGAAGAAAACGGCAAATACTACGTCGTAATGGAACATATCCAGGGTGCGCGCACCCTGTCCGCTTACTGTCGTCCCGACAATTTGTTGCAGATCGAGGACGTTGTTGAAATCATGTTTAACTGCGCAAAGGCATTGCATTATGCGCACGGCCGCGGACTCATTCACAGAGATATCAAGCCCAGCAACATCATGTTGACGCTGGACAACGAAGTCAGACTCATCGATTTTGGCATCGCGATTCTAAACGATTCGGACCTGTCAATGATTCAAGGGATCGCGGGTTCACCGAGTTATATGTCTCCCGAACAAATCCAATCGGCCGACTTAACTTCGGGATCCGACATTTATTCGCTCGGTGCGGTGATGTACGAGCTCCTGTCCGGTTTCAGGCCATTTCGTGCCGACGATCTGAGTAAGCTGCTGAATCAAATTGTCTACGCGACATCACCACCTATTCATACGCTGCGCGCCGATGTTCCGGAAGAGCTGGAGGATATAGTCGCCACGGCGATGCAGAAGGAACCGAAGAACCGTTTTGCAACTGGAGGGGATTTGGCCGCACGCCTTACGCAGGTCTACAAGCAGTTGCGGAAAGACGACAACGGGATGGACGAGAAGGAGCATTTCGCACTGTTGCGTCGACTGCAGTTTTTCCACGATTTTTCGCACGCAGAAATCCGGGAATTGCTGCGCGCCAGTGTGTGGCTTACCTACGAGTCGGGCGATGCGATCGTTAAAGAAGGGGAGATGGACGACCGGTTTTATGTCATCGTGTCCGGAAGGTGTTCAGTTGAAAGCAACGGCCTCTCGGTCGGACACCTGGACACCGGAAATTGCTTTGGCGAGACGAGCTATGTCTCCGATGCCAAGCGCAACGCCACCATAAAAGCTGAGGAGGCGATGATTGTCCTTCGTGTCAGTTCGACATTGCTGGAACAGGTGTCGACAGAATGCCAGCTGCGCTTCAACAAGGTTTTCCTTCGATCTTTGATCGAGCGCCTGCAGGGCACCGGCGATACTCAGACCTGACCCGCCGCCCGATCTATTTCTGCGACGCTGCAATCATACAAAACGATACGACTAGCTGAGTTTGTGGAGTGCTACGCGGTTGTTTTAATCGTCCGCATCCAACTCATCAGCGTCGAGATCCTCGAGTTCGTCGTCGACCAGAATCTGCACCTTTTGTTCAGCTTCCTTCAGGGCTGCCTGGCACTCGCGGCTAAGGCGAATGCCTTTCTCGAACATCTGTAGTGACTTGTCCGGAGACAATTCACCAGACTCGAGCTCTTCGACGATCGTTTCTAATTCTGCCAGCGACTTTTCCAGGTCAGGGCGGCGCTTTTTCGTTTTGGTCACGATCCGAATCCTGCTGATGACAAGGCGGGGTAGCGTTGCACAGGCCAACCCGGCGGTCAATTTGGCGCCAGTGCCGAAGCGTGCCCCAGGTTGACAGTCCGTAGTCGCCCCACTATATTTAGACTCAGTCTAAATTCCATCCCACCAATGAAAATTAAGGAGATGCCATGGATCTCAAGGGCAGCCACACAGAACAGAATCTTAAAGATGCGTTTGCCGGTGAGTCTCAGGCCAACCGCCGTTATCTGTATTTTGCGGCAAAGGCGGACGTCGAGGGCTACAACGACGTTTCCGCCGTTTTCCGATCCACGGCTGAAGGCGAGACCGGCCATGCACATGGACACCTCGAATACCTGGAGGCTGTAGGTGACCCGGCCACCGGTTTACCTATCGGCCCGACCGGAGACAATCTGCAGGCGGCGATAGCCGGAGAAACGCACGAATACACGGACATGTATCCGGGCATGGCCAAGGCCGCTCGCGAGGAGGGTTTCGAGGAAATCGCGGACTGGTTTGAAACGCTCGCTAAAGCGGAACGGTCGCACGCAAATCGGTTCCAGAAAGCCTTCGACAATCTGAACGGTTGAGTTCACCCTGTCACCGGTCATTCCACGGTGCCCAGGTACCTGATCCGGCTGCCGTTGCCGTTTGTTCCGATGCGGGCCGGTCGCCTGGTTCTCACGCGAGACGATCAGCATGGCTGACATCAAATCGGGCGAGGGAAGCCTCGAAGCTCCGGAGCGGCATCCACTCGATTGGCAATCCAGTGACTTTCACGACGAAGAATCGCTTTATACCGAACTGGAGCGAGTGTTCGATATCTGCCACGGTTGCCGTCGTTGCTTTAGTCTTTGCAATGCATTTCCGACGCTATTCGACGCCGTAGACGAATCCGATAGCGGTGAACTCGACTCGGTGCCGCGTTCCGTCTACTGGGATGTGGTGGACCAGTGTTATCTCTGCGACATGTGCTTCATGTCGAAATGCCCTTATGTTCCGCCGCACCCGTGGCAGGTAGATTTTCCGCACCTGATGCTGCGGGCAAAGGCCAAACGTTTCAAAGATCAGGGTGCACCAGTGCGTGACCGCGTTTTGGCCAGCCCGGAGCAGGTTGGAGCGATCGCCGGCATTCCGGTGGTCGCCGAAGCAGTGAATGCGGTCAATCGCAGCGCTGCCGGCCGAAGTTTACTGGAGAAGACGCTTGGCGTTGATCGCCGCGCACCTATGCCTGTCTACCACAGCCGCACGGCGCGAAAGCGCCTGCGGAACAGGGTGGGCGACACCGATCGGACCGGCCAAGCTGCCGGCGGAACCAACGGCCGGACTGTGTTGTTTGTCACCTGTTACGGCAATCGAAACGTTCCCGAAATCGTCGAAGATCTGGCAGCCGTTCTCGAGCATAACGGCATACCGGTTGCGCTGGCCAATGCTGAGGCTTGTTGTGGAATGCCCAAGCTCGAGTTGGGTGATCTTGAGTCTGTCCAGCGTTCGCGGGATGCCAATATTCCATCGCTGCTACCCTGGGTGCAAAGCGGGTGGGACATCGTTTCCCCGATTCCATCTTGTACGCTGATGTTTCAGCAGGAATTACCGCTGCTATTTCCGGATGACCCCGACGTTGCAGCAGTCGCATCGGCCTTCCGTGATCCTTTCGACTATCTCCACCGGCGCTACAAAGCCGGACACATGAACGTTGATTTTCAAAACCCTATTGGCAGGGTTGCCTATCAGGTGCCATGTCATCTTCGGGTACAGAATATAGGGCTGAAAACGCGGGACATATTGTTATTGGTGCCCGATACCAGTGTTGAGGTAATCGAGCGCTGTTCTGGCCACGACGGAACTTACGGTGTGAAACACCAGTACCGTGATGCCTCAGAGAAGATTGCACGGCCGGTCGTTCGCCGGGTCAACGAGGCTAAGCCCGATCATTTTGTTAGTGATTGCCCAATGGCGGGGGAGCAGATTGCCCAGAGCCTCGATGGCGAGGATCTTTATCGCCACCCGATATCCTTACTTCGCGAAGCCTATGGAATCTGAGCCAGAACAGGGCCTGAACGCCTAGTACCCGATTCCAGCATGGGCAATCAACTGAAAATCGAGGACCTGTATTCGCTCGAGGAATACTCGAAACTGCGTGGAGATTTTCGTGCGCGGGTTATCGAACATAAACGGCACCGCAAGGTAGCTCTCGGTGATCACATCGTATTCCTCTTTGAAGACCGGCTGACCATGCATTATCAGATTCAGGAAATGCTGCGGGTCGAGCGCATATTCGAGGAAGCAGGCGTTATTGAGGAATTGAGTGCATACAATCCGTTGATTCCGGACGGTGCAAACTGGAAGGCGACAATGTTAATTGAGTATCCGGACGCGGATCAAAGAGCGACGGAATTGGCTCGCTTGACCGGAATAGAAGACGATGTCTGGGTCAAAGTCGGTGACCTTGACCGTGTTAGCGCGATTGCCGATGAAGACCTTGAGCGTAGCACCGCGGATAAGACCTCGTCTGTGCATTTTCTGCGCTTCGAACTGGCACCGGAAATGATTGCCGATCTGAAGGCGGGGGCAGTTCTGGAGTTCGGGGTGAACCACCCGGAATTCGCCTTTGCTGTCAGCGACATTCCCGATGCGACGCGGGAATCGCTGATTGCCGATCTCGATTGACGAACGGGTCTGATTCAGCTGAATCACCTGGTCTACCGATGAACGTTTAGTTTCTCGGAGGATTGCATATTCCCGCGAGTCGAATACTATGCTTCCGGTTGTGCGCCTGTCGGTTTGACTCGTTGTTGTTTTACTCTGTTCGCCGCTGACGAAGTGGGCGAATCTGGAATCTGGATCGCTTGCCGACGACCGGCAGTGTTTGGAGCAGTGACCTTGCCGCGGCGCGGGTATTTGCACGGGGGTACCGCCGGCAGTGAGTAAGGAATATAGCGCGTCTGATATAGAGGTATTAAGCGGTCTCGAGCCGGTGCGCCGCCGGCCCGGCATGTACACCGACACGACCAGACCGAACCACCTCGCGCACGAGGTGGTGGATAATAGTGTTGACGAGGCAATCGCCGGCTTTTGCAAGCGTATTGACGTCAAGCTTTACCGTGACGGATCGCTGGAGGTTGCTGACGACGGCCGCGGAATGCCGGTAGATAAACATCCCAAAGAAAAAATCCCCGGGGTGGAGCTGATTCTCACTCGCCTCCATGCGGGCGGAAAGTTTTCGAATAAAAACTATCGGTTTGCGGGTGGTTTACACGGCGTTGGTGTGTCGGTCGTCAATGCGCTTTCAAAGAATCTGGAAGTCTGGATTCGCCGGGACGGGAAGGAATACAACCTCAGCTTCAGTGGCGGTAAGAAAAAGGGCAAGCTCGAGGTTGTCGGTAAAGTCGGCAAACAGAATACTGGTACTACGATTCGTTTCTGGGCCGATTCCAAGTATTTTGATTCAGATAAATTCTCCGTCGCTCGTCTGAAGCATGTGCTGCGTGCCAAGGCCGTGCTATGTCCGGGGCTTCGCATTCGTTTCACGGTTGAAAAACCGAAAGAAAAACTAGAGTGGCAGTACGACGGTGGGCTGGAGCAATACCTGATGGAAGCCCTGGGAGACGTCGCGACGCTTCCGGAAGAGCCTTACTCGGGCAGTATGCGTGGCAACCGTGACGAGGTCGATTGGGCTGTACTGTGGCTGCCCGACGACACCCAAGCAGTGGCCGAGTCCTACGTCAACCTCGTGCCAACGCCACAGGGCGGAACACACGTAAACGGTTTTCGTGCCGGTTTGACCGAGGCGCTGCGAGAATATTGCGAATTCCGCAGCCTGCTGCCCCGGGGTGTCCGCCTCGCGCCGGAAGATGTCTGGGACTGCGTCAGTTTTGTCCTGTCAGTGAAGATGGAGGAACCACAGTTTTCCGGGCAGACCAAGGAACGACTGTCGTCGCGCGAATGTGCAGCCTTTGTTTCGGGCGTAGTTAAGGACAGTTTTGTGCTGTGGCTGAATCAGCACTCCGATAGTGGGGATCAGATTGCCCAAAAGGCAATTGAAGCCGCGCAGCGGCGGCTGAAAGCCAGCAAAAAGGTGGTGCGGAAAAAAGTGGTCACCGGACCGGCGTTGCCGGGCAAGCTGGCGGACTGTACCAGCGACGAACCCGAGCGCTGCGAGTTGTTTCTCGTCGAGGGCGATTCGGCCGGGGGTTCCGCCAAGCAGGCCCGCAATCGGGATATTCAGGCGATACTTCCTTTGCGCGGAAAAATTCTCAATACCTGGGAGGTGGACCGGGGTGAATTACTGGCATCCCAGGAAATTCACAATATCAGCATTGCGCTGGGTGTGGATCCGGGTGTCGAAGATCTTTCAGAGCTCCGCTATTACAAGGTTTGTATTCTTGCGGACGCCGATTCCGATGGGCAGCACATCGCCACATTGATCTGCGCGATGTTCGCGCGTCATTTCCCAAAACTGGTCCGGGATGGACATGTGTACGTTGCGATGCCGCCCTTGTATCGAATCGACGTCGGTAAGGAAGTGTTTTACGCGCTAGATGATAGCGAACGGCAGGGCGTACTCGACCGTATCACGGCAGAGAAGCTCAAAGGCAAAGTCAACGTGACGCGCTTTAAGGGCCTGGGCGAAATGAATCCTGCTCAATTGCGTGAATCTACGATGGCGCCCGAGACCAGGCGCTTGGTTCAACTGACGATCAGTGCCCGTGATAAGACGGAACAGACCCTCGACATGTTGCTTGCGAAAAAGCGTGCCAAAGATCGCCGGACCTGGCTTGAGACGAAAGGCAACCTGGCAGAAACTTGATGGGATGATGACAGTGAACCCAACACACAGCGAGTTCCAGATATGAGTGATCAGAGTCAACTCGATTTCGAAGGTATTGAACAGCAACCCCTGCTGGAATTTGCCGAGAAGGCTTATCTCGACTACTCCATGTACGTCATTCTCGACCGGGCACTGCCACACATCGGCGATGGCCTCAAGCCTGTGCAGCGGCGAATCATATTCGCGATGAGTGAACTCGGCCTCGTTGCGTCCGCGAAACCGAAAAAATCTGCCCGTACCGTCGGGGACGTGATCGGAAAATTTCACCCGCACGGTGACTCGGCCTGTTACGAAGCGATGGTGCACATGGCGCAGGACTTCACATTTCGCTATCCGCTCGTCGACGGGCACGGCAACTGGGGGTCAACGGACGATCCGAAATCTTTTGCCGCCATGCGTTACACGGAAGCCAAGCTGACGCCATATGCGGCAGTAATGCTGGCAGAGCTTGGTCAGGGCACGGTCGATTGGGCGCCAAATTTTGACGGCACGCTCGATGAGCCAACCCTTCTTCCGGCGGGATTGCCGAATCTGCTGTTGAACGGTGCGGCCGGTATTGCTGTTGGCATGTCTACCGACGTGCCGCCGCACAATCTAAACGAGGTTGCGACAGCGCTGATTCGGCTACTCGATGAACCGAAAACGACGCTTCGGGGCCTTTGCAAGCACATCAAAGGCCCCGATTTTCCGACTGGCGGGGAGATCATCTCGCCGAAAGACGAACTGCTGGCAATCTATAAATCGGGGACCGGGACCTTACGTGTTCGCTCAACCTATGAACTGAGCGGCAGCGACGTCGTGATTACGGGCCTTCCACATCAGGTTTCCGGCAGCAAAGTTTTGGAACAGATCGCGGCCCAAATGCGCGCCAAGAAATTGCCAATGGTCGAGGACCTTCGGGACGAGTCTGATCATGAGAACCCTACGCGCCTGGTGCTCATGCTCCGTTCGAGCCGGGTCGACGCCGAAGAACTGATGAGTCATCTGTTCGCGAGTACGGACCTGGAGCGAACCCTGCGGGTCAACATGAACGTGATCGGCCTGGATGGAAAGCCAGCCGTGCGCGGTCTCAAAGACCTGTTGTCGGAATGGCTGGACTACCGACTGGAAACGGTCAAGCGACGTCTTCGATATCGCCTGGAACGCGTAGAGCAGCGCCTGCATATTCTGGACGGAAGGCTCGTCGCCTACCTGAAAATAGATCAGGTCATCGCCGTAATCCGCAAGGAGGACAAGCCAAAGCCCGTATTGATGAAACGGTTCAAGCTGTCCGACATCCAGGCCGAAGATATTCTGAATCTGCGTTTACGTCAGCTCGCAAAACTGGAGGAGATCAACATACGCGGTGAACAGAAAGATCTGAGTGCAGAGCGCGACGCATTGAAAAAGCAGCTCAAAAGCCGTGTGCAACTGAAGAAACTGGTCCGAGCCGAAATTCTAATGGCAGCAGAGCAGTTCGGCGACGAACGCAGGACCGCCATCATCGAGCGCGAGCCTGCACAGGCGCTGGATGAGACCCAATTGATAGCTAACGAGCCGGTTTCAGTGATTTTGTCCGAGCGCGGTTGGGCACGTACGGCCAAGGGACATGACATCGATCCGCTCACGCTAAGCTACAAGTCCGGAGATGCCTATCTGAGCGCGGCACGTGGTCGCAGCAATCAGAATGTTGTATTCCTCGACAGCAGCGGTCGCGCTTACAGCCTGCCGGCTCATTCGCTGCCGTCGGCGCGGGGGCAGGGGGAGCCACTGTCAGGGCGTTTGAACCCCCCGGAGGGCGCCGTCTTTTGCGGGGTGATGACCGGCGACGAAACATCCCGCTGGCTCGTGGCCAGCGATGCCGGCTACGGCTTTTTCGTGCAGCTCGAACAGCTGCACTCGCGCAACCGGGCCGGCAAAGCACTGATTCGCGTTCCGGACCAGGGCAAGGTATTAATTCCGGCGTTGCACTACGAAGATGAATTTCCAGGGAACGCACTGGTGGCCGCTGTAAGTTCGATTGGCCGATTGTTGCTGTTTCCGGCGGAGGAGTTGCCGGAACTGTCCCGTGGAAAGGGCATCAAAATTCTCGGTATTCCCAGTAAGAAATATTCGGCCGGTGAAGAGCAAATGGTCGGCGTGGCGCTGGTTGCGCCGGACGAACGACTGATGGTATTTAGCGGCCAACGCCGCATGAGCCTCAAAGGCGATGACCTCGAACATTATCTCGGTAGCCGTGGACGCCGCGGCAACATGTTGCCACGTGGCTGGCGCAAGGTGGAGCGGCTGGACGTCGAGCGCGAACCCGGCGATTGACCGATTGTGGTCCGACAGCTGTGTTTAGCTGTCTTCTTTTTCTTCGGTAAGCTCTTCTGTTGTTGGGGCATCTTCGTCGAGGAATGACGGATCGAGCGTCGGCTTATCAATAATTTGGCTGGCTTCGAACTCGTCCTCGTAATCCTGCTCCAGCAGCCCCAAGGCCTCGCTGAGGGTGGCTGACAGCAAGTCATCTTCCTCCGGGTCGACCAGTTCCGACAATTCCTGAACCGTATGTTTGCTGGTAAGGTCCATGTCGCTGGTTTTTTCAGGTGTTGAATCAGGTAATGCCAACCCCTTGGCCGTCAGCTCATGGGTGAGGTCCATATCGTTGGTAGTTTCAGATGTTGATGCGGGTAATTCCAATCCCTTGGCCGTCAGTTCCTGGGTGACGTCCATATCGCTGGCCGACTCGGGTGTCGCATCGGGTAATGCCAACCCCTTGGCCGTCAGTTCATGGGTGAGGTCCACTTCGCTGGGCGATTCGGGGGTCGCATCAGCTGCCGGGTCCTCGACCTCGAGACCGAACAGGTTGCTCATAGTGCCGGTTGGATCCGGATCCGTTATCTCCGACGGATCCGGAGCAAAAGCTGTCGGGAAGTCCGCGGGCGCATCGTCGGCCGTTTGTTGGTCTGCACTGGTTGGGCGAAGACTCACTCTGGGTGCCGCATCGGGCTCACCGATTTCCAACTCCCCGATCGGAATGGGCGAAGCTAAATCGGCCGTTGACGCAATATCGAATGTAGCGGTGTCCGCAGGCGTGGATTCATAGGCGGCCGGGGGCTCGTCCAGCCGGACTGTGTCAACGTATGACGATGGAGTCTCCAGCCGTGGCAGGGTGTCCTCGCTGACGACGGTCGAATCCCGGCGCCGCCGTCCGAAGAATTCCGTTAGCCAGTTGCGGAGCAGCAGGCTGCTCAGCGCCAGGCCAACCAACAGGCCTAAGGGAATCGCGAGCAGCGGGCTGATGCCACGAACACTGCTCTCGGGCACGACGATCGGCGCACTTTGAGTCGCGGCAATCGCCCGGCTCCTCAGCGCCGTTTGCCGGGCGGCTTCGGCCAGCTCACGTGCCTCGGCCAGTTGTCGACGAAGAGCGGCTATTTCTGCCGCGGTGCTGTCCAATGCGGTGGTATCGCCGGCGGCGTCGGTGCCTTGAGCGAGCGCAGACTGGTCGCCTGGCACGGCAAAGATGGGTTCCTCATTACCAGGACTCGTTCCAGCATCTAGCGCAATATCATCGGTAAATGCTGTTTCTTGTGTCGCCAGCGGAACCGCAGTGGCAGCGAGATCAGCGAGCGATTGGCCTGCATCGGGCGGTGGACTTTCTGAGACACCGTAATCGATTTCCCGGGCCGTGATTGCCTCGGCTGAAGTCGGCGCAGGCGTTTCCGCTTCGTCAGGCTCATCAACGGGAAGTTCCGGGCGGACGCCCGCATGACTCGCGGTTGGGGCGCCGGCTAAGCTGCGATCAGGCGCGGGGCTCGCGTCTGTTTCCCAGTATCCCGGCGCGGGGATCCGAATTATGGATCCAAGTTTGATTAGATCCGGATTAGCATCGACAAAAGCATCGCGGTTTGCTCCATAGATCCAGTCGGCAACGTCCCACACGCTTCCTGACGGTCGCCCTGCCACGCGCTCGGCGATGTCGGACAGGCAATCGCCGGAAGCGACAAGGTAGTCTGTACCGGGCTCGATTGCGTTGCTTAGCGTTTGCAACGGCGCTGCTTGAGCCCCAGGGTCTGCGGTGATGGTCGACTCGCGAACAGTTGCCGCGATTGGACCGGTTTCCCAGTAACCTGGAGCGGGTATCCGAAGCACGGAGCCGCGTTTGATTACATCCGGATCGGCTTTGACAAAGGCATTCGGGTTCGCGGCATAGATCCAGTCAGCCACGTCCCAAACGCTGCCTGTCGGTCGTCCCTTAACACGTTCTGCAATACTGGACAGCGTATCGCCTCCCGCCACACGATAATCCGCACCCGTTTCGATCGGTTTTGCGATGGCCTGCGACCGCGCTGTTTCCGGCGCTGATGTACGGGCCGAATCCCTGCGGCCTGCCGGCAGCGCTGCACGGGCCGAATCCGTGCGGTTTACCGGCTCAGGCGTAAGTTTGGGTTGCTGAGTCCGCACTGCCGGTACCGACACTTCGGGTGTGACGGGGTCGCGGGAGTCTCGCATTGTTTGACGGGATAGCGGTGCAGGTAAGCCGGGCAGGTCGAGCATCAGGACGTAATGCTTAAGGAGTACGGGTGTGCCCATGCAATTCACCCTTATTGCAAACTCGTACATCGGTTCGAATAACGGCTTCCGCGTGGTAATGCGGATCGAATAGGTTCCTGGACGCTTTGCTGCTGGTACTTTTAATTCCGGATTATTCAGATTGCCGAGTTCGTCGCCGGAATGTTCGGGAATCGTGACGCAATCTCCGGTCAGTAATTCCCCATCGTTGATCCGGACAGGCACCGACGCAGATAGTGGCTGGTTCAGGTTCGAATCAACGCTGAGCTCCCCGAGCGAAACGGCAAAAGCATTTCCGGGGTCCAGGACCATGAACGCAAGTCCAGCACAGAGGATCGGTTTCGAAACCGGTGGGCAGACGGCTGCCTTACTGCGTGAGGAATCAAGCGGGGGCAGCAATTCAGAGCAGGGCGCACGCCCGCCTGCCAGCACAGCATCAATATGCTGCGCCAATAGTGAACGGCCGAACCTTCGACTAGCCATTAGGCGTCTTCCTCCGGGAGATGGGCACCGACCACCCCAACAGGACGGTCACGTGCCGCCCCCAGCAGACCATGAGCGGCCAGTTGCGTATACGATTGGTGTCTCGCTTTGGTCGTAGTCTGTGAGACAGCTGGTAATTTGTCGATAAATTGTGAACTGCATCACATTTGACCCGGGCTCAGGCTGTGTTTGACAGAATCGGTACCGGATCTGTCGCTTCTTCGAGAATGACGTCATGCATTTGCACGTAATTGCCCTGAATGAAAGCAACATCCAGTTGCCATAGCACCGCCATCGTATTTGCATCCTGCACCCGTTCAGCGATGGTTTTGATCTCGTATTTCCGGGCTGCCGCGGTAATCTCTCGCACTTTTTTCTGGAGAGCCGTGTCACGGTGCAATCCCTGCATCAAGCTGCCGTCGATCTTGACAAAGTGCATCGGTATTCGACTCAGCATCTGCTGCGAGTCGTCCTTGGTTCCAAAATGCTCAATGGCAAAGTGAAAGCCCATTCGCTGCAGCTGCAGTGCAAGGGACTTGGCATCTTTCAAGTGCTGACGAGCCACTTCCTCGGAAACTTCGAAGCAGACTCTGCCTGCTGAGATACTGGACTCCTTGAGTTGCTGTTTTAGCCAGGTGCCCAATGTCTGATCTACGACGGAATCGCGAGACAGTCGGACGAACAACATTGATGGTTTTTCCGCAGAGACAAAATCAAATGACGCGTTGATAACCCACCGGTCAATCATCTTGCTCAGGCCGGCGCGTTCTGCCGACGACATAAACTGGCCGGCAGGGATGATTTCGTTGTTGTCATCGACCATTCGCACCAGCGTATCGTAGGCAGCATCGATTTCATCGTTTAGGCTGGCGATCGGCTGATGCACCAGCTGGAATCGGTTATCCATCAGCGCCGAGCGAATTTTTGGTACCCATGACTCATCGTTCTGACGTGTTTCTTTTGTCTCGTTCGTCGTTTTACTCAGTTCCACGCAATCGCCACCTCGTTCCCTGCCCAGGCCACAGGCCTTCTCTGCGTCGAAAAGCAGTTCGGCTATATCCGCTTTCGACGCAGCAATTTCGCATAAACCGATCGTGCAGGTCAGAGCTGTTGAGTGGTCGTCTATTTCGAAAACCTGATCGGCAACGCTTTTTCGCACCTGCTCCGCCCAGGCCTCCACATCGTTCATCGTTCCGCGCTCGAGTACTGCGGCAAACATAGTCCCGCCAAATCGACCGTAGAGATCACTATGCTGCATAAATTCCCGGAGTAATTGTGCCAACTGGGTCAGTAAAATTTCCGAACGCAGCAGACCAATGTCCTCATGCACTTTGCCGAAAGTGTCGGGCCGTATGTAAGCCATTGCACGAACCCCGACCATTGGCGGTGTTTTTAACTGGTCGGTAACTTTGTCGAGAAAATGTTGCCGGTGATAGAAGCCAGTAGCCGGATCTCTGTGTACAGTATGTTCAATCAATTGCTCCGGTGTTTTTTCCGTTGAACTATCGGAGGCGATCGTAACGCGGACCGCCGGCTCGCCATCGTGGGTTGCCAAATCAAGTTGCATTTCCACCGGCAGTTCGGAGCCGTCGACACGTTCCGCAGCTACATTCAGAAGCTCGTCCTTCCATTTACCGCGGCTGCAGGCGACCAGCGCTCCTTTGAGCTTTGGACGGTCGGCTTCCTTGTACAGGTCCATCAGTAACTCGCCAATCATGTCGTCTTCGGATTTGATGCCAAACAGGGCGAGCCAGGTGGGATTGGCGGCAACCACAATGCCCTCTTGCACGTCGGCGATTGCTTTGGCCGACCCGTGTACCAGTTTGCGCAGCTCTTGCTTGTACTGGCTGGCCGATGTCAGGACGCCCTCCAGAGCGTTCTCGAGGCGGTATGAGCGCAGCTCGCGTTCGACAACGGCCTGGAAACGATCACTGTGATTCAGTGAAACTACATCCCGAGCGCCGCAATTCATGCTGTCTGCGATCACTTGCTCGTTAACCTCATCGGCCACGACCAACAGCGGAGTCTGCGGGCTGCAGCGGATGTGTATTTCGGCGACTGCCGCCAGGTCCAACTTGGGTTCGCCGAGAAACGTGATCAACATTGCTGGCTGGAGTTCGTAGATCGAATTCTCCAGGTCACGGATTTGGCTGAGACGCGAGCAATGCGCCGCAGTGCCGCTTTCCCTCAATACCGTGTTGACCGACGCCACATGGTCGTCTTTGTGCGTGATCACGATAACCGAAACGCTAACCGAATCGTTCAACACAACATCCTTCGTTATGACCAGTGCAATACGCATCGGGGATTACCCCGACAGCCGCGACACTTTATCTAGCGAATGACTTGCTTAGTGTGATACGGGTCCAGTTATGTGATCTACGTCATATTATGTCAGCTAATCGGTCAGCTTATGTTTGATCATGTAGTTAAACGACACCGATAAAGCCGTCATAGGGAGTACGAAAATTGACAGCGTGCGGAGAGTCGCGCTCGTGTGAATAGCGCCGCTATCGGCGCGCGAGTGCTCTAAATTGAATTGTTCTTTGTCCTGTGTGGGGTTCTGGACGCAGCACTGGTTGCTGTCGCAGTGTTTATTGTCGTGTGCGCTGGATAAAGCAGTATTATTAAGATTGTTGACCTCCGATTTTTATTCGGATCGCGTGGTCTCCAGTATCCAGCAGAAAGGCAAACTTAAAATGGCGAGTTATACGACGAATGAGTTCCGCGCTGGGCTGAAAATTCTGATCGATGGTGATCCTTGCGCGATTGTTGAGAATGAATTCGTGAAACCCGGCAAAGGCCAGGCGTTCAACCGGGTAAAAATACGCAATCTGAAAACCGGTCGCATCGTCGATCGAACTTACAAATCCGGTGAGTCGGTGGAAGCAGCCGATGTGATCGATCTGGAAATGCAATACTTGTACTACGATGGTAATTTGTGGCACTTCATGGAGCCCGATTCCTACGAACAACATGCGGCCGGGGAAAATGCTGTAGGCGAGGCAGTTAATTGGCTCAAGGAGCAGGACTCGTGCAACGTGACTTTGTGGAATTCACAACCGTTGCTGGTAGAGCCACCCAAGTTCGTCGAGCTCGAAATCATCGAAACGGACCCGGGTGTTCGCGGCGACACCGCACAGGGTGGAGTCAAGCCCGCCAAGCTTGAGACAGGGGCCGTAGTTAAAGTGCCGTTATTCGTCGAGCAGGGTGAGCTTATTCGCGTCGATACCCGGTCCCGGGAATACGTATCCCGTGTCAAGTGAGCTAATTTATTTCCCGAAATAACAGTTCAAGTTTCAGTGTGCCTTGGCGTTGACCGCGAAACTGATCGTTTCAGCAATGTGCCGGTAGCTGTTGCATAGCATCAGAATGCGGTCAAGGCCCATAGCGACTCCTGAACAATCGGGAAGTCCGCGTTCGAGGGCTTGAAGCAACGCCTGGTCAGGCTCAACATCTGGTAGGCCCAGTTCGCTACGTCGCTGGCGGTCCGTATCAAAGCGCAGACGTTGCTGCACAGGATCGGTTAACTCGCGGTAGCCGTTGGCAAGCTCTACTCCCTGATGAAATACCTCGAAGCGTTCGGCGATGCGCGGGTCTTGCGGGCTCAGCCTGGCGAGCTGTGCTTGTTCGGCCGGAAAATCGAAGACGACGCTTAAACCTGATCGTCCCAACCCTGGCGCTACCAGCTGGCTCATCAACAGGTCCAGCCAGGTCGAACGGTTCTGCCCGAGCGTCTGTTCGAGCTTGGAATCCAGATGATCTGCTAGCGCGCTGCGGGCGGACTGCAAAAACCGTTCGGTATCTTCGTCAAGCGGGTCACAGCCGGTATTGACCAGAAGCAGTTCCCGGTAGGGGATACATTCCACCCCGCTGATCGGCGTTGGACAGGCAGATGAGATCGCCATAATCAGTGCGCAGGTTTCATCAATTATCTCGCTGAGTTTGAAGCCCAGGCGGTACCATTCGATCAGTGTGAATTCGGGTTGGTGCCTGGCGCCAATTTCATCGTCACGAAACGCCTTGCCGATCTGATAAATGTCGGGCATACCGGCTGCCAGCAGCCGCTTCATATGAAATTCGGGCGACGTGCGCAGATACAGCTTTCGGTCCAGCAGCGAGTTTAATTGGCAGCTGATGCTTGCAATGTGCGGATCGGTCACCGCTGCGGTACACAGCACCGGGGTCTCCACCTCCAACACCTGACGGCCGGCGAAAAACTGCCGCACCTGATCCAGCGACCGTGCGCGCAGTCTGAGTGTCTCGATTTCAGCGGTGGGTTGCCACGAATCCATGGGGCTGATTGTGCTAAGTCGCCGAATCGTGCGTCAATTTGCCGATCCGCTGGCCCATTCGCACGCTGCTGCCCGGCCGCAGCTCTTCGTGCCATGCGAGCTGGTCGGGACCCGAAATCATGATTACAGTCGACCCCATACAGAATTCACCGAGGTATTCTCCTTTCCTCAGCTGTACGGGTGGTTCTGAACCTGGGTATGACCGTCGACTTGTTTCCCGTGGCGTTTGCGGTGTCACCTGGCCGGCCCAGGCCGTGCTGATACTGCCGACGTTCATGGCACCAACCATAACAATGGAAAATAATCCAAGCGGCCCATCGAAATGGCAGACTAAGCGTTCGTTACCGACAAACAGCCCCGGGATTACCTCGGCGGTTCGGGCGTTCACTGATAGCAGACGTCCGGGCACATAGACCATTTCTCTAAGTTCAGCGTCCAGCGGCGCGTGCACACGATGATAGTTATTTGGTGCCAGATAGATTGTGGCGTAGGCACCGCTGGATAACTGCTGACTCCAGACCTCATCACCGCCAAACAACTGTGGCAACGTATAAGTGAGATGTTTGGCCTGGATCAGCTGCTGGCCGGCCATGTGACCTATTTGGGTGACCGTTCCATCTGCCGGACTAACGACCCCGGTTGGAGAATCATCTACCGGCCGGGATCCGGGTTTCAATTCACGGGTGAAAAAAGCGTTGAAATCCGGATAGCCCGCCGGGACGGGCTGCCCGGCTTCCGCTGTATCAATATTGTAAAGCCAGACGAAGCTTCTGATCAGCGCGTTTTTTATCGCGGCTATGCGGCAACGACAAACGGCGCCAACGAGGCGGGATATAAAGTGTGCCGGAAACCAGTATTGAAGCTTGATCGAGAACTGGTCGATGGCGTTACTCATCTTACGAAGCCTGCCGTCTGATGGTGGCGGCAAGTTATTCATGATTAACGATCATGGGCCACAGTATTCTACACTGCGCGGCCTCAGTGCAGCGTAATGAACTCGATGGTGGAGATGTGGCTGATTCGAAAATTCCGGCCGAAGTGAAAACCGCGGGCGCGTTAATCAATTGGGTGACCGCGTGCCTGGATAGCAGCGATGTATTTTTCGGGCACGGCACGGATAACTCCCGTGATGAAGCCGGGGCGCTCGTCTACCACGTGATGCAACTGGATCACTGTGCCGGGAATCGAGATTATGGTGTTCGCGCCTCACCGCAAGCCTTGGCAGAGATCCAGACCCTGCTCGACACGCGTATTGGCAAGCGCGTCCCGATGCCGTACCTGCTTAATGAGGCCTGGTTTGCGGGCAGGAGTTTCTATGTCGATCAGCGCGCACTGATACCCAGATCGCCGTTGGCGGAATTGATCGTCGCGGGTTTTACACCGTGGCTGGCCAGCGCAGACGATGGATCGGCGCTCGAGCTCGGGACCGGTAGCGGATGCATAGCAGTGGCGTGTGCATTGGCACTGCCGCATTGGAAAATTGTCGCAACGGACATTTCCGAGACCGCGCTGGAAGTGGCGCGCATCAACGTAGATCGTTACGGTTTATCGGCTCGTATCCAGCTGCTCAAGGCGGATATGTTCGCCGGAGTAAGCGGGCGTTTTGACTTGATTGTCAGCAATCCCCCGTACGTGCCAGCCGCGGAATCCGATGATCTGCCGGCCGAGTATGGACACGAACCACCGGTGGCGCTGTACAGTGGACCGGACGGTCTGGATTCAGCGCGACGGATACTGCAAAATGCGCGGAACCATTTGAACGACAAAGGATTACTTGTACTTGAGGTCGGCGAGCAGCGGGAGTGCCTGGAGGCGGCATTTCCGCGCTTGCCGCTCACCTGGCCCGAACTGGACCGAGGTGGCCGGGGAATCGCTGTGATTACGGCCGAAGACCTGGGTCCGTCTGCCGGGGCGTTGGTCACTGGCGTTAACGATGATTGAAGATCATGTCTGGTAACACGATTGGTAAACTTTTCTCTGTAACGACCTTTGGCGAGAGCCACGGGCCCGGCCTGGGTTGTATCATCGACGGATGCCCACCCGGTTTGCCCCTGTCCGAAGAAGACATCCAGATAGACCTTGAACGCCGCCGGCCCGGCAAATCACGGCACACCAGTCAGCGGCGGGAGCCGGACGCGGTACGCATACTTTCGGGTGTATTCGAGGGCGTGACCACCGGGACACCGATCGGGCTGATTGTGGAGAATGTCGATCAGAAGCCAAAGGACTACAGCAAGATCAAGGACAAATTTCGGCCTGGCCACGCCGATTTCACCTATCAACAAAAATACGGAATCAGGGATTATCGAGGTGGTGGTCGGTCGTCGGCACGAGAAACAGTGATGCGTGTTGCCGCTGGAGCTGTGGCGCGCAAATATCTGCGGCAACAACTGGGCCTTGAAGTAAAGGGTTACCTTGCGCAGCTCGGGCCGATACAGGTGGACCGGGTTGACCCCGACAGCGTCGACGACAACCCGTTTTTCTGCGCTGACCCGTCACGTGTGGCGGAGTTGGAGCAATACATGGACGCGTTGCGTAAAGAAGGCAATTCGATTGGTGCACGAATCAATATCGTGGCGTCCGGTGTACCTGTCGGGCTCGGTGAACCTGTGTTCGACAAGCTGGAGGCGGCCATTGCCCACGGCATGATGAGTATCAATGCCGTAAAGGGCGTCGAATTGGGTGCTGGCTTCGCGGTAGTTGAACAAAAAGGTACCGAGCACCGGGATGAGATTACCCCGGACGGCTTTGCGAAAAATTCATCGGGTGGCACCCTGGGCGGTATCTCATCCGGCCAGGATATACTCGTGAGCATCGCGTTGAAGCCTACGTCGAGCATTCGCTTGGCGGGCGAAACGATCGACGAGAAAGGCCAGTCGGTGGAGATCAAGACCACCGGCCGCCATGACCCCTGCGTCGGACTTCGGGCAACTCCGATCGCGGAGGCAATGCTGGCACTCGTGCTAATGGATCATTATCTACGACACCGCGCTCAGAACGCCGATGTTGACACGGCGACCCCGCTCGCCGGTGGTTAGCCCGGCGTTGCCTGACTCGACGCCGAATCAAAAGGATCGACAAGCAGCTGTGACTGAAAACCTTAACATCGCGGTCGTCGGGGCAACCGGCCTGGTCGGAGAGGCGATGCTCGAAATCTTGCAGGAACGCGATTTTCCGGTCGGCAGGCTGTACCCGTTGGCCAGTGAGCGATCACTTGGAAAATCGGTTCGCTTCCGCGGCCACGATTTGCCAGTTGCCGTTCTGGATGAGCATGATTTTTCCGACACGGATATTGCTTTGTTCTCAGCCGGCGCCAGCGTCTCGGAGATTCACGCGCCGCGGGCTGTCGATGCCGGCTGTGTGGTCGTTGACAACACCTCACGGTTTCGTAACGAACCGGATATTCCGCTGGTAGTCCCGGAAGTCAATCCAGCCGCTCTGGCCGGGCTTCGGCCACGCAATATTATCGCCAACCCGAACTGTTCGACGATTCAATTGGTCGTCGCGCTGAAACCTGTATACGACGCCGCCGGAATCAGCCGCATCAACGTTGCAACCTATCAGGCCGTGTCGGGCGCGGGACGTCAGCAAGTCGAGGAATTGGCCAGGCAGAGTACCGAGTTGATGAGTGGCCGTGCAGAGGACGCGGATTCAGAATCAATACCCATCGCTTTCAATGCGATACCTCAAATCGATGCGTTCGAGGACAATGGCTATACCCGTGAAGAAATGAAGATGGTTTGGGAAACCCGCAAGATTTTCGGCGACGATCAGATCATGATCAGTGCGACCGCCGTGCGCATCCCGGTATTTATCGGTCACTCCGAGGCGGTCAGCATTGAGACTCGTGAAAAAATCTCGGCAACCGAGGTTCGTAATCTGCTCAGTGCGGCGCCCGGAGTAACGCTTCTGGACGCGGGCAGGGCCGGAGGCTACCCAACCGCGAGAACCCAGGCGGCTGGCGAAAATGACGTATTTGTTGGCAGAATCCGGGATGACCTGTCCCACGAGCGGGGCATCAGCATGTGGGTGGTTTCGGATAATCTCCGCAAAGGGGCGGCGCTGAACAGCATTCAGATCGCTGAAATCTTGGTGCGTGATTATTTATAGGCTATAGTTGGCCCGGTTGTTCGCGTTGTAGCGGCATTTTTGTGTGTGCCCGCCGCTTATCGACATCAACGTCGCCTGATCTGACTGTAAGTCTGGGGATATGTGATGCCACGTTTTCTGGCTGCCGCCGGTTGGCTTTTTGCGGTGCTCCTTCCTATATCTGCCGGGGCGCTTGGGCTCGGCGAGATTGATCTTAAGTCGAGACTGAACGAGCCGTTCGTTGCCGATATTCCACTGAAGCTGGACGACCCGGCGGATTTGGATAGCGTTAACGTGTATCTCGCCTCGGTAGCGACGTTCGAGCGCTATGGCCTCAGCCGTCCGGCGTATCTGAGCGATTTCCGGTTTTTCCTGAGTAGCGACGATTCCGAAAATGGAACCGTCCAGGTCCGCTCGGTCCGGCCGGTGTCAGAACCGTTTGTCACGTTACTTCTGGAAGTCGAGTGGCCGGCAGGCAAATTATTGCGGGAATATACCGTGCTGCTCGATCCGCCGGTGTTTGACGTCGGTGCGGTGGCAACCCCGGTTCAGCCGGCGGAGTCGCCGGCCGTGGCCGAACTGCCTCCTGACCCCATTCCCGAGCCGGTTGCAGCGACCCAACCCGAGGCCGAGCCTGAGCCGGTAGCGGCGACCGTGGCGCCTGCGCCGGTGATTCCGGTCCAGGAGCTGGAGCCATTGCCACAGGAACTGGAGCCGGAGCCGGAACCCCCCGTGGCCGCGGCGACTAACCTTTCATTGGCTGGTAGTACCTACGGTCCGGTAACCGTCGGCCAGACGCTGTGGGGACTGGCCCATGAATTGCGGCCCAATTTGTCCGTGGATATCAACCAGATGATGCTAGCGCTGTACCGGACTAATCCGTCGGCGTTTGTCGATAATATCAATCGTCTAAAAGAAGGCGCGATCCTGCGTATTCCGGACTCCGATGAAATTGGCGCAATGACACGAACCGCAGCCTTCGCAGAGGCTCAGCGTCAGCACGACCAATATCAGACGAGCAACGTAAGCGTCGCTGGCGTTCAGCTGCGTCTGGTGCCACCAGCCGACGAGGTGCTGGACAGCAGCTCGGGCGGGGCAGCATTTGAGACTTCGGCTACAGATGTGCTCGACAGTGGGCTAGCCGCGAGCGGGGTCGGTGAACCTGAAGCCGAAGCAGAGGAAAGCAGTGCGCTACTAGAGATTGAGGATTCCGGGCTGGCGGCATTGCAGAATCGGCTCGGCGAGCTGGATGAATCGGACGCAATCGACACGGAAGCGATGATTGATATTGAGGCCGATGAGTCCTCTGAACTGGATGCCGGGCTTCAGCCATCACTGGCCGAACCCGAAGAGCCTGCTGAAGCTTCGATCATAGATTCCGAGGAACCCGCGGTGGCGGTGTCGCCGGGGCCCGAGATCGATGTCGTGACATCCCAAGCCCCGGACGGTGAATCGCTACTCGATCGAGCAATCGGGCTAGCAGAACAGTACTGGATGTGGGGTGCGGGTTTGCTGGTTGCCATGGTGTTGCTTATTGGCATCCGACGCCGCTTCGCTGGGGGCGCGGCCGTCAAGGATCAGGAAAGCGGCGCAAAAGAAGATGAATTCGCCGGTAGTTGGGACGACGATGAGTCCGGCGCTTACGTAGTCGATGAAGCGACCCAGGATACCGGCGACCAGGGAGCTGAATTCGGAGCGAATCTCGATGCGATGCCCGGCGAGGCCGGGGCGGTTGACATACCCGTCGAACCCGAACCAGCGATCGACATACCGCTCGAGCCCGAACCGGCGATCGACATACCGCTCGAGCCCGAACCGGCGATCGACATACCGCTTGAGCCGGAGCCTGAGGAGGAGCCCGATATTCTGCTTGAGCCGGAACACGACGATGTGCTCGAGGCAACGGTCAGAATTGACCCGGAACCGGAACCGCTACCCGAGCCCGACTTCGATATAGATGCATTACTCAAAGCAGAGCCGGAATCGGAACCGGTATCTGAGCCTGAACCCGAGATCGATGCATTACCCGAATCGGATTTGGAAGCTTTCGACGCGATGCCCGAAATCCCGGAGGCGGCGCTGGAACCGACCCAGGAAGCGCCTGCCCCGATGGCAGCAGAAATGCCTCCAGTGGAGGAGGTGGCTGTAGACGATGTCGAGGGTTTACTTGAATCGACGCTGAGCATGCCGGGACCGATCAATCTGGATCAAGCTGACCCGGTCGCCGAAGCCGAGTTTCATATGGCCTATGGACTTTACGATCAGGCGGCGGACCTGCTGATTCAGGCATTGCAGGAAGACCAGGACAATCGCGATTTGCGCGTCAAATTGCTCGAAGTCTACTTTGTCTGGGAGAACAAGGAGGGGTTCCTGACGGAGGCTAGAACGCTGCGTGAGATGACTGCCAACGATTCCGATCCGGATTGGAACAAAGTCCTGATCATGGGCAAGCAGATTTGCGCGGATGATGAGCTGTTCTCCGCATCTCCTGTCGGGGCCGGCGTCGACGAGTCAATGGATCTTCCGTTATTCAGTGAAGATGCCGCCGCGGCAGGAGTAGATGTGCCGATTGACGATGCCGGTTTGAGCCCAGCGATGGAAGGCGCTGCCGACCCGGGACTGGACCTTGAGATCGCAGGCGGTTCAGCGGCTGACGACGCGGACGATCTCGATTTGGATCTCGGTTCGGATTTCTCACCGGACGCTGAAACGGAAGTTGACCTGAGCCTGAGCCCCGATTCGCCGACGATGGAGAGCCCGACGATGGACCGGCCCGGTCCAGATTCAAGCGATGCCGGTGGAATCGGACTAGATGATATCGGCGTGGACTTTGACGATGTCGCTGGGGATGATCAGACAGCGGGCGCCGGTGCAGTGGGTGACGATGACGCCGAGACCATGATTGCGACCGAGCCCGTCGCGTCTGGTCTGACGATCGGAGACGAGGATGCCACCATGCTCAGCAGTGATGCCGAATTGGCGGCGATGGAGGCTCCTTTTAAGCCCAAAGAAATCGATGCGACCGCTGACTGGCCCGTGCTGGATGAGGCCGCCTTGAGCGATATTGGGGTCGACGATTTATCGGCGGCATTGGGTACCGGTGTCGGTGACGAGACTGTGGAGGATTTTGGAGCCGCCGGGGCAACGGTCGAGCAGCCTCAGCCGGATAACAGCGCCAGTGCCGTCGGACTCGACGAACTCTCCGAAACGGACACGATGAAAGCACCGGGTCTGGATGATCTGCCGGAAGAGCCAACTATGACCGAAGTTGGCACTAAGCTTGATCTCGCCAGGGCCTACATCGACATGGGTGATCCTGACGGTGCGCGGAGCATACTGAAGGAAGTCCTCGAGGAAGGCGACGATTCGCAACAGCAGGAAGCCCGGCAGCTGCTTGACGAACTCAAAGATTGAACGCCGACCCTGACGGGCCATCCTATCGAATTGCCGTAGGGCTGGAATATGACGGGACGCGCTACAGCGGTTGGCAGTCGCAGCCGCACGCACCTAGCATTCAGGATTCTCTGAACGCCGCATTCTCCTCAGTTGCAAATCAGACGGTTCAATCCACCGGCGCCGGCCGGACCGATGCCGGTGTGCACGCAAGCGGGCAAGTTGCACATATCGATACATCCGCCGCAAGGGATGATCATTCCTGGTTGCTCGGTGTCAATACTCAGTTGCCAGAAGATATTAGTTTACTGTGGGTGAGGCGGGTATCTTCAAGGTTTCACGCAAGATTCTCAGCGATATTGCGTGGTTACCGGTATTCGATTCTTAATCGTCCCGTACGCTCCGCGCTCGAAAGAGACAGGGTGTGGTGGGTGCACCAGCCTATCGACCACGAGCGAATGCAAGAAGCTGCTCAGTATCTGGTTGGCGAACATGATTTTTCTGCGTTCCGTGCTGCTGCCTGCCAAGCGCGTTCTCCGATCCGCACGATAACTAAACTTACGATCACCCGTCAGGATGATCATATATCGATATATTGTTGGGCGAACGCTTTCCTGCATCATATGGTTCGCAACATTGTTGGATCGTTGCTGCCTATTGGCTACGGGGAAACAGACCCGGCGTGGATCGAGGCGATCTTGGCCGAGCGGGATCGGCGGCGAGGTGGAATTACGGCACCCGCCTGCGGGCTCTGTCTGACAGACGTTGTCTATCCACCGGAATTCAATCTGCCATCAATTCAAGCGTGATCGCCAAGGTGATACCTCACCGACTGTCGTTTATGATGGCCTGACGATGAGTTGGTTTGAAAAACTAATGCCGTCCCGGATAAAGACGGAGCGTCGGACGCGCTCCGTTCCAGAGGGTATATGGCAAAAATGCGCGGGTTGTGGGGCGCAGCTTTACCGGGCTGAATTGGAGCGCAACTATTTCGTTTGCCCGAAATGCGAGCATCATATTCGACTTTCCGCTCGCAAACGTCTTGAACTGTTCTTGGATAGCGAAACGGGCCGCGAGATTGGTGAGCGATTGGCGCCAATGGATCCGCTGAAGTTTAAGGATAGCAAGCGATATAGAGACCGGATCAGTCAAGCGCAAAAGACTACCGGAGAGCGTGATGCGCTAGTTGCGATGACGGGTATGTTGATGGGCCAGCCGGTCGTCGTATGTGCATTCGAATTTGGCTTCATGGGTGGTTCCATGGGATCTGTTGTTGGCGAGAAATTTGCCCGGGCTGTCGAATACAGCCGGGATAACAGAATGCCCTTGGTTTGCTTCTCCGCAAGCGGCGGAGCGAGAATGCAGGAGGCTTTATTTTCGCTTCTGCAAATGGCGAAGACCAGCGCAGCTCTGGCGACGCTGTCCGAAGCCGGTGTGGCATACATTTCGGTGCTAACGGATCCCACTACCGGTGGCGTAGCTGCCAGCATTGCAATGCTCGGTGACATCAATATAGCCGAACCAAAAGCTCTGATCGGTTTCGCCGGGCCGCGGGTGATCCAGCAGACCGTGCGTGAAACGCTTCCGGAGGAGTTCCAGCGAAGTGAGTTTCTCCTGGAGCACGGAGCGGTGGATATGATTGTTGACCGGCGTCAGATGCGCGAGGAAGTGGCGGGCTTGCTGGCCAAACTGCAAAAGCAGCGCACGCCGGTAAGCTGAGTAGCTAAAACGTTATCTATGGCAGGCAGGTCCCTCGATGACTGGCTCCAATGGCAGGAGTCATTGAATGCAAGCGAAATCGACCTTGGCCTGGATCGGATTACTAAAGTTGCAAACCGCCTTGATCTGCAACCGCCAGAAGGATCTGTTTTCATCGTTGCCGGCACCAATGGCAAAGGTTCGTGCGTCTGGCTGTTGGAGCAGTTGCTGCTGGCCGGAGGGGTCCGCACCGGCGCTTATACATCGCCACATTTGCTTAGGTACAACGAGCGAATCCGCATTGACGGGGTGCCCGTCGATGACCATGTCCTGGTTAAAGCGTTTGAACGAATCGAAGCGGCGCGCGGCGAACAAGCACTTACCTATTTTGAATACGGCACACTCGCGGCGCTGTGGATATTTTCAAATACCCTCTGTGATGCCTGGCTACTGGAGGTCGGTCTGGGAGGGCGTCTGGACGCGGTCAATATCGTCGAGCCCAATTACAGCCTGATTACGACGATCTCGTTGGATCACCAGGCATGGCTAGGGAACGATGTCGAACAAATTGCGCGGGAGAAAGCTGGAATCATGCGAGAGGCTACACCCGTCTTTTTCGGCGATTATCCGGCGCCGGCAGCGATTGGACAGAGAGCCAGGGAGTTGGGCAGCCCGCTGTTGTGTCTGCGGGATGCATTCGATTATTCACTGGAAGACACGACCTGGACCTGGCGCGGGCAGCATTGTGAGATTGAGGCATTGCCGTGGCCGCCAGGCCGGGCCGAAGAGCAGATACGTAACCTGAGCCTGGTATTGGCAGTGCTTGAACGCCATGATCCGGCGTTGCTCGAGCGACGTCACCTGATCTGCGAGCTCGCCGAACGATTTCGGCTGCCCGGGCGCTTTCAGGTCGTCAATGGGGATCGCCAGTGGGTGCTTGACGTTGCCCATAATCCCCAGGCAGCCAGCGGTCTGCGTCACAAGCTGGAGGCGCTGGGGCCCGTGCCATTTACAACGGCAGTAGTTGGGCTGATGGCGGACAAGCCCGCCGCCGATTTCGCGTTGGATCTGTCCGGGCAGGTGGATCAGTGGATCGCCTGCACAGTTGACGCCACACGCGGTCGTGACGGCGTCGATCTGGCCCGCTGCCTGGAAGAAGCCGGGCTGGGGCCGGTGTGCTCTGCCGATACACCTGAGTCGGCTTTTCAGCTCGCCTGCGAGTCGACGCCGCCCGGCTCGAGGATACTGGTATGCGGGTCGTTTTATGTGGTTGGCCCCGCGTTGGAGTGGCTTGGACTATACTGACGCTGGTATCGGGGAGCGCGTTTCGATGGACCGGAACTTGGTTGAGCGCATGATCGGAGCAGGCGTGCTGGTCCTGCTGCTGGTTTTGCTGGTGCCCGCCCTGCTTGATGGAAGTCGCGATGACGAAGTGGTTTCCGCGATTGTGACTCTTCCCGAACCGGTACTGCGAACTGAAACCATTTATCTGAACGGAACTGAACCACCTCCGGCTGTGCCGAATCAGGGCGCGCAGAAAACCCAAGCCGATTTACCACCGCCTGCTAGGATTCAGCCGGCAGCAGCCCAACTCGACCGGCAGCCGGCGCCGATCGCAACATCCACCTCCACCCCGACTGCAGCTTTAGCCCATTCCGAAGCGACGCCTGACCAGTGGGGCGTGCAACTGGGTAGTTTTTCGAACCGGGAGAATGCCAACCGGATGGTCAACGACTTGGTCGATCAGGGGTTTCCAGCCCATGTCAGCGTGACCAGCAGCGGCGGGCGATCCATGTACCGCGTTCGTGTCGGTCCCAGGCCTTCCCGTGCCAGTGCGGCCGAGCTGGCGCGGACCCTGGCCGCTGCCGGCCATGGTGGGATGGTCATGGCACTTGCAGACGAGCCTGGACAATAGCCTGGCGCATGGTTCTTGTTGATTACATGCTGCTGGCGATCCTGGTCATATCGACCGCCGTCAGTCTGTTGCGGGGGTTCGTCCGGGAAGCCATCTCGCTAGTCAGTTGGGCCGTTGCGATTTGGTGCGCTTGGCGATTTGGCGGGGCCTTTGCCGAGGCACTGGAGGGCAGTATTGGCTCCATGACGGCCAGATTGTGGGTCGCCAGGAGTCTGTTGCTGGTCGGGGTTCTGGTTGCGGGGGGGCTGGTGGAATGGCTGGTCGTGTACCTGCTACAAAAGACCGGCTTGACGGGCACTGACCGGGCCATCGGCACGCTATTCGGTTTTGCCCGTGGAGTCGCCCTGGGCGGTTTACTCGTCGCTGTCCTGCAAACTGGCGGGTTCGAGGCGACAGCTTGGTGGCAGGACTCGAAGCTGATACCGTATGCGGCGCCCGTGGCGGATGTGCTGCGGGATGCGGCCGAAGAAGGCATGGCATATCTTGATGTCGATTAGGCCGACGCGGCCGGATTCGCGCAGGCTCGAGGCGGTTTTCCCTTTGCATTGACCCGGAGCAGGCTCTGTGTGTGCCATCGTTGGAATCGTAAGCCATCGTCCTGTTAATCAGGCGATATACGACGCACTGACCGTGTTGCAACATCGAGGTCAGGACGCCGCTGGTATAACGACCGATGACAAGGGCACTCTATGTGTCCGCAAGAGTAACGGTCTGGTGCGGGACGTTTTCCAGCAGCGGCATATGACGCGGCTGCGGGGAACAGTTGGCATTGGACATGTCCGATACCCAACTGCCGGCTGGTCAAGTTCCGACGAGGCACAACCGTTTTACGTCAATTCGCCCTATGGGATCTGCCTGGGGCATAACGGCAACCTGACGAATACCGCTGAGTTGCAGGCAATGCTGGCTCGCCAGGATAAACGTCATCTCAATACCGGGTCCGACACGGAAGCCTTGTTGAATGTCTTTGCCCACGAGCTGCAAAACCAGCCCGGAGCCGAGTTGACGCCGGATGCCGTATTTAATGCGGTGGAGGCTGTGCATAAACGTTGCCGCGGCGGTTACGCGGTAGTCGCAATGATCATCGGTCACGGAATTGTTGCATTTCGCGATCCTCACGGGATCCGACCGATCGCGTTGGGAAGGCGGGAGAGCCCGGACGGAATCGAACGCATGGTGGCATCCGAGAGTGTGGCGATGGATGCCCTTGGCTTTGAACTGGAACGCGACATCCTGCCTGGCGAAGCGGTTTTTATTCATAGTGATGGGCAGCTGCACAGCAAACAGTGTGGGCCAAGGCTCGGCTATACACCCTGTGTATTTGAGTTTGTCTACTTCGCGCGACCTGATTCAATCATCGACCGGGTATCGGTATATAAATCACGCTTGCGTATGGGAGAACGGCTCGCGGACAAAATTTTACGGGAACCGGTCTCTCACGATATTGACGTCGTCATACCGATTCCTGATTCGAGCAGCACCAGTGCGCTTGAGGTCGCGCATCGCCTTGGCGTTAAGTACCGGGAAGGCTTTGTAAAAAACCGATATATCGGGCGTACATTTATTATGCCGGGCCGGGAAATGCGCGAGCGTTCAGTGCGCCGTAAACTTAACGCAATTGATTTGGAGTTTCGAGGCAAAAACGTGCTGCTGGTAGATGATTCCATTGTCAGGGGCACGACGTCCCAGCAAATTATCGAAATGGCTCGCGAAGCAGGTTCGAAGAGGGTCTATTTCGCCTCAGCGTCTCCGCCTGTTCGCTACCCAAACGTGTACGGTATTGACATGCCGGCTGCAGATGAACTGATAGCGAGTGGTCGGACCGACGAGGAAGTTTGTAAACTGATTGGTGCGGATTGGCTGATTTATCAGGATCTTGGCGATCTGATTCAGGCGGTAAGGTACGATAATGGTGAAATAACGAATTTCGATACCTCGTGTTTTTCTGGTGAGTACGTAACCGGTGACGTGACCGGTGAATACCTCGGCTATGTCGGCCGAGAACGTTCGGATGAGGCCAAGGCCAGGCGGGAGGCGCTACGGGCAGTGCGCGATGGCGACGATGATTTTGAATCAGCCGGAACTGGTAACGATTCCGCCGCTGGGGTAGCTTAGTCTCTGTTCGACGATCCGTCTTCCCGGGCTCCGGGATGGAGATTTCTGGACCGCCGATGACGCCAAAATTTTTCATCATTGACGATCATCGGGACTACCGGTCGTTGCTGGCGCATCACCTTACGACGAACTGGCCTGACGCTGAAATCACCAGCTATGACCCTGTGGCTTCGGGGCGGTTGCCCGATAGCTTTTCCGGTGCCGGCTGCGATCTAGTCCTTCTGGGCGACCCGGCCGGTCAAGGCAATGCCCTGGAGTGGTTGCGTCAATTTTGCAGTTCACCACAATTCCCTCCAGTTATTTTCTTTGGCAACGGTGATGAACAACAGATTGTTGAGGCGATTAAGGCGGGTGCGGAGAACTACATTTCGAAGCCAGGACTAGACCACAATCAGCTGATCGAAATGGTCGGGCAGGCACTTGATGTCCGCAGGAAGGAATTCACGAGCGGGCAGCAATTTGTCATTGAGGGCCAATCCGGGCAACCCGTTCTCCCCAGCTTAAAGGGATACAAACTGCAGCGATGCCTGTCGTCCGGCAGCATATCCACGGTCTACTTGACCGAGGAACAGGTGACCGGTGAAAAGCGGGCATTAAAAATAATGCACCGCCTGCACGACTCCGACGAAGTTGCGTTGGACCGCTTTCTCCAGGAATTCGAACTCGTCGGCAAAATCCAGCACGAGAATGTCGTGAGGATATACGATCTGGGGGTGGCAGATGACCATGCCTATATCGCCATGGAGTACTGTAGTCGCGGGAGCCTCAAACGCCGAATATTGGCTGGAATGGAACCGGCGGGCGCCACGCGATTCATGCAGCAAATTGCGGACGCACTTGACTCAATCCACGCCACGGGTATTTTGCACCGCGACCTAAAGCCGACCAACGTAATGTTCCGTCAAGACGATAGCCTTGCCGTGATTGACTTTGGTCTCGCCAAGCAGGTGCACCTGCACGCGGAGTTGACCGGGACCGGGCAAATATTCGGTACCCCTTACTACATGAGCCCCGAGCAGGGGCATGGAGATCAGGTCGACATACGATCTGATATTTACAGCCTTGGCGTGATCTATTTTGAAATGCTGACCGGGAAAAAACCGTACGACGGAGACACGGCCATGGCGGTCATCGTGCAGCATCAGAGCGCGCCAATTCCCCGCCTGCCTCCGGAAGTCGCGCAATTTCAGTCGGTGATTGACCGAATGATGGCGAAACGGCCGGCCGACCGCTTTCCGACTGTCGCGGATCTTTTGGATTGGGTGCCGGCTGCCTAAGCCGGCCGTTCAGTCTCCCAGTCGCTCAGCGGTAGTCGAGAGTGGTTAATTCCGGGCCTGCGGAGTCCCAGCGCAATATACTGCCCTGGTTGTACCAGTCTCCGAGGACGATACGTTGCACATCGCTACCTGCCAGTTTAAAGCGATGGGCGGCCGGCCGGTGCGTGTGGCCATGCACGAGGATTTTCACTGATTCGTCCCGCAAGGTCTGTTCCACGGCTGCTTGATTGACGTCCATGATCTCTTCGGGCTTCTGGCTGCTGGCGCTCATGCTCTGATCACGCATGCGCTTTGCCAGGGCGCGGCGCGCCGCCACCGGCAGTGCCAGGAATGCGGCTCGTGTGGCCGGGTGGCGGACAATCCGTCTGAATCTTTGATATTCCTTGTCGTCCGTACACAGGGTATCGCCATGCAAAAGCAGCACCGGCTGGTTGTACAGGTCAATTTGTGTGCCGTCACTGAGGATGCTGACACCGGTTTCCTCGGCGAACCGATCGCCAACCAGAAAATCGCGGTTACCCCGGATAAAAAAGCAGCGCGTTCCCGAGTCGGTCAATGCCTTTAGAGATGTGACGATGCTTCGGTTGTGCGGGTCCGGGTCGTCATCTCCAATCCAGGCTTCGAACAGATCACCAAGTACGTATAGCGAGTCTGCCTGAACGGCCTCTTGCCGTAAGAATTGCCGAAACGCTTCGGTAACCGCTGGTCGTTGATGGTAAAGGTGAAGGTCCGAGATAAAAAGGGCGGTCATTCGTCCTCTGCACTACCCAGAAGCGAGACTTTTTCGATTATTATCGGGGCTGCTGGCACATCCTTGGCGAAGGGGCCCGCGGGACCCGTAGCACGGTAACCAATATCATCGACGACATCCATGCCTTCGACGATTTCTCCAAACACGGCGTAGCCCCAGCGTGTTGGCATGGGGTCCAAACGGTCATTGTTAACCAAGTTAACGAAAAACTGGGAATCTGCGCTGTGCGGTTCCCCAGTCCTGGCCATGGCTACGGTGCCGCGCAAATTGCTCAGCCCATTGCCCGATTCATTGGAAATATTGGGCCGCGTCGGTTTGAGCTTGAGGTCCGTAGTGTAGCCGCCACCCTGGATGACGAAACCGGCAACGACTCGATGAAAAATCGTGCCTTCGTAAAACCCGCTGTCCACATACTCGAGAAAGTTTTTCACGGATAACGGCGCACGCGTCGGGTTCAGTTCCACCGTCATTGACCCGGCAGTCGTTTCGATCAGGACCCGTGGGTACGGATTATCCTGCCCCCAGGCGCTGGCAAACGCGGTCAAAGAAATCGCTACAAGTCCTTGTATTAAAAGACGTTTATTGTATTTCATGGCTATTCGTAACCCGCGCTGAGTCGTTGGTCATGGGTGTTTCCGGATTCAAGAGTATCAGTATTGTGCCGTCGCGTCGGGCCGGGCATCCAGCAGGCTCGGGCCAGCGATGGCCGCGGTCAAGGTGTTGTGCAGCAACATCGCGATTGTCATGGGACCTACGCCGCCCGGTACCGGCGTAATCCACGCCGCATACTTTAGCGCCTCATCGAAATTTACGTCGCCCTTGAGGTGCCCGTCGTCCAACCGCGTGATGCCGACATCGAAAACCACCGCACCCGGTTTTATCCAGCTACCCGGAATCAGTCCCGGTTTCCCGACCGCAACGGCCAGTATGTCGGCACGCTCGACATTCGCCTTTAGGTCGCGCGTGAACTTGTGGCAGACGGTAGTGGTCGCACCGGCGAGAAGAAACTCCAGCGCCAGCGGCCGACCGACGTGATTCGACGCACCGACTACGACGGCATGCTGACCTTTGGCGTCGACGCCAATGCGTTCGAGCAGGGTCATGATTCCCAACGGCGTGGCGGGGCGCAACACCGGAATACGCTGAGCCAGGCGACCCACGGTGAACGGATGAAAACCGTCGACATCTTTGGTCGGCTGGATGCGTTCGATTATTGAAAGCGCATCGATGTGTTCCGGCAGCGGCAGCTGCACCAGGATGCCATCCACCTCGTCGTCTGCATTGAGTCGATCGATCAGGTCCAGTAATTTATCGGCTGATGTTTCCCCGGATAGATCAAAATCCATGGACTCAATGCCCGCATCCTCGCAGGCCTTGCGCTTATTGCGGACGTAAATGGCCGAAACCGGGTCGCTGCCGACTTGAATAACGGCCAGGCCGGGCGGGCGATGGCCATCGGCTACACGGGCATCAATCCGTTCCCGGATCTCCCCGCGGATCTGTTTGGCGATGGCTTTGCCGTCTATGATTTGGGCCGGCATGTTATTCACAAGCAATGAGTGAAATATCTGGTGTTCTGTTGAGATTATCGCGGGCCAACATACCAGAGGCGACGAGCCGGAAACAGCCTCGCTTTGAGAATGAAATGATTACGGATCACTTGTCCGGGCATTATCCCGCCGTTCAGGGGCAGGGTGCCGGTATAATGGCCGCCACGTCAGCGGGCGTGTGTTCGGGGCATGGCGCAGTCTGGTAGCGCATCTGCTTTGGGAGCAGAGGGTCGGCGGTTCGAATCCGTCTGCCCCGACCATTTGAATTATTTGCTTAGGCCAGGTTTGGGAAATTTGCATTTATTCGGTGCGAACTGAGTCGGCTATATAAACAGGAGCTGAGCTAATCCGGGTTTGCAAGGGTATTCCTATAAAGGTCGACGTAATCGTCTATCATCGAGCTGAGCTGAAACTCCATTGCCCTGGACCGAGCTCGATTTCCAAACTCCGTCCGCAAATCGGGGTCCCGGATAAGCTTCTGCAGCGCAGCCGACAGAGCAGCCGTATCCCCGGGCGGGACGAGAATACCGCCGTCCTGTTCCCCTCTGACTATTTCATTTAGCCCGGGAACGTTTGCAACGACTACGGGCAGTCCGCTGGCCATAGCTTCTACAACGGCGAGACCAAATCCCTCCCATTGAGAAGACAGCACAAAAAGGTCACTTTCCGATAACAAAGTGGCTATGTTAGAAGTGTAGCCAAGCAATCGAACTTTGTTCTCAAGTCCGAGGCGGTGAATCTGAGCCTCCAGCTGCAAACGGTGATATCCCTCTCCAGCGATTTCGTACCGAAACGGCAGCTCAACCATCGCTAATGCTTCTAAAATTGAATCGTATCCTTTTCGTTCTTTAAGGGCTCCCACTGAAACTAATCGCGGCAGCACTTCACCCGGCCTTCGCACTCTCGGAATCCTGGCAAACTTTTCGGTCTCAATTCCGTTGTAGATTGTCCTGAGTCGGGCTTTGATAGCTGGCTGCCAAACTGCTAGCGCATCTCGTGTACCTTCACTGATGCAGGCGATAGAAGAATACTGCCGATACATCATGCTGTCGGTAAACTTTAGAAATCTGCTCTTGCGTCTTCGATTCCACGTGCTGTGTTCGGTGGTAATTATCCTGGTTTGCGGTGCAACCAGGTTTCTCAAAATAGGTACATACAATTGCGCAGGGAAAAGATGGACATGAATTAAATCAAGGTTTGCCCAGCGCGTTTGCCTTAGATATCTAGCCAAGCGAAATAACGCCTGTACGCTGTGGGGCGATTTGGCATCCAATGACTCTATTCGATTGTCGCCGTCGGGGGTTCCTGCAAGAGTGACGAGGTAGCTATCAATTCCCTGCTGCAGGAGCCCTTCATGCAATAGACAAACCAGCCTCTCAGCTCCCCCTTGATAAACAGAATTAATTACTTGAAGAATTTTCAGGTGTTTGCCCTCGATTCGATTTCGACATTGCCCTATTCGACGGCCCATAGGCCAATTATCTAAACACCAACAACTCAATGGCGATCAACGGGAACGCCCGATCAATAACACGTCTGAACTTGTCTCGGCACTATGGACGAGAATGAGAAGTGATAATATGCGTGCCATAGACGGGTTTACAACTTTAGTCACCGGGGCGGTCCGTCAGATGTCAGCCTGTTCTAGCATTACAATTTAAAACCACACCTTTGTGATACATAAGTGTGGTAAATCGACTTCGCTATTCCCGGGCAAGGGTCTCCTGAATTTTCGTTGAGTATTTTTTAGCGACTGTAATCAAGCGCATATTATCTGATGACGCAAGGCAGGGGTTCTATGGATCAGCAGCGAGATCAGCCACCGCGGCTGCTTTTCGTGGCAAATGTTTCATTTTCCTTCATCCACAATCGACTAGCCCTCGCCCAGGCCGCTCAAGCAGCTGGATATGAGGTCCATGTGGCGACACGCATTTGGCGACCGGAGGACAGCGAGCGTATTCAGCAGACAGGCTTCCAGCTGCATCCCATTGAAGTTGGTCGGGGCGACTCTGGCCTCTTGTATGATTTGCGGTCTGTCTGGTATCTCTGTCGCTTGTATCGGCGGCTGCGTCCGAACCTGGTACACCACCTGGCAATGAAGCCCATCGTATTCGGCGGTTTGGCAGCGCGATTGAGCGGCATCAGATCGGTGGTTCAGGCGTTTACTGGCCTAGGTCACGCCTTCGTTGGCGGTACCGTGATCTCCGCATTGCGCAGAAAATTGGTAATCCTGGCGCTGCGAGTCGGCTGTAGGCGCGCTGGCAGCGTCGCGATACTCCAGAATCAGGCCGACATAGAAGAATTAGTTACTGAGCGCGTGATTCCGCGGGAACAGACTGTGCTGATTAAAGGTTCGGGAGTTGCTGTCGGTGAAATTGATGTGCGCCCGGAACCTGCGGGGGTTGTTCGGGTTGTGTTGCCTGGCCGTATGCTGCGCGAAAAGGGTGTGGAGGATTTCGTAAGTGCTGCCGAACAGCTTCGCGCGTCGGGAGTGTCTGCGGAGTTCCTGTTGGCCGGGGACACGGATCCCAGTGCACATGGTGGGCTTTCACTGGAGCAGCTAAATGACTGGACCAGGTCAGGAAGCGTTAAATATCTGGGATTCGTTCAGGATATCCCGAAGCTGTTCAGCAGTTGTCATATCATTTGCCTACCGTCTTACTATCGTGAGGGGCTCTCAAAGTCACTCATCGAGGCAGCGGCTTGTGGCCGCGCGATTGTTACTACGGATTGGCCGGGCTGTCGCGACGTTGTGCAGGATGGCGTGAATGGCCTGTTGGTTCCCACGAGAAACGTCCCGTCTTTGGCCATGGCTCTTAAAAGCTTGATAGATAACGCTAAATTGCGGCAACAGTTCGGTGCTGCTGGAAGAGAATTGGCGGCGTCGGAGTTCGATTTGAGTATCGTCGTAGAACAAACTCTAACGGTCTACAAAAAATTGCTGAGACAGGCCACCCGGGTTCGCGCCGGGGCATCCTGATTTGAGATTTTTGGTTGTTCGGCTGCTTCGCTACTTCTCGTCGATGGTGTGGGCGGGTATGATGCGCAGTAACTACAACAGTGCGGCCGCTCGCAGCGGTTAGCTTGCTCTAACTGTCCTCAAGGAATCACGTCCGCGACTTTGATCCGGAGATCGAACTATTTCCCATGAGTAACGATAACGACGTCCCCCTTTTCGAGCTTTGGCACGATCTCTGGTCACGGAGGTGGCTAATTCTCGCAGCCATTTGCGTATTAACGATAGCGGCCATTGTGGTCGCTGCAACAGCTGAACCAGTATATCGCTCTTCAATCGTCATTATGAAAGCAGATACACAGGAGCAAAAAGGCATCTTAGGCTCACTTGCTTCCGGGTTTGGTGGGTTCGGTGGCTTTCTGCCGCAAGGTTTTTTAGGTGGGGGTGGTGATGAGTCCGTGGAAGCCGCGGCGATTTTGGTCAGCCGCGCATTCACCGAAAGCTTCATAGTGGATCAAAACCTGCTGCCGATTTTGTTTTCTGATAAATGGGATCCAGAGCTAGGTGACTGGCGTGATCCGCAAAACGTGCCATCGATGAATCGCGCTGTTTCTCTGTTTGATCGCGAAATACGGAGACTGGATGAGGACGAGTATTTTGGTACGCTGATCCTGACTGTTGAATGGCATGACCGCGAATTGGCAGCACGGTGGGCGAATCTGATGGTGGAGCGGCTGAACGAGCGACTCCGATCGACAGCGGTTTTCGAGGCTGAATCAAGTCTCCAGTATCTAAACGAAGAGTTACAAAAGGCCTCGATCTTGAATCTACGAGAGGCAATCTATGTGCTAGTCCAGGATCAGATTAATAAGATCATGCTAGCGAATGTCAGGAAAGAGTATGCATTTAAGGTGATTGACCCAGCGGTTGTAGCCGATGAAGGTGCATTCGTGTGGCCTAGGCGATTCCTGTTGATATGCCTCGGATTGATTGTTGGTTTGTCGATCGGAATATTCGTCGCGTTGCTGCTAGGTGCCATAGAACGTGCCAGACGGCAATTTCTCGAACGGTCCGAGCCAGGCTCAGCAGGTCTTTAATGGAATAATCCGAAATATCAGAAGGCGTTAACACCCGGAATGCCATCACGGCCATATCACTTTTGCCGTTGATATCGCCAGGCGGTACATGCCGGGCCAAGTTTTTATCAGGGTTTTTGCCCATCTGGCCGGATCGCCTGATCCCGCCCTGTTGCTATACGTTTAGTGCACTGTCTGCAAGCTAGCCAATGGCCGCCCCCGACAAAATGACCCGGTTATTCTTTCTGCATATTCCCAAGGCTGGCGGCACGACATTTTATGACATCATCTATCGTAACTTTGCCTACCGTAAAGTGGCGAAAATTGATGGGACGCAGGTTGCTGAATCGATCGCGGACCTATCTGCGCAGTCGATGGCGGTCAAGAAACGGTTCGATAGCGTCATCGGTCATTTTACGTTTGGATTTCATCGGCAATTTTCAGGTAAGTACACTTATATAACCTTCCTGAGAAACCCCGTTAGTCGCGTAGTTTCTCTTTTTAACCACATAAAAAATGTCTCACAACACCCGTTGCACGAGGTTGTGGCGAGCAAGGGCATGGATATTCACTCTTTTGCAACTAGCGACTTAACCAAGGAAATTGATAACGATCAAGTTCGGAGGATCGCAGGAAGCAACGCAGAGGTTATGGCAGATACAGATCTGGCGCAGGCAGTCGAGAATCTGGAGCGAAGCTTTGCCTTTGTCGGTGTCAGTGAGGAATACGATCAATCATTGGTGCT